>Ga0163162_10000022_pt1 | contig 201725 bp, 341 predicted proteins | sample S55metaG_FD_115310 | JGI IMG/M metagenome (GOLD analysis project Ga0163162, IMG submission 115310) | Switchgrass rhizosphere microbial communities from Kellogg Biological Station, Michigan, USA - S5-5 metaG | ecosystem: Host-associated > Plants > Roots > Rhizosphere > Soil | place: USA... | reverse complement strand
GTCTGCGGACGGCCAGTGATCTGCGCCGACTGCGTCGGCAGGATCGGAACGCCCGTCGACATCGGGAGGATGTCGCGGTTCGCCTGCGTCGGAAGCGGCGCGTCCACCACCGCTGCGCGCGGCGGGAACGGGAACGCGTCCGGACCCGGGCCCATCGGCATCGGAGGCGCCATCGGCATCGGAGGGGCCATCGGAGGCGCCGGGACAGCCGCGGGATCCGCGCCCATCATGGCGTACGGGTTGCGACCCGCGAACTGGCTGCCGCGGTAGGGGCCGTAGCCCCAGTGACCGACGCCCGGACCGACGACGTCGTACCAGCCCGCGAGAAGAGCCTGGACCTGGTGAGGAGAGAGCTGCGGAGGACGGTGCATACGAAACAGACCTTTCGCGACAAAAGCTGTCGCTGCGCGGCGTATGACGGCCGCAAGAGAGAGGCAGAACGGGGGTTTCGATCCTCGCGCTCGAGGTCGGCTTGGCAGCTTGATGAGAACCCTCGCGCTTGAGGGCTTGCATCTCGCGGTCAGGCCCTCGCGCGTCGTCCAAAGACGGCGCGTCAGGGCCGGATCGGAGATCCGGTAGACGGACTACGGATGTACTGGAGCGGCAGCCGCCTGCCGCATGCGGCTCAGGATGTCGTTCATCTGATCGGGCGACAGATCACCGCGCACCGCCGCCGGAGGTGCTTCGACAGTCCCGCCTCCACCGTACGGGTGCGACCATGAATGACCTCCGAACATCTTGCCGGACTCCTTCCAGTTCTTGCCGAAGGCGTAGCCGGTCGCGGCGAGGTACGACCCGATGAAACCGTTGCCGAGGTTGTTCAGGTGCTCGCTCCACTGGTTGCCCGCCACTTCGAGGTGACCCGCAGCGAGAAGCAGCGCGCCGACACCGAGGTTGATGGGGACCTTGAGAAGGGTGCCGCCGCTCGTCCGACCTTCGATCGTACCGCCGAGCCAAGCACCCGCGCCGGTCTCGATCGTGCCGATGAAGCGTTGGGTGATCCCGCCGAACTTTTCGCGGAGACCGTCGAGCTGCTTCATCGTCGCGTGATGGCGACGCGCCATGTGATGGAGATGTTCCTCGGTGATGTGCGCCATGGTCTTTGATCACCCATGGCCCGTCCGCGGGCTGCGCGGTACGGGCCGACGACGTGAAACACGTCGCTAGGTTGGTTGGGATCGCGGCGATTACGGGGTCGGAGCGGCGCCGCCGTACGGGTGCGACCACGAGTGGCCACCGAACAGCTTGCCGGACTCCTTCCAGTTCTTGCCGAAGGCGTAGCCGGTCGCGGCGAGGTACGACCCGATGAGACCGTTGCCGAGGTTGTTCAGGTGCTCGCTCCACTGGTTGCCCGCGAGGTCGAGGTGACCCGCGGCAAGGAGCAGCGCGCCAGCGCCGAGGTTGATCGGAAGTGGACCAACGGTCGCGCCGCCGGTACGACCTTCGATCGCACCACCGAGCCAGGCGCCCGCGCCCATCTCGATCGTCCCGATGAAGCGCTGGGTGATCCCGCCGAACTTCTCGCGAAGTCCGTCAAGCTTCTTCATCGTCGCGTGGTGACGACGAGCCATGTGGTGGAGGTGTTCTTCGGTGATGTTCGCCATGTTCTTTGATCTCCCAAGGCCCGTCCGCGGACTTCGCGGTACGGGCCGATGACGCAAGACGCGCCGCTCTACGAGACGTGGTTAGGGGTTGACGATCCTCGGCGTCTCGCCGTCCATCTGGACTTCGACACGCGGCTTCGCACTCATCTTCTCGAGCGACGCGTACGCCGCACGGCCGTTATCAGAGAGCCGCACGATCCAACGGCTGATCGTGGAGCGAGCTTCGTCGATCTCGATGAGATCCCGCTCGGCGAGTGAACGAAATCCCGCGATGTGCTGTGCGCGCGTCTCTGCGGCGACACGCTCCGGGTAGAACGGGAACTCACCCCCCGTTTCCACCAAGGTCGAGAGGACCTTGATGTCGTACGGAGAGAGTGCAACCGCGCGAAGTCGGCCGAGCTCGTGACCTGGCAGGATGCCGCTCACGTACCCTCCAGCGAGCGGAGAATCGTCTCCGCAAAGTCGCGCGTCTCACATTCGGTCCGTGCCTTGCCGCCGTCGGTAACGATGTAACGTGTCTTGCCGCCCTTGTTCGACTCGACAATGTACCAACGAACCTTGCGAACGATCGCGTTGGCGGCGTTGGACGTCGCGGCGCCCTTGGGGGCGCGCTCCTGAGCCTCGGTGTCGATCACCTTGCCCCGACGGCTGCGGCGACCCACTTCCTGCAACTCCTCCTCGGTGTACTTGGAGCGGTTCAGGATGCGATCGGCCTTCGCCACGCCGTCATCGACAAGGTCGAAGAAGCGGTCGATCGCATTGAGGGTGGGATCCTCCGGCACTGAAAGAGATGTAGCGGATCTGCCGTGTATTCTTTCGAAGGGGTCACGATCTCAAAGCTGTGTCAAACTTGTGGCACTCTTACGTCGACCTGTTGTGCAGATGAAGAATCAAGGATTTACACTTCGCGGACGTGCCAATCAGGAAGTCACGTCTAGATCCAACAAAAACTCTAGAGCTGCGAGCAATTCGAAAGCTTCTACGGCAGAAGCGGAGAAATCCACGGCAGAAACGGAGAAATCTCCAGACACCAGTGGCTGGATGACACGCATCGAAAGTGCCGATCTCATCGGCATGTCCGTAAGCACGATCGCGAATCACGAGCGGCGCGGGAAACTACATCCGCGCTACATCTACAGAGCGGACAGTCGAGGGATCGAGAGACACGTCGCTGTTTACGATCCTGAGGAGCTTCGAAAACTCCCACGTTCGGCGATCGTACGAGATCAACTACGAGACCCTGGCGAAGTAGCTGCTCGCTGCTTCGAAGCCTTTCAAGAAGGGAAGACCATTCGTGAGGTCGTAATCGAGCAACGTGAAACCTACGAACGTGTAAAGACACTGCGGGACAATTGGGAAATTGCAGGAGGCGCGGCAACTTCTGTGGCTTCCACAGGTGAATTCGAGGCTCGCTGTTTCGAGCTATTTGGACAAGGGAAAGCGATTCGTGAGGTCGTGGTTGAAGTACGAGAGACCCATGATCGTGTAAGAGCATTGTATGAAGGCTGGCTGGATAGCGGAGGTGCAGATTTGACGATCACACCGATCGCCAAGAAAGCCCTTGAGGGGTTTATCGGACCCTTCACAAGCGTTGCGGATCTCATCGTGCTAATCGAAGGGCTTTATCGCCGGATTACCTGACGTCAAGAATTCGTAGTGCTTGTCGGGCCATGTTAGCGTCGACGCATGGCTGACAGTAAGAAGCTCGGCACCTCCGCTGCTTGCGATGAAGAAGGACCCCGCGGCCCTCGCGGTCACCGCGGTCACCGCGGCGATCCGGGATTCACCGGATCGACAGGACCTACCGGCGCGACGGGTGCGACGGGTGCAACTGGAGCCACAGGCGCGACTGGCGCCACAGGACCTGCCGGCACTCCTGCGGCAGGTCCTCCGATCATCGCGGCGGCCGTGGTCGACTCGAACGGCGCGTACGTCTCGACCACTCAATTCGGATTCACGGGAGTGGTCGGCCATCCGCAGACGGGCAACTACCTATTCACGCTCTCCAACCCGCCTGCGAATGACAGCAACATCGCAGTCGCCATGACGATCAACGATGACCAGTTTCCATCCGCCACGACGGCATACACGATCCAAAACCCTGGCGTGATCACAGCACTGACGCTCCTCGCGAACACCACCATCGACAAAGGCTTCTCGATCATCGTCTACGACCTGACCTGAAACTCCTGATTTTTTGGCAGGTTGCTGTTCCATGTTAGCGTCGACGTATGGCTGACAGTAAGGTGCGCGGACCGGCCTGCGAAGAAGAAGGTCCACGTGGACCGCGAGGTCATCGCGGACATCCCGGACATCCCGGTGAAACAGGCTCCACAGGTCCTACAGGACCCACAGGTACGAGTGGCACTGGAGCTACTGGAACAACAGGGCCTACCGGAGCCACCGGACCCAACGCTGCAACAGGTCCAACGGGCGCCACCGGACCTTCCGGCACAGGTCTTCCAGTCATTGCAGCCGCCTTCGTGGACGGCCGTAATGGGCAGCCGACAGAGGGTTTCGTTTCCCAACAAGGTTTCGCCAGCTACACGCGTAACGTGAACGGTCAGTACACGCTGGTGCTGGCGGGTACCCCACCGCCTGATGACAACTGTGTGGTGATCTGCACGACCTTCGGTGCTGGCGGCGGATCCGCTTTCACGCAGACGCGTGTGACGGGCGGAGCGGTGCTCGTGTTCGGCCAAGACACCGCAGGCGTGACCCACGATGAGCTCTTCTACGTGGCAGTGATCAGCACTCTCTAGTCGTTGATAATCACACTCCTGCGAGGAGTGTCATTCTACGGAGACTGGGTGAATCAATACCCAGGGTTTAGCTTCAGCTACTTACACACTTCGGCTGTCGGCACGGGTGCTGCTTTACTCAGGGCCATGAGCCGCACCAAGAGCCGCCGCAACCGCCGCGTGAACACCGATCGCTCCGCTACCACGGATATCGTGACCCAACTCGAGTGCGCAATCCGCCGCCCACAGGCGACGCTGATCGGCGCGTTGGTCGGTGGCCTCGTACCATGGTTTGCGCGGACGCTCGCGCATGCGGAAGTCCCCGCAGCGTGGTCTGCCGGCAGCCATGGCCTTGCGATGGTCATGATCATGGTCGTGCTCGGCTGCGCCTGCTTCTCCGCGATCACCGTCTACAAGTTCGGGTGCGCGACGTTTGGTGACAAGCGCAAGGCTCTCGGGTTCGTGCTCGCGATCGAGGGCGTGATGCTCGTGTCCACGGGTGTTACGAGCGCGGTCGCGCTTGCTGTCCTCATCCTGATCAATGCGCTTGCGAACGGCTCGGCGATTGCTCTCGCACGAGAGGCTACGTGCAAGCGCCGAGAAGCTGTGGCACGCGCGACGGCAACGCGGGCGAGCAAGCGCGGAACGCGGAACGTGAAATCGCCGATCAAAGTCGTCGAGATGCCAACCGCGCTCACGCGCTGGTCTGACGTGGTCGACGCTGAAATCGTTTCCGAAGAGCGTTACGCCTCGTAAGGAGAACTCATGTATCCAGCGATCAAGTGCGGCACCTGCGTGAAAGTAACGGTTCGCCGCGAAGGGCTCGGCGACTACACCGAAGAGGTAATCAAGAAGCGTTTTCGACATGATGGCTTAACGGGCATCGTGCGCTCGTATAGCGACAGTCACGGCCTCTGCTACGCGGTGGAATTCGAAGACGAAGATATCGCCTACTTCGATCCAGAAGAACTAGAAGTCCTGCCATGACCAAGACACCTGCCCAGCTCGACCAAGACATCACTGCATCGTTGGGGACGCCGCTCGGCGATCGCCAACCACTCTACGGGCACACGAGCGAAGCCTCGGCATACCTCGTAGCCGACTACCCATACGGATTTCGCGAACGGACGCAGATCCGTTACTGGCTGGAGGAGAAGCCGAAGAAGGGTTGGCGCTTCGTTTCACAGACCATGAATCCGAAGACGCGGCGGTGGAACAAGCCCAAGGCGTCGACGTACATCGAGTGGGCTGCTGCGATGTACCTCGACGACAAGGGACACGTGCAATGGGATGGTGTTGGACCTTACTCGGACGAGTACAAGGTGCTCGCCTTCGTGCGAGCTTTCCCGGAAGCGAAATTGTCCGAGCTTCGAAAGGTCGTCCCGATGAAACTGCGCTACCTGCAGGGCCGCATCGACGGGGCGATCGTCATGACGATCAACAACGTCAAGCAGCCGATGACCGCTGCAGACATCGAACGGACACAGCGCGAGTTGGAGGTCTGGAAAGAGGTCCAAGAACTCCTCGCAAAGGCCTGAAAGCTGTCGCTCTGTGCGAGTTAGGATAGACTCTCGCCATGCGCTTCAGCAGAGCCAAACCTGTCGGCAGTTTCCGCATCTTCCAACGGAAATCGAACCGTGTCGCCGAGCATGCCGACACCCAGCAAGACGCCCGAAAGGCTGCAGCGTTCTGGGTCAAGGCTTCCGCAGGCCCCTTTGAGATCCAGGAACGACTACCGTCCGGCAGTTGGATCACGGTCGAGACGATTTCTAAACCTGCCCACGCGACTCGCGCAAAGAGCGCGCACGCGAAGAGCGCGGGGGCGATCCCAGGCATTGCGAAATGGCACACGTTTGCAGGCGGCACTGGAGCGGCGGAAGGGAAGTACAGCTACGCGCTGCTTGTGCCAGAAGGCGAATACAAGATCTGGCCGTACACGACGAAGTCCGGTCGCCATGCCGGATATCACCTCAAGTTCGCTGGAACGCATGGACGGCCACGTGGAAGTCACGGCGGCCTCTGGCACGATCTAGGTGAACATTCGAGTCCGCAAAAGGCGGCGAAGGCAGCACGTACACATTACGAGAAAGGCTTCGAGTAGCCATGGCTGCAGGAGATCGTCGTGTATGGGCATTCTTCAATGACGATCCATTCTGGACCATCGTCCATAAGGGCCAGACACCGGACCGCGCCGTCGCGCGAAGCCTGAAGACAAAACTTGGGGCTGACGTCACCCTCTGGCCGCAAGACTCCAACGGCAGCACGTTCCGCGCGCAATGGTTCGATCCGAAGACCGAAACGTTCCGCGAAGCACGTGTCGAGATCTGGAGGCTATAGCCGTCGGGTTTCTTGCCCAAGCCTGCACCAACGCTTAGCCTCTGGCTGTGGCTGACATCCAGATCATTCCTCCGAATTGCGACGATGACCGCTCCCAGCGAGGGCCCCGAGGTCATCGGGGCCACGATGGTCACGATGGATCGACAGGTCCGACAGGCCCCGCTGGATCCGGGGCCACTGGACCAACAGGCCAGACGGGTCCCACGGGCAACACGGGAACTGTTGGGGCTACAGGGTCCACAGGAGCTACTGGATCGAGTGGAGCGAGCCCCTCTCGTCAGATCTTCAACGCGTCGGGCACGTACACGCCCACACCAGGGACCACGGCTATTCGCGTTCTGATGTGCGGAGGTGGTGGTGCGGGCGGTGGCGCTGCAGGTGGAGGTCTGGGTAACGGCATCGGTGGTGGTGGTGCAGCAGGCGCCGATCTCGACTTCGTCATCGCAGGACCGATCACAGGCGGTGCCGTGGTGATCGGAGCTGGCGGCCTCGGTGTCTCGGCGGCAGGCGGAGGCAACGGTGGGAACTCCACCGTTACGATCAACGCGACCACCTACACAGCTATGGGCGGTGGGGGAGGATCCATCGGAAGCTCCACCGCGCCTACCACGGCAGCCTTCGCGATCGGCGGTGTCACGCAAGCCGGATCGACTGCTGTCGACATCGTCAGTGGCGAAAACGGCATGCCTGGCGTGGTCATCGACGCGCCGGCATTCGACGCGTTCGGCGGCCACGGCGGTAGCGGTAAATTCGGCATCGGCGGTGCCGGAACCGTTGGTGGTGGCGCTGGTGCTGTCGGATCTGGCCGTGGTGCTGGTGGCGGCGGAGCTGCCGCCGCTTCCGTCGGTGTGAATGCCGCAGGTGGGGACGGCACTGATGGCACGGTCATCATCGAGGAGTTCCGGTAACCGCGTGTTCGGAACTTGACCGCGTTGAGCCTTCAGCGAGATCCTCAGGCCATGGCACGGTCACCGCACGGCGAACTCAACACGTGGCTTGATCAGCACGGCTACCACCACTCGCGCGCAAAGAAAATCCACCAAGCGCCGACAGGTCGTGAAGTGTTCGCTGCTCACGAACGGCATCACCACATCACCACCGCGGGACGACGGGCGCTTACTCGGTCGCAATTCGCACTTCCCCCGGGACCGGAAGAGAAGCGGCGGGGGATCGCAGGACGGCTGCCCATCGACACCATCGAGCGCGGACGAAACGCTCTCCAGCGAGCGGCACAGGAGCTGAAGCGGGGACACATCACGGCTCGGCAGCTCGCGGAAGTCAAACGCGCGGTCCATCACGCTTGGCCATCGATCGAGATCACGTGAGCGAGCCACGCGATACCGTGCTCATGGATCCAGCGTTGCTGAAACCATCGTGGCCGATCGCGATCGCGACGCTTGAGCGGATCACAAATTGGTCGGTGCTTGCACTACGCCTTGGTACCCTCGCACTCATCCAAGAATGTGTGCGCGAATTGGCGTTGCCGAACGCGCGACGTGATTTGCTCGTGAAGCTGCGAGAGCTCGTCGATGTACTCGAGCAACTACCGTTTGAGTCCTGAAGTGCGTGATACGATCGAAGACATGAGCACTCGGGATAATCCGTACTACCTCGTAGGTTGTGCCGTCGGAAGCATGGCGAGTGGACGTGGCGACGATATGAAGCAAGCTGGACGAAACGTCGGGCAAGCGTATCGACTCTTCCTGCGGGCAGGACTCCAACCGCAGCAAGCGATCGACCGCATCCGATCGCTTGCTGAAACGTTCGGGGCGCTTGAATGAAGGTTGTCTCGACAGACCTCCGAGGACTCTTACGCGTGCTCGATGTCAACGTGGACCCCGGTGAGATCGGCCCGGTGAGATCGGCCATGTCAATGTGATCTAGGCTGAGCACAACACGATCTCCATTTTCCGGTAGCCTTCGTCGACCACGATGCGACATGCAGTAATCCTTGCAGGGGGATCAGGTACACGACTCTGGCCGGCGAGTCGACGTTCCCGTCCCAAGCAGCTCCTTCCTATTGTCCAGGATGCCGTCCCACTCATCGATGGAGCTGTTCAGATCGCTCGGCGATTCGCCGACCGTATATGGATCGTAACAGCCGAAGCCCTCGTGGATGCCACGCGAACGGCCGTACCTGCGGATGTCGAGCTGATCGCCGAGCCGGTCGGTCGAAACACCGCCGCGGCGATCGGACTCGCCGGCGCCATGATCGCTGACCGAGATCCACGGGCGTCACTCGTGTTTCTGCCGGCTGATCATCACGTGCAACGGCCTGCAACCATGGCAGGCGCCATTCTCACAGGGCTCACCACAGCTGAACAAACCGATGCAATCGCACTCGTCGGGATCATGCCCACACGCGCCGAAACAGGCTTTGGATACCTCGAGCTGATCGACACAACAGGAGACGTGCGGCGCATCGCATGCTTTGTTGAGAAACCTGATGCACTGCAAGCACAGGAATTTCTCACAAATGGTCGACATTTGTGGAACGCTGGCATCTTCTGCTTGACCGCAGCTCGACTCATGGCCGAGCTAACGGAGCATCTACCTGGCACCGCACGAATCGTTCAACAGATCATTGCCGACAACGGACTCATCGTTGATCCACGTGGACTTTACGAACAGATCGTACCGATCTCGTTCGACCACGGCGTGATGGAGAAAATCTCCCATGTTGTAGCGGTGCCGGTCGACGCTGGCTGGAATGACGTTGGATCCTGGGCAGCGATCGCAGACGTACGCGGGCAAGACGCCGATGAAAATACGCCGATCGGGGAAGCCGTCATGCTGGAAGGTAACGGCAACCTCGTCGTCGCTGATTGCGGCATCCTCGTAGCGACGCTCGGAGTCTCTAACCTGGTCATCGTACAAAGCGGCAACGCAATCCTCGTCGTTCCAAAAGACCAAGCGCAGCGCGTAAAAGAGATCGTCGCTGAAATCAATGAGCGTGGACTAGGCAGGTACCTGTGAATCAAAAAATCTTCCGTGAATATGACATCCGCGGCGTTGCCGATCGTGACCTGCACGACGATGTGGTGCGCGCGATCGGCGTTGCCATCGCAGAGACAGCGCTCAAGTACAGCTCGCGACCAATCGTAGTCGGTCGAGATTGTCGACTGACTTCACCACGAATCTTCGACGCCCTCACCCACGGCTTACGGGTGTTTGCAGACGTCATCGACATCGGAGTCGTACCGACACCCGTCGCCTACTTCGCGCAGCAACACCTCCATCCATCCGCCACCGTGATGATCACCGGCAGTCACAATCCTGCCGAAGACAACGGCCTGAAGATCATGCTGGGCGATCGCGCGCTGCACGGAGCTGCAATCACAGCACTCGGTCAGCGCGTAGCCACCTTGGTTGCCTGTACGGAGCCACCACCGCCACCACGCCAGGCCATCACGACACGGGACGTAGTGGGAGCCTACCTGGCACGTGCGAAGGATGAACTACGGCTCGGAGATCGACGCTTGCGTGTCGTTGTGGATGCCGGCAACGGCGCTGGCGGACCTGCCGCAATAGCGCTTTACACTGCGCTTGGCTTCGATGTGGTCCCACTCTATTGCGACTTCGACGGGCGCTTTCCGAATCATCATCCAGATCCCACACAGCCCGAGAACCTCGCGGCGCTCACTCTCGCCGTTCAGCATCTTGGAGCGGAAGTTGGAATCGCGCTAGATGGCGACGCGGATCGCGTCGGAGCAGTCGACGCTACCGGACGAATCCTGTGGGGTGATCAACTCATGGTACTGCTCGGACGGGCCGTACTCACCGAGGTGCCAACGGCGTGCTTCGTAGGTGAAGTGAAATGTAGCCAGACGATGTACGACGCGCTGCCAAGCTGCGAGATGTGGAAGGTAGGGCATTCGCTCATCAAAGAACGAATGCGTGAGACCGGCGCGGCGCTCGCCGGAGAAATGTCCGGCCACCTCTTCTTCGCGCATCGTTGGCTCGGATTCGATGATGGAATCTACGCCGGGGCGCGGCTTCTCGAGTTGCTCTCGCAAAGCAAGCGTACGCTTGCCGAGTTCGTCGCCGAATTGCCTGTCGCGTGCAACACCCCAGAGATCCGGATCGGCTGTCCTGACGAAGAGAAGTTTTTGGTCGTCGCACGTGTCACTGAACGTCTTCGCTCAGATCCATGCATTCGTGACATCGTCACGATCGATGGAGCTCGTGCCAACTTCGCGGATGGTGGTTGGGGACTCCTGCGGGCCTCGAACACGCAAGCCGCGCTCGTGCTGCGCTGTGAAGCTGCAACCAATGAGCGCTTGGCGGAATGCCAGACGATCCTCGAAGGACACATCGCAGCTAGTCGCTGAGGGGCAACGATAGTTGAGTGGTCGTGGTCGTGGTCGGCGGATCATAGAGGAGCACTCGAATCTCCGAGGCCTCTGCGAAGGCCGCGACGATACGTGGACGAACTTCTTCCCACGAAAGACCCCCGTTCCCACAGCCAAGCGGTGGAACTGCGATCGACAAAATGCCGAGCTTCCTAACGGTGCGGATCAGATCCACAAGCCCTGCATCCACGTAGTCGAAGCAACTCGGCAGCCTCCAACGTTTCTTCGTCGGAAAGTTGATGATCCATCGCGGTGAATGAACACCGCGATCAAAAACGAACATCTTCCCAACCGACACTTCTTTGTGTGCACACGCTTTTGCGTAGGCCTTGAAGTTATCCGGGAACGCCTGCTTGAACTGCAGTGCGATACCCTTCCCCATGACTCCCTCTGTGTTCACCGTGTTCACGAGAGCCGCGACTTGCGCTTCTAGCAAGTTCCCACGCCCGTGCTCGATCATCGTGTAGCCAGCATGCAGGCATCCTCTGCTACGATCCATCCATGAAAGTACATTGCTGGGGCGGCCATCTGTTCGCGAGCAACGTCGGAATTCTTCCCAAGGAGCCGGACGGATGCGTCCTCGATCCGCGGCTCGTGATCTCGATCCCAGTACGAGATCTCGGCCGCCCGTGCAGCAAGTTCCGGCGGCGGCGGCGGAGGTTGCGGAACCTTCTGGTGACCGCGTGCTGTCCTAACGTGACCAGAGACGTCGCTCCAACGATCGATGCACGGGTACAAGACTGATTTCTCGACGAGGACGACGATCGTTTGCAAAAAATTCGACCGCTATTTTCGACGTTGGTAGAGTGTTTTCATGTCGAAACACTGTGGTTGCAAGAAGCGTCGTTGCCCGAAGATCCGCCGCTGCCGGTTCAAGTTCGCGAAGTTCACGTGCCCATGGAGCATCTGCGCCGATCGCAACGTGCTCACCTGCGGTCGCTGCTGATCGAGCGCGACGATCGCCGACGTTGTTGATCCACGCGATCAACAACGTCGGAACGATCGCGTATGCTCGCTTCAGCATGAAGCCTTCAATCGGCTGCATCGTCCACTACCACTCAACCCCTGGATCGGATCCACAAGCCGCATTTGTGGTTCATGTCTGGACCCACGAGTGTGTAAACCTGTCGTACTGCAACAGCAGCGGTACTTGGTCGGCTGCGACGAGCGTGCCTTTCGAGGCGAGCGCGACGCATACCAGCATGTCCGGGGGTCGTGGAGCGTTCTGGCGCTGGCCGCTGAAGGTGTAAGGTGACAGTCGAGATCGAAGCTGGCGAGCTGCTGAACGGCCGCACAATCGTTGGAGATGTGCAGGTTCGAGTAACGCTCGAAGAACTCCGCGAACCACGGTTCACGGCGTGGCTCGAGGACGATGTCTTGCCACGACTAGGCACGTGTGAATCGCGTGTGCTCATCGTTGTAGCAAGAAATTCGACCGCCTAGTTCGACGCTGGTAGCGTCGACACATGGCTGACTATTCCTCGATCTTCGCCGTGTGCAACCCGTGCTGCGCGTTCGCGAACACCGGCAGCGTCAACATCTTCCTCTGCTGCGGCAGCAAGAACTGCACGTGCGGGCGGCGCTGCAAGCGTGGGAAGTGCCGCCGCCGCGGCAAGTGCGGCTGCTAGAACACGACCGTCTCGTGTAGGATGACAGCAATGGCGTCGTCCTCCTACAAGGCTTGTCCGTGAATCCGATCGGAGTTCTCGCACTGATCGGCCTAGGTGTCGGCGGCTTGATCCTCGCGGGACACGCTCTTCAAACGGGAGGGCCTCCAACGAGTCCGCGAACCCGCGCTGAGCAACTCCGAACACGGGCAATCGCTGCGCAACACCACGCCGATCTCGCTGCCCAAGAAGCCCGCGAGTGGTCCGCTCGGTGGCAAGCTTCCCAAGAGGAGGCCTGATGTCTGCCGAATGTACGGTCGAAAAATATCTTGAGGTGCTCAGCCACGAGCTGGTGCGCTACGACGTTGCTACAAGCGCGAGAGAAGCCAAGCGCGGGCGCGTGAACATCTACCGCCTCGGGCTCCTCATGCAGGCGCTCCAACGTGTTCGTGATGACGTTGGCGGTCACCTCTCCGGCAGCGAAGAAGCCAAGGCGGGTTTCCGCATGGCGATGTACTCGCACTTCGAAAAAGACTTCCAGCCTGTCAAAAAGGTCGTGAAGCAACTCGACGCCGGGACGTGCAAAATCAAATGAGAGATGAACGCATCAAGGATCACCTGCCTGATGAGGTGCTCGTCGCGCTCGCGAAGGCCGTCGGATTCTCCGTGGCCGTCAACCTCGATCTCGACACGCTCACGTTGACCCGTGGCGATCGCTCGTTCACAGGCTCGCTAACCGGCACGTGCGCGTTTCTACAGGGCTACGCGGCGATGCGGCTGGAAGCGGTACAAGCTCTTCAGGATCTCGAACGATCCAGCCGTGATGCCTTCGCGGCGGCACGCTCATATCTCGACGGAGCACCTCGATGACAGATCGTCTGAAGCTCGCTGCCACAGCTGCTCGATCGCTTGAGCCGTGACGTTGACGTGCCCAGGGCCTTCCTGTCCCTTCTGCACAGGGGCACTCTGCCGCGCTTGCCCGCGGATGGAGGAAGGTTGCTGCAAGCATGACGCCCTGGCGAGGCATCACGGGGAACACGAAGACCACATCGCCAATCGCACGCCCACGACGCAGCTTCCACCGATCCCAAAGATCCCGATCGGTGCGCGTACGATCATCGAGCTACGAGATCCCGACAACGCTGAAGAGACAGCCATCTTCTTCGAGACCCTCGCCAAGCTCATCCGGCTACGACGGCGAATAGTCTTGATCTGCGAGTAAGGTGACGACCTTGCTGCGATCGTGTGACGATCGCGGCAAGATGTTCGAAACGCTGTTCCAGGATCGCCACATGTTCGACTCGAACCGCCATTGGAGAAAGGCTGGGTTCTCTGTCGACGGCGAAGGGGTCGAGAGCAACATCATGGTGGCAAGCCACCCATCAGCCCCTGGCTATCTCTTCAAGAAGTACAGCAAGAAAGTCTCCTTAAAGGATCAGAACAGGAACTTCAGAGCCCGGATCGAAGGGGCAAACAAGCTGCGGCGCTTCATCGCTACACAAGGGCTCTCGCGGATCGTCGTGCCGCAAAAGTCTCTCCTTACGTTGCCGTCACGCTTCAAGCGAAAAGGTCGCGACGCCTACGTGCTCGTAGTCGAGAAGCTGGATCTCCTGAGCGGGGATGAATCTCGAAAGCGGTACGGGAAGCTCGATAGCGAAGGACTGCGTCAACTCTGCGCGGCGATCTGTAGGTTCCGCGGCCTCGACTCTGGCGTGCGAAACGTTCCCTTCACCAAGGACGGTCGGATCGCTTTCATCGACACCGAGCGCTGGGAGTCGAAGCGTGAAGGAAAGGTCTTCCTGCATCGCATCCGTGCGTACCTCGATCGCGATCAACAACGACGCGTCGACGGGCTTTGTAAGGCAAACTAGCGACATGTCGAACGACACCCAGGTCCAGAAGACCTCTCCAGCGATCAAACAGATCATCGCGGCAACCGTTGGAGCGGACTGGCCTGGTAAAAAGGTCGTGGTGCGTGAAGTCTCTCCGGCGTGGCAGCACACAGAGTACATCGACGACAAGACACTGGCTTGGTACCTGAACCTCTCGACGCTCGCGGAAACCGGACAGGTCCGTGGTGTATGGAGGCCGGAAGCTGTTCGTTACGGAGGACCTGCCGTCATCCATCCAGCCCCGCAACCACACGAAGCGCTAATTCACGTGTGGCGATCGCAAGGGAAGCAAGGGATGGAAATTATTGTTCGCGAAGATGCGATCGATCACCAAGCCGTCGCTGTAGCCACGGACGCGTTGCTCGGCGGCGGCAAACCGAAGGAGCGAGGTGCCGCAGCGGCAGCTGCCGCGAAGCTCTGCGGGAACACTGGAGGTCTATGTCTCGCGATCGCAGAAGCCCATGCGAAAGCCTTCAAGAAAGGCGAAACTTTCGAAGACTTGCACGAAGCCGCACACGTGATGGCGTTCTCACCCCGCGGAAAAAGAAAAAAGAAATCCGCAGCTCAGCTAGAGCGAGAGATCAACGCGGCACTCGCGCATCGGCAACGTTGACGGGGTACTCCGGGTTCACCTGGCGAGCGATCTCGACGAACATCTGTGAAAACAAAAACGCCTCGGAGATCTTCCGAGGCGTATCGATTAAGGCGTATTGACCGAGGCGTATCGACCGAGAATTCCCAGTCCTGGATCAGCCGACGTGCGCGACGCTGATCGAGAAGTTCGCGTCCGTGGCAACGCCATCGACGTCGTACGTGTAGACGGTGATCAGCTCCGTCTTATCAGTGCCCGGTACTGCAGAGATACTGCCCGGGTCGACGCTGTTGCGCGTCGCCTGAACCACCAAGTGGCTCGAGTGGTGCGCGTCCTTGAGGAGCAACTGGTACTGCCCAGCGCTGACGCGGGTTGCGGTGTCCTTGAAGCCCGTGCGGTTGCGGAAGCTCAGGACGGCAGGCTCGCCCGTCACTTCGAGAGCACCTTGGGCGATGAGTTCGAGATCCTTGTAATCACTCATGGGGTAGGAGCGTATCCGAAGCTAGGAGACGGTCGCGAGTTTTTGGCAGTGAGATCTCGTACCATAGCGGCATGGCTACTATCGGCATCGACATCGCAGACAGCGAAGGTAGAGGTGCAAACTGGTCCACGGCCAAGAGCGCCGGGCATCTACACTTCGCAGGCCTCCGCTGCGCGTACGGCACTGCACCTGACGCCGGTTACAAAGGATACGTTCAACAACTCGACGTCGCAGGCGTTCCGCACTTTCCCTATCTGTTCAATCGCTGGGGCGTCGGCACGCCAGAAGCCCAAGCGCACGCCGGCCTCGAAGCTGCCTACGGCGGCGCAACTCCGAACTGGCACAGCTTCCCGCTATGCATCGACGTCGAGGGTGATCGGAACGGCCTCTCCGCGAACGAAGCGTACGCGTGGCTGCTCAAGATCTACACGACGGTCAAAGCCTCGATTGGTGTTGAGCCGCTGATCTACACGAGCAAGGTCTACTGGGAAGATCCTGCAGGCATGAACAACCATCCCGCGCCGGAGCTTTCGCAATGCCCTGGATGGATCAAATTTTGGCCGTGGCCCGTGCGATCGCCGGCGGTTTACGATCCTGCTGTCGTCGATAAACTTCCTCCACCTCCGGCACCCTCCTTCTTCGAAGCTGTTCCCATCGAGCAGTATCAAGGTGACGCGCTGGGATATCCCGGTCTCCTTTCGACGTGCGACATGGATCGGATCATCCTCGTTCAGCAAGGCACGGCAGGCGGCAACGTACGCTGGATCCAGCGGCGTGTTGGCGCGACGGTGGATGGTATCTTTGGACCGATCACCAAGCAGAAGGTCGCTGCATTTCAGGCATCGCGAGGCCTCGCTGCCGACGGGATCGTGGGGCTCGATACATGGCAAGCACTCGCGTGGGTGCCTGCAGCGTGATCCTCGTCGACGACATCACCACCTGGCCCGATACCGACCTGCGCCACAAGCAATGGAGCCACATGGTCTCGACCGAGAGTCGTGCCGAGCTCCTCGAGATGGCGGAGCGGCTAGGACTCAAACGGATGTGGCTCCAAACCAGCAGCTTCGTGCACTTCGATATCACGCCACCCAAGCGTGTCCAAGCCCTGCGCTTCGGCGCGGCGGCTGTCTCTGCACGAATCCTGCTGTTCGCGAACTTCGATTACGCGATCAAGCGCCCCGGGAAACTGATCCCAGAGCCATACCGATCGGAAATCGAAGTGCTCAAGAAGACGCGTCGATAACCACGACGTCTTCCTTCAGGTCGACGCGGGCGTTGTAACCGTCACCTCGCAGTTTTGCTGCAATCTTCGCAGCGGATCCATGTGCCGGATCCGTGATGGTCAGGTCGACGTGCCAAGAGCCTCGACGAAGTACACGAACGGTCACGAAACTCATCAGATGGACGATTCATACGGCGTCGCCCCGGATTTGCGAAGCTCTTCGTAGATCTTCTCGGCCTGTTTGTAACGATCTCGCGGCAAGCGATCACCGACTTTTCGTAGATAGTCCTTATCGTGATGCCAGCGCTCGGTATCGATGAATGCGATCCGGCCATCCTCGGTGTACGGAAGGTTAGCGGCCGTCGAGTTGAGCCCTCGGAAGTAGTAGAGGACCGTTGCTAGCTCTGCAAGCTGCGTCTTGTCGATCTTGTCATAGGCACGCTCTGTCGCGTCACGCGAGATCAAATCGAGCTTCTCGGCAATCACGAGGTAGCGTGCTGGAAACGTTGACGGCAGCTCGTAAAGCCACTTCTTTGGAGTCACCACACGCGAGTAACCGCGATCAGCAATGAACTGCCGGAGTAACCGCGCGCCTTCGATGCGGCGCAGATAGTTGCGGAGCTGTTTCTTGCCAGGCTTATCGTCGTCGTACTTCTTGAACATGTACCCAGGCATTGCCTTGGTACTGCCGGACAACACCTTGTTCGGAGAGTGTTCGACGAGATCGAAGCCTGCATCCTCGAAGCTGTCGAACGATTCGAACATGGACGGATCTGTAAACAGTCTCGCGAGTCGTGGGAAGAAAGACTGCGTCGCAGTTTCAGCCAAGGCTTGCTGAACAAGAGAGGATGACGAATCAAGGCCCATAGATCCTCACGACGAAGAAGACGTGGATGACGAAGTATCCTCGTCATCAAAATCGTTGCGGGAGGATAGATTGCCTAGATCTTCGTTGCCCTCCAAACGATCGAACAGCTTCGCCGCCAGCTTTCGACAATCTCGCGAAAGATACGGCTCGACTTGGCGTAGGTAGGCCTTTCGATTGTTCCGATCCCAATGCTCGGTATCCACGAGCCCGATCCGATCGTCTTGCATAAATGGCAGATTCTTCACGTTCGAATCCATCCCACGGAAGTGATACAGCGTCACACAAAGGTCGCGCAAAGTCGCCGGATCGATTCGCTGGTAACGCGCGGCGACATCTTGCGAACAAAGAGCGAGATGCTCCACTACGAGAACGTGCGCCTTTCGATGCCTTGGAAGCGAAAAGATCCACTTCTGCGGCACTGCGAGACGAGAGAGTCCGTGCGATGAGACGAACGTTCGAAGGCGCCGAGCGCCTGCGACACGGCGTTCGAAGTTTCGCAGTTGTTCATTCTCGTCGACCTCCGTGTAGCGTTTAAAGAGGAGTCCCCGTACGGAGGGATGCTGCGCGACGAGGATCTTGCCAGCACGGTTTACGATCCGGAAGCCTGCTACTTCCCAGGCCCGCCGAGATTCAAGAATTGTCGGGTCACGAAAGAGTGACGCGAGATCGATCGAGTGCGGATCATCGAAAGCCATGCGCGAACGACAGTACCCGGTTCACTCGTCGAAGGAAAAATCAGTGTCGTCTTCAACAGAAGTTGGTGACGGAATCACGACGCGGCGCTCACGCACGGGGAAGCATTGATCGCGGATCTCCGCCATCGCTTCAGCGAAACCTGGAGGTCGGGGAAGTCGAGGAGATCGAAGAGTTTGACGAAACAACGCGCGCAGATCCGGGGCGTTTGCAAGAACTGCACTGCGCCGCGCAGCCCGCTCTGAGGATCGCGGAACATGCACACGTGCGCGGTAGCACGCTTCGCAGACCACCAAACGCTGAGAAAATGATTGTTGCACCGCCTCTGGCCGAGGAGCTTGACGGATGAAGGCGCGTAGCGAAGGTGCCGCAAAATCCGTGTCCAGGTAGCTATCCAGAGAAGCAGGATCCGCCTTTTCACAGACCCAGCACCCCAGAAGTGCCATGAGGTCTTGGGCCCACTGAAGCATCATTGTGACGCGGCGAGCGCGAGCTGCTTGTCGACGAAGGCGGGAGGTCTCGACGAAAGGCTGTCCGCTTTCTGTTTCGAGTTCCAAGCAGGTTGGACAGACCTGAAGGGTCCCAGGTTTCTTCCAATCAACTTCGCGATATTGACGGCAGCGGCAGCAAAACCGATTCACAGCAGTCGGTTATACACGTTCCTCTGGAACTTTTGTTTTTAGATAGCCAGGGCACAGGCTAAGTTGGAGGCTGGCCTGTTCTATTCAGTGTACCTCCTGTTCTCCCTCTGTTTTAAGAAGGGCCTGGTAAGGAGGTATTCATACGGAACAAAAGTGCTCCATGGGACCTCTCTAGGACTATGGGGAGATCAGGCGAACAGGGGGGAACAGCCCCTCGTTTTTAGCCTGCAACTAATTGATAACGCTAATTTTATGGTGTTCTGTTCTCCCCCTCGTCTCTGATCAGGGTCTGATGATCAGTGAGCCGTCTTCTCGTGATACTTGTCACAACTTAACCGTTCCTTAATGCATCGAGATCCCTGCTGTTCCTTCCTGTTCCGATTCGTGACCAGGCCGCCTTGTTCCCGGACGTGACTCTCTGTTACTAAGCCTAGCGGCATGCACGCCACCCTCGACCCGAGCGACCTTCAAGACGTCACCGCGCGTTTGCGCGGAAAACTTGGAATGTTGCTCGGCAAGCTGCGGGCTTCTGACGCGCTGGAGCTTGCCGGGTTCACGCGGCCGAGCTTTCAGCGCAAGCGCCTCGTGGTGCAGGCGATGACGGATCTCGGATGGGAGCGCGTGCGTACGCGTTTCCAGGGAGTCCTTCGGCATGGTTATGCCCGCGGGTCGCAGCTTGAGCGTGAAGGTGTCATCGAGGTGGTGCGCGGCGATGCGGTGCTGCGGAAGGAGCCGTGATGGACGTTGTCTGCGAAGCGTGCACTGCCGGGCTACCGCTGGTCTGGTGCAATCAGCAGGGCAAGCGGATGCACCTGCGAGGGCTCGATACGATCATGTGTGAGCGTATCGAGGCTCGAGATCGTGAGCATCGTGAACGTGCGAATGCGATCGCAAACGATCGCAGCAATGCAAATTTTCGAGGTCGCTGATGAAGCCAAAGACGAAGTCTCCTGCGGGCTCTGGCGCTTTGCACAGCGCGAACTCCCCGAATTGGGGAACGCCACCCATCCTTCGGCGGTTCTCCGCACACGTGCTCGCGCCTGCGGCGATGGGACGATCGATCGATCTCGACTACGCCAGCTCCGCGTATTGGCAGAAGTGGTGGGAAGACGCGGATCGGCCGCATAACTTCTTAGACGGATCCAAAGGGCGCGACGTGCTCAAGGAAGCGGATCGCCGTGCTGTGGGCGGTCGTCTTGGCTCGGGATTCATGAATCCGCCAGGTCTCGGTGGCGGCGGCATGGTCCAGCAATGCTGGGAGATCTTCGAGACGGACCATCGCGAAGCGAAGCTTGGCTCTGGCGTCTATCAAGGGTTCTCCGTCGAGCAGTTTGGTAGCTTGCAGAACGTTGGCGAGCGCAATCCGCTGACGACATCGCCGGACGACCTCATCACGACGATTGTGCCGAGCCGTCGCACGCACTACGTCGTACCGCCAGATGATCTCGTTGCGATCGTTCGGCGCAAGCTGAAGAAGCGCGAACGTGGATCCAAGCAGTGGAAGGCGGAGAAGGCGCTGATCAAGAAATTATTGGAGCGGAAGGAAGACACTCCGGTCGATGCCGGGGCTCCAAGCCATCTTTCGTTCACCACGATCCTGTGGCACCGCGATCGGGCCGTGCGCCGTACGCAGATGAAGCTGTGCCGCCAATTCTTGGAAGAGCAGAATCAGAACCCGAAGGCGCTGCTCTACAAGTTCGAAGCGATCGGACCTCTGGAGCTCACATGACTCCGGTGCAGCGAGCGAAGCTCCGCAACGTGGCTCTTTCGGCAGCGGACGCTGTCACGCGCAAGTATCGTCGAGAGGCGATGCCGATCTTCATTCGGCAGGCAGGTTCCGAGATCTGCGGAGGGTGCGGAAAGCACATCCGTGATCACTACGGTGGGACGGAGTACCGCTGCTCATCGCGGCCTTTCCGCACAACGCATTCCGCTCGCTCCTCGGCCTGAGCGTTGCACACGAGGCACCGACCTATGACGAACTGTATGACGGCGACTGGATTCATCCGGGCACTACCGGCAGGAGCGATGGGTGACAACCGGACAAGCATGAAAGGAACCATCACTTCGGAGATGTTCGCTACCGCTGTCCGTCAAGCTCTCGACTCCGCGCCTTTCAAGGACACCGCGAAGTGAAGTTCCGCATCGCTGATGATCTCGTGCTCGATGCCGATCTCGTCGTTGCGACCGACGGCATCTTCGCGACAAAGGGCATGGGCAAGTCCCACCTTGCCCAGGTCATGGCCGAGGAGATGCTCGCGAATGGGCAAGTGATCGTCGCGATCGATCCGACCGACGCCTGGTGGGGACTCCGCTCAAGCGCGGACGGCCGTAACGATGGCTACCCGGTCGTCGTGATCGGTGGCGATCACGGTGATCTGAAGCTCGAGCCAGCCGCCGCGGTCCAGCTCGCGGAGGCCGTCGTCGATGAGCGCTTCTCCTGTGTGATCTGCACCGACGGGATGTCGGACATGGCGGAGACGAAGTTCGTCCGCGAGTTCCTCGACACCATCTATCGCAAGAACCGCGTCCCGATCCACCTCTTCATCGACGAGGCCGATGTGTTCGCCCCGCAGAAGCCGTTCGACGTCGAAGACGCACGCTGCATCCGCGCGATGTCGCACATCGTCCGTCGCGGCCGCAAGAAGGGCATCGGATCAACGCTCATCACGCAACGCCCCGCCGAGCTGAGCGCGAGCGTGCGCACGATGGTCGAGATGCTGTTCGTGCTCGGTATGTCGCACAACCTCGACATTGATGCTGTCGAGAAGTGGATGCGGCTGCGGAAGAAGAAGAGCGGCAACAACTCCGCCTTCGTGCTCCAGGAGGAGATGATCGCGTCGCTCGATTCACTCCAGCGTGGTGATGCTTGGGTGTGGAGCCCGCGGCTCGGGATCCATCAACGCTTCCGCGCCCGGGCGAAGCGCACGTTCGACTCTGGCGCCACGCCCCGTCCGGGCCAGAAGGTCAAGGCACCGAAGAAGCTCGCGGCGGTTGATCTTCAGCGGCTCGGTGCCGCGATGGCAGCGGCGGTGCAACGGCAGAAGGACGATGATCCGACGGAGTTACGGAAGCAGCTCGCCGCACTTCGTCAAGAGATTGCCTTGAAGAGCAAGATCGTCCATGAGTTGCCGCCGCGCATCGACGCTCAGCAGATCCAGCGTATCGAGAGGCTCACGACGCGACTCACGGATCGCTTCGCAAAAGCGGCTGAATATCTCGACAAGACGCGCGATCACATTGCTCAGGATCTACAGACGATTGCCTCGGAGATCGTTGACCTTCGCCGCGAGATTCGTGGGCAGTCGGATAGTGTGACCGTGGCGTCTCCGAATGTCGTCGTCCCGTCTCACCCGGCCGTTACTGTGGCTCCGCAGCCGCCAGAAGATCTCAAGCCCGCGCACTTGCGTCTTCTGTCCGCGATCGCGTGGTGGGAGAGCGTGGGCGTCATCCCGGTGGATCTCGCTGGCGTCGCCTTCCTCGCGAAAACGTCGACAAAGTCGTCGGCGTTCGACAACAATCGTTCGTACCTCAAGGCGCGAGACTACATTCAGTATCCGTTAGCTGGACAGGTTTGTCTGACTCTCAAGGGACGTGCCGTTGCTCCCCCTCCACAAACGCCGCCCACGAACGAAGCCCTACACGGCACGATCTTTTCTGTACTGACACCTGCCGTGGGTCGGATGCTTCGTGTGCTTATCGATGCGTATCCGTTGGAGGTCGCGCTCCCCGATCTTGCACGCCTCGCAGGTACGAGCACCACGTCGAGTGCCTTCGACAACAATCGTGCATGGTTGCATGCTCGCAATCTCACCCGCTATCCCCGTGCAGGCTTCGCTTGTGCGGCGAGTCTTTTGTTCCCGAAACCTCTACAACGAAAAGGATGATCATGACTGCGACTGGGACGACAACGAACAATGACACCCATGGTGCCAACGGCAGCCCGCAGCCCAAGGCCCCACCGACCGCACTTGAGGCCATCACGAGGATCGCCAAGATCCTCAAGCCTCTCTCGCCTGCGGATCGCAAGCGCGTGCTCGCGTTCCTCGATGAGAGTGCCGAATGAAGATCCTCAGCCTCGAAGTGAACACGGACCTCGGCCGTCGCGTCATTCAACTCGGCGCTCCGATCGACGTCGATCCGCAAGGTGAGATGTCGCCGATCTTCCGTGGGCTCACAGAGCTCGCCTGGAAGGTGATCTGCGAGGTTGCTGCGGATCCGCAAGCGTACAGCCCTCCGAAGACGGAAGCGTAGTCGTGACGAACGCGGACAAGCTTCTGGAGACAATCGAGATCGCGAAGCACTGGCTCCGGGGTGGTAATCCACGTGCCGCAGCCTCGCAGTTCGCGCAGCGCTTCGCAGAAGCACTCGTGCAGCTCGCGGAAGCTTGTCCGACTGGATTTCCTTGCGCAAAGCACGGCGGTGCTGTGCATGGCCAAGAAGCTGAAGAGCTTCGGTCCGGTATCGAGCAGATCGTTGGTAACATCGCAGACGTGAAGCGATCGGACGCAGTGGCCACGCTTGCCTCGACGCGAAAGTCGCTGCAGTTTCTGACCGATCGGATCGATGCCAGAGATAGTCTTGTCTACCTGGACAAGCTAGAGGCTTCCAACGTGCTCCTCACCGTTGTACTCAATGCAGACATCCATGCTTTGCCTGCGGAAGTGCAAGCGGCACGGCGAACGTATCAGCTTCCGGCGGCTGGAATCGAATGAAGGTCGTCTTCCTCGATATTGATGGTGTGCTCAACAGCGAGCACTTCATGCTTACATTGGAGGAGCAGCATGAGCAACGCTGCCATCCAGAACCCCCTCGTCCCAAGCGTGCGACGACCTGCACGTGCTTCCAGCTGGATCGTCAGATCGATCCAGCCGCGCTCGCCCGCCTAAACGTGCTGGTTTCTGAGACAGGATCTCAGGTCGTTGTCTCCAGCTCGTGGCGGACGATCTTTGATCTTCCGACACTCCAACGCATTCTTGATGGCCACGGCCTACGCTTCCAACTCTTGGACGCGACGCCAGATGGTCCAAACGACCCGCGCAAGCGCGCGCTCTTCCCAGAGACCGACATGATCTCTCGCGGCCAAGAGATCGACTTCTGGCTCCGGGTTCATCCCGAGGTCGAATGCTTCGTGATCCTCGATGATAGCGGGGACATGGCAATGCATAAACCGTGGCTCGTGCAGACGGATTTTCATGAAGGTTTTCTCGACGAGCATGTCGCTCTCGCGACGTTGATGCTCACGCGAGGCTGTGATCTCGCCGCTGCAGCGCTTCTGGTGCAGGGAGGTGGCTCTTGACCGCTACAGCCGTTACGAGCGAACAAGCACTTTTTGCAGCTCGGGCTTTTGCGGCCCGACTCGAGCGTGAGATGGGGATCACCATGTCGCCAGCTGTCAAGGATCAGGTGCTGTTCGCGTACGAGATGGGGTATCTGCGAGGCTGTAGTGACACACTGCAGACCACCACCAAGATGTTCGAGACGACTACCAAGGAAGGAAAGGACAACGATGGCAAATCCGGCTGATCCTGCGCAAATGTTGACCCCTGAGGCACTCGCGAACCAACTCTTCGACGCGGCACTCGGGCAGTACAGCGGAGATCCACGCGAGGGTGCCCGCCAGGTGATCGTGTTCCTGACGGAAGCGATCGTCTACGCTGCGGCCTCGACGGCGAGCGACGAGAACGCGCGCAAGGCGCTGCTCAAGAGCATCGGAGATACGATCGCAACCGCACCGCCGCTCAAGTCGAAGTGACGGATCCGGTCAATCCGCCAGCGCTGTTCACGCACCAACGAGAGTTGTTGGACAGCACGTGGGAGATGCCCGCTTACGCGGTCTTCTATCAAACAGGCTGTGGAAAAACGGCTCCGACGATTCACACAGTGTCACAGCTGTTCGCGGATCGTCGTATCGATGGAGCTATCGTCGTTGCTCCAAACATGGTGCATCGGAATTGGATCTCGGATGAGATCCCGATGCATTCGCCGATCGCATGGCAAGGGCTCGACTGGCATGCCTCGCGCGGCAAAGCTCAAGATCGTGCTGTTGCTCAACTTCTTACGACACCGTGCGGTAGCGATCTTCCGTGGCTCACGATCACCTACGATGGACTCCTCACGCCACGTGGCCGGCAAGTCGTCATCGACTTCATGCAGAAGTTCCCTCGCATCTTCTTCGTGGTTGATGAATCGATCCGTGTGAAGAATCCAGAGGCAAAGCGGACGAAGAAAGTGGCGGCTCTTCGCAAGCTGTCGAGATACGTCCGGCTTCTGAATGGGACGCCGACCGAGCGGCCACTCGATCTGTATGCCCAGATGAAGATCCTGGACGATCAGTTCTGGATCCGCCACGGGATCGGATCGTGGACCGCGTTCAAGGCCCGTTTCTGCATCATGCGGAAGCTTGTGATCGGTGGGGATGACGATCGCGAGGGCCGCGAGCGGCCTACGTGGGGACCCATTACGCCGCACGACGCCTCGCCGGAGGGGATCGCGGCGTACGAGCAACTCGATCTTTCCGAGGTGATCACGCCGAAGTTCGAGTCTAAGGTATCGAAGGCGGTGCTCGCAGAAGCGAGAGCTGTGACAGGAAGAACGATCGACATCGTCGCGGGATATCGTGAGCTCGACACGCTTCACGCGATGATCCAGCCGCTCTCGAAGCGGCTCACGAAGGAGCAAGCCGGTCTCAACCTTCCGCCGAAGCTCTACCAGAAGCTCGTGTTCGAGATGTCGGCCGAGCAGCGCAGCGTCTACGAGCGACTTCGTAAGGAGTACATGGTGGAGCTGGATGGTGGGATGCTCATCACCGCACCCATGGCGATGGTTCGGATCTTACGACTCCAGCAAGTGGCGTGTGGGTATCTGCCCAACCCAGATGATCCGGAAGCCGACCCGATCCTCGTACCTCGGGGTGAGAACCCTCGACTCGCGGCCTTTCTCGACTGGCTCGAGGATATTGACGGCCAGCAACTGATCGTGTGGTGCCGCTTCACGCACGACGTGGACATCATCTGCCGCGAGCTGGGACCGGCACGTTGTGTCCGTTTCGACGGCAAGGTAGGGGAACGCGAGCGAGCGATCGCTCTCGATCTTTTCCGGTCGGGCAAGCGTCAAGCCTGCGTGGCGAAAGCCTCCTCGATGGGGATGGGGCTCACCCTCGTCAACAGCTCACTCTCGTTCTACTACTCGAACAATTTCTCGATGATCGAGCGACTCCAGAGTGAAGATCGACAGCATCGGCCTGGGCAGCACAACCCAGTGACATACGTCGATCTTGTCGCTGATCGCACGGTCGACGGCAAGATCTTGAAAGGTCTCAAGGCGAAGAAGGAAATCGCAGACCAAGTCATCGGCGATGAGTATCGACAGTGGCTAGCCTGAAGCGTCAGCGAAAGGCGGCACGTCGAGCGGCTGTGCAAGCACGGATGACGTCCGAAGAGACTCCAGCCCCTCGGCCTCCGACGAATTCGATGGAGGCCCTTCGAGCCCGACTCCGCGCGCAACCTCCGTGTGCGCATTGTGGATTCGTTCACCAAGGGAACTCGGAAGAGTTCATGATGGATCTCGATCCAGTTGCCGTCGTCATGCTCGATCGTGATGTCGCGACAAACGCTATCGTTGCTGGTTTATGCGGCCCACGTTTTCGCAAATCTAACAGTCGTCAACTCGCTTGCTACGGTTTCGCAGGGCATCCCGGTAGTTTCGTCGTGTTCCAGTGGGACGCGGTCCTTCCGCAGTGGGAACAGGTGATCCCCGAACCACCAGTGCCGTTTGCAAAAACGAGTCATGAGTTGCAGCGTGCTGCTCGCCGAGATCTCGTTCAACTGCTGTCGCGTCGATCCGTCATAGTGCGTAGGTAGCCTCTTGGCATGCTGATCGATTTGCTGAAGGAAGAGCCCGCCCATTTTCGCACAGCCTTGCGGGATGCCTTCCACGCAGCACACTCTTCGGCAACACGCACTGCACGGTGGGATGCTTCGGATCCTGGGGCTCCCCCCGATACGTGCCGTTACTGTGGGAAGCATTGGCGCAAATGGGCAGGCAGCAAGCTTGACGGTCACGCAGCGTGCATCGTGCCCGAGGATTTCAAGCAAGAGCTGACCGCGCTGCTGCGCAGCTCGACTGTCACGTTTCAAGTCGTGGCGGATGCGATCGGCGTGTCGACATCGATCGTGCGGTCGTGGACTTTTCCGATTCGGAGGTCGTGATGCGAACGTATGCCGAGCGGGTGTGCTTCCCAGATTTCTATGTGGAGACGCTCTCTCGCACCCAGGGGTACGTTGCACGCGTGGCGGATACGTGGGGCAACGAGCTTCGCTGCCATGAGCTTGCACGAGCGGTACAGCGTGTGCTGGATCCGCCGAGACTCATCGTGGTGGATGGCCTTTGTGGGCCTGTCGAACATAGCTGGCTGATCTTTGGCGATGGCACGATCTTGGATCCGTACGTTCCAGGTCGCCTACCTGCAGTACAGCTCATCGACAAGTTGCTCGGCAGCCATTACACCAGGCACAGCGCGCGCAGGGACATTCGTGAGACGATCGTCGATCGTCTCGTGCGAGAGATGCTCGAAGGAGGAGAACTAGGATGACGCTCAAGATGCTATTCGAAATGTTGAAGCAGTTCGTCGCCGATCACCCTGATCATGAGGCACTCGATCAGCATGTCGTGGTGCGGGTGCAGACCAACGAAGACAACGGTGACGACCTTCACGTAGGAGGTCTTCGAAGCGTTACGGTTGACGCGGGATGCACGGGATGCACGGATACGTTTTCGTTAGTGCTCGACGCGGACCAAGAACCGGACGAAGCGGATGCGTAGTCTCATCGTCGATGGTGAGAACTTCGGCGTCGTGCACGACAAGAAGACGCGAGGTGGGGCATCATTCTGGCTGGGCCTGATCGAAAGACGCGACACGTTGGATTCTTACGGCCTCCGCAAGAGATGCGGGCTCGCGAGGTGTATGCGGACTTCGATACGCCAGCTGTGTTGGAAGCCTTCCTCGAAGGTCACGATTCTTAGGGAGAGATCCCGGGATCACTCCCGCTTGACGAAGTGATCCCGCCTTCGCTACACCAGCGTCGTGATCGATCCAAACGTCACACCTGGGAGGGATACTTCTCCCGCGATGGACGATGATTTCGATTACGGCTCCGATGCGGATCCGGACAACGAAGCGATCGCCAGGGCCTTTGCCGAGCTAGATCGTCTAACCCTGCAGGCCGAGCGAATCTCCGCGCAGCGCAAGATCGCGGAGGAGCAGCTCCATCGATTGAAGCAAGCCGAGGACAAGCTCCTGAACAAGGACATCCCGGAGCTCCTCGGGCAGATGCGTCTCGACGAGTGCATGACATCCTCAGGCATCGAAGTCAAAGTCAAGAAGGACATCCGCGCTTCGCTGCCTGGGCATGATCGGTACGAAGCACGTCGCGCGGCGCTGAGTTGGCTCGTCGATCATGGGCATGGCGGTGTGATCAAAAACCTTGTCTCGATCTCGTTGGATCGTGGCGAAGACGCTTGCGCGAACGATCTCGTGGTTGATCTGCGCGCGCGTGGCTTCGAGGTCGAGACTAAGAAAGACGTGCATGCCGGCACGCTTGGTGCTCTCGTACGTGAGCTGATTGCGGAAGGGAAGATTGTTCCACGCGACATCTTCAACCTGTTTGATCAACGCGTGGCCAAGCTCACCCGTAAGTAACGAAGGTTCTCAGCACTGCCTCGGCAGCGCTCCGAAACAACAACCAAGAACGAAGGAACGAACGAACATGGCGCAAGATACACAGATGAAGGAAGAGAAGAATGGAAAGGGCAAGGCAGCTGCGGCGGCAGCTGCTGCGGCACCGGCAGCGATGACAGCACCGGCACCTACGACGTCGACCGCGATCGAGGTCTTCGACTACGGTGACGATGCCGGTCAGGGCTTCGAGAACCAGGACATGTCGGATCGGAAGCTTCCGATCATCGAGCTGCTTCAAGCGAACTCGCCCGAGGTCGTCGAGGGCAAGGGCAAGGTGTGGGCGGGCCAGTTCCGCAACTCCGTGACCGGCGAGATCTACGATGAGGTGCTGGTGGTCCCTGCGATCACCGATCACTGCTGGACCGAGTGGATCGGGCGAGACGATGGTGGTGGATTCCGCGGTCGCCATGCCAAGAACGCCAAGATCGTCGGCGATGCGATCGCTCGCAACGATGGCCGCGCGATCGGCAAGCTCAAGGTGCCGCAATCCAAGGACGACAAGGGCAAGCCGCAACCCGATCACGAGCTGGTCGAGACCTTCGAGATCTACGCGATCCTCTACGATGCGAAGACGGGCGAAGTTCTCGGCTTCGGGATGATTCCGTTCACCTCGACGAAGATCAAGGTGTACCGCGCGTGGAACTCGATGGTCGGTAACTTCGCACCGACGCTCAACGGCAAGAAGCTCGCTCCGGGCCAGGTTCCGATCTTCGCGCATCGCGTGAAGATGACGTCGGAGTCTGAGACCAAGGGCCAGAACACGTACATGATCCCGGTGCTCAGCCCGGCTGAAGGCGGCGACGATCTCAAGAACTCGCTCCTATCGAAGAGCGATTCCCGCTACGTCGCGGCGAAGAAGCTACACGACGACGTGCTCGCAGGTCTCGCGAAGGCGTCCTACGAGTCGACGAAACAGGAGCCTGGGGCCAATCCCGAGGCCGACGTTCCGTTCTGATCGCAGGCTGATCTAACCGAGCAAAAAGTTGCCCGGTGTATTGAAGTCACGCATCGTACGTGACAGGTAAGAATCTCGTTTTTTGAGGAACGGACCCATGAACACGTCCAAGTACGACACCGCACCACGCGAGATCATCAAGCGCGAACAGCGCACCGACGCGTACCGCCAGCTCCAGCAGCGCACGGCTGCGGAGCGGACGAAGCTCGAGACCACATTGCGGCAACGCAATGAAGTGATCGACCGTCTCAAGAAGAAGCTCATCGAGGCCGGAGTCCACGTGGACGAGGTCGCGAAGCTCGCCGCGTAGCTCGATCGTTTCAGCGTAGCTGCTGTCTCGATCTTTTGGCTGTGGATCTGCCTGTCGCCAGACAGGACGGCAGGTTCGTTTGGTCTGTCTGTGATCACTCACGCTTCGAGGTTTGTTTTGAAGGTTTCTCAGAACTCGGATACGCGTCGTCTCCATCCAGCCGTTTGCGTCGTGTGTCGCTGTTGCGGCGCGCGTGTCGGTCGTCCGTGTGTGTCGACGGTCCCGCTGTGCGGTTGCGGTGTCGTTGGGACGCCGATCGAGGGTGTGCATGCCGAGCGGATCGCCACCGCTCTTGAGGAAAGCGTCGCGTGAAGGTCCTCACGCCGAAGCAAGCGCGTGCAAAGGATGCGGTTCTTCGGTGGCTTGCCGATCCGAACGGCAAGCAAACGTTTTACTTCGCCGGCCTCGGGGGCACTGGGAAGAGCACCTGCGTCGAGCAGATCGTCGCCGAGATCCAAGGCCATGTTTGCTTTGCCGCGTTCACCGGCAAGGCGGCGAGCGTGATGCGCAAGAAGGGTTGTCCGACCGCGACGACGATCCATCGACTCGCCTACAACATGACGGGGGAGGCCGAGACACCAGAGCAGCGGCAGAAGCTGCTCACGGAGATCCAACGGCTGCGATCGGTGAATGATCCAGGGGCTCAAGCAACCGCGGACAAGATCGTGAAGGAATTGAAGCGCGCGGAGGAGGAAGAAGGTCGAAAAGGTCCCCGCTTCGCACTCAACCCGTTGAGCGAGATCCGACATGCGCGGCTTCTTGTCATCGACGAGTGCAGCTTCATCGATAAGCGCGTGGGTCAGGATCTCGAGTCCTTCGGCACACGGCTGCTCGTGCTCGGGGATCCAGCGCAGCTTCCGCCTGTATACGGGGAAGGTTATTTCACGAGTCGTGATCCGGACTTTTTCCTCGACGAGATCCTTCGGCAAGAGATGGACAACCCGATCCGGAAGCTCTGCGAGATGGCGCGGAAAGGACAGCGCATCCCATTCGGTAAGTACGGTGATAGCGAGGTGTTGCCGCGTGGCGATGCCAGAGTGCAAGATCGGGTGCTGACCGCAGACATCGTGATCGTAGGCCGCAACAAGACGCGTCACGCGAGCAACGCGAAGATCCGTCGACTCCTTGGCCGCGGCGATTATCCAGCTCCCATCGCGGGAGATCGCGTGATCTGTCTAAAGAACGATCATGATCGTGGGATGCTCAACGGGACGCAGTGGAAAGTGGATCGTTGTCTACCGGATCTTGACGCTCTCACGGCGAAGATCGAGATCACGAGTGTCGATGATGAAGGCCAGCGTGACTCCGTGGAATGCGAAACCTGGCTTCATCACTTCATGGCACGGGAGGACGAGCTGGCGATTGTGGAGGGTCGACGCAAGCGGGCCGAGCTTGACTTCGGCAACGTGATCACCGCGCATAAGAGCCAGGGATCGGAATGGCCGAACGTCGTCGTTATCGACGAGTCTTCCGCGTTCCCGGCGAACCCGGCTAGATGGCGTTACACCGCGTTTTCTCGGGCTTCTAAGCGGCTCACGATCGTTCAATGATCCTCCATCTGACAGAGCCAACGGAGAAGATTGCGCGCGCTGCGTGGACCTCGGCGGCAGAGGCGGCCATGATCGCATTTCATATCCGCGCGCTCATGGCGCGCGCTGAATATGCGCGAGAGCGTGAGCTATTCCGTCCCTGGATCGATCTTGGAGGCGAGGCGTAGATGGCGCAGACGTGGCTCCAGACACCGCTCTTCGCTCCACCTGCGACGTGGCAAGCGACGCCCGTGTCGAAGCTGCCCGCGTGGACGGACGCGAAGCGGATCTGTCTCGACGTTGAATGTCGCGATGATGATCTTCACGAGCTGGGACCCGGTGTACGCCGTGACAACGCCTATGTCTGTGGCATCGCGTTCGCGATCGAGGACGGCCCGTCGCACTATCTACCGATCCGGCATGAAGGCGGCGGCAACCTTGCTGAAGAGCATGTTTGGAACTACATCCGCGATCAGGCTCGCAACTTCCACGGCACGTTCGTCTTTAATTCTGCTCCGTACGATCTGGATTGGCTTTGGGAGAACAAGGTCGAAACCGATCATGTGATCTGCCGCGACGTCCAGGTAGCCGAGCCGCTGCTCGATGAGCTCCAAAAGACCTACAACCTCAATCACATCTGCGCGCGCCGAGGTCTTCCAGGCAAGGATGAGACGGAGTTGCTCGAACATGCGAAAGCGTGGGGAGTCCATCCGAAGAAAGGTCTCTGGCGGTTGCATGCCGCCGCTGTCGGCAAGTACGGAATCGGCGACGTTCGCACACCACTTCCGCTCCTTCGAAAGCAAGAGGAGGAAATCGAAGCGCAGAATCTCCGCGAGACGTACGACGTCGAGTCACGTTTGACGCCTGCGCTCGTGCGAATGACGCGCCGTGGAATCCGCGTCGACTGTGATGAGCTGGATCGTGTCGAGGCCTGGGCGAAAGAGCGGCGAGCAAACTACATCGATCAGATCCATCACCTGACAGGCATCCGCATCGGTTCACTCACGAAAGCGGAAGAAGTCGCGAAGGCACTTCGCCAGCGGGGCATCGACGTTCCGACGAAGGTACACGCCGGCACGGGGAAGGTGATGGCGACCGTCACCAAGCTGTGGCTTCAAGGGCTGACAGATGAAGTCGCGAAAGCGATCGTGTTCGGTCGCGAGTTCGACAAGCTACTCGGCACGTACGTCAATGGCGTTCGCAAGCACATGGTGAAGGATCGGATCCATCCGTCCTTCAAGCAACTCGTGGGGGCGAGCGACGAGGATGATGGCGACGGAGACGAGGATGCGGAAGGCGCGCGCTTTGGCCGTGTCGCGGCAAAGCATCCGAACGTACAGGCTTCGATGAAGCGTTCGAAAGAGATCCAGACGCGCTGGCGCAAGGTGCTCGTGCCTGATCGTGGCAAGCGTTGGTTCAAGGTGGATCTCGGACAGCAAGAGCCGCGCATCACGGTCCACTACGCGGAAATTTGTCGATTGCCGGGATCGCGGCGCGCGGGCGACGCATTCCGTAATGACCCGTGCTTCGACCCGTATCAGCTCATGGTCGAGCTGTGCAAGACGCCGGCGGATACTGATCTCAAGCAGCTCCGCGATGACTTGAAGGAGATCTATCTCGGTCGCTGCTACGGCATGGGCGGTGGGAAAATCGCCAAAAAGCTCAAGTTGCCTACGGTGTGGAAGACGAACGAGAAGACTGGCTACTCGTGGGAAGCAGCCGGTCCTGAAGCCGAAGCGATCATTCGGCGGTTTGATCGCGGCGTGCCCTATGTGAAAGCTCTCGCCGAGATGTGCAAGGCGAGCGGCCAGGCGAAGAAGTACATCATCGCCCTCGGCAATCGACGCGTTCGCTTCGAGATCGATGAGAATGGGAAGATCGAGGACGAGCACAAAGCAATCTCCAAGCTCGTGCAAGGATCAGCAGCCCATCAAACGAAGTCTGCCGCAGTTGCTCTTGATGCTGCTGGATTCCCGCTCCAGATCACGGTGCATGACGAGTTCGGCTACTCGGGGGACAGTGAAGAGGAAGCTCGCGAGATGGGGCAGATCACGTGCGATGTCGTCGTGATCCGCGTTCCGTTCCGCGCTGACATTGAAGTTGGCGACAGCTATGGCGATCTGAAGAAGATCTTCACGGTCTCGAGCAAGCACACGACGCTGTCGCTAGGAGCGGCGGCATGACAGCCAAGCACACGACGCTGTCGCTAGGAGCGGCGGCATGACGGCTATTGCAGGAAACGACCAAACCTTCACGACTGGAGATGCCATGATCAAAGCCCCACAACTTCCCGTCATCTTTCTCCTTCATCCCGTGGGCGTGGGCGCGACACGTGCCATGAACGTGCTCTCGACCAAGCTTTGGCTCCGCGCTCTCGTGGAGCTTCTTCCCGACGTCGTGATCTCCGCTCCGTGGCTGCCCTATGCCGAAGCGATGGTCGATCGCGAGCGTGGCATCCGAGACGCACTCGTTGCCGCGGAGAGCTGCCATGGCGCCGCAGCCGTAGGTGGAGAGTTCTCTCGCGGCATGATGACCGAATGGGATCTCTTCGGGCATCTCTCGCGCCCGCGGATCGATCTGACGCGCCGACCGCTGCCGGGGATCCTAACGTACGAGACGTTCAGCGAGACTCGCACGCAGGCATTTCGAACGTCGGTGACTGAGAAGTTCTCGGTCCTCCAGTCTCAGAAGGCGGCAGCGTAAATGGCGAGCACAGCGCAGGATCTTGTCGCGGCGCACGTGCAGCGGCTTCGTGAGAGCTCGCTCGATGCAGATGACAGCATCCTGGCGTTGGTGCTGGAGGATCTACATCGTCCCGAGCTTCGCGCGTTGACGTTGCTCGTAGAGGGTCCTCTCGTCGAAGCGTATGACGCAATGCTGGAGAGCGGCGCGAAGCTCATGTTGGAGCTGATGAATCACGGGATTGATCTCGCGTCGATCATCACAGAGACAGCCTTCCCCGATTCGACCACGCGTTGGTATCTCCGGGACGTGCAGCAACTCTGCAGCGGCCAAATCCGTAACGCGGTCACGCTTCGCACCATGCTGGATGAGCGCTCTCGTCGAATCTCGGAGAGCAAAGCTTCGTGACGAAGACGTGGATCGTGCAGTCGATGATGGATCCGCCCATGCCGGAGAAGATCTGCTGTGACTCGGTCTTCGACGCTGCTCGCGCGTGGGCAGAGCGCATGTTCCGTCAAGGACTCCTCGTACGAAGCGAGACGTCCGTGCTCGTTCGCTGTGCCGACGATCCGCTAGTCAAGCGGCCGACACCGGCGGCATTCAACGATCGTGGTCACGCACATGCTCGAGGCATGGGCATCAAAGGACTCGGCATGAGTGCCACGACGTACCAGATGAAGATCAAGCTCGCGAACATGCCGGCGTTCCGTGCGAGCTTGGAAGGTATCGTCTACGAAAAAGTCAGCGAGGAGCCCCACCGTGGCTAGTCGCTCCACGCCTCCACGTTGTACGTGCGGCATGACCTACGACGAGTTCCGTCTCGGCATGTCGTTCGCGGACGTGCGCCGCATGCTGTGGGATCAGGAAGATCGTAACCGCCCAGGATGGTGGCGCCAGAAGCGCCGGAACAGCGTGCTCGGGTTCGCTCGCGAGTTGAAACTGCACGCGTGGGACATGCTGCACGGCTACTGCACGTCGGAGGTTGCCGCGTGATGCACTATTTGACCGTTCCTGCAGAGCAGCCGGCTTGCGCTCAGAAGTCGTCGATGGAGCTGATTACCTCGATGACGCAGACGATCTACGCCATCATTGACTGCCCGGAGTGCTTGGATCGCGCGATCGCTGAAGCCGAGGCACGTCTTGTGGCGCTTCGAGCGCGGCGCTCAGAGCTGGTCGGCACAGAGGTTGATCCGTGGTGACCAAGCAGAAACGAACCTTGAAACCGAAGACCAAGCGTACGTTACGTGCGCTTGAAGATCGTCGTGTCGTGATTGAAGGCTTCGGCGGCAAGGCGCCAACGTTCGTCGCGATCGTCGGCGGAACGACTCCACCGACGGGCGCGTGGCTTCAACGCGGGGAGTTGCAGCGATTCGTCGAGGCAGCCAAAAGGATTCTCAAGTGACCGAGTGTGTCCATTGTTCGTTGCCGATTATCGGCGGCGGACATGAATGCCCCGCGTGCCGCGAGAGCGTCGCTTCGCAGTCTCGTGAGGCTGCGTTCGGACAACGTATGTTGATCCTACTTGTCGTGGTTCAGCTTGTCGGGATGGCGGTAGGACTCGTCTTGCTTACGTGGAGAGGTTGTTCGTGACCACGCTCGCCGAAGTAACAGCTCTCGTCTCTGCCCACGTCAATCAGGACCACGCGCGCTTCCGCGCGCTCACGCTTTCGATTGCTGCGAACGTAGCGGCACGCTCTGAGCACGGCGCGTCCCAGCTTCGGAAGCTCGTCGAGCGCGTGCAGCCTAGGGCGCTCATTCCGCTCGTGGGGGCAGACGGCGTGCTCTCCATGCCGCCGGACACTGCTTCTCTTGACGAGATGGTGGTCTCCAGCGAAGTCAGGCACCGGCTCGATCGCGTGGTACTCGAGTACAAGCAACGCGACGTGCTCAGCGTTCATGGCTTGTATCCAGCGCGGAAGTTGCTCTTCGTGGGACCTCCAGGGACCGGAAAAACGATGGGCGCTCGCGCGCTCGCGAAGGCGCTTGAGTTGCCGCTCATTCGCGTCGAGTTGCATGCCGTGATCGCCTCTCATTTGGGTGAGACCGCTGCCAAGCTCGCGAAGGTATTCGAGCACGTTCGCATGATGCCCGGCGTGTACCTCTTCGACGAGTTCGACGCGCTTGGTGCCGATCGAAGTGCCAGCGATGGCTCCTCGGCCGCTGCAGAGATGCGTCGAGCAGTTAACTCGCTCCTTCAGTTCATCGAGGATGATCGTTCGGATAGCTTGATCGTGGCGGCGACCAACCTCGGGCACACGCTCGATACCGCGCTCTTCCGACGCTTTGACGAAGTGATCACGTTCGCGATCCCGTCCCGTAGCGAGCTGGTGTTGCTTCTCCAGCAGATGCTCACGGACATCGATCCAGATTCGCTGGATCTTGATGCGATCTACCTGGTGGCGCTGAAAGCAAAGCTCGGGCACGCAGACATCTGCGCAGGACTGTCGCGTGTGTTGAAAGATCACGTACTGGATGATGTGACGATCGACACCCCACGAATCATTTCCGCGCTGCAGCTCCGCGCTCGTCTTGTAGGTCCATCATGAGCACGCTCGACGTTGTGGCAGAGATTCTACGGGAGGTCGCGCCGCGCGCGATCAAGTCCCGTGAGATCGCACGTCTCGCAGGAGATAGGCTCCCCACGCAATCTCGAACGCCTGAGACGGTGGTTTCTCGTGACCTCGCGATCGATGTGAAGCGTCACGGCACGACGTCTCGCTTCCTCCGTGCAGATCGCGGCGCCTTCCTCCTCAAGGAAGCGTTGCCGCACGCTTTTTATAACGACGTCGAGCCGTATGTCGCGCAGTGGACGCGTAACCTGATTGCTGCGGGAGAGATCGCGGCAGGAGTTGTCGATGAACGATCCATCCGAAATCTCAGACCCGCCGACGTCGCCAGCTATCGACAGTGTCATTTCTTCAGTGGAGTTGGAGTCTGGTCTCGAGCCCTGCGTGACGCCGGATGGCCAGACGATGCCAACGTGTGGAGTGGGAGTTGTCCCTGTACTCCGTTCTCGGCGGCAGGGCGAAAGCGCGGATTCTCTGACGAGCAGCACCTCTGGCCCGAGTGGTTCCGACTCATCAAAGCCTGTCGACCTTCTTGGATTTTTGGCGAGCAAGTATCAAGCAAGGACGGGCTCGCTTGGATCGACGCTGTTCGAATTGACTTGGAAGGTGCGGACTACACCCTCCGGGTGCTCGATCTCCCAGCTGCGAGCGTCGGGGCGCCGCACCGGCGTCAGCGCCTCTACTTCGTGGCCTACGCCCGTGAGAGAAGACTCGAAATCCTCCGCACGTCATGGCTACATGATCGCCGGCAATCCGGGGACGACGCTGCTCGACGCTGCTCGACTGACGTCGCCAGCTCCGTACCCGATGCCGAACGCATCGTGCGGGACACGGGGAGGGAGCGCGGACCATATGGATGGGAGGCGGTCGAATCTGATCGATACGGTGAAGTTGATGGAGCCTGGACCTTGGTCGACACCGATCGCGTCGGATGTGAAGGGCCCCCGCCCGTATACAATCAAACGCGGGACGGGCGGGATTGCTTCGGAGGCGGCCCTGACAGCGGGACCCTCGGGATGGGCGACGCCGGCCTCGCAGGAAGCGGGTGGGACAGCCGAGCGGTTCCTGGAGCGCAAGCGGCTCGCGAAGGAGAACGGATCCCAACTGGGAGTTTCGCTAACGAGTCTCTCTCTGCAAGCGCAGATGACGGAAGCGTTGCCGTCAACGGATCCTTCGAGGATGAATTCCCCGAGGATGGAGGCGAAGCCAGGGAACTGGTACGAGGAGCAGCTGACGCTGCCGGCGCTTTCTGGAAGCCCGGAGAACGGATCCGATTCCGAGATGATCCCAGCTGGGGAGGAGCTGTTGGAGGATTCTGGGTCGCTGGAGTTGAGTGGATCTACTGCCGGCCGGAGCCGGGACACGAAGACGGTCGCTGGCGGCCAGCTCAATCCGAAGTTGAGCCGTTGGCTTATGGGCCTTCCGTCGACATGGGACGCACACGCGCCAAAAGATTGAGAGGCTTTGGCAACGCCATCGTGTTGCCGCTGGCGACCGAGTTTGTGGCGTCGGTACTAGACGTACTTGCAGATGCAATCGATCTTGAAGAAGTCAAGAGCACTCCGGAATCCACGGTGGCCGAGATCACTTCGGATCCGGAAGCCGTGAACGTAGATCCTGTCGCCATTCCGATCGTGCGAGAGTCAGCCGATCTCGATGCTGCGGAGCACGTCGCGTGAAGCGTGAAAGCGGGATGTGGAAGAAGCTCCGTCCGGTGCTTCTGGCAGCCAAGCTTGATCCGGTGCGCGTCGAGAACCCGATCCATCCGGGGACGCCGGATGTAAACCTTGCAGACGGCCGGTGGATCGAGCTGAAGTGCATCCCGTCGTGGCCCGTCCGCGCTGCCTCGATCGTTCGAATCGATCACTTCACGGCTCAGCAACGTGTCTGGCTCTTTCGCCGCTGGAAGTACGCTCCAGGCTCGACGATGTTGCTTTTGAACGTGGAGGCTGCGCGGCAGTGGCTCCTATTCGACGGCGATATTGCTGCGAAGGTCGTGGCGCGTGCAGTAACAGCGGTGCACTACCAACAGGCTTGTGCAGTCCTCGGCGATCGTGATCTTCCAACGTTTCCTCAGGTTATTGAGGAGACGCGCAAGCGGCGCACGGAAGGGACGCGCGTGTGACCATCGATCGCGTCCAGCTCTCGTCCCTCAAGGACAAGCATGACTCGAGGCCCCGGCGCCAGACGGTGTCGTGGAGCAAGTTTGTCGAGGCTTTTGCGAAGCCGCGTCGAACGGTATGCCTCGTCGGGAACTGCAAGCATAATGAGTGTTCGCACAAGAACGGCCGCGCGTGGACACCCGCGATCTATCCACCAGAGGCGCCACGGCAGAAGCAGCACGTCGACGAGGTTTGGTTACTTCCGATCGACATCGATCACAAGACAGATGAAGAGCTCACACCAGCTCTTGGAAATTTGGCTGGTTACCAGCGGCTGATTCACGCGAGTCATAGCGATCGTCCCGCGGGCTGTAACGTCTGCACCTGCGGCAGTGAACCTGGGGCCCTTCACGGTCCGCACTGTCCTTCCCGCGTAGATCGGTGTGTTCGGGTCATCCTCGCGCTGTCCAGACCCGTCAAGAAAAATGAATGGCCGCGGTTCTGGCCCGCCGCGATGGCGTATCTCAAGCAGCCAGCGGATCCATCGACTTGCGACGCGAGTCGGCTCTATTTCATGCCGAGTCGGCCCAAGGATGCCGACTCGTATTTCTTCGAGGTGCATGACGGCATTCCCCTCGACGTCGATGCCATTCTTGCGATCGCTCCACCGGAAGCGCCGTCGGTCGGCGAGACGCTTCATGTCGACTCGAGCGGCGCCGTGGAACCGGGTCAGCGCCACGCGATGCTCAAGAGCCTCGCAGGCTCGATGCGGTTCCGCGGCTGTGGTTACGAGACGATCGAGTCCGCACTGCTCGCGGCGAACAAGCAGCAGTGCAACCCGCCGAAGTCGGATGCAGAAGTTCGCGCGATCGCGCGGTGGGCAGCCGCACAGCCGATCACGACGTTGGGTCCTCGTGAGAACAACGGCGGCGGCAACAGCGGGAACAACGGTAACGGCGGCGGTGGTGGAGGCGGCGGCAATGGTAGTGGGGACGAGCCTGATTTCCTCCTCGATAAACACGGGCGACCGTTCAACAATCAATGGAACATCGAAGTTGCGATCCGCAAACTCAATGTCCTTCTTCGCTACGATGAATTCTCCGGCGACGAAATTATCGAAGGGTTGTCCGGCTATGGTCCTCGTTTCGATGATCCTGCCACGGTCAATCTTCGTCTGAAGATCGATTCGAGTTACCACTTCCTTCCCAACAAGGAACTCTTCCGCGACGTTACGGCGAACGTGGCCCGTAACAATCGTTTCCATCCTGTACGTGATTACCTGAGCACGCTCGCATGGGATCAGGAGCCTCGGATCGAGCGGTGGCTGATCGACTACGCTGGTGCCCCAGACACGCCGTACGTACGGGCAGTCTCGCGGATCGTCCTTGTGGCCGCATGCCGTCGGATTCGAAATCCGGGCGCGAAGTACGATGAGATGTTGATTCTTGAATCGGCCCAGGGCACTGATAAATCGAGTGGTCTCCGGGCACTCTCCGCGAACGAGGACTGGTTTACGGATGACCTTCCGCTCGGAACAGACACGCGGCGATTCATGGAATCGACGGCAGGTAAATGGATCGTCGAGGCCGGCGAGTTGAAGGGCATGGGAAAGTCCGACGTCGCTGCTCTCAAAGCGTGCCTTTCGCGACAACGTGACGAGGCACGTATGGCATACGGTCACAAGAATACCCGCGTCGCACGGCAGTTCGTGATCATCGGAACCACGAACGAAACCGAAGGCTATCTTCGCGATGCGACGGGAAATCGGCGATTTTGGCCGGTGCGTATCACCCGCTTCAACCTCGAGAAGCTTCGAGCGGACCGGGATCAGCTTTGGGCTGAAGCGGCCGAGGCGGAGGCTCTCGGCGAGTCGATTCGTTTGAACCCCGAGCTTTACGCAGCAGCGGCAGCCGAGCAAGAGGCGCGTCTTGCCGGTGATGATCCCCTCGTCGATGTTCTGCACCGTGCCCTCGGTACTCGAACCGGCAAGCTTCGTGTGTCCGACGCGTATCTCATCTGCGGGATCGAGGCGGGCAAGGCGAACCAAGATCAAATCGCCCGCTTCGGCAAGGCGATTCGCGAGCTGGGATGGGAGCGGCAACGTCGTCGCTTCGAAGGCCAACTCCAGTACGCCTATGTGAAGGGCACCGCAGATCAGCGCGAGGTCGAGCTCCTGGTCGAGTACGACCCGCACATGCGCCAAGTCAAGATCGAGATCGACAAGCAACCCGAAGCTCCGGCGACGAACTAGGAAAATAAAACAATGGCGAAGCAACCCAGGAGTCGATATTCCATTAGCGTGTCGGGACCGTTCTATGCGCGCCTCCGAGAGGCCGTGCCGGACACCGTGACGGGATTCGTCGAGGCGGCTGTCGTGACCGCGCTCGATGATCCAGAGATTCGTGCCCGGCTCGTCCACCAGTGCCGTTACGAGGAGGGGGCACCGCTGTGTCCACACTCGAGGTGAACACGCTCGTCGTCGTGGTAAGCGGCGGTCTTGTGCTGCTCTTGGGTGTCGAGGTGGTTCGATGGATGTTCCGGCCAGCGGCGCGGAGGCTGCGGACGATTCGGAAGATTGGACGGCGGTCGTGACAAACGCTCCTCTGCCGCCACCTGCGCAACAGCGTTGGCGCGTGATCATCGGAACGAGCGGGTCGCTGGACTTCTTGAACGATGCAACGAGTACCCGTTGCTTTTGGCCTGGACACCTGCCTAGGCCGCTGCGCGGCACTCGCGAGGAGATCCGATAGAATGCCGTCGTTCATGATGGAGATTGACGCTGCTCGTCCACCTCCGCTTGAGCAACTTGCGGCGGACTACATGCTTCTGCAACGGCCTTTGCAGCCATCCCTCGAGTTCTGTCGTTGTGCCGCAGGCGTCCCTGAAAATGACGCCGCGGTCGCCAAGCGGCTCTGTGTCTCGGTGGTGATGATTCGTGGATGGCGCGACGTGGGCCGCCGCGCTTCAACCTGGAGTTCTCGATGAGCAGCCGAAAAGACGTGAAGATCACCAACCGCACTCCCGCCGCAGCCGATGCCACGATGCGCTCTTCGGAGCGCCAACGCACGACGTCGCCCCGCACCCGAGGGCCGTCCGATCTGCGTCCGATGCTCGGCACTCCGAATACAGGTGCTACGCCGCGTAGGAAGCGCAGCAAGCGATGACGTCCGAAGAATCTCTTAGACGTGCCGCTGATCTGTTCTACGAGATCGGCGGATCGGTATCAGCGGCGAAACTTCTCGAGGATCCGCGCAACGCGGATCATGTGGTCATGGGACCCAAACTTCGAGAAGGTTTGCGAACCCCCGAACAACTTCAACAGATCGCCGCGAATGGCTTCGAACTATGCGTGCGCGCGCTTCAAGCGCTTGGCGCCACGGATGTGATGATCCATGAGTGCGGCAAGCGTGATCTCGAACCTTGGGAACCTGACGATGGCCAGTAACTTCAAAGGAGGAGGCCTCTATCCGATCTTCCTGCACGCCCCTGCGATTGTTGCTCGCGGGATCACCGTGGCATGTCCGACGTGTCGCGAGCAGCCCGGGATTGCGTGCAAGATCGTCGACGGTAAGCCTGCCGTGCACGATGCGCGAGAGTCCCTCGCCTACCACGGGAAGAAGATCTGGACGTGACCCGTCACGATTGTCAGCATGAGTGCCTGACGGTGCTCTCGCGATCGACGGATGGCGATCCACCCCATCCCATCGTGACTTGCCCACACTGTGGGACGCGCTGGATCGGACACCTCGAGCAGCCGCGTGAAGTTCCCACGAACGAGAAACCGTTGTTCTCGGACGCGGCTCGTGACGCGCTGCTGTCGGGACAAGATCGACGCGCTCTTCGGCTGATTCTCATGGAACTGGATTTGGTTCCGGCCGTCATGCGTCCGAACGTTTGTTTGCCCGTCATGGTGGATGCTTACATCGATCCTGGACAGACGGCCCAGATCGCAGCACGCCCGCAAGTAGGGAAGTTCCGTGGCACGCACCTCTTGATACACCCACAAGAGGCCGCTCGATTTGTCATCGAGGATCTGTTGGTAAGAAATCGTTCTCAGCTTCCACAAGCCGGATCGATTCCTGCCCTTCAGTACGCGTGTAATTTGAGCGGTGAGATCGTGATGTCCCCGGGCGAGCGATCTTCCGGTGCTTCGTTCTCCGTGAACACTGAACGGCATCATGTGGATCTTTCGCCGTTTGCCTGGGATATGGAGCCTGTCTCGGAAGGTTCTCCGATCATGCTCTTGGTGACGAATCGCTCAGAAGAAACGTCCCAGTTTCATGCTTGGATCCTTGGCCGACAAAACACGCTGGATCCGGAAAATCGACGGCTTGGAAGTCGAGCCATCACTGACCCCCGAGGAACTGCGCATCGAGCGGATCCTCGCAGCCCGAGATTACGGTTCCGACGAGGAGGCTCCATGAAGCGGGTCTTTTGTGGCAACGTAGGCGGTGCTCGATACTACGTGGTTGCCGAGGATCTTTCACAAGCGAAACAGACACTACACCGCGAAGTCGGATTCGACGAAGGGGATGTCTTTACGTGGAGTGAGATGCGCGAGGATGCCGCACAGCGATTTCCTGTGTGGCTTGGCGATGCCGGCACGCCTCCGCGCGTGATGCTGGCGACGTGCGAGCTTGGTGACTGGTTCTCGACGGAGTATTGAGAGAAAAATTGGCAGTGCTGCGAAAATTGCGAGGCAGATGTCATCGCTGCACGCGAGCGACGATGTTGATCTCGGTCAGCTACATGACGAACGGTAGAGACCTGCAGCGGCGTAGGCTGTGTGAGCACTGCGCGCTCCATGACGACACGCCCGCCATCGACTGCAAGCAGTGCTTCCCACCTAAATCATGACGCTATCGCTCAAAGTCACGATTTCTGAACAACTTGTGCCACCACGAACGTTTCTTGGGCGGTTGAACGTAGGTGCTGAGTCGTACCGCGCAGGCGGGATCGTCGCAGCCCCATAACGCGTGGTGTTCATCGATGATTAACTGAACGCATTCCTCGACATCTTTGACAGGATCGCTCAAGCGTATCGACTGCTTCTGCATAGATTGAGTATAGTCTACCGATGTCCAAAGCATCTGCCGAGAAGCCCCGTCCAAGGTCCCTTGGGGTCGACGGTTCCCACCCCAGCATCGACCCCTACAAGAAGCTCTTGTGCCATGTCGCCGGCAATGTCGTCGTGGGCCTGCTCGGCTCTCCATCACCGGCCTTGAAGTCGGGTGATGACTACGCAGCGGTAGCGCTCAACCTCGCACGGGATATCTTGCGCGGTGCGGGCGTGACCGATCCTGACGTCGCGGGATCTGCCGAAGAGTAACGGAAGATCCCTGCCCTTGCGTCAGAGCCTGTTCGACGGGAACGTACAGGCTCGTGCTCCTTCGCGCATGAAGCTGTCTGATTTGAATCGTCGCGAGTTCTGTAGCCTTCATGGCTGGGTGGGACGCCGCGCCTTCCAAGAAGGTCGTCACGATCTTTGTGAAGGTCCCTGCGAGGATGACCTCGATGAGGCAGGCGCAGTGGATGGTGACGAGGAAGACGATGACGACGACGATGCGAAGCCACAACGGCGCAGTCGTGCCTCCTTGCGCATCGCCGGCGTCCCTCCGAAGAAGACCCTTGCGGTCCGTCGGATCACGCAGCTCGAGTTAGCGGCGGGACGTGCGGCGCTCGCCGCGATCGGTGCTGATGGTCCATACGAACGGCCCAAATGTCGCTCCGAGTGCGCCGAGATTCCTCGACCGTGCCCGTACGTGGCCTGCAAGTATTCGCTCTATCTCGACGTCAGCGAGACCGGCTCGATCATCCTGAACTTTCCGCATCTCGAGCCGTGGGAGATGCCTGCCGAGAGTAGTTGCGCCCTCGATTTGGCCGAGCGCGGGGCGATGACGCTGGAAGAGATTGCAGTCGTCACGAACCTGACGCGCGAGCGTATCCGGCAGATCGAGCTGAAGGCCCTCGCCCGTCGCGCGCGGCCGGCCGCGCTTGAGCTGGGGCTCGGTCCCGAGGATGCTGCCGCGCTTGGTCTGCGTCATCAGGTCGGCCCAGGCGCAGACTTGGAAGAGTCTGGGATCGAGGGTGCAGTGCCGAGTGATGTGGCCACGCTCCTGGCTGGCGGAAGCGGTGGCGATGATGAGCCTTAGACGCTGACCTCTTCGACGAGCAGCGTGGCGTGCTCCGAATTGATCTCGGACAACGCGTTGATGGTTCCGGTTCCACCCGTCGTGATCGCTTCGATGTCGACCACATGCGCACCGGCCGCCAGCCCGGTGACCTTCGCGACGATCGCGGCGGAAGCGATCGCGTTACCACCTGTGCCGGTGGGACGATTGTAAGACGCTCCCTTGATCACGACACCGTCGACGCGGAGACGGAACGAGCTCCCTGCGCTATCCGAGTTGTTGTTACCGGACACCGTGAAGTGGATGAGTAGTGAAGTTCCTGGACTGGTGACGATGTTGACGGGATTGAGCCCAGCGATCGCTGCGAAAGCACCGCTGGTGTACGAGGAGTCGATCGCGAGATCGGAAACCAGGGTCTGAAGCAGCCCGACTCCTGGCGCCCCAGTCGCACCCGTTGGACCAGTAGCTCCAGTAACTCCCGTGGCGCCTGTCGGGCCGGTCGCGCCTTGCACTCCTTGGGCACCCTGCGGGCCTGTAGGCCCGGTTGCACCCGTCGAGCCTGTAGAACCTGTCGAGCCTGTGGGCCCTGCAGAGGGTCCTGTGGCGCCTGTGGGTCCTGTATCGCCATCATGACCACGGTGACCGCGGTGCCCTCTTGCTCCGCGTGGACCTTCTTGTTCAGGGCAATCGTCAAAGATCTTGATTTCAGCCATGGCTGCCTCGAGCCTACTCCATCGAGAAGATTGGCGCGATTTACGGACCGAGCCGCCGTGTGGCGGACCATGGGGGTGGCAGCCGGAACGTAGTTTCCTGCGGTGGTCGAGCTGCGGAGCGATCCGTGAGTGGTCGTACTTCGACGATCTGTCCGCTGCCACGGAAGATACCCCCTCGCGGAGAGGCAACACGAGGTAGTGGCGGTGGAGGTAGCAAGGGTTCGTCGTCCAGCCGTCGTTCTCGCCGCGGCGGCTGCTGCGTCATCGCATCTACTCCGAGAGCGATCGCCGCTGCAGTGATCGCGCGCGTGCGATCTTCAAGCGGCAACTCGCAGAGCGCGTCGCAGATGACACTCACGACGGTTTGTAACGGTGTTTTCTCTGCTCCCATGTTGAGAGGGTACCTCTAGCGGCACCGAAGCGCGGCGAGCGTTGCTTCCAGCTTTGCAAGCTTCACGGCATGCTCTGCAGCATCCTTGGCGAGTAACTCCGCCCGTTTTTCCGCAGGTGCGAAGGTGTTCTCTCGAGGTCTCCATCCACTTTCTTTCTCGATGTCCTTCACAAGGAGATCAGCCACGATCTCGCATCCCGTGGGCGTTAGCTTCGCGGAGGGCCCTGTCACTTCGATGACCCCGGCTTGTACTGCGCGCTTCAAATGTGGAGCGTCAACCGCAGGCACCCAGCTTGGGAATGTGGGGCCGCCGTGCTGGAGGACCATTGCTTTGAGAGCGTAGAGATTGGTGTCCGTCAAGAATGTGGGCTTGTGTGCCGCGGCGGCTTGCGCTGCCCGGAGTCCGTCAGAGGCGGCTGTAAGCTGGAGCTGGAGGGCCTTTCGGGTCTCCAGGTCTCCGGTCTTCCGCGCTTCGCTTTGAATGTTCGCAATCCGCTTCTTCCAATCCGTTACCGTGGCCTGCGGATGGGGCGTTCCAGCCGCGAGTGCTGCGGTGACTTCTTCTTGGAGTTGCTTGGGCCGACGAGTCATACGTAGCCCGACTCTATCAGTTTCCGCGACGTCGCAAGATTGCGGTCTCGGCAGCCCCGAGGACACGGAGTCTGCTTCGTCGGCTCTTCGCTTTGGCTTTGTGCGCCTTTGCCCAGTGGAAGCACCAGACGCCAACCGTATGCTCACGCTCGCGCTCGCTATGCTCTCGGAGGATGCGTGCCGCGTCGAGATGATCTCCACGGGTCCAACCGGAGAGTGATCGCACATCTGGATCGCCGTCGGTCGGCACACGTACCTCGATGCCGGTACGCGTGTAGCCGAGGATCATGGACTTCTTGCTGCTCATGCGATCGATCCTGCCAAGGCCGCGTAACAGGTTAGTTCATTCGCTGTCGGCATTCTTGTTATCGACCGCTCTGGCAATCGTGATGGCACACTCATCACAGATCCATCGAAAGCGACTCAGTGCCGCCAATCCTTGCGCGTGAGTCCCGAACTCCACGCTGACCTCTAGCGGATCGTCTCCGCAGTACATGCCGCAGAGTCGACACTCTACGACACCGCGAAACAGTTTCCGCGTACACTTTCGCTGGATCTCGACTTTTTCTATGCAGGTCATGACTAGTTCCCACCTTGAAGTGTAATCGTCCAATCGCTTTGCCGAAGTGGACAATCTTCTGGGACCGCGTGTTTGTCCTTGACCACCCGACGATCTCGTCCCGTCAAGATCTGCCGTGCCTCAACATCACGATCGGGGCCTGGAGGGAGACCGATTTTCAAATCATTCGTCGGAAAGACGTCGCCGTTTGGCAAGAGGTTGCAGAGACCGTACTCCGAGTCTGCGAGGAGCGCTGCGGTGAAGACACCGCCGATACGCTTGATCGGACTGTCTTCGAAAAAAGGACAGAGGGAGCAGCGCGTGACGACATGCAGTTTGATCATCTCGTTAGAACTCTCCATCAGAACAGGATGGTTACTCGACAGTCATCGTGAATAATTCCTTTGACTGTATTGTACAGATCTGAACCGTCAGGGACATGGCTGTTCTCGATCTTTCGAAGACGCCGCTCTAGTGCCTTGACGATGGGCGCCGTCGTGCGCGAGTAGTCCTCACTGATTTTCTCGTGCTCTTGCTCGGTCAGCTCTGGGTAGTCCGGCGCTGATTCTTCGATGTCCTCAAGTGCTTTTTCTGCAACGTCCGCCTCGTGTCTGACTGCTGTAGACAAGGCGTCGCATGCCTTTTTGAGGTTCGCTGCCGCTGCAACAACGTTTCGCTTCGCAACTTCGACAGCTTCTACGAGCTCTGGGCTGAATGTGCTACCGCGCTTCGCCATGGCTAACGTTACTACGTGGAGGTGATCTACTGCGGTCTTACAAGGACGTTTGATAGCTGACGATCACAATGCCGCTGCTTCCGTGGCCGCCTAGCATGAAGGCACCGCCACCACCGCCACCGCCGCCCGTACTCGGAACTCCGTCCTTTCCGCGATCGTTCAGGCCACCAGCTCCACCGCCACCCATACCACCCATACCTGTTTTCAGGTTGTGGTTGCCAAGATCTTGAACTCCGCCGCCACCTCCACCGGCATAGACGACGGATTCGCCGGAGATGCTGAAGTCTTTTCCAGACCCGCCATTCCCTTCTCCACTCATATAGCCGCTTGCCCCATACCCAAGAGATCCACCACCGCCCGCTCCTGCGAATACCTCACTGCCGGAGTTATATCCAGTACCTCCTCCATCCATGCCTTGGTCGACGGTGCCTTTTCCGCCGAGGCCGTCGTTGGTGTCGTGACTGGCCCCCCCTCCGCAACCTCCGTTGACCATCGCGCTCGGCCTCCCGCCACCTCCACCGATGGCGGTGATGTTTCCGAAAGTGGAATTTTCGCCTGCGCGCGCAGGCAGCCCGCCGTCGCCTACGACCACGCTATAGCTTGATTGGTTGTTTTCGTAGCTGCTTATGTGTACGACACCGCCACCACCGCCGCCGCCACCGCCGCGACTAGATCCTCCGCCACCACCACCACCGACGATGAGCACTTCGAATGTCTGTGTAGCTGCAGGCGCTATGAAGTTGGTAGATCCGACAGCCGTGAAACTGTGAATCGTCCTGCCGTCGACATGGGTGATTGTTCCACCCATTCCATCGTTTGGCAGCTGGCACGTGACCACTTCATTTGGGGAGTGGCAAAGTCCCTCCTCCCCGCACGTGAGCCCTTCGGGACATTCAGAATCCGTAGCACATCGCACCGTGCAGTCTTCGAAGCGTACGTCGTAGGTGCAGGCAGATAGTGCCGCGCTCCAAAGAAATAACAAGTGGATTGCTTTTGTCATGGTAGCCGCTCACGGCAGTGACCACACAGACCGTCCAGACCGTCGACGATCTCACCGCATGAACAGCGTGCCCATTCGCTGTGTGTCCAGCAACGTCCGTGTGTTTCACAAGCGTCTACTGGATCGCAGGGCGCAGGAGGATTTGATTTCTGGAGATCCTCTCGCAACTCCATCCACAGGTATCCGAGCCAGTTTCGCCCGAGCCATCCACGATCGGTTTGTCGCGCTCCCCAAAACATGGCGGATCCCTTGTTCCAGCGACGGCTCACATCTTCGATTAGCCGCACGCTCTCGGTGGCCAGGAGCTGCTTCTTTAGCGTGGGGTGTTGTGTGATCTTGAGCCGGATCACACGACGCATGAGATCGAGATCCTCCGACGATTGAGGCTTCACAGCCATCTCACTCTCGCGATGCTTGGCCACCATCTTGGCAGCCATCGGACCGCGTTCCGCTCGAATGAGATCGCGTGCCGGATGGCTCGGCGCAAAGCGCAAGGCTTGGAACAAGGCCTCGGCGGTGCTCCAGATCGCATCCTCCGCGCTGATCGGATGCGGGGACATGTTGCCCAGCCACCCGTAGGGTGCACGTACACTCGTGAAGCTGATCACGTGCTCGATGAGATGTGGATCGCTCACCAGCGTGCACTCCATGTCAGGCCCACGCTTCCGTTGTGCGGTGTCACCGCGAAATGCTCTGCGCGATCACCGAAGTAGTACAACGCTGCTCCGGCGAGTAGACCGATGCTGCCCATGGCATCGAGTCCGATCCCGATCGCGACATCCCGTCGACCTGCAGCATCCTGAGATCGTAGCGTCGACCAGTCGCAGCCGTTGCGGCATGCCACGGTCACTGCATCCCCAATCGCTCTCCCGTGATGCCCGAGGTAGAGCCCTGTCGCGATGAGCACGCTACCGGCGACGCCGGTGACAACACCTGCACGACGCAGCGCTCGACCTTCTTCAGGAAGCGCCGTTACTACATCGGGTGACGTCCGCGTGACCACGTGAATGGGCAATGGTGTAGGAGGCTCTGGTGGTGCCCCACAGCGTACTTCCAACTCCAAAGCGAGGTCTTTCGCCAGCCGTTGTTGGTCAGACGGCTGCGTGGCTGCGAGGAAGCGACGGTATGTGATGAGGGCCCCTTCACAATCGCCGGCAAGACGCTGGGCCTGCGCGATGTTGAAGAGGAGTCCGATCTCGCCTGAGAGCTGGAGAGACGTTCGCCATTTCGCGATCGCGGTCGCGTAGTCGTTGCGATCGTAGGCGGCTTGCCCCTCTAGGTAGAGGTGCTCCGCGTCAATGATTTCTTCGGCACGTGCCACATCTGCGAGCGCAAGAAGGGTGAGGAGCACGAGTGCGAGGATCACCCACGGCCTGCGCCGACGACGAGCGGCGTCTTCTTGAAGCTGTCGACGAAACTCAAGTAGCATGGCACCTTGCTCGGCTGTGATGCGGTTGGAGCGCACGAGATCGTGAACCTGGGAAATTGGCGTTCCGTGCATCATCGGAGGCTCCTCAGGGCGTCTTATGCGAAAAGGGGTTAACGATCTGATCGCGACCTTGCCGAACTTTTGGGTCGGGTGCGGGTAGTTTCACGCTCGGTACGCTCGGTACGCTCGGTACGCTCGGCTTGGGTGTAGGCTTCGCGTTGGGGGCCTGAACGCTTTTGTGTGGAGGTAGCGGTGGCATCGCGTCGACCTGCACGGATGCGGCGACTGGAACGGTCGACACGGTTGGTACGACGAGGGGTACCGTAGGGGCACTCTTCTCGCTGCGGGTGCTCAGCCGCGTGCCTGCGAGGAAGCCGAGACTCGCGCCGATCGCTACGATCCCAAGCTTCCCCCAGGGGACCCGCTGCCGTCGCCGCAGCGCACGAGGTCCGATCAACTCCGTGATCGCGCGTTGTGAAGGCGTGGATACCCGAAGGTTCGTGAGGACGGAACGGATCTGTGCCAGCGTGGGGCGATGATCGGGATCTTTGGCGAGCATCGCGAAGAGCACGAGATCAAGTTGTGGATGGATCTCTGGCCAGATCGATCGTGGCAAGGGCGGGTCGGCATGGAGATGCGCGGCGTAGAGCTCCGGCGCGGTGCGCGCATGGGTGAACGGCCCGACCCCGAGAAGCAGTTCATACGCGATGCAACCGAGCGCATAAATGTCGGTGCGATGATCGACACCCACACCTCGAGCTTGCTCCGGGGACATGTACATCGGCGTGCCGAGCGCGACACCACTCTGCGTGCGCTGCGCGCGGTAGTCGTCGTTGACGCGATCCGCAGCAAGTTTGGCGAGGCCGAAGTCGACGAGCTTCACGATCGGTGGCTCATCCGGCAAGTGTACAAGGAACGTGTTCTCCGGTTTGAGATCCCGATGGATGACGCCTTGGCCGTGCGCGGCTTCCAACCCACGCGCCATTTGATCGATCACACGCAGTGCCTCCAGCAGAGGAAGCCGCCCTCGTGTCATGCGCTCGAACAAACTTTCCCCTTTCAGGTACTCCATGACGAAAAAGGCGCGGCCGTCGCTCAGCTCGCCGATGTGATCGACCGCCACGATTGCAGGGTGCTGAACCTGGGCGAGGGTTCGTGCCTCCATCGCGAAGCGCTCGATCGCATCGGTGTCTTCGGAGAGTCGCTTGCGAATCACCTTGATCGCGACACGCTTGCCGAGCTTCACGTGGTGGGCCGCGTACACTTCGCCCATCGAGCCAGCGCCGAGGCGGGCATCGATCTCGTAGGTGTCCCCCACCATCGATCCGGGTGGTAGATCGCGGAAGTTGTCGTGGCGCACGATAGAGGTCGGAGGATCCGACGCTACGGTACCGCGGGACAGTGGAGCTTGGTCGTTGAATCTAGGCATCGGCATCAGCATCGAGAGGAGATCTCCCACCCTCACGCACCTACTCGAAAGAGAGGTACCGTTTGGACATGTTCGGAATGAAGAAACGTGTAGAGCGTGTGCGCCAGGCGTTGGTACAAGCCCTCAAGAAGAAGGGCTTCGAGATCATGAAGCCTTACGAGCGACTTCCGCCGGATCAAATTCCTAAGCACGATCTCGCCCGCGGGTTGGTCTTGTTCGATCTGGCCGAGATCCTCGAGAAGCTTTCGGTCGAGGAGCACCCGGACGACGAGAAGGAGTAGCGGGCCGTCGAGATTCACGCTTCTTTGCATCGGCGGCCATCACAGATAACCGTGTGCGCAGGAAGGCGAGCAGCATCATCGCGTTGTCATCGCCGAGCTTGGCAAGGAATGTCCCAAGCTCATCGAGGAACGTGCAGGACTTTTCCAATGCGAAAGCGTCCGAGCCCCGCGCCTTCTCGATCATCGCTTCGATGTTCCGGCTGCGCTGAGCCGGCCATTCGTGATCTAGCTTCGTCATGCGTTGTTCTCGACTTCCCGTGAAGCTTCTCGTAGCCGTTGGCAGTATTCGTCCAGCTCACGCTGCTCGATAACCGTTCCCGGAGGTTTGTTCTGGAAGAAGGTGCGGATCACGCGGAGAACGCGCTGCCGTCGCAATTCATCCAGCGCGCTTGCGGTCATCGAATGCTCCTTGGCACACCGGCTCGACTGAGCACTCCGATCGCGCGTGCATGTGCGATACGATCGGAGACAACCTTCCGTCGTTGTGGCGCTGTGAGATTACCCCACGCGAGTCCAGCTTCATTGACACAATAGTGGCGGTTGGAATAGGACCAGGCGCGCGTCGCGTCGGCACGCCGTGCAATTACGATTTCCCATCCGAGCCAGTGCCATTCGTGACATTCCCCGCAATAGCATTCGGGATGATGAGGAGCCGCGAAGATATGCCCCATCTCATGGATGATGGCGTTGATGTTTTCATGTCCTCGTACCGTGTAGACGATCTTCTTTCGCCACCAAAGTCCGTGATTATCGGCGAATGGGGATTCGTGAAACTCTCCGTCGTGACCATCGTGGCGATGCTTCGAACAGAGATCGTCGAAAACGCTTTGCGCGACGATGGCGAGCCGTCCGCCGAGGCGACGGCAAACACGAGACAGTGCGTGTAGTTGTTGTCGTTTCTTCGCGGCGCGCTTCATAATTCACGAAGGATCTGCGGCAGCGGTTACCGCAGCGACGTGCACAGCGTACTCGGTATCCGTGTCTTGGCTGGTGAACTTCACGCCGCAAGAGCATTTGATGATGCGCAAGGGCATTCCTTGAAGCATCGAAAAATAGGCCTGGTGATCAGGATGCAGGACAGTCTCGCTGTTCTTGGAGGTCTCTGCTTGAATGAAAGTGCAGAGCACATGAAGGACACGTGTGGAGCGAAGAGAGTCGAGGGTAAGCGTGCCGTACATCGTGCCCGCCGCGACACGAACGATGCCTTGTTTGTCGACTCGCCCCAGCACCGCACACCGTGCACAGACGCGCAGGTGCGGCGCGATCGCGACGGCCTCCGACGGCAGTTCCGTCCGGGTCACTTCCCGCCAAGAATGGCCGCGGCGCGAGGGCGGGCATTGGCTGTGGGACATGGTTACTTCGTGTCCTCGATGTGAAGGAGTTGGAAGCGATCCGCTCTCATGGCGGCTCTCACGGATTTGTGCCGAAGGATGAACCAGAAGAGACTGAGCTGTCCCTTGAACTCCTTGGTAGCGGTGTTGCTCGGATGCGGAGGAACTCGGACATCCTTGGCGTACATGAGCACGTACATCACACGGCTCCCTTATAATCGAGGCTCCAAGTCCGTTCGCCAGTGAACGGGTTGCAATGCTCGACCACCCGCAAGAGCTCCAGTGTGGGATCGTCGAACCAGTCACGAAGGAACGCTTCGATCAGGTGTCCTTTACAGCTCTGCGAGTTGAAGGGCTGCATGTAAGAGCTGCCTCCGCTGTGGTAGTGCTTGCGTGCGAGCCGCTCGTACTTCGCACGATCCCACTGGATAAGCCGATCGACATAGGTCGATCCGTTTCGCTTCGGGTTGGGGCTCGGCTGTCCCCAGATCGTGAACGGATCGTACGCGTATGGATGCGTTTGTTTGGTACGCCGCGGATGGTGACGGGGGAGGTCCACGTCACGGTTTGAGTCTTTCCGTTCACGCACGTCGTCGGCTGCGAACTTCCAGTAGAGCGGCGAGCTTTCGCGATCGAAGGTCATGGCGTGTGCAGCTCCTCTTCCGTCGCGGTTACCGGCGTCACCTTCGACGGGTGATAGGTCTTCAGCAGAATACCGTAGTGGTCGAGCCGGACGACAGCGAGCGTGTCGCCCTGTTCATCAAGAAGCAGCCCGACGAGCACTCCGAATTGCGGAAAGCCTGGGCGGTCCTCTGTCTTGACACGCATGACATTGGACTCGTCCGTCATAGCCATCCCCCTTTCCGTCGCCGTTCCGCTTGCTCGCGGTACGCCTTCGGCGGCTTGGTGTAGAGACGTTCCAAGCGATGCGCTTCCCATGTTTGTTCAGCGTTGCTGTTCCAGGAAACCACAGCAGTCCGTTTTCCAGGGTCCACAGAGATTACGTTGACCTTCCAGAGGCTCCACTCGCTCATCGTGGTGTTACCCATCCGCGAACGGTGCACATCGAGCAACACCATGCCAGGAGTGATCTTTTCGAATTTGATTGCCATGTCTAGCGCATACCTTCCTGGCTCGTGGCCCATGCAATCGCACGGTCGACTTCGGCTCGTTTCCGATCGAGCGACTCGATCTCAAACCGTTTCACCGTCAGAAAGTGCCGGATCGCTTGCAGTGGTGTTTCGAAGAAGAGTCGCCCGTAGGCGTCGGGCTTGAACACCGTGCCGCCGCTACCAGGCAACGGCTTCTTGAGCTTGATCTGCTTGGGCGTCGCGTACTCAACGGGGATTGCCACCACCTTCCAGGTGTGTAGGCCTGGACCGACAGGATCGTCTTCTGCCACACGGTAGACGATGACCGTGCGCGTGTGGTTGGCTCTGAGAAGACTCACGGCGTGATCTCTCGCAGGCAGAAGCGTAGATAGACACCTGGATGAGGCGTGGTGTGGAACACAGCTTCGACCGAGTGAACATCTGTGCGCTTATGCAGGTAGAGCATCGTCTCGGCAGCGATGCATCCTTGTGGAGGCTCCAGCACGATCGCAGTGCCTTCGCAGAACCAACGCCAACGCACGGCGAACGCTTCCATGATCGCGCGCACGCGTTCCTCGACGGTTTTCACGCGGTCACCTCCGCGAGATGTACACGGCCCGCCTCTGTGGCGCGGCGTCCCTTGCTGCCGCGCTGGATGAGCGCGGCCTGCAAGAGGAAGGGCTCGACCGCATCCTCGATCGTGCTGCGATCCTCTCCCAGCTCGGCGCAGATCGCTTCGATTCCAACGGCCCGCAACGCGACGACAGTGAGATAGCGACGGTCCAATGGATCGAGGCCGCGATGATCGATCCCGAGTTGCGCGAGCGCGGCCGCCGCGAGTGGGCCGTTGATCGCACCATGCTTGCCAACTCGCTCACCGTGCCGCACCAGGGTACCCGGCGAGACCGCGTTCATGGCCGCGTCCCGCACACGCCGTAAGAGTCGATGCGCGATGCGCGGCGTCCCGCGCGATGCCTGCGCGATCATTGCGGCTCCTTCGAGATCGATCGTGACGCCGAGCTTTTTTGCGGAGCGCGTGATGATCGTGGTCATCTCCGGCAGCGTGTATGGCTTCAGCTGCCAGACGAATCCGAAGCGATCGAGCAGCGGCTTGGGGAGCTTCCCGGCATGCGTGGTCGCGGCGAGCAGCGTGAACTTCGGCAGTGGGATGCGGATGACCCGTTTGCCGGCCGGCATGTCGATCACGCGATCTTCCATGGCGAGGTAGAGCATCTCCGCGATCGAGCGATCGAGCGCGTGGATCTCATCGATGAAGAGAACATCCCCTTCACCGAGGGCGGTGAGCAGTGACGCGAGCGCGCCCTTGTGCTCGATCGCCGGGGCGCTCGTCACGTGAAGCTTTCCACCAAGCTCTGTCGCGATGACGCCGGCGAGCGATGTTTTTCCAAGGCCTGCAGGACCAGCGAACAGTTGGTGATCGAGTTGCCAGCCTCCTCGCTTCGCCGCGGTCACCGATTGCCGCAGGTTCGCGATCACGTCGGTCTGGCCAATGTAATCGGCGAACCCTGTGGGGCGCAGTGCCGGATCCTCCGCGACGGAAGCGGTATCGCTGACGAGATGAAGATGAGCAGGCATGTGAGCTACTGTTGCGATCCGCGTGCCTGCTTTCAGCACGTGTAACTTGTTGTCCTTCAATGGAGATACCTGTGCCGTACAGTGTCGGGTGAGGCTTCGTGAATCCGGGTAGCTGGATACCCAGTCAGATTCGCTTTGGCAGGTTTGATTGAAGCCATGCCCCTGGAATGTTGGAGAGGTCGATGTTGCGGGGTCCAGGTTGTAACCAGTGCGCGTCATAACCCTTGACGATACGGCGCCGCGGACACGTGCCGTGGCGGTCACGTACGATGACCGTATAGACGATTGGGGTGTCAATGAGGGTCTTGTGGTGTTTTTCGCGGCGCGGTAGCACCTGGATGACGATACCAATCCAGGGAGCCCGATAATTCGAGCGCACGATGTCACCGACCTTTAGCTGGCGACACCATTCATGCAAGGTCACGAGATACCACGGGCAGCGTTACGGAGTGCCGCCGCAATCCAACGCTCGATCGTGTCGCGATCCGCCGCCGTACAGGCGCGAGCGGCGCTCGCGGCAATCGGCTTCTTGTACCCCGCGCTGACGAGCGCAGAGACTACGAGATCCTCATCGGTGTCAGCCATGACAGGCACCTTCACCTTTGCCGGCTTTGACGTGGTCACCTTCGTCGCCGCAATCTTCGGCACCGCGATGCACCAGGGCGAGGCAACTCCACACTGCGGGCACGTTGCGATGCCTTCATGCTGCCCTGTAATGATTTCGAATTTACCGTGGGTGGGGCACTGATAGTCCTGAACGCGGAGCGCACCACGCGTACTCCCGCGCGCCAGCAACGCGCCAGGGGCTTGTAGCGGCTTCGCCGATCGAGCGCCGCGAATCCGATCCGCCAATGCAGCAAGGAGAAACCCGCTCGCAAGGAGTACGGCACCCAAGAGCATGAAGAGCATCGATGAAATGCTAGAGGTCATTGCAGTCCGTTGCAACTGCTCGCGCCGTACCAGCTCGTGGCCAGCGACGCAGGCCGCTAACGTATGGATTTGCGGAGGCTGGGTATGTGGTTACCCGTGTCTCGGCGGGTACAGCTTGTCGCGCTTGCACGTCACCCAATCCCGTAACTTCACGTAGACTCTAGGCATGTGGGCGACGCAGCTTTGTGTCACGAAGGGCGCGATGGGTCCGAATGGCGAGGTCAACACCCCCACCTTTCGGGCGGTAGTTCCGGAGTCGGCGGGGGACGCGATCACCCTCGACTTCCTCTTCCATGGTCGGTCGCAGGACACGCGAGGCTTGGCGTCGGGATCGGTACGGCAACAGATCGGGCTCAAGCTACGAGCTGCGGATGGCTGCAACCTGCTCTACCTGATGTGGCGGATGGACCTCAGTTATCTGGAAGGGTCTGTCAAGCTCAATCCTGGCGCGAGGCGCCACAGTGAATGCGGTCCCCGCGGGTACACGAAGATCGTACCGAGCCTCGTACATAGACTGTCGTTGCGACCCGGTAGCCGTCACCAACTTCGCGGACAGGTGCGCGGTGACGCGCTGCAAGGCTTCGTGGATGGAAAACTCGTGTGGCAGGGGACATTGCCCTACGTCTCGCAAACACTGGTAGGACTTGCCGGCATTCGATCAGACAACCTGGCCTATGAAATCGTTTCTGTGTGGGTGACTCCAGCAACGATGCCGATCGGCACCCCGCATTGTGCCGCAGACGGTGAAGACTAAGAGATCTTCAATCACTTGCTGACGTGTTGGATTCGTGGTGTGGTCAGTTGGTATGAACCCTCAGATTCAAGGCATCGTCAACGACTTCGTCCAGCAACTCTCCGCAGTGTGGCATCAGTCCGTGACGGAAGCTCTCGACGGGATGTCGATCAAGAGCAATGGCAAGGGGGGCAAACGCTCCTTCGGAAAGTTCCGACCCAAGGGTGAGAAGCGCGCGCCGGAAGAGATCGCCGCGCTCAAGGACAAGTTCACCGCGTTCGTGAAGTCGCATCCAGGACTCCGCATCGAGCAAATCAACAAGGAGCTCGGCACGTCGACCAAGGATCTGGCACTGCCGATTCGTCAGCTCATCAGTGACGGCGTGATCAAGGCGGTTGGCGCGAAGCGCAGCACTGTCTACAAGTCTCGCTGAGACGCGCTAATCTGCCGTGCCGCAGGCACGTGCCAGTTCATGCAGTGAATCGTTGATCATTTGACTTTCAAAATAGCTTCGAGGTCACGAAGAATCTCCTGTCGTTCGATCTCGGTAGGCCCCTGAAGCTCCAGAAGAGCGATCGTGGCGACCGCGGTCGCGAGTTGTCGTCGATCTTCCCATACGCGTGCATGCGACTCAAGGACAGCTTCGCCGCTGTCAGCGGCATCGCGTGTTCGAAAGAAGCGGCGGGCGGCTTGGAGCGCATCGACCGGAATCAGGCAGCCTTGTGGAACTTCTAGCAGCCTTCGCGCGAGCTGATGAAGCTCGTCGTCGAGCTGTTCGACCTGGCGACAAGCGTGGTTAAAAGCCAGCCGTGTTTCGCGGCGATCTGGTTTCGCTTGGGAGAGTTCTGCGGAGAGATCTTCACACCTCTGATCCACCTTCGCCCACGCGATCGCTTTCTGTCGCAACTGGTGGAGGAGTTGGATATGAGGAGAACGAGGATCCGTGGCCTCTGCGAGGTTCGGCGATCGCGCGGTTGCCGCCAGATGCCATCCGCGCGCGTTGGTGTAGTCGAGGTTCGTCTCGACTAGCTCTTGCAAGCGATCGTCTTCGATACGGAGATCTGGGCAGTCGGTCGTTAGACTTGCGCCAGTACCCCTGCAAACCGTACAGGTATTGGCATTGTCCAGTTGATGAACCAGCGGCATCAAATCGTCACCCGCGTGAAAGAGACGTTGAGTTGCACGGCGTCGGTGAGATCGTTTCGGAATGTCGCGCGAACATCCATTACAGGAGGCACCTTGATAGAGCGCATGCCGATAGATCCCATACCAGGATCCAGTTGCGGCCACGTCATGATCTTGGCGAGGCGATCGTAAAGTTTGGGATCTGTGAGATCCAAACGGTAAACGCGTCGCACCCCCTCATGCGTGAGCGTGAAAGGAAGGGTCAAGGGCCCCAATTCGAGGTGCACGAGTGTAAGTGCCTCGACCTCAACACCCTGAAGCTCGATGAAGGTCTGCGGTCGATAGCAGACCTCGACCTCACGCCTAGGAGCGACGACATCGCCGACGTGTTCATGCAGATAGGTAATCAGCTTGGCAAGCTTCGGCACCCTAAAGATCCTTCCCAAGCATGACTCGACCTTTCGTGGACAGTCTCCATTTGGTCGATCCGGGGCTTGGTGCTTGTTCGACGAGCCCCTCTTTCTTCAAGCGACCCAGTAACATCTGCGCCGCGTAGTCGCCACCACCGTTGCTGGACACGCCACGACCGCCGCGGATCTCTCGATCCGGCCATGCTGCCGATCCAACCTCGAAGCACGAGACGCCTTCCGATCCGACCGTACGGAGGTACGTAAGCACTCGTCGACTGATCTCACCGCGGCTCATGCAAACTCCTTTGCAGCGCTGGAGCTCTTGCACATGGACGTCGAGGGTTCGTACGGGTTCCGCTCCTTGGATGGACAGCCCGAATAGCGCGAGTGTGCGGACAAGATCTTCGATGGAGCGCTTGCCGAAGTTTTTCCACCGCCACATGTCGGCCAACTTCTTGGCACACAGGTCCTGCAGCGTCAGGATCTGTTCGTTGTCGAGCGTGTTCATGATGCGAACACGATTTTGCTTGGGAAGTTTCGACAACACGGTAGCGAGGCGCGGCGACCTCCGAGCGGCGTATACAGATCTAGAACTCCGCACCAATTTGGCTTCGGGATCATCCGGCAACTCGGACAGATCGATCATTCGTCGTTCTCCTTGCCTGCCAAAATGCGGACCAGCACCTCTTTCCAATGCCGATAGGTCTCCATACGACGGCAGTACACCACACACGCGAACTCCCCTCGCGCTCCTTCGGCAAGCTTTTCGTTCCGCGCGATCTCCTGCAAACACACGTCGTGCTGTTGCTGGAGCTGTTCGCGAAGCCAGCAGGCTTGCGGTTCACATGGTTACGGGAATCGTGGATTCGCGCTACACAACGTGCCCGGGCATCTTGCCAGGCTTGAGCATCGCTTAAGAGTACGATCCCGAGGGCAATTTGCACGTCGTGCAAGATCGCGGTGTCGCAATCGTGGCAGGCGGCGTGATCGTCGCTAGACCGATCCAATTGAAGCGGCCGGCACGCGCAGTGCTGAGCGAACAGATCGCGAAGCTCGTCATCGTCGACGACCGCTCTCGGTTGCCAAGCGATTACGGGGTCCGTGGGGTTTAACCTGTGGCCCTGTTTAAGCGCTTCGGCATGCTCCCCGTTGCCTGCACCTTGCGCCCATCCGCAGGTACAGTGGACCTCGAGCTGCGTGGCGCAGGCAGGCCCCCGCCAACACTGATGCGGCTTGGTGGAGGTTACATGTTCAGACATTCGCAACTCCGATCCATCACGGCGGCTCTCCGGGCATGAACGTTCCATCGCAAACACCTTGCCCGTAGTCCGTGCGTCGCCCACGAATGACGGGTGAATGCTTACGTGGATGCCCGTTCTTGCTGGCGCGCAGAACTCGTCCACATGCGACACACGCGGTGAGAGGACCACCCGTAGGGTTCTTGACCTTGGATCGACCTTCAGATCCTTTGATGTCGCGGATGTGTTCACGCATTGGGTGTCAACTGGATAAGCATGCTCCGATCCAGCACATCGTGGCCGGATTCTGTCAGGCGGAATTCCGCCGCATCCTTGTTCAAACGCTTCGCTTCTCGACCGACGCCGCGAAGCAATGGAATAGGCTCTGTGGGATGACGAACCTCGATGTATCCGCGCAGATCGCGGGGTCGAAGCTCTGCGGTCCACGATGCCGTGCCGAGGATCTTCATTGCAGACTCAAGACTAGTCACGAGGCCGAGGTACTTCCACCCATAAGGCGCGATGCAGCGCAGCTCTCGTAGGATCTTGAGGCCGACGGCATCGAGCGGAGGTGGGGTGTACAACAACATTCGCGCGGTTAGCGGCTCGTGTTGGTCGCGTTGGCGATGGCAGCCTTCAGATCGTCCGCAGCGACGGTGAATGATTTACCGTCCACTACCAAGACGACGAGTGCTGGCCGATTCCAGTGAGAATTCACTTGGATCTTTTTGTTGTCAGTCGCGAGACTCGCATCTTTGCCGTCAATCTCGAACAGTGTCACGTCGCAGTTGACCTTGATCAAGGAACTCTCCTCTTTGGCTGTGTCGGTGGCCCACGCTTCTGCGCGGTTCCAGCCTTCGTTGATCTTATCGGCAGCTTCGTATTTCCTTAGGGCACGCAAGCATCGTGTGTCCTCCGTGCTGGTACCCCGGTATGTGATAATCTCGGTCGCCCAACGGAGACCGAGCCTTCCCATCTTCTTGAGATTGATGTCGATGCAGTCGAGCATCTCGATCATTCGGTGGAAGTTGTTGGGTCCAAGCACCATCTGAAGTCGCGCCGGCACGCCGTGCATGTGAAGGATGTCTCGAATGTCCGCACTAGCCGACGCCACGCGATCGTAAGTGGTCCAGTCCGGTGGTCGATCGCTGTCGTACGTCATGGAATGTCCTTCTTTGCATGGTGCCAGAGCGCCGTCGTTTCCTCGACGTGGTGCGCGCGCAGTGCTTTGTAAGCGTCACGAAGCGCGTCGCGCGTCATCCCTTCTAGCGTGCTGTCATCCAGCTCGTGGAAGCGTTTGAGCTTCGCTGGCCGATATTCGGAACAGCCGTGACAGGTCATTTTACCGGCGATGCAGGCAGCTCCCCGGTGCGCATGGCGTTGGCAACCGCATGCACAGGCAGGATGCGCTGGGCATAAGTCACCTTCTTGATCACAGACACACATCATCAACGTGTCTTGTAGCGCGTGTTGACGAATTGCGGAATGGGTGAACAGCTACCCGTGCTTCTTCGCAGCCTTCTTCGATCTCGAAGTCTTGGGTGGAGGTAGGGTCCTCACGTTTGGAGTTTCATTGGCATCCGGCAACTCCGCGCCGCGTGCGAGGGCATGCAGACCTTGGTGAAGGCGGTTGAGAACGGCACGCCATTTCAGTGGAATGTCTCCACCGTAACTGATCCCTGTCCCGCTTCCGCTCTGACGGCAGGCGGCAATGCCGCTGTCGCCAAGCACTTCGATGAACCAACGATCGATCGCGTTGGCTTGTGCAGGGTCATCATCTTCCAGCTTTCGCATTTCCGGCACGGCCACTTCGCCAGCCGTCGCCTGCGATCGCGTGAGGTTCGCGTGGAACTCGGCGAGCCCGGCCGCCTTTCGCCGATCTGCGGCGGCCTTGAGTTGTGCGGCTTCGGTCGTGTTCAACGCCTTGATCGTGGCGTTGATGACGGATAGCTCGCTCTGGCATGACGCGCGCTCTCCTGGAGACATCGGAGTAGCGAGCAGGGCAACGAGCTCGGCTCGTCGTTTGGCCAGCGTGGTCTTGTCTTCGGTCATCCGATCTTCCTTGGCACGTTTGAGGTTAGGTCGAGCAGCCGTTGGTGCGTATCGTCTACAAGCAGCGTGGCTTCCCGCAAGGCTTCTTCTGCCCGCAACAGCTCCGCACGTGCCTGCTCTACCGCAGCTGCACAAAGACTGGCCTGCTTCCGCGCCCGTGCGTATGCGATACCTGCTTCGGCAAGAGGATCCGATTCAGCGATCGGCTCCTTCGCCGGTGCTACGGGAATCTTCAGATTGCCCAGTGCAGAAAACGGCCTGTTCATGGAAGTTCCACCTGACGTGCCCCATTGGCCGCCGAAATTGTTACGTGCCATCTGCTCGTCGAGCAGCGTGACCACTGTGTTCTCGCGCACCACGGCGTAGTAGACCGTCTGTGGGTTACCATCCGTCGTTCGATGACATGAAATCTCGCAGAGTTGTGTCGGAATGTCCGGCACGCGAGGGTCCTTCACGACATGCGTGTGGGTCGCGTGATGGACGCGATCGTCGAAGAGGTTGCCGAGATCGTGATCATCTCGATGCTTCAGCTCTTCGTCGACGCGCTCGCGGAAGCGATCGAGGGCGTGGGAACTGATGATGAATCGGCGCTTGTAGGTGCGGGCAGGACTCTTCATGGCTGACAACGTTCTCACTCATCCGCGCTCCCAAGCAAACAAGGCCGGACGTGCGAGTGCCAGGCGTGCAAGCCGTGCAGCGAGCTTGCAGAGCCCGTCGTGATACGCGGACGAAAGGTGGTTCTCGCCGCCCGGCATGCCGTGACCTAGCTCGTGGATGAGCAACTCGTTGAGCGCGTCGCTCGGCCCTTCCGCGCACTGGTTGAAGAAGTCGTGGCCGAGTCGGCCGAGGTTGAAGACGAGACCTTGCGCTCCGAAGCACGCCGACCAGCTCTCGGTGATATCGGACAGGATCGCCACTGCGATCGGTTGACCGAGGAGCTCTTTGCAGATCTTCGCTGCATACGAGACCACGGCGCACATCGACGCCGACCACTTTTCGGGGGGCACCCACGTGTCCTTACCATCAGGACCGAACAGCGCCTTCTTCGTGGGACGGATCTGACCGCTCGGCCGGAGATCCGGGTCGTGACGTTTCGCGTTGGTCCACTGATCGCCGGTGAGCTGGCCGCCCTTGATCAGCGTGTAGCCGTCGGCGACCAGGTTCATGTTCGCTTCCAGATCGCTCGGATCGAAGATCGCCCGCTTCTCGCCGTACTTGAGATCGAGAACGGTGCGCACGGTCTCCGGCGACGCGTCATCGTCCGCGAGGGCCTCGTTCACGAGCGGGGTGTTCGCGTCCGCGGGATCGAGGCGATCGTGCAGCGCGTTTACGACGAGCGTACGCACGGTGCGTAGATACGCTGGCGTGACGTTATCGCGATCCATGTTGAGGAGGCACTTCTGTTCGATCGACAGATCCCACTTGTCGCCAGTCTCGACGACCGGGATGCCCAGCTCGTGGAGCATCGGCACGGTGCCAGGCAGCGGCTCGTAGACGCGCACGATCGTCTTTCGTGACGAACGGCGCAACACGCCGTCCTCATCGGCCAGCTCCGTGGGGAGCGTGGCTTCGAAGGAACAGATCGGCAGCCGTGCTGGGATGACCTTCCCGTTCACCGTGATCGTGACACCGGCCGGCGGGATGACACGCTTGAGATCGTGCTCGGCTTCTGCCAACTCGGCCCGTGTGATCCGCGCGATGCCTTGGAATTCACTTCCGCGCTCGCGCTTCGTGCGCGTGCTCGTGCGACCGCGATGGTCGAACAGCACTCCACCCTTGGTCGAGATGATCGAGGCCTCGTTACACAAGGCCAAGACCAATTTCTCACCGAGATTGAAGCGTCCTCGCTTGCTTGGATACGCTTTGCGATTGGACTCGGCGAACAGCGTCCAGGCATGCGTCAAGTCCGCGAATCCGTCGGGGGCGTCGTCACGGACGACGATCGTCGCCTGCGGGACACCCTCTTCAGGAATCAATTCGACTTCCACACGTGTCACGCCATCGGCGTCGAGCGCGTTGCCGACCAGCTCGTGGAGCAACGCGATCTTGCCACGGCGCTCGACGATCTTCGCGAGGCCTTTCCTATCCACCTCGAACCAACTCTTGGAGGCTGCATTGCTCATGTGGATCTTCCTTTCGGCATAAGCCATTCGCAAGTTCCTGGGATGTGCTCGACGTGGATGACGATGTTTCGCTGCATCTCCGTCGTCCCAGAGAGACCTTCCGGATCTGGCATCTCGAATTCGGGCATGTCGCAGGGCGTGTGGTAGCCGAATCCCGCCACACCCATCGCCGCCCATCGCGAGAGCTTGTCGCGGCATGCGAGCAAGCGCTGTAAGATCTCCTGTGACGACAAGCTCGCGGGAACGATCCAGGACAACTCACCCGTCTTTGGAGCGCGGAATTCGACGCGTACGCGGAACACGTCGTGGATATCTACGCTGAGGGTCTCATTGACCTGCAGAGGAATCGCGGCGGCTTCACCTGCTTGATTGAAAGTATGGGTGCCAGGTTCTACGAGCGTGACTTGGTATCCGTTCAAGTTCTTGAGCCCGAACTCAGCCGCAGATCCGTTGTCCACCCAAACGCTGTTGCCCCTCTCATTCACGCGTAGTGTCTGACACAGGAGTAATAGATCAGGGCGATCCGGCTGGATGTGGATCGCTACCCACGCTTTGCCAGCAAGGACGTCTGCGCGCTGTAGCGCGTCGATTAGCCTCATCGGCCGCTACCTTCGGGCGTGAAATATCCGACGTCGGCAACGTCACCCTGTTCGCAGTAGAAGACGTACGCGCCTGCAACGCCGACGTCGTGATGCACGAGTTCGCACGACCACGTTGGATCGACGAAATGGAGTGTGAAACGCGCGATCGCGTAGAGAAGTTTCACAGCACCACCAACTCGTCGATGGACCCCTTGTACTTGGCGGCGATCTCGCCGGCCGCGGTCTTCGGATCGGAGCCCGGCTGGAAGGGGAACCAGCGCCACGTGTTCCCGCTACGCATCCGTGCGGTGGCGAAGCCGTGCTTCGTGAAGTGGGCCTTCTCCTTCGCGTCGATCCGCGCGAACTTCTTTTCGTCTCGCTTCTTCATCTCCGCCTCGACGAGCTGATCGACGATCCACTCCGTGCCGTTCGTGGAGGCCGAGAACTCAGCGGGGATGCTCTTTTTACCGTAGGCCTCGACCGAGGCGCGGATCGCCGGATCGAGGTGAACCAGCGTGTTGCCCCCGTGGCCATCGTTCTCCGCGTGACCAACTTTCTTCCCGTTGACCCAGACGTCTGCGGCAAACGCGATGGTCTCCTGCGAGAGGCGGGCGTTGGTGGTGAAGCGCTTGAGTTCGATCTTCATGCTTCGTCTTCGTTGCACGCGGGGTGCCGACTATTGTCGCGAGCAACATCGTGATATTTCAGCCTGGGTACGCTGCTACCCGGCTCTGTATCGACACGATCGCAGGTCGCGGGGTCGCGGGGTGCGGGTCGCGGTAGAGCCGGGTATTCGAATACCCAGGTCACGCCGCTTTCACGCTGCTTTCAAGATCGTGCGGTGGTTTTGACGGAAGTAGCGCTCGCCTGCTCGATGGCGCTCGCGGTTCCGTTCGATGACGAGCGTGTCCAGCAGGCTGGAGCGATTGTCTTCCGCGAAGCGCTCGAAATACGCGTCGGCGTCGTCTTGCCAGGTGGGACGACTGCACCAGTCCCAGTCGTCCCAGTCCGAGTCGTCCATCCAATATGTACTCTCACGATCCTCGTTGTCGTCGTGAACATGCCCGGCGACCCACAGATCGATCCAGCTGCGATCGGTCGGAAGGACGTCGTCGTAATGATGCCTGTAACGATAGTCGTCATCGTCCCAGTCGTCGTAGCTGTTGTAACGATGCCCGTAACGATACTCGTCGTCCCAGTCGTCGTAGTAGTGATTGTCCCAGTCCGTATCATCCGGAATGTACTCGTACGGATCGTCGTACACGGCATCGAAGCGCTCGTGGCGCTTCGAGGAATCCGCCTGCCGACGCCATTTGCACAGATCGGCAGAGGTCGTCAGCGGCGTGCCGTGCAGCCAAACGTCGGGGTCGTATTGGGCTAGCTCCAGGTCGTACAGATCGTCCTGGATCTCGAGCTGGGCACGATGCCGTGCCGCTTTGGACATCCCGCGATCGATCGTTTGCCTGCCTTGTGTACATTTTGCTTGAACGAAGCGTCCACGCTCCTGGGCTCCTGCACGGTTACGCCCTGCGTTGCTACGGATGTAGGCAGGACGCGTGCTCGACCAAAAGCTCGCATACAAGCTTCGTCGGGCTCCGTAGCAACGCATCGATCAGACTCCCATCCGTTGCAGCTCGGCGGCGATCCGCGCGTCGAGGAACTCGCCGGCCACACGCTCGGCCAGCGCGACAACGGGCGGCGAAGGACCTCCGCGATCCCCCCAATACTCGTACATACAGTGCTCTGCGAGCACCAGACACGCGAGCTGGATGCTCGGACCTTCGGCTGTCCGCGTATCCGCAAGCTTCTTGTAGTAGTTGGCGAGTTGCTGCCACAGTTCTTCACGGGTGCTCACAGTGCTAGCTCTCCCTTCCAGTTCCGTGCCTTGAGTATCTGAAGCGCGTCGATCGTCGCCGAGGCTTCACGACACGACAGTTGTTCGATCCCGCGCGTCTCCAGGAGGTAGGGCCTTCCGCAGCGCGCGGCTTCGTCAACGAGTCGACGAATGAAGTCTTGCTGCTTGCCCGTCGACGTGCCGCGGCGACCGGGAAGCTGGGCATGATCCCGGATCCCTCGCGCTTCGAGCGCTCGACGGCATGCTGGGCACATCTCGCCGGCCTCGCCGTTGACGATGGCACTACGTGCCCCGATCTTGTTGTAGTCCGCACCTGTTGCCTTCGCGCCGCACTCCGTGAGCGCGCGCGGGCGGTCCCAGATCTTACCTTGCGCGTGCAGCACGACCGTCTCGGTTCCGTCATGCTCGCCGGTGCGTACGTGCCGAAGGATCGGAGCGATCCAGCGAAGCGCGTCGGCGACAGACTCTTCGATTCCGCTGACGCCCGTCGCGAGCTTGGAGGCATAGAGGCAGTCGACGGGCGTGAAGTGCAGCCGGCCGACGAGGCGTTTCGTATCCGTCGTCTTCACGAGCCAGTTCTCAGGGACTCGCGTGGCGCGGGGATCTGCGGCCAGTTGTTGATCCCGGGCGGATACGGCTTCGCGGATCAAGAGCAACCCTAGCTCGGCAGCGAGGGTGCGATCGTCGTCCGTGATCGTCAACATCGGCATGCCCTACAAGCATTGCGTAAAGTGTGCCGAGATCTCGCAGTCGTAAGTGGCTGTTGTGTCGCTGTCCTATGCAATCTATGTGGTGCTCGAGAGCCGGGTACGCTGTTACCCATGTGCCGCCTCGCGTAGCGCGCGCCAGGCAATCGCAGGGGCAAGCCGATACACGAGCGCAGGCTCGTACACCGGAGCGTCGGGTGCCCAACAAGAGGCGGCACTTCCGGCGATCAGAAACCGCAGTCGCTCGACGACGGCCGTAACGTCGAGTCTCGCGACTTCGGCGATGCGCGCCCGAAGATCCGCGGCATCGGTCTGTAGCTTATCCCGTGTGTGAGGCGGTAGTAGCCGGGTGAAGAAGGAGTGCTTCGGTTGATACTCGGCGAGACTAGATTCGATGCGCCGGATGCGATCTCGAGTATTTGGCAAGACCCGTTCGCAGAGCTCTGGGAGCACGATGAGCCGCAGATCGCCGTCAGGAGATCGTGGATCGACTGCCGCGACATTTCGCAAACACAGACAGATCGTGTCGATGATCGAAGTGGTTGGCATCTCCGCGTATTCTTGGATCTCTCGCGTCAAGATCCCCCGATCGGCCGCTCGTGAAAACACGGCGGCTGGAACAAGGGCCACCGCGCTCATTCGCTGGGCGCTCCGTTTCGCGCGTCGATCAGCGCGATTGCTGCGACGAGTAGCTCGCGGACATCGTCCTGCATGTTCTCCGCAGCACAGTCCTCGGGACCTTCTACGCAGCAATCACAGCGTGCTGTCCCATCCGTCGGTGAGAAGTTGTGAATGTGGATCGCTTGTTCACATTCTGGGCAGGTCTCTCGCGCCACCGAAATATAGGGCGCGTCGCCGAGTCGTCGTAGACGGATCTCGATGCAGAGGGGCGCGGCCATGTTACACGCTGCCCTTCTTTTGGGAGACTTCTGTCTCTTGATCGAGCCCGCGAGAAATCATTTCGGTGGCGACGCTGGCGATCGTGTGCGGCCACCCACGTTTCTTCGCGATCTGTACGATCTTCGTGTGCTCTTCCGGGCGCACGCGCACGTAGATGGGGCGTCGCGTGTCACGCTTGGGCTTCTTCGCCTTCGGGTTCATCTGCGACAGATTGACAACCCTTGCGACGCATTGCAATCTCTTCAGGCCTCCGCGTCATCCTTGGTGACGATCCGAAACGAGACATCGTGCTTGCCTCGCAGCGCGGAGGTAAGAAGCGCGTCGATCTCCGCCCGCGTCAACTGCGAGACGTCGTACTCGATGATCAGCACGCGCCGTGGCTTCTTGATCGGTGTCGACACTATCGGTGTCGACGTTACCAAGAATTGTGCCGACTGAACGAAGCCGCAACCTGTTGTCTTCCATGCCTGGGTACAAGATCACCCAGTATCTTGATCACCGCACGATCGTTGCTTTGGAGAGCCGGGTATTCCAATACCTAGGTTCACATGTCAGATGCTTACGCCAGGCACGCGAACTGCTTTAGGCTCATGTTGTGAACGAACTGGTCAGCATTCGCAGCAAGTCGTCATGTGCCCGCGTAGATCGCGGCGTCGAGCTGGATGGCAACGTCACCACGCTGATCGCCGCGAATGCACCTTGCGCGATCGGTGTTTCGGGCGGAAAAGACTCTTGCGCGGCAGCGATTGCGGTCGTTGATCATCTCCGCGCTGTTCAGCATCGCGGCCCGATCGTACTCGTGCATGCCGACCTCGGCGATGCGGATCCAGCTCTCAACGTCGAGTGGGAGGACTCGCTACCGACCTGCGAGCGGCTCGCGGCTTTTCTGGGCGTCGAGCTGATCGTCACGCGTCGTCCTGCGGGCGGCATGATGAAGCGTTGGCTCAAGCGGTGGGAGAACAACGTCGGGCGGTACGCAGATCTATCCTGCGTCAAGATCATCTTGCCGTGGTCAACGCCTTCGATGCGGTTCTGTACTTCGGAGCTCAAGAGCGCGCCGATCGCATCTGCGCTGGTAAAGCGCTTCCCTGGGAAGCAGATCATTAGCGCCTGCGGCATTCGTCGCGAAGAAGGCAACGGTAAGGAAAATTCTCCACGCACCCATGCTCCGACGTCGAAGCCGAATCCGCGGCTCAAGCGTGCCAAGACGAGTGGCGTCGACTGGAATCCGATCGCAGCGTGGTCGACCGCGGACGTGTTCGCTTTCTGCGCGAGCCGTGGCTTCCAGATGCACGAAGGGTACGCACTGGGCATGAGCCGTATTTCGTGCCGATTCTGCATCATGCAGGATCTTTCGGATCAGCGAACGTCCGCTTCAGTCGCTGCGAACGCGGCAGTGTTCCGCACGATTGTCAGTCTGGAGATTCGATCAACCTTCGCGTTCCAAGGCTCTCGCTGGCTCGGCGACGTTGCTCCGCAGCTCCTTGATGAGAAGACGCGGACAGCTCTCGTCGAAGCCAAGGCTCGAGCGGCTCGTCGCGTGTCGATCGAGCGGCGGATCCCAAAGCATTTGCTCTACACCAAGGGTTGGCCAACGGTGATGCCGACCTTGGAAGAGGCCGCGTTACTCTGTCAAGCACGCCGTGAGGTGGCGGAGTTGCTCGGACTCTCAATTCGCTACACGGAACCTGAAGCGTTGCTCGCACGCTACGCGCAGCTCATGGATCAGAAAGCACAGAAGGCTAACAAAACTGGAGTGTGAGTGTGATGGAGAATGTGATGGTAGGTCGGCGTGTTTCTTCGGTGTGGCACCAACTCGTGGACGGCGAGATCGTGCGATGGGAACCCTTTGGGAGTTCGGTGAGCGATGTGCTCGTGCGCTCGCTGGATGGGCGGCTCTGTTGGTACGCGAGCCATGGACTCGTTCCCGTGGATGATCGAGGTCCGCTGCCGACGCGGAGCCAGGCGGTCGAGCAGCGACGGCTGGAGATGCTCGCGCAGCTGACGGCGATCCGCGCACAACACCTCGCCACGCTCTATCGAGAGCGCTGGGTGGGTGCGGAATTCGGGAAGGTACTTGTCGGGCAGATGCTGGAGCAAGCTCTTGCGGAGCTAGCTCTGGACTAGGTTTCAGCAGATACTCGGAGAAATAAAAGGAGGCCAGTTATGGCAACGCCGAAGCAGTTGGATCAAGACATCGACGAAGTTCTGGCAGCGCGCAAGCGTCGCGACGCGTCGACACGCTCACAGGGGACGAGCAAGATCCCGAGTCAGTCCGAGTACGAGCAACGCGAGCGAAAGGAAGCGCAGGCGAAGCTCCTTGAAGTCCGGCGAGCCCCGCTAGCGGATCGTAAGGAAGCCGAAGCGGAGTTCTTTGCGGCGATGCGGGATCATCCCGAGATCGTCGCCGAGCGTGTCGGTTGGCTTATTGCTGGGAACTACGGATACGGATCCAAGCTCCTCGCGGATCGCGTGCTGCAGTCCCCGCGCATGAACCGGCCTGCTGCGCTCACGCAGATGGTGGCGGCTTTCGAGTGGCAGTGCCCGGAGGATCACGCCCGTGCCGCGTGGAATAAACTCTCGACGAACGAACAAGCGACGCTGGAGCGTGCGGTGCGCCGCGAGATCGCAGAAGCATGAAGCTTCGTGCTCGCTGGGTCGGTCTACCTCCGCAACCGGGCGACTATCTCATGTCTGATACGCGTCCACGCTTTGCGTATCGTGTCTTGCAGGTGGTCGCTTCATCGAAGGTTGCGCTGGAGAGTGGCGGCCTCGAGAGCCGTAAACTCCAGATCGAAGTCGATCGTATCGTTGCGGCTGGAGTTCCTCCGCAAGCCCGTGTGCACCCATGGAAATGGGATCGACGAGGCACCTGATGAAGGGCTGTGTGTATCCAGTTCCGCCTCGAGCGGTGCGGCACATCCGTCGCCCGCTACCGGATGCTACCGAGAGTTGTGGAGCGCCTGCGACGCATCGGACCGGCTATGGACTTCGCGTATGTGCGGTACATGCGATGTCCTCTGATCGCTTTTTTTCGGAGGAGGATGGTCGTTCCCAGCTCCTAAGGATCTAGAGGAGCCAAGGTCACCCTTGGGTCACTGCCCTTGGAAGACCCACGACGGCGCCACGTATCCGTCACGGCCGCCGCTAACGAGGAACTCGCGCTCGGCCTGCCGCACGATCTGCGCGAAGCGCTCACGAAACACACGCAGCTCGCGAGCAGTCCCAGATCCCGGAAGTGTCTGCCAGGGGATATCGTGCTTCGTGCCACGGAAGTGAAGCCACGCTCGAAGGAACGGATCCCATGTCGATTGGAGGAAGCGGTAGCGATCGCTGGTCTCCGCGCCTGGCCGCGGACGCCACGTTCCAGGCTCGTACACGAGATCCCGCAGCGCCTGCCCGAAGGTCATGACGTTCGCATGGAGGCGCTCCATCGAATCGTCCACCTCGTCACCGACCACGATGCGAGAATACGGTGGGTACCAGATCAAGATCGGTGCGTAGGGTGTTGGATACCAGAACCACATGGCCGGATCGTACGACGTCAGACGTGGCCGAGGATACTTTTCGCTGCGGGATCAGAACAGGCAGTCCCTAGTGGACTCAGAACGGAAGGGCCCCCGACTTTGGCAAGCGGCAATGATCTCGCTAGGGTTGTTGACTGATTTCGACAGGATCTGCTTGCTGAAATGTCTATCGTTCTGTTAGCTCTCCACTTCGATGCCGCGAGCTCCGCGTCGCAAGACCTCGGACGTTCCTACGCGGATCTATTCGTATCGTTGCTTGGCACCGATCACAGAAGCAGCGGCTGTCGAGCAGCAGTTCAAGCTCGCGCACCAGTACCGTAACAAGTTGGTCGAGATCGAAGGAGCGCTTCGCGAGGCTCTTCGCAATGTGCAGATCGAGGACGACATTGTGGGGCCGGTGCTCGCCCGCTATGAAGGTGCCGAGGCGAACGTCGACGCCGCGTACGAAGATCTTCGCGCACGGAAGTCCGGAAACGCCCGAGCAGATCTCACGCAAGCGCAAGAGATCCTAGAGGCGGTCAAAGAGTTGCGGGATAGCTTCGATGCTGAGCTACGCGAGGCGAAATCTTCGCGGCTTGCCTACCTGCAGGTAGGGTATGCCGCGGCACGTGAAGTCGCCCAGCGGCAACGTCGAGCAGCGCGGCACGACTTCATTCAGCGCGGACTACGCACGGCCACGTACGACCGCGTCGAGAACGCTGTGAAGCAGGCGGTGGCTTCCACGCAACGACCGTTGCACTTCGAACGCTATGACGGTACGGGATCGATCGGGACGCAGTTGATCGGGGCGCGGGATGCCTCGGCGGTGCGTGGGATGCCTGTCACCGCGTTGCTGTCGGGGAAAGACTCACGACTCCGTTTGGGCTCTCCTGGAGAAGCGGACGCACATCCTCGAGTCGAGGTGGTTGGAACCTCGTGGGCCGATTATGAAACACTGCCTCGGAATGTGCGCCGCCACGCAGCGCGCACGTTTGTGGATCTTCGTGTTGGGAGCAACCCGGATCGATCTCCCATCTTCGCACGCTTCCCTGTGACATTTCATCGGCCGCTTCCAGCGGATGCTGTGATCAAGTGGGCCTACGTCGTCCGACGGCGCATCGGACATCAGTACGAGTGGCGATTCCAAGTCACGATCGAGAGCGAAACGTTTCGATCACCTGCAACGCCTGTCGGCATCGGCACGTGTGCGATCGATTTGGGCTGGCGCCGCATCTTCAACGGCCAAGGGGACGTGGTCGGTCTTCGCGTGGGATACGTCGTCGATGAATTCGGCGTCGCGAGAGAGATCCTCGCGCCATCGAATCTCGTGCCTGGGATGGCTAAGGTTGAGGATCTTTCTTCGATTCGTGACAAGGCGTTCGATGGCGCGCGCAAGCGCCTTGTGGAATGGCTTCGCACACAAGTGGAGCTGCCAGCTTGGATGCAGGAACGCATCACGGGGCTCGCGCAGTGGCGATCCCCCTGGAGGCTTCAAGCCCTCATCGACCTATGGACTGGGATCGATTGGGATGCGTGGCGGGCGGCTCGAGCGATTGGTCGGAAGTGCAACCCTTCCGATTTTGCCGTGGCTACCCATCGGATCGAAGGTGATGGTTCAGTGCTCGCTGCGTTACAAGCATGGGCACGGCAAGATCGTCAGCTTCAAAGCTGTCAGGAGCACCAGCGTGCACACTTGATCGCCGCACGCACCGAGACGTGGCGCGTGGTAGCTGCCGAACTCTCCAAACGGTACGCGACGATCTTGCTCGAGAGTGGTACGCGGAAGGATGATTTACTGGATCTCACTGAGATCGAGGGCTGGGAGCAACCTGCCTCGGAAGATGGCAATCCGTCGGAGGGTCGAGATCAACGAAAGATATCCCGACTCGCAGCTCCTGGTGAGTTGCGAGCCGAGATCTTAAAGGCTGCCGGCAAGCACGGCACACGCGTGGAGGTGAAAGAGGCCGCGTATTCGACGAATGAATGTGCGTGGTGCGGATCGCGAGAGACGTTCGATGCACGTGCCAGCATCCAGCATCGATGTGCAGCGTGCGCTCGCACGTGGGATCAAGATGCGAACGCCTGTCGTAATCTGTTGCACCGTCATGGGGTGCCAAGTGGCCCCGTACCCATGGGTACTTGCACGATCAGTTGACGATCGTGATCTCATCTACCGGCTACTGGCTTCAGACGATCTCGAGAGACCTGGAAGGTCCTTCGCTACAACGCCCTCGCTATAGAGTGCGGCGTGTCGACGTTTCCACGTGGGCAGCACGCGATCGAGGAGTGTGTAGAACGCCGCGTCGTGTCCCGAGCCCTGAGGTTTCTGCTTCAACGCAAGGTGCGCGAGCTCATGCACGATGACGTACTCGAGCGCAGCGTCCGACATGTTCGAGAGCTTCAAACTGATCCAGAGACGCCGAGCCTGCGGGTTCGTCGATCCCCACGCACGCATTTTCTTGATGTGAAATTCTTGGAGCTGCACGCCGAGGCGCGACAGCCAGAGGTCGAGGAGTCGCTGAACCCGTCGCTCAAGCCGCGCTCTTGCGAGATGATCTTCGATCTCTTGTCTGATGTTTCGTGACACGTTCGAATGTAGCTTGCGGCATCAACTGCCGCAGGACACGCTCGATGTTCGATGTAGCTTTCGGCATCCACTGCCGCAGCCTTCGCGCTGTGGCCGCAGTCGCGATCGTCGACCGATCGCGCAAGCAAGCCAAGCGTCGTAGCGATCGAAGCGTCCGGCGAATTTCTCGGGATTTTGGGAAAAAACTTGCAGACGTCGTAAAGTCGATCCTGTGGCGGATATCAAGAAGATCGGTAGCCTTGTCCCTGAGGAAGGCGAGGGAATCATCACCGAGCGAGGCCCTCGTGGACCACGCGGACATGACGGCCACGAGGGACCGACAGGCCCTACAGGTCCTGGCGGTGGTGGAGCTGGTTCGACGGGACCGACCGGATCAACCGGATCGACTGGACCGAGTGGAGTTGGACCGACGGGTGCGACGGGTGCTCCTTCGGCAGTGACAGGTCCCACGGGCTCGACAGGTTCCACAGGGCCGACAGGTTTCACAGGGCCGACAGGTGCTCCTTCGACGGTGACGGGACCTACTGGGAGCACCGGCGCGACGGGTAACACAGGACCGACGTCGACGGTTACGCAGTACACCTTCATCCTCAATCAGGACGCTGCGCCGTCTCCTTCACCGCCGCTGTATCAGGATTGGGCCACGTGCTTCGCCGCGATGTCGCTCGTTCCAGGCCCCAAGCTCCTCGTGCTGGCTGCGACGGGTCACACGACGACCGTGCCCCTCGGGACGTGGGACTTCACAGAAGTCACGGTGCTGGGTGACGAAGATCAAGACATCCAACAGGTGCTCGATTTCCCACTCGCCTCGGATGGGGTGGTGGCCACGAACCTCGGCACGATTGGTCCTGGTGTGACCATCACCGTGCACACCAACACGCCGCCCGTGCAGGACTTCTTAGGTCCGATTCGTCTCGCGCGAAACAGCACTGTCGCTCCGATCGTTCCGCTGTGGGCCTATACCGCCGCTTCTGTCGGGAAGACTGTCCAGATTGACGTCTACGGCAATCTCGGTAACGGAAGCCAGAACGCCTTCGACACGTCTGGATCGGGCGGCATGATCGTTCACCTGCTCGCCGCGGATGGGGCTGTCATTCTCGACAGTGCCCTCAGCGGTGACGGTGGCGCTGGATCATTGCTGATTCAAACAGGCGAAAACGGCAATGCGGGAGCGATTCAAGACAGCTGGGGGACGGTGGACTTTGTCAACTTCTTCCCAGGCGCGAATGTCGTCGGGCTTGGAGATGGCAATACAATCACCACGGGACATCTGTCCGTCGGCGATTCTACAGGCGGCAATCTCAACTGTCCGTTGATCCCTGTCAATCAAACCGCTGGTGGTATTGCCATCGTGAAGAATGTCGGTACCGCGAATACGATCACCCTCACGGCCGCGGCCTTTGACTTTATCGACGCCGCGCCGACCAACACGTTTGTTGTGGCGGCAGGCAAGGCAGTGTGGCTCATGAATGACAACAGCCATCTCTGGTACGTCGTCGCGCAGGCCTAGACGAGTCTTGCGCGTACGGTGACGGACGGATGTTCGTCGCTCTCTTCTGCCTGGACTTCCACTGCGCTTGCGAGATAGCCGATCTCGTCCTTGGTGAATCCAGTGACATCAAACGTGAGGACGAGCAACGTAGCTCCCCCACGTTTGGTTTTCCCGCGTTTGACGATCTTCGAGTCCAGCAGGCTAGCATCCGGGTGCCCAGGCTCCCCTTTGTAATAGCGCTTTCCGCCCTGTCCATCGGAGGCTTCCCCTTGCGCCACGGCTTCTCCTTCGAGCGCTCCGATTTCAGTTTTCGACAGCGACGTGACATCGAACGAGACCTCGAGTTTCGTGCCGCGCTTGCTCATTGACTGCAGGATACCAGGTGGGATGCCAGCCCGCGATCATGCACGGCCACGCTCCTTTGACCTCGCGCGTGAAGCTGCTACTGTTCAAATCAGCGAGTTGTGACGGCATGAGCACCGTAGCGCGCGGCATCCGGGTGGACGGAAGGATGGTGATCGGTTGCACGCTCCACCAGGCTCTCCGCATCGTCGATACTCCAGAGGAGGGGATTGTCGCGTGGGACGAGAGCGGCTTCTCGCTGCCCACTGGTCGTCGCATCGAGATCACTGGCGGCGATTGCTTCACCACTATCTGGTGGGCGCGCTGTCGCACACCGTGGTGCAAAGGGAAGATCCCAGACGACCTGCCACTGGAGGATCGTGCACGTGGCGCGCGCTGGATCCATCCACCGCCTTGGCTGCTCGTCCCTGTGTCTCGGACGTGGGACCTGGTGCCGTGAGCGTCCCGGCAGCTCAACGTACTATCGACACCAGCACGAGTTGATAGGTGATGGTAATGATCTCTTGCGTGTTCGCCACACCCTTTCCGAAGATCGGAACCAGCAGGGAGGCGTCGGAGTCGTTCGTTTGAAGTGGGATTGGCGGCACGTACAGGAATACAGTTTCTCCGACGGGACCTGGTGGAAGTTGTGATAGGTGAATCCCTGGGATCGGCAGTTTGTCGGCATCGGGGACTGGAATCGGCGCGGTGAGCGTCAAGATCACTTTGAGATAGCCAGGCGCTACCACAGCATCTAGTCCGCCAAACGTGATGCCTCCAGTCAAGTTGAGCACCTCAGCCATGTACGTGATGGAGAGGTCATTCGCGACTGTAGCCGTAATGCGAATTTCTGCAGAAATTGCGATGGCAATCCCAAGTGGATCTTGCTTGGTACCACTCCCCCGAAGGCTCGCGTCATGGATCACGCGCGAGAGCCCCTTGTGCTGTTGCTTCGGAGCGCACGCGCTTGTCGCGCTTGCCAGTTTGGAGTCAGCCATGCGGGTATTCTAGGTGAATCTCCGTAGACGCGCGAACTACTTACCCTCGTGTCTCCTCGCCCAAGTCCACGTGTGCCGGCCGTGTCGGTCCTGTTGGGCCAGTGGTCCCTGTGGCGCGTGTGGCGCGTGTGGCGCGCGCGTGTAGCCCCTGTCGAAGCTGTGGCACCTGCCGATCCCCAGTGGGTCCGATCTCGCCTCGCTGACCTCTTTTCCCGCGAGCCTCTCGCGCTCTAGCCCCGTCGTCCGTATCTGTGTAGCCACACGCTGTGAAAGCACAACCCGGGTACTTGGATACCCAACAGCGCTAGCAACGTGCTGCAAGAGGTCTTGGCAGTTCCTGCGGTTCCTGGCAGGATGGCCCTGCGGTTGCTTTAACGAAGCGCATGAAGGATCTCGCGAAGAAGAAACTCGGGCAGTTCTCCAAGCGTTTGGAAGCGGCCCAGGCCGCTTTTGGTCTTCAGATCGCGAAGCTTGCCGAGCAGGCACGTGCCGAGATCCTGCCGTACTTCAAGGAGCACAACCTCGACTACATGGCAGGTAATGGCACTTGGATCATCACCAAGCCTTCCGCGGACTCGTCGCCATTCTATCGACCCGAAGACTGCGTGGAGGATGAAGAGTTGCCGGAGAACATCCGAGCACTTCTCAACCTCGAAGTTGGCGTGAACGACTACCTCGGCTTTTACATCGAAGACATCCGCCGCGTGAAGTCTGCGGCGTGAGTGGCATCGCAATTGCTTTCTACGGACAGCATGACGAATTACCAGAGCATCTCCACATGCGCATGCATCGGCGAAAACTTGGCCGTGCGTTTGCCGGCCGATTGGCTTTCCGGCCGTGTGGATATGCCGTTGCTCTCGACGGCCGAGGTGGATCATCACCTCGGAGGTAACTCCTCATGGGAACAGCGCCGTGCCTTTGAATGGGGGCTTCTCGCTCGTGTCTTCCAGCGCAATGGTGATCCGAACACCGCCCGCTACTGTTTCGAGCGGATCGAACTCCTCAAGAAGGGCCCTCCTCTTTGAGCAACCGCAAAGCGCATCGCCGCGCTCGCAGCTTCCGGCGCCCTGAGAAGTCCGTCCCAGAGCGGTGCCGCCGTCCTAATAAGAGCGAGAGGTACTGGCAAAAACTCGAGACCCGTCGCTTCCGACGGCGTTCCCGCGTTGAGATCTCCAAGGAGCGATCTTGAAGTACGTGGTCGTGCAGCGTACCGGCTTTATGCCGTACTTTCTGTGTACGTGGAGTTTCGAGGGAGACGATGAATGGAGCCCTCTAGCGATGCGCGCTCTTCGATTCGAGGGCAAGCGCGCTCGCGCAATCGCCGCCCGCCTCAACGCGAGGAATCCAGGATCTCCGCTCCCCGTCCGTGTCGAGACGCTTGGATGACCTGGTTGGATCGGGTGTGGGAAATGATTGTGGGACTGGCCTCATGGCCCCTGGCGGTTGTCGCGCTGGGACTATTGGCGCTCGAAGCGTTCACTCGTCGTGGGCGACTTGCGCTTGAGTCGTTTACGCGTCGGAGGCGGCCATGATCTTCCTCCTGACGATTCACGACAAGATGCTCTACGGAGAGCCTGACATCGCCCTTGGTGTGGTCGAGGCTGATGATGAAGAGGCAGCTCTTCGAGCCGCGAGGCCGACCATCGAGGCACTCGCAAACCAAGGTCGGGGACGCTGCGTGGTTCAAGCGCGGGCACTGAAACTGGGCAAGCTCTATCGACTGGGTGCGGTGGTTCGTCTGCCGCCCGCGGATCGAGCGCTGTGAAGCCTGGGTATTCGGTTACCCGTATCCCATTAGCTCTCCTTCGTGACGTGCAAGAGCCTGGGTATCTGCATACCCAGATAGTTACATCAAGCACTTGCACGACATCTCCAACGGCACGCTGCGTGCTTTACATCTGAGAAGAAACGCGAACTGAACCCCTGAGGATTTATGAGCAACAACCGCGCTGATTCCGCCCCTCGCCAAGAAGTCAAGATGTACGCCCCGGAAGACGTCGTCATCATCGGTCTCGACACCGAGGACGGTCCGTCGCACCCGTTGTATGACGGCGAAAGCAACGCCGCGCCGCTGATCGAAGCCGACGTGGAGTTCACGAAGGAGCACGGCATCCTTCAGGCCGTTTGCTGCAAGCGCGACGGTGACAGGCTCTTGGTCGTGTACGGCCGCGGTCGTACGCGTCAGCTCCGCGAGGCCAACAAGCGGCGCAAGGCAGAAGGGCAGGAGCCGTGGTTCTTGCCCGTGAAGATCATCCGTGGAGACGAGAGCAAGTTGCTCGCGCTCAAGCACGGCGAGAACTCGCATCGTCGTGCGATCAACCCGCTCGCGCGGGCACGGGAAGCTTACGATCTCGCGCAGCAGATGCCCGAAGCCAAGGCCGCCGTCATCTTGGGACTCGGCATCAACCAGTTCCGCAACGTGGTCAAGTTGCTCGATCTTGCACCGGCGGTCGCGAAGGCTGTCTCGAAGGGCGAGATCTCCGCGACGGCGGCCGTTGATCTGACCGGCCTGTCCGAGGTCGAGCAGACCGAGAAGCTTGCCGAGCTGCTGAAGGCAAGCGGTGGTGAGAAGCCGACGATCCGCGACGTCAAGGCGGTGGTGCGCGAGGCGAACGGCAAGGCCCCGCTGTTGTCGCCGGCGCAGCGGATCACGAAGATGTCGGAGGTGATCACCAAGCTCGACGATTCCGCGACCAAGGACGAGCTCTGGTCGACGATCCGGAAGATCAAGAGTCTCCTCGAAGATAAGGCGAAGAAGGAGAAGGCGGACAAGGCGGAGAAGGCGAAGAAGGCTTCGCGGGCGAGCGCGTCGTGAAGATCACATCCGCCACGACCATCGTCGAGCTGGAGATTCTCAAAGGCGAGCTTGGCGTCGCATCGGTGCGCACGGAGCTACTGGGACTTCGCCGACTCGCCGCGATCCGCCATCCTCAGTACGGCCACTTCGTGTGCACCGCGGACACCGAGGCAGAAGCGCTCGACGGCGCGTTCGCGAAGCTGATCACGGCGATCAGCGCCGCGCTCGCGGCATCCTGAGTTGCTGTCCTCGCAGCGAAGTAACAAATGAAGCTCATACTTCAAACGCTCGACGGCAGGAACACCTTTCACGTGGATGCCCAACTCACGGGGTACACCATGGCTCTGAAAGTCGGTCAACCCGAGAAAGTCGGTCAACCCGAGATCCCTGCTGACACGGTCATATTCGAGGTGAGTGTTCCCTCTCTTGGGGAATGCTTTTTCGTCGAGCCGAAGGCGTTGTGGGATGACCTGATCGGCTGCGGTTGCCACATCCGTGAGTTGACTGAACAAGCCGCAGAGGCCCGCCGGAATAGTTGTGATGTTGACCGACCCTTCTGAACCGCTCGCGTTGTCCTACGGCATGGGCGTTGACTCGACCGCGGTGCTCGTGGGGTGGTGGCAGCGTGGCATTCGCCCGCATTGGATCGGGCACGCCCAGGTCGGCAACGAATGGCCGGAGACCTACGCGTATCGGCCGATCATCGATCGATGGCTCGCGGACGTTGGGTTCCCAACGATCACAGACGTGCGATACATCGTGAAACGTCCCAAGCATGGGAGCTACACGACGCTGGAAGAGAACTGCCGTGTGAATCGCACGCTGCCGTCGCTCGCATTCGGCTACAAGAAGTGCTCGCTCAAGTGGAAAGGTGGGCCACTCGATGCGGCATGTGCCGACTACTTCGAGGAGTACATCGCGGCAGGCAGGACGATTCAGCGTGCGATCGGCTACGACGCCGGCCCGTGCGACTCGCGCCGCGGCGGTGTGGAGACCGAAGGCCCATGGAAGTGGATCTATCCGCTGCGCGAGTGGGGCTGGGATCGCACGCGGTGTGTGGAAGAGATCGCGGAAGCGGGGCTGCCAGTGCCTCCGAAGAGTTCGTGCACCTTTTGTCCGTCGATGAAACCGGCAGAGCTGATCCAACTCGCCAAGCGGCATCCTGACCTCGCGCGGCGCGCGATCGAGATGGAGGATCTCGCGCGGCCGGGGCTGATCAAGATCGAAGGCCTCTGGGGCAAGGGCGTCAAGGGGACGCGCGGTGGAGAGAAGAAGCCTGGATCGTGGCGAGCATTTCTTGCGGAGCATGCTCCCGAGGTGCTGCCGCCACTGCCCTCGGAGCTGCATGCAGTGACCGAGGTGCTACCGCCACTGCCCTCGGAGCTGCAGCCGCCATCGGAACCAGAAAAGAAGGTGTCATGAGCGATACGAACGAACCGCGGGCGGCGACCGCTGCGGAGATGAGCCGTCAGCTCGTCGAGCACATGCGCGAGGTTGCCATCTATTGGGCGAAGACGGATCTGACGCGGCCAGAGTTCGCGAAGCACGTCGCGACCGTGGAGAGTGATCGTCTCTATCGCATCACCGGCTTTATCCACAGCCTGCTCGTCGCCTTCAGTGGCTGCGCCGGGGGCTTGCCCTTTGGAATCAAGCTTCAAACCGAAGGAAGCAGTCAGGAAGACATCCAGTTTTTCCGTGAGTGTGGAGAGAACTGGTACCCGAACGGCGAAGTGCTTGAGGGTTTGCGGGAACTCTGGCGGACACGGTGTCCAGAATGACAGACGCGACGATCGCGACGATCGCGGTGATGCGCGTGATCCAGCTGGATCATTCTTGGTGTCGGACGTGCGCAGGGAGGTTGCGGCAGGACATGCCTCACCGAGGCGGGGTGCTTCAGGAGATGCCATGGCGTCTGTGAAAGACGATGATCTAGAGTATCGGATCGCGTACGACGTCGATCGCTGCAAGGTCGGCTGCGTGCTCATTCAAGTCGCTCTTGGCGGCGACGTGCCGCACGATCTCTTCTACAACCATTTTCCGGCGGAAGGCTGGACGGTCGCCGTGAGTGGTTGCCAAGTCTATCCGATCCGCCGCTGCTTGCGGCACGCACCTCGTTGGACGAAAGGGACTGATCAATGGGTCGCAAGCTAATGCGTGTACCGATGGACTTCAGCTGGCCGGCACACAAGGTCTGGAAGGGCTACATCAACCCGTATGCGAAACTCCAAGTTCGCTGTGCTGCCTGCGATTTCGGGGAATATGAGCCGCGTGGCTACTCGCCCGAAGGGTTTCGCTACCATCAAGAGTGGTATGGCCACGTGTCCTTCGATCCGATCGCGTACGGGGCTGTGCCGATCGACATCACACATCCGCGTATCCGAGAGTTCGCAACCGCGCAGGTGAATCGTCACCCACAGCACTTCATGACACGCGAGGAGCTTGGCCGCGAGCGTAAAAACCTTCAGCGCGCAGGCGTCGACTTGATCGAGCTCATGAAGACGACGGAAGAGTTGAAGGCAGAGCTGAACAGCCCAGCCAGCGAGCTTGAAGATCTTCAGAAGGAAGGCTTGGTTCGGATCGACAATCATCGAGGCCCTGCGATCGAGCGTGAGATCAAGCGACTCTACGAGGTCTGCATCAAAGACCACTGGAGCCATCACCTGATCCAAGCGGACGTGGACGCGCTTGTGGCGGATGGCCGTCTCCGAGATTTCACCCATCGCCCTCGTACCCAGGCGCAAGTCGAGCAGCTTGCGGCGCAAGAAGCCGCGAGCGGTTCGGGCTATTGGCTCGAAGAGCCGAACGGTCACCATCCGACGGCAGAGGAGGTTAACACGTGGTCACTGTTCGGCATGAGCCACGACTCGATCAACGCATGGTGCTGCATGCATGCACGTGCCGCGCGTGAAGGGGTCGAGCTGACGTGTCAGGCATGTGCCGGGTCTGGGTACCTATGGGTGGATGTCGAGTACGACGACCTGCCGCGGCTGACCGAAGGGCTCCTCAAGCCGGATGCAATCCTCGCGATCAAGCCCATCGGCAAGATGGTTCCTGCAGCGACTGTCGAGCAGCTTTGCGAAGAGTGGAAGGATTACGATCCGCCCGAGGGTCCAGGCTTCCAGCTCTGGGAGACGACCTCCGAAGGCAGCCCCGTCTCGCCCGTGTTCGCTTCTATCGAGGAGCTATGCGAGCACTGCGAGAAGCATCAGTCGACGTTCGGAACAGATAACTTCGTCTCGAAGGAATGTTGGCGCGAGATGCTCGAGGCGGATTTCGTCCATCACACGGAGACGCGTGCAGACGGCGGCTCCAACATCTTCATGTAGGAGATCCTTTAACGATGCCATTCCTATTTCTTACGCCGACGAGCCGTCAGTTCCCGCATGATGCTGTGTGCGGCCAAATTGTCCGCGCGCTGCAAGCTTCGATACGTCGAACTGATCCAAAGCGAGGAACACGACATCCGCATTCGTTTCGGCCGTCCGCAAGGGCTCTTGCAGGGCGGATCGTTCAACGACGTTGCTGCGGTAAAACGAGGTGCAACTGCCGCGTCAGATCCTTCGCGTGTTCGAGGACGAATCGGGACCGACCCTTCATCGATACGTTGGTGACGATTGGGCCCGCGATCGCACTACGTGGTGGTCGAAACCAAACGCGCGACTTCACCGAGAGTCCAGGCGTTGTGTGACGTACTCGGGGAAATATCCTCGGCATCCAGGCGTCCGACCTGTTTGGCTCGTGCACCAGACGGACTACCGTGAGTACGCGCCTGAGGGCGAGGAGCCGACGTGTATCGACACAGATCGGGTGATGGAGGAGTTTCGCACGGCCCTGGAGACCCTCCGCGACACGATCTTAAAGTTGCCGATCGCAGAGAAGATCGATCCGGTATGGAAAGATCCAGCGGAGATTCCGTTCCCGGCAGGTGTGCCTGCAGGTCCTTTCTTCACACGTGGTAACGCGCGGGATGTGCGTCGCATCGAACGAGGGCAGCGCAACATCGATGACCTCGCGCTGGCAGATCGTTACGGGCTCCTTGGCGGGCTGCGGCTCGCGCCGCTGAATGTGCACGATGTGCCGAAGGTGGCCTATGATGGCTTTATTTGGTGCAGTGCCTTACCTGCCGCTTCCAATGACGCTCTTCGCTACGACGCGTTTCTGGGCGACAGGGACACACTCATCCGAATCACTCCCAAGGATGCGCGCGGCATCTACGTGGTCGATCACGCCGCGTACACAAAACGCCGTGCTGATCTATCCGCGCAACTGCAGGGTCGCGATCAATTAACCGATGGAGAGGTCGCGGACATCCAGCGGGCACGCGCGCTCACGATCGTTCCGATCCTCGAATACACCGGGGACTACGAAGACCCGCTATATCTCATCAACCGCGAGCTTGGGTTGGACGAAGTCGAAGTTCCGAGGCCTCTCACGTGATCACGTGGCCGCAAGCAATCGGTATCCTCGCCTTCGTCCTCAATGTCTGGGGGAACCTGGCATTGACACGGCAGAAGAACCACGGGCACGTGGTGCGGTTGCTCTCGAACGCGTGTTGGCTGATCTACAGCCCGCTCGTTGGTGCGTGGGCACTGTTGGCGAACCACGCCACGTTCGCCGGTATCAACTTGCTCGGCTACTATCGCTGGAAGCAGATCGAGCGTGTGAGAGCTGCAGCGGTGCCTGCGACTCCGAAGCTGCTGCAGCATGATCGTGCCGCTCTCTCGTTCGCATACCATCGTGAGGCGATTCAAGCGCTGCGCGCAGTCCGAAACGGTCACGGAGATCCAGACACGATCGCGGCGGTGACCCGTAACCTTCGCGACTCTTTCGAATGGATGTATCCCGACTTCTGGCTAGACGATCCAGAGTTCGTGCCATTCAAGCAGCGCTGACACTATTTCTCAGACTCTTGTGACGTTGTAGACGACCCTTTGAGGGTCGACGCGATCGTCATCGCAGCCTTCGTCGTGGCATACGTGCCGAAGATCCACTCGGAGAATGTCGTCCATTGGTCGACGGTCATCTTGCCGAACCCTGTCAGGACCGACGCGACGATGATCAGCGCGAGCGCGAGGATGCCTTTGCCGGTGGAAAAGAGGTCAGAGAGTGCTGCTTGCATGACCCTGAGGCTACAAGCAGATCTTCTGGGAGGCGAATTTTAGCTGCCCTACAACGGGCTCTTGTCGAACTTCTGGTCGAGCGCGTCGTCCGCGCTCTTGCGATCCGCGGCTAGCTGATCGTTCAGCTTTTGAGCTTCTTCAAGAGTCGCCTTGAGCTGAGCGGTCGCGCTCGCGAGCGATTGCTTGGCCTTGTCGATCTCGTTCGCGAGACCCTCAGCGGTCATGACCAAGAGCTTGATGATCTCGATCGTGGCTTCGATGTTCATAGCGGGTCCTTCATGGTTTTGAGCGTGTCTACCATCTTGAGCACGTCCGCGACGGCAGTGACTGCATCGTGCGAGCTCTTGGCATCATCGAGCAGCGCCGCGCCGTAGATCAGATGATACGCGTCGTCGAAGGCGCGAGCGATCTTGTCCACGCCAGCCCGCCACGTCGCGAGCAGCGCTTTACCTTCTTCTTTGGAGGTTGCGCTGGCGACGATCTGCGCCTCTCGAGCTTTGCTGACCAATAGCAGCGTGTCACGCGCGACGTTGAGCGTGACAAGGCTGGCGCGCAGCGCTTGTGTCCTCGCGTTCACCCCACAGGCGACGAGTAGGAGCGCGATCAGGAGAATGCTGGATACGTGCAGGGGACGTCTTCGTTTTCCGTACTTCATGCACTTACCCTACGCGTGCACTGTGATGAGGTCGATTTTCACACGCGAAATCTCGTTCTCGTGAGATCTACGAATCGCGTCCATCCAGTGCCGTCGTGATCGGTGAACCGTGTCATGTGGTAGGGCTTGCCGAGCAGCATCACGCCTGTGAAGTTCTCGATCACGGAGGTGCGGTCGACCTTGATGCTGATCGATACACCTCCGGTTTTGGGGGCGTCAGGCGAGATCACAAACTGAAAATTTCCACTCTCCGTACGAGCTTCGCCGGTGCGCCTGTCGAAGATACCGACGCTTGTTTTGAAGGTGTCTTCGGCCATTGTTTCAACCTTTCAGCTCGGAGATCGTGGGCTCTGCACCGCAATCTCTGCATAGATCGTCAGGCCATCGTTCCAGCTTGCCGCCAGAATAGATATTCCCAGGTTCGTAAAGCTGCTTGCAGCATCGACAGCGGCCTGGAATTCCTGCCCAGAACGTTGGTCCACGCTTCTTGATCTCGATGCCGTGTTCACAGCGCATGGTCATGAATCTCTCCGTCCTGCCTGTTTCTTCACTGGGATCCGGACCATTGTCACACGCTTGATCAGGTCGCGGTCGATCTTCAGCTTGATGCCAAGCATGTCCGCAGCGAGCACGAACGCTAGCGCGATCGGACCGCCTGTCAGCTCCCCCAGTGCGGCAGCTGCTCCGAGGGCGATCGCGTTTTCGGTCTCGTGCAGCCCTCTTTGCATGGAGTGCCCATCCGCTCGGCAATCTCTTTTGCGGCTGGATCGTGCTCACGATAGAGCTGGAGCACGACCTTGCCGGCACGACGGGCGAGCCGCGCGTCTTGGCTCATCGCGCTCCGCACTGCGGGCAGTCGACGTTCGCACAGCGGTTGTTGCAACGATAGGTTTCTCGCCACTCGTTGTTGTAAACCTGACAAGCACGATCGTGCGCACGGTCGTCGAAATAGCTCTCACGTTGCGGAGCACCTTCTGGAAACGATCGCGTCGGCTGAAGCCAGAATCGCGAAACTTCCCGTTGCTGGCGGCTCACGCGGTGCCCTTCCGACGGCGCGACTTCCCAGCATCCAGATTCTCGAACTCGCGCAGAAGCTTTTCCTGGGCTCGAGACAAATTCCGGGGAACCTCGATCCTAAGCTCGACGTAGTGATCGCCGCGACCTTGCCGATCATGGTGCGGAATCCCGTGACCGCGTCGAAGGATCGTCTCTCCAGGCTGTGTTCCTGGTGCCAGCTCAAGGATGACGGTTCCGTCGTCGATCGTGTGGTCGATCGTATCGATCTCGATCTCACCTCCGAGCGCCGCCTGGACGAAGCTGATCGAGACTTCACTGGTGATGTCGTATCCTTCGCGTTTGAAGCGCGAATCGTTGGCGACATGCAGGACCACATAGAGATCGCCGGCGAGACCTCCAGGAGAGGTTTCTCCTTTCCCAGCGACACGGAGTGACTGCCCGTCATCCACACCTGCAGGGACAGCCAGTGAAAGAGTGCTCGTCTCTGATCGGATCCCGATGCCGCGGCAATCGGAGCACGGGTCCTTGTTCAGCTTGCCGCGGCCAAGACATTCCGAACACGTGGATTCGACCCTGAAGAATCCTTGGGCGATCGTGACCTGTCCCCGACCTGCACAGGTACGGCACACCTCGATGGGGGTGCCCCCTGCACTTCCAGAACCTTTGCAGGTCGAGCAGTTCACAGGCCGCGTGAGCTTGACGTCCTTCTTCGTTCCCCACACCGCCTCGACAAACGTCAGTGAGAGATCGAGACGGAGATCCTTACCTCGTACGACACCGCGTCCTCGTGTTGTTGCGGAGAAGAAGTCTCCGAACAGATCGCCGAAAGCCGAGAAGATGTCTTCGACGTTATTGAACCCACTGCCACCGCTGTAACCCGCAGGATCGCCACCGCCGCGACGGAGTCCATCGAAACCGTAGCGATCGTAGGTAGCGCGTTGCTGCGGATCGTTGAGCACCTGGTAAGCGTTCGCGGCCTCCTTGAACTTCTCCTCGGCGGCCTTGTCGTTAGGGCACTTGTCGGGATGATAGCGCTTCGCGATCGTTCGGTATGCCTTCTTGAGCTCTTCCGAGGTGGCAGCTCGAGAAACACCGAGGACTTCGTAGAGATCTTTCATCGGATACTTTCCACAAGCTCGGGGAGAGCCAGCTCGCAGCGTCGCAGATCTACGATGACCGCACGCGGAACCGATTGCCCTCGACCGAAGATCTCATCGAGCACGTGCCGTGGAGATTTGAGGGCTTCTCGCAACTTGTTCACCTTTCGAACACGATCGGGGCCTGGTAACGCGGTTGTCGCGACAAGCAAGCATGTCTTTGCCCAGGCGACTTCATTGAACAGACGATCGACGACTTCAGGGGTGGGACGATTCGAACGAACTGCCATCGGGCATCCCTTTGGACTATGCAGGGTCGATTGTTGCGAGCGCGCGCGATACGCGCCGTAGAATCCCGACTGTGGCATCACACGCTCCATGCCAGCAGCTCTCGCGGGGACCAGCGACCATGAGCCGTACGGTTGGTGGAGTCGGTGCGCTCTGCGAATCGAGAGCGAGCGGCAACGTCGTTCTAGACGTCTGGATCAGATCTTCCCAGATCCAGCGCGCGACCGTCTCTTCCGGGGTCCTACCGTCGACGACGCGATACGGCCGTCGAAACTCCTCTGCATACTCGAGCGTTCTTGCAGTCCCAGGCGTCGCCCGTGGATCGTCACGATCCACGACGATGACGAGGAGCGCGCTGCACCAAAGGACGTTCGCTCTCGTCCTTGACGTGTAGGACGCTTCTGTATGCGGAATGAGGTAGCGCGCGACCTCTTCGGGAATGGGTCCTAGCTCATCACGGCGATCTCGCGGCATGTGGGCTCCTCGATCCACACCCGTTTGACCCCCATGGATCAGCGTGATCATGAAGGTCGCTTCGCCCGCTTACCGGCATGCAGTTGTTCGAGTGCGAGCCGAATGAGATCGCTCATCGTGAGCTTGCGGTGCTGCATCTCCTTGCGCAACCACGTCTCTTCTGTATCGGTCACGCGTGCCCCGATGTAATTGTTGAGACCTTCGCGTGCTGCTCGTTTGGGTTCGAACATCGGGCGCTCAACCATCTATCAGGTTGTTAGACAACTGTCAAAACGTGCCGCTCAAAGCAAACGACGCGAACACGATGACGACACGCCCCTGGAGGCGATCGGCAAGCTCGAACGCTTCGTCGTCACGACGCTCGATTCGCTGCACGCTGCTGCCGTTCGGAACTCCTTGACTAGGGTGCCAATTGTCTGGCACCGGCGAGACGATCACGGTGATGGTCTCACCACTCCATGCCGAGAATCGAGGTGTCCGATCTTTTTCGTACCAGCCTACCCATGGAAGCTCTCGTGTTGGCTCTTCCGGCGAGGCCATCCACGCTTGCCCGAGGTGACAGCCACAGCTGCAACGCGGATACAGCGTCCCGCAAATGCGGAAGGTCACCCACGAAGAAGACCCATCGGAATACCCCTGCGCCTGCAACTCGTAGCAGCCACAACGATACTCTTCGTCAAGAGGTGGAGGAGGCTGCTGTGCCAACGCACGCTGTGCGAGGATCGCGCTCGTCGAGCCTTCTGCGTAGCTGATCGGGGCCAGCTTGCGGAGTGTCTTTCGAGCTTCCGTCATCGTCAGCTTTTCGCGTCGTGCGAATGCAAGCGTGCAGATGGCGCGCGCACACCAGCGTGTGACGGTCTCCAATACGTGCGCAGTGCTCGGCGCGTCGCAGTGCCAGCAGTACACACGCTTGCAATGCTCGCAGCTCCAACCGCGCTGGTTGCAGTCATGCGGCGAGGCTGGGCAGCGTTCGGTCACGGCTCGTGCCAGGGCGATGTGGGAACGCTGGGTGCTCGGCGCGATGACACCCAGCGTAAGAGCTCTCTTGCAATAGCGTCGAGCGGAATGAATCCCCCGAGGTCGGTGGTCCAGTGGCCACCGCTATCCCAGTCTCGCCAGTCCTCGGTCCACACAATGTACCAACCATGATCTTCGACGAGATCGGCCATACACGTTCCGATCGACGGCAGATCAGTCGGCGCTCCATCGGGATGATGCCACTCGATTCTACCCCGAAGAGATCGGATCCGTGCAGCGTCGGGCTCGCTGTACGTCCGTTGCTGCCGGGCTAGTTGCTGATCATTGGGCCATGTCCAGCGGGGGTTCGTCATGCGAGCTTGCATCGTTAGAGAACGAAGCCGATCACTTCGATCAAGAAGTTGCCGACCGATCCGTTGTGACTATCCCGCGTCGAGGGTGTCGTCGTGCCGCACGACGGCGCGGTGTAGTAGCTCGGCAGAATCTGATTTCCATCTGTACCTGCAATCGCGAACGTTCCACCTAACCCGACGTAACTCGGCGCTGCGATCCCGACGAGGAGTACGGCGCCGGCCGGAATGGTGGTGGTGATGGGAACTTGCACGACTTGATTGATGCCGTCGGGTACATCGATCAGGCTGGTGGCGTACCACGACATGAGCGCGGGGTTGAGTGTCGGATCTCCAACGCTCCCTGCGTAGATCCCGACTTCGACCGTGACACTTTTCGCCGTCGCGCTGTTGGCGGTGAACACGACGGTGTTCACACGGAAATCCCCCGTGATCGAGAACTGCGTGAGCGGAAACGTCCGCTCGTACACCTCCGATTGCGTCGGCGCGTTCACACTCGCGTTCGCGAGACAGAAGGACGTGTGCCCGTTGACGACGACGTTGGTTTCTGTCTCGCGCAACAGGATCGGTGTCGGAGCATCGGGTGGGGCATCCGGCCGAGCGTCGACCCGTGCATCGGCAGTGTGCGTGCCCGCATCGAGCGGGCTTTCTCCGTGGAAGCTACATCCCACCAATGCGATCGCGAGAGCGATCGCCAACACCGGAAGCTTGGTTCGCATGGGCGGCATGGTGCCACGGCCGCAGCGCGCTGAACATGGGTTGTCTCGTACCCCTCTAATGGTGTACGTTTCACACTATGACAATCTTCGCGAAGATCCTACGCGGTGAAATCCCATGCCACCGTGTCTACGAAGACGCACACGTGCTTTCGTTCCTCGACATCCACCCGCTCTCGCACGGGCACACGCTCGTGATCCCGAAAGAGGCCGCTGCCACGCTCGATCAGTTGTCAGAGGAGGCTGCTGCTGCTCTCGGGCTCGCGCTACCGCGCATCGCTCGGGCACTGATCATCGCGACAGGTGCCTGCAACTACAACGTGCTGCAGAACAATGGAGAGGCGGCAGGGCAGACAATACCGCACGTGCATTTTCACATCGTTCCGAAGCACCTGGAGGGAACAGGTGGCGGCTTCGTTCCTGGAAAGCTCGACAACACAGTCGGGGCGCTTCTCTCGCAAGCCATTGGAAGTTGGTTCGAGATGGGGAGCCCTTCAAGAGTGCACGGCTTCGCACCTGGTGTAGATCTCGCCACGAAAACCTTCACGTGTCCGCGTTGCGGTGCACGCCGTGACTGTCAGGCACTCAATCCGATCTGCCTCGCGTGCCGGTATTCGGATCCTCGAAGCTTCGTGCTGGACTAGCTCACTTGCGGCCGATATCGGCGAGGACGAGCCCCCACACGTCGTGAGGCACCTGATCCATCACCCACGGCTTCGCCTGGGCTAGCTCGTAGACGGCGCGCGCCCACTTCTTACGGCGGGCAGGTACGTGAGCCAGTGCCCGATAGCCAGACAGCCGCCGATTCATATCGCGCCTGATCTCGACTGCGGTCGCTTCTTCAAGCGGCATGGTTCCCGAATGCGTCTCCACGCGGATTCCTGTCGGAGCGAGATCGCTCCACTCCACTCCAGAAGGGTGCTCTTCGCGCTTGGTTGCATGGAAAGCCTTTCGTCCGCGCTGGACAATCCGACCTGCGACGTCAACTCCAACGACGTGTAGTTGGCTGCCAGGATTTGCAGCTTGGAATCTCTTGGCTGCCTTGCGCGTCGTGAACACAGCGGATCGCGTCTTACCTGCAGCTGTCCGTGAGACCTCGTAACCGACGCTTTTGGGTCGCTGAAGAGCTTCCGCGATTTCACGATCCAGCTGTGCAGGCGTCTTCGACATGCCTGCAGATCCTACGACATTCGCCGAAGGAGCGCGACGTTCACTCACTGCACTGTCTCAGTCGACGGTGCCGACAGCCGTCGCTTCGAACACCTCGCCCTCAGGATTGGGGCCGACATATTCGACGTGTAGCGTGAAGTCCATGCCGAGCTGGAGGGTCTCGAGCTTGAGCTTCGACAACACACCCCCCGGTCCGAACTCGTTGCCAGGAATGCCGCTACGCGGGGCTCCAATACCTTGATGCACGAGGCCGACGAGGATTTCCCGCACCCGCCAGTGAGAAGCATTTCGGATGGAGAGGTCTTCAACGCGGAATGTTCTTTGAGAGCGTGTTGTGACAGGGACCGTGGAACCGGGTGGAATCTTCCATGGCGTGCCGCCGCACATGGACATGATTTCCATGGGCCGCCGCTGCCGATTCTTGTCTTGTTCGTCGCGGACATATTCGGCGGCAAGCTCGCGGGCCGACGTGTGATACATGTCGATCACGATCGGAAGCTGCTCGGCGGGAAGCTTGAGTTCCCTGCGAATATCGTCGAGGTGTTTCAGGTATCCCGCGACGCGCTGGAGTGCTTTTTCAGAGATCTCGGCAGCCTTCGTAGAGGGAAGGGAAGAGAGGAGGATGTCGTACGGGGGCTTGGTCATGGCACGAGGCTACGCCAAAGGGTCCCGCGCTCACAGCACTGGAAGATCTCTCACCGATGCGTGGGCTGTTCACGCTGCTCGTCCCGTCGTCGGGCCTGGCACATGCGACATAGGTTGTCGACGTAGAAGCAGGGCCACTCGGTATCTCCGCACCGTTCGCAGCACTTCCGATACGCGGCACGATCCGCGGTGGTCGCGACTTCTTGCTGGTTGAGTAGACGCATAGCCCTGTCTGAAGCAGCGCCTGTGCCAGCGCTAAGTTGTCGTGGTGAAAGCCTGGGTTGTTCGATACCCAGTCTCCATCCGACAACAGCGTGTCTTAGTTGCTCTGTCCCGGGACGTAGCCGAACAGCTCAATCTGTCCAACGCCTGTGACCGCCTGCCCATTCGAGGTGCCGCTCACGACCGCGCTGCCCTCGTACCACGGTGCGAAGAAGGCTGGCCGTGCCGTCAGCTCCTGATCGAGCACCGTCGGTTGCACGACGAGGTGCACGCCCTTCGACGGGATGTCGACCGTGAACTGCGTCGGATAGATGTTTCCCGAGTGCGGCGAGGTCCACGATCCCGAATGGCCGAGCGTAAACTGATTCGAGGTGAGCACGCCTTGTCCGCAGGATGGTGCCGCGTCGAGGAAGTTCACGGTCCGCGAGAGCACCTGATCACGGTGACCGCCCACGTAGATGTCGTAGATCATCAGCTCTTGGCCGTTGGAGAGCTGCACGCCGTACCAATCCCAGCCGACCGGCACACCTGCGAAGCAGCATGGATCCCATTCGCGATCGAACCAGCTCTGTCCAACGACCGGCTTTACCTGGCCCGTCGGCAACGTGAGCGTACCCACGGTCGCGAGACGCGTGCGCGAGTAGTACCAGTTGTCGCCGGCGTATTGCCCGCTCGGAGTGATGAAGGCTGCGTAGCCGTTGTTCAGCTCGAGGAGCGGGGTCTTGAGGCTCGTTGAGTAGAGATCGAGGTTATAACCGTCGACCGCGGCACGCACGTGATCGACGAGTCCCCCGCCACCCGTGGCGGAGGGGCCGTGGTCGATCGCGAGGTTGAAGCTGTTGACGGTCTGCGCGAACGTGCCGGCGACGAGGTACGAGCTCTGATGGAACACCCCCGTCTGCTTGTCGGTTAGGCCGACACTTCCCCAGAGCAGCGTCGAGTAACCGCTTGCGTCCGTGCAGAGATCCGGGCACAGGAAATTCGGCACGATGAACTGGAAGAGGAAGACGTGGTACGTGTAGCGCTGATCGATCTGCCCGAACCAGAACCACTCGTTCATGGGATCTGGATTGATCGGCGCGTCATCGTGCGGAAGCTGGATCTGCGTCGGCGGCAGATCCGGGCTCGCGCAGAAGCTGATGGAGTCGCTCTCTTGCGCGACGGTTGCGGTGGTCTCATCAGGCGGCGGTGCAGCGCAGCTCGTGAGGAGAAAAAGGACGATGGCGAATAACTTCTTCATGCCTGTCAAGTTGTATCGCAAGGTGTAATTTTCCGATACTGCTTAAATTAGCCAGTGTGCGGGAGCCACGAATCAGTGCGCAAAAACGCCCGGGGGCACGAAATCGTTCCTCTCGCCACGCAACCATTCGTGATGACCGCCAAACCCGCCGAGCGACGCGGGAATCCAATCGCAACCGAGCAGCACGTGAGCGATGAAACGATGGTGCCCGTCGTCGATGAAGGGCATCCCCCAGTAGATCGGTCCACCCCAACGCATAGGAGTTACTTCGTTGTCGACGAAGATAGGATCGATCGGACGGTCCGCGAGGATCTCATCCATGAAGAACCGCACGCGTCGGATGTCGTAGATGCGCCCGCGAATCGTGCCAAATTCTGCGAGCGGTCGCGAGCGTTGGATACGACGGTCTTTCGCGATTGCGTCCGCCCAAGGCGGCCAGTAGATCGAGTGGAGCCGTCGCGTGAGGATATATTCCGTCATGTCAAGGCGCTTCGCCGATTGCACGTTTCTGTTCTTGTGAAAGCCCATCCACCAAGCTGCACTTGTTGCAAGTCATGTGAACGAGCGCGTGGGTGATCTGATCTGCGGTCGAGTGAACGTCGCCGATCGCGAAGCAGTTGGACGATTCGCCAGCAACGATCGTTCCGTCGCTTGAGATGCTCGGCGAGCAATTTCCCGACATCCCTACCGTCGCGCGGGCTCGCAAGATCACGAGGGCTTCCCGCACGTCATGAAACGAACGAGTCAGTGATCGCAGGTTGAAGGAGGTGGGCGATTTCCGCAGCGGTAGCGACGCCGGTGCCCGCGATGGTTTCAGACGACCGATCGGGATGAGGTGGGTCAACGAAGGCACGAAGACAACTCGGGGGTCGTCACGGGGAATGCTCTTGGGAGCCGTCGGATAGAACCGTGGATCGTTAGTGACTTGGACCAGCAAGTCAGGCCACTCCGGTCGAAGGATCTTCGCGCGCAGATCCGGATCGTCGAGCCACATGCCATTCGTGATCAAGATGATCTGGAAGCCTCGATCACGCGCAGTCGTGAGGTACTCCACGACATCGGGATGTTCGGTGGCCTCGCCGCCACTGATCAGGAGCCGTCGCGGAATTCCGCGACTCCACGCAAGTCCCTCAAGCCGCTCGGTGAGCGCGAGGGCGGCGAGGAAGATCTCGCGGGTCATGTGCTTACCCGCTGGAGTGGACCCTTCCATACAGTGCGAACACCCCATGCCGCACGCGTTCGTGATTTTTAGAAGCACGTCAGTAATTTTCTCCGCTGGCGAGCCAGATATCTTCTTCCTCGCATTCGCGCTCGAGACGTTCGCGGTTCTCAGGAACATCTTCGTCGTACTGGAGGATGTGATCCGGCAACTTGACGCCTTGCTCCTTCCAACGTCGGATCGATCCCATCATCGATTTTAGATCACCAGGCTTCCAGCCGAGACTCGATCCTGGCGGCTGCTCGAACCAACAGATGAAGTGATCCTCGGGAAGCTCCGCGAGCGGTGCGGCGACCGGCACCGTGCTTTCTAAGATCTCACGGCGGTCCGCTTCGTAGTGACCTTTCACGGAAGTCACCGCAGCTTCTGCCGTAGGCGCCTGCACGATCGCTTCGTAGGTGGTTCGTTCGACGCGCACGAGCTCGACGCGGAACCATGGAAGTGGGAAGCACTTCTGACAACGACGATTACCGCAACCTTCCGGCGTCCGCGGCGGCGGCATCCAATTCTTGAAGTTGAAGTTCATCTTGAAGTCCCTCCTTGAGGGTTACGACCGCTCTCGGCATCGCTTCGCGTCAAATAGAACGTCGTGCTCACGGTGTGGGCCTTCCATGTGAGCAGCCGTTCCAATCCTTCGTATGTGGCAGGCAAGCGTTGGATCCGATTTCGGCAAAGCAGCCCTTGCACGGCGCGTTGACACCATCCTTCAAGCGCACAGTCGAGAGCCATCGGATCGGTGTAGTCGATTTCTTCGTCCGCAACCTTCGTGTGCCCAGCCCGCCGCAAGAGTCGTTGAGAGATGGACATCGCCGCTGCCTCACGGCGGAACATGGTGTCCGCATCATCGTTCGACATAGCTCGCTGCCTCCTTCTTACATTCCCGTTGGTTCTCTCCGCTCCCGACAACACGGTTATCGAACCGCAACTCGTAGCGTTCTGGGCGAGTGCCGCCACCGTAGATCGGCGTGATCCACCATCTGCCGCAGTGCGACTCGACGTAGTCGCCTGTCGATCGTTTCCAACGTACGTGCATCGAAAGCTTCCCGTCCGACCCTCGACACGCCTTAACGAGACCTCTCCAATGATCGGATCGGTCCTGTGTAGACGTGATCGTGATGCCGGGTCGCGCCTCGAACGCGAACCATACGCGCCAGCCTGCCATGTCAGCTCCGTGCCTTGTCAGCATCGGCAGCCTCTTCGGCCGCAATCCGCGCCTGCCACCCACGCACCTGCTCTAGCGTGGCGCCTGCCTCCATCATCGCAAGGATCGGCAAGCGGCGCAGTTGCCAGGTGTGCAATGCGTTGATGGCAGCGAGGCCACGGTGTCGGTACAAGCACACCGCGTGCGCGTGATGTCGAGTGCCGTACTTCACCATCTCGGATTGGCGCGCGATCACCTTGCAGAAGCGACACTGGCCCCAGGCTGGAACGTAACGACTATTCCGAGGCATTGGGTACTCTGCCATGCGCCGGGCACGCTGGCGGTAGAATGTCGTCGTACGTCACAGCGATGACGTCGTGGATGCAGTAGGCGAGGAACCTCGCGTCGATCGGCCAGTTGAACTTCGTCGCGATCTCTGAAAAGTTTGGCTTGATCAACTCCGATTGGAGCAAGTCGACGATCGTTAAGGCGCGGCCGTGGCCGTGTTTTCGATAGATCGCAACCGCTTGATGGATCTGATTGTCCGTTAGGAACTGTGTGAGCTTGATGTTCTTCATGGAGACTCCTTCGAGTGGAAGGACTGGAGGAGCTGCATTACGCGAAGCGCTTGCTCCTCGCTGAGCCGATCCGCTTCCACATGCAGGCCTCCAGACTGACGCACTTGCACCCGTGCAGCCGGAACTTCCCCAACGATCCGTTGAATCCGCTCGACTTGCGCTTCGAGTTGCTCGCGGCGCTTTTCATCTTCACGTCGTCGCACTTCTACATAGCGCGCGTGCACGACCCGCTGGAGGATGTCATCGACAATCTCCGCGAAGTTGAAACCATCTTTCCGTTCCACGAACTGCCGTTTGTTGTCATGGTACTTGCCCGCAATGATGCGGACCCGGCCGACCTTCGGATAAAGACCTGCCGTTTGCTCGGCACGAATCTCGATACTGCCGACGTATTCCCCGTCGATTCTTGAGATGTCGTAGCGACCGCCGAAACTCTTGCCACTGTCGAAAGGGATCTTTCGTTTGGTCAGCTCTGCCTTGAGGCCTTCGAACGCCGCGACGAGCTTACGATCTTGCTCGGTCGAAACTGCATCACGTTGCTCTTGGAGGGTCACGACACACTGCCTTCCCGTTGGATACGCCGCTCGATGAGCGAACGGTTCTGCACGATGTAGCTGCGGCTGTCCGCGAGGTACAGCGCTCGTGTCACAGGTTCGGTTCCCACTGCATGCCGCACGGCACGAGTCCGGCATCGTCGAAGTCTTCGGGCTGCGGGGCAACGTGATCGAACGACCATTCGCTCGGCTTGACGCGAGCAACACAGAGAAGTGTCAAGTCCGGCGCGTTGGCAGCTTCGCCGTTGTCCTGGATGAACTTGCCGTTGGTGTTGCCACAGTGCGGACATTTCCCGTGCTTCATACTTGACCTGGTTAAAGCAGATCGTGTGCCGAATGACGGCGTGTGTAAGTGCGTGAAGCGCCAACCCTGGGTAGGAAAGTACCCGTCTCTGTGCCGACATAGGGCTGTGTCCGAGAAAGGACACTTTCGCGTCGTCATCGAGACTTCCTCCGTGTGGCAGTTTTCTTCGGGCGCGGCTTCTTGAGCGTGCTGTGCCACTCGTAGCCGAACGAGGAGACGGTCAAGGTCGCTGCCAGCTCCGAGACTGCACCGCGCATCTCACTGACGACGCAGGCAATCTTGGCATGCGGTACGAGGATCGCCTCGCCGAGCCGCAGTGCCGCGCCACCGCACGCGAGCGCGACCTTCTGCGCGAATAATTGCGGGGTGACTTCCTCGTCGAGCAGGAACGTGAGCGTCACCTGGTGCTTCTTGCGGACGTCGAGGTGCTTCATCTGATGGGGTCTCACGGGCTAGCAGGCCCCCGACCCACCGCAGTTGAGGCAACGTCGGAGGATACGGAAAACAGTCGTGGGCTCAACCAATTGTGCGGTCCTTTGAGCTGTCTATCAGCTTGTTAGACGTTTGTCAGCCCCTCGTGGCTTCGGGGCGTTGATGCTCGTGGAGCACGGAGCTAGTTGATGGCGCGTTCGGCGCCGTTGTTGATGAGGTGCTCGACACGATCACACGGCACGTTGGCCAAGGCAGGGCCTCCCTGGTACGTCCCCCGCGTTTCGAAGAGGTACGCGAAGCATAGGCCGCTGCGCGGATCACGAAGGTAGGTGAGGCTCTTCACCAGAAGGTTCGCGTCGTCGGTGTCCACGGAGATGTATTCGCTCTTCTTACAGCCGCCCGCGAGGAGCACGAGCGTGAGAGCTGCGAGGCGTAGATGTGTTTTGATCATAGAACCTTTCGTTAGAGAGCTAGTTGATGGGATCTACGACGATCGTCAGACGAAGCATCTGGCGACCGACCGAGATGAGATCCCCCGAGACTAGCTTCCGTCGATTGATCTTCTGGCCGTTCACGTAGGTGCCGAGTACGGATCCGAGGTCTATGAGGAAGATGCCGTCGTGGTTACGCTCGATGACCGCGTGCAGCCGAGATACTTGATCGTCGTTGGCGAAACGAATGTTCGCGCTGGAAACGCTGCCGATCTTGATCGTCAACGCGGACGGATCCGAATTGTATTGAAATGTTTGAGTGACGGTATCTCCGTTCATAATTTCAATGCGGATCATGCAAGCCTCCAAGCATGTCAACACACGCTTTGCACCGTTGGATGGGGAATTTACGCTCGGACATCGGACGCGGCTTCCGTCGATTGATCTTCTGGCCGTTCACGTAGGTGCTTCCGACGGAAGCCCTGGCTGACGTACCGGGCTCGTGATCGTCGCCGCCGTGCGGGTTCCAAGAAACCCAGAGCAGATCTTCGATGGGCTTCACCGGATCACCGCCTTATCCGGCGCGGCTTCTCTCGCTGCGAGGCCTTCCTCATAGAGCAACGAGGCCACCTGGCCGGGAAACCGATCGAGGTAACGCAGAAGCAGAAGATCGCTCGCGCCCGCGCGGCCGGGCCGCGTGCGCGCATCCACCGCCCAACGCGCGAGCTTCGAGCGTAGAATCACCTCGGCTACGAACGGCGTGTAGCCGCGGCGCAGCACAGCTTCCACAACCGTGGACCATGACGCGTAACGCGGCACCGAGTAGGCGTCGCTGGTCCGACGCGCGAGGGCCTCGATCTGCATCTTGGTGATCTTCACCGCGGCACCGCCTTGTCGCTCGCGTACATCGTGATGTTGATGAACTGCCGAACACGGTCTGCGGCACGGTTCGAGCACCGCAAGCAGTTAAGCTGCACGGACAGCATCGTCGCTGCCCTCCAGGTAGGTGGCGACGAGAGAACGGAGTTCCTTCAGCGCCTCTTGCTTCTTCACGACGGCCACCCTTCCGTGACGGACTGAACCGTCTGCGAGATCTCGATCGGCGCCAAGCCCCAGTGCTCGCGCAGGTACTTCACCACAGCACGCAGCGTCAGGAACGGCGAGCAAGCGGCGGAGCTGGTGTGGGTGTGGTTGTAGCCCTCGCCCTTCGTGAACAGATCGAAGTCCCAACCGCCCAACGCGTGACGGAACGCGCGAGCACGCTTGGTGTCGTACTGCGAACGGTAGATCCGATCAGCGTAGCGTGCGATCTTCACGGGGGCAGTCGACATGATGGTCTGAGATGAAGCAGTTCGCGTGCCGACCGGCGCGGAGTGTAAGTGCGCGATGCCAGACCCTGGGTAGTGGAATACCCGTCTCTGGAGGACTGCAGCTCGCTGCTTGAGACACGGGTAGTGGTGAACCCAGGTCGGTCATTCGTGCTCCGGCGCGAAGGGTCGATGATCACCGTCCACGCGGAAAGTGACGGGGAGCGCTCCGCTTACGCGCGCGGTCGGAAGGAAGGCGGCCCAGCTCTCCTGCATCTTCCGGGCTGAGTGGCGGCGCGACAACTTGTGCGACTTCTTCGACAGCAATCATGCTTCGATCTCGTTGCCAAGTTGCCCGACGATGTGGACCTTCTGTTTCGTGGACCATGTCGAGCTGATGCCGAAGAGATCATGCTCCGCCGCTACACCGTGCGAGCTGTATGCGCGGATGATGAACAAACGTAGCTTCCATTCTTGGTCATCTAGGAACCAGAACCAGTTCACGTAGTTAATCAGCCGCTCCTCATCGATCGCAGACCTTGACTCGATCTCGTAGCAAATCACCTCTTGATCGTCTGGCTTGATCAGAAAGACGTCCGGAGCGATTACGCGCGGGATGCCCAATCCTCTATCGAGGCAGGGAGCTGCCCGTCGGAAACGCTGAGCCTTATGATCGTAGCGACGGGGATCGATCTCCGCCGCTTTCAGCACCGTCTTAACGAATCCACCGCCTCGACCGCCGACACGCTGTCTCACAGCGTTCACGAGATCTCGATGCTTTTTACTCGGCATTGCGATCTCCTTTCAGGTTCTGGTAGCGAGCTGCTAGCGTGGACAAGATGAAGGTCCTAACTTCAGGCGCCGTATCGAACGTGCCAGAAGAGGTCGTTCCAACGATCTTGGAGGACATTGCCGTCGAGGCCGCGACTCTCAAGGAGTTGCGGACGGCGTATCGCGAGTTGCGGGCGGCGTACGGCGATCTGCATGCACGACACCACGCGCGGATCATTGAAGCTCTCGCTGACCTCAAGGAAGAGGGAAAGAAGACAGGCGGCGACGTCCCGTACGGATATCGACTTGCCGACGATGCCGAGACACTGCTTGAGGACGAGACCGAGCAGAAGGTGATCGCCGAGGTAGTCGAGCTCCGTGCGCAAGGTATGTCGTTTCGACGGATCGCACAGGAGTTGTGGAAGAAGAAGCTACGCCCACGGCCGGTTCCCAAAGTGCGGGGACGCCTGAAGACGAAGCGTTTCGGCGTGTTCGATCCGACACAGATCCGACGCATGATCAAGGCGCACGAGGAGCGCGCGACGGAATGACGCTTCATTTATTGCGAAGCGTCTTGGGAAGGAGATCGATGAAGGAGTTCGCCGGCGCGACCGGAGCGTCCGACAACTTCATGTAACGCGCGGTCGTCTCACTCTTGCTGTGTAGGAGACCACGCTGGACGATCTCCATGGAGACGCCGCGCTGCTTAGCGATCGTTGCGAGCGATCGACGGAAAGCGTGCGGGGTGAAGCGCGTGTGGTCGACGAAGCCTGCTCGAGCTGCCTGGCGCTTGACGGCATTCCGCACGGTGGTCGTCCCCACCGCGTTCAGACCATTTTCAGATTTGCGGAACAGCGGACCCGCCACGATGTTGAATTCCTTGACCCAGTTCAGCAGCATCCGTGCGAGCGGTGCGACGACCTCGACGCGGCCGTACTTGCCACCTTTCGCGTGGACGCGGAGCAAGCCACCCTCAACGTCGAGCTTCTCGAAATCATTGATCGCGATCCGTGCCACCTCGGCACGGCGCAGTCCTGTGAACGTGAGCACTACCGTGATGAGGTAGTCACGCTGCTCGACGAAGCTATCGTCGTCGGGAGCCACACTAAGGAAGCGCTCTAGATCGGCAGCCTCGATCCACGGCGTCTTCATGGGAGCGCTGTCGCCCTTAGGATTCTTGGCTTCGCGCGCCGGGTTCGCTCCGGCGAGAACGCCCGTCTGTGAGAGCGCGGCGTAGAACGCGCGGATCACGGCGAGTGCCCGAGCTCGGGTGTTCTGCCGTTTGCCACGCGTGCGAAGCTCCAAGAGGTACGCCTGCACGTCGAGCGTGATGACGTTGAGCGGTGACTTTCCCTTGGCCGCCAGATGCGCGACGTAGGTCTCCCATTCGCGCTTGTACGCGCGCTCGCTCTCGGGGCTGTTCAGTGCTGACAAGATCTGGGCGACCGCGGCGGCGAGCCGATCGTCCTGGGCCGGTGCGACGACGATCGCGGTGGCAGGCACCGCCGGGATCACGGCGACGGCAGTTGTAGGCGGAGCCGCCGATCGCCGGCGCGGCTTTGCGGACGCTGTCCTAACCGGCACGTTTCGCCCCTTCCCACGGGTCATCTGCCGCGGCAGGGTTCGCGATCGTGCGCCGCACTTGGCCGGCCAGTTGCTCTGGTGTCCTGCCGCCAGACTGCGCGTACCAGACCAGTCCCCGCAGGAGCATCCCGATCGCCTCGTAGATCTTGTCATCCATCGCGACGCTCCTTGTGGAGATCGATCACGGGCAGCGACAGCCACGGAAGCGCCCCGGTGCTGTACTGCGCGCCGCAGTCCTCGCACTGCACGAGGGTGACGGGGCGGTCGGGAAGGACCTCGGACCGGACCTCCAGGAAGTCCTCGCAGCCGCACGCTGGGCAAGTTTTCCGCGCGTTTGTCATCGCATTCCATTCTCTTGGGTCTTCGGACACCACGTCTTGTGCGGCAGTGCTGGCTCACTGCCATCTTCTTCGCCGCACGTGCAGTGAGCACCACGAGCCCCGCTCGTCTGGACAATCACGCACCTATCACGGAGACCGTTGCGGTGGCTCCCGAGCTGCTCGATCGAGTCCCCGTCGTACGGGTTCACAGCCTCCTCGGGCATCGACGCCGAGATGTTCGCCTCGCCCAGCATCTCCACGACCGCACGCGCGACCACCGTCGCTTGGGCCTGAGGGCCCGTGATCGTAACGACGAGGTTGATCCCGCCCGGACCACGGGACTCGCGCTCGACAGCCGCGTCATAGCGGGCCTGCATCTCGGGGGTGCGCGCGGCGGCCAGCATCCCGACCTTCGCGATGATCTCGTCACGGATGTCTGAGCTGCGCCGCCCGAGGCGAATGTCTTCCGCGATCGCGGTACGGATGTCGGGCTCTGCGAGCTGAGCCTTGAGCTTCTTCTCGATCGCACGAAGCTGCTCTCGCACCGGATCGGGCTCGTGTTTGAGCACTTCCTCGGCGCTGCGATCGCCTACGAGGAGAAGCAGGATCTGGAGCTGCTGCGGGTCAAACGGGGCGTGATCGGCCATCCAGGGCACCCTATCACCCCTGTGGAATTGACGGTAATGGGGCCTTACCGGCAAGTCTCTTCTGCAAGTAGTTGATTTAGCTGTGACACTTATATGAAGTGTCACAAATCGGCACAGTCGACACTGTGATCGCATCGCGCGAGACACGGGTGCCTGAGTACCCAGGGTTTGTGATCGCGCGGTTGCGCGGCGTCGAGGTCCGACGTCACTCGGCACGCGGCGCGCAATTACTCTCGACATGCAGGTGCTGACCGCTGAACAACTCGCTGTCCCCGCTCCCGCAGCACTCTCGAGCGACGAAGCACTCATGACGATGCAGCTCACCGACGCGAAGCGGCTTGCAGCTTCCGAGTTCGAACGTCGCTACCTCATCAACGTGATGGCGCGGGCGAATGGCTCGGTCTCGGAGGGTGCACGGTTGTCCGGGCTCGATCGCACCAACTTCCGTCGGTTGCTCCATCGTCACAATCTTCGCTAAAGCCCCTCGCTAAGGACTTTCCATGCCCCTCAATATGACCGTCGACGAAGCTCGTGAAGCACTTCGCAACTTTTCATTGAATAGCGATACGCCAACTGCGTGGGCTGCCGACATCGTGCTCGATGAAGTGTTGAAGCTTCGTTCCGATCTCCGGGCCGTGTTGGAGCTTGCGACGTACTTCCAGGCTGACTACGAGAGAAAACTCCCCGTGATCGCCGCGTTCCGGCACTGGCGGCACGGCGTGCTCACGGCAGAAGAGTTTCTCCAGCGGCTCCGAAGAGATGACCTCGGTGAGGTGCTTCGCTACGAGCCTGTGGCTCCGATGCGCGGGCTCACGATCTTGAACGACCGCAACGATCGCAAAGGATGACCATGTCGATCTACGACGATACGTTTGACGTTCCAATGGATCCCGACGCGACGTCGATCTACGACCTCGGCAAGCTCTTCCCAACGCCGCGGGTACGCAGCGGCAGCATGCTTCGTCGCCTGATTCGTTCGACGCGCCAGATCGTCGACGGGCTGCGGGCCGCACTCGCCTCAGGCTGGGACGTTGGCCCCGAGCTTGCGCACGAACAGCGACGACTCGCGCTGCTCGAAGAATTGGCTTGACGTGGCGGTTTGCCTGAGCCGTTGGAAAAGACGACCGTCCATTCACGGTGAGATCTCTTATGAGATCTCCACGACGGCACACTCGACGATCTTCGAAGCGCTTGCCGTGATCTCAGATGCACTAGCGGTGTTGTGGGAGACAACCGTCTCGCAAGAGTTATCCAGTGTGCCGTTTCATACTGCAGAATTCACGGTAGAGCAGCATGAAGGCAGGCAGGAAGTCGACGAGATCGTCCTATTTTACAACGACGTCCTTCAAACAATGACATCTCAGGACCTCGAGCACGTCACCATCCGTGGAAAGGACGAAAGCTCGAGCACTGTGTTTGAGCGCCACGCTGTGTTTGATCCTGCCCTTCTGAAATGGAATTTCGTTACGTCGTGACGCCACACGTGATCGTCAAGAGACTGTGGGACCTCTACGCGTGGCCCGAGCTGCAACTGCCGATGCAGTCGATGACCGTCGCCAAGCTCCTGCGCTACCAGCGTCGCCCAACCTACGTGAGCGATTTGGTCCGCTCGCGCAAGCAGCCTTCCCTCGCGTGGGACTACGGACGGATCCGCTTCTTCTACGAGCAACTCTTGTCCGGTGTCACGCTTGACGCGATCGAAGTCGACAACGTTTGTCAGGGAGGTCGGATCTTGCCCGAGCCGCAAGTCCTTGATGGACACCATCGACTTGCGGCTTCCCATCTCGCTGCGACGGAGCATATCGCCGTCGAATATGCAGGTCGGCTCGATCTTCTGCGCTATCTCACGGGTGCCCGTGCGTCCGTGCCTTTGAAGTAGCTGATCGTATCCGGGTACTTCGTTACCCACGCATGTACCTTCGCGGAGTTACCAGCATCATTGCGTGGCACGCGCTGTGGATCTAACGAGCTAACATGAACGTGCTCGATCTCGATCAGGTGAAACTGCAACCCGGCAGCGGAAAGCGCTGGACCGTGGCCCCGCAGCGTTGCGTCGAGGTGAAGACGTACCGCATGCAAAAGCACCAGCCTGCGATTGTGCTTGCGACGTGTGGAGACATGCTCTTGCTCAAGCTCTCGGTCGTGCCTGATCCTGCGTGGTGGTGGGTGACTCCCGATGGTTTCGTCGTATGCCATATGGATCAGACGCGTCAGGGCTACCGCTTCACACGCACGATCGCGAAGCTCCTTCGTGTCCTCAGACAGCTCGCCTACAAGGCGGGGCGCAAGCGCGCGACCGAGCAGCAACTCGCCGAGCGCGCCGCGGCGCGCGTCGGTCGCGACGGCGAGTGCCAGATCTGTGCAAATCGGCAGATCCTTCAGAAGGGCGTGCTCGTGCTTCACGGATATCAACGACCCGGCGACGGCATGGCGCACGGAGAATGCCACGGTCGAGGCTACGAGCCGTATGAAGTGAGCTGCGATCGCTTGCGTTGGTACGTCGAGGTGTTTCTCGTCAGTGCCCTCGCAAACGTTCACCAACTGTTGACCGATCTCCCGAGGATCCAACAACTACCGCGACAGGTCTCGGATAGCTCCAGTGTCCTCAGGTTCCACACGGAGATGGTGGCGCGCGGAGAGCGGGGCTTCGATCGTTTGGAGGAGCACCGGCGCTCTGAGTTGAAGATGAAGATCAACTCTTTGGAGTTTGAGAGCCAGCAACAAGGCCGGCGTCTCGCCGCGTGGCGATCGCCAGCGGAGGTGCCACGTGGCCGTTGACAACAAGATAACCTTCCTCATCATGGCAACTCTTGAGTCGCCGAACCGCTGGTCACGGCCGTTCTTCGTACGTGCTGCCTCGACCGCCGAGGCGTACCAGGAAGTGCTGAGCAACAGCATGTTCCAGCACCCGAAGGTCTCGCTCGAGGCCCATATCATCGACGCCACGATGCTCCCAGAGATGCGGCCGTTGCTGAAGGCGGTGGCCCGCGCGTATTGGTACGCGGGCCGTGAAGCTGAAAGGACCCCTAACCAAAACTCGACGTCGTTCGATGATCACTGGGAAGAGAACGGCATCGATGTCGAAACGGAGTCCTGACGCGGCGCAGGGTCAACGAACCGCGCGTAGCTTCCATCGCTTGGGAGGCACCTGCTTGAGGGCATCCGTGACGTTCGAATGTTGCGAATCACCGACGGGACCCTGCGCGTCGAAGAAGCTGACCTGCCACGTGCCAGCAGCCTTCGTCGACGGATGGAGGATGGCTGACTCCTCGCGGCGCGTTCGCGAGGCGAACTCGGCAGCGCGCACCGTTCCGACGGTTTTCCACTCGCAGCTCTTGATGCCGAACGCGAGGGTCCGGCAGACAACACGCAAGGGCGATTTCGGCGGCTGCCGCGAGAGAGCCTCCGCAATCTCGCGATCGAGTTGGGCCCCGCTCTTGCGCATGCGCTCGATGTTACTCGAGACCGATCGTCGCCGACACGAAGGGATTCAGCTCGAAGGAGTCCGGCGGCGAGATCGCGACCCGCAACTCGAAGGTGTCGCCGATCGCGAACGCCACGGGTCCCGCGAGTGCGGTCTTGATGCCCGATTCGCCAGCGACGTACAAGAGCGAGAACCCAGGCACCGGCGTGCCTTGATCGCCGTTCTTGATCAGATCGATGGCGAGCGTGGTGTCGGGGGGCACGGTCTCCGAGAGGTTGACCGCGATGTTCACCAAGCTACGAGCGACCGCGAGAGGGTAATTCGTTTCCCCGGTGGCTGGGGTGCTGGGAACACCCGAGTCACCCAGGAACGTGAGCAGAACGCCCTGTCCCGAGCTCTGTGCGGATCCCGAGAACTTGAGCAGCCCTGCCGACGTGCCTGCTGGACCGGCAGGACCGCGATGGCCTCGCTTGCCGCGCTTACCGCGCTCGCCACCTTCGTCACAGAAATCGAGAGTTTGTACGTCAGCCATGGCACAACGTTACTACCCCCAGAAGGGGAAGGCCAAAAAGTGACGATCCTGCAAGCGTGCGTGTGCTTATTCGAGCCCGATCGTTGCCGACACGAACGGATTGATCTCGAAGGAGTCCGTCGGCGAGATCGTGACCCGCAGATCGAAGGTGTCGCCGATCGCGAACGCCACGGGACCTGCGACGGCGCTTTTGATGCCCGTTTCACCCGCAACGTACGTGATCGAGAATCCTGGCACGGGTGTGACCAGGTCACCGTTCTTGATCAGATCGAAGATGAGCGTGGTGTCGGGGGGCACGGGCCCATTCGCCACGAGGTTCGTTTCGATGTTCACGAAGTTGCGCGCGATCGCGAGCGGATAGCTCGTCTCACCCGTCGTGGGCGTGTTGCCGGGTCCCGCCGCTCCAAGGAATGTGACGAGCGACGGGCCTTCCCCCAAACTGAGGGCTGTCCCCGAGAACATGAGCAAGCCGCCGGCCGACGGACCCGCGGGACCTGCGGGTCCGCGGGGACCTCGCTTGCCGCGTTTGCCCCGCTTGCCGTCACCATCGCAAAAATCGAGAGTTTGCACGTCAGCCATGGCACAACGCTACTATCTCCAGCGGCAGGAGGCCAAAAATGCATCCTGTGACGATCAAACGCATCCTCGCGGTGCGGGACACGCGGGATCGCATCGAGGTTGGGGATCGTTGGGTGGCGGTGCCAGGATCCGGGCAGCTCCGTCCCTGTGATCGCTGCGGACGCGAGCATGAGATTCACGTCGACGTCGAGTTGTCCGATGGACGCCACGCGAACATCGGCTCGGGATGCGCAAAAGGCGAGTCGATGGAGGTGCAGTCACGCCTCAAGAGCGCGGTGAGCGCCGCCAAGACACGGGCGAAGCTTTCAGCGGAGCTTGCCTTGGCGAAAGAGGACTACGCGAAGGCTCAAGCAGCGTGGGAAATGGTGCTGAAGTTGCCGACGCCGTCGCCCCAGCTCGTCGAAGAAGTTTCGGATCCGCGCGGGATGCGGCAGGTTTGGATGATGGGCGACTCGAAGGTCTGGGTGCTTCCAGGCCGAACCTTCGATGCGGAGCGGCGGCAGTCGCTGTTGAATACGTGGCGGAACCGTGAGTACGACAAGTACGGTTTCGATCGGTCGCCGCACAGCTACAAGAACACCGTGGAGGACTTCACGGATCGGCTGGCGAAGATCGATCGAAAGCTCAAGGCCTTGCTGTTCTGATCAAGCCCGTCGAACCGCTGACCTCACGCCACCGCAATCAAGCGCCCGAAGATCTGGTGCCGCGTTACCCAGCCGTTGATCCCGCCACGATTGTTGCCGATCTGGTAGCGATCACCTTGAATCGCTTTGACCAGGTGGAGGTACTGCTGGCCTTTCACGCGGCACAGTACGATATCACCGACAAGGATGACGTTCTCGCCAATCGGCTCGACCGTGCAAAGGTCACCATCGTTTACCTTTCCGGTCATCGAATGGCCGCGTGGTCTGAACTGCACCGTTTCGCCGAGCGTGAGACGCTCCACGTGTCCATCTGCCCAACCCATGGAAGTCTACGAAGATCGCCGCGGAATGAAGATCGAAACCAGGAAATATACCGGCCAGATCAGTAGCAGTGTGTAGTGATACCATCTGCGTGGAGTTACAAACTTCAGCTCGGCGAACACCCGCAAGAGCACTACACCGATGGCCACGGACAAGACGTAGCCGAAGATCGCCAAGATCGTCACGAAATCCACGGGCTATTTCCTTCAGCCTTGAACACTTTTACACATGCGATGGATCCGGGCTGTCTTCCTCGCGTGCTGAAGGTTGATCGTCGCAGCACCGACCCAGCCGCATGTACAGCGGGGTACCCATAACATGGCTATGAGGTCCTGGTCGATCTTGGTGACGTGCTGATCATTCATGAAGTTTTCCTCCGTACGATCTCGAACTCCGAGCGCTCGTGCAACAGCGCATCATCCACGGCTAATTCCAACGTCCCACGCTCGGGACCTTTCCAATCACAGAGAAGACACCGGGCCATTCGAGACGTGCCTCCACGCCGTAGCGATTCAGGGCTTGCCGTGGCGACATAGGCGCAATGTTGTTGCTCGGAGCCCTGCCGCTTGAAGTTGGCCATGGATCGTACGGCTTGTAGCAAGGATCGTTACCGTACGAAATGGGTGATTCGATACCCAGATCGCTGCCATCGACAGGATTCTATTACTCTTGACTTCGCTAAGCCTGGAGTAAATCATCCGAACGGATGAATCGTGTCTACGAATATGGCCTCCTCGATCCGGTCGTCAACGCGCAGATCGTCGAAGATCAACTCCGTGCCGCGCATCGCTATCGGAACCTCTTGGTCGAGATCGAGCGCGAGCGCCGCACACGGGTACGCGAAATCCTGTCGAGCCATGCGGACGCTGCTCCGCTCGCGGAGGACGTCGCACGGCTCACGGTCGAATTGGAACAAGCGCAAGCCAAGATCAAACAAGTGCGTGCGGTCAGTCGCCGTCGCAGCGAAACCACGGACGATCGCATGGCCGTGCGCGACGTGACGACCCGCCTCAAGGCGGCGCGCGAGCAACTCAAGATCGTCAAGGCCGCTGTCGCACAGGATCCAAGCTGCCAAGAAGCTCTCGCGCAGGCAGAGCAACGTTGCCACGATCGTCGCATCGAAGAGCGTGCACGCTGCGGCGTGTTCTGGGGAACCTACCTCCTGATCGAAGAGGATGTGGATCGGGCGCGGAAGGGCAAGATGGATCCCAAGTTCGTACGCTTCACCGGCGAAGGTCGTGTGTCCGTACAGCTTCAGGGCGGCCTCGAATGGGGTGGAATCGCCGAGGATACGCGGATCCAGATCCGCGATGCACCTGACCCCCGCCAAGGTCGACGGGCCGGAACCCGCAAGTGGCTACGACTGCGCGTGGGATCGACGGGACGAGATCCCATCTGGGCAGAATGGCCGCTGATCTTGCACCGGCCCTTGCCGGAAGGCGCCGTGATCAAACGAGCGACCGTCACACGTTGGAGGCGCGATTGTCGACGGTGGGAATGGCGGCTCCAGCTGATCCTCGATGTGAGCCGTTGCGTGGGGACCAAACCGCGAGGAACCGAAGGTGCGTGTGCACTCAACCTCGGGTGGGCGAAGACGGAGCGTGGGCTGCGCGTTGGCTTCGTAGTGGGAAGTGATGGCGAACGCACCGAGATCGTGTTGCCGGGATCGATCCTCGATCGCTTGGACAAAGCGAATGCGATCCGTGCACAGCGTGATCAGAACCTGGACGTCATGAAGCCCTTGCTCGCGGCATGGATCGCGGCGCATCCGTTGCCGGAGGTACTCCACGCAAAGATCGAGCACCTGCATGCGTGGCGATCCGCGGACCGCTTCTTCGGGTTGGCCCGTCTATGGAGACAGCATCGCTTCGACGGAGACACGGAAGGCTACGAGCTCCTGGAGTCGTGGCGCTATCGCGACGAACATCTCCAGCGCTACGAAGCGGGCATGCGCCGCGGCGCGCTCGGCCATCGCCGCGAAGTCTACCGGCTAGTCGGCGCAGCGCTATCCCGGCGCTATCGCATGCTGATCGTCGACGACACGGACCTACGCACCTTCCAGCGTTCGCCCGCGCCCGAGAGCGATCGGGTCGAGTTCGATGCAGTCAAACGATCGCAGCATGTCGCGGCGCCCTCCGATCTTCGCATGCAGCTCGCGAACGCTTTCGGAGAGGACGGCGTCGCGGAACTTTCGGCGGTGGATGTCACCCGCCGATGTCACGCGTGTCTCACGCTGAACGACTGGGATCGTGCCTCGAGTGGGCGTGAACATGCGTGTGTGGGCTGTCAGCAGGTCTGGGATCAGGATGTCAACGCGTGCCTGAACCTCCTCCGCGAGTGGCGGACGGTCGCTCCTGGCTGGGAGGCCGCTCGCGTGGCAAAGGCTTCGAATCGTCAGGCTTCTCGAGCGGAGCGGCTCCAGCAAGCACGGCGTAAGAAGAAACCTGCGGAGGCGATCGCGGGGTAGGATTGAAGGACGCCTGACAATTGAATAGTTGACGATGTCCCTCGCAAGCGTTGCTCGACACGCTAGGTGTCGAGACAAGTCGGAAGCGATCGCGGTCGCCGGTTCCTCGCTCCCCTCGCAAGCGTTGCTCGACACGCTGGGTGTCGAGACTGGATTCCCCACACCTTCGCCAGTAAGACGATCGGCTCTTCGCAAGCGTTGCTCGACACGCTAGGTGTCGAGACCTCGCAGCTCAGGTCTCCCCGCCACTTGCAAGCGCGGCTCGACGCACTAGGTGTCGAGACCCTCAGATCCCGCACCCTGCTCGAAGAGAACGGTGACTCACAAGCGTTGCTCGACACGCTAGATGTCGAGACCAGCGCTTGTACCGCAGCGTTGACGCTATGGAGTACCTCCTCGCAAGCGTTGCTCGACGCGCTAGGTGTCGAGACGTGACGAGCGGAACGGCAAGCCCGCGCAGCATCGGCGCTCGCGAGCGCTGCTCGACGCGCTAGGTGTCGAGACAAGTGAAAAAGCCGAAGAAGGGTAGCCATTCTGCGCCGACTGCGCTCGCAAGCGTTGCTCGACACGCTAGATGTCGAGATGAAAGCGTCTCGTTGGCCCCAAACAACGATGCCTGCCTTGCAAGCGTTGCTCGACACGCTAGGTGTCGAGACCTGCGATAGCCCGAGGAGGTTGCGAACTTCCCGAAGGCTTGCAAGCGTTGCTCGACGCGCTAGGTGTCGAGACTTTGCCCTGACACCGCTCACGTCCCGGCGTGGTGCGCTCGCAAGCGTTGCTCGACACGCTAGGTGTCGAGACGTCGCCCTCATTGAAGCCCCACCTGTGGGAAATGAATGCTCGCAAGCGTTGCTCGACACGCTAGGTGTCGAGACGTCGCCCTCATTGAAGCCCCACCTGTGGGAAATGAATGCTCGCAAGCGTTGCTCGACACGTTAGGTGTCGAGACAGCTCAACGGCTAGCTGGACACCAGCGACAGAATCTCGCAAGCGTTGCTCGACACGCTAGGTGTCGAGACGGAAGGAGTGTTGGTGCTCATGCTCAAAGCCGAACGCCACTGCTCCCCATGCTCGGCGCTCTAGGTGTCGAGACGATCCGATCATCTCTGATCTTGTATACAAGATCGCAAGCGCTGCTCGACGCGCTAAGTGTCGAGACAACGTCATGCTCGAGCTGCGGTACCGCGGTACCCCGCGCTCAAGCCTTGCAAGCGCTGCTCGACGCGCTAGGTGTCGAGACCATGCAGGTTGTCTCACCGCGTGCCTGAGTGATCGCCTTGCAAGCGCTGCTCGACGCGCTAGGTGTCGAGACCAAGTGGGCCTCGTGTTTGTGATGGGCGCATTCCGCCTTGCAAGCGCTGCTCGACGCGCTAGATGGCGCGAGCGGCGCCCCGGTAGTGGAGCCTCGCAAGCGTTGCTCGACACGCTAGGTGTCGAGACTAGTCGAACTCGGCGCGGTGCCTTGACGAGCGCGACTGCTCGCAAGCGTTGCTCGACACGCTAGGTGTCGAGACGGCACGATCGTGCGCGTGATATTGCAAGCGCTGCTCGGCGCGCTAAGTGTCGAGACGTGACCAGCCAGCTCGCCTTCGCGTAGCACCTCCTCTTGCAAGCGCTGCTCGACGCGCTAGGTGTCGAGACATCGATGCGGTGTCCTCCATGCGTGACTACGTTGCGCTTACAAGCGCTGCTCCTATGCTCACAAGCGCTGCTCGACGCGCTAGGTGTCGAGACAAGCTACTTCCCATTCTCCGCTTTATCGATTTTCCTTTGGCAGGTGCGCGCCATCGGCAGCTCGCAAGCGCGGCTCGACGCGCTAGATGTCGAGACAAGTTGGCACCTCGGCGCGCTACACGGGGTGAATGGCTCTTGCAAGCACTGCTCGACACGCTAGGTGTCGAGGTGTCGAGGCCAGATCGGTCACGCCTTGCAAGCGCTGCTCGACGCGCTAGATGTCGAGACGTTTAGGTGTTCCATGTAGTCTGAACTTGCAAGCGCGGCTCGACGCGCTAGGTGTCGAGACCAGGTCGACCGCGAACGCCACGCTCTCGCGCAGATCCTCTCGCAAGCGTTGCTCGACGCGCTAGGAGTCGAGACGGGCCCGCGGTCGCGTCACGCAAGCGAGCAGCTCCGTTGGGGCAAGAGGAGCGCTAGGGATCGAGACACGTGGCACATCGCTGTCGAGGATTTCCGCCGCCGACCTTGCAAGCGCTGCTTGACGCGCTAGGTGTCGAGACTGCGGATGAAACGGGCGTGAGGCGCGAGCGGTGATTGAAGCGCGAGGCTGTGAAACACGCAACGAGATCACAGGCGTTGCTCGATACGCTAAGAATCGAGACTTGCGCGAGACCGATCGCCTCTGATCTTGGGAACGAGATCGCAAGCGTTGCTCGGCATGCCAGGTGTCGAGACTTGGTACCTGCGTCCTGCGTCGAGCTGCTCGATCTAGGAATCGAGACGAGACGAGAGTTAGAACGGGCCTCGCGGTCCAACGGTCCGTGACCCAATGGAACCGTGGCATCATGACGTGATGCCGAAATCCCGTGCCCATCGCCTCGATCGCGACATCGCAGCATTCCTGTCGCGTCGCGCGCGCAGTGTGCACAGCACCCAGATCGCCAACTGGTGGCGAAAGGCTGTCCCTGAGGAAGATCTCGTCTGCTACGACACTAAGACGAAGGCGTTGAAAGCGTTTCTCGACACCAACTACGAGATCGTTCAAGGCTACGGCGGCGCGGACTACGCGGTTTCGCCCTCTGAGTTCGATGCCGTCAACCACAAGTACAGCCTCCACGGCAAGCGGGCCGCGAAGACGATCGCGCAAGCGGTATGGGCTGCGATGCCGGAAGGCAAACCGTTCTGCCTCGATCGCATCGATCTCGCAGCACTGAACGAGACGAGCCCAGCACGTGAATCGCAGCTCGCGTTCCGGTTGCCTGACTACGTCTACGAAGATGATCTAGCCTCGCAGGAAGAGCGGTACTACCGGAACCAGGAAGCTTCGGCGCATGCGCGGATGTGCCGTCGCTGTCGGCGACCGTTGAAGTAGGTCGACTGCTTTCAGCTAGGACGCGAGGTAGTGACCCGCCGGCAACGCAAATCCATAGCGTTTGAGGTCTGACTCTCGCGCCGGCCGCTCGTCGACATAATAGCCGTGCATGTAGTCGGCGACATGCGTGACCTTCTGCCATTTTCGTTGCGAGGCATTCCAGAGACGCACTACTGCGTTGCCACCAATACGTTCGCCGGTTAGCTCTGCGAGCTTGGTGCCTTTGCCGCTGTGCATAGTGAGTACATACAGATGACGCAGCGTTGAGCCTGTCGATTTCTTCGTTGAGTGTGAATCGCCGCGTCCAAGCACCTCCACGATCTCACGGTTCAACTGAGTGGACGTTTTCTTCGGTGCCTGTCGTAGCTCGATCCAACGGTTCACGAGGATGCGGACAGTACGATCACGATTGCGAGGGACCTTTGAGGCTCCGAGGAATGTGGAGATCCGACGCAAAGCATCCCAGCTTGCATTGCGGACTGCTTCGAAAATCTTGCCGCGGAAGATGGCCCGATCCTCCGCATCGTCGAAGTCGAGGCCTTCGGATTCCTTCGCAAGGCGGTCCGTCCAGACCTCTTCGAAGACGCGATCGGCATCCGACGGAACTCGACCATGTCGCATATCCGGAGGGTACCAAAAAGTCATCCTCGTTCGGCGCTCGCCGTCTCTAGATCCGCGAGCGCTCGGCGCAGGGGACTCGCGTCGATGGTCTCGTCGAGCGCGAGCACGTAGACGTGGCGATCGCCGTTTTTGTCGACCACCGTCACCCGTCCAGTGGCGGCAATAGTGACCCTTGCTCCAAGTGCCTTGATCTTACGGACGAGGAACCCAGTACCGGCGGTGTGTTGGCCGTCGCGGAGCCCGCGTACGGTAGTGGTCTTGGTCATGCCCCGTCCCGTTGCGTACCACGTGCCAAGCTATCCGCGGGGCGACCACGCGTCGTCATACACGTGAGTGTCCGGCTTCTCTGGACGACGGAGGATGTCCCCCTCCGTGCACAGCTTGATCGTTCCGGCATCGCTGTGAATCACAACGCTTCCACGATCCATGAACCAGGCGTGATAGCCGAGGGGCTCATGCGGATCGAGCCCGACACACGTGCCATCGGCGGCGCGCAGATCCACACGATCGTCGATCACGACGAGCGTGCGCACGACAGCGCCGGTAAAGAGGCAGAGGATCTCGGCACTCGTGGAACCATCGAGGAGCGTGTGGATTGTCAGCATGCTGGGTCTCGATGCAGTCGATAGACCACGACCTGACACGTCGTTTCTTGAGCCGACGTGCCAGGTCCTTTGATGCTCCAAAACGATACTTTCCGTGGTGATGTCCAGCCCCCGTCCGTCCAAGAGGTGGCATCGCCGGTATCCGGGTATCTGCACACCCAGGCACTTCGATATACGGGTAATGGGATACCCACTCCAAGCAGTTCACCGACTTGCGCCGTCTCACGAGTTGGCCCGCGGTTCGCACAATAGTCCAGGCATGAACACTGCGGAGATCGAAGCCTGGCGTCGCCGCGGACGTACGAACGTGTTGGCCACGTTCGAGGCCCGTCCCAAGAGTTTCTCGATCGGCTGGTGCGCGGCTTTCGTGCAATGGCACACGATCTACGTCGTTCAGCGCGCGCAGGTGCGGTCGTGATCGCGCGCATCGAGATCTCCGCAGCGCAACTCTACTGGGATGCGCAAGATCACCAGGCTCAAGGATGGGTGCTCAACTACCGCGACGAAAAAGAGCAGCCGGTAACCGCCGAGATCGACGGTGAAGAAGATGCAGATACGGAAGACCTGATGCTCGCCGTCGAGCATTACTTCAACCGCACCTATGCGAGCCGCATCGTGAGTGGTCGCGTCGCACTCTACCGCGGCCAGCTCGTGGAGAAGCGCTTCGAGCTGATCGGCATCCCGAGCGAGGAAGATCAGATCGCGCGCGACGCGCAACTGGTGGGACGTGTGGAAGAGTCCGTCACGATCGGTAACCAGCTCATGGAGACGGACGCCGAGAGGACCGAGCGGCTCGTCACGGAGATGGAGCGGTTGCCCATGTATCAGGGCTGGCGGTTCACGTACGAGTATCCGGGGTTCTTCTGCTACCACCATGCCGCGCTCCCGTTCAGCGTCTTCTTCACCCCGGATTGGGAGGCTGCGGAGCAGTTGCCGGTGGAGGTTCAAGACAGCAACGGGCAAACGCTCACCGCGCACTGTGCCGTGATCCCATTGCCCGCTGGAGGGCGTACCGGCCGACAGATCTTCGGCCTCGTTCAACCGACGCTCGACAAGCTTCTCAAGGAGAATCCACTGTGACCCGACTTCTGAACACCGAGATCGAATCGCACGAGCTGTTGACGAGCGAGCAGCACCTCCTCTGCAAGGCGATGCGAAACGAAAGCCGTCGGGCCGGTCATGACTTCACGCTGTACGACTTCGCGAAGGTCGCCTTACGTGCGACGGCACGCGACTACGTCGAGGCTTCTGACTTGTCCGAGGCCGCGCGTGAACAAGCGCGTGTGACCCACGAGCGCGCGCTTCAGCGCGCGGCCATCCTCTTCGTGTACGAAGCGCTCAAGGCGTGCGACATCAACTTGATCAAGCAGTGGCCCGAGTTCGATGAAATGCTGCGATCGATCGTGATGTTGGCCGGGGATCTGCCCTGATCCTCGCTCTGCCGCGTGCGATGGTCACTCCATGATGCAACGCTTTTTCATCGAATTCGTGGTCGACGTTCCCAACGAGGCTGTCGCCGGAGACGTCGAGACACGCCTCGCGCGTGAGAACCTCCCGCGGCTCTGCGATGTCCTCCAGGAGCTGACGGGCTACGCCCCACTGGCGACTCCGAAGGAGCGGGGCATCCGTGTCGCGTACGAAGAGGTCGTCTGGAACGCCAAGGCGCAGGACTGGCTCAGCGAGGACGACGAAGAGTGAGCAAACGCTAACGCGTGGAGCACCGACGATCGTTGCTTCACGAAAAGACACATCCAAGGGAAGGGAAGGTTACGATGGTGACAAGCATGGCTGCACGTAAAAGCGATGACGTCGAAGAGCTCTCGAGCCCGTTTCTGCGAGCGATGCTCTCGCGGCTCCGCATCGAGATGTTGTCGTGCGCCGTGGCTTTCCAAGAAGGTCCGCTACATGACGAGTTCTGGAAGCTCGTCGACGACCTGAATGCGATCCGTGACGATCAACAACTTCGCGCGGAGTTGTCCAAACCGAGCGCTGCAGAGTAGCTGTGCGCTCGCCGCGCCAACGCTCGCCGATCCGAGGTGATCACGTTATCCTCGACGAGGACTCATGACCACTCTTGATCTCGTGCTCTGCAGCGGTCGCGAGTCGCTGCCGCTCACCGAGCGGGTTGGGCTCTTGCGGGCAGACAGTGCCTGGTTGCAAGGCATGGATCCTTCAGGACCCTCCCGTCGCGGGCAGGGGGACTTCATCCACGATCTCGTCCAGCTCTACGCCCTCATCAACGACACGGTGTTTTTCTTCGAGAAGTCCGCAAAGCACGACGACGATCGCACACGCATCGAGGGCAGCGTGCACATTGCCTTCATTTCACGACTGGAGTGCCGAGTGCTCGCGTGGCGGCGCGGTGGGCATCAAGAGGAGCGCCGCATTGCACGACTGCAGCGCGAAGCCTGCGCGTGATGTGACGGCGTGTGACGAGAGCGGGCTGCGGTCTGCGGGCGCGTGATGTGACGGCGTGTGACGAGAGCGGGCTGCGGTCTGCAGGCGCGTGATGGCGTGTGACGAGAGCGGGCTGCAGGCGCGTGACGTGACAGAAGCTCCGCTGGGGCGTGACGGGACGGTAAACTAGGCTGTGGGCAAGAAACTGATCACGATTCCGTTCGACGACCTAGTCCTGTATCACAGCGAGATCGGCCTGCATCGCGGGCGGAAATACGGTTTCGGCGAGATCTTCGGCTTCGACTCGCTCAGCAATCAGCCCTTCACGAAACTCGCGAAGAAGGTGAAGAAAGCCTACCGCGGCGAAGAGGTGCCCTCGCACAAGGGTTGGCCCGCGCAGCAGGAAGCTCTTCGGTGGCTCGTCGATCGCGGCAAGGACGCGATGTACGACTTCAAGGACGACATCCGCGTGGTGCAGGGCTGGAACGGTGACTACTACCTCACAGGCGGTAACCACCGATCGCTCGCGCTGTACATCCTCGGCGCCGACAGTGTGCGCGCGACGCTCAAGCGCTAGTTACATGGCTGTCGGCAACGCGCAGGGTGTGGTCGTCATGCTCGAGGCACAGCGGACGATCCTCGAGCTGCTCCTCGAAATAGCTCTCGGCCCACTCGGCTGTGAAGCATTCTTCAGGGCGGTGGAATGGATCGGGACAGCAGCAACGATCGCCTAGCCGACACTCTTCCCATAGGTCTTCGTCGACGGCGTCCGGGGGACAGTAGTCGTCATCGTAGTCACGGTCGTCTTCGTCATCCACGCTTGGATTTTCGACACAGGAAAGCCGAAAAGCCAAACACCGCGATGAAGATCGCGGTGTTTGTCTGCGGGTGATAAGGCCGCGAGGCGTGTCCGAGCGGACAGGTCGATCGTAGCACGTGGTCAAACGGTGGTAGGCTTCCTTCGTGATGAACTTCTTGGCTTCTCCGCCAGGCCTGCTTCTTATGATCGGCGGGCTCTTCTTCTTGAGCGCCGCACAGCAGCGCGACATCTCCGCCTTGGAGAAAGATATAGCCGCGCTGAAGCATCAGTCTCGTGTGAGCGGTTGGGGAACCTACCATCGCTACGGTGCGTAGCGTTTACAGGATCAGTTGCTGCTCGTTGTCCGGCTCGCCTTCCCCGGACGTTTCCCCGTCGGGATCGCTTCCTTGCTGTAAGGCTTGAGCGCTCGAGCGACGAGCTTGAGATCCGTCGAGGTCGGCTGCTTCTTCGCGAGCTCCTTGCGAAACTCGATCTCGCGTTTGCAGGCGATCTCGTGGGCATCGTCGTAGTCCATGCCACTGTAGAGCATGAGGTTCCGTTCGACGATTTCATGGAAGATCGTTGCGATGCGATCGAGCACGTGAAGGGCGTCGTCGAGCCAGATTTCGTTCTTGGGGATGTAGCCGGGATACGCCGCTTCCGATCCGCCAGCTGTGAAATCGATGTCTGTCTTGTTGCGGACCTGCTCGCCGGATACGAGATAGATCGCGAGCCCGTTGATGAAGCCGAGCCGCTTGAGTCGCGGCAGCTTGAGGGCGAGACTCGACGAGATCTCGCTGTCCAACTGGGCATGGGATTTCTTCGCTTGAGGCGGCATCGTCGCATCCTAGTACAGATCGGTCTTGGATCCTTTCCACTTCACACCGCTCAAGATCTGCGACACGTGACATGGAGAAATGCGCATGCGGGTTGCGATGGACACCTGAGATTCACCGTGCTCGTGGCGTCCATGAATCTCTTGTACAGCGCCGCGCGTTAGCTTGGTCGCCGCGCGGTTGGCTGTTTGTTCTTGAGCGGTTGCCCAGCGACAGTTATCAGGCGCGTAGGGGCCATCATTGTCAGGGAATCTATCGATCGACTTGCCCGCCGGACGTTCGCCCATGTCCGTCATGAAGTTGTTGAAGCCTTGCGGTCCCAACCAGCGCGCGCAGACCGTGATTCCTCTTCCGCCGTATCGTGGGAACCACACGTTGTTTTGGTTGAAGCAACGATCGACCAACGCGTTCCAACAGCGCCACGTCGAAGATGTTTTTCCCCGAGCTGTGTGTCCATGCTTGGTGCGTGGGCAACAATCGACCGCGCCACACGATCGGGTGTTGCCACTGCGCAGAGCACCAGCCACCACCTTCACAACTTTTTCACAGTCGCAACGGCACTCCCACAGGACCTTTCCGGACTGACGACCGACAATTCGAAGAGCGAGCAATCTTCCGAAACGTTGGTTCGTGAGATCAAGAGCGCACCGCATGTTCCCGAGAATCTACCTGCCACGTCTGATCCTGGTCTTAGTCGCAGCGCTGGCCGCGGACGCGGCTCATCGAGCAACGAGCCCACGGATCGTGCACAGAAACGCCGCGTCCGGACGAGGGCCGATGTACTTCACGTCGACCCAGAGATTCATCGCCGTTTGCACCGTATCGAAACTGAAGCGGTTATCGACGCTGCTGCTCAGCACGTCACCAGGGATCGCATCCACGTCGTCGTCGCCTGTGCGCATGAACTGTGAGCGACCGTGAATGTTGAAGTCGTAGATCATCCAGTCGCCTGGGGACTCGTCGATCACGAGGCTCTGGGGCTTGTAGGCGACGCACTTCGGCCGGATGAGGAACCGTGCACGTTGACCCTTGGCGACGAGGTGCGGTCCGGTGATTTCGGCTTCTACGCGTTCGTCTTCGTTCGTGAGAAAACGGATCGTGGAGTTCTGCATGCGTTGGATTGTACTAGCTGTACAGGTTCCGAAGCATGTTGGTGCGTAGATCGCCTTCTGGAAGTTGTTCGATGCGATCGAGAGCCTGTTGTCGGAGCTGCGATACCTCCAGGGCGACGGCTTTGCCATTCGGATCATTCCAACTATAGGTGCGGAGCGAGGACTCGAGGTTCTTGGCCCGCGACCGCAGGTCGTGGATGATTGCGCGCTCTTCCAAGAAGGGGCCTGAACCCATAAGCCGTCGCGACGCTTCGAGAGTGTCGGACTTGTATGCCGGCACCTTCTTTTCTGTGCGGGCTGTCGCTGTCGCGAGATCGATCATGCGCTCGAGATCCCGCTGTTGCGCCACGCTAAGAACCGTCGCAGCCTCAAGACGGATCGCGTCCAGAACTTCCCCGAGCCAGAAGCCGCGATCGACACTTGGGGTCTTGGCAGGAACCACACGATTCACGTATGGCCGCACGCCTGCCAACGCCTTTCCTGTACGGCTCCATTGAGTCGCCTGATTCACGAGTCGTCGGTAGCTATCGATCTTCGTCATACGCGGTTGAATGATATCAGCTATACGCTCTCGTACGCTGCAAGCTTCGCGTCGTCGCCGCTCCGTGCGTGCCGGGCCCGTTCATGCAGCGATCCAGCACGGATGTTCACACCCGCCTCTTCGTAGAGGTCAGCGGCGACGTCCAAATCGTCGGCGGCTTGGCGGAGGAGCCCACGGTCCTTCGAGCTCCAATCGGCCCATGGATCCCTCCGACTGCGAACTTCGTGAATGACCCGGTTCGCTTGCGCGGCCAGCTGGCCAGCTTCCTGAATCCGCGGATCGTCAGGGTTCGCACGCGGGGACAACTTAGCGGCTTGTGTTGAAGGTGCTCGTGGGCGAGTGCGGACACGGTGTACTCCCTGCCCATGAGTCTTCGACCGAGTTGTCGCTCGATGAGGTCAGCGGTGTGTCCGCCGTAGAGGCCTTGCTTCTTCGCTGTCTGGACGGCCGCATAGATCCGACGTACGACGTCCTCGGAAGTGCCGTGTGCGCGCGCGACGTCGCCGTGATTCCACCGCTTGCGCTTAGTCGAATGGCTTCGCACGCCGACGGAAATGCTTGCGATCGGTGAACTGCGTTTGTGCGCAGCCTCCCAAACTTCAACGTGGTCGTCAGCGTCATCGCCTTGAACAGCGAGACGCCAATCGTATGGAAAGAGCGTCTGGGTCTCGCGGATCGCTAGCCGAGCCGCGGTCGCGGGCCGCACTCCAGTCTTCACGTGCTGGCGTGCGCGCTTGACGAGTTGCGCGCACGCGTGCTCGATCAGGTCCTTCGCGAAGTGCTTCTTCGTGGTCACGATGGCGAAATTCTACTGCATCGCGGACGTTGGTCGTCGAATGGTATCCGTTCGAAGAGTCCGATAGACTCGCGGATCATGGCGAAGGAATACGTAAGCCCTGCGAAAAAGACGCTGCGCGAGTTGCAGCGCCTCGACAAGGCGCTGTCGACGGCGCGGCAGTACGCGGGGACGTTGGACGTTTACAACAGCCAATTCCCAGGCGCAAAGAAGCTGGGGTCCGAGGCGTGGGACGAGATGGAGAAGATTCGGCTCAAGATCCGCAAGATGCTGGAGCGTCTCGAGCGGCCCGGGGGCATCTTCGGATGATCGGAACGGCCACCGAGATCCTTCCGCACCTCTTCCTTGGCACACGCGAAGATGCTGCTGCGTTGGGCTCGAAGGTTCCCGACGACTGGGCCTGCATCTCGGTGACGGAATATCGATCGCGCTACGGCCGCAAAGAAGAGTTGCCCAACGAGCCCACCGGATCGCTCGACCTGCCGTTCATGGTCGACGCCCCTGGGGGTTGGCACGCTGATCGGTACAAGCTCGATCTGATCGCGGAGACGATCTGTCTCCGGCTGCTGGAAGACAAGAACGTCCTCGTGCATTGCGTGCAAGGCCAGGAGCGATCGCCACTCGCGGTCGCGTGGTACCTCGCGTGGTCTGGCGCGGCAGGCTCGTTCGCGCATGCCTACGATCGCGTCGAGCGGAAGCATCCACGTACGGAGCGTCGGGATGCGTGGCTTCGAGGCGCGACACCAGGGGAGCGGCATCCACGCTTTCGCGTACTGCTCGTCGCCTCGCGAACGGTGCCGTAACTTCGAATGGACTGTCGTAAGCTTCAGCGATGAAGGACACGCGCTGGCCACCCGACAACGTGAAGGACATCGTCCAGAAGGCTGATCGAAAGCTCGTCGCCTCGACCCCGACGACAGGCAAGTTCAATCAGTTCCAGTTGGCTCTCCTAGCTGCTACCAAACAGTCCAAGCGTTGCCCATAGACTATCGAGCGCGGTACCTTGTCTGGTCACTAGTCGTTCAACAACGGCCTTGCGTCACCAACACTCCAAGTCCAAGTGAACCATGATGCGGAAGAAGACACCCGCGGCGAAACTCGATCACGAGATCGCTGCAGCTCTTCGCAGCCGTGTGCGGCACTCGACCAAGAAAGCCGTCACGATCACAAACCTCGATCAAATCTCCGATCGCACCCGTCGCGCACTCGGCGATGAATTGGACGATGCCGCATCGCGGGCCGTTGCCGCTGGAGCGATCGGCGATCTGACGTACCAGGGAGCCGGCGCGACCGGCGTTGTCTTCTGCGACGAGCGCGGAGTGGCCTTCAAGGTGGCGCGGCGCGGTCGTGAGGACGCGGTCACCGAGGAGGCGGAGTGGCTTCGAAAAGCCGCGCAGGTTCCTGGCGTGCGCGAGCACGTCGCGAAAGATGCCCGCTACGACAAACGGCATGACGTGCTCGTGCGCGAGTGCGTCGCAGGCCCGAGCGGAACGCCGCGGAACACGAGCAAGCTGTGGAAGCTCCACCAGGGCATGCGATCCGCAATGGCTCCGTATGGCTGGTTGTCGCCGGAGTTCAAGGAAGACAGCTACGTCATGGCGCGCGGCCGAGGTCCTGTGCTGATCGACGCCTCGTCGGCCATCCGCGTCGGTGGCGAGCTCGTGCGCTACGCACAAGACGTGCTCGCCGCACGGCGACCGCAGACCGAGCGGCTGGAAGATATTGCGTTCGCGATTCGATCGGAGCGCGGGCAGTCCATCCCGACAGCGGTGGCCGACAAACTCTTGGCGAAGCTTCGAGCCCGCGGCGTCGATACGTAGACGTCGGCACTTCGCAGTGTCCCCCGGCCCTGCTCGGAGTTGGTTGCGACGCGACGATCGAGCACAGCCTTGGATCGTCTCTATGAGTCACGTCCGGGGCGACTCGAGCGTGCCGTCCGTCGGGATGTCTCTCCGACTTTGCTAGCCGTTCGCTCGCTGGGAAGCTAGCACCAAGCCCTGACAATGGGCAACCTGCCCCGACTTGCTAGATTTTGGGAGCCTGCCGCTCCGCTCTGTACGCTGAGAGATGCAGTTCAAGTCGTACCTCAAGAAGCCCCACACGGGGCTTCAACCACGCTCAGCTGGATCCGGATCGTGGTCCGTTCCCGATCTCTGCGCCGCGTACCAGTGGCCGACAGGCCTCGCCGGAGGCGGAGTCATCGCGATCGTCGAGCTGGGAGGCGGCTGGAAAGCCGCCGACATGGCAGCGTACTTCGCGTCCATCAAACAGCCGGTGCCCTCGATCGTTGACATTTCCGTCGACGGTACCAAGAACACGCCGGGCGGCGACGCGGACGGCGAAGTGATTCTCGACATCCAGATCGCAGCCGCCGCGTACTACGTCGCCACAGGGAAGCCTGCACAGATCCGTGTGTATTGGGCGAAGGACATCGCTCCCGCCGTGCACGCCGCGACCAAGGACGGGTGTGATGTCTGCTCGATCTCGTGGGGACTCGACGAGGCCGACTGGGGATCGCAGGCTGCGCACGACATGGAGCAAGCCGCGCTTGAGGCCGTGACTGCGGGTATGGTGGTGTTCGCCGCTTCCGGCGATAACGATTCTTCCGACGGTGGTGATTCGCCGGCGAACGTCGATCTCCCCGCTGCGTGTCCACACATCCTCGGCTGCGGTGGAACGAAGAAGACACGCTCGGCCGAGACGGTCTGGAACGAATCGCCGGGTAATCCGTCGGGGGATGGAACGGGTGGCGGCTACTCGACGATCTTCGCGATGCCTGCATGGCAGGCCCGCGCTCCCAAGGGAGCGGGTCGCCTGGTACCGGACGTCGCAGCGGTCGCGGATCCCAACACGGGCTATGAAGTGTATCTCGACGGTAGCCCGCAAGTTTTCGGAGGTACGAGCGCGGTCGCGCCACTCTACGCTGGGCTCTTCGGCGCGCTCGGCAAGAAACTCGGCTTCGTCGCAGCCAAACTATGGAGCAGCGTCGGTGACTTCACGGACATCACCTCCGGCGACAACGGCATGTACCACGCGCAGCTGGGGCCAGATCCGTGTACCGGGCTCGGGGCGCCGATCGGCAAGGCAATCGCCGCGCTGATCACAGCGGCAGGTCCGACACCTGTTCCGATCCCAATCCCCACGCCGGTCCCGATCCCGCCGCCTGCTCCGGTGCCCCCAACGATCGTCACACTGACCCAAGCCACGACCTGGGCGGAGGCGGATCTTCCACACGGCTTCCTCGCCCGATCGCAGGTCGTCACGCTGATCGATCAAGGACTTCGAAAGCACTGGCCGCCGCACATCACCACGCCGCCGCTCGCCGCAGTCACGAGCTGGATCGACGGAGAGCTGCCGCACGTCTCGATGGCACGACACACCGCGAAGATGTTCATCACACGCGCGCTCAAGAAGCACTGGACAGGCCCCTGAAGCTCCAGAGATCCTGACAGCGTGAGCAACTCAACACCGCAAATCACTTTCGATCAGATGACCCCACGGACACATCCGTGGGCGCTCTATCGAACGGGGCATCTGTTTCGCTGGGGTCGAGGTCGTGGTGGTGGCGGTGGTGGACAAATTCGCCGCCCTGCAACCAAAAGCGTTGCTACGATCAAGGCATGTCCCAAGGAAACCTCCTCGGTCGCACCGCGTCCTGGCTCGAGCCGAACACAGCACCCTTCCCGTCACGCGCCATCGTCGGCGAAATCGTCAGCGTGAACCGCCCATCTCCCAACGTGCCTGCCACGATCGCGGTGGCCGAGCGTGGAGATGGCGAGCTGCGCTACGTCACGCTCGACGGCTCGATTCCGGTTTGGATCGTTCCCGTGGTGGAAGAAGAAGCCGCGTAATGGAGCCAACGTCAACGCCAGCACAGCGTGTCGCACGCACGATCTGTGGTGCGCTTGCCGATCTACCTGCAGCGGATCAGGCTCGAGCACTCGAAGCAGTGCGCGTCGCACTTGGGCTGAATCCCGAAGGCTTGCCGCGCGCGAGGCAGTCCACAGCGCAAGAGCGCGGGCCGCAACTGCCGATGGTGCGGGTACAGATGATGGGCGGCTCGCCCCGCGTTGTGAGTGACACGGATCCACCGGGGGCTCCGCTCGTTGTCATCTCCCGCACCCCGAGACCGCCGCGTGCCTTGCAGGCAACAACTGCTGCTCGCGGTTTCGTGCGCGATGTGCTCGCGCGACGCTAGCTTCTGTAGCTTCTGTCGCCGCATCTGACTCATGGAGTGTTTTCTTGATTCGCGCGGCGCCGCTCCAAGGTGTGATCACCCGTCCGCGTCATCGCAGACCGACGGTGTTCGAACTTGTCGACACCGCGCGTCACCGAACCAGGACGATGGCACATGGGATCGTTGCGTACGTCGTGGATATCTTCAGTTGGCTGAACACGTCCACCAATCCAACGTCTGCGGATAGAAGCGATCCTCTTCGAGATTTCGGACACATTGCACCTCATTGCCGATTTACCTACAGCGGATCGTTTCGCGTGGCGCTAGCTCACGTTGAGCAAGCTTATCCGGTTGGCGCGCAAGATGGTCACGCGTAGCTGGCCAGCTAGAGACAACAGCGGTCTGTTTCGCTTGGAGATGACCTGCAGACCATCGCATCTCCTCGATTCTGTCGTCTTACGCGATCGTAGGATCGAGCTTGCGCGTCAACCGGATAAGCCTGCAATGCGCTGATCAATGGAGCTTGAAATTGCTCACGATCGCGTCGGCGTCGTTCTCCGAGAGTCCCTTGGGACCTGCGAGAACGTTCACGATGTAGAGTCGCTTCTGGCTCGGAGCGTTGAGAAACCAGGTCCGCGAGAAACGGACGTGGCTCGGATCGTTGTCATGATCGTCACGCCACGTACCTCTGGCGAGACGGGCAGGCTGTCCCGCAAGCGAGACATCGCTCCACACAACGTCCGACACGTGGCTCGTGAGTGCCCAGCCGGACTCCATCACCGTGATTTCGTGCGGTGTGGCCAGGGCCATCTCCGCAAGGGACACCGTCACGAGATACGACTTCTGCGGATCTCCACCCCCGAGGATCACCATCCGCGTTCCAGGAGCTCCAGGCACCGGATGCGATTCACCGCGAGGCATCTCGGGGAACTGCATCTCGAACTTCGCGTCGGAGGCTTTGAACGAAACATCCCCTTCTTCGACGACGGAGATGCCCTCCACAGTGATGGGGTGATGACTCTTGCAGCCACCGCTGCCGAGACCAACGAGACTGACGAAGAGGAGAAGCACCGTGCAAAAGCGCATGAACTATTTCTTTCCTGGGATCTTGTCGATGAGGCTCTGAAGATACGCGTCGGCGGACGCTGGCAGCTTCGCATCTTTCGACGGCGACGGCGACGGCGCGGACGTGACATGCATGGAAGGCTCTTCGCTGACCGGCATGTCATCGTAGAGGGAGCGCTCCATCTGCGACTTCTCTGCCGCGCGACGTGACGCGACGATGGCATCCCCGACGCCGCCGCCAACGCCCGTGATCCCTGTGTTGACCAGCGAGAACGCGTCGTCCGTCAAGGCAGTCTCTGCCGCACGGATACCTCCGGCGATCGTGTGATCGCCGTTGCCGTCGATCTTCTCGCCTTCGGCAGTACGATGCTCGTCGGCGGTCATCGCCCAGTAGTCGTGCGTGTCCGTATCCCGCACGGCCGCTTTGTTTCCGTAGTATCCGCCCGCGACACCCAACCCGAAGGCCGCGCTCGCGGGACCTGCAGCTGCAAGCACAGGTCCGCTACTCACGGCAGTTCCTGTGGCTGCAGAGATGAGCGCTCCTGAACCTTCGATGGTCGCGGCACCCGCGCCGACTAGTCCGGCACCACCGCCCATCACCTTGACGGCGTCATGCTGGTTCATGCCTTCGACGAACTCGTTGGTGGCGAAGGCCGCTCCGACGGGGCCCATGAACGTGTCGAAGCCGCTGAGCCCGTGGACGCCGAATTTCTCGGCGACGGCATGTGCCCCATCGCCAATACGATGCATCCACTCGAAGGGTGTGGTGTTGTCCGCACCCTCAGCTTCACCGCCGCCTTCCGCGTAGTGCCCGGATGCGAGCGCGTCGGCCTTGGGATCGACAGGGCCGCGGGTTTCTCCACCCATCGGGTGGATTTCGCTGAACGGATTGTAGAGGTTCGCGAAGGGGTTTACGGGTGGAAGTGACGTGTCGTGGTCACCAACGAGAGGTTTCCTGGCGAGTGCTGGCATCGAGCTTCATGATTTACTCTTGAGTTGTGCAAGTCAAGAGTAATCATGAGGCAGGCTCGTAGCTCTCGACTTAGAACTTGTCGCCGATGCCGAGCCACATGGCGGCGCACCACGATGCGTCGGGACGGACGTCTTTCACGACGACCTGCACGAGCGGTGGGTACTTGGGGCGCTCTTCGAGCGAAACGCCGATCGTGACTCCTGGGGTTGAGGTCAACCACCAGCCAACCACCTTGTCGGTGTTTTCGTGGATGAAGAGCTTGTCCGGTTTGTAGATCGTGCCGACATCCAGATCGAGATCGAGGGTCCCGTCCTGGCGCGCGGTAATCACCGGCAGTTTACGGATGACCTTCCACAAACGTTCCTTCAAATCGCGATCGTCGCAGATATGCTTGAGCGGCACGTAGTCGCCCTGCCGTGGGTGGATCTGGTAGCGAATGCTTGCGTGGTAGTGCGGCAGATCCATCCGTGCAGGCGTCTGAGCGGCCGTCACACGAGGTGGCGGAGCCGGGTCAGCGAACGCTGGGATGCACCAGAGCAAGAACGGTACGAGTCCGGTAAAAATCCGCATCACCGACGATGATTCACCTCTGGTGCTGGCAAGTCAAGAGTAACCCTTCTCTTCTTACCCCGCTGCATCCCCATGCAATGTCAGAGGAATCGTGTACAAGAGTAAGGTCCGATGCCAAAGCCCAATGACGGCGTGCTCTCGTGGGACGAAGGAAAACAGCTGCTTGCCGCATGTGCCGGCAAGCGGGTGCGGGATGTGCGAGATCGCGCGATCGTCGTCCTCGGCCTCCGCACAGGGATGCTGCGATCCTCGATGTGCGAGCTGACGATCAAAGACCTGAAGTTAGGGCTGGATGGAGATTCGGGGTACACGCTCACCTTCACGAAGAAGGGTGGTGATCGCCACACCATCAAGCTCGATCCTGACACCCTACGGGTGCTAGCAGAATGGATAGAGTGCCTGAAGAGCCAGGGCATCACCTCGGGGCGCTTGTTCCGATCCATCTCCAAAGGAGATCAGGCCACGGGTTCGCGGCTCACACCGGATGGGTTGTATCGTGCGATCGGCGCGCGTGCCGAGATCGCCAAGCTCGAGATGACGGGGTACATGTTCCACCGTACCTTCGCAGCGTGGGCTCGGCGGGCCCGTGCGAATGACGAGCAGATCGCGCAAGTGACAGGGACTGGCGTGGAGCTTCTGGAGTCGAAGACCAGCAAACCGCCGGCGAACTTCGTGATCGGGAGGCTACTGCGGCGCGAGCGCTTCCGTCGATGACACGTCGAGTGACCTATCACACGCCTCGGCGCGATACCGAAGGCGGAAGGTCCGTGATAGCGCACGCTCCCAAGGTCCAACGTTCCGCCAAGGACCTCGGTGCGGCATTGGATCTCTCCACCGCCGCACGATCCCATGGACCTCGCGCGCGAAGGCACGGGCTCGAGAGAGCGATGCGAAGCGGCGGCCACGACGCGGAGTGATCGCGTCGACATAGTCTCGCATCCACCGAGGGGAATCTCGAAGCAAATGTCCCGGCCCGCGCTCAAGGACGACCCAACGTCCGCGCGAATCGCTTCGGCTCCAGGCGGCTTCTTTCGCTGCAAACTTTTCGAAACCGTCGATCATCAGCTCTGCAGATTTTTCGAAACCGATCATCCGTCCCTTTCCCCGGTGTCCTGACAACACCACGTAAATCCATTGGGTTGGTAGTCGAAACACTTTCGGCAACGGTGCTGAAGAACTTCTTCCAATACCGCTGCTCGCGCTTCTTCGTTCGGCAGCTCCGCTAAGAGCTTGCGGATCGCGTCGACCGTTGGATGGTGCGCCTTCACAGTAAGTTGTCCTTCCTGTTATCCTTGGGTGGTGGTGCCTTCAAATCCAGAACCTCAAACGCCAGCCATGTACGGCCGGGAATCTGGAAACTCTCGAGCTTCGCGGATCGCATTCGCAGCGTTTCTCGTGAGCTCCTTGGGAATCGCGTATCGCGTGCTTGAAGTTCGCCGTCTTCATCGAGATGCCTTGCGTGCGCCTTGAGGCTTCGGAAACTTCGCAGGGTCGTGCACGTACGTCGGGTCGTCGCCCTTCCACACAATCGTCGTCCAAGGTGAAAGCGTTGTAGCGAGGAGCTTCCGCGCTCGTGAACGGGAATACGCGGTCGAGGCTGCGATCACATGTAGGCCTTTCTTCTCTGCCGCACTCACGTTGTAGAACACGATCTGCGATAGGACGAATCGAGGATCGCGAGGCGTTGCAGCCCGAGGCGTGCGCAGGCCCCGTTTACGCGTTCGCAAGCGTCGAAGGACAAGTCCTCCTGGGCGAACGCCAACCACAAAGCGGCGTTGCCCACGGAACTCGATCCAATCGCCCATCCGCACGCCCACTAGGCTTGCTCCGAGAAGTCCACGAGCTGGCTCACGCGGACACGCGTGTCGTAACCTGTTGCAACGTCCAACCGATCCGTGATCCCGACGTCACCGAAGCGCGACGCCATCGTGACACGTACGCGACGGCCTTCGAAGGTGGCGAACAACTGCGGGTGGGGCAACGGCTGCAGATAACCGTGGGCCGGAGAGCGGGCGAACGCCAGGAAGGTGCGTAGCGCCATCGGAGCCTTCAGATCGTCGATGTAGTCGTCACAATGATCGGCCGGCTCTGGGACCGCTGTGCTGACGATCTTCGACTTCCGTTTACGACGTGCTCGGTACTCCTTCACTTGCGAGGCTCTGCAATCGCCGAACAGCGATCGCAGCCGAACATGATCTTATTGAAGCTGCTCACGAGTCCGCCGCTACATCCAGCGACGCGAATGCGAACACCTGGTGCTCTTTGCCGTCCGGATCGACCACGCACACCGGATTGATGCGGAAGAGCCCACCCCCAGCGTACGTGCACGGACCACCTTCCTTGCGGAAGGTCGCTTCGCCGGACGTTCCTGGAATCCAGCGACCGACACAGGAGAACGCGACCGTGTTCTCAGGTGCACCCGCGTCACGCCACGCGGACACGGCCGCTACATATCCGCAGCTCGGGCACACGAAACGCCACGCCAGCGGATCGTCCCCGAACAACTCAACCGCCCTCGCCTGCCATTCTGCTTTGGTCCATCGAAGCGTGTCGCTCACACAAATCTCCTGGTTTTCAGTTCACGAAGCCACCGCTGACGCCAATCGAGGCGTAGCCCTGTCACGCCTTCATTCTCGCCATGTTCGTGAATCGTACCCATCCCGTGCCGTCAGGGTTGGTAACTCGCGTCATGTGATACCGGCGGCCGAGCAGTAGCACGCCACTGAAGTTGTCGATTACCGTGGTGCGATCCGCGACGATCGTGCAGCGATGCCATTCGTCGCTCGCATCGTCTCCGGCGGTTCGTGCACGCACAGCGTACTCGATACGCTCGACGCCCAGTTCGACGATTTCGCCGGTGTAACGGTCGACGATGCCGACGTGATGCTCGTATCCTTCTCCCTTGTTGGGTAACTCGAACGTGGATTCGTACGCCTGCGGAAGTTTCTTCATCACCTAACCTCGAATGCAACTGTCACGCGCGGACGATCGCCCAAGTAACGCGGAACGATCGGCGGTCCTGAAACACAGACCATCATGGGATCCAACCCTCGTACTCGTGCCCGTGCAACTGCCGCTGGCACAACCCACAGAAGAGCGCCACCAGCGGCTGCCACGCTCGGACACCGTCCACGGTTTCAGGAAGAAGGAACTGCCCACATACGACACGAACCCTTGAGAGGCAGCACCCCGTTAGTTGGCGATTGATGAGGTGATCCTTAGAAGGCTTGACGCGAGAGAGATCCGCGAGCACGAGCTCTGCGGCTACACGTGCAGCCGTGCGTCGCGTCGGCGCTCCGATCGCGGAGAGCTTCTCCACGGCTTCGGGCGGCAACGAAAGGGAGAGTGTCTTGTAGGTACGTGGCACGTTATGCGAAAGCCGTTTTGACTTGATGTACGGCGCGCGCCTCGGCCCACAGTTGGTCACGAACTTCGCGAAGTTGCGCAAGATCGAAACGTTGAACGTTCGCTGGAGATATACGACGGCTGCCCGTCAAATCGATGCGGCAGTCACCACAACTCGTACCAACAACGATGTAACCACGGGGAACACAAGAAACGGTGGTGCGGTAGGCCATTCGAGCTTCATCGTGCGTGCGCGACAGGAACGTCTTCAGGGACATTGAAGGGCGTCGACGCGGCGCGGACTCGCGATCGATGGCCGCATCTGCCTCACGATCCAGCAACTGGTCCAACGCCACCTCGATGATCCACTTGCCCGCAGTAGCCTCGATGAGTTGTCGCGCGCTACCGTCGAGCGGCAGATCGTCGGAGAACCACGCGTCTTCGATCGCTAGAAGTCGCAGGGCCTGCGACTTCCCGCAGCCCCTCGGACCCTCGATGACCGGCATCTGATCGACCCTACAGCCAGGATCGTACGCGCGGCGAATGGCAGCTGAGAAGAACAACTGGCCGGCGAACTTGACTACTTGAATTCCCTCACCTGGGACGGTGTCCCGCGAATCGATCGCTGGTTGATTGACTTCGCAGGGGCCGAGGACTCGGACCACGTGAGTCACGGTCATACAACTCTCCATTTGTCGAGGAGGATGTCGCTCACGTCGAAGTGATCCACTTCGATCCAATCCGCCCACGCACCGTTGTAGCGGGTACTCATGTGCAACGAATAACCTTGCACGCAGCTGCTCGGGATCAGGCGGTACCGCGACTGACTCGCCTCAAGATAGGCGGCACGCCCTTCATCGCGCACGATCCCAAGCGCTCTACGGAGCGCGTCCGGCAGCGTCACGGGACCCGTCTCCGAGGCTTCTTCGATTGCCTTCGATTCCGCTCGATTTCTCGCTCCATCTTCGCCATCTCTGCAAGCAGGCAGGCCAGCGCTTCGTACCGCTCGCTCAGCGGTGAAGCTTTTTGCAGATCGAAGGGCTTTGCGGTGTGCGGCCAGAGGTTCGTCAGCGGCATGTGATTGGCTGACTGCACCCAGTCGCGTGGCGCTTCGGGACGTTGGTAGTCCAGCGGAAGGAACTCGACGGAGCCGGCATCGCCGGCGCACCAATAGCTCGACAGGCACACATGCCGCTCAGCCTCTCCGCTATCCCGTGCGACCGCGGTACAACGGCAGCAGATCAGCGCGTCGCACGGCTTTCCTCGCGGAGCTTCGCCACGCACGTATCCTTGCTGCGCATCCAGGAGCACACGGCGGAAGCGAAGTCCGCTGATGATCGTGTGGCTCACGAACGCGCGATCCGCGCTGCTTCGTCAGGCGTATAGCGGGCCTTCACCTTGTCGAGCCACGCCTGAAGGATGCTTAGGTACTCTTTCATGGTCTTGTGATCCCTGGACCGTGCTTCACGCAGATCGGGCATGTGACATCACCATCACGCCCGAACACCCATCCTCTTTTGCGGGCGTGTCGACGAGCTGCCGCTTCTGTTTGCTGCTCGCCAAATTCGGCAGCACCCTCGCGATGACGTGCGTCGTGCTCATCCGGTTTCGCAAGAGCCTCCTCCGACTCAGGAGCGAATCGGCAGTAGAGGTGCATTATATAGGCACCGGCGATCATTTCTTTGCGGCCGGAAAACGTTCCAGTAGCAGATGATTGACAACGTCCGCTAGCGAACATTTTTCGCTCTTGGCCCGCGCGTTGAGGTGTTTGCGGATCCGCATTGGAATACGGACCGTAAGTTGATGATCGCGAAGCTCTGACAAGGTCCGGGCAGTGTCATGCACTGCACGCCAGCGGTCAATTACTTTCGCGCGAAAGCGATCGGCAACTCGGCAGAAATTGCAACGAGGGCCTTCCCGCACGGGAAGACGAAGAAGCATTCGCGACAGCCGCGTCGCCGACAGCGCCGGCTCTCGAGCCATCCGGGTACGATAAGCCTGCGAAGAATCGGAATGATGATCAACGGGGCGGCGATGTCGAAAAGGATGTCGTTCATGGCCGGCACGACCAACGATCGCCGACGCGCCGATGCACGGGTTTCTTCGGGCACTCCTTCATATGCTCCTCGATCGTCGCATCTGCATACGGAGCCGTTTCGAAGCCACACCGTCTGCATTTCGCGCTGCTGACAAGCGTGCGCTTCGGCGGGGCAGTGAGCACGACATGGGTACGCTGTACGATCTCCCATTCGACGGAAGGATCCGGCGGAATCATCGGGATGCCCATGTCAGCGCCGCAATCGACGCACGTCACTTGCTCAGCTTGCCGCCGGCACTCCTCACTCATCGCGAGCCAGTCGGCAGCGCGAAACGTCTGGAACGTAGCCGCCGCGTGATTGAGCGCGGCGGTGACCTTTAGAGATCGCACGCCTGCACTACCCATGATTCGCCGTAGCCCTCCATCGCGAGCTGGAACGCGTGGCCGATCGTCTCGCCTTTGTCTTCAAGGTTCTCGGAGTAGTCGGAGTGGCTGTCGTCGTTCCCGTGAACGATCGCTTCCAACTCCAACGGCGAAAACGCGGGCATGACGAAGCCGAAATTCACCTTCCCGAATTTTCCGACCCTTGCGAGCACCAACGCGCCTGCCGCGCAGCACCAGCGAATCTTCTTGCTGTTCCAACGTACAGGATCCCCATTCGCATCGATGAACATGTCTCCCATTGTGGGACCCAGACCCCGCGCGTTCGCTTCTTGCAGCGCGAGCGCAAGGAGCATCTCATCGAGAGGAACATCGCGAACGGTTAGCAACTTCTTCACGACGGCATCCCCTGTCCCCACATCTTCTCGATCTCGGCGACAGCCTCCTTGTCGCCGATCGTGTCGAAGTGGTCTCGGATCTCGAGCACGATCTGCCGGATGGTGCTCGCCGTAACAAGATCACCAACCCGTACGAGACGATCCCGATCCGCGGTGACCTGATCCAGCTCGGCGTACGCGGATACCACCGTCTTGCAGAGGACACGATTCTCGGCGCGGAGGCGATCACGCTCGGCGATCAACTCGGTGATCGCTTCGGTCGTCGGATCGTTCACGGCTTACGATCCTCATCCCACTGGGTGTACTTGAACCCTGCATCTTCCAGCAGCGTCATGCCGACATTCGTGGCGAGCCACTGAATGACCGACGTCGCGACGAACCAATCTCGAGCGCTGGTGGCCGTCGCGTCTTGTAGGATTGCCGAAAGCAAGTGATCCGGATCCTGACGAAGGGCCATCTTCATCCACGCCGCGTGCATCTTCTTCTCGCGCGGATAGTGATCACTCTGCGTCCTCTCGAAGAGGGCGCCATAGAACCGCCAATTCTTGGCAGCTTCCAACGCCGCACGCGCCGTACAGCGGGGACAGTCACAGGGTTTCGGCCGCTCCTTCGCGTCGTAGTAGGCACAATCGTCACGATTGGCGATCCGCCAGAGCGCGTTGTCGAGGATTCGAAGTTGTTGCTCTTGATCGATACTCATGCAGGCTCCTTCCACTGTTGCCGGAGGATCAGACGTTCCCACAGCGTCTTCTCGTCGTTAAACACTTGCGCATTCAGCGCCGGCCCAAGATCGTCAAGCGACTGTAATGCGGCGATCCCGTCAACGATCGCAACGCTCTGCTGCCGGGACTCCGCGAGCGTCTTGGGTAGCGTCGCCGACACGTCGAGCGCACGCTGACCATCGAGGAGACGGCGGCTGTCGATGTCCGTTGGCATGTTATCCATGGGTGACGACGTGCGCGCCGTCGAGTGTCCAGCGCTTCATGGCTGCGACAGCTTGCGCGATCGTTTTGTAGCGGGTGCCTTTGTCCCGCACCCACGCGTGACGACTCTCGTCCCAATAATCGTTGCTGCCAGGCCCACGCGCGATGCGGGTTACCTTGACTCCGGGGCCGCTCATGCGCGAGGACCTGCTTTGTAAGCTCGCGTATCGAAGGCTTGCGTGTCCACCCGCACGTGGCGTACCGCCCGAGAAAGCACGTACTCCACGGGCCACGGGATATCGGTCCCCCGCATGTTCGCGGCGCGTTCGCCGGTGTACGTGCCCGCTTCATCAATCGAGCACACGTAGCCTTGGCCATTCGGAGCCCACCACGATCCACAATTACCAACAATCTGCCGAATGTCCTGGATGTAGTACATCGCATCCGGCACGAGCGGATTGCCGAGGCCGTCGCTCTTCACTTCCGTAGGAATCTTCCAGCTCGGAGGCATCACTTCTTCTCCGTTTGTGAAGCCGCAGCGAGGATCGCTTGCCGGCGCGCTTCCGAAGCCTTGAGCAACTCTGGCGAGAAAGCCCGCTGGGCGCAGTTCGTGCAAACGGCCCCGATAACGACCGGGGATTGCTGAGGCGGCGGCTGAGGCGGCGACAACACCGATAGATACCAGCCGCGAACCGCGAGCAAGGTATCGAGGGCGTGCTGCTCGATCGGGAAGATCACTTCAACGCCCTCCCCGCATTCAACACAGGTCACAAGCAGTGCAAGCACAGGAGGCGTTGGCGTTTGTTGCGTCATCTTAGTTCACCATCCGGCTGTCTTGGCAGAAGCAACCACAATCAAGGTTATTGCAACGGTCGTGACTACTCTCGCGCTTTTGGCAATGCGCTTGGAAGTATGGAAAACACCACGGGCATACACGGTGGCCATTCGATGCGACGAGGAGCGGAGCACGGCGGCGCTTCGTCATCGTCCGGCCTTGAGGCGGTCGTACGCTTCCTTCAGCTTCTTCTTCGACGCGCGCAACTCCGCTATCAGGCGCTCGAGCTCGGCATGTGCCGCGCGCGTCGTTTTCAATTCGGCCTGAAGATCCGCGGTGGCTGCCTCCACGGCGTCGCGCACAGTTGTGGCCTGACGCTCGGGGTCACGCTCCTTCTGGAGGGCACGGAGCGCTTCCGTCTTCTGAGCGTTCTCTTCCTCCAGCTGGCCAGCCGCGCGTTGAATAGACGCCACTGCGCCGTGCTGCGCCTCGATCTCGACACGCATCTCTGTCTGAATGGCCTTGAGTTTCGTTAGCTCCTCGAACATCGTCGAGAACCGCGAGGTGCCGAGATTTGGAGCATCCGCCGCCCAGACAATCATGAACTGGTCCCCGGCTTGCGGAGCCACCACGTCGGTGTCGTGGAGCACCTCGAGCGTCGTCGGACCGCGGTGATCGCTGTTGCGGACACGGAGCACGATCGACGTAAGCGGCTTGCCTTCTGGATCTCTCGCGAGGCTCATGACTGCTCCCTGGTAACTACGAGCGCCGCGTCCGCGACACGGCGTGCATGAAAGCATCGGTACTTCTTCGGAGTACGGCGTTTGTGGCCCCCAAGCGATCCCACGATAGGGGTGCCCTTGTATTTGCACGGCACATTCGGAGCGGCGTGGCACAAGCGGCACGGAATCGCGGAAGGTGAAACGCTCATACGTCTTCCTGCTCTTGCAGGAGTTGCCCGATGAGATCTGCGGCGCGGCGATGGCGATCGCCCGTTGGAGTCGGCCCCACGATCACGGCTAGCGCGCGCAGGCTGTCCACCGCAGCGTGCAGCTCGAAGCGATCGTCGCTGGACAGCCGTTGCGAAAGGCGGCCGGCACGATAGATCTCTTCAGCAACCTCGATCAGTTGCTTGTGCTGCTCGCTCACGAGGATATCGGGATCCTCGCCGATGATCATGGTGACGTCGAACGCGCGGCCATAGCCCGTCAGTGTCAGCCCTTGGATCTGAAAGCTCCACGTCATGTGGAATGCTCCCGTTCACCGCGCGCATACGTCATGTGGAATGCTCCCGTTCACCGCGCGCATACGTCATGTGGAATGCTCCCGTTCACCGCGCGCATACGTCATGTGGAATGCTCCCGTCGTGAGCGCCCGCAGAGGAAACAGCCAGTGTAGGCGCGATCCCCGTTCGCATACGGCGTATCTCCAGCACTGAGATAGCTGTGGCCGGTCATCAGCGGATGTGCATGCGGTGCGATGTGAACTTCCGATCCCTCACGGAGGTCGCATTGAGCGCCACAGGAGCATCTCCAGTGTAGCGGAGCGATCCTCTTCATGCGGACGAGCTCTTTGCAGCGCAAACAATACGGCGTGTAACTCGGATCCTTCGCGACGTTGTCGAGAATGACAGCGCGCTGCCATGTGTCCAGCGTGTCGCTCACGACACCTCTGTGATCGAAATCGCCATCTCGACGAGACCGATGAGAATTACATCGCCGGTTCGGAGTGGTGCGCGTGTGATGTTCATGCCGTTAACACGGCACCCGAACGGAGATCCCAAGTCGATCAGGTAGACCTCCGTTCCTTCGATGACGGCATGCATGCGTGCAACCGATGGATGCTCGATCTGAAGATGCGCGGATGGCACCTTCCCGATCTTGATGGCGTGCTCGTCAAGCGTGACAGGAATCTTCGCAGTCACTGGCTGCTTGGCTGCTCCAAAAAGTCCGGACGACACGTACACCGTAGCCGGGGGAGTGAGTTGATCAAGGTTCGTGAAGACGAACGTGATCTGCACCTTCGTCGTGCTCATCGATAGCGAAGGGTAGTGCTGAGCGACGGACCATCTGCAGGGCCGTGTGTATGCTGCTGGGGCGTTGCACCGTACGTCGGCAGCGCGGTCGAGAACGTCGGCACGGGCATCACGTGCGTGTCGTCCACGATCTCGATGCGCGAAATCGACATCCAGCGACCGTCGAAGAGCTTGCCCTCCTTGTCGACGGGTGGAGAGATCGCGATGCGGATGTGGCTGTCGCACAACTCGAAGCCGATCGAGGAGAGCACGCCCGTCATCCCAGAGATGCGATCGCGTCCGCGCTTCCCCAGCATGCCGAACGCCGTCGCGTAGTTCGGAAACGACGGCGCGGGCATGACGCGGACGTCATCGATCAGCCAGAGACGATGAACATCCAGCATCCGGCCGTCAACAAACTTGCCGTCCTTGTCGACCAACGGAGCGATCGCCGCCTGGATGCAGCCGTAGAGATCGAAGGTGAGCGCATCACAAACACCTTCCTGCGCGGAGACCTTGTCTTTGACGCGGCGGCCGAGGAGCTCGAAGAAGGCGGAAAGATCGGGCATGGGAGGGGACACGTTGGTTCCTTGGCAGATTCGTGGATGCGCGGTCACGGGAATTCGTGAACGCCAGGGCTCGTGGCAGAGCTTCAGTTTTCCGTCTGTGTCTTGATGAGCGTAGTGCTCGAACACGGAATCCCACACGCTGGGCTCACCGGCCGCGCAGTGGGGACAGGTGGTCACTTGCGGCTCTTCTTCTTCGGAGCACGCTTCTTGGTGACCTTGGACGGCTTCTTCGCCTTGGCGCTTGCGGGCGACTTTTTCTTCACCGCGGCCAACGCTCGCTCGCGGGCAGTTTCAATCTCCGAGAATCCGCGGAGAATGCGCTGCTGAAGATCGCCGAGACCCTTCGCGATCGTCGAGATCTGCTGCAACACCGTGAGCAGCCCGGTGCTCAGGGCCTCCCACGCAGGCTCAGCAGTTTCGGGCGCGGGCGCGGGCGCGGGCGTTTCAGTCGTCGCCACGACGGGCGGTGTGGCAAGAGCTGCCTGCACTTCTGCCACGACGTGTTCACGCGAGATCGTGCGTTCGTTCCCGCCTTCGGCATCGTCGGAGCGACGCAAGTCCTTCATTTTCATCATCCCGGCCCCCAGCTCGCCATAGCCGAGCATCAGAACGATGGGGATCCCTGCCTGATCGGCGTACTTGAGTTGCTTCCCGAGTTTGTCCTCGCCGGTGTAGATCTCGACGACCAAGTCACCGTCGGTAACGTTCAGATCGTGCTTGAGCGCCGCGTATTCATCGGCGAGTGACTCGTCGACGTTCAAGATGAGCACATCCGCAGTCGCAGCTTCTGCGGAAGGCATGATCGGCATATCTGAAAAAGTCATGTATCTCCTAGTCATCGTTGTCGAGATCCTTCGGGACATACTTGTCTGGCACGTTCACAGACCAAGGACCTTCCACGTCACTGCGTACAGCATCCACCTGCCCGCACGTTGGACAATGCCGACGCTCGGCAATCGTACCGAAGCACTCAGGACCTCCACGACCACGGTCCTCGAAGAGACCGTACGTGGCCTTGCGATCCTCTTCGTACGGACCGATCTCGGTCAAGAGGTCCTTCCACTGCTTCCGTGCCCACTGCATCGCGAGCTGCACGGATGAGAAGATCCGATTGATCGGACCGCCGACCGTGTGGATCTGATACGAAAGTTTGACCGGAGGACTCACGTCGGATCCTTCGAGGAGATCAAGAAGCCCGCAGCGACCTTGCTCGCATTGCGCGCTTTGAACTCTTGCAGCGGCTTGGCGAGCACACGGTCGACCTCGCGGCACTCTTCGCCATCAGCTGAGAGACCGGCTGCCGCGGCGAGCGCGAGCGTTGTCACCGCAACGCCGCCCAGCTCCTGGCCGATGTCTCCCACCGGCCGTTCGAACACGTACGTGATGAGCTTGTGCGCGATTGCTTCGTCGCCACCACAGGCTTGGAACGCCTCGATGGCTTCTTCCAGAAGCCGGAGCCCACGCTGTGGAAGGCTCGTCGCTTGCTCCTGTCCAAAAGCTTGGGCCGTCCAATGGGCGATGCGCGCTTGTCGCGCATCGCGGTCTATCGACTTCGCCTCAAGCCAGGCGGCGAACGCGCTCGTACACGCCGCGCACAGTCGACCGCGAAGTGGAACGGTAACATCGGAAGAGAGGCGACCTGCACGCAACTGAAGGATAGCGCTGTAATAGAAGGCCTCTGTCACTGGGCAATCTTCGACAAGGTCGTCGGTGCTCCCGCAGCGACCGCACGGCGTTGGTGAGAAGTCGACGACACCGTTGCTCATGGAAGTGCCTTTCGCGCCGCGTCGACCGCAGCGATCAAACGATCTTGTGCTTCGTCAGGCACTTCACCCGCGAGCACGTCAGGAGCTCGCAAGGAATCACGCCACGCCAACGCCGCCGCAAAGACAGCGGCCATCATCTCGATGGAGATGAGATTACGACGCTGTTCAGCGATGTAATCGACGATCCCTGCCGTGTATCCGAGACAGAAAGCCGACTTCTGCAACGGGTCGAGACGATGCGGTGGGCGCGCTGATAGATGCAGCAATTCCGCCGCGCGTGCCTCCCTATGGGAATTGAAGGCATCGAGGATCGCTTGCTGCTCAGGTGTGATGATCATGAAGGTTCCTCCGTGGAGTACAGCTGCATCACGGCCGCGTGGCGTTTTACTGCATCCGCTTCGTAGCGTTGCCACCAAGCCTGCCACGCGCGACGCTCGCGACGGGCAGCCCGTACATGAAGCGCGTGCATGCCACAAATCAGCACCGCGAGTCCAAGGCATAGCGGACCGTCGATCACGATCACAATCCACCTCGCGCCGCCGTCATAACCGCACCGAGAGCCAAATTCCACGCGAGCACGCTTGGCCAGTACTTCCAGCGGAGTCGTTCCCACTGCTCGGAATACCAAGCTGCATCGCCGGCGAATCCTCCGAGCTGTGCCAATACGCAGCCTGGAGGCATCTTGAAATCGAGGCTATCCAAGTGATCGGCCTTGCCATATCGGCGACGCCGATCATGTTCCTCAGGATCAGTCATCCAAGCTGTTCTCCGTGGCGACGACGAGCACTTGTGCGGTCACGCGCAGGACACGCTGATCCACGTTTCCATTGGCACACGCGCGAGCGAAACGGACGGCATCTGACTTCTTTGCAAAGCCTTTGACCTGCGTGTTCCAATCATGATCAAGGGAGCCGTCGCACAGCACGATCCACATCTCGGCCGTCGCGTCGAAGTGATCCATCGACTTCTTCTCGAGGAGCGTGTCGTACGCAGCCGATTTCATGCCGAGGCCGCGAACCACCTCTGCACCGCGAAATCTCTTGGGTAGTGCTTTCGTCCTTGATCGGCGTTTCATAGCGAAGGGCCTTTGTAGCGACAAGCGCCGCTGCGCGGAATGGGTGATCAGGTACCCGGGATCTCGCGAACGAACCTCTGATGGAACTCTTCGTCCGGCATTGCCGAAAGGTAATTGCCCTGGTCATCACTCTCATCGAGCACGACCCACCAACCGAATTGAAGCGTGCACGTGTCAGCGGTATCTAGCGACGGATAACCCCTAAGAAGACGTACCTCAAGAAGCCCATCCTTCAACGCTGCACTGAAAGAGCGCCGTTCCCCATCGAGCGGAGACCGCAACCCCGCACGCAATGCGGATAGCGCCTCTTCCACATCTCCCATCCAGCGTGTGGCGTGGAAGGCCTTCTTCTTCCACACCCTCACTTCTTGGCAGCCTTCGCATGGGCACGCTGAATGAAGTCGAGGGCGGCAAGTGCCTCTTCGTACCGTTTGTCCCAGCTATGATCGTTGCGCTTGTGTGAAGCGACCCGCTGATCGAGTACGCAGGCACGGGCAAAGCCGAGGCCGTCGATGATCGCATCAGTGATGTTAGGTCGGCTCACGAACCCTCCACGATGCGCTGTAGCGCTGCAACCGCAGCCCCATCGATAACACCTAGGCTTTTCTCGATCCCAGTACCAACGAGAAATGCTTGTACATAGGGCAAGTAGGCATGGACGTTTTTCACCGTGACACCTGACGCGAGAGCAAGGGGCTTGTCGTTGTTCGCGAGGCCGTGTCGAAGCTCGATGAGCTTATGCACGTCGACGGGTTTTCCAGTGCCGGGTCCACTCGTGCAGAGGACATCCACGTAAGGAGAAGCTGCCGCAGCGGCGGAACAAAGTTGATCGTGTGCAACCTCGCGCTGGTACTTGAACGCCACGCCGCCGAAATAGAGACCTCCCCATCCACGCTCGTGTCGATCTTTGCCGAAAGCTGCGGCGACAGGTTGCTCTTTTCGTCGTTCGTCAATCTCCGCCGTATCCGTCCAGATTCCGTCGATCTTTCCATAAAGCGTCGAAAGTGCGGCGGCTGCAGACAGGCCGAGTAAATTCACGCCGACCCACAAGGCAGGAAAACGTCCCTGCACCTCGCGAAGAAGCGCAAGGAGTTCGTCCTCGCGCATCCCTTGGTTGATGAGAAAGATGCCGCGAATGCCGACGCGGACGCATAACCGGATGCTATCAAGCGCGATCACACGGCTGACCGGATGGATCACCGGCAGCAACACCCGCGACACACCGAACGTCTGCGCGATTAGGTTCACTTCTTCGCCTTCTTCGATGAGAGCTCGACATGAAGGTTGCAGGTGCCGCGGACCCAATCACTGAGGGTCAGCTTCGATTTCTCAGCCGCCGATCTCCAAGCACGGCTCTCGCGCCGCTTCAGACGGATCTCGATGCGATCGGTTCGCGTGGAAGCCACCCGCGACGTATACGGATCTTTGTACGGACAGTCAAGCCGTTGTACGTACAGCGCGGCTGTGATACCGATCAAGCCTTCCATGAGCTTTTGGAATTCGCTCGACACTGTTCCACTTCGTCAGATCGACGCGGAGATCGCATCTCTCGAGAAGCTGCCGATGGGAGATCGTACCGTGTCCGATACCGATCGACTCACCGATCTCCGTCGGGCTCGGCGTCGCATCACGGGGAGCCGTCGTGGCGACTTCTGATCGCGTACGCTTGATCGTGTCCCTCTCCGAGGGCGGGTTTCAGATCCGACCCGCGCCACCACTGCCGGACGTCGAGCCCGGCGAGCAGTTTCATGTCACCTGCTGGCCACAGTGCGATGTGAAGATCCGCGAGTTGCTCGTCCGCGACTATCAACTCATCCGCGTTGTTACGGAGGATCTGGCCATCGAGTCCTTTTCAAGGGTGGAAGTCGACGGCGCTCCACCCTTGAACCACTGGACGCTCTGGACGCCCGCGCAAGAGATCCCGGTCATGGGAGGCCGAAGTGTCACGCTTACGTTGCAGAACGAACAACGGCGATCGCTTCGGCCGTACAGCGGCACGTTCGTTCGTTTCCTCCAAAGGACTTCATGAAGAGCTACCGCTGCAAACATGCCGTCGAGGCCAAGCGCTGGATGGATACCGACGAGAATCGGGAGAGCTTCGCCCTGTGGTTCGAGGAGCATGACGCCGTGTTCGAAACACGCGGTCCCGTGATCGTGCTGCCCGAAGAAGGTGAAGTCACCGAAGGTGAATGGGTCGTCTACTGGGACGGCGAGTTTATCGTGATGTCGGAAGACATGTTCCTCGAGACCTATGAAGAAGTCCCATCGCCGTGAACATCGACGAAGCCAAGAGGCGTGTGGCTGAGCGGGACGCCGAGCTGCGTAAGCTCGAAGACACGTTCATGAAGCTCGGACAAACGCATGCGGGACCTGTGCTGCTGGCGACGATCCGCGCGCTGGTCGAGATCTGCCAAAAGGACGGACCACACTTCGCGACGATCAATAAGATCAAGCTCTACACGGGCGTGATCTCGATGCTCCAGCACCAAGGGATCTCACCGCCGTGACACCGCTGAAGATCATCACGGATGGATGCCGATCCTGCGGGGCGTGCTGTGTCAGCACGCGCGGCAGTGGCGAGGTGCTCGCATACGGTTACGCAGACGTGACCTCGAAGGATCGGGATCGTTTATCGCCCCATGTACGACGGCAACTTCTCGAAACTGTCCACGGCAATGAGACGTGGTACTCGACACAGGCGAAGGAATTGTCGATGGGCGGGGCGGCCTGTCTGTATCTTCGCGGTACTCCTGGGCAACGCTGTTCTTGTGCGATCTACGAAACCCGTCCCGAGATCTGTTCTGACTTTCGTATTGGAAGCCGCCGCTGCCATGAGGCGCGGGCGGCGTTGAACACTCACTTGCAAGAAATGGAATCTGATGCGCCCTCTCCATGATCGTGTTGTCGTTCGTCGTACCGAGGCAGAATCCAAGACCCCTGGCGGTCTCATCATCCCGGAAAATGCGAAGGAAAAGCCCGTCGAAGGTGTCGTGATTGCCGTTGGAAACGGGATCCGCGACAAGGATGGTGTGCGCGTGCCGCTCGATCTCAAGGAAGGAGATCGCGTGCTGTTCGCAAAGTACAGCGGCACCGAGGCGCGCGCTCTCGGCGAAGATCACGTGATCCTACGCGAAGACGACATCCTGGCCGTGCTCTCGTAACCACGTGCTGGGCGATCCAACCGATCTGAAGGATGCGTGCAACGCGCGCCTCTTCATCAGCGACGACTACGGAGACAACCGCGCCACGATGCGCTGTCAACTCGCGCCCGCGCATGATGGAGTGCACTGCGAACGCTTCCAGCGGGCGGGCGGCGAGATCGTGATCACGTGGGTTGCCGACGAGCGACAGCGCTGTTCCTACGGTTGCGGGCAGTGGGAGCACCTACACAAGATCGATCAGTGTCCTGCTTACTTGGAGGATGTGTGAGCTTCATCGTCGGGCGACCAAGCGATCGCAGGATCTTGTGGGCGCTGATTCGTGTGCTTTTCTCAAGGAGCTTCGGCCGATGACGAAAGACAGTTGCACGAACTACTCTCCTGCAGGGTTCACCGGGCGCTGGCAAGACTGGCATCGCGGACATGGCTGTCCACTCGATGACGGCAAGCCCCGCAGTGACGCGGGCGTCGTCGAGATCCGGCAGATGGTGGAGAACGGCTCGATGGACGGTGAAAATGGTTTTCTGACGGATGCTGAGCTAAAGCTCCTGCGAGTTCGCACGACCTCAAGCGATACGCTTCTCATCCGCGCGATCGCCGAGTTGCAAGCACGGCGTCAGCAAGATGCGATCGACAAGCTTCGTGGCAAATGAGACGGCCTTGTTCCAATTGTCCCTGGCGCGTGGACGCGCCACGCGAGCATTGGGATCCGCAGCACTTCGTCGACATCTATCGAAACTGCCAGGATGACGGTCTCCACGTCATGCTCTGTCACAAAGCCAACGAGCTTCCGAAAGAGCAGCGTGGAGACGTGCCGTGCCAAGGCTGGATCCGTGTGATGGGATCTTCGGCGATCGGGGTGCGGATCCTCGCGCTGCGCGGGAAGGTCACCCCCGCAGAGATCGAGGATACAAAGGGTCCCGAGTTGTTCCCTTCGTTCGAGGCTATGCTGCGAGCGAACAAGATCAAGCTTCCACCTCGTTCGCGCTGGAGACCTCGATGACCAAAATTCTTGACACGGCAGGCACGCTCCAACTCTTCGATACCGGCCGTCGCTGCTCCGTGCGAAACGTTCGAATCTTGCGCGTTCATTGCACGGAGTCGTGCTCCGAAGACACCTTCTTACACGACGCGATCATCGACGCGTTCTGGAGGACATCGAAGATGATGAACGGATACCACCAAGGCTGTGACCCTAACTCCCTTTGGCGGACCGATCCAGCCGCTGCCAAGCTCCAGCAATCCACGCTAAAGTCACTCCTCGACAAGGAGCCGATCGGCGCGTGTATCGCTTGTGGCGAGCTGGACTGCACCGGCGCGGAAAGAGGAAACTAGATGTTCCTTCCTTTCGAGAGTTGCCCGTACTGCAATGGCTCGTTGGAGACGGCGACAGATTGTCGGAATCCATGGCATCGCGGCGTGATCGTCCATCAAGAAAGTCCACGAGACCGGGCGCGGTGCGGCACCGCGATCGACGATCCGCCGAATCAACTTTCGATCCGCTTGGACTTCGTGTCGTGTCATAGGTGCCATTTCGAATGGTTCGCTCAAAGTGCGGAAGCTGCCACTCCAGGCTTGGGCCTAGCTTTCCGACTGGCGAAACAGCTCATCGAAAAGCAGAACGAGCGTAATGTAGCTCAAGTGCAAGCGATCGAGGCCCAAGCCAAGACGATCGGAACCTTGCAAGAGACGCTCGAAGAGCAACGAAACGTCGTCCAGGCCCAAGCCAAGACGATCGGAACCTTGCAAGAGACGCTCGAAGAGCAACGCAACGTCGTCCAAGAAGCGACGCGGGCTGTAGAGGCGACGAAGGAGAAGATCGATCGGGTGACCGCCGAACGTGATCGTCTCGCCGAGATCATCCACTACATGCGAAATGACTATTCTCCGCTCGGCGCGCGCGGTTGCGCGCTCTGCGTATACGATAACGGACGGTTCATCCGCGCCTGCGCGGTGCATCGTTGGTACGAGGAAGTGCTATGAACGAAACTGAAATCCACAAGAACGGTACAAACGATCCGCCTCCTTCTGCAGCGGAGATCGCGCAGATCTACGAAGCTGCCAGTGAGCCCGGGGAGCCTGTACCGGAGCCGAGTGCACCGGAGCCGAGTGCACCGGAGCCACAATCCGCACCGGAACCACCAGCGACGCCAGCGATCGACCATCTGCGACTTCGCATGAAGGTGTGGACCGACACAGCGACGTCCAAGCGCTATCTCATGCCCGCCGCGTTCATGCGAGATGTCGTCAACGGAAAACCCGTCAGCGATGTCATGTACGCCTACGCACTGCGGGATGACGACACGAAGCTCGTGACGCTCACGGCACGCGAGTGGAACGCACTGCCGTACTTCTACTTCCACGAAGACGGCCCAGCCCCACGTGCCAGCGGCCATCCAGGGAACGTGATCTGACGCGGCACATCCCGCACCGACGAAGAAAGGTCTCTGATGCCGCCGCTCACACGGAAGACACTCGACAAGTTCACCTGCCAAGCGCCAAGCTGCACGCACGAAGATCATGACGGGCTCGTGCTGCATGGGCGTTGCCACATCAAGTCTGCGAGTCTGGCGCACTGTTGGCCGAATGGGATCGTTGCAATCTCCTGCAAGCAATGCGGTCAAGCGATTGCGGAGATTGAGCTCCACGCTGAAGAGTGCTCCAAGATGAAGCAGGCCCTCACGTGTACGGATCCATCGTGCAAGGAGCTGCCGGAGAACCACAGTATGGTGCTCCTCGCGCAGTGTCACCCGAAAGCAGGCGTTTTCATCACGTATCAAGCAGGGAAGATCCTCGTGACTTGCGGCAAATGCGAAACGGTATGCTCCCAGCTGGCTGTGGCTGCAGGCGAGCAAGGCTCCTGATGCTGGCGTTCCTCGACGCTAGCGTGGGGAGCTTGGTGTCCTGATGCTGGCGTTCCTCGATCTTGAAACCAGCGGGCTCGACGTCGATCACGACGAGATCTTGGAAGTTGCCTGCCTCGTGATTGACGATCAGCTCTCCACGGAGGTCGCGCGCTATCATGCCGTCGTTCGAACGGAGCGTGAGTTCTACGAGATGTCCGAAGTTGTTCGGGACATGCACACCAAAAACGGCTTGTGGGCAGAAGTGCAAGATGACTCGATCGCGTTACCGATCGATCTCGTCGATCGTGAGCTTTCGCGATTCCTACGGGATCATGCCGTCGAGCTGGATCAAGACACGCTAATGCGCCCACAGCTCGCCGGCAACGGAATTCATTTTGATCGCGCCTTCATGCGCCGCTATCTGCGCCGTGCGGAAGCCGAGTTGCACTACCGGCAGCTCGACATAACCGGCATAAACGAGATGGCACGACGTTTTTGTTCACCGCTCTTTGAAGGCCGTCCGCAGACACCCAAGCGAAAGCATCGGGCGTTGGATGACGTGCTCGAGAGCCTCGCCACAGCGCGGTATTACGCGCGGTCGCTATCGGAGTCCGTCGCGAAGTGAGCCCGTACCGCGAGCCCTACGCGCTCCCACAACGATCGAAACGGCCTTGGTGGAAACGGTTGCTCTGCCGCCTCAGCTTCCACGAAGGTCCTTTCCTGATCGGCCTACACTGCATTGAGTGCGAAGCGTGCGGTCGAATTACAGGGGACTAGCGTACAATGGAGCGTGACGCGATTTTGCGAAAGCAGGCGGCGACTCAAGCTGCGCGACGCGCTCACGCGAATGTGCAGCGGCAGGCTGCGCTATCCGCGAACCGGGGGATGCGATCCTTCAACGAAACGCCGCTCATGAAAATTGGTACGTGGATGCAGAGCCGACGAATCACAGGTCACGAGGACTCGATTCAAGGGGCGCCTCAAGATCTACTTGAAGAAGCACATATCCACATCGAGCGTCGGCTCATAGCGATCGCGCTCCAGCGTGGACCAAGCGCGCGTACGCGCTCCACGGAGCGTTGGCTCGGTCGATGGATGCAAATCGTTGAAAGTGAAATGCGTCGGCAACAGCCTAGGTGTTGCTTTGAGACGATCTAGAGCCGTCCCAAAAACCGCGTTATTCTATCTAGGATGACGATCACCGCCAAGATGGATCGGGGCGACTACGCCTCCATGTTCCTTCGAATCAAACACGGTTTCGAGATCACCATCGAAACGCCCCTGCGTGTTTCGGCAGCGGTCGATCCTACGTACGCTTCCAAACTGCGAGACGCCCTGAAACAGGGCCTGGCGCGCATCGAGCAAGGGAGCGCAGAGTCGGAGATCTTGCTCGATTTGCCGGTTACAATCACGACGGACATCGAGACAGCGCGACGGTTGCTGCGTGATCTGAATGACGGGCTGTAATGCGAGGGCCTAAATACCGTCACATCGTCCCTACCCTCGTCGACGCGATCCAGTTCACAGGATCCAACATCGAGGCCATCATCGAATGGCTGAGGTACCAAGATCACCACAAAGCGGCTCGCGTGAATTTTCATTCAGATAACGAATGTCTCTCTATCGCGACGACCACTGGAACAGTGATCACCTTCGCGAGGACGCATTGGATCATCGTCCAAGCGGATGGCATGATCGCGCAGGCCACAGACGCCACGTTCCGTGAGACGTACGAGGTAGCCCAGTGACCGAGCATCCCATCGAGCAAGCCGTCCGTCGATCCCACTGCGCGCACAACGATCGAGAAGATCCGCGGCACCAGTGCATCGGCTCCTGCAACATCAGTCCGCAGGGAGTCACGCTCTCGTGTGATCTGTGCGGAGATGCCCACAGGCCGATCGAGATCTCAGCTCCTGAAACCAGGCTTGTTTCGATCGTGCTTGAGGCACTCGGAATATCTCCTGAGGCGGTGACTCCTGAGTACAAGTCTCGAGCTGCTGAGGCCGCCAAGCGATGGATCGCTGCACGTCGATGAACGACAAACGTATCTACCCCGCGAGTGCTGCAAGTGGCGGGAATATCGAATCGCTGCATTCCGACGCGGTACTAGGTCCGTGCCCGAGCTGCCAAGCGACGTTGCGCTTTGGGATCGCGAAAGACCCGCAAACAGAGAAGCTTGTGCGGGTGCTCATGCATCCGATCCCGTTCTGTGGATACTTCGGTGAGACGGATCCTGCAGAAATCGTGCGACGTGTGACGGCATCGTAATCTTGGAAAAGTTATCCACCTCGAAGTAGGGTGATCCATGGCCGAGGTTAAGAAGGTTTCGAGCGTGGATTGCGAAAACGAGAGCGAGCGTGGGAAACGGGGGCACCGCGGGCATCGGGGCCACGTAGGTCCAACGGGTCCAACAGGTCCTTCTGGGAGTGGGGCGGGAAGTACAGGACCAACAGGAGCGACCGGATCAACCGGATCGACAGGCGGTGGTAGTACAGGTCCAACGGGATCCACAGGTGGTGTGGGCAGCACAGGTCCAACCGGAGCGGATGGCGGAACCCCTAATCCAACGCTCGTCGCCGACTATTTCGACGACTTCATCTCCGTCGCAAACATTGGTGCGAGCGGCACTGGAGCTGCCCCGGGCAGCGTCTTCTGGAACCCGACGAATGGCAACACGCTAAACATGATTGGGTCTGTGCAGATCCGCGCGAGCCTCATCGACTTGACGGGCCGTCTCTCGATCCTCACCGACAAGGGCAGCGCGCAGGTCGGAGATCCTTTCTTCTACTTCGGAACAGGGTCTTCCTTTTCATGGGAGTTCCGCTTCAAGGTCACGAACGTCTTCAGCCTCGGCAATGATGCACTGTTCGTGATCGGCGCGCACGATGGTGTTGGAAGTCTTCCGACGAACATCTGTGGGTTCACGGCGGGCCTGGGAGAGAACGGCAATCTGAACTGGTGGGCGGTCTGCCGATCTGGTGCGGCTCCCACGAAGTCCGATACTGGCATCGCCGTCGACACGAACATCCATCGCTTCAGTGCGAGCGCGGACTACAACACAGGTACCGCCACGTTCTTCATCGATGACGTGTCGGTCGCGACGATCAACACGAACGTGCCTACCGATCAGTTCCTTGATCTTCAGTGCACGCTGCTATCGATCGATGGGGACACCTTCGATCTGTACTGGGATTGGGTCAAGTTCCATATGGCGATGGCACGCCTACCGTAGATGCCGCTCCGAAGGGCCATCACGTCGGAGGCCTGTGGTACGACCGCACGATGCAGATCCTCCTCAGAATCTTGCTCGCGCTCGGATCGATCAGCCCGAAGAAGATCCAGCAACGGATCTCGTTCGCGCTACATCACGTCGCAGACAACGCGCGGTTGCACGAGGTCGCGAGAGGACTGCCAGATGTCGAGCCCGAGAAGGCCGATCGGTTTGTCGACGCGGCGATTGCGAAGCAGACGACGCAAGTGCCAGCGTCGTTGCTCGTCGCGCTTGGATGGGGAGAGTCCAGGTTCGACGCGCAGGCCCAACCTGCCTGCGGTGTGATGCAGGTCTATCCCCAGGATCTCGACGAGTCTCCAGCCACATGTGTCCACTGGCGAACGAACGTAGCTGCAGGAATGGAAGCAGGTGTGCGCGAGATCGAGATGATGCTCGCCGACAACCGCGTGCGTGGCGATCTGCAAAAGGCGCTGCTCTACCGAGCCTGCGGTAACCGCGCGTTCGACGGAACGTGCGATGCTAAGAAGTACACATGGGTCACAGCGGCGATCGCACGATGGCATGCGATCGCCGCACGATCGTCACGTGATTTGATCCCGGATGTGTGATGCCGAGCGGGAGGCGGATCGAAGAAACGCGACTATGCAAGACTGATAATCGCGATCGAAAATCCCTGATCGATGGCAGTGCCCGCAGAGTCCACCATGAAGACGTTGATGACCCCGAGCGATCCGAACAGGAACGAAACCGTTCCACTGTTGAAACCGCCGTTGACCGTCAGAAGCACGACGAGGTTGTTGTTGGAGGCCGGTGGCGTGCTCAACACGAGCGTATTCTGTCCGGTCGCGATGTTTGTGAAGGACGCGAATCCCGTCTGATCGACCGGGGTTCCGTCGGCCGCCACCTGCGCCGCTGCCAAGACTAGCCCTGCCGGACCAGCAGGTCCTGTCGCTCCTGTTGGACCTACATGGCCCCGTTTGCCGCGTTTCCCACGCTCCCCGCGCTCTTCACAACCTGCGAAAGCGGTTGCACTTGAAATGTCTGCCATGACAGAGGCTACGCTTCCCGAAGAAGCCACACAACAAAACGGCAACGCGGTGAACTCCGTCCGTTCCAAATCCACGTGAGGCCTTGATGACATCCTGCGAGATTTGCCACTCCAACGTCCCTCACGACGCCGAACACTACACAGTGACCAAGGACCGTCCCGACGGGTACTGGATCTGCCACAAGAATGTCGGCAAGGTGCAGTGCGCGAAGTGCGAGCACGTCTGGACCCCCAAGACGCTTAAACTACCGTCGCGTTGCCCTGCATGCTCTGAGACCTGCGATTTGTTCTGGGCCGACGATGGCGGCTGGGAACAAGCGGCAAGAGAGCGGTCGGCGCGGAGAGATGACTACTGAGCCTAGCGAATGCTAGCTATGCCTGCTTCGCGAGCGGCACGCGCGACAGCGCGGTAAACCGCGCTGTGAATCTGTGGAGTCTCTCCGAAGTTCCGTGGTGGATCGACCTTGACGCCTTCGTCAAACCATCCGACGCCGTGCCCTTGTGACTGCATGGCGCCTTTGTAGCCTGCGTCGTTTGGCGAGAACTTTGCGGCAATCTCGTTGAGCTGCGCGTCCGTGAGTTGATCCTTCACAGCCTTCGTGAACTTCTTGGCGACAGTACGTGCTGCAGGCGGAACCTCGGGGAGCACATTCTCCCAGTTTCCACCAGGTCCTGGCGTGAGCTCGACGTAACGGCGATCTTCCTCGAGTAAATTCTCGACTTCGTTCATGTACGGACTCGCCCAGAATCCAAGAGCGGCACCTTCTGTGAAGTCAGCCCAGTCGTAGCTTTTCTTGCTCACCATGCCGGTAGCGCCTTCGAATGCGCGACGGGTTTCCTTGGGGACGCGAGCGAGCGCCTTCGCGAAAGCTGGCGACATCGTCGAAGCCTTCACGGCACGCAGAACCTCCGCAGCTCGCGTCGCAGCCCGCGTCGGATCATGCGCGTGCTCAAGCAGGGCGTCCATCGCGACGTCCCAAACGTCGCTGCTGCTGACCGTCGAGTGCGCGGACCGCCGCTTCGTAGATGACTTCCGTTGGAGGAAACTGTGGATATCCCGATCCAGTTGCGCGGCGGACTTCTTCATCGATCCCTCAGATCTTTTTGTGCGTTGCCAGGATAGTAGAGATCCGTGCCTGCACGTCCTCGATCCTCCGATGAAGATCGTGCACGCGTTCAGCGGTGTTGCCCGCGTATCCCAGCGCGTTGAAGAGGTTGTCGCGCTCGACCTCCAAGGCCTTCAGCTCTTGCTTGTAGGCGGTCGACCTGCGGGGCTTCTTCGCGAGAGCATGTGCGATCTCGCGATCTAACTGCGCGCCGGACTTTCGCTTCGTCGAACGCGCCGTCTGGATCGATTCAAGATACTCCTTCCCCAACTCCGTCGTCACGAGCGTGTCCTCACGATAGGGAGCGGACCCTTTCCTAGGCGGCTGTTCATAGCCGCCACGTCGTTCGACGTAACCTGCACGTTGGAGTCCGCCGAGCATGTCCTGCATGTCGTTGTCCCACGACAGGAGAATCGATGCAGCGGTGGGTCGACGGAGCGCTTGCAGCACACGCAACGCGGCATCCAATTCACGCTGGGTGAGGATATGGCCGCTTCGCGATGGTGGATCGGGAAGAAAACGGGTCACGCGAGGTACCTCGGAGTCTCCAACTGATCGCGAGAGAGGAAGTTGGCACGCTCCGCAGTCCGCAACCACGTCGCTGCCGAGATCTCTTCAAGCATCTCTTTGGCCCGCCGCTTATCCTCCGCGTCTCCCGCGTAGCGGCCGAACGCGAGACCTTCGGCGAGCTGTTCGAGGCTGACACGATCGTCTTTGAGGCGGTACTCGTTATCGATGTAACGAATGGCGCGGGCCACTTCATCCGTGGTGGGCATCCGTGCCTTGGAATGCTTCTCCGTGAGCAGCTCGGACCACGCACGTTCCCACGCCGGATCGCCGAGCTTGGGCTTCCCCATGAATTCGGCAATTTCCTTGTCCAACTGCGCCGGCGACTTTCGCGCCGCGTGGGACACGCGCTTTTTACGTGCGTGCGAGCTGTGCGAGCAGCCAGACGAGCAGGCAGGTCCGAACCACCGACCATCCTCGGTTACGGCCTTGCCCGCCTTCACCGCCCGCGCAAGCGCGTAGTCGACCGCGATCGCCGATTCGTGAATCGCACGAGCCAGACCCTCCGCGTTGATCTCGGCACCATGCTTCATGTTCGAAAGATAAGCGGCGACGCGCGCATCGAGGCTCATCGATGCGTGGGCCGGCTTCGTCGGAACCTTGTAGCCTGCACTGCGCGCTTGCGAGAGACCGATCGCGATCGCTTGTTTGCGGGACGTTACCTTTCCACCGCTGCCGCTACGCAACGTGCCGTGCTTGAACTCATGCATCGTCTTCTCCATCTTTCCCGCCACGCCCTTCTTCGTCGCATGGGACAAGACTTTCCAGCCGACATGGAGAGGGTTTTGCCAGTGCTCCTCCGCCTCGGCACGTGTCGCAGGCCGCACGATCGCATCTGGGCCCCAATTCATGAGGAGCTTTTTGCGAGGACCACCCCCTGGGTACACACCGACGGCGCCGGTGACGCGGCCGGTAAACGTGTAGAGCGTGCGGTCGTCACCGCCGATCCATCCGCGTTTCTCATCGTAGTGCGGCAGGCTTGTCTTCTTGGTGGCCACGAGCCGAGCCTATCAGAAGGACTAAGCGACCGCGCGTTTGTGGCTGACGGCGCGGTGTCCGTGGCAAGGTTTGAAATCCATGTCGAACGTTTTGAAGTCGAACCCGCGCGTCGAGATCCTCTTCAAGACTCGCGGAGACACGACACGGGGCAAACGCTTCGGCTACGTCGTTGGTGTGAACACGACCGGCGGCATGCACCTCTTCGATCAGTCTCGGGCCTCGGAGCCTGGAGAAGCGGCCTTCCTTGTGTCGAGGTCAGCGGACGGTAAGAGCGGCGCGATCTGGTACTCGCATCAGGGGATCCGCTTCACGAAACCGCCACAAGAGTTGACGGAGCTCTCTCCTGATGAACGGGTAGGTGTCGATCTGATGCTCCAAGGTCGGCGGGACGATGTCCTGGAGAAGATCGTTCCGGATGTGGAGCGACGGCACGTGGTCCGATCGGTAGGTACCGCGCTTGGGACGTTGAAGCGGCCCCGTTAGTATGGCAGTAGGGCCGCGTTCTGCCGTTCTCCCCACCTAGGTCGTTTCGGGGAGTACAGGAGAAATCCGTCATCAAACAACAGGTTGGACTACAAAAATGGAGTCCTGTTCTCCCCGATCAGCCGTTCTCCTTGGATCCCTATGAGTCCCCTTGACGTGCTCTCTAGGGCTTCTATTTACCTCCTTACCAGGCCCTTCTTAAAGAAGGGGGAGAACAGGGGGAACATGAATAGGTACGAACACTTGAACCAGGCACTATGGGAGCACGATCTACCGAGGGGAGGATCAGTCGTAGATCCTGCAGATCTCCGCACCTGCGTAGATTTCGGCACTGTCAGGTAGGCTAGCGCTGTGAACGCGCGCGCTATCAGCGAACGGCCTCGACAATCGCACCCAAAGCTGGATCCTCGGGCACTCCAACTCCAGAGCAAAGACGTGCTGCTCCAGCGCTGGGAGCGCATCGTTGAAGGCTTCCGCCCGTGAGCGCGCACGAACAAGCGGATGGCATTCCTCTCCCGCATGGGATGCAGCCACCCACAAGTGCAATGTCTCCTGAGGATCTCGGCCAGTTGCTCGCTGCGATGAATGCTGGACCGGCACCCTCGGGATCTTCAAGATCTTCAACAACTCGGCGGGGCCCGCTGTTTCGCAAGTTTCTTTACGCCGTGCTCGTCGCGGCGATCGGCATAGGTGCATCGTTCGCCTCGTGCATCGGACAATCGTTTTCGCTGCGACAAGCACGCGCCCTCGAGAGCATCGAAACACAACTCCAAGGCCTCCGCACCGATCTCGCTACGGGGCGCCGTTTCGAAGGTCATTGATCGTAAAGGACGTGCGTGACCTTCAAATCGCCCATGAGAGCTGCGAAACGACTGCCTGATATGCCGACTCCGAAACGAGATCGTGGCGCGGCGGCTCTTCCGGAAAAGAAGCCGCGAGGTCGCCGCGTACGGCTCACCCATCTGGAAGTGAAACGCGGCGATGCATTGTGTCTTCGGATTGCGGTAGCGGATGGCGCGCTTGCAGAGATCGGCGATGAGCTCGGAGCCCTCGTTCGAAAGCTCGCGCCAAATGTGGCGACGGCGAACGTGGAAACCACCTCGATGGGAAACGAGTTTGTGATCTCTCAGCAGCACATGGAGAACGACGACAACTACCATGGCGCGGTACGCACACACCTCACTGCGCTGATCGGCGCGCTTTGCGACGAGTCCCTAGAAGACGCGCTGCGCATCACACGAGAGGAGCGGGCTCGTCGCTCCGAAGGAGGTAACTGATGCATTGGGGAATTCTGCTCGCTGTCTTTGTTGTTAGCGTGGCTGTAGGAGCGACGCGAGGGTCTCGATCTCCGCGGGATAAAAACTGATGGGTCACAAGACATCCCCAAAGCGCCGTCGACGCCCTGCGATCGTGTGGTCGCCCTTCATGATGCAGATGGCGCAGATCTCACGAGGAAAGAACACACTGGTCTTGAGTGTCTCGCCTGGAGAAGATCATTGGCTCGCGATCGCACTGGAAGCCCCGACTTCAGCCACTACCGCAGCGGCTGTGCTCGACAGCCACGCGCACAAGGATCTTGGCGTATTCAAGAATGCGGACGCAGCACAACGAGCCTGCGAAGGCTTTGCAGCATCCTGGCTCCGCAGGAAAATGCCAAAAGAAGATTGTGCCTGTGAGGACATCGCGGGACCAAAACGCCGACGGAAACGCGGATGACAAACTGAAGAACTTCCGTTACAACGTCTGCAATTGATGAACGCGCGACCTTCTGGCCGTTTCGAGCGGCGCCGTCCCGATGCGGGCCTGCGGATCAACCAACGTATCCGCGCTTCTGAAATCCGTCTGATCTACGAGGGCGAGCAACTCGGCATCATGTCCCCGCAGCAAGCGTTGCGGATCGCTGATGACAAGGGCCTCGATCTCGTCGAGATCTCACCAGGAGCGGCTCCTCCGGTGTGCCGGATCATGGATTACGGAAAGTACAAATTCGAGGAAGCGAAGAAGAAGCAGCTCTCACGCAAGGGTACTGCAATCTTCGAGACCAAGGAGATCAAGTTCCGTCCCAAGACGGAAGAGCACGACATGGACTTCAAGGTGAAGCATGTCCGTCGCTTTCTCTCCGAAGGTCACAAGGTCCGGCTCATCGTTGTCTTCCGCGGGCGCGAGCTAGCACATCCCCAGACAGGGAACGCGGTACTCGATCGTGTGGTGGCACGCTGCGAGGATCTCGCGACGGTGGAGGTGCGGCCAAACATGGAAGGTCGGCGCATGCTCATGATCATCGCGCCGCGCCCGAGTGTCGTGCAGAAGGCCCAGGAGCTGAAGAAGGCCAAAGCTGCCGCTCTTGCGGCCGAGCGATTGGTGCGGAAAGATGATCGGCTCGAGCTGGAGGACGATCTCGACGAGGCTGCGATCAACGCGGACGTCGAAGACTCTGAAGACGCTGAGTAACGTGATTTTTGGAAGGATTTTGTCCTCGGGGTAGGGTAGTCCGTGGCGGAAATCAAAAAGATCGGCAGCCTTGTCCCTGAGATCTCCGAAGAGGATTGCGAGCGCGGGCCTCGTGGGCATCGTGGGCATGAGGGCTCTACCGGAGCGACCGGACCCACCGGAGCAACCGGGCCTTCAGGTGGCAGCAGCGCGGACTTCGCGATGGCCTCGATCGGCAACAGCGAAGGGCCGACGATCATCGCGCAGGTCAACGTTTCTGCCGTCAGCTTCGACGGAACTTCGACGACGCTGACACTCACCACGCCTGTCCCGGATCCGACCAAGGCGATCTTGGAAGTGACGTTGTTCTCGCCGGCAGGACCGCCCAACGCGGTCTATGCGAGCATGATCGATGCGAGCCATGTCGGAATCAGCATCCTCAATGTCGGCGGTGCCCCCGTCTTCACGGCCTTCTTCCTTCGACTGGCCTTGGTTCCATAGCCAGCTCGTCGTCGAGCACTCGCTCATCGAAGCCATCTTGTCCCGCGCCTTGGCTCCCAGCGCAGGGATCGGTGAACGAGCCAATGTCGTCGATGGTGGCTGGCGATCTGGAGAAAGCATCGCCTACTGGCCAGAGGCAGCGCACACACTGGAAGCTCTCCGCGAATGCCTCGCGACCAAAGGGCTCCGCGCGTGGGCTGTCGTTCACCGAGGCGACGGCAGCTATCACAACTGGCATCGCCACGATGGAACACACTGGCGGTGCTCGGGGGTCCTCTATCTAACCAATGGAGGAGCACGCACCTTGTTTCGACACGACGGTAAGATTCTGAGATCCGCCCCCGCGCTAGGGCGGGTGATCACATTTCCTTCAAAGATCGAGCATGCTACCGAGCGGCACTACGGTCCACCACGGATCACGGTGGCCTTCAACGTCGCTCCATGAATCGGGCGAGCTGTCAGAGTCGCATGTGAAGCTAGGGTCGTGGAAATCGGAACCGTCCGCAGTGAATGCATCGAAGCCTTGATGAAGCTGGAAGCGTCGCAACGTGTGAGCGTTCTCCAAGGTTTGATCAAGATGTTCAACGTGCCCGCACGCTGCCAATCGTGCGGTCTCTCGACGGAAACCGTCGTGCAGTGTGGCGCGTGCACAACGCCGTCACCGACAGCTGCGTAGGTCGGCCATTCCCGGCAGCCCCCGCCGAATCGAGGAGATCCCATGAAGCGTTACGCACCATCCACCAGGACCTTATTGGCGTGTGGTCGGATTCGCCATGGCGGGATCCAACGGATCCACCTACGCAACGATCGTATATGAGCGCGAAAGCACGGACGGCGATCCCGCGCCGACGCAATAGCGCGACGGCTTCATAGCCTTCGAAACGCGGCTTCCACCACCCGTTTGCAGTGCAGATCGCCGAGGCCGTTGTCGAGGACCCAGCAAGAGACGTCTGGGCTGACATGACAGACAGGGCACTCGATTCGATAGGCGCGCTGTGTCAACACCTTGAGGGCACGGTCGAGGTCGACACGACGAGCGATCGAGCGAGGCTTGCTCGGGAAAGCGGACCTCAAGCTTTTCCCCGCGGCATGCGTGCGAGCTGTGGAACCAACAACCGTTCCGCACCCCGTGCTGCGATTTCGATCACCCGCGCTCGATTCGCGCGGCGTGGAAGCTCTTCGTTGAACGGTGTCGATTCCTTCGGACCGAGCGCGTGATCGATCGCGCGTTGTGCGGGACTCTTGGGTGTGCGCGCCATGCCCCATCTTGAACCGTCAATGTTGAAGCTTTCAAGAGACCCTCTTGACATCTCTCGCAACCGTCCGCAGGATGATCTCCATGTCGCTGCATTGACCGAGAGCGCCTCGTGCGTTCTCCTAGTGTTCCGCCGGATGCTCCGAGTCCATCGTCGAGCGTCACCGACGTGAGTCCCAAGACTCACTTCATCATCGTCCGAGAGGATCTTCCCAAGGGATTTCTCGCCGCCCACGTCGCGCATGCCGCCGGCGAAAGCGGACCGGCACCGCCAGAGTCCATCGCGGTTGTGCTCGGCGTCGCGGACGAAGCCGCGTTGCTCGCGATCGCGGAGCGACTCACTGTGCATGCGGTCAAGCATGTACTGATCCGTGAGAACGCGGGTGTGTATGCCGGACAGGCGACCGCCATCGGCGTGCGTCCCACGCACGACCGCAAGCGTGTCGGAAAGGCGGTGTCGAGCTTGCGACTCGTCCGGTGATCGATCATGGAGCCGCGGCGAACCCACGTGAACCGTCGCCTCGCGACGCTAGCGTCGTCGCGGCTCCGCCAATGCCTTCGTAGCTCAACGACAGAGCGGTCGGTTCTAACCGACGAGACGGTGGTTAAACTCCATCCGAAGGCTCTTGGGGATGTAGCTCAGTGGCAGAGCGAAAGACTCGAAAGAGTTTTCGGTGGTGGTTCGATTCCATCCGTCCCCACGTGATATAGGTACAGCGATTGGAGTCCGAGCTGCCGGGTGCAGCACCGCGAGTAATGATCGCGGGGTGATCGGTTCGAGCCCGATGGACTTCGCTAGCGCTTGTCTCGAAAAGAAGCGCAACCCGGGGCGCGTAGCTCAGTGGCAGAGCGGAAGTGGTGATGAAACTTCAGGTTGCGGGTTCGATCCCCGCCGTGCTCACGCAATCGTCGGAAACGATCTTCCACCACGGCGGTGTGTAACCGTCTAGCTCGCAGCGCGGGCCGTACGTTCCGCCCAGCTCGAAGAGCACCGCGCCGGTCCGCTCATCGATTCCGTAGAGGATCGAATCTCCGTGGGTGCGTAGCGATACCATGATCGCTTGTCTAACGATCTTCCTGATTCCTGTGAGTGCTTCATCGATCTTCGCGCGCTCATCCAAGGCAGCTTCCAGGAAGAGCTCTTCGCGACGCTGAAGGAACACCAACGCGCGTTCCCCCAGGTCGAGGATGATTCGCGTAGGATCTGTGGGGCGTAACGACCACGACTGAAATATCAATGGCGCCCGCCAGAACCGAGGCTCCTCCTCACGGCCCCAAAAGGTCGCAAAAAGCTGCCGCCCTTCTAGGTACGCGTCGCCAATGTACTCGATGTCGAGTTGCACACGCGCCTCCACGCGCAACGTCTCGAAAGATAGATCTAGCTTCGAAAGAGCCTCCGCAGGCACAGGCCCGCTTAGAAACTGCGATCGTCCGTCGATTCGAAGATCGTGGATGATCCAGTCAGCAGCATCCCTAACCGTCAAGCGCTGCGGTTGGAATGGACGCTGCGGTCTCGACTCGATCGTCAATACACGTGGCGTCGGGATGTGGCATCCCCACACCTGAAGCTTCGCAACACCGTCGCCTAAATAGGTCTTGAGATCTTCCGCGGAGAGCATCCAATACCGTCAGGCTACAACGATTTCGTGATGAACCTACTGGGTAGACTGCTACCCACACGTTAGCGACTAGCGACCAGCGTGATGCTTGCCCTGGTAATACGCGTCGTGATGGTACGGACCGCTCGTATCCTTGACGTGTAGATCGAGAGGGCTGTTGCGACGGTCTGCTTTATCCCAGGCACGTTGCTGCTTGACGCGGCCAGCGCGGCGATGGCCGCAGCACCCACAGTTTCGACCAGCCGAGCACTTGGGACGACGGGATCGGGACATTTGACCGTAGCTTACAGCCAGCGCGTGGGTAGATCTCGACCCATGTTCGTTGACCATGGCTTCTGCGACAGTCCTTGCGATGAGCGTCGAGAACCGCGAAAGCTTCTTCCAGCGTCTCTACCCCTTCTTCTCTCCGAAGATCCTCCGTGACATCGAGCTGGCGTACATCCTCGCGAAGTCGGCGCACCGATCGCAGGTGCGTAAGGAACTCGACGCGCACGGCGATCCAGTGCGGTATTTCGAGCATGTACGCCGCGCGACGCTCATCGGGATTGATCTCGCGAAGATCGTCCGGCCTGACACCGTGATCGCCAGCATCTTGCACGATGGGATCGAGGACACGCGTGATCTCCGTCCCGAGATGATCGAGCACGTCTTCGGCGTGGACGTGTGCGGGATCGTAAAGGTGCTCTCGAAGGATCCGAAGGAGGGTTACCTCGATCGGTTCTACGTGTGCACCGACTGGCGACCGTACTTCGTGAAGGCGTGCGATCGACTCGACAACCTCCGCTCGATGGCAGGATCCACTCTCGAGTTCCGTCGAAAACAGGTCACCGAGACCCGGGACAAATACTTCCGGTTGTTCGATCGGATGGTCACGCTGACGCCCGAAGAGTATCGCGATGGAGCGCGGCGGCTTCGTGAAGCGATCATCGACGCGACCCACGCTGCGGCCCACGCGATTCCGCTCGCGGAGGCTCTCACATGATGACGTACTGGACAACCGACGACTGCGAGCTGGTGGAGGCAGCGATCTTGATCCACGGCTACAACGAAGCCGCACTCTGTCGAATGATGCGTGACGAGTGCAAGTGGTCCCTCAGCAAGACACGTGAGGTGTATGCCGCCGTCTGCACGCAGCGCGGGCTCGCGAGGGACGGGTACAAGCTCGCGCTCTGACTCAGCCACGCTGCCGACGAGCCTGTCGACGGCGGCGCCGTTCAACCGCACGTCGCACCGCCGCGGGTAGCGCCTCGAGCCGCAAGCGCTCTCGCGCTGCCTCTGCTTCGCGGGCTTGCTGTCTTGCTGCCTGCGCTTCCAGGTAGCGTGCCTTCGCACTCGCCCACAGCGCCACGCTCTCGTCGAGCGCCGGATCAACGGCGAGCGAGAAACCAAGAGCGCGGAGCTGCACCGCGAGGGTGCGGAGGTAACCACGCCGTTTCTCTTCAGGGACAAGCGCGACGAGGGTTGCATCGGCGCCAAGTGCGGCGAAGACCACGTCGCTGAAGACACCGTCCGCCGGCAAGTGCTCCTGGATGCGATCGATCGCGACCTTCTCGTGGTCCTCAAGCCGTGCGAATAGCTCAATCGGCGAGGGCGACACCATCGTTGCGAGGAACGTCCATTTCACTTCAGGCCGCGGCGCCATGCTTGACATGACCGTGCCACGAACAACCCGCGACTTCCAGATCAGGTACGAGCCGCATGTCAGCTGTACTGGGTGAGAGGCTCTTCGATGCGTGCCTGGATCTTCCGCCAACCCGGCAGGTTCTGATCCATCAGCTCATAGAACCGACCGTCGTGTCCGTCCGTACGATGGTGCACGAGCTCGTGCACGACGAGATATTCGACGGTCTTTGGCGGGAGCTTCGCGAGCGCCGTATTGAACACGGTGTGCCCGATCGTTTTGTTCGTCGATCCCCAATAGGTCTTCATCGGCCGCAACTCCCAGTTCAGCACATGCACGCCGAGGATAGGTTCCCACTTGTCGATCAAGCGTTGGAGCTGACCGCGGAGTCGCTCTTTCTCTTTCGACTCTTCGAGATCTCGGTGAAAGATCGAGTGCTTCATCGACAGCCACCATTGTCGCCGACGCCAACGTGCTGTGCAACACTTCACGGATGGCACGATCACTCCGTCCGTACGGCCCGGGCACCGCTAGATTTTCTACCTGCAAGACGTGGCGCTACGCGCTGACCCGAGACTTGACCGCCCAGCCGCATCCAACCCCCCGTCGCGGGATCCTGCTCTCGATCGGACTCAATCCGTCCACAGCGACGGATGACGATGACGATCCGACGATTCACAAAGAGTCTGGATTCGCGGTCGACTGGGGGCACGCGTTGTATCTGAAATACAACGCGTACGCCTACCGCGCGACGTTGCCGAAGGACATGTTCGCGGCGCGGAAACGCGGCGTCGACATTGTCGGCCCCGACAACGATCGTTCCATCCTGGAGGCAGTCCACCGCATCCGTCACGAAGGAGGACTCGTGCTCGCGGCTTGGGGTAAGCATATCGAGCCCGATCGTCAACAGGTTCTCGGAGCACTTCTCCGCGAATTTCAAGTCGTCTGCGTGGACACCAACAAAGACGGCAGTCCTTCGCACCCGTTGTACAAGAGCGCGGACTACATCCGGCCGTGGCGGTGTCCGACCCTTCCGGTCCCGTTATGAGTCTGCGACCCTTCCTCGATCATCTACGCGACGCCTTCGGCAACCCATCGAAGGCGCGAGTCTCGTACATGCGCGAGCGAGGCTGGAAAAACGATGAGCTGTGGTACGAGGCCTGGCGGAACGGACTTGGTGACGAGGTCGATGCCGCGTGCGCGATCGTGCCACTCGGCAAGCCCGATACCCCTAAGACCACCAAGAAGTCTTAGCGGCGAGACTTCTTCTTCTCGGCAAGGCACTCCGCGATGTCAGCATCCAGATCGGCCTCGCTCTTACCATGGCTCTTCTTGGAAGGCTTCGCAGCCGCCTTCGGTGTCTTGGCGCGTGTGCTTCCACCGAGCTTCCGCTCCTTGCGCGCGACATCGCCGTCGCTGTCGAGGAAGTAGAGGTACCTCGAGTAGTCCAATTCGAGGTTGGTTGCCGCAACCTTCTGCGGCTTACCCTTCGGCATCCCTGGCTGCTTACGCGGCGTCGCCCAGACGTCACCGTCTTTGATGTAGTACATCAGGTCGTTGTCACGTTCGATCCCGAGGCGTGCGATCTTATCAGTCAACATGGGAGGACCCTAACCGAAGGATTACCGTCGCTGCGAGGGGAAAGCTCAGAAGATCTTCTTAGGATCTTCACAGGTATCCTTGGGCATGACCAAGGACCATACGTTCGCCCGCCTCTTGGAAGGGGATCAGCCTGGAGAGAGTCGGATCCGCTGCTCGTGTGGCTGGACTTCGGTAAGTGCACCTGGGCACCTGCTCGATCTCGACATTCACTTCGCCGAAGTAAACAACGTCTCCTATGAAGAGCAGAAACAGCGCACCGCTGAAGCGCTGCGAGCTGCCGGCATCACGTGTCCTGATCCGAAGCCTCTCAACTGAGAGTGACGTCGTGCAGATCGAGGCGACTTCCGAGAAGTTGTCGCAGGTACGTCAACGCTTTCTTCTCGAGCTGTCGGATACGCTCGCGCGAAAGACTCATGTCGGTACCGATCTCGATCAACACCTCAGGCTCTGCATCTCCGAGCCCGAACCGCCGGCGAATGACTTGGGAAAGCTGCGCAGGCATGAGGCCAAGGGCCAACTCGATGCGCTCATGCTCTTGACGACGAATGAGAACCTCATCCGTTCTGGGTTCGGTACTCGCGAGGGTGGAGGGTAGCTCGCCATCTTCACCAACCGAGTCGAACGCTGGCAGCGCCTCCGCGTGCCGGAGCCAGTCACTTTCCAACGACTGGATGCTCTTCTTGGAAACTTTGAGCCGCGCGGCCAGCTCGTCTTGTGTGGGATCACGGCCGAGCTCCGCAACCAGGACTGTCTTGGCAGACCGCGACCGGAACAAAAGCTCTTGAAGATGTACCGGAACGCGCACGTCTGCTCCGAGGTTCTGTCTCGCGCGTACGACGTAGTGCCGGATCCACCATGTCGCGAAGGTGTTGAACTTGAGCCCGCGACGATGATCGAAGCGTGCAACCGCCTTGAGCAGCCCGAAGTTACCCTCTTGGATGAGGTCACTCATGGAGAGCCGGGTCTTGAAGTGGTAACCGTGTCGCCGAATGGTCGCGATGACCAAGCGAAGGTTGCTGGTTACAAAGCGTTCGCGAATCTGATCTGCCTCTACAAGCAACGGTCGCAACGCGCGCAACTCTTCAGCATGCCGATCGCTAGAAGTGGCTTCGGCAATCACGCGGTTCGCGAGATGACGATCGAGATCCGCAGCCCGTGCGGCTTTCGCACTGGACGGCTTGATGGGCGGCTCAAGCTCCAACAATTGTTTCCGAGCCGCGAAAGCTAGCGGGCCTTTGAGCAAAAGTTTCCAGATCGTGATCTCGAGACTTTCGAGCCGTTTCGCCAGGACGATCTCTTCTTCTGCCGTGAGGAGCGCGTGTCTACGAATTTCGGCCGCGTAGAGTTGTTCAGCGTCTGCACGACCTCGCTCGAGCGCTTGGCGCGGCGGCTTCCTCGGCAACGTGGCCGCGGGTTTACGTGGCAAACGCTTCTTAGAAAGATGAGTGGAGGACGCTCCCACGATCCCCGTTCTACACGAGAACGCCGTAGAACTGTCAGCCTTCAACTACGACGGCAGATCTGACCCGATGAGATCACGGGCTGCTAACTGGATTCCTGCTCGCGTGAAGAGGTCCAACATCGAAGAGGCTGCCACCTCGCCTTCTAGATGGAGCCGGGTTGCGATGAAGATCACGAGCGCGAGGACAGGCATCCTGGACACCCAGGAAGCGTACGCGATCTCGCTCGCCGAAAACGGCGAAGGCCCCAGCATTGCGCTGGGGCCTTCTAAGAAACGACGGATGAAAAACGATCAAGGATGTTAGCGCTCTACCGGGCTGAGCTATGTCCGTGGCTTACACCACGTCCAGCGGGATTTGAACCCACGACCTCTCGTTTACAAGACGATAACCCTCGATCAACAACCCGTCGAAGACAATGCTGGATGAAGAGTGCAGAAGCGGTTGGTTCAATGTTCGAGATTGGTAACGCTTCTACGACAACCCAGCAAAAACGAATGTCGGATGAGAACGATGCGGCTCCGGCTTCAACCAGGAGAACAGAGCTGCAGCAACCCGACAAAGAGAAGATGCCCGAGGCAGCTCTCCGAGTCAAGAGCGGAAGAAGTCGGCCATCAATGCAGGAGCTGCTGCATCGAAACCGACCACATCGATCATGCCCGTATCCGTCGGATCCGCGATCGTAAACTCGGTCGAGGTCATGCCCACGACTGCGAGCTTCGTCGCCCGTCCCGAGCTTCGTCGATAGCTCTGGAGTGCCTTGTGTGGATGGATCTCACCAGCCCACGTCTCGTTATCGGTGTAGATGGCCACAGCATCGACCTTGGCCTTCGTCTTCTCGGCCCAGATCATCGGCAGGGCACAGTCTGTCCCGCCCATCGGGATCTTCTCGATCACACGGATCGCATCGTCGAGCCGCATGCGAGGCGTGATCGGAATATCCATGAGTCCAGGTTGCCCACCACCCCACCGTCCTCCATAACCACCAGCGGCCTGCGAGAATCCGACGATGTGATAGTTCGGCTCGACGTTCGCCGTCACGAGCGCCATCGCAGCAGAAGCCTCACGTGGTGTGAGTCCCTGACATCCTGTGATCGTGTCACCCGTCATCGAGCCCGAGACGTCGAGCGCGAGCAGTGTCGCTTGGTTCGTTGGGGTGACCGCGCTGAACGCGGCATAGAAGCCCGCGTCGAGCGCGTCGACGATCGCTTGGACTGGCGTCCACGTCGATTGCCCTCGCTCGCCGTGCCCCTGTCCGTACGTCTTCAGCGCCATGAGCATCTGGATCGGATGCACACGAGCCTTCTGGAGCTGATCGGCACTCGAGATTCGAGCGCAGATTCCAGCGACATGGGCCCCGAGCGGTGCGATGACGCCGATCCGCGTCATCGTCGCGAGGTTGCGCACGAGAGCGGTCAATCCCATGTGCGGCAGTAGGGCTTCCCAGACTTCCGCCTTCGTCAGATGCGCGGTGGGCACTGCCTCGCGTGGCAGCTCGTGCTCACGGATCGCAGCTACGACCTTCTTCACATCCGTCTCGTGCTTCAGCTCCTCGAACGCGAGGGCGATCGCCGGCAGCGACTTCCGTTGATCCGCGTCGAGCCCTTCGTAGCCGTACGTCGTCCAGCAATAGAGCGCGTTGCGCGCGGCGAAGTCTCCACCACCCGTCGCCTTCTTCGGGTTTGGGCGCGCGAGGTTTAAGAGATCCCTGGCTGCCCAGCCATCGCGCGACGGGTACTTCACGATCTGATGAGCCACAGCCTCGACCGATCGAGCGTTGAACCATCGACCGATCGCGCGGCGCATGCCAGCACCCCAGCCGCCACCCTCGATCAGGCTCGTGAACATGGCGAAGTGGTAGAGGTGCGTGCCGATCCGGCAGACACGCGGCAGGGCCGTGTAGGCCGCCTGCTTCGTCGCGAGATCCCCGAGCTTAGCCGCGAGAGCGAGTGCAAGAATCGCGGGATCGTTCTTGGGAGCCCGCCCGCTTTCCGAGAGCGCGACGACTTCGCGCACGAGCCGCGGGCCGTCGAGCTGGATCAGGCGCTCGACGCACGCGGCATTCTCGCGCACGAGCTTCCGCTCGGAGGCGTAATACGTCCCACCCTCAGCGCCGAGCACGAGGAAACGCTGGAGCCGAGTCCAGTCATCAACGACGAATGTGTAACCCCCGGCGTTGTTCAGGACCTGGCGCGGATCGGCCTTCTCCTGTTGCGTTGGTCCCGTGACAGCGCCCTTCAAGTAATCGAATCCCATGTTCCTTCTCCTGGTTTTAAGTTTCGTGAAAGTCTTTGACCGGCTTGCCGTCCAGCAAGTCCAGCATCGCTTGTAGCGTTGGGCGATCGAATCGCATGTGGTTAACGAAGAATTTCTCTCCGTCTTTCCCGACACGGTAATCGTCTCCGACCCAACCTCCCTGGTCCTTCACCTCAACGAGTTGATGTCCATCGCTGAACGTCACGAGAGCGATCTCTGTTAGAGGACCGTCGTACCAGTCGAGGCAGATCCACTCGGAGTACGATCGGCGATCGGCTTTTTCGTCAGGTGCCATCGCGCTACAGTACAGACCTTGTGACTCACTACAAGCCGGTCTACGAAGCGATTCGCGCGAAGCTCAACGCAGAAACCGAGCATCGTCCGTTCCGCACCCTCAAGGAATGGATCTTGGCTGAGAGCGCCTGCGTGATGATGGAGGTCAACTACCAGCGAAGGCTCCTCGCCTACGATCCGGTCAGCGTCGCTTGTATCGAGCGTGCAGAGAACCTGGCGGTCGGCCACAGCGACTACATCTCGAAATACGCGCACGCTGCCACAGACCTGGTCTTCCGCAAGGAGACTACGTGACGGCGGAAGAGGAGCGCGTGCTCCGCGCTCGGATCGCCGAGTTGGAGACTGAACGCGAAAAGATGCTGCCGATCTACGAGGCGCATCTCCGCACGCTCAAGAGGATCGAACAAGATCGAGCACGTATCGCGGCCCTCTCCGAGTTCGATCAGCACCGCGAACAATGCCACGCCGCGTACGAGTACGCCTGCACAACCAATGTTCGAAAGAGTGGCGAGTCACCCATGCCTGAAGGTGATGGCTGGGAGGCGAACAACATCATCCCGGCACATCAGTACAAGGATGGAATTGTGCAGGAAGAGTGCTGGTGTAACTGGACGCGAGACGCGTTCACGGAAACCAACTACTGGCGGCGGAAACGCGTGTGATCAGTTCGCGCGTTGCTTCGCGTCGACTTCGACAGGCACCATGAAATCGCCGCAGCGATCACATTTCGGAGCCAGCTCTGCAGCAGCTCGCGGATCGCTTCGCTTCAGCGAAAGCTCTGCGTAACAGCCGGGGCACCCCCAGTGGTAGATGGGCTCCGTACATGCGACGAGATCTTCAGAACGGAAGCTGCGCTGCTTAAATTTCACGGCGGCCCTCCTCATGAGCCTACCGCAGTTGCGGCACGGTAACGTTCGTTCGGAGCTTGCGGCGAGACTTGAACTCGCGACCCCCTGATTACAAGTCAGGTGCTCTGCCAGCTGAGCTACACAAGCAGTCGCCTGTTATCGTCGAGGTGACGTGACTCGAACACGCAATCCCCGCGTCCCAAACGCGGTGCGATACCAATTTCGCTACACCTCGATACGTGCCTCCGGTCAGACTCGAACTGACACACTTTCGGTTAAAAGCCGAATGCTCTGCCTTAGAGCTACGGAGGCGCTTCGTCGTCGTCAACTATTCAGTTGTCATGGTGTTCGAGGTCAAGGACTCGAACCTTGATTGCCTGGGCCAAAACCAGGTGTCTTGCCTTTAGACGAACCTCGATCGGGCCGAAAACGAGAAAGCCACCCAGTTGGGTGGCTCCAGATCGCGACGGCTGTAAATAGCCTCCTACGCGTCTGGAGCACTCGCTTTGGTTGTGGGCTGAGGTTGACGCGCTGTGCTCGGGCACACTGCGACCATAGAGCGGATGCGCTTGGTCGATGCAGTGAAGAGCGAAACGGTCAACACAGGCTAAGACTAACGTGGAGACCGTACGCTGTCAATGAATCGTGACGATCTCGCCAGTGGACAACGATCGCGGCAGTCGTTAAACAGGAACTGCTATGAGCACCAAGTTCAGCATCGGCGACGTCGTGACATGGACTTCCAAGGCTGGTGGACACGCGCTCGAGAAGCAGGGAACTGTCATCGAGATCGTGCCTGCGGGATCCACCCCCACGGCCAACCTCGGGCACCATGCCGGCGGCTCTGCACGATTGCACGAGAGCTACATCATCGCGGTTCCGCAGAAAACGAAGTCACGGACGGGGCATGCAGTGCGGCCAATCAAGAGCAAGCTGTACTGGCCCCACGTCGGGGTGCTCCGCCGCGTCGAGCCGCCATTCCTGCCGCCGCAGGCGGTGGCTTCTGATACGGCAGCTCAGCTAAACTGAGGCATGCCGAAGCGCTCTCGCGCCGCCAAACTCGATCGCGAGATCGCCGCAGTGCTGCGGAAATCTTCTCACGCCACGGTGGCGGAACCTTGGGAACCTTTCAACCTTCCCGACTGGCCCGTCATCCTAGATGCGCTGCAAGAGCACAATCCTAAAAAAGCGGCGATGGTATGGCAGGCGCTGCAGAGAGAAGAAGGGGGAGCACCGCGGCCAGACTCTTTCATTCGCAAGTTTCGCGCGCTGCCGAAGGATGTCCGTTGGCAGTTCGAAGATCTCACTGCCCGCACCGCGGATCGTTATCTGGAAGCGCTCCATGCAGCGCGGCATGAAACGAAAGATCCAGATGCTCTGATCGAAGCCGTGAAGGCAGCGAAGAAACACGTGGCGGCAACCAAGCGTGTCCGTCCTAACGGCTTCGTCGACACCCGCGGAGCGTTTGATCCTTCGATGCAAGAGTTGCGAAACCTCCTCGCTACCGAGGAGAAAGCGGTCAAGTACATCAAGCAGCAGCGAAAGAAGTCGCGGCACTGACGGCGGAAGATTCGCGTGCGACGTGCCTGCACGATAGCGTGTAGGTCATGTCGTACACGGTCCAGCTCTTCTACTTCCGGCAAACGGGCAAGTTTCTGACGTCCGCCGCGACGACGAGCTCGCAAGGCAACCTGATCGAGATCTGGGAAGAGATCGATGATCTACGGCGCCTCGGACGTCTTCCAGGTCTACGGCTCGGCGCGGGACGCGATCTGACGATCCTCGTCGATGTTACCGATCATCCGAACCGCCAGCTCCACCTCGTGATGCCGCCGTGTTTCGATGAGGATGACGTCACCCCCTCACGGACCCCTACCGGCGAAATGCCACCACTCGTCCGCGTTCCCCTCGCGGAGATTCCACGGACAACAACGCGTGACATTCTCCGGCAACAGCCTCCTCCAGAAGAGGAGGTCACGCCAGTCAACGTCCCGCGGCCTCGCAAAGACTAAGCGGCGTTCGCGCATCGCCTGAGGGCAGCGCCCCCGAACGTGTGCACCTTCAGCCATCCTCAGTGCACCAACACAAGTCGCGATCGCATCTGCACGTCGCGCAGATGTTGCCCTTCGCCGTCGGAGGCTTGTCGGTCTCCGCGACGCGGAGAATTCCAGCGAGGCCCTTCGCCACGAGCAAGATCTCACGGCCCTTCTGCTGGTACTCCGCCAACTTGTCGAGGTTGTTGCCCATGAACAAGATCATGTCGCGATCCGCGACCAGGTTGGCAAGCAGCGCGAAAGCTGCCTGTACCGATTCCATGGCCGCGGGAGTGATCGGCGGGATGTCGTCCGCGCTCTGTGGAGCGAGCAGATCACCGTGCTGGCACGGAACACGCCGCTGCGGCGCTGCATGATGGAAGCGCATGCCGTAGCCAGAGCGATTCGGCGTCTTGTCACGGGATGTGAGCTGGAGCTGGAGAGGTTTCATGGTCTTGACCTTGAAGAGTCCACGTTGCGAAGGGGGGGCCAGCCATCTAACACAGCTGATCTTGCACGAGGCTCTCGCAAGTCTGCGAACCTCCACGCGCTGGGTACTCTATTACCCGTGTCTCGTGGCCTGGGTGTGCCGGCACCCGGATACAGCGCGTGTCGCGTGTCGCTATGAGTGTGCCCAGAAACCCCCACCGAAAACGGGGGGTTCCTGGGGAACTATCCGGGTTATTGGGAAGCCGATCGGATCGTTCCGCGGGTCTTGAGCGTCGTCGGTTCTATTCTTGTCGACTTTCTGGGAAGCGTGAGTTCTACACGTGTCGCGCGCAATGAATGACCGGCGCAGGTGCTTCACGAAGCGGTTACGTAGGCATGCAGCTCCGAGGTTCTTTTTTGCCCCCGCGATCTAGTCGCTCGACGATCTCGGCGCGTGCCGCGGAAAAGGAGTCCTGACTTCGGGAGAGACAACTGGAAGGCGCTGACCACCTGGATCGCGATGATCTGGGATCTCGACGACGAGAAGTTCCGCGGCGACGTCGCGACCTTCGCGACTGCGATCGAGCACGAGGGCCACGCCGCGCATCGACATGCAGACGTTCTCGACGGCTTGAGCATGTTCCAGCCGCCGAGCCTCCAGGTGAAGCTGCCGCACTACTCGCGCAGCGCGGTCATGTCGAGGCTCAAGCGTTTTGGCGCCGAGGACAAGCGCCGTCTGCGTGTCGCCGAGGGGCGTCTGGATCAACTCGTCGAGGTCAACGCACGTGACCAGCTTCGGCAACAGGCCGCGATTCTCCTCGACGCGGCCGAGCTGATCCGAATGAACGTGAAATATCACGAGCAGCGCCTGGAGAAACTTCGGACGTCGGAGATTGGGCGACCGCCGTCGGTCGCCAAGAACGAGGTCTTGCTGAAGATGCTCGAATGGGAGGTCGGCCCGACGGAGATGGCCGAGAGGCTCCACGAAGCCGGAATCCGCGGAAAGGGATTCAAGGTCCGGCCCCTGACATCGGATCTGTCGCGTCACCGCACGGAGTCGCGGGCGAAAAAGAAGTAACAAAAAGCGACGACTTCTCCTGGTTTTGTTACTCGGCGCCGCGCCAAGTAACGAAACACGCTCCCTGCCACCCCTTTCGTTACCCTGAGCCGCGTGGAGTCACGAAACAGCGCCGATCTTGGCCGTTTCGTTACTGGGCATGGTCACGAACCACATGATCTTCGGCGGGCTCTCGTGATGCTCCGTCGTGAGAGATCGAATGGGTGTCGACCACCCCACGCGATAAGGCTCGCCAGTTCGCCCTGCTGAAAGCGGAGCTGCTTGCGGTGGCTCGTACGGCAATCGCGAAGCTCACCGACGAGCAATGCGAGGTGATCTACGTTGAGATCGAGCAACGCCTTGCTGATGTGGTAGGCGACGAAGCTCCCGTAAGCGCTCCGGCGCCACTGTCGGGCACGTCGTCGTCGGGCACGTCGTCGCCGAGCACGCCGTCGCCGAGCACGCCGTCGCTGAGCACGCCGTCGCCGAGCACGCCGATCCCAGCGACTGTGCCGAACCTGTCGACGGTGGAGGCGAAACGGCGCGCCGCGGAAGATGTCGAACGGGAGCGCTTCGCGCAGTTGATGGAACAGGCGAACGGCTGCGTGACGGACGCGGCCGAGCTGGCGGGCATGGATCGCTCGAACTTCAGAAAGCGTCTCCAACATCTCGGTCTGCGTGCGCCGGGGAAGAAGAAGCCAGGCCCCAAGTACACGGACCTGATTCTCAAGATCCTCGACGAGAATCGACAAGGGCTACGCCTGTGTGAGATCGCCAAGCGCACCCGCCAGCACGGACCGAACGCCTTCAAGACACTGAAGCTGCTCGAACAGCAGGGGCGCGTGGCGCAGCACGGCGCGCGCTCCACGGCGCTCTGGACGCTTCCGGGCGTCGAGCCCGTCCCGCGCGTCGAATCGATCCCCGCGATCGTCATCGACGTGCTCATGAAAGACGGCCTCCCGATGGATCAGCGTCTACTCGCGCGGCGGGTCGAGAGCGTCCTCCGCGCGCGAGGCCGCAAGCTCAACGAGGCGACGCTCCGTCAGGAGATCACGCGACTCATCGAGAAGGGCATCGTTGCCTGGCACGGAGCTAACGAGCACGGTCCGATGTTCGCGTTGGCCGTGCCGAAGGGAGAGTTGGACGTGAACTGATCACTTCCCAGCAGCGCGCGCGGTCCTCTGGATCTCGCGCATCGCCACCGACAACATCCACGAGCTGAGCCCGAGACCCTCCTTCTTCGAGGCCTCGGCGAGCGCTGCCTTCTGCGTCTCCGTGACGCGGATCAGGATCCCCTTGTCTTTGATGCGTACCGGCTTCGCCTTGGTCTTCGCCATGTCCTTGATAGCCCTTGTATATCCATTGGCGCACGGAGTCAATCGGCTTCGGTGTCATAGCCAGTGGCTATACATTGGTCATCATGAACGACGAGATCTCCTCGGACATCCGCTCGCAGCGGGGCCTTGCTCTCGCGCGGGCGAACAAGGACTCGATCAAGATCCTCGTCGGCACGAAGTACCTCGTGCCGAGCGCTGCGGGCAACGGCAGCACCTACGTGGTCGACCTGCGGGCCGGCGACGAGCGGTGCTCGTGCCTCGACTGGTCCAAGCTGGGCGGTCACGGCCGGGTGCACCGCTGCAAGCACATCTTCGCGGTGATTCACGTCGTGAAGCTGGCGGACGGCAGTGAGCTGATCATGAAGGAGCCGCCGAAGAAGAAGTACCCGCGGAACTGGACGGCGACCAACATCTGCCGGACGCTGATCCCGCACTACGCGCCGCACTACTTCGAGCTGCTCGTGGACGGTCTCGGTTTGCGTGGATGGCAGCCGGGGGACAACGGGCGGCCACCGGAGACTCCGCTCCGCGACGTGCTGATCGTCGCCCTGATCCGCGCCTTCTACAACCTCACCGCTGGGGAGGCCATCGCCCAGGCAGACGTCTACTGGAAGGCCGGTCTCATCACGCTGACCAAGGTGCCGCACTACAACACGCTGCTTCACGTGTTCGCCAGGCCCGAGCACATGGCGCTCCTCCATCGGCTGCTCGCGGGATCGGCGCTGCCGCTGATCGGTCTTGAGGACACGTGGGCGGTCGACGGCAGCGGCTGGGGAACCAGCGTGTACGATCACCACTACAAGCAGAAGCACGGTGCCGACGCCGAGAAGCGGAAGCCGACGCGACACGGCTGGGCGGAAGCCAAGATCGTCTTCGGCGTACGGACGCTCTGCGCGCCAGTTGCGCAGGTGACGGATCAGCACGTCGGCGAGTCGAGGCTCATGCCCGAGCTGCTTCGGCGCCTCGTTGCTGGCGGGGGTCGCGTGAAGGAGTGGCTTGGGGACGCTGCGTACAACTCCTGGTACAACGTCCGCGCCGTCGAGGACATCGGCGCCACGCCGTTCTACGACTGGAAGGAAGGCGTCACCGGAAAGACGCAGCCCGAGACGGTCGGTCGTCTGTACGAGCGATTCAAGCTCGACGAGGATCTGTACTGGGAGCGGTACGGGCGGCGCAGCCTGGCCGAGAGCGGCATGCACGCCATCAAGCAGCGCTTCGGCTACACGCTCAGCTCGCGCGCGAAGCCGGCGCAGTTCGCGGAGCTGATGCTGCGCCTCATCTGCCACAACGTCGCGCAGCTCATCATGGCCGTGCAGGAGTTCCAGGTCGACCCGCGCTACTGGGCGAAGGAGCTGATCGCGAAGCTGCCCGATCTTGGCAGCACGCAGCCGCGCGGCGTCGAGCTGGCGCGCCTCGGCGAGAAGATCACCGCGGAAGACGAGGTCGAGTAGTCATGCCGTACCGTGACCTGTCTCGCGTCGAGCAACAGAACGTCCTCGACACGATGCGCGCGTTGCGTGCTCGATTCGGCAACTGGCTCACCGTCGAGCGCGCGTTGCCGATCTCGCACAGCCAGCGCGTCGAGATGACGGAAGGACGTACCGAGGTGAGCACAACGATCGCGTTCCGGATCGCGAAGCTCCTGGAGGTCTCGCTCCACGACGTGCTCCAGGGCCTCGCGTTGCCTAAACCGACCTGCCCGCACTGCGGAAAGGCGATCGCCTAGACCGACGACGAAGGTAACGGAATGACCGAAAGTCAGACCGTTTTGTTACTATCGCTGTATGACCGTTGACGAGGTCGTCGCGACTCTCTTGGACCTTGGCTTCGCACCTGCCGGCGCGACTGCAACGGAGCACGTGCGGATCCCGACGATGAAATCACCCGTGCTGGGCGGGATGGGCGGCGAGCGCCGCACGCTCGGTGGTCGCTCTCGCTACGTACTGCCTGGAACGGATCTGCGCATCACGGTCGGTCCACGCACCACGAACATCTACTACGTGCGTGGCGGCAAGACTGAGTTCGTTCTCAACGAGAGCACCAAGGATCTCGACGCATCAACGCTCAGGGACGTCGTAGCAGCGGCGACGGGGCGGAAGACCGCATGAAGAAGTCGAAAGCACAACTTGAACGCGAAATTGCCGCTTCACTCGCCCGTAGCCGCAAGCGCAAGGCTTCTCCGTCGAAGCACCTCCTTACAACGAACAGACTCATCGTCGTCGAGTCAGACGGCGATCAAGACACGATGACGTGGCGCGATTTCGCCGACGCCAATCGCGAGATGCCTGAGCTAGAGGACGTTGCGGACGAGCTGCGGAGACACGGCCGCACGACAATCGGCGGCGGTGCCGCTCCGTTCACCGTGATTCGTCTGGCCGACTAGTTCATGGCCGGCATCCGACCATATTTCGTCTACTACGGCGGCAAGTGGCGGGCAGCGCCCCGATACCCAGCTCCGTGCCACGACACGATCATCGAGCCCTTCGCAGGGAGTGCTGGCTATGCGCTTAGGTACCCGGATCGAAAGGTCGTGCTCGTCGAGAAAGACGCGATCCTTGCCGAGTTGTGGCGCTACCTCATTCGAGCGACCGCGCACGACTTTCTCGGGCTTCCTGACCTCCGCGATGGAGAGACCACCGACGATTTGCGCATCTGCGACGGCGCGCGGGCGCTGACCGGGTTCTGGCTCAACAAGGGCGTGTCCAGCCCGCGCAAGAGCCCGAGCGCCTGGATGCGCAGCGGCGTCCGCCCCAAGAGCTACTGGGGACCCGAAGTGCGCGCGATGCTCGCAGCCCAGGCCGGCAAGATCGCCCACTGGCAGATCATCGAGGGCGACTACACGAAAGCGCCTGACGCCCTGGCGACATGGTTTGTCGATCCGCCGTACGTGGGCGCCGGGCACATGTACAGACACGGCCCCAAGGGCATCGACTATGCTGCCCTGGCGTCGTGGTGCCTGGCGCGCAGCGGTCAGGTGATGGTCTGCGAGAACAGCGGCGCGACGTGGCTTCCGTTCAAGGAACATCTCGTCGCGAAGTCTCTTCCAGGCTCGCGAGGCAAGGGTCATAGCAACGAAGCGCTGTGGAGCAGCGCCGCTTGATCTGATCAGCACAAGCTCGGTTCTACTCCTGTCGGGTTTTGAGGGAGCGCAGTTCGATTCATGTCGGCACCCCGTGCGAATGCTGTCGGCGCCACGCACGAGCTGGACGCAAGCTCCGCGATCGGCACGCGCAGTTTTCGACGGTTGGCTGAGGTTCTTAGGAAGCCCAGGGGGTATCTGGGAAACCTGGGCTTCCTGGGCACACTCTGTCGCTATGCCGGCACCCGGATACAGCGCGTGTCGCGTGTCGCTAGCGGGACACGACGTGTGTCTTGCTTGGTGAAGGAAGTGACATCTCCTAGAGGTAGCCGAGCTGCATCAGATCGATATCGCTCGGCGTTCGCCACGCGCCATAGCGCGTCGTCGGATTCTTCGCAAGCCTCGCCAATTCGATCGCAGCACGATAGCAGGCGGCCAACGCGATCTTGTGCGCCGCCGCCCACGCTGGAGAGTTGCAATCCTGGATCGCGTCGCGTGCTGCGATAGCCGCGACCGCGGCAGCTCGAAGCGTCGCGAGATCACTCGTGGTGGGACTCGTAGAAGTTTCGCTCGTCATCGCCTCGCGCAAATACACACCCAATGCCAACGAATTTCAGCTGCAACGTGCAGATTTCCCTATGCGGGTACGGGGCTACCCGAATCTCAAGAGCAACAACGCGAGCCGTGTACGTACAGCCGCGCTTGTACGGACAATGACCGTGTGTTATCGAGAACGGGCCCCATGATCAAGATCGCCCTTCGTCCAGGTTCCAAACTCTCCGAGAGCTTTGCGAACCGCCGCGACTGCTACAAGGTTGTCGAAACCGATCATGTCTTCGGCTATGTCGTGAGCGGTGGAGGTCGAGGGGGCGCGGCAATGGTCTGCCCGCTCTACCGGGCCGACCTTCACGTGAAGGTTGGAAAGACGTGGCACGTTGTCTCGTCATACGAACAGGGTGAGCGGCTCAACGGTTTCACGTTCGACCACGACGATGAAGGCTGCACCTTCGCGCTGATCGCGGCGCAGTCGATCCGCGCTCTTGAGGAGCGTGCTCGCGTTGCCGTGCAGGCGCTTGCCAAAAAACGAAAAAAGAAGGTCTGATGTGCGGGATGAACTTCTGACTGCGAAGGACGGCATTCTCTATTCGTTCAACAACATTCGGATCCAAGGATGGCTCAACGGGCACACGAGCGGGCTCACGGAGGCTGTCAACTGGCTTAAGGAACAAGCCGTTGCCCGCTTCCGTGAAGGCAAAGACGATGCAGCCAAAGACCTACGACGGCTCGCAGAGAACATGGAGCATGAGCTACGTCCGGGCATGGAACAACGGGCCAAGCGCCACGAACGCGAGCACCCCGCAATCGTTGAAACCGAGGCTGCGGAGTGACGACGTACTTCATCAGCGGGCATCTCGATCTCACAGATGCCGAATTCCAAGAGCACTATGTTCCGCGGATCAATGCAGCTCTCGCAGAGGAGTCTGCTTTCGTCGTAGGAGACGCCAGAGGCTGCGATCAGATGGCCCAGCTCTATCTACGGGACAAGCGCGCGATTCGCGTGCAGGTGTTCCACATGTACACAGCCCCACGTCATAACGTGAACGGTTTCTCGACGGTCGGTGGTTTCACTGCGGACGATGCGAGGGACGCTGCGATGACTGCGCATTCCGACAAAGACATCGCCTGGGTGCGTCCGGGCCGGACGCGCAGCGGTACCGCAGCAAACCTTGCACGTCGCTATTTCAATGGAGCCCCATGAACGAGCGCTGGCTACGGAAGGCTCTTCGTGAAAAAGGTCTTTGCGGAGAGCTGCTCGGCGACAACGCTGTTTGTATTCAAGCAGGCGGGCACGACGCTGGGATCCATGAACAACGCTGGGAAGTTTCCAGCTGCTCCAAGGAAGATCCACACGCGAGAGATTCCCGAGAAACGATCGTGTTCTACCAGGTAACTGATCGAGTTCGTTACTTCTCGACGAGCGTCGAAGCCCATGCGACATGGCTCGCCGGCGTTCTCAACGCGCAAGAAGAAGAGGACTGATGCCCAAGTTTAGAAAACGTCCCGTGGTAATCGACGCGATTCAATGGAATGGCAAAAACGTGGCGGAAGTTTCCGCGTTCCTTGCAGGGTCGACGGCACGCTTCGATGACTCCGGCGGCTTGAAGATCCCAACGCGCGAAGGTGAGATGCTGGCCAGCATCGGTGACTGGATCATCCGTGGAATCAAGTCGGAGATCTATCCTTTTAAGCCGGAGATCTTCGAAGCGACCTACGAGTCCGTGGAGCCTGTAAAGGACTGGGTCATCCAGAACATCCACGCCGGCAACGTTGCACAACCTTCTGGTGAATCCACCAAGGAAGCGCCGACGGCCTACCATTCACCGCGGCTCAAGCGCACGATCATGGACGGACCTGGTAATCGAAGCTCGATCATCGGTTGCTCCTGTGGAGCTGCTCCCACGTACATCGCAGGACACATGAGCGACTGGTACGCGCGACATACAGGCATCGTGGGCGGCAGTGCAAGGGTTCGAATAATTCTTTGGCAGTATGACAGCACCCTTGATGTGCGTGACTACCCAGATCTTGAAGGCACTGCAACGTGCCCGCAGTGTGGAGCCGCAGCGCAGCCGGAAGATATTATCAGTTCACTGCGTGTCGGCTAGCCCATGACCCCGGATGAAAAGAGCCGCGTACGACGTGACGTCGAATATGAAGGCTTCGACTACACCTTCGAATCTTACGACTTCTACGAAGACGTCAAGGATCCAGAATTTCACCGGCTGCGAGACGCCTATCTTCAGGCGAAAGCGGCACTGCAGAGCTACATCGAGGAGCAGCCCACACGCCGTGCTGCTCGCACACGTTGCTTACGGCCGGAGTGCGACTATCCAGAAGATCACGAAGGTCCATGCTCTCCTAGACTCGGCACGCGCTAGTCCGGAACTGCCCGAGCAAACACTCGGCGGCGGCGAAACTAGTCGGTCGCGGGAACTGGTGGAAACGCGAAGCTCCACCATCGACATTCCTCGACGAAATGATCTCTGGCTGCCACGTCGAGCCGACCATTCGAAAGCACCGCCGCGTAGTCGATCCCCTGCGCGAGCGTGTGACCTTCAACGTCAACACCCACTCCTGCGGGTGGATGGGCCACCTGCGCATGCGTGAGCCACCACAGGCGCGAGGGAAAGAACCAAGAAGTGCCATCCTCTGCGAAACCGATCGGAAAATCGAAATACCGATCCGCGGTCCTTTCGTTGTGAACGGATCGCGACCGTCCAGAAATTTTGGATCCACGGCTTGGCGAGATGCACGCTGATCATGCTGCGAACAGAGGCCGGCAACGAAGCATCGACGAGGAAGCGATGCTTGCGGTCCTGCAAGAGCTCCGCAGCGATCTGCGCGATCTGAATGCGCAAGGAGACCTCAAGTCTTGGCAGAGCGGAGATCGATCACGGCGCGGAGTAGTCCTTCGAACGAAGGATTCGACAGTGCAAAACCTCCTCGAGCTTGACGAATCCGCGTAACGATTTCATCGGCGGACATGCCAAAAACATCGTGCATGGCGAGAGCCGCCACGAGAGAGGACCGATTGAGCCCCATCTGACACGTCGCGAGCACGCGCCGCCCAGCGCGGAGCCGCCGCGCAACACGGTTCGCGGTTCGCGTCGCAAGCGCGATTTCGTCCAACCGCATCAACCGCCTCGGATCATCGTCGAGTGGTGCGTGAATGATTTCGGTGTCCGGAAACAGAGCTGCGGGAAGTTGATATTCTTGCGCCGCCAGCACGATCACATCGATGCCAGGAATACTTCCAGGTTTTGGCTTACTGCCTACCCAAAGCCCGGGGGCTACTTCGCTCATCTCTGCGCGATCATCGCTGGGATAGACACCATGCATGGACTTCATCTTAGTACCGCGTTCAGCGTCGTTCGATCGTGCGCGCGCTGATCAAGATCAGTAGCACGAGGAAGGCGATCGAGAGCACGATCGTCATGTCCGCTTCGTCCTGGCTCATAGCTCTTCGTTCCAGCCGTCTGGATCGACAGGGACAAGGCCTGCCTTCGTCATCTCGAAGCGTCCCACCACGTTGGTGGCGCCAAAACGATTCTTCCCAGTAGCGCAGCGCAGAATGCGCTCGTTGCCTTCAAGCTTCAAGCCGCAGGACAGCTCAATCACGACATCCACATCATGCTCGATCGTCTTGGGACCTTGGATGTCACCGTCCGATGTCACGTGACCGATCAACCAAACCGTCGTGTCCGTGGTCTTCGCATAACGAACGAGCCTGGCCGTACACTCCTTGAGCTGTCCTGTCGATCCGGCGCGGCCGTTGACGTCTTCACAGACCATCTTTTGGATCGAGTCGATCGCGATGGTGCGCGCGCGCATCGCGCGGGCGTAGGCGAAGATCTTCTCGAGATTGCTCTCGGCGAGCACGAAGAGTTGCTTGGACACCGCACCGATCCGCCGTGCCGTACCTGCTACCTGGGCCGTCGTCTCTTCACCCGTCACGTAGAGACACCGATGCCCAAGTCCGACGAGCATCTGGAGCGTCAGGCTCGTCTTCCCACTGCCTGGAAGTGCGGAGAGCAGCACGACGGATGCCACGACGAGCCCGCCTCCAAGCACCTCATCGAGCGGTGAAATTCCTGTGGAGTCTCGGATGAAGGATTCTTCCTCGATGTCCGAGATAGGGACAGGCCCATTCGGCAAGATATCGATCAGCTCGTTACGCGGATCGGTCAACTCTGGCTCGGGGGCTCTGGCGATCGTGAGCCGAGGCCGCTCCGGCACGACGACAGGGAGATCGATCGGCGACGCGCGCGATGCCATTGGCATAACCGCGCTCGTCGTCATCTTGAGCCCTTCTAGCGAATGACATCCCGCGCAGCGGGCTGCCCATGCGCGATGGGCATGTCCACACGCTGTGCAAACGAAGAATCGCGACGGGCTTGTTGGATCATTCACCTCGGTACCGCGTGGAGGCGTCGGGTCCTGCTTCACGGCTCCACCGTAGCGCGGAGCAGTACAGATCGTCATCCAGCTTCGTGGCCATCCGCAGTACAGATCGTCATCCAGCTTCGTGGCCATCCACCGCGGAGATCTCTAGTCGCGGTGCGAGGTGCCGAAGGTGCGGAGCCAGCACGACACGCGCTCCATCGTTTTGAAGTTCCCGCGCACTTTCCACGACGGCCTCTTCGTAGGCCGTGGTCGTTGGATAGCCACGCTCCTCCGCGAGCTGCGCGAGCGTCAACGGCTGTGTAGGCACCACCGTGAGATCCGAGGTAGGTAACGTCGGCTGCGGAACTGGAACTGGAACCTCGGAAACTTCGACGATGTCGGAGCGTCGAGGCCATTTGTACCAGACCACCGCGCCGACACCGACGACGAGCGCGATCTTGAACCATCGGCTTGGCCGAGAGCCTTGCGACTCGAGCTGACCTTCACCGTAAAAGCCGCGTCCGTAACCCGCTTTCATCCGGTACAGTGTACTCTACCCGTTGCTGAGCTGAAGGTTGCTGCTGCGCTTCGGCTCTTCCTTCGGCAGTGCTTCGACGAAGTCGATCGCGGCTTGGCATAGGTTCGCCATGCCTTCCCGTACGATCCCAACTTCAGCGTCGACGCCATGACGGGCCGCCGCGTAGGCAAGAGCGGCGATCTGCAGACCTTCGCTCCGGGTTTGCGGATGGAGCCGCCGCCCCTTGGCCAGGGAACCCGGCAACGTCTCCACAAACTCCAGCGCAAGCTTGCAGAGTCGCTCGACACCTTCCCGCACAAGCTCTTCATGCGCGTCGATGCCATGCCGCGAAGCCGCGTATCCAACAGCCGCTAGCTTGAGCCGTTGCCGACCACGCCCCGCGGCAAGAGAGTCGCCGTTGGCGCTGCCAGTGCCGATGGAGCGAGGAGTGGGCGGCATCGATCACGATCTGTAGCACGAACCAAAGATCGACGTGGCGGTCGTCAGATCCTAGGGGCATGAGCCGTCCTAGAGGATGTGAAGGACGACGATCTCGATGTGGCCTTTGATGCTTGGACAAGCGGTGACGCGGTGGCTCTCTCCGCCATGGGGGTCACAAGCGCGAGAGATCTCATCGCTGTTGCCGAGCGCATACATCGACGCGGCGATCCTGCCGCAGCGCGGCGCGTGTTCAAAGCCGCCCGCAAGCGAGATCCTCGCGTACCGCTTTTAGGAAACGAACGTTTTTTGGCATCGCGTCGATACGGAACAGTCAAACGCGAGATCGCCGACTTGCTGGACTGGAATCCGCGATTCCTTCGGGTGTCCATCTACACGCCGCGCTCAGTGACCTCGAGCGCAATGCGGATCATTCGCTGCAATGTCGCTCCGACGACTGCCTGGTTTGGCTGGTGGACAGAAGAAGACATGGTGACCGCAGCGCGACGGCTCGCCTGGCACAACATCATGGCGGACGAGGTCGCCGACTCGTGGGAAACAAACGAACGGATCGATCGGCGCGGAATCACAGCAGCGGCCGTCGAATACGTCGATCGAATGCTCGCGGACAAGGGTATCGGCGAATTGTTTGGCACCCCTGGTCACCATCGTGTGACCGCCAGCGGCTTCGCAATCGTCGAGGGCGAGTGGGTCTGGTAAGCGGCTACGATTACGAAGTAGGATCGCCCTATGTCGGCTCAGCTGAAACACTGGAAGGCTATCGCCGCGAGCAATCCGGGACAGCTGATCCGCGAGCTTTCGTACGGCAACCTTCCATCGTGGGAGCTGTCGTTCGCAGCCGAGGCCGCAGGCGCTGTGCCTGCCGCGCGCGAAGCGTTACTCGGGCTGCTGGGTCACCATTCACCCACCGTGCGCGAGGGCGCGATCTACGGGTTGTCCCGGCAGATCGACGATGATCCGAAGATCCGTGAGCTGCTTGTCATGCTCGCCAGGGCAGATCGATCGGGCTCGGTACGTGAAGCGGCTACCGAGGCACTCAGCCCGTAAGGTTTCTGGCGAGCCACCTTACAAGCACGCCGAGGCACTCAGCCAGTGAGGTTTCTGGCGAGCCACCTTACAAGCGAGCTATGCTCGCGGCTGTGAAGAAATCGGCTGCTCAACTCGATCGCGAAATCCACGCAGCATTGCATGCTCCGGCACATGCCCGCGCACGTACAACGCGCGACGAATACATCGTGCAAGGGAACTACGGCTACGGTGACGGCTGGGAAGATCTCACCGCTGAAGAAACACGCAAAGAAGCACTTCAGCGTCTCCGTGAGTATCGTGAGAACGAAGGCGGGACACCGTTCCGCTTGATCAAGCGTCGGCAGAAGATCGCTGGGACCTCAGCTCCGGCACACGCAAGCAAGAAGAAACTGGAGCCTGCGGAGGCCAAGCTCCTGCTCCAAGCTGGAGGTATCGACTTCTCTCGAGACTTTCACGCACTCTCAAGCAACGAAGTCGATCTGATCCTCGCGACAGCAAAGTCTGCAGGCTATCGCAAGCGCAAGGACGCCCCTGGATCCACAGCCCGCATGTTCTACCAGTACCTCGCGCGGCTTCGGTAGCGATGCTGACGGCATGGGGTGTGTTGAACTTCATGACTGCTCCCTATACTTGGTGATGCGATACAGATCACACACACGCGTTAGAGCTTCGACACGATGAGCATGTCCGCCTTGGGGCGGCTCACGAAGAAGTAGGGATTGTCGCCGAGGATCGCGAGCAACTCGTCACGACATTCACCGTAGCCAAGTCGTGGCTGATTCAGATCGAGGCGGTTCACATCCTCGATGATGTAGAGGCCGTGGCCCGCCGCGAGATGTGGCCAGAGGTTTCGCAGCGACGCGAGCTGGTGCGGAACGAGATGCGATCCATCGTCGATGATGATCCGAAATCTCTCTGAGTTTGGAAGCAGTACCTGGGCAACCTGATCCGTCTTCGTCGAATCGACCAGGTGCGTCTCGATTCGGGGTTCATCAACGATCATCGTATCTGGCTGCACATCGAACCCCACGATGCACGCGTGCTCGAAGTAGTCCCGCCACGCACGAAGCGACGCGCCCGGACGATAGCCCGGGAGATCGTGACCGTACATCGACGAGTGTGCGCCCGGAGTGACGGTGCCGATACCGATCTCGAGCAACGTGAACGCTTCGTAGCGACGCGCCTTGAAGAGCGCGTGGTAGATCGGGCCGTAGCTGTTCTGACTATGCTTGTCGGACGCGTGCTGATTGAGAAGCTCGATGAGGTCTGGCTTCACGCGCGACCATACCGATCTTGGAGGCGGACGACATCATCGAGCTCCGGCGTCGACACCTCGAGCACCTCCGTGTCTTCGATCGCGGTCATCCGATGCCGCAACCCGGGCGTGATGCGGAAAGGCATACGAGGTCCCAAGACGATTTCCTGCGGCTCTTCGCCTTCCGCGAAAAATTCGAAGCGAAGCTGGCCGTCGAGCACCATGATCGTTTCGTCTTTGACCTGATGGTATTGGAGCGAAAGCGATTCGCCGCCGCGTACGTGGAGAATCTTGCCGACGTAGCGATCGGTCACAGACCAAATCAGCTCGTGACCCCAAGGCTTGTTGACGATCTTCGGTACTGCGGATGTCATGCTCGCGCGACCTTAGCACTCCTCAGGCGCGCGTTGCTTCGATGCCCCACGGACCGATGACCGCTAAGAACCAACCTTCCACGCTCGGTCGCGTTGCCATGCGCATAAGACCGATCGCTTCCTCGCGCGAACTACCGCGCGCGATCAGCGTCGGAACATACGGAGCGTGAGCAGGGATCTCCACGACCGCGAAGATCTGTCCCCACGTCGGTACGAACACGTTCCGGTACCAACCGGAGATCTCCGCGGCAAGACTCATCCACGGAAGCCTACCGTGGATGTCCAGAATTTGTTCGGGATCCCTCGCTCCTGTAAGTTGATCCGTGGCCGACAGCAAAAAGATCAACTTCGAGTGCGAGGACGAGCGCGGCCCCCGCGGAAAACGCGGACATCGCGGTCCTGAAGGCCCGACAGGACCTGCAGGTGGCGGAACTGGATCGACAGGTCCGACAGGCCCCACGGGCCCGACGGGGCATGACGGCATCGACGGAGCCACGGGCGCGACTGGACCCACAGGCATTCCTGGTAGCGCGACCGCGACGGGTGCGACCGGCAACACGGGCCCGACAGGTGCCACGGGGTTCACAGGGGCGCCAGGCACAGCGACAACGACGGGCGCGACTGGCAACACGGGTCCGACGGGCGCCACTGGATCGACAGGTCCTACGGGTGCGACTGGATCGACCGGATCGACAGGTCCTACGGGTGCGACCGGATCGACAGGTCCTACGGGTGCGACCGGATCGACAGGTCCGACGGGTGCGACCGGATCGACAGGTCCGACGGGTGCGACCGGATCGACGGGCGCGACCGGAGCGCTTGGACCGACCGGCGCGACGGGAGCGACGGGCGTGACGGGACCGACCGGCGCCACGGGTACCACAGGTGCCACGGGTGCCACGGGTGCCACGGGTGCCACGCCGATCGCGACGGTCGGCATTCCCGAGCAATGGGTCCAGCAAAACGTCGCCGCGAGCCAAAGCAACGTCGCTCTCAGCGCGCAGGTGAGCACGAACTTCGACACGATCAAGATGATCCGATCGGGCTCGATCACTGGCATGTCAACGCGGCTCACTGAAGCCGTCACGGCAGGTACGCTGACGGTGACGGTCACGAAGAATGGCGTCGCGGGGACGCTCAATGTCGTGTCGACCAACGCCTCAAACCAAACCGGCGGTGTCGCGACACAAGGAACCGGCGTCGATACGTACGTCGCCGGCGACCTCCTCGGCGTACAGCTCACGACCGATGGCGGTTTCCTTCCGAACACGACGGATCTCGAAACGTGGCTTGAGGTCCAGGAGTAAGTCATGGGCCAGTTCCGACGCGGAGCCGCGGACACGCTCCGCGTGATCAACCGCAACCCCACCAGTGATCCGGCAGCTGTTGCGAAACACGTCCTCGTCTACAGCAAAGACGTCTCGGGCGTGTCGCAACTCTTCGCACGAGCGAGCGACGGCACCGTCTCGCAACTGACACCTGGCGCGACGATTCCACCCGTCGCGGATACGGGAAACCGCAGTCAAACACGTCGCGGCGGCGCCGACGTGCTTCGCATCATCGAAGTCGCGGCCGATCCGACACCTGTCCTCGGAGAAGTGCTGTTCTACGGAAAGGCGGTCGCGGGTGTCACGCAGCTCTTCACGTGCGACGGTGCCGGCAACGTCCTTCAAATCACGCCACACCTGACGGTTACGCCGAGCGGTGGAGCGGCTGGATCCGAAGTCCGTCGTGACGGTTCCGAGGTGCTGAAGACGATCGGCCGCAGTGATGACGCGACAGCGATCGCAAGCTCGACCTTGCTCTACAGCAAACTCGTGAACAACTTCGCGCAGCTCTTCGCTCGTCTCTCCGATGGCACCGTTGCGCTGATCAGCACGGGTCCGCTGGACACGACGGGCGCGAAGCCTGGGCAGATTTACGTCAGTGGTGGTGTTGCAGGCGGTGGCGCGGCGGGGTGGTCGCCCAACATGCCGGCGTGTTGGGATGGCGCGTACTGGGAGTACGAGAACGGTGGCAACGGGCTCACCGGGCAAGGCATGAACGCGTGGCAGAACGCGTTCGTCGGTGCAGGTGCACAACGCCTGCCGCTCACGGGAGAGTTCGGCTGGTTTCCCAACGCTGCGAGCTTCGAGACCGGATCGACGTCCACGGGATCCGCCAGTGCGCTGCGCCAAGTTGGGCTGCAAGCGTCGTCGATCTCGGGGCTTCTTTCGTACGACGCGACCGTCTCGCTTCCCGTGCTCAGCGATGGATCGAACACGTACATGTTCGTCTGCGGTCTGCAGAACACCGTCAACGGCAATCTCTCGTCGGCCGGCGCGTTCGTTCGCTACACGCACAGCAACAACGGCGGTCGCTTCGAATTTGTCACCGCCAACAACAACATCAAGACGATCAGCGACACCGGAATCGCGGTGGTCGCCGGAAACTACTATCACATCCGCTGCACGGTCACGAACGACGGCACCGCCAGTTGCTACATCAAGACGACCTACTCGGGCGGCGTGTGGCACGACGATGGTGTTTGGGGGGCGCCGACAGTCACACACGTCACGAACATTCCGAGCGGCGCGTCGAACATGTTCATCGGGCTGTCCGCGATCGTGAAGTCGGTGGGTACGACGTCACGTCTGTACAAGCTTGGCTTCCAGCTCATGTATCGCATCCCCACGTTCACGCCGACGGGGAACATCATCGCAGGCACAGGTCTCCAGCTCGGCGATGGCGCGACAGCGATCGCGGTCGATCCGAGCACCAACCCAGCGTGGATCACACCGCTGCGCATCGAGTCACCGATCATCTTCCGTGCCTACGGTCGTGGTGGATGGATTCCGACCAGCTCGCCAGACTTCGCGACAGTGGGTGGCGGCACTGGCGGCACCGGATCGATCTCGTCGCCAGGCTCCGTCGCCAACGAGTGGTTTGGTACCAGCAACCTGAACACCTCGAACACCGCGTCTGACGGTTTCGCGTTCTACCAAACGAGCTATACGCTGAATCTCGACTCGACGGTCAATGAGATGATCATCGAGTGTGTCCTCGACATTCCAACACTGTCGACGGGCGCGCAGACGTTCAAAGCAACGCTCGGGCTATTCAACCAGACCAGCAGCGCGTTGACCAATGGCGTGACGATCGAGATCGATTCCAACGCGAACGTGCACGCGCAGTGCGTGTGCACGAGCGGCGGCGTCGCGACGACGGTGGACAGCGGAGTGACGATCACTGCCGCATTGACCTATCTGTGGCGCATCGTGATCACGCCGGGCAACGTCGACTTCTACGTCGCGCGTGATGGCGTCACGACACTTACGACACCTGTCGCGTCGATCTCGACGAACATCCCGACGGGCGTGACGATGGCCGCAGGTCTCGGGCTTCGGAAGACCGTGGGCACCACCAACCGCAACCTCCAATTCGGCTATGTCCTCGCCTACCAACGGAGCTCGCAATGAGTGGCCTCAGTGATCTGTCACCTGGGTCCTTCGGTATGGGCACGGGCACCCGAGGCACGTTGGTCTCGGGCACGCGTGTTCAGATCCAAGACGACAACAGCGGATCCGGATCGACGCCTGTCTTGACCTTCGCAGCGGAAACACCGCGCACGCATCCGTTCGCGATGTATCGAACAGGGCACATCTTCCTGTGGGGAAGCAACGATAGCCCAGGCGTCGGAGCGGATTCGTCGTCGAGCGACGATACGCACCCACAAGCGTCGGCTTGGTTCACTGGAACCGTGTCCTCCACCGCGCACGTCACCGCGACGTCCGGCGGGGCGATCTTGTTCTGTGTGCTCACAGCGACGAGCCACAAACGAATCTACGATGTCACGTGGCGCATCCCGATCTTGAGCACGGGCGCGGAACAATTCTTCTGCCGCCATGGCTACGTCAGCCAGTTCTTCGGAGCGTCGGTGACCAACGGCGCGTGGATGGAGATCGACAGCTTCGTCAGCGGTAACGCGAAGTTGATCACCTCTGCGGCAGGTGTCCAGACGGTGACGGACACGGGCGTGACGATCGTGGCAGGTCAGTGGTACCGCACGCGAATCGAGATCACCAACCACACCAAGGTGGATTGCTGGGTAGTTACCGAGAACACGACGCTCGGCGCCCCGACAGTCTCCAACACGACGAACATCCCGAGTGGCACGGGTCAGGGCTTGGTGCCCAACTCGATGATGGAGAAGGTCGCAGGATTTGCATCGCGCGAATCGGATAACATCTACTTCTTCTGCGGCATGGACCGCTATGCTGCTTGAGCCCTGAGAGGATTTACGCCATGACCATCACCCTTCAAGAAGTCAAAGCTCTCGTTCACGCACATCTGGCGAAGCACCCCGAGGTCGCGGCGAAACTCGAAGTCTCGATGCCGACAGTGCACAGCGCGACGTACGACGAAGACGCGGATGGGAAGCACGTCCCGCGGATCGGTCCCGATGACGAAGCGTTCAAGCACCCCATCACCCGCATCGAGCTAAAGCTCGGCCGCACGACGCAAGTGATCCCGCTCGTCGAGGGCAACGGATCAACGCACACGATGACGCCGCGATCGCGCGAGTCGCTTGAAGCGATCATCAAGCAACAGATCGGCTACGCGATCATCGAAGCTACGAAGAAGCCGATGACACTCGAAGAGTATCGGGCAGACCAACGTCAGCGCGACGTCGAGGCCGCCGAGCGCGCGCGCGTCAGACGTGCGGCACACGAAGCTGAGCGTCGCGCGTCATTGACGCAAGCGCAGCGTGAGCAAGAAGACTTCGTGGCCACGCACAAGGAGCACGACTACCACACGACGGTCGGGACGTTGGGAGATCCGGGCGCGTTCCTTCGTGCAGCGGCTTCTCTCGGTGCGATCTCCGAAGAGAAAGCTGCGGAGGATCACGAAAAGCTCAAGGCGTGGGAGAAACGATCGAACGACTATCGCAACCCGCCGTCGAGCGACGAAGAGAAACCGTAGTCGCGGCGCTATTCGACCCGCTCGACGATCGAAGCCGCAGCCCTATTCGCCTATTCAACCCACTCGACGATCACGAGCCCGTCCGTCCCAACACCGCCCGTAGCTCCTTTGCCCCCAGCGGATCCTGTAGCGGCGAGGGTGCCGCCACCGCCACCGCCACCACCTCCAGTGCCGCCGCCCCCGGCTGCTGCGGCAGTGATGCTTCCAGGTGCATCCCCACCAGCGGCACCTGAAGTGCCACCGTTTCCACCGTTGCTGCCTGTCGCGTTGGCATCGGCATCACCAGGATTGCCCGGCACGCTCGCGCCACCACCGCCACCGCCACCAGCGCCGCCATTTGTTCCGACGGTTCCCGAGGCACCGTAGTTGAAGAATGGCGCCATCGCGCCACTCGGTGCGGTCGAGCTGGATCCGTCCACGCCTGCAGTACCGCCTGGGGCTCCTGTTCCTGGAGTCTCACCAAAGGCACCGACGCGGCTGCCATTCGCGATAATACCGCCGGCTGCAAGAGAGCCTGCACGCCCGCCGTTACCGCCCGACGTGCCGTTCCATCGTGCGAGCGCGACAAGGCCGGGAAAGGTTTCGAAGGTCGAGTTGGTTCCGTTGCCGCCGCTCGAGCCGCCCGTGCCTGTGGAGCCACCCGCTGCAGCCGTACCGCCCGCGCCGCCCGCACCACCAGATCCTTTGGCACCCGCAACCGCGAGATACACAGAGCCCGGAGTCACCGTAACCACCACACGCGTCAGTGGATAAGAACCTCCTGGGGTGCCTGCACCGCCGCCGCCCGCACCCGCGCCCGTACTACCACCGCCACCGCCACCACCTCCGCCTCCGCCCCCCGTACCGCCACGTCCCCAGAGCGTGATTTGCGTGACTCCAGCTGGGGCGGTCCATTGCGTCCCCGCTGTGGCGGTGAATGAAACGCGGCGAAGTCGCGACATTACTCCACCCACTCGATGATGAGTGCCCCTGCAGTACCAGCACCGCCCGTTGCGCCGGCTCCACCATTTGAGCCCGTGGTGGCTTTCAAGCCCCCACCTCCTCCGCCAGCGCCGCCGACACCACCCGATCCTGTGATGCCGGCTGCCGCTGGCGATGTCGGGGCATTACTTCCGTCTGCTCCCGACGCGCCCCCCGCACCGCCGTTGCTTCCTGCCGGAGGCGTCGCATCACCACCGATCGCCGAGGAAGAGCCGCCGCCTCCACCACCGCCGCTAGCACCACCAGCAGCACCACCACTTCCTGATGCAGGCACGAGCCAGAAGGGCGAGATCGCACCGAGCGAGCTACCTCCGTTGCCGCCAGCCGTGTTCACGAGCCCGCCGCTGCCCCCTGTGCCAGCCGTAATCCCGTAGAGACCGTTGGCGCCCGCTTGTCCAGCACCTGTCGTGGCGAGTCCGCCAGCACCACCACCAGCACCGCCGGCACCAGGATTGAACTGTGCCAGTGAACCAAATGTCGTAGCCGTACCTGCGTTACCCGCAGTACCTGGGGTGCCTGTGGCACCACCTGCCGCTGCGACTGCTCCAGCACCCCCGCCACCACCGGATCCGCCACCACCAATCGTGATGGCGTAGACGGTGCCAGGTACAACGGTCACAGGATACGCGATCGTCGGGCACGACCCGCCAGTGCCTCCGGCCCCACCCCCTCGAGCGGCGGCAGCTGTGCTGCCACCGCCACCGCCACCTCCTCCACCGCCACCGCCAGAACCGCCACGGCCGTGCAGCGTAACGAGGGTGACTCCTGCTGGAGCTGTCCAGTTACCTGTAGAGGCAACGAATCGAGTGATTTTTGCCATTCTAGATCTCTAGTAAGAGAACCAATCGGTTTGGTTTGTGACGATTGTCCATCCGCCCCAGTTGGTTTGAAATACTTTACTGGCGGCCAAACCATCGATCAACTCAGCGCCGTGTGGGGCTAACGTCGCGTTGTTTGTTCCGAAAGTCCCCTTGGTGTCGACGAGGTGATACTCCTTCGAGTAACCGAAGCCTGCCGGATTCGGAAGATTCAGGGTTACCGCTCCACCCGAAGTATCGACGAAGAGATAGTCGTCCGTCGTTAGGATCGTATAGGGCGAGCTCGCCGACGTGATCGTCACGCCGTTCGGCTGTGCGACCGCGCCGGTCGCCCCCGTGGTACCTGTGGTGCCCGTCGATCCCGTGGCGCCCGTGGCGCCCGTGGCGCCCGTGGCGCCTGTCGCCCCTGTCGGCCCGGTGGCACCGGCACCACCTGCAGATCCCGTCGGGCCGGTCGATCCCGTCGGGCCCGTCAAGCCGGTCGAGCCCGTCGCGCCGGTGGCACCTGCGGCACCCGTAGCACCCGTCGGGCCCGTGTTGCCCGTTGCGCCGATCGATCCTGTGGCGCCCGTCGCGCCAGCAGCACCTGCAGTTCCTGTATCACCCGTCGCACCCGTTGGACCCGTGGCTCCAACTCCATCGGCACCTGTAGATCCGGTTGCCCCAGTTGGTCCCGTCGCGCCGGTGATGCCTCCACCCGTAGGTCCCGTCTCTCCAGTGGCACCTGTCGAAGATGCGGTGCCTGCCGGCCCCGTCGAACCTGTCGCGCCGGTCGGGCCCGTCGAACCTGTCGCGCCCGTCGAGGTCGCGCTTCCCGGAGCCCCAGTGGCTCCTGTAGTTCCTGTGGCTCCTGTTGGGCCGGTCGTTCCTGTCGAACCTGTTCCAGGAGATCCTGTCGGTCCTGTCGAGCCGGTCGAGCCCGTCGAGCCCGTAGGGCCCGTCGACCCCGCCCCTCCACTTCCGGGGCCCGTTGGACCTGTTGGACCTGTTGATCCATCACGCCCATCATGTCCACGGTGACCGCGCTTCCCGCGCTCTCCTCGTTGACCACAATCCAAATCGAGAGGCTTGCTGTCGGCCACAGCAGACTCTACAGCCTCTGCGCGCCTAGGGCGCTTTCCGCGCTATACCGCTTGAGTGGTTCGCGCGCTGTCTTCTTCGATCACGATCCCTTTCCGGCATCTGATCCTGCATCACCACGAGATCGGCCTTCACCGCGGTCGTCGATGGGGCTTTCGTGAAGTCTTTGGGCTCAGCAGCCTGAAAAACATGCCCTTCATCCGGCTTGCAATGCTGGTGAAGCAAGCGTATGAGGGCCGGCCTCCAGCGCATGAAGGTTGGCCCGCACAGCGGGAAGCGCTTCAGTGGATCGTCGACAAAGGGCGGGACGGAATTTACGCGCTCGATCCGCGCCAGAACATCCGCGTTCGACGGAACATCGGCGTTGGGTACTTCATCGACGATGGCCATCATCGAGCGCTCGCGCTCTACATCCTCGGAGAGGCTTCCATTCGAGCGACGCTCACGCAACTCAAGACGCGACAGGCCTAGCGACGGACATCGAACACGATCGTGATCCGCGGCAGATCTCCAAGGTAGATCTCGGCAAGCTCAGCGACGGACATCGAACACGATCGTGATCCGCGGCAGATCTCCAGGGTAGATCTCCAAGCGATGCCACGTCTCACCACGACAGAGCACGAGACGTCCTGGTTCCGGATCGATCGCTAGCTCGTGTTTCGTGGGCCTCCCATCACAGGGACATTCGCAGATCGTCGGGATCCGTGGATCGCCGCTCGTCACATAGAAGACCCCGAACAAGTACGCGATGCGGTGCTGATGTCGTGGGTGCTGGCTTCCTGCACGGTTCACCATCGCCCATGCCACCGGCGATCGATGCCCGATCATGTCGACGATCGTTCGACGAAGATCTTGCACTGGCGCTTCTGGCCAGGCGAAGACATCTTCGCTCGATTTCCAACCTCCGACGTTGAGTGAACCGACCCGCTTGCCTCGATCATGCTTCATTCGATCGAGAATCACTTCAGTGAGCGCCGGACATAGCTCGGGGCGCACGCCATCATATACGAGCGGCTGTTCACGAGCCTGTGCCGTGAGGCGCGACAGCGGATTATCGGAGCTACGTGTCGGAGCAACCATGCCGAAATTCTACTACGAACCTTGCAGCGGTGTGCGCTCCCTAGTCGCAGGGCCGATCACTTACGAGCGAAGCTGCGACCAACAGCTCGTCTCCACGCCGCACGAAACGAATCGATGCATTTTCTAGATCGAGCAACGCACCGTTCTGCGAGAGATATCCACCGCCCCTGCTGCCGGAAGCATCCGCGAGGATCATCGCACAAAGATGGATGGCAGCCCTCCGCAGCGCTTCACGCTCCTCGTTGAGAGCCTCGTATGGAATGCTTGGAGAAGCTGTGTCGACGACGATCGGCATGCATGGAAGATGAATGCTTGGAGAGGCGATGTCGATGAGGATCGGCACGCTTGGAGGGCGATCAGCCTGCATGGAACTAGTGCAGATCTGCCTGGCTTGACGGTTGTAGAGCCGTCACATAGCGTCGATCGTTAGCATGCTGCTCACTCGTAAGGCCGTCGACTCCGTCGACATCGAAAAACTGCACGATGTTGTCGGTGCCAGCGACTGGTTCTACCAATCGCCAGGCAAGGAACCGCATCGGCTCCTCGCCTACCTCTCGACGCTCTTCGATGGGAAAACGATCTTCGACATCGGAACCCATCTCGGTGACAGCGCGCTCGCGCTTTCGTACAACGCAACGAACCGCGTCGAATCGTTCGACATCATCGACAAAGTGAGTGCAAAACGAAGAGAGCGAAACAACGTCGGCTGGCATATCGGAGATCTGTTCGATCCGGCGTATCGAAATCCGTGGGCAGCGAAGCTGCTCGAGAGCCCGCTCATCTACATCGACGTCGATCCGCACCACGGGATTCAAGAGTTCGAGCTGGTGCAATGGCTCCGCGAGAACCACTACAAAGGCCTCATCGTCCTCGACGACATCTGGTACTTCAAGCCGATGCGGAACAATCTCTGGTACCGCATCGAAGGCGCGTGCAAAGCAGACGCAACATCGATCGGTCACTGGAGCGGCACCGGAATTGTGTCTTTCACGGAGACGATCGAGATCGAAGGTCTCGTGGATACGAGCAACTGGACGCTCGTCACAGGATATTTTGATCTCACTGTGATGCCGGACGCGAACCCCGCGATCAAAGCGCGTCCTCCGAGCCTCTACCTCGATGAGCATGCCGCTTCGACGCTTACGCTTGAGCAGAACCTCATGGTGTTTTGCGAGCCGAAGTTCGCCGACAAGATCCTCGCAATCCGTCCCAAGCATCTGCACGAGCGCACGAAGATCGTGCAGATGTCCTTCGAGGACTTCCCGCTGACGAAGTACCGCGATCAGATCATCCAGAACCGCGGAGGTTCCAGTGGCTGTCCCTCGGATCCCCGCAACACGGCAAGCTACTACCTGTTCTGCATGTCCCGGTTCGCGATGCTGCAGCAAGCGATCCAGGAGAATCCATTCGGCTCCTCGCACTTCGCTTGGGTGAACATCTGCATCGAGCGGATGGGCTACAAGAACTTGGTCCATCTCCACGAAGCACTCTCCGTTCAGCGCGAGAAGTTCTCGACGTGCTGGATCGAGTACGTGTCGAAAGAGACAACGCAGAGCCTTGCCGCGAACTTCGGATCGCGTTGTGTCGGCCGCACCTCTATGTGCAGCGGATTTTTCACAGGCTCCGCGCCGTACATGCAAGAGGTCTGCAAGCGTATCGAAGCGCAGTTTCTCCAGTGCCTCAAGGCGGGCTACGGACACGCGGACGAGCAACTCATGTACCTCGCCTACTGGGACAACCCCGAGCTCTTCGACTGGTACATCGGCGACTATCAAGAGATGGTCACAAACTACGCGGGCGTATACGACCGCCCAGAGCGACCGCTCCATCACCTGATCCGAAACAGCTACAACGCAGGGGACTATCGCATCTGTGCCCAAGCGATCGAGCAACTCACGACCTCGATCGATGCGGGTAAGTGCACGCTGGGTCCCGACGATGTGAGGCTTCTCAACGTCGCGAAGAAGAATCTCGAAGCGAAGATGACGAGCGTCTAATGGCGGAATTGACTTTCGTTACCTGTCTCTACGATCTCAGCAAGCGCGGGACCAACCACCGCAGCATCGATTGGCTCTTCGCGAACAGTGGCTTCGTGATGAGCCTCGAGCACGAGCTGGTGATTTTCACGGAGCCTGAGCTTGAGCAAGAAATTCTCAAACGGCGTGCCGGCCGTCCCACGCGGGTGCAGCTGATCCCATTCGAGACCTTGCTCACGCCAGCGCGCGCCGAAGGTGCACGGCGCGGCCATCGACAATCGAACACGACAGCCTCGAAGGTCACCGCTACGTACGTGCAGCTCATGTGGGCCAAGTACGCAATGCTCGAACGGGCCCTAACGCTCTCGCAACCTACGCACCTCGCATGGATCGATGTCGGCATCACGCATGTCGCCAAGACGGCACCGGATCTCGCGGCCCAGATCTTCGAGAAACCGTCAGCGCTGCCGAAGTTCCACATGCTGCGATACTTCGACATGACGGATACGATCATTCCGTCGTACTGGTACACGCTTCACGGGCATCTCGCCGGCGGTCTCGTCGTCGGCGAAGTCGGCCGCATGCGGGGGCTCATCACGGCATTTTGGAGTGCGGTCGATCTGGCCATCGAAAACGCGCTCGCGCCCGTCGACGAGGCGATCTTGTCGTATCTCGCGGCTCAGCAACCGGATCGCTATGCGTTCAGCTACGGTGACTACTGCGACATCCTGCGAAACCACGATCGTGTGCGCAGCGGCATCGGCCACCTGTTGTGGCAAGCGCGCGACGCGAAAGAGCGCCGGAAGCTCTCGCATCTAGACACTCTGAAGAAACACCTTGTCACGGCGCTGCGCGATCAAGCGCTCTGGGAAACTGATCCAGAGACCCATAACGCGATCTGTACGGAGTTCCCGGAGGTGCGTACCGTGATTGATCAGATCATTGAAGCTTCAGCTTCTAGCCACACGGTCACGCTTGAGGAATCTATGCCTAACGAGTTGCCATCCGACGAGAAACCTTTGCTCGGGCTCGTTATGATCGTGAAGGATGAAGCGCATGGAATCGTCAAGACGCTCGAGTCCTTCAAGTCGGTAATCAACTACTGGACGATCCTCGATACAGGTTCAACCGACGGCACGCAAGACGTGATCCGTCAGGCACTCAGCGACATCCCAGGACGACTTCACGAAGAGCCGTTTGTCGACTTCGCAACGTCCCGCAACCGCGTCCTCACACTGCACGGTGAAGCCTCGGTCTTCACCGTGATGCCGGATGCGGATGACTGGATCGACAATCCGAACGCGCTCGGAAGCTTTCTCGCCGATCACGTGAACGACGGCGAGCCCGCGTTCTTGCTCAACCTGCGGCGTGATCAACTGGACTACTGGCTGCCCCTCATTCTGCGCACCAAGGCGAAATGGCGCTACCGAGGCCGCGTTCACGAGTGTTGCGGACCGCAAACGGGCTCCGGCTTTGCGTCGGCACGCGTCGTTGGTCCAGCACTGCGGCAATCGCGCCCACCGCAGAGTGCGGAAGCGACCAAACGTCGGTGGGAACGGGATCTAAAGCTCCTGCGAGACGACTTCCTCGTCGATTCCAAGAATCAGCGCACGATCTTCTATCTGGCACAGACGTACGAGTGTCTTGAACAGCCCGAGCAAGCACTGCTCCTTTATGAGCGCCACTTGGAGCTCAACGGCTGGATCGAGGAGCGCATCGAAGCCGCGATTCGCCGCGCCAAGATCAAGAAAGCGATCGGTCGTCCCTGGGCGGAAGTCCAGCAAGCGTTTCTCGCGGCCTATCGGCTGGATCCTCGCCGGGCTGAGCCGTTGTTCTACGTTGCGGAGCACTGGTACGACGAAGAAGTCCATCCACTTGCGTTTCTCTTCGCCAGCCGTGCCGCGAAACTCAAGCCGGTCCCCACCGCGCTCTTCCTCGATCGCGACATCTATGACTACCGCGCCGCGGACATCGCCGCGATCTCGGGCTTCTATTGCGATCAGCTCGAAGATCCTGAGATTCGTCGAGAGGGGCGCCGCTTCGCAGAGAAAGCGGTCCGTGCACAACCGCAGGATGAGCGCATGCGCGCAAACTGGGCATTCTACGCGCACGACGTGAACACGGAATTCGGGGCGACGATCCAGGCCATCGACTTCAAACCAGCAGCTCCATACACAGCCAGTAACCCGTCTGTACACTTCGACGGCGTGCGTTGGCGTGTGCTCGTGCGTACGACGAACTACAAGATCATCAACGGGCAGTACCTCACGCCTGACGACAACGTGATCTACACGCGAAACTGGATGCTCGAGCTGGATCATGATCTCGGTACAGAGACCGCGATCGAGATGGAAGATCGCACTGGCCTGCCCAAGACGAACTACCCAGTGCACGGCTACGAAGACTGCCGGCTGTTTCAGCATCGTGGGAAGCTCTACGCTTCATCGACCGTGTGCGACTGGACCGTGAGCGGTGAGCGCGAGCTGACGATCGTCGAGTTGGATGCCACCTACCAAATCGTCAAGGCGTGGCCGGTACGTGGACCCTGGAGCGAGAAGCCCCAGAAGAACTGGATGCCTATCGAAGATGAAGAGCTGCGCTTCATCTACGCGACGAAAGATCCAACGACGATCCTAACCGTCGATCTGGAAGGTCGAACGATCAGTCCGCCAGCGACACTCGGGCATGGTCGTCTACGTGGCGGATCGCAGGCCGTGAAGATCGATGAGACCTGGCTCTTCCTCGTGCATGACGTCGCTTGGCCGGGCGGAAACTCGAGGATCTACCTGCACCGCTTCGTCGAGATGGATGCGAGCTTCCGCGTAACCGCGATGAGCGATCCGTTCTTCTTCGAGAGGCGTGGTATCGAGTTCTGCTGTGGCCTTGGCTACGATGGGGAGAAACTCGTCGCCAGCTTCTCGGTCGAAGATCGCTGCGCGAAGCTCGCGATCTTCGATCTGAAGAAAGTACGGGCGTTGCTGCGTCGTGACTACACGATCTAGAGCACGTTGACGTACGAGAGCCCGTTACCGCCGTTACCGCCGGCGAATCCCGCGCCAAGGCCAGCCGCTCCAGCCCCGCCAGTAACGACCGCGGTCGGCGTCGTCGATCCCGACCCCACGACAACGACGACAATCCCACCCGCGCCACCGCCGCTACCGCCAACACCCTGTCCCGCGCTCGGCGTAAAGCTACTTGCGCCGGCATCGCCCCCCTTCGCCTCGATCGTGCCACTGCCCGTATAGAGCGCCGCCCGAACGATGCACAGCCCGCCAGCCGCACCGGAACCACCTGATCGCCCCGTCGTAGCATTCGCAGATCCAGATCCACCGCCCGATCCGGTCCCCCACACCGACGAAACCGTCGCGCCATTTCCACCGTAGCCACGCCCGACAATGCGGACAAAGAAATCATGCGGAGATCCCTGCGCGGGCGGAATGTTCGCAGTGACGGTACCTCCGGCGCTTGTCGTGCCGGTGCCCGTTCCACAACCACCACCGCCACCGCCTTGCCCCGCAGCGCCGTTGCCACCGGCCGCGTTGTTCGGATTGGTCGCGGTCGCTCCCGCGACCAATCCAGGCCACGACGAGCCCACGCTCGCTGCACCAGCCGCCGGACTCACCAACGCGGAGCCCGCGTGCCCCGCCGCTGCGATCCCGAGGAACGCAGCCGCGCTTCCGGTCGCGACTCCAGCGGCACCGATGGTATTTCCGACGGCTGCGCCACCACTGCCACCGTTGGCTGTGATCTTCCCGTTGTTCGTGCATGTCCCCAATACGTAGACAGGCCATCCCGCAGTGGCGAGCTCACACCCCACATCGATCGTCAGATCAGTGTAGAAGGCGAAATCCGATATGGTCGTCGTGCCGCTCGTGATGTGAAGCGTGCCGCTCGATCCGTCGCCGAACAAAATAGCGCCCATCCCACCAGCGAGACCTGTGGCCCCCGTGGGACCTGTGTCACCCGTCGAGCCGGTCGGTCCCGTCGAGCCGGTCGGTCCCGTCGAGCCTGTAGGACCTGTCGAGCCCGTCGAGCCTGTAGGACCTGTCGAGCCCGTCGAGCCTGTAGGACCTGTCGAGCCCGTCGAGCCCGTCGAGCCCGTCGAGCCCGTCGGTCCCGTCGGTCCCGTCGAGCCTGTAGGACCTGTCGAGCCCGTCGAGCCCGTCGAGCCCGTCGAGCCTGTGTCGCCCGTCGAGCCCGTCGAGCCCGTCGGGCCTGTCGAGCCCGTCGAGCCTGTAGGCCCTGTCGAGCCCGTCGAGCCCGTCGAGCGCGTCGAGCCCGTCGCGCCCGTCGATCCCGTCGGTCCCGTTGGTCGCGTCTCCCCCGTCGAGCCCGCCCCTCCTGTGGGACCTGTACGCGCTGCCGCGCCT
>Ga0163162_10000021_pt1 | contig 214873 bp, 191 predicted proteins | sample S55metaG_FD_115310 | JGI IMG/M metagenome (GOLD analysis project Ga0163162, IMG submission 115310) | Switchgrass rhizosphere microbial communities from Kellogg Biological Station, Michigan, USA - S5-5 metaG | ecosystem: Host-associated > Plants > Roots > Rhizosphere > Soil | place: USA... | reverse complement strand
CCGTTCACCCAGGTCTTCTTCAACGTGAGCGTCGCGCTCTTGCGCGTGTTCGTCTCGGTACAGACGATCGCGGTGTCGGCCGCGTTGACCGTCAGCGTGTTGCCGGCGAGCGCCGTGCCGTTGCCCGTGCAGGCGAGCGTCGCGGTGTAGTTCGCCGCGCTGCCCGTGCCGAACGCTTCGCCGATCGTGCCCGACTCGCCCGCGAACACGTTGACCGCCGTGCCCGTCGTCGTGTTGCCCGCCGCCGTGGCCGTCGACAGCCCAGAAGATGCAGCGTTCGTGAAGCCCGTGCTCGTCACGGTCGCGGTGTTGCCGGCGATGCTGTTCGCCGACCAGGTCTTGCGCAGCGTCAGCGTCGCGCCCTTGCGCGTATTCGTGTAGGTGCAGGTGATCGCGGTGCCGGAGTTGTCGACCGTCAGCGTGCTGCCGGCCAGCGTGCCGCCGCCCGTGCAGGCGAGCGTCGTCGTGTAGTTCGCCGCAACGCCGGTCGTGAATGACTCTGCGCCGAGCGTCGCCGTCTCGCCTGCGAACACCGTGACCGCCGTGCCTGTCGTCGTGTTGTTGCCGGTCGAGGTCGACGCAAGCGCGATCGTATTGTTCGTCAGTCCCGTCGTTGCCGGGATCGACACCGCATCATTGCTGACGCCGCTCACCCAGGCCTTCTGCAGCGTCAGCGTTGCGCTCTTGCGCGTGTTCGTCTCGGTACAGACGATCGCGGTGTCGGCCGCGTTGACCGTCAGCGTGTTGCCGGCGAGTGCCGTGCCGTTGCCCGTGCAGGCCAGCGTCGCGCTGTAGTTCGCCGCGCTGCCGACACCGAACGCTTCGCCGATCGTGCCCGACTCGCCCGCGAACACGTTGACCGCAGTGCCCGTCGTCGTGTTGCCGGCTGCGGTTGCAGTCGACAGCCCTGACGATGCGGCGTTGGTGAAGCCCGTGCTCGTCACGGTCGCCGTGTTGCCCGCAATGCTGTTCGCAGACCAGGTTTTCTTCAGCGTGAGCGTCGCGCTCTTGCGCGTATTCGTGTAGGTGCAGGTGATTGCGGTGCCGGAGTTGTCGACCGTCAGCGTGCCGCTGGCGAGCGTGCCGCCGCCCGTGCAGGCGAGCGTCGCGGTGTAGTTCGCGGCCGAGCCGGTCGTGAAGGCTTCGGTAGCAAGCGTCGCCGTTTCGGCCGCGAACACCGTCACCGCGGTGCCCGTCGTCGTGTTGTTGCCGGTGGAGGTCGACGCGAGCGCGGTCGTGTTGTTCGTCAGGCCCGTCGTCGCCGGGATCGACACCGCGTCGTTGGTCGCGCCGTTCACCCAGCTCTTCTTCAACGTGAGCGTCGCGCTCTTGCGCGTGTTCGTCTCGGTACAGACGATCGCGGTGTCGGCCGCGTTGACCGTCAGCGTGTTGCCCACGAGTGCCGTGCCGTTGCCCGTGCAGGCCAGCGTCGCGGTGTAGTTCGCCGCGCTGCCCGTGCCGAACGCTTCGCCGATCGTGCCCGACTCGCCCGCGAACACGTTGACCGCCGTGCCCGTCGTCGTGTTGCCGGCTGCGGTCGCAGTCGACAGCCCTGACGATGCGGCGTTCGTGAAGCCCGTGCTCGTCACCGTCGCCGTGTTGCCCGCAATGCTGTTCGCAGACCAGGTCTTGCGCAGCGTCAGCGTCGCGCCCTTGCGCGTGTTGGTGTAGGTGCAGGTGATCGCCGTGCCCGCCGTGCCGACGGTCAGCGTGTTGCCCGCGAGCGTGCCGCCGCCTGTGCAGGCGAGCGCCGTCGTGTAGTTCGACGCCGAGCCAGTCGTGAACGTCTCATTTCCCAGCGTCGCGCTTTCGCCCGCGAATACCGCGACCGCGGTGCCCGTCGTCGTGTTGTTGCCGGTCGACGTCGACGCGAGCGCGGTCGTATTGTTCGTCAGACCCGTCGTCGCCGGAATCGATACCGCATCATTGTTGATGCCGCTCGCCCAGGTCTTCTGCAGCGTCAGCGTCGCGCTCTTGCGCGTGTTCGTCTCGGTACAGACGATCGCGGTATCGGCCGCGTTGACCGTCAGCGTGTTGCCGGCGAGCGCCGTGCCGTTGCCCGTGCACGCGAGCGTCGCGGTGTAGTTCGCCGCGCTGCCGACGCCGAACGCCTCGCCGATCGTTCCCGACTCGCCCGCGAACACGGTCACGGCCGTGCCGGTCGTCGTGTTGCCGGCCGCGGTCGCGGTCGAGAGGCCCGACGAGGCGGCGTTCGTGAAGCCCGTGCTCGAAACCGTCGTCGTGTCGTTGGCGATGCTGTTCGCCGCCCAGGTCTTCTTCAGCGTGAGCGTCGCGCTCTTGCGCGTGTTCGTGTAAGTGCACAGGACCGGGTTGGTATCCGCCGCAACCACCGTGAACGAAGCGGCGCCCGTGCCAGGGGTCGCCCCAGTCACCGGCGTGGAGGCGTTGTTGCACGAAACTTTCGCCGTATAGCTGCCGACGCTCGCGCCCGTTTCCACGGGCAGCGCGATCGCATCGCCCGCGTAGACCGCCACGGCCGTACCGGGCGAGCCGGTCTGCCCGCTGCCGCCCGTCGAGGTCGACGTCACGGTGGCGCTGCTCACGCCGTTTGCCGTGGCGTTGGCAGAAACCTGATCGCCGCTGCCGCCGTTCACCCACGCCTTGGCCAATTGCAGCGTCGTGCTCTTGCGACTGTTGTTGTAGGTGCAGACGACGGCAGTTCCGACATCCGCCGCACCGATCGCCACCGTGTTGCCGCTCGCCTGGCCGTTCGTGCCGGTCAACGTGCCGCCGACGCATGCAACGGTCGTGTTGTAGTTGGCAAGGTTGCTGGGCATGGTTTCTGCCGGCAACGTCGCGACATCGCCGGCATACACCGTGACTGCCGCGCCCGAGTTGGCCGATGTGGGCGCCGTCGCCGCAAACGCGTTGGTGTTTGTCGTCAAGCCGGTCGTCGCGGCGATGTTCGCCACGTCGCCGGTAAAGCCGTTCGTCCAGGTCTTGCGCAGCTGGAATGTCGCGCTTTTCCGCGAATTGGCGTAGGTACAAACGATCGTTGTCCCGGAATCGGCCTGATCGATCGTCAGCGTGTTGCTGCTCTGCCCGTTCGTGCCGCTCAGCGCACTCGTGAGAGTGCCACCGTTGCTGCACGACAGCGTGGTCGCGTAGTTGCCGAGCGTGCCGGTCGACATCGTCTCGCCCGGCAGCGTCGCCACTTCGCCCGCGAAGACGGTGACCGCGTTCGAGTTGCCGGCCACGCCTGCGTTTGCAGTGAACGAGTTGGTGTTGTTGGTAAGGCCACCGGTCGACCCGATGCTGGCCACATCACCTGCGTGCGCGTTGCTCCAGGACTTCGCGAGCCGCAGTGTCGCGCTCTTGCGCGTGTTGGTGATCGTGCAGGCCATGGGAACCGCAGGATTGGGCATCGTGAATCCGCCCGCGCCGCTCACCGTGATCGCCGCACCGGTGCTCTGATTGATGCAGGAATAGGCGACGGTGTAGTTGTTCGCATCTGCGGGAACGGCCCATGTTTCCGAGAGCGTGATTGCACCACCGGCCGCGCCGGTCGCCGTGGCCAACGTGGTCGTGTCGCCGACGGTTGAACTGCCGGCCGTGGCGGCCGAAGCACCTGCGCCGCCTATCGCGAGCGTCACGCTTTCGCCTGTCTTGCCGCCTACCCAGGTCTTGCCCAGCGTGATCGGGTTGCTCAGTTTGCTGTTCGTGAATGTACAGGTGATGTTCGTTCCTGCAGCGGCGCCGGCAGTCGCCGCGGCATCGAGTACGATGCTGCCGCCGCTGGATCCGTTGAGCGTCGCCGTCGCGCTGCCGTTTGCGTTGTCGCAATTGACTGCCGTCAGATACCAGCCCGTCGGCGCCGCTGGCTCCGCCTCGCTGATCGTCGTCGCTACGCCAGGCGTCGTCAGCGTGTAGGTTCCGACCGTGAACGTGCCGGCGGCGGTGATGCCGGTGCTGTTGTGGCTGCCGATGCCGTTGTTGCCCGTGAACGCGAACGTGCTGCTCGCGACGGCGCCGGTGACGACGGTGACCTTCTTGATCGTGATCGTCGTGAAGACGATGACGGTCGTGCCGCTGGCACTATCGCTGCTGGCAGTGGGGGTGCCGGTGGCATTGATCGTGGTGTTGACGGGAATGCTGCCGCTCGCCGGTGCGGTGTAGCTGAAATTGACTATCAGATTCTGTCCGGCCGTGAGCGACGTCGGAAAGCCGGTGAACGTCAAGGCACAGGTCGACGTGTTGTAGCTGGATGCCGTCAGCGGGCTGGGCAGTGGTGTGCCAACGGCAAGCCCCGTCGGACAGCTACCGGGCGTACCGATCACGGCTGTATAGGTAACGCCGGTCGCCGTCGACCCGGAGCTGGCGTTCTGGAAGGTTATCGTGCCATTCACTGTCTGGCCCGCGTTGGCCGTCGGTGGCACCGCGACTTGCGTCGCGACCTGCGGCGGCGGCTGTGGCACGATCGTCAGTGTCTGCTGGATCGGCGCGGTCTGCTGGTAAGCCCATAGATCGAGCGCCTTGCCGTCGCCGAAGGAATTCGTCGACGTGCAGTCGCCGTTCGTGTTGCTGATGCCCGCCGTGACGCCCCAGGTGCGGTAAGCGGTCGTCGAATCGACGCCGATCAAGCTGTGATCCGTTACCGGCGCGGGCGGAGTCGCTGCGCCGCACAGGGCGCCGTTCAATGTGCCGACAGCAGTACCGTTGCGAGTCTTGTAGCCGCGATCGTCGAAGTAGACGGTGCTGCTGAGGTCGCCGTTGAGCTTGGTGACCGTCGGCCCGCCATAGACGCTGTCGTCGATGTCGAGCATCGGAAAATGGATCTCGCCATTGCGGCCGATGATCTGATAGCAAAAATTGGAGCCCGTCGGGAACGCCGTTCCCGCATTGTTCAATCCGTTCCAGATGACGGAGATGGTGCCGGTCGGCGCGTTTCCGGTGAGCGTCGCATTGTTCGTGTCCGCGGGGTCATAGCTCGTCGACGAGCAGGTCGCACCCGCCGACTGGTAGATGACGATCTGATAGGTCTGATCGTTGAGCGCGTCGAACGTGAACGTGCCGCCGCCGCCGGAGTAGGTGACGCCTGTGGTGCCGTTGTTGCCAGAACTCTTGAGGCCGCCGAAGCTGACGTTGGAAATCTGCGGCGCCGTCGGCGCCAGCGGAATGCCCAGGGTCGTCAACACCGTCGCGACTTGCGAGGCGTTGGCTCCGCCGGGGCTGATATCGCTGATGAAGATCGGCTCCTGCGGTGCCTGAAAGCCGGTTTCGGGAGAACCCAGCCAGTTGCTGATCTGCACGTCGCCGGCAGTGCCGCGAAGGTCCTTGTACAGCGGCGTGCCATTGTCGAGAAAGCCGGCGGGATTGGCCCACAGCGCGTATTGATACGGCGACATGCCGGTCACTGTCTGGCGATAACGTGACCCGTCCTGTGTCGCGTAGTACAACGTGTGATTGATCGGTTCGGATGTGGTGGCGCCGGTCCGCGCGGCGAATGCGTAGGTGAAGACGCGCGCATTGATGTCGGTCGTAGAGGCGGCGTCGGAACGCACCTGGATTTCCCAGGCAGCGACACCGTTGGCGTCGCGGCCGATGGTCGTCGTCGGCGTAACGGTGCCGATGACCGCGACGTTTCCGGTGGTGCTCGTGGGCGCGGTAAAGAGGACACCATAGATGCCCGTGCTGGGCGCCTTGTAGCCGCAGGGTGACCACGTGCCGTTCGTCGTCGTCGTCGCGTTGCTGGCGGCGGTCGGGCCGGCCATCTCGTTACCGCGCGACGTGATGAGGCCGCGGGTTCCACCGCCGAAGTTCTGACCGGCCGAAGCAGCGCTACAGGTGAAACTCGCGGTGCCCGGTATCGTCTCGTTGCCCTGCGCGCCGAAGCTCTGCGGGTTGTAGACGGTGATGTCGCCGCCGAACGTGCGCGCACTCGATCCGAGCAGGATGTATTCGCCTGCGTTGGCGTAGACGTAGAAGAATTGCCGGTCTTTGGCGACGCCGCCCCACAGGTTTGCAGTCGCCGTATTGGGGTTGCCCAGTTCGGCGCGGCAGAGGTTCGCGTTGGTCGTGCCGCAAGTGGCCGAATCAGTCGGATACAGCGTGCGGCTGCCTTCCGCGAAGAGTGAGCTCGTATAGACCAGGAGCGCACCAGCGAAAGCCCGCGAAAACGTCTTCAACAACATCGCAACGATCCCCAATCTGGTTCTGGTTCGAGCGCGACGATGGCCCATCGTCGAGCACCTTGTTCCACATCAGCAGGGGGCCGGTCCATCCAACCCGCCTACGAGCAATCAACCCTCAACCCTCGTCCGGAAGAAGGCGGCTCGACTCGTTTTTTTTACCTACGGATTTGTCCCTCGAAGCGGCTCCGACAACGCCTTCGGCTCCACCTCGCGCCCTACGCAAACCCGTATATCTGGCGCTTATGCATCAATAATGCCAATTACTTCTCATATTCTAGCCGATCCAACAACACCTTGGCTATCAATGATTTATGAACGAATATTGGCTGTATTTGGCATATTTTCCTAAACGCAGCAGGGGGACGTTATGCGGCAGTTTTTCGCGGCTCGCCCAAGAGCAGGCGCAAGCCACGGCAGCGGTTTCGTCGCTCGCAGAAGGCGCCGGGCGTGATGGCCCATCCATGCGGCAGATCGCGTTCGCGCGCGCGGTGCGCCTGTGCCACGAAAAGGTCTTGGGCGGTCGTTGGCCCTACGGGCGCCAGTGGCAGTCGCGACGAAACGACTTGCCGCGCAGAGCGTCACTCTCTGACGAATCCTGACCCGTCGTCGGTGTTCGGGGATGCGTGCGCATCCCACGAAGGAAGTCTCCGGGCATCGGCGCGCCTCGCCCGTGTCGGGAACGAGCTTGCGCGGTCGTCGCCACGCTCCCCTTTTCCAGGAAAAGGAGCTTGCACGCCCTTGCGACTATGGTCCGAGGCCGCGGTCTCGCACATGCGTGCCCGTTCCGCAGCGGAACGGGGGCCCCGGCTGCGGCGGCTGGGCGCCCCTACTTCGCCGGCGCGCGCCCGTAGCGATCTTCGAGGCGGACGATGTCGTCCTCGCCGAAGTAGTCGCCGCATTGCACCTCGATGAGGTGGATGTCCTCGTCGGTGGGGTTCTCGAGACGGTGCAGGGTCTCGAGCGGGATGAACGTCGACTCGTTTCGCTTGAGCAGGAACTCGTCGTCGCCGACGCGCACCTTCGCGGTGCCGTGCACGACGGTCCAATGCTCGCTGCGGCGATGATGCAGCTGCAGGCTCAGCACCTGACCCGGCTTGACCGTCAGCCGCTTCACCTTGCAGTCGGCCTCGTCCTCGAGCACCGTGTAGCTTCCCCATGGCCGGTGCACGGTCTGGTGGTGACGCGTCGACTGGTGATCGTCCTGGCGCAGCTTTTCGACGACCTGCTTCACCTGTTGCGCATGCTCGCGATCGGACACGAGGATCGCGTCCGCTGTATCGACGATGACGAGATCCTTCACGCCGACCGCGGCGACGAGGCGCTTGTCGCTCTGGATGTAGCAATTGTGGCTGTCGATGACGACGGCCTTGCCGCGCACGCGGTTGCCGCTCGCGTCGGGCACGTCGTCGCCCTGGATCTCGCTGATCGCCTTCCACGAACCGATGTCGCTCCAGTCGAACGTGGCCGCGACAACGGCGCGCCGCGACGCGCGCTCCATGATCGCGTAGTCGATCGAGATGTCGGGCATTGCGACGAACGCGTCACGCATATACTCGACCGGGCTGTCGTGGTTGATCGCGCTTGCGTGACAGGCGCGAACGGCCTGCAGCACGTCGGGGCAGGCCTGCTGCGCCGCGTCGATCAGCGCATCGGCCTTGAAGCAGAACATTCCCGAGTTCCATGCGTACTCGCCGCTCGCGAGATACTCGCGTGCCTTTTCGAGGCTCGGCTTTTCGACGAATGCCGCAATTTCCCTTTCTCCACTTTGCGCAATTTGCGCACCTTGGCGGATGTAGCCGAAGCCGGTGTCCGGATGCGCAGGCGGAATGCCGAACGTGACGAGCCAGCCGTCGGCCGCGAGCCTGCGCGCCTTCTCGACGTCGGCGACGAACGCGTCGAGGTTCTGGATCAGATGGTCCGCCGCGAGCAGCAGCAGCGTCGCATCCGCGCCGAAGTGCTCGCGCACGTGCAGCGCTGCGAGCAGGATCGCCGGCGCGGTGTTGCGCCCCGCAGGTTCGAGCAGGAAGCGCATGCGATCGATATCCGCCGCGGCATGGCGCGCGTATTCGTCGCGGTTGAGAAAATAGAAATCGCGCCCGGTCACCGTGATGACGGTGCCGTCGCTCGCCACGCGCAGCGCGCGCGTCAGCGTCTTGTACAGCAGCGATTCGCCGTCGCCCATGCGCATGAACGGCTTGGGATAGGCGCTGCGAGAAACTGGCCAGAGTCGGGTGCCGGCGCCGCCAGAGAGAATTACGGGTATCAACATGTCATTCCTTCATTGCCAAATTTTGCGTCAACCCCCGTAACCGATTCCCCGTCATCGATTCCCCGCCGCCCCATTTTCGGCCATCTCGCCAATGACTGCATCAAGTCCGACCTCCCAGGCCGGCAGATCGACGGCAAAAGTCTCGCGCAAGCGCGTCGTATCGAGCACGGAATAGCTCGGCCGCCGAGCCCTTGTCGGAAACTCCGACGTCGTGATTGCCGCAACTTCTGGGGCGCGCGCGATGAGCCCCGCTGCCATCGCTCGCGCCATGATCGCCCGCGCGAAGCCGCACCAGGTCGTCGCGCCACCCGCGGCGAGATGATAGGTACCGTCCAGCGCGTTGCGCCGCGAGGCATCCACCTGCATGCGTCTTGAAAGCAGCGCGATCGTCGTCGCCGCGATGAGTGGCGCGGAAGTGGGCGCGCCGTGCTGATCGTCGACGACGGTCAGGCGCTCGCGCTCGCGCGCGAGACGCAGCATCGTGCGCAGGAAATTGTTGCCGCGCGCCGCGTAGACCCAGGCCGTGCGCAGAATCATTTGATCGCAGCCCGAATCGCGCAACGCGAGCTCGCCGGCGAGCTTGCTGCGCCCATAGGCACCGAGCGGCGCGGTCGCGTCGTCTTCACGATAAGGCCGCGTCGCGCGGCCGTCGAACACGTAGTCGGTCGAGTAGTGCAGCACGAACGCGCTGTGGCGCACGGCCCACGCACCGATCTGCGCTAGCGCATCGCCGTTGACGCGTTGCGCCAGCTCGGTCTCGTCTTCGGCGCGATCGACCGCGGTATACGCTGCCGCATTGATGACCACATCGGCATTTGCGGATGCGAGCGCGCGCGCGAGCGACTCGCCATCGGCGAGGTCTGCCGCGAGGCATTCCGTGCCGTCGTCGAGGCGGCCACCGCGCGTCGCCGGAACAATGTTGCCGAGCGTCGCGAGCGGGCCCCGCAGCGCATGGCCGACTTGCCCGCTGGCGCCAAGCAGCAGAATTTTCACTTCGCCGCCGCGGCGCTAGCGGCGGCCGTGGCGCCGATGTTGCGATCGAGGAACGCCACGAGTTTCTCGAACAGCTCGGCGACGTGCTCCTCCTTGTAAAAGCCGTGGCCTTCCGAGCGATCGTAGATCCACTCGGGCTCGGTGCCCTGCGAGCGCAACTCCGACCTCATCGCCTTCGCATGATCGTCCGGCACGCGGTCGTCTGCGCCGCCGGTGATGAGCATGACCTTGGCCTTGATCTTGTCGGCGTGCGAGACGGGCGATCGGTCCTTCAATTCCTGCTTGTCTTCGCCGATGGCCATTTTCAAATAGTTCTTGCCGAACCGCGTCCTCGGTATGTCGCCGTGTGCATACATGAGCCGCAGGTCATAGACGCCGACGTAGCCGATCGCGCACTTGTACAGATCGGGCTCCTTGACCACCCCCTCGAGTGCCGCGTAACCACCGTAGCTTCCGCCAAAGATGCAGATGCGCTGCGGGTCGGCGATACCCTGATCTATTGCCCAGTGTGTCGCGTCGGTGATGTCGTCCTGCATTTTGCCGCCCCACTCGCGAATGCCGGCCTTGACGAACGCATCGCCGTATCCGCCAGAGCCGCGAAAATTGACCTGGAGAACCGCATATCCACGCGTCGCCATCGCTTGCACGTACGAGTCGAATTGCCAGCGATCACGGATTTCGTACGGTCCGCCATGGACGTACACCACGAGCGGCACTTTGGCATTCTTTGCGGCGCCGTTGGCCCGCGTCAGGTAGCCGTGCAACGCGGTTCCATCGCGAGCCTTCAGCGACACAGGCTCCTGCATGGCCATCTGCTCGGGCTTGATCCAGGGCATGCTCGCCAGCAGGAAGCTCAACTTGTGCGAAGTCGCATCGTACAAATAGAACTCGCCCGGGTTCGTGTCGCTCGCGACGTGCACGATCACCTTCTTCCCGTCGGCCGAATGATCGCCGAGCCAGACATACTGCCCCGGGAATTCCTGCATGAGGCCCGCGAGCAGCTTCGCTTCCGCCGCGGTCTTGTCGATCAGGCTGAGTGCCGGCCGTCCAGGCAACGAGCCGACCGCGTAAGCGTCGCGCCTGTCGAACGTGGGAAGCAGTTCCTCCGGGCCGGATTCGACGCCGCTCCAGAGCGGCTTCATTTCGCCCGCCTTCGTGTCCCAGAGGCAGATGCCTCCCACGCCGTTCTGGCCGGGACATGCGAAGTAGACTTTCGTCTCGTCGCGATTGAATCGCTGCGGCACGTAGCGAACGTGGGTCTTCGCCTCGTCGAAGAGCAGCTTCCAGGCATCGCTTTCCGTGTCGCGATAGAACACCTTGAGCGCCTGATCCTCATCCTCGGCGTACGCGAAACGGACCGTACCGCGATTGTCGGCGACGAAGCTGGCCCCGCAGATGGGCGCTGTCGCCAGGACGGTCATGCTGCCCGTGGCATCCAGCGCTCGCGCTGTCGGGAAAGGACCGTGGTCGTGATCACAGCGCCCCCACTGCGCCACTTCGACGAGCAGCTTGCCACTTTCGGCCAACCGACCCGCGACCGTCGCAAACCCGTCGAATCCCTGCGAATGCCGCCAGCTATAGACGACGCTCTTGTTGCCGCCGTCCGCATCAATCGCGTACAGCTCGCCGTTCGCGAACGCACCGTCGAGGCCGAAAATCCGCTGTGTAATGCTGAAGACGACGCGGCGCGGACCGACCCACCAGAAATCCACGACGTCATCGCGATCCTGCGGGCGCAGGTTCGCCCCTTTCATGTCCGAGAGATGGATCAGCGACAACACCGTCTTGTCGCGCACAATCGCCGTGGCCGCGATGTACTCCCCATCGGGCGAAATCTTCACATCCTTGTACAGCTCGTGCCGAGACAGATCCTTGAAGGAAACCTGCTCCGCCGCGGAAGCGTGAGTGACGGCAGCCAACAACAGGCAAACGAAAATGCAACGCATCAAAAGACCCCTGAATCAAGAAATGGTGAAGCAGTCGCGACACAGCCCCTGTCGCAGCCGCCTCATGGAAACGCGGGCAACGCCTCGCGTGGAACATCGCGCAGGAACGGCGCGCGCTGGTCTTTGTCCGACAACTGCGGCGCACTGATCGGCCAATCGATGCCGATGTCCGCGTCGTTCCAGCGGATGCCGGCGTCGGCCGCGGCGTCGTACAGCGCGGTGCACTGGTACGAAAACGTGGCGTGCTCGGAAAGCACGGCGAAGCCGTGCGCGAAGCCTTCGGGAACCCAGAAGTGGCGCTTGTTCTCCGCGCTGAGTACGACGGCCGCCCAGCGTCCGAAGGTCGGCGAGCCATTGCGAATGTCGACGGCAACGTCGTAGACCTCACCCTCGAGCACGCTCACGAGCTTGCCCTGCGGGTTCGGCCATTGGTAATGCAGACCGCGCAGCACGCCATGCGCCGAACGCGAGACGTTGGATTGCACGAAGCGCAGGTCCAACCCCGCCTCTTTATACTTTTGCGCATTGTAGCTTTCATAGAAGAACCCGCGGGCGTCGCCGAAGACGCGCGGCTCGACGATGACGCAGCCAGAGAGTTCCGTCGCGACGACTTTCACCCATGCCCCCCCTGGCGCACCATTTGCTGCAGATACTGGCCATAGCCATTCTTGGCCAATGGTGCAGCGAGTCTCAGCACCTGTTCCGCATCGATCCAGCCTTGCGAGAACGCAATCTCCTCCGGACAGCACACCTTGAGCCCCTGTCGATTTTCGATCGTCTGGATGTAGTTGGATGCCTCGGTGAGCGATTCGTGCGTGCCTGTGTCGAGCCAGGCATAGCCACGACCGAGCTTCTCGAGCATCAGCGAGCGATCCTCGAGATAGCAGCGGTTGAGATCGGTGATCTCGAGCTCGCCGCGCGGCGACGGTTTCAGTGCCGCGGCGAAGTCGCAGGCGCGGCCATCGTAGAAGTACAGGCCCGTCACCGCGTAATTCGATTTCGGCTGCGCCGGTTTCTCGTCGAGGCCGATCACCTTACCCGCCGCGTCGAACTCGGCGACGCCGTAACGCTCGGGGTCGCGCACCCAATAGCCGAAAACGGTCGCGCCATGCGTGCGCTCGGCCGCGCGTCGCAGCACCTCGGTGAGGCCATGGCCGTAGAAGATGTTGTCGCCGAGAATCAGGCAGCTCGGTTCGCCGTTGACGAAGTCGCGACCGATGACGAAGGCCTGCGCGAGGCCGTCGGGACTCGGTTGTACCGCGTAGCGAATGCTGATCCCCCACTGCGAGCCGTCGCCAAGCAATTGGCGGAACAGCGCCTGTTCGTGCGGCGTATTGATCACGAGCACGTCGCGGATGCCCGCGAGCATCAGCGTCGACAGCGGATAGTAGATCATCGGCTTGTCGTAGACCGGCAGCAATTGCTTGCTGATCACCTGCGTGAGCGGATACAGGCGCGTGCCGGAACCACCCGCGAGAATGATGCCTTTTCCAATCGTATGCGTCATGAGGGTTCAGCCGGCTCGATGTATGGGTGCGGATGCGGCTATCGCGTAGCGCGCGCGGGCATGGCGAGATCGGCTCATGCGACGCCGAGGCGTTCGCCGCGATAACTGCCATCGAGAACGCGATCGCACCACGTCGCGTTGGCGAGATACCAGTCGACCGTCTTCGTGATGCCCGTCTCGAAGCTTTCGCTCTGCCGCCAGCCGAGTTCACGCTTGATCTTGCCGGCGTCGATCGCGTAGCGGCGGTCGTGGCCGGGACGATCCTTGACGAACGAAATCAGAGACTCGCGCTTCGTGCCGTCGGCCAGCGGCCGACGCTGATCGAGCAGCGCGCAGATCGTGCGGACGACGTGGATGTTCTCACGCTCGGCATCGCCGCCGACGTTGTAGACCTCGCCGGGCCGGCCGGCCTCGAGCACCCTGCGGATGGCGCTGACGTGATCGCCGACGAACAGCCAGTCGCGCACGTTGCGGCCGTCGCCGTAAACCGGCAGCTTATCGCCGCTGAGCGCCTTGTGGATCATCAGCGGAATGAGCTTTTCGGGAAATTGGAACGGCCCGTAATTGTTCGAGCAGTTCGTCGTCAGCGTAGGCAACCCATACGTGTGATGGAACGCGCGCACGAGATGATCGGACGCCGCCTTCGACGCGGAATAAGGCGAATTCGGCGCATACGCCGTGCTTTCGCTGAACTTGCCTTCCGCACCGAGCGAACCGTAGACCTCGTCGGTCGACACGTGCAGGAAACGGAATGCCACGCGGCGGTCTTCCGGCAATTCGCGCCAGTGCGCGAGCACCGCTTCGAGCAGCCCCAGCGTGCCGACGACGTTCGTGTGCACGAAGGCTGCCGGCCCGTCGATCGAGCGGTCGACGTGGGATTCCGCGGCGAAATTGACGACCGCGTCGGGCTGGTGCTCCGCAAGCAGGCGGCGGACGAGTTCGCGGTCGCCGATGTCGCCGTGCACGAACACGTGCCGCGGGTCGTCACGCAACGGCGCGAGCGTGTCGAGGTTGCCCGCGTAGGTAAGCTTGTCGAGATTGACGACGCGCAGACCTCCGGCGATCGCATCCAGAACGAAATTGCCGCCGATGAAGCCGGCGCCGCCGGTGACCAAGAGGGTTGTCATCGAAAAGAATCCACTGTGCACCCAAGCAAAAAAGGTCGCCCGGGTTTTGAGAGTGCGGCATTTTAGCCCAGATATGATGGGCCGAGAACCGATACGCGGTGCGCAATCGGGGGCGGAACTGGGCCGGCCTGATACACTTCGCTGCCAGGATAGCCTTTCAAAGTCGGGATGATCACCGAAGTCGCTCTGGTCGTGTTTCTCGCCGTGCTCAACGGCTTTTTCGCATTGAGCGAGATGTCGCTCATGACCTCCCGCAAGTTGCGGCTCAAGAAGCTCGCGAAGACGAGCCGGCGTGCGCAGATCGCGCTCGACCTCGTCCAGCAGCCCGAGCAGTTCCTGGCGACCGTGCAGGTTTTCATCACGCTTCTCGGCATCGGCACGGGTACGGCGCTCGGCGTCCGTATCGGCGAAGACATCGCGAGACTGCTTGACGACCTTAAGCTGCCCGTGCTCGCGAACTATGCGCTGCCTGTCGGCGTCGCGCTTAGCGTGTCCGGCATCACATTTGCGAACATGCTGCTCGGGGAGTTGTTGCCGAAGCGCCTCGCTCTCGTCGCGCCCGAGAAGTTTGCGACGGCGGTCGCAATCCCGATGCGCGTCCTGACCTGGATCGCGCTGCCGTTCGCATTCGTCCTGATCGGCATCACGCGTTTCCTGTTGCGCCTGTTCAAGTTCGATCAGGCGAGCAACGAGCGCGTCAGCGAAGAGGAAATTCGCCTTCTCGTCTCCGAAGGCGCCGAACAGGGCGTCATCGATTCCGATGAGCACAACATGGTCAACCGCGTGCTGCGCCTCGGCGACCGCAGCGTCGACAGCCTCATGACGCCACGGCCGCGCATCGCCTGGCTCGACATCGAGGCGCCGCTCGCGCAGAACATCGCGACGATGCGCGAGTCGTCCCATTCGCGCTATCCCGTGTACCGCGGCAACGACAAGGACGTGGTCGGCGTGCTGCGCGTCAAGAACCTGATCGAACTGATCGGGAATCCGCAGGCCGACCTGTTCAAGAAGCTCGCGAAACCGGTCTACGTCCCCGGCACGGCGCGCGCGCTCGACCTGCTCGAGGAATTGCGCGAGGTGGAAACGCCGCTCGCGCTCGTCGTCGACGAGTACGGCGACATCGACGGGCTCGTCACGCTCAACGACCTGCTCGGCGCCGTGGTCGGCAAGGGCGCCACGCCGACGCACGATTCTGCATTCGCGAAGTCGGGCGACGCCCCGATCGTGCGCCGCGACGACGGCAGCTGGCTCATCGACGGCGCGCTCAGCATCGACGACCTGCGCGAACTCACGGGCATCGCGACCTTCCCGCACGAGGCCGACGACGACTACCGCACCGCGGCCGGCATGGTCATCGCGCAGTTCGGCCACATTCCGCACGTCGCCGAACATCTCGACTGGGGTGGCTTCCGCTTCGAAGTCGTCGATCTCGACGCGGCGCGCATCGACAAGATTCTCATCACACGCATCGCGCAGCCGGCTGCGCACCAGGACGACACGGGCTAGCCCGCCGACGCCTCTCCCGTTCGCTCTTTCGCGAGGCGCGCCATGCGTTGTGCGTCATCGAAGATGCCTCGCAGGATGCGCACTTCGCGCTGGTCGAGATTGGCATGCGAGAAGAGGCGACGCAGCCGGCGCTCTATCGTCACGGGCGAGCGGCCCTTGTGGAAGTCGATGTCGACGAGCAGCTGCGACAGATGACCGAAGAAGTGTTCCATTTGTTCGGCGGTGGCGGGCGGATCGGACTTGAGCTGCGCATTGGGCTCCGGGTTGCTTTCGAGCAGCCGCAGCCGCAGCTCGTAGGCGAGCACCTGCACGGCCTGGGCGAGATTGAGCGACGAATACGTCGGGTCGGCCTGAATGTGCACGGCCGCGTTGCAGCGCATGAGTTCCTCATTTTCGAGCCCCGTGCGCTCGTTGCCGAACACGATCGCGACCTCCCCTTCAGGGGCGATCTCGAACGACTGCGCGGCAGCTTCACGCGGCGTGAACTCGGGGAGCTGCACGCCGCGGCGGCGCGCGGTGCAGCCGAGCACGAGCGTGCAGTCCGCGATCGCGTCGGCGAGCGTCGGCACGACGACGATGCCGTCGAGCACGTCGTCCGCGCCCGCGGCCATCGCGGTCGCATCGGCGTGCGGAAACTTGTGCGGAGCGACGAGCACCAGGCGCACGAAACCCATCGTGCGGATCGCGCGCGCTGCCGCGCCGATATTGCCGGGATGGGAGGTGCGGACGAGGACGAAGCGAATCTGAGGCATGCGGTAACGAGTGTTCATTGCGCGGCATTGCGCTGCGGCAATGGTAAGGCTCACGGGCGACGATTGGCGAACCTGTGCTGACCTCCGTGCCGAGGCAGAACGTCCACCGGACGTTCACCCGTTCCGAGGGTCCGTCTTTCGTTGCGGCGCTGCTCTCACACAAGCGTCTCGCGCGCGCCCGATCGGGTGAAGCGCCCAGGCACGCCAGTCCACGCCGCGTACCGCGCAAAAACCAGCGCCTTTTCAAGCGCGTAGCCGTCGATTTATGGTACCCTGCGCGCCGCCGCGCCCGTCCGCGGCACGTTCTTTTCCAGATCTCGACCCGGAGTTTTGAATGCCCCGTCCCGCCGTCAATGTCGCGGTGAAAGCCGCGCGCGCCGCCGGAAACATCATCCTGCGCTATCTCAACCGCGTGGAGCAGCTTTCCGTCGAAGAGAAATCGCGCCACGACTACGTGAGCGAAGTCGATCGCCTGGCCGAGGCCGAGATCATCAAGGAACTGCGCCGCGCCTACCCCGACCACGGGGTACTCGGCGAGGAATCGGGCCAGAAGGGCAAGGCGGACAAAGTCTGGATCATCGATCCACTCGATGGCACGCACAACTACCTGCGCGGCTTTCCGCACTTTTCCGTGTCGATCGGTTTCCGCGATCACGGCGACCTGATCTATGGGGTTGTCTACGATCCGCTGCGCGACGAGATCTTCACCGCGAGCAAGGGCGACGGCGCGTTCCTCAACGACCGACGCATTCGCGTCAGCAAGCGCGAAAATCTCCAGGGTGCGATGATCTCGACGGGATTCCCGTATCGGCAGCGCCAGCACCTCGAATCGCAGCTGGCGATGACGCGCGCGCTGCTCACTGAGGCCGAGGACATCCGTCGCACGGGATCGGCCGCTCTCGACCTCGCCTACGTCGCCTCGGGGCGCCTCGACGGCTATTTCGAGATCGGCTTGAAACCTTGGGACATGGCCGCGGGCGTGCTGCTCGTACGCGAGGCTGGCGGCCAATGCAGCGACTTCGCAGGCCGCGCGGGCATGCCGGAGAGCGGCAATATCATCGCCGGCAACCACTTCGTCGCCGCAGCCATGGCGAAGACGATCGCGGATCAGGCCACGCCGGCGCTGCTCAAGGCGTAGGCAGCACGCGCGCAGGCAACAGGCGCACACAGGCAATCGCTCGCGCGAAGTACGGCTCCGCCTTCGGCGTCAGTCGCGATCTCGCATGCGCCCGCGCCGGAGATGCGGCGCCCCCGGGCCAGCCTAGCGATAGAAATAGTAGCGGGCGGTGTAGGCGACGCGCGTCACCTGCTTCACTTGCGCCGCATTGCAGCGCTCCGCCGACGCGACGCCGCCGACCGTGTCGACGCGTTGCACGCTCTTCGTCGCGCTCAGAAGGCCGTTGCCCGACGTGCTCTTGGCCGTCAGCAACAGCCAGGGGATAGCCGACGCCTTTGGCCCCGGATCACGCGCCTTGACCTCGCCCACCACCGAACTGCCGTCGCTCGCCTCCCAGGTCGGCCCCGCAAAATGCTTGCCGATCGTCTTGCCACTGGCGTCTGCGAGAACGGCCTCCGGCCCGGTCAGCCTCCACTCGAAAGCCGCCGGTTGATCGGCTTTCGCGACGCATTCGTAGATCTGCACGCCCGTCGCGAACGCCACCAGGAATGCGGTCTGTCCGGGCGGTGCCCGCAGCGCTTCGGGCACCTCGGGCGGCGTCACGGCATCGCCGGCGCATGCGTTGGCGCAGAGCAAACCCGCCGACACGGCAAGCGCGAGAATCGGTTTCATCCGCCCACTCCTGGCAAGGAACGCCGGCGCAGTGTGCCACGTTCGTGCCGGGTGGTCATGGACCGTCTTGAATCGTCGCGGCTAGCGCGCGCTCGCGATGCGCCGATCAAAAAACGAGGCGGCGCGGTCCAGCGCCGCCTCGAGATCACCCACCAGGTCAACCGTTGACTCGATTCCGACGGACAGCCGCAGCAAACCGTCGCCGATCCCCGCCACGCGACGCGCCTCGGCGTCCATCGACGCGTGCGTCATCGTCGCCGGATGCGCCACGAGGCTCTCGACGCCGCCGAGCGACTCGGCCAGCGTGAAACTTTCGAGACCGTCGACGAAGGCTTCCACGGCCGGCGTGCCGCCCGCGAGGTCGAAACTCAGCATCGCGCCGAAGCCGCGCTGCTGGCGCGCTGCCAACGCGTGACCCGGATGCGTGGCGAGGCCGGGGAAATAGACCTTCTCGACCGCCGGATGCGCGGCGAGCAATTGCGCGATCGCATCGGCGTTTTCCTGATGCGCGCGCAACCGCGGCTGCAGCGTGCGCAGCCCGCGTAGGGTGAGATAACTGTCGAACGGCGCGCCCGAAAGGCCGAGGCAATTGCACCACCAGGCCAACTGCTCGCCGACCGCGGCGTCCTTCCACACGACCGCGCCGCCGACGACGTCGGAATGGCCGTTGAGATACTTCGTCGTCGAGGGCGTGACGATATCGGCGCCGAACTCGATCGGCTGCTGCAGCACAGGCGACAGGAACGTGTTGTCGACGACCACGAGCGCGCCTACCGCGTGCGCGAGGCGTGTCGTCGCGGCGATGTCGACGATGCGCAGCAGCGGATTGCTCGGCGTCTCGATCCAGACGATCTTGGGCCTGCGCGCGAGCGCTGCCGTGAGTGCTGCCTTGTCGTGGAAATCAACGATCGCGATCTGGTACAACCCCTTCGCGGCCTGCGCCTTGAACAGACGGTAGCTGCCGCCATAGCAGTCGTGCGGCACGACGATGAGGTCGTCTGGCGACAGCTGCGCGGTGATCAGCGTGATCGCGGCCATGCCGGACGAGGTCACGACCCCACCCGCGCCGCCCTCGAGCTCGGCGAGCGCCTCGGCGAGCACGTCGCGCGTCGGATTGCCCGAGCGCGTGTAGTCGTAGGCGCGCTTCTGCGCGAAGCCGGCGAAGCTGAAGTTCGTCGACAGATAGAGCGGCGGCATCACGGCGCCGTGCGCAGCGTCGCGATCGACGCCCGCGCGCGCCGCGATCGTTGCCGCCTGGCGCGTGGATTTCTGCGATTTCACCTGCGGCGCCGATGCGCGCGATTCGATGCGGTCCTTGCTCACGGCGTGTTCTCCAAAGCCTGAATCAGCAGCCGGCCAACGATCGTTTCCTCCTTGAGAAACGCGTCGTGGCCATAAACGGAATCGATCTCGACGAAGTCGCAGCGCGCGCGTGTACGCGCGGCGTATTCGCGCAGCAGCGTGACCGGCACCGTCAGGTCGTCACGCACCGCGAACAGCGTCGTCGCGGTGGCAATGGCCGCCGGGTCGATGTCATGCGTGTCGAGCGAGCGGCCGAGGCAACGGTAGGCTTCGGTATCGAAGCGACGAACGAACTTGGCGCCGTGATATTCGACCCAGCCGACGACGCTGTCGTCGCGACCGTCGTTCGCGGACTCCGCCCGCGCCTCATCGGCGACGTTGGCGCCGCCGAAGCGTTGCTCGAGGCTTTCCGGCGTGCGATAGCCGCGCACGGCCAGCGAACGTGCGAGCGCGAGCGCCTGAGTGCTGTCTGCCCCGAGGTCGAGGATCGCGCGCTGCACGTGGCGCAGCGCGAGGCCGAACTGCGCGGGCCGATGCGCGGCGCTCAGCAGCACGAGCCGGCGCAGGCGATCGCCGAGCAACGCGGCGAGCTGCTGCGCGACGTTGCCGCCGTAGGAGGCGCCGACGAGCAGGTGCACGCGGCGCACGCCGAGGCGATTGAGGAGGAGCAGCAGCGCACGGGCCTGATCGCCCGTCGAAATGGTCGGGAATTCAGCCTGGGTCTCGCCCTGGCGGACATGACGCGGGCCAGTCGAGCCATCGCAGCCGCCGAGCCAGTCGATGCCGAGCAGGCGGTAGCGATCGGTGTCGAGCGCCTTGCCCGCACCGCACTGTGCCTCCCACCAGCCGCGACCATCGCGGTCGCACGCACGGCGATGCGCCGAGATGCCACCGAGCACGACGATCAGCGGCGCGTCGGCCGAACCGACGCACTGCCAGGCGAGCTTCGCGTTCTTGAGGACGGCGCCCGATTCGAGCGCGAATGCCGCGGGCAACGCCAGTTCGCCTTGCTCCACACGCATCGGCTCATCGCGCACGTCGATGTGGACCGGCGGAGCGGCTTGCAGCGAATAGAGGGGTTCGGCGCTCATTGTTTCGATCTCGTCGTTCATTCTTGCCCCAACGAGACGCCGCGCCGGACCGCTGGGATCCGCGCCCGCCTCATCTTTCGGGGTCCACCGCGCGCCACCGGATCGCTCCAACAGCACACGGACCTCGCAGGAATTGGCACCAATCGCGTGTTTGCGGATGAATTCCGCGCCCTGCAACGGTTGCCCCGGCTTCGCTGGGCCTGCCCCTCAGCCGGTCTTGATGAGTACGGGAGGAATGCTATTCGCTGGCTGTACGGATGTCAAGACGTATAGACGTCTAAATATCCAATTGGAATATACCGGAGGCGTTGAAGCCGATGCGCCTGCTCAGTCTGCGCGCTGCGGCTTCGCCCGCTGGCTTGCGACAAAAATGCCCACCAACGACAGCGCGAGGCCGATCCAGTCGCGCAGGAATGCGGGCCGCGAGAACAGCGCGACGTCCAGGGCGAATGACAGAGCCGGCTGCAGCAGCAGCAACAGGCCCACGGTCGATGCGGGCAACTGCGGCATGGCACGCGCGATGATTACCCAACCGAGCACCTGGCCGACGAACGCGAGCAGCAGCAAGGCGGTCCACGACTGCGCGTCGGGGATCGCGAACGACTCGTCCTTGGCGAGCACCGCGATGCCGAGCATCGCTGCGCAGATAAGGCTCGTGAGGCACATCGTGCGTTCGGGCGTCAGCGCGGACCGGCGCAACTGCGCCTGGCGCAGGCTCAGCATGTACACCGCATAGGCGATGCCGGTCAGGACGCCGAGCAGCACGCCGTAATGATAGTCATCGCTCAGCCCCTGCCAGCTCGAGCCGACGAGCAGCCACAGGCCGTACATCGCCAGTGCGACGCCCGCGGCGAAGCGCCAGCCGAGGCGTTCGCGGTAGAGCAGCACGCCGGCCAGCGCCATCACGAAGACCTGAAAGTTGCCGATCAGCGTCGCGAGCCCGGGCCCGATCAGCTGGATGCTCCGATGCCACATCATGAGATCGACCGCGAATGCGAACGCGGGCAGCACGAGCCAGAGCGCGTCCTTCCAACCGAGGCCGTGCCATTGCCGACGCACAGCTAGCAATACGGCGAGCATCGCGCCGCCGAACGCAACGCGATAGAACGCCGACACGACCGGCGCCACATGCGCGCAGCGCACGAATATGGCCGTCGTCGAGATCAGCGCCGCCCCGACGACCATGCGCACGAGTGCGCCCCTCGGCGCTCCCGCCTGCCCCGCTGCGGTCATGGCGTGTCGCGCTCGTGCAGCGCCGCGAGCGGTTCGGTGGCGGCCTCCGCGAGCCATTCGCGCATCGCCGGCAACGCGAGGATCGTGTCCGCGTAACGACGTTCTATCGGTCCCAGGCCGATCGAGTAGCTCACGAAACGCAACACGACCGGCGCGTACATCGCATCAGCGATGCTGAAGCCGCCGAACAGGAAGTCGCCCTGGTCGGCGTGGGACGCACGGGCCTCGCGCCAGATCGTCTTGATGCGCTCGATGTCGCGCGCCACTTCGGCGCTGAGCGCAGGCGTCGGCCCGGTCCTGCGCGTGTTCATCGGCAACGCGTTGCGCAGCGAGCTGAAGCCGGCATGCATTTCCGCGCTGACCGAGCGCGCCTGCGCTCGCGCGCTGCGTTCGGCCGGCCAGCCGCGGCCTTCGAGCAGATGCTCGTTCGCGTACTCGCAGATCGCGAGCGAATCCCAGACATGCACCGCGCCTGTGCCCTTGTCGATCAGTACGGGCACACGTCCAGCCGGCGAATAGTCGCCGATGCGGGCGTAGAACTCGGGCTCGTCGAGCGGCAGCTTGACCTCCTCGAACGCAATGCCGAATTCGCGCAACAACAGCCACGGCCGCAGCGACCACGACGAATAGTTCTTGTTGCCGATGACGAGAGTGATTGCGGAAGACATGCGTTGCGCCCTGGAACGAACGAGCAGCGATTCTGCCCCATCATCGGCATTCCGGGCGACAGCCACTTCGCAGCTTTACGACAGAACCGCACACGACAGGACCGCATCGGAAGGCGTGTCGCCTCGCGATCTTGTCGCGGTGAGCGGGGATCGAAATACCGGAGCGAAATGCCATCCGGAGCGAACTTCCCGGTTCAGACCGCGTCCGGCGCCCAGGCGCCCCCGAGGTCAGGCGCCGCGCGCCGCTCGGCGAGTGCGGCGTCGATGCGCTCGGCAATCGCCCGCGCCTGCGGCCACTGCGCCTCCGCGACCATCACGTTGACGAGCCCGAGCGGCGGCAACTCGCCCGCTGCTCCGGCCAGGTACTGGCCGCTGACGAACGCGCCGATGCCCGCGTGCTCGAGGGCGTTCCTGACGAGGTTCGCATCGATGATGTTTTCGGCTTGGTAAACGATCCGCATCGGCATCCTTTGCGTCCTGTTCGCCAACCTAACCGATTCGCGCGGCTACCGCAAAGAAGGCAAGCCTCAAGGCCAGCGGCGATGTCCAGGCTGGAGTGCGCCGTTCGGGATGGGTATCGAACCATGGACGGCAAGCTGGCGAGCCTTACCCTTCGATAGCTCAGGGCGAACAGATCGGGGGGCCGAGCTTGAGGCACGCCCACCCGGCCAACCCTGAGAGCCCGTGGCAAGCTTCTCCGCGATCGGCGGACCCGCCCGGGGAGATTCGTCGGCTGCCACCGCCCCTATCGGCCAAGCCCGGTAAGGCGGAACAGGTTTCCCGAAAGCCAATCGTCGCCGCGCTGGGCGATGGCGTTCGTTTTCCGGGCATAACTCCGTATACTCGGAGATTCACTCGAAATGACACGCGAAACGGCCGTCAGAGCCGCGAAAACGGACGAAAATGAGCAATCCACCCAATTCGGCGGCCAATTCGGCGGCCAACCAGGCCTCCAGCCCTGCCGGCAACCAGGCCACCACCCCGGTCGTCAACAACTTCATCCGCCAGATCGTCACGGGCGACGTCGCCGCGGGCAAGCACGAGGGCCGCGTCGTCACGCGCTTTCCGCCCGAGCCGAACGGCTATCTGCACCTCGGTCATGCGAAGTCGATCTGCCTCAATTTCGGCGTCGCCGCCGACTACGGCGGCGTCTGCCACCTGCGCCTCGACGACACGAACCCGACGCGCGAGGACCCCGAATTCGTCGAGGGCATCAAGGCCGACGTGCGCTGGCTCGGCTTCGACTGGGACGCGCTGCGCCACGCTTCCGACTATTTCGAGGTGTTCTACCTCTGCGCGCTCAAGTTGATCCGCGACGGCAAGGCCTTCGTCTGTGATCTATCCGCCGAGCAGGTGCGCGAATACCGCGGCACGCTGACCGAGCCCGGACGCAACTCGCCGTTCCGCGAGCGCCAGGTGGAGGAGAACCTCGACCTGTTCACGCGCATGCGCGCGGGTGAATTCGCCGACGGTGCGCGCACGCTGCGCGCGAAGATCGACATGTCGTCCGGCAACATCAACCTGCGCGATCCGACGCTGTATCGCATCCGCAAGGTCACGCACCAGAACACGGGCGACGCGTGGCCGATCTACCCGCTGTACGACTACGCGCACTGCATTTCCGACGCGGTCGAGGGCATCACGCACTCGCTGTGCACGCTCGAATTCGAAGATCACCGGCCGCTGTACGACTGGTGCCTCGCGCAGATCGATCTGCCGAACCACCCCGAGCTCGTAGAGCCGCTCGTCGCAGCCGGGCTGCACATGCCCGTGTCGACGCCGCAGCAGATCGAGTTCGCGCGCGGCAATCTCGACTACACGGTAATGAGCAAGCGCAAGCTCATGGCGCTCGTCGAGGACAAGCTCGTCGAGGGCTGGGACGATCCGCGCATGCCGACGCTGTCGGGCGCGCGTCGCCGCGGTTTCCCGGCGGCCGCACTGCGCGCGTTCTGGGAGCGCGCCGGCGTTTCGAAGCAGAATTCGGTGATCGAATACTCGGTGCTCGAAGGCTGCGTGCGCGAAGAACTCGATTCGAGCGCGCCGCGTCGCCTCGCGGTGATCGACCCGCTCAGGCTCGTGATCACGAATCTGCCCGAGGATCACACGGAAACCCTGACGTTCCCGAATCATCCGAAGAACGAGGCACTCGGCACGCGCGTCGTGCCGTTCTCGCGCGAACTGTGGATCGAACGCGACGATTTCATGGAAGTGCCCGAGAAGGGCTTCCATCGCCTCGCGCCGGGCGCCGAAGTGCGCCTGCGCGGCGTCGGCATCGTCAAGTGCGAGGGCTTCGACAAGGACGCGGTCGGCAGGGTCACGGCGCTGCAGTGCACGCTCGACGCAAGTACCCGAGTCGGCCAGGCCGGCGCCGACCGCAAGGTCAAGGGCACGATCCACTGGGTCAGCGCGAAGCATGCGATCGAGGTCGAGGTGCGCCTGTACGAGCGCCTGTTCAATGTCGCCGATCCCGACGATGACAGCGACGGCAAGACCTATCGCGACCATCTCAATCCGAACTCGTGCCGCGTCGTGCGCGGTCACGTCGAGGCTTCCCTCGCCGAAGCAACGGCCGAACAGGCGTTCCAGTTCGAGCGCCTCGGCTATTTCGTCACCGACCGTCGCGATCACACGCCCGCCAGCCCAGTGTTCAACCGCACGGTCACGCTGCGCGACTCGTTCGCGAAGGGCGCGAGATAGGTTTCGCTCAATCCGCTATGCGCGCGAATTCCACGCGCGCAGTTTCCGCGAGCGCTCGGGATCGGCCCCGCGCTCGATTTCTGCTTCGCGGCAACGACAAGAATGGAGACACAGAAGATGCACAGCCTGCCTTCCCTCGTGAACCTGTCCCTGCCCGACTGGGTGTTTCGCGAAATCGACGGCGCGAAGATCTATCCCGATGACGACGCGAAGATCGCGCTCGCGATACGCCTCGCGCAACGCAATACCGAGGAGAAGACCGGCGGCCCGTTCGGCGCGGCCGTGTTCACGGGCGACGGCAAGCTCGTTTCGGCGGGCGTCAACCGCGTCGTGACGCAGTCCTGCTCGGTCGCGCACGCCGAGATGATGGCGTACATGCTCGCGCAGTCGGCGACCGGGCGCTTTCGCCTCAACGAGCCGCAAGCGGACGGCTCCGGCAGCCGGTTCGTGCTGGCGACGAGCGCGCAGCCTTGTTGCCAATGCTACGGCGCCACGGTCTGGGCCGGCATCGACGAACTCCTCATCGGCGCACGCGCTGAAGACGTCGAGGAGCTGACCGAATTCGACGAGGGCCCGCTACCGGCGGACTGGGTCGGCGAACTCACGCGCCGCGGCATCGCGGTGCGCCGCGACATCCTGCGTGAACAGGCGCGCGGCGTGTTCATGCGCTACCGCGAACTCGGTGGGGCGAACTACTAGCGCTTCGGATACTTCGAACGGGGCCTTCGACTTCGCGCCTGCGGCGCTACGCTCAGGACGAACGGGAAATAGAACATGCCGTTCGTGTTCGGCTAGACCCGCAGGGCCAGGGATCGCGCGAGCGAACGAAGTCGAAACGCGAAGTCGTTGGCGTCCGGGGATTCGAAGCTTGCGGTCCTTCGACTTCGCGCCTGCGGCGCTACGCTCAGGACGAGCGGAATCCTTGTCGGCTCAATCCTGCAGGGACTTAAACGAATCGTTCGTGTTGAGCGTTGTTCGCCCCAAACCCGTTCGTGTTGAGCGTAGACCCGCAGGGCCCAGGGCTCGCGCGAGCGAGCGAAGTCGCACACCGGAACCCCTTGCGGAATCCGAGAGCGGTTCCAACTGCCGGATCAATCCAGCACGATCTCGCCCGTCATCAGTTCGACGACACGGCCGCCGACGTGAACGCGCTTCCCGGTGTCGATGTCGAGGTACAGCAGGCACGGCCGGCCCGTCGCTGCGCCCTGGTGCACGTCGGCGCGCAACGGCAACGCCGCGCCGGTCGCAAGCAGATAGCTGCCGAGGTTTGCGCAGGCCGACCCCGTGCCCGGATCTTCGATCAACGAACCACCCTGCTGGAAGAAATAGCGCGACACGATGTTGGCTTCGTCCCGCCGCGCGAACAGATAGGCCTGCGCCTCCATGAAATTGGCGCAGTATTTCAGGCATAGATCCATGCGCGGCTTTGCGCGTTCGACTGCCTCGACGCTCGCAATCGGCACGATCAGCTGCTCGACGCCTGCGCTAACCCAGCGTGGCGCCGCGGCGATATCGGACGCGCGCAGCCCTAGCGCTTCGGCGATCTGCGCGTTCGAGAACTCGTAGTCACGCGAGGTCGCGGCTTTCGCGGTCAGCGTCCACACGTCCCGCGCGCCATCGGTCGCGCCGGCCGAGACCGGTATGACGCCGGCCTTCATCTCGAGCTCGAGCGCGTCGCCGCCGCCGCGCAACGCGCGCACGACGTGGGCAGTGCCGAGCGTCGGATGTCCCGCGAACGGCATCTCGAACGTCGGGGTGAAGATGCGCACGCGCGCGGCGGCCTGCGTCGACGGCAGGACGAACGTCGTCTCCGACAGGTTGAACTGCAGCGCTAGCCGCTGCATTTCGTCGTCGCTGAGTCCCTGCCCGTCCTCGATGACCGCGAGCGGATTGCCCTCGAGCCGCGCCTGCGCAAACACGTTGACAATGCGGAACCGGTAGACGCGACTCATCGAACTACTCCTGAATGTGACTGCAAATCCGCCGTGGAATCGCTCGCAGCAGCGTCACGCAGGGTCCCGTTCGCCAGCGCCATTGCGTCGGCGCGACTGTCGGGTGCGAGGCGATTCGATTGTGGATGCAGCCATGGCGGCGCCGCAACGTTTCGTTTCGTTCGGCTTATTTCGCCACGGCCAGCTTCGCCACCTCGCGCGCGGGCGCGAGCACGGCGCTACCGCGCTCGACGGCGGCGGTGCCACTGCGCGCGAGCTCGATCACGTCACCAACCTTCGCGAGATCATCGAGGAACTCGCCGACCTCGGCGCCGTTGCCCGTGAATTCGATCGTGCGCACGCCACCGCTGATATCGATGACCTGTGCGCGCGGATGCCGACGCAGCGCTGCGACGAAGCCGTTGAGCGCCTCGTTGCGCACTTCGACCTTGAGGATCACGAGCTCGGTCTCGATGTGGTCGCGCCCCGTCAGATCGATGATCTCGAGCACTTCGATGAGCTTGCGCGTCTGCTTGATGATCTGATCGATCACCGCATCGTCGCCGAACGTGACGAGCGTGAGGCGCGACACGGCCGGATCGTGCGTCGCCGCGACGCTGAGCGAGTCGATGTTGTAGCCGCGCGCGGAGAACATGCCGGCCGTGCGGGCGAGCGCGCCGGCTTCGTTCTGCAATAGGATCGAGATGATTCTGCGCACGTGTGTTCCTATAGTCAGGCGCGCTCGACGGCTTGCGGCGCGTCGTCGCGGATGTGGTCCCACTCGGCCTTCGAGCCGACGAAGATGTGCTGCTCGGGCCCTCTCTTTGCTAGCGGCGTGTCGAGCGTGCCGACGCGCACGCGGACGACGTCCGGCAGGTTCTCGCGCGACGTGAAGATCGGCGAACCGCAGATCTTGCAGAAGCGCCGATGCAGGCCCGACGGCGCCGCGTAGTCGCCGAGCGATTCGGCGCCCGCGACGATGCGGAACGACCACGTCGCGACCGGCACGACCGCGGCGAACGGCCCGCCCTGCGCCTTGCGGCAGCGCGAGCAATGACAGAACACGAGCGGCCCGACGTCGCCGTCGATTTCGTAGCGCACCGCACCGCAGAGACAGCTTCCGCTATGCATGCAATGCTCCTAGAACATTTCCGCCGGGCCGACTTCCTGCCCGGTCGGCTTCTGCCGCGACGGGATGTAGTCGCCCGTGATCATCTCGGCATAGCTCATGCCCGGGCCGACCATCGGATAGACACCCGCGTCGGGATCGATGATGACTTCGAGAAACGCCGGGCCTTCGAACGCGACGAACTCCGCGATCACGCTCGGCAGGTCCGCGGGTTTGTCGAGGCGTCGCACCCATGGGAAACCATCGGCCTGCGCGGCTTTGACAAAGTCTTTCTTGTGCAGGCTCTTGTCGCTGCCGGAGAAGCGTCCCTTGAAGAAGAGCTTCTGCCACTGCCGCACCATGCCGTCGCCGAAGTTGTTGAGCACGACAACTTTGACGGGCAGGTTGTACGTCGTCACCGTCTCGAGCTCGCCCAGATTCATGCGGATGCTCGCGTCACCGTCGATATCGATGACAGTGAGATCGCGCCGCGCGAACTGCGCGCCGATCGCGGCAGGCAGGCCGAAGCCCATCGTGCCCATCGACCCCGACGTCAGCCACAGTCGCGGCTCCGCGAAATCGAAATACTGGGCGGCCCACATCTGGTGCTGGCCGACGCCGGTCGAAATGATCGCGCGTCCCTTCGTGTGCTTGTTGATCTCTTCGATTACCGCGTGCGGCTGGATCTGCGTCGCCGCGCGGTCGTAGTTCATCGCGTACGTCTTCTTCAACTCGGCGATGTGCGTGTGCCACGCGGCGTAGGCGCCTTGCTTGCCCGGGTGGAAGCCGATTTCCAGCGCGAATTCGCGCAGGCGGTCGAGCGCGCGGCGCAGGTCGCCGAGATGATGCCAGTCGCAGCGCTTGACCTTGTCGATCTCGGCCGGATCGACGTCGAGATGCGCGATGAATCGCGCGCCCGCGGCGAACTTGCCCGGCACGCCTGCGACGCGGTCGTCGAAACGGCTGCCGACGGCGATGAGAAAATCGCAATCCTCGACCGCGTAGTTCGCGAACGCGGTGCCGTGCATGCCGAGCATGTGCAGCGAGAGGGGGCGCGTCGTGTCGGCGGCGCCGAGGCCCATGAGCGTCGTCGTCACCGGAATGCCGAGTCCGTCCGCGAACGCGCGCAACGCCGGCGCAGCCTCGGCCGCGATGACGCCGCCGCCCGCGTAGATCAGCGGCCGCTTCGCCTTGGCCAGCGCGTCGAAGAACGCGTGCGCCTCGGCGTCGTCGAGCGTCGCCTCCTCGATCGTCCGCAGACGTGCGCGATAGCCGGGCACGGGCAGGCGGCTCGCGCCGTCGAAAACCAGGGGGACGTTCTGCACGTCCTTCGGAATGTCGACGACGACCGGACCGGGCCGGCCCGTGCGCGCGATCTCGAACGCCGACCGCAGCGTCGCCTCGAGCTTGCTCGCGTCGGTCACGAGGAAGACGTGCTTCGCGCACGCCGCCATGATGTTGCTGATCGGCGCTTCCTGGAAACCGTCGCTGCCGATGGCAGCTGTCGGCACCTGACCGCAGATCACGACGATCGGAATCGAGTCGGCCATCGCGTCGCGCACAGGCGTGACCGTGTTCGTCGCGCCAGGGCCCGACGTGACGATGGCCACGCCGACCTTGCCCGACGCCCGCGCGTAACCCTGCGCCATGAAGCCCGCGCCCTGCTCGTTCGCGGGCACGATCAGAGGCAGCGGCTCGCTGCCGTCGGCGCGCAGGTGCGCATGATTGAAACGAAACACCGCGTCATACACGGGCAGGATCGCGCCGCCCGAATAGCCGAAGACGACATCGACGCCCTCGTCGGAAAGCACCTGTACGACGATGTCCGCGCCGCTGAGCTGCGTGCCGGCGAGGGGATGCTTGCCTTCCTCGCGGTTCGCCGGCGCTGCCGGGTTCGATTTTAGTTGTGCATTCACGGCGTTTTCCTCAAACCTCCGTTCATCCAGAGCGTAGCGCCGAAGGCGCGAAGTGTTTCGACTTCGCGGCGCAGCGCGCCGCTACGCTCAACACGAACGTAATTGTTTTAGACGGCCCTTTCACGACGATTTCCTCAAACCGCCGTCCGTTTCCACTTCACGCGGCACCGCATTGCCATTTCCAACACGAATGCAATTCTTCCTGATGGTCACTCACGACGTGCTCCTCGAACCGCCGTTCGTTTCCACTTCACGCGGCACCGCACTGCCATTTCCAACACGAATGCAATTCTTCCTGATGGTCACTCACGACGTGCTCCTCGAACGCCGTTCGTTTCCACTTCACGCGGCGCCGCACTGCCATACCCAACACGAATGCAATTCTTCTTGGTGGCCACTCACGATGTGCTCCTCGAACCGTTCGTCCTGAGCGTAGCGCCGGAGGCGCGAAGTCGAAGGACCAGGCATTTCGACTTCGCGGCGCGATGCGCCGCGACGCTCGACACGAACAGGCTCGCTGTCACACCGCCTTCTTCAACGGCGCCGGCTCCGCCGCCGCAGCCTGGTTGAGCCAGGGCATGCGCGCGCGCAGCGATGCGCCGACTTTCTCGATCGAATGGTCGAGGTCGTTCTGCTTGAACTTCTTGTAGTTCGGCAGCCCGGCCGCGTACTCCGCGGTCCATTCCTTCGCGAACGTGCCGTCCTGGATGTCCTTGAGCACGCTGCGCATCTTCTCCTTCGTCGCCGCGTCGACGACGCGCGGCCCACGCGTGTAGTCACCGTACTGCGCTGTCTCGGAGACGAACGTCAGCATCTTCGTCAGGCCGCCCTCGTAGAACAGGTCGACGATGAGCTTCAGTTCATGCATGACCTCGTAGTAGGCGATCTCGGGCTTGTAGCCCGCCTCGACGAGGGTCTCGAAGCCGTAGCGCACGAGTTCGCTGGTGCCGCCGCACAGAACCGCCTGCTCGCCGAACAGATCGGTCTCGGTCTCTTCCTTGAAATCGGTTTCGATCAGCATCGCGCGCGCACCGCCGTTGCCGGCCGCGTAGGCGAGCGCCTTGTCGCGCGCGTGACCCGACGCGTCCTGGTGCACCGCGAACAGGCTCGGCACGCCGCGGCCGATCTCGTATTCCTTGCGCACGAGCGCACCGGGACCCTTGGGCGCCACGAGGATGACGTCGATGTCGGCGCGCGGCTTGATCGTGCCGAAGTGGACGTTGAAGCCGTGAGCGAACAGCAGCGCCGCGCCGGGCTTGATGTTCGGCGCGATGACGTCGGTGTAAAGTTTCGGCTGCACCATGTCGGGCGTCAGCACCGCGACGAGGTCGGCGTCCTTCACCGCATCGGCGGGTTCGACGACGCGCAGGCCATCGGCCTCGGCCTTCGCCCAGGTCGGGCCGCCCTTGCGCAGACCAACGACGACGTCGAGGCCCGAATCGCGCAGGTTCAGCGCGTGCGCGCGACCCTGGCTGCCGTAACCGAGAATCGCGACGCGCTTGCCCTCGAGCGCCTTCGTGGTTGCCTTCGCTTCGTTACTCATTTCCACTTCTCCACATTTAGATAGTCGTCGGAATTGGTGTATCTGCGGACGCGGCGCAAACGCTCCGCGTCAAATCTCAATGACGGCACCGCGCGCAGCGGAACCGACGGTCTTCGCATATTTCGCGAGCACGCCGCGCTCGACTTTCGCCGCGGGCGCCTGCCAGGTCTTCCTGCGTGTTTCGAGATCGGCGTCGGTCTCGATCACGCGCCGCTCGGCGTCGATGACGACGCGATCGCCGTCGTGCAACAGGCCGATCGCGCCGCCGCGTGCGGCTTCGGGTGCGATGTGGCCGACCATGAAGCCGTGCGTCGCGCCCGAGAAGCGACCATCGGTGATCAACGCCACCTCGTCGCCGAGCCCGCGGCCGACGAGCGCGGCGGTCACCGCAAGCATCTCGCGCATGCCAGGGCCGCCCGCGGGACCTTCGTTGCGGATCACGACGACGTCGCCAGCCTTTATCTTGCCCTCCTGCACGGCGCGGAACGTGTCTTCCTCGCTCTCGAACACGCGCGCGGTCCCCTCGAAATGCAGTCGCCCTTTGCCCGCGAGCTTGAGCACGCAGCCCTCGGGCGCGAGATTGCCGTAGAGAATCGAGTAGCCGCCGCGCGGCTTGAATGCACGTGTTACAGGCACGACGACCTGCTGCCCCGCGGGAGCGGGCGCCGCCGCATCGATCTCGGCGAACAGAGAGCGGCCCGTGACGGTGGGCGCGTCCTCGATCAGACCCGCGGCACGCAACTCGCGCGCGACCTCGGCCATGCCGCCCGCGGCGGTCATCTCGACCGCCGTGTACTTGCCGCCTGGCATGAGGTCGGCGATCACCGGCGTCGTCTTCGACGCGGTTTCGAAGTCTTCGATCGTCAGCGGCACGCGCGCCTCATTGGCGATCGCGAGCAGGTGCAGCACCGCGTTCGTCGAGCCCGCGGTCGCGTTCGCGATGCGCGCGGCGTTGCGGAACGAGACGGCGGAAAGGATGTCGCTCGGCCGCAGGTTGCGTTTCAAATTCTCGACTGCGAGTTCGCCGCAGCGGCGCGCGACGTCGGCCTTCGCGGGGTCGGTCGCGACGACGTCGTTGAAGCCGAGCGGCGACAGGCCGAGTGCCATCAGCATCATCGACATCGTGTTTGCGGTGAACTGGCCGCCGCAAGCGCCGGCGCCAGGACACGCGCGCCTCTCGACGTCGTGCAGGCGCGCGTCGTCGATCTTGCCGGCGCCATGGGCGCCGACCGCTTCGAACACCTGCTGGATCGTGATCGACTTGCCGTCGAGCTTGCCGTGATCGATGCTGCCGCCGTAGAGCGCGACGCCCGGAATGTCGAGACGCGCGAGCGCCATCGCTGCAGCGGGAATCGTCTTGTCGCAGCCGCAGAGCACGACCATCGCGTCGAGCGAGTGGCCGTCTACCGCGAGTTCGATCGAGTCGGTGATCACCTCACGACTCACGAGCGACGCGCGCATGCCAGGCGTACCCATCGCGATGCCGTCCGTCACGGCGATCGTGTTGAACTCGATCGGTGTGCCGCCGGCGGCGCGCACGCCTTCCGCGACATGCTGGGCGAGATCGCGCAGATTCAAGTTGCACGGTGACACGTTCGACCACGTGTGCACGACCGCAACGAGCGGCTTGCGGATCGCCGCCTCGTCGAGTCCGGTCGCATACAGCATCGCCCGTGCGGGCGCGCGGTCGGGACCGGACTTCATCACGTCGCTGCGCATCGTTCGTTCGGAATTCTTCGTCGCCATGGCTTATGCGGCTTCCTTTCTCGCCGACGAGTCGAGTGCCACCAGCACCGCCGCAGCGACTTCCTTCGTGTTTGCCGAGCCGCCGAGGTCACGCGTCAGCGTGCCGCGCTCGATCACCGCGTCGACCGCAGCTTCGATCTCCCCCGCTTCGCTCTCGAGACCGAGCGAATAGCGCAGAAGCAGAGCGGCCGAGAGGATCGTGCCGAGCGGATTCGCGAGACCCTTGCCCGCGATGTCAGGCGCAGAGCCGTGGATCGGCTCGTACAGGCCTGCCTTGCCGTCCCCCAGGGACGCGGAGGGCAGCAGGCCGAGCGAACCCGCCAGCGCCGCGGCCTCGTCTGTGAGGATGTCGCCGAAAAGGTTCTCGGTGACGATCACGTCGTAGGCGGCAGGCTTGCTCAGCAGCAGCATCGCCATCGAATCGACGAGCTGGTGCTCGAGCGTCACGTCGGGATAGTCGGCCGCGATGCGCGTCACGGTGGCACGCCAGAGACGCGACGTCTCGAGCACGTTCGCCTTGTCGACATGGGTGACGTGCTTCTTGCGCTTGCGCGCGAATTCGAACGCGCGGCGCGTCGCGCGCTCGATCTCGGCGACCGTGTATTTGCATTCGTCGGTCGCGGTGTCGGCCGTGCGCGTCTTCGCGCCGAAGTACGCGCCGCCGGTCAGTTCGCGCAGGAACAGCATGTCGACACCCTGCAGCTTCTCGTTCTTCAGCGGCGACAGCGCCGCGAGCTGCGCGTGCACGCGCACCGGACGCAGGTTCGCGTAGACGCCGAGCGCCGCGCGCAGCGCGAGCAGGCCCTGTTCGGGGCGCACCTTCGCGTTCGGATCGGACCATTTCGGTCCGCCGACCGCGCCGAGCAGCACCGCGTCCGCACTCTTGCACGATGCGAGCGTCGCGGGCGGAAGCGGCTCGCCGTGCAGATCGATCGCAATGCCGCCCATGGGCTGTTCATCGAATTCGAACTCATGGCCATGGCGCGCGGCGACGCTGCGCAGCACGTCCACGGCGGCGGCGGTGACTTCGGGGCCGATCCCGTCGCCGGGAAGAACGGTGATTTTTGCTTTCATTTTGCTTCTGCTCTTTCTCTTTGATCGTCGTTCCCGCGAAAGCGGAAGCGCTCTTTAACAGCGGAGCTGGTCAAACCCAGTGACTTTCGCTTCCAAATGACCCGCAGATCGGAGGCGCAGGATTCCCGCCTTCGCGGGAATGACGAGCCATGTCGTAGTTCGATGATCAATCCGGGTTATGCAGCCCTCGACTGCTCGAACGCGGCGATCTGCGCCTCGTGCTGCAGCAGGAAGCCGAGCTGGTCGACGCCCGCGAGCAGACAGTGTTTCGCGAAAGGTTCGAGCGCGAACGTGAACGTGCGGCCATCGGGCAGCGCGATGATCTGCGCAGCGATGTCGATGCTCAGCTCGATGCCCGCGTTATCGAGCAGATAGCGATGCTCGCTTTCGCCGAGCACGACCGCGAGCAGTCCGTTCTTGAGCGAATTGCCGCGGAAGATGTCCGCAATCTCGCTCGACAGCACGGCGCGGAAACCGAAGTCGGTCAGCGCCCACGGCGCGTGCTCGCGCGACGAACCGCAGCCGAAGTTGCGACCTGCGACGAGAATCTCGCAGCCTTTCGCCGCAGGTTGATTGAGCACGAAGTCGGGATCGGGTGAACCATCTGCGCGATAGCGCCAGTCGTTGAACAGCGACTTGCCGAGGCCCGTCCGCTCGGTCGTCGTGAGGAAGCGCGCCGGGATGATGCGATCGGTGTCGATATTCTCGAACGGCAGTACGACCGTGCGCGAGCGGATATGAGTCAAGCCGTTCATGCGGCCTCCGCATGAACAAGATAGGAAACGGTCATGCGGCCTCCGCATGAATAAAATTTGAAACGCTCATGATGCCTCCGCATGAAGCAAGGAGAAAATGCTCATGCGGCCTCCGAAACGTAACGCGATGGATCGGCAATGCTGCCCGCGAGCGCCGACGCGGCGGCGATCAACGGACTCGCGAGCACCGTGCGCACACCCGGCCCCTGGCGACCCTCGAAATTGCGATTGCTCGTACTGACGATGAGCTGACCCGGCTTGCCGATATCGCCGTTCATGCCGAGGCACATCGAGCAGCCCGGCTCGCGCCATTCAGCGCCCGCCGCGCGAAAAAGATCGTGCAGGCCTTCCGCCTCGGCATCGCGTTTGACCTGCTCGGAGCCCGGCACGACGAGCATGCGCACGCTCGCCGCGATCTTGCGTCCGCGCAGCACGCTCGCGACGGCGCGCAGATCGGACAGGCGGCCGTTCGTGCAGCTGCCGACGAACACGATGTCGATCGGCGTTCCCGCGAGCGCCTTGCCCGCCTCGAGTTGCATGTAGGCGAGCGCGCGCTGTTCCTGCGCGTTCTGCGCCGCCGGCACGGGCGCATCGAGCGTGATGACCATGCCCGGATGCGTGCCGTAAGTAACGCTCGGCTTCACATCGGCCGCGTCGAAAACCACTTCATGGTCGAATTTCGCGTCGGCGTCGGACTTGAACGTCTTCCACTTCGCGACCGCTTCGTCCCATGCCGCGCCGCTCGGCACGCGCTTGCGCCCCGCGAGGAACGCGAACGTCGTCTCGTCTGCCGCTATGAGCCCTGCGCGTGCGCCGGCCTCGATCGACATGTTGCAGACCGTCATGCGTTCTTCCATCGACAGCGCTTCGATCGCGCTGCCGCGGTATTCGAGCACGTAGCCCGTGCCGCCGTTGACACCGATCTTGCCGATGATGTGCAGGATCAGATCCTTCGCGGTGATGCCCGGATTGAGCTTGCCGTTCACGGTGATCGCGAACGACTTCGGCTTGCGCTGCAGCAGGCATTGCGTTGCGAGCACGTGGCCGACTTCGGTCGTGCCGATGCCGAACGCCAAAGCACCAAACGCGCCGTGCGTCGAGGTGTGGCTGTCGCCGCAGACGATCGTCATGCCGGGCTGCGTCGCGCCGAGTTCGGGACCGATGACGTGGACGATGCCGCGATTCGAGCTGTTCCAGCCGTAGAGTTCGACGCCGAACTCCTGCGTGTTCTTCTCGAGCTGCGCGACCTGCGCCTCGGTCTCGGCGTTCGCGTACGGACGCTTGCCATTCGCGTCGGGCGGAAGGGTCGGCGTCGAATGATCCATCGTCGCGACGATGCGATCCGGCCGGCGCACGCGCAGGCCGCGCGCGCGCAGTTCCGAGAACGCTTGCGGCGACGTCACCTCGTGCACGAGGTGCAGATCGACGTACAGCACCGCCGGCGTCGCCGCTGTTTCAGCAGCGACTTCGTGCGCATCCCAGATCTTGTCTAGCAGTGTCTTCGCCATGCGGCGCATTCCGATATTTGATTGAACGATTTTCGACGCGGATCGACGCGGACGGCGCGGACGGCGCGGATAGAGCAGACCAGTTACCGACGATTGATCGATCTATCCGCTCTTATCCGCGCCTGCTCTCATCCGTGTTCATCCGTGTCAACGCAATTGCCTAAGCCGCGGCCTTCTTCTGATCCGCGGAAACCGGCGTCAGCCAGCCCCACTCGTCTTTCGTCGAACCGTCGAACAGGCCGAAGAACGCCTTCTGGATCGCCTTCGTGATCGGTCCCGGCTTGCCTTCGCCGACGGGCTTGCGGTCGACCGAGCGCACCGGCGTGATCTCGGCGGCAGTGCCGACCATGAACACTTCGTCGGCCGTATACAGCGCCTCGCGCGGCAGATCGCGTTCGATCACGCTGTGACCGAGCTTGCCGGCGAGCTTGATCACGGTGTCGCGCGTGATGCCCGCGAGGATGCTCGCGCTCGTCGTCGGCGTCGTGATCTTGCCGTCGCGGATGATGAAGAGGTTCTCGCCGGCGCCTTCGCTGAGCAGGCCGTTGTAGCCGAGCGCGATGCCCTCGTGATAGCCGTGGCGCTTCGCCTCGAAGCCGATCAGCTGGCTCGACAGGTAATTGCCGCCCGCCTTCGCCCACGACGGGAACGTGTTCGGCGCCGCGCGATTCCACGACGACACGCAAACGTCGGCGCCCTTCTCGATCGCCTCGCCGAGGTACGCGCCCCACTCCATCGCGATGATGCAGACGTCGACGGCCGAGCCGTCCTTCGGCATGACGCCGAGCGGGCCCGCGCCGCGGAACACGAGCGGACGCACGTAGGCCGAAGGCATCTTGTTCGCGACAATCACTTCGTTGCAGGCGTCGTTGATCTGCGCTTCGGTGTAGCCGATGTCGATCTCGTAGACCTTCGCCGATTCGAACAGACGGCGCGTGTGGTCGGCGAGACGGAAGTACTGCGGTCCCTGCGGCGTCGCGTACACGCGCTCGCCCTCGAACACCGACGAACCGTAGTGCAGCGCGTGGGCAGTAACGTGCACGGTCGCCTCAGCCCAGGGTTTGAGCTTGCCGTTGTGCCAGATGAATTCGGTGGATTTCATGACGTTCCTTATTTCAATGAGAAAAGCGTGATGACACGGTTCTTGTGAAGCCAGTAAGCGAGCGCAGAACGAACCCGAAATTATAAATCCAACGGCTCGATCCGACCCGCCCGGCTACAAAAATCCATTCAAATCCGTGCCATAGCTCCCCTAAGCCTGGTTGGCAGCCAGTGGCAACGCCTGGCCGAGATTGATGCGTTCGATGCGGTTGACGACCTCGAGCGCAGCAAGCGCGGCGGCCTCGACGATGTCGGTCGACACACCGCGACCGACGATCTCGCGTCCCGCGTGCGTGACCGTCAGTGTTGCGCGGCCTTGTGCGTCGGCCCCATAGCTCAGCGAGCGGATCTGGAAATCGGCGATGTCGAGCTTGACGCCGGTCGCGCGTTCGATCGCGCGCAACATCGCGTGCACCGGGCCGTCTCCGAGTGCCGCTTCCGTTTCTCCGACGCTGCGGCCGTCGTCGTGGCGCAGGCGCACCGACGCCGACGCGCCGCCGCCGAGATGCGAGGTCGCGTGCAGCTGCTCGAGCTTCCACGGGCCGAGCGTCGCCGGGTCCTGGCCGAGCACGAGCGCGTCGAGGTCGCTGTCGAACACTTCCTTCTTCTTGTCGGCGAGCGACTTGAAGCGCGGGAAGAGGTCTTCGATGCCGGCATCGTCGACCTCGTAGCCGAGAAATTTCAGGCGATCGCGCAACGCGTGCTTGCCCGAATGCTTGCCGAGCACGAGCTGCGTCTTCTCGACGCCGACGTCCTCGGGCCGCATGATCTCGTACGTTTCGCGATTCTTCAGCATGCCGTGCTGGTGGATGCCGGACTCGTGCGCGAACGCGTTCTCGCCGACGATCGCCTTGTTGCGTGGAATCGTCGACCCCGTGACGTTCGCGAGCAGGCGCGACGTCGGCACCAGCAGCTGCGTGCGGATGGCGGTCTCGACGTTGAACTTGTCGGCGCGCGTGCGCAGCGCCATGACGATTTCCTCGAGGGCGGCGTTGCCCGCACGCTCGCCGATGCCATTGATCGTGCACTCGACCTGGCGCGCGCCTGCGGCGACAGCGGCGATGCTGTTCGCGACGCCGAGGCCGAGATCGTTGTGGCAGTGCGAGCTCAGAACCACCTTGTCGATGCCGCGTACCTCGCGCTTCAGCCGCGAGAACAACTGGAAGATCTCCTCGGGCGTCGTGTAGCCGACCGTGTCGGGCACGTTCACCGTCGTCGCGCCGGCCTCGATCATCGCCGACAGCACTTCGATGAGGAACTCGGGTTCGGTGCGGATCGCGTCCTCGGCAGAGAACTCGACGTCATCGCACAGCGAGCGGCCGAGACGCACGGCCTTGATGCCGGTCTCGACGACCTGCTCGCGGGTCATGTTGAGCTTGTGCCGGCGGTGCAGCGGACTCGTGGCGAGGAAGATGTGGATGCGCTTCTTCTCGGCGGGCTCGAGCGCGCGAGCACACGCTTCGATGTCACCCGTTTGAGCGCGGGCCAGGCCGCAAATGATCGGTCCGCGAACTTCCTTCGCGATGGCGCGCACAGCCTCGAAATCGCCCTCGGCGGCCTGCGGGAAACCGGCTTCGAGCACGTCGACACCGAGCTCGGCGAGCGCGTGCGCCATGTGCAGCTTCTGCGGCCGGCTCATCGAAAAACCGGGCGACTGTTCGCCGTCGCGCAGCGTCGTATCGAAGACGCGCACGCGATCGCGGGCAGGCTTGGGTACTACGACAGGATCGTTGCTCTTGTTCATGACGTTTCAGGATTGGATCGCGTTCGTCACAAGGAACCGGGAAGAAAAAACCCCGCACTCGTCGCCGGGTGCGGGGTTTTGGATTCTTCGCCTGTTCTCTTGCTCAGACGCGTCCTACCCCACACCTCCGGTGGTAATAAGTACGAGGACGAGAAGAAGGAGCGCCGAGCGCACGGAAACGAGCCGGGCGTGGTTGCCGGTAGCGGTTTCGTGCTGGCTGCTGCATTGCGTCATGACCCAAACGTAAACCACCTGCGGAGGCATGTCAACAGGTTTTCGTCGACTTTTCACAATTCGCCACCGTAGGGCGCCGAGTCATCCATTTTTACGGCTGGACGTCCAAACGCCCGTTTCACACGGCCTGCCGCAATCCCTCCGTGCAGGGCATTGGCGACCGCCTGACGAAGTGTCTCGGCAGTCAGCGGCTTGTGCAGGAGCGCCGCGCCGGGCTGTTCCACTTGTCGCGTCTGTTCGACTCAGTGCTGCGGTGGCATGACCACCGCCGCACACCGGTCAGCAGGCCGAAGCTCGCCCGCGGACCGCTCCGCAACGTTTCAGGCGAACGGATCGCGCAGGACGATCGTGTCCTCGCGGTCGGCGCCCGTCGCGACGAGCGCGAGATGGCAGCCCGACAATTCTTCGACCGCGCGCAGATAGGCGCGTGCGGCGGCGGGCAGCTTGTTCCAGTCGCGCACGCCCGAGGTCGGCTCGTCCCAGCCGGGGAACTCGAGATAGACCGGCTTGCACTCGTCCCAGCCATCCGCATCGAGTGGCGCGAGTTCGCGGCGCTTGCCGCGATATTCGTACGCGATGCAGACCTTGACCGTCGGAAATCCGTCGAGGACGTCGAGCTTCGTGATCGCGAGACCGTTGATCGCGTTGATCTGCGTCGCACGCTTGAGCGCCACGAGATCGACCCAGCCGCAACGGCGCGGCCGCCCGGTGCTCGCGCCGAACTCGCTGCCGACCTTGCGGATGCGCTCGCCGGTTTCGTCGTGCAGCTCCGTCGGGAACGGGCCGCCGCCAACGCGTGTCGCATAGGCCTTGCAGATGCCGAGCACGTAGTCGATGTCGCAGGCGCCGACGCCGGTGCCCGCGAGCGCACCGCCGACCGTCGTGTTGGACGAGGTCACGAACGGATAGGTGCCGTGGTCGATGTCGAGTAACGCGCCCTGCGCACCCTCGTACAAGATGTTTTCGCCGCGACGACGCGCGTCGTAGAGCAAGGTCGCGACGTCGTCGATCATCGGCTTGATGTAGTCGCCGAACGACAGGGCCTCATCGAGAACCTTCTGGTAATCGACCGGGCTCGCCTTGAGCCACTGCGTCAGGACGAAGTTGTGATAGTCGACCGCTGCGCGAATCTTGTCAGGCAGCTCGCCCGGGTACATGAGGTCGGCGACACGCACGCTGCGGCGCGCCACCTTGTCCTCGTATGCAGGCCCGATGCCGCGTCCGGTCGTGCCGATCGCGGATTTGCCCGCGGCCTTCTCGCGCGCCTGATCGATCGCGATGTGGTACGGCATGATCAGCGGTGTCGCCGGGCTGATCTTGAGACGCGAGCGAACCTCGACGCCGTTCGCCTCGAGTTCCTCGATCTCGGTCTTGAGCGCGGCCGGCGAAAGCACGACGCCGTTGCCGATGAGGCAAAGCGTGCCGTCGCGCAGGATGCCTGAAGGAATCAGATGCAGGACCGTCTTCTTGCCCTTGATCACGAGCGTGTGACCCGCGTTGTGGCCGCCCTGGAAACGGGCCACCGCGCCGACGCGCTCCGTCAGCAGATCGACGATCTTGCCTTTGCCTTCGTCGCCCCACTGCGCACCCAGAATTACGACTGACTTACCCATTTCGTTCTCACCTTTCAATGTGAAGCATTGCAAGCAGAGCTATCGCCGATGCGGCTGCGATGCGATACCCAGCCCCGATCGTCGAGCTCATGTTCGGTCTCGCCCGCGGCGCGGCACCGTCGCGACAATTTTAGGCTACCGGCGTATCCCAGGCGATCGAAAAAATACCGTTGCCGCGACCACCCTCAGTTGACGATCTTCAACGCCAGGAGACCGATGCCTATCATCACGCCACCGATGACACGCAGATGACGCGGATCGAATTCGCGCATCCGTTCGGCCATGCGCTGCCAGGCCTTGGGCGCCGCGAACAGAAACAGGCCCTCGAGTACGAGGACGAGACAGAGTGCCGCGGCCAGATCGTGATTCATGGGCGTGCGATATCGTTGGCGGCTGCCGACCGCGACGCGATCAACTGCGTCGGCTCTTCGCCATCTGCTCGAGCAATTGCGGAATGATGCAGCGAGAGCCCATGACCGTCGCGTACGGAATGTCGCGTTCGCGCTTTTCGAACACGACAAGGCCGTCGTAGAACAAGACGGAGGTGGCCTGACGCGCGAACGTCGTGTCGCGCTCGCTTTCGCTGCCGCCGCGCAGGTACGGCGCGTGCAACATGTCCACCTTGCGCTTGGCGTATTCGATGAAGCTGCGCGGGTCGCGCAATCCGCCGCCGTAGTCGTCCCAATAGGACGTCTGCACGTCTTCGCAAATGTAGATGCCGCGATCAGCGAGCCGTGGCCAGAGATGTTCGAACGTCGCGATCTGGTGCGAACACTGGTGGCTGCCGTCGTCGACGACGATGTCGATACCCCCGCCCATCTCGTCGACGATAGCGTCGAGCAGCGCGGTGTCGGCCTGGCTGCCGATGTGGATGCGCAAGTCGGGATCATCGATCTGACGACAGCGCTCGTCGATGTCGAGCCCGTGCAGAACCGCCTCTGGCCCGAAATAGCGCCGCCACATCTGCAGCGAACCGCCGTTCTGCACGCCGATCTCGAGCATCCTGACCGGCCGGCGCCGGAAGACGGAAAAGTGTCTCTCGTAGACCGCGAGGTAGTGATGCAGCTTGTGCGCCATCCGGTCGGTCTGGCCGTAGTAGGCTACCTCGCACGCGCTTTCCGCCTGCCGCAATTGCTGCAGCGGATCGACGTCGCGATACAGATCGTAGCGACGGCCCTCGCTCATGCGCCGCCCTGCGGCCCGGTGGACCCGAAGATCGCCTCGGATCCGGCCGGCTTCACTTGCCCTCGCCCCGGCTCTCGCCGAAATAGCGCATGAACTCCGACTTCGGATCCAGCACGATCACGTCACCGCTGCCGAACGTGTTGCGATAGGCTTCGAGCGAGCGGTAGAACGCGTAGAACTCGGCGTCCTTGCCGTAGGCGGCCGCATAGATCTCGGTCGCCTTCGCATCGCCCTCGCCGCGCGCGGTCTGCGCGTCGCGATCGGCTTCCGCCTTGATCACCTGTACCTGGCGGTCCGCGTCGGCCTTGATCTTCGCGGCCGCTTCGCTGCCGGTGGAGCGCAGGTCGTTGGCAAGACGCGAGCGTTCGGCGTTCATGCGCTTGTACACCGATTCGACCACCTCGGGCGTGAACTCGATGCGCTTGATGCGCACGTCGACGATGTTGATGCCGAGTCCCTGCGCCGCCTTGTTCGCCTGCTCGCGCACGCGCGTCGTGATGTCGGTGCGCGCGCTCGCGACGAGCTCGCCGAGCGCGTGCGAACGAAACTCGAACTGCAGCGGATCCTTGATGATCGGTGCGAGTCGGCTGTTCGCCAGCGTCTGCAGCGAGTCGGCGCCGAACGCACGATAGTAGGCGCTCGCGTTTTCGATCTGCCACTTGACGAAGAAGTCGACGTTGACCGGGTTCTTGCCCGAATCGTAGTAACGCTGCGGCTCGGCTTCGAGATTGAGCATGCGCCGATCGAACGTGACGACTTGCTGCATCAGCGGAATCTTGAAGTGCAGGCCCGGCTTGTAGTCGGCGCCGCCATTCGCGGAATCGCCCTGGATGTTGCCGAACTGCAGCAGCAGGGCGGTCTGCCCTTCGCGGACGATGAATGCGGAGTTGACGACGAGGATGACGAGCAGCAGCGCGATAATCGGCGTGATGATTTTCATCAGTTGCCCCCCGCGCTGCGCTCGGCCTGGGCCGCGATCGCCGCATTCGCATCGGCTTTCGCCTTGTCGAGCGGCAGGTAGAAGATGCTCTTGCCGTTGCTCTGGTCGACGACTTTCTGCGTGCTGCCGAGCACGGTCTGCATCGTCTCGAGGTAGAGGCGTTTGCGCGTCACGTCGGGGGCGGCCCGGTACTGCGTCGCGATCAGGCCGAAGCGCTGCGCGTCGCCCGTTGCTGCGGCGATGCGCTGCGCCTTGTAGCCCTGCGCCTCAGCGAGGATGCGCGCGGCTTCACCGCGCGCGAGCGGCACATTCTTGGCCGAGTAGGCCTGCGCCTCGTTGATGCTCTGTTTCTGGTTGTTGCTGGCGTTGTTGACGTCGTCGAAGGCTTCCTTCACTTCGTGCGGCGGCTGCAGGTTCTGGAAATTGATGTCGTTCACCGTGAGGCCGACGCCATAGCCGTCGATCGTCGCCTGCAGCAGCTTCTTGGTTTCCGCCGTCATGTCGGAACCGTGGCTCGAGAGAATCGTGTCCATGTCGCTCGCGCCGATGACCTGGCGCACGGCGCTCTCGGCGGCCTGCTTGAGCGTTTCCTCCGGATTCGCCGCCGAAAAGAGGTATTTCTGCGCATCGACGACCTGGTACTGCACCGTGAAGTTGACCTGCACTATGTTTTCGTCGCGCGTGAGCATGCGCACGTCGTCGGCCGTCTGTTTGCTCGTTGTCTCGACCGTGATCACTCGCTCGATCGGCGCGGGCCACTTGAAGTTGAGACCAGGATGCATCACGCGATCGAACTTGCCGAAGCGCAACACGACGCCAACGTTTTGTGCATCGACCGACTTCCAGGAATCGGCTGCGATCCAGACGACCGCGACGAGCACGACGATGAGCAGGATCGTGTTTCCGCCGACCGGCGAAACGCCGCCGCCTCCGCCACCGCCACCGGTCAGCCCGCCAAACGCGTCGCGCAGTCGGCGCAAGAGGCCTTCGATGCCACCAGAGTCCTTGCGGTTCTTCCAGGGGTCGCGATTGCCACCGCCGGGTTCGTTCCAGGCCATCGAGTGTCTCCAATCTGTCGATCGCGACGACGATGCGAATGCAGCCCTCGCCGTCTCCTGCAACACATCCGGCGAACTAGCCCGCGGTTGCTGAGGAATTGTATAGGGCAGCGGTCAAGGGGCCAAGGTCGACGTGCCCGCGACGTCCGCCGATGCCGTTCTCATGGCGTCGGCATCGACTTCCGCGATGCGCTCGCGCAACCATTCGCCCTCGCCGCCGGCCAGGCCGAACAACGCTTCGATCTGCGCGCGCGGTGCATCGAGCTGCACTTCCCAGCCACCCTCGACGATGCGCTCCCCTGCGATGAAGCCGAGCGCGATCAGCCGCGCACGCAGGCGACCGGCCGTATGTGGCAACGCGAGCGTGCAATGCACGCGATCGCGCTGCAACGCGGTCGTCAACGCCTCGCGCAGCAGGGGTGTGCCTGCGCCGCTCACCGCCGAGAGCCAGACGCGCGGCGTCGAACCGCCCGCGACCGCTTCGAGGCGCGGCGGTCTCGCCACGCCGTCGACGGTCTCGAGCTTGTCGAGCTTGTTGTAGACGAGTATCTGCGGCACGTCCTCCGCGCCGATCTCGGCGAGCACGCGGCCCACTTCCTCGATGCGATCGTCGATCTCCGGGTCGGATGCGTCTACGACGTGCAACAGCAAATCGGCGTCGCGCGTCTCGGCGAGCGTCGACTTGAACGCGGCGACGAGATCATGCGGAAGATCGCGGATGAAACCGACCGTGTCGGCGAGCACGAACGGGCCGCACGCGAGGCCATCGATTCGCCGTAACGTCGGATCGAGCGTCGCGAACAGCTGATCGGCGGCGTAGACACCGGCGCCGGTCAGTGTGTTGAACAGCGTGGACTTGCCGGCATTGGTATAGCCGACGAGCGAGACGACCGGCATCGCGTTGCGCATGCGCGCGCGGCGCGCAGTCGTGCGCTGGGTTTCGACCTTCTCGAGCCGCGCGCTCAGCTGCTTGACGCGGCCGGCGAGCAGGCGGCGGTCGAGTTCGAGCTGCGTCTCGCCGGGGCCGCGCAGGCCGATCGCGCCGCCGCGCTGGCGTTCGAGGTGGGTCCAGCCGCGCACGAGGCGCGTCGCCATGTGCTTCAACTGGGCGAGCTCGACCTGCAGCTTGCCTTCGTGTGAGCGCGCGCGCTGCGCGAAGATGTCGAGGATGAGCCCGGTGCGATCGACGACGCGGCACTCGGTGAGCTTCTCGAGATTGCGCTCCTGCACCGGCGAGAGTGCGTGGTTGACGAGGATCAGGTCCGCGTCGAGCACCTGGCGCTGCGTCTTCAGCTCCTCGGCCTTGCCGCTGCCGACGAAGTATTTCGGGTTGGGTTTGTCGATGCGCGCGTTGAGCGCGCCGACGACGGTGGCGCCCGCCGAACGCGCGAGTTCGCTGAACTCATCGACCTCGTCGGAGCCCGTGCGAACCGACGAAGGATCGCTTACCCAGCGCGGCTGCAGCAGCAGCGCGCGCTCGCCCTTGCGTGATCTTTCAAACAACGATCAGCCTTCGTGCGTTTCCGCCTCGGTGGCGCTCGCAGCATGACCGCCGCCGTCGGCAGCGCCGATGCGAACGTTGCGGCTCGGCACAATCGTCGAGATCGCGTGCTTGTAGACCATCTGGCTCACGGTGTTGCGCAGGAGAACGACGAACTGGTCGAACGACTCGACCGTTCCTTGCAACTTGATACCGTTGACGAGATAGATCGAGACGGGCACACGCTCGCGACGCAACGCATTCAGGAAGGGATCTTGCAACGACTGGCCTTTTGACATTTATAGTTCTCCTGCGATTTTTACCAACCTATGCGAACCGAAAAAGGGGCGCAGCCGGAAATAGATATGGCTGTGAACGCTCCGGTTCAAGATGTTGAAAGTATACACGTTTTGCGAGGAATTTGAAGCGGCTGCCGCACCCCGCTCCCGGAAAACGTCGACGAAGGGTCCACGCGGCGAAGACGCAGCCCGGCACCTAGCCACGCGCGGGCGCCAAGAATGCCGCGACGAGCCGTTCCGCCTCGGCAACGCTGGCGTTGCCGAACGGATCGACTGCAATCGCGTCGTAATCCGACCGCAACCAGGTGATCTGACGCTTGGCGAGCTGGCGCGTCGCGAACAGCGCGCGGCGCCGGGCCTCGGTCAGGTCGAAGTCGCCTGCAAGGTGCTGCCAGACCTGGCGATATCCGACGGCACGCACGGCCGGCAGGTCGGCGCCGAGGTCGCCGCGTGCACGCAGGCGCTCGACTTCCGCGACGAATCCCTGCGCAAACATGATGTCCAGCCGCTGCCCGATGCGTTCGTGCAGGAGGACTCGGTCGTCGGGTAGCAACGCGATCTTCAGCACGCGGTAGGCGAACGGCGCGCGCGCGCCGGTCTGTTGCGCGGACAGCGGCTCGCCCGTCAGCGCAATCACTTCGAGTGCGCGCTGGATACGCTGCGTATCGTTGACACCTATTCGCGCCGCGGCGGCAGGGTCGAGCACGGCGAGCCGTGCATGCAGCGCGGTCCAGCCTTCGCGTTCGGCCTGCGCGCTCAATTGCGCGCGCAGCGCCGCGTCCGCTTCGGGCAGGCGCGACAGTCCGTACTGCAACGCATGGAAATAGAGCCCCGTACCGCCGACGAGCAAGGGCGTTTTGCCTTCGCCGCGGACCTCGCCCATCGCATCGAGCGCGTCCGCGCGAAAATCGGCCGCAGAGTAAGCCTGTGCGGGATCACGGATGTCGATGAGCCGATGCGGATAGCGCGAAAGCGTGGCGGCGTCGGGCTTGGCGGCGCCGACGTCGAGACCACGATAGACGAGAGCGGAATCGACGCTCACCAGGCCGACATCGAAGCGGTCGGCCAGCGCCTGCGCCAAGGCGGTCTTGCCCGAGGCCGTCGGGCCCATGAGGAAGATGGCGAGGGGACGCTGATCGACGGGCATCCGCGCGATTCTAGCGGCGAACATGCCTATGCATGAGCGCCGCCTTCGACGTGACATCCTTTGCGGTGGCTGCCCCGCCTGCCTGGCGGCCTTGCCATGGGCAAGGCTCGCCTCACGTGCAGACCGTCAGCTGCGCTTACCGCCCGCAACGAGCAACACGCCGCCGACGAGCAGCGCCCCGATCGCGACCCAGGTCGGCACGTCGACGGTCTTCCTCTCGGAGACCGATAGCTCGACCGGCCCGATTTTCGCTTCGTGATTCTGTTTCGTATACGAAAACCCGCCATAGGCGAGGCCTGCAAGGCCGCCGATGATGAGGACCAACGCGATGATACGTACCGTACTCACTGCACTCTCCTTGTCTGTCGAGCCGAATCCAAACCTCGATGAATACCGATCCGTCGCGCCCTCTCGGGATTGCGAGAGGGATGCCAGCCCGGACGATGGCTTTCTCGAACGACCTGTCTGCGAGCGCCGCTCGTAAAGCCGGCTATATGCCGCGTCCCTGCACGAGGCGCAGCAACACCATGACGATGGCGACCACGAGCAGGATGTGGATGAATCCGCCCAGCGTATACGAACTCACGAGGCCGAGAATCCAGAGCAGGATCAGAACGACAGCGATCGTCTCGAGCATTGTCCAATCTCCTTGTTGACGAACGGATCGTGGTCTCCATAACCACATGCGGATCCGCGCCCGCCAACCGCGAGCGAAATTCAGCCTATCGACATTCAGGTGAATGCCATCTGTACTCGATCTGCGCGGGGGCGACTGTGTATCGCATGCGTTCAGGTTGCTGGCCGGCCGTTCATTTTCGAGGACCGCAGGGGCGGGCCAGCCCCTATAATTGCCGCCATCTTTTTGGAGAAATCCATGCAACAGACCATGAAGGCGCTCGTCAAGAAGGAAGCGGGCAAGGGCATCTGGATGGAACAGGTGCCGCTGCCCGAGATCGGCCCCAACGACGTGCTCGTCAAGCTCGAGAAGACTGCGATCTGCGGCACCGACCTGCACATCTACAAGTGGGACGAATGGTCGCAGCGCACGATCAAGCCGGGGCTCGTGATCGGCCATGAGTTCGTCGGCCGCATCGTCGACATGGGACCGGGCGTGCGCGGCTACGCACTCGGTCAGCGCGTATCGGCCGAAGGCCACATCGTCTGCGGCGTATGCCGCAACTGTCGCGCGGGCAAGCAGCATCTATGTCCGCACACGATCGGCATCGGCGTGAACCGCAACGGCGCGTTCGCCGAATACATCGCGATGCCTGCGTCGAATCTGTGGCCGGTACCCGACCAGATTCCGTCGGAACTCGCCGCGTTCTTCGACCCGTACGGCAACGCCGCGCATTGCGCTCTCGAATTCGACCTGATCGGCGAAGACGTGCTGATCACGGGCGCAGGCCCGATCGGCATCATCGCAGCCGGCATCTGCAAGCACGTCGGCGCACGCAACGTCGTCGTCACCGACGTCAACGACTATCGCCTGAAGCTCGCCGCCGACATGGGCGCCACGCGTGTCGTCAACGTGTCGAAACAGTCGGTCAAGGAAGTGATGAAGGACCTGCACATGGAAGGCTTCGACGTCGGCCTCGAGATGTCGGGCAACCAGCGCGCGCTCAACGACATGCTCGACTGCATGTACCACGGCGGCAAGATCGCGTTGCTCGGCATCCTGCCGAACGGCGCGGGCATCAACTGGGACAAGGTCATCTTCAAGGGCCTCGTGCTGCATGGCATCTACGGCCGTCGCATGTACGAGACCTGGTACAAGATGACGCAGATGCTGCTGACCGGATTCCCGCTGCAGAAGGTGCTCACGCACCAGATCCACATCGACGAATTCCAGCGCGGCTTCGATCTCATGGAAGCCGGCAATTGCGGAAAAGTCGTCTGCTCGTGGAATTGAGACGGCTCGTGGCATTGAGCTTCGTCGATCACGACGCCTTCACGGCGCGGCGCCACACGGCCCGCGCCCGAACCCTCGCAGCATCGCGGCGGCGCAGGCATCCAACCGAGTGACGCGGCGCGCTCACGCCGACGTGTTCGGTTTCGTCCAATGAATATCCCTGCGCCCAAATTGCTGTTCTGCGCACTGCTCGCATCTGCCACGGCCTGTGCCGGCGCGGAAACCTGCAAGTCCGGCTGCGCGAACGAACCCGAGCCGATTTTCCAGGCGGCGCAACTCGCGCCGCCCTCGGTGCTCAACGGCCCGAACTATCGGGTGATCCCCGAGGTGCCGATTCGCGGCTTCATGGCGCACTTCATCATCGACACGCCATATGGCCCGTTGCACGCGGACAGCGTGCGCCTGCTCGCGATACGCGTTGGCGAAGTTCCCGCGATCGAGACGCTCGAGAACGCGAGCAAGCAGGGCGCTTTCGCACACGCGCTCGCGGAGCGCGGCAAGAAGACGGGCTCGGCGATCGTCAACGTCTTCACGCACCCGATCGATTCGATAACGGGCCTGCCGATGGGCGTCGTGCGCTATTTCAAGAAGCAGATCGACACCTGGTCCGGACGCGCGCAGAGCGCGAGTGACCGCACGTCGCGTGTGTTCGAGAACAAGGGTGATCCCTACCGCGCGCCGCCGGGTCCGATGACCGCCGCACGCGACGCGGGACATGGGCACAGCACGGTCAGCGTCGGCGCGTTGAACCGCACCGATGAAACCGATGCGACGATCGTCGCAACGGAGAGCGACCCTGCGCTTCATCGAGGCGAGGAGGCGGCGATCGTCACCGGCGCATCCGGCGAACACGTTGATTCGGTTTCTGTTGCCCCTTCGGGACCGGCGCCGATGACGCAGCAAGTACCTGCGGACTCGGCAGTCGATACGGCCCCGATAACGGACGACAGGAAGAATCGAGCCTGGTATGCCCGTGCCGGCAGCGAGGTCGGGCGCGAGACGAAGCGCTACCTCAAATACAGCCAGGCGCGCAACGAGATCGCGAAGTACCTCGGCGTCGATCCGAACAGTTCGAACCCGTACCTCGTCGAGCGACTCGACTCGCTCGCGTGGGCGGCGACCTGGGGAAACTTCTCCGCCGGCGAGGCGTTGGGGCAGATCGTCGGCACGGCAGCCGAGGTGATCACCGACACGGGGCTCGTGAACCAATACGTGCTGACGCACACGCCCGAGCAAATCCGCGAGCGCAACGAAAAGAACCTCGCGACGGTGTGCAGCGACGAATTCGACATTCGCACGTTCTCGCGGCGCGGCGGCTTCAACGACACGTTGCGCACGCAGTTCACCGATTCGCTCGTCAAACTCAAACCCGAAAAGGGTTGCAACGAGTTGCTCGAACTCGCCGCCGCGACGCACGGAGAAGTCGAAGCACGCTTTCTCGTCGATGCACTCGCGTTGATCGAACGCCATGCCGTCGCGGTAGGCGGCAAGCTGTTGATCGCGGGTGCCGCCATCGCCTATCTCGAGCCCGATGTCCGATCGGGCCAACAACGCGCCCGCCTGTTGCTGCCGCTGCCGGTCGACTATCTGAGCTGGACCGCTGACATCGACGAATTCTTCAACCGCAGCGAATTCACGCGCAGCGAGAAGACCGTGTTGATTGGCGGAGACGTGTCTCCACTCGCGCTGCAGAAGCTAGGCGAGCGCGGATGGCAGGTCACGGTGCGCGCGCCCTTCGGCGGCGCGCCAAACTATTCGGCGGCACCGGAACATTTCCAGCGCTAGGGCGTGCGGGCTCCGCAGGCTTGAGAACTCGCTTCGGATCGTTGCCTGCGCTCGCGTGGCGAGCGACGCCTGCGAACTCAGGGACTCGCCGAGGCGGCCCAGCTCTTCTCGAGCGCGTCGACGTCCCAGACGTTGTAATCGGCACCGAACAGCAGGAAGCGCCGCGCGGCGCGATGCACCTCGCGGTCTGCACTCGCATCGCGCTCGATCGCCTCCGCCGCGCTCGTGAACACCTTCTGATCGCGGCCGCGGCCGTTCTGCTTGTCCTGGGTCAGGCGCTGCAGCAGAGCGAGTTGCTCCTGCGGCGTGAATCGCGCGACCTGCGCGGCGGCCTGCGCCTGCAGCGCCGCGAGAACTTCCGCCGCGTTGGTCGGCGCCGGGTCTGGCTTCGCGAATGCGATGCGACCGAACGTGTCCGCATACTGGCCCTGATTGAGCCGCCAGACCAGCCGCTCGCCGTGCGCGAACTCGGCGTCATCCGGGGACGTGGCGATGAGACGCGAATCACGCGTGACATCGTCGAGCATGTCGGTCGCAATCATCGCCCAGTCGCGATTCGCGCGCGCGATGATCTTTGGCAACACCTCACCCCACCACGGCAGCGCGAGCAGCGGCAACAGCGTGAGCACCCACAGCACGACCGGCGACGGTTCGGTAAAGAAGAACAGGCGAATGCCGAAACGCCAGATGTAGAGCCCCGGAATCGTCAGCAACAGCACGAGTACCACACCGAACCCGCTCCACGCGCGGCTGCTCGCGACGACCTGCGCCGGCATCGCGAGTTCGGGATGCTCCGGCGCATAGCGCAGCGGAAACGCTGGAACCGTCGTTGTCCAGCTCAGCACCGCGATCTCGACCGGGGAGTCGAGCTGCTCGCGCAACGCCTCGAGCGCGGTTCTCGGCAGCGGCTTGCTGTAGCCGAACGTGTCGTGGGGCGGATGCTTGGAGATCCAGTCGAGGGTGGCCTTGCTGACGCGTATCTCCTGGACCTCGAACCCGCTCGCGTCACGCATAAACGTGAACGGAATTCCCTCCTGCAGTATCTCGGCCCAATCCTGCAGGCGGAAATTCTCGCTGAAATCGAGCTGCATGCCGCAGAAGGCGCGACGCAGGGGCGCGTTCCAGTCGGCGGCGCCACCGCTGTATTCGACGACGGCGCAGCGAGAGATCTTGCTCACGCGCTGCCAGTAAAGCTTGCCCGGGGGCAGATTTTCCGGCTCGAAATCGAGCGCGGCCCAGGTCTCGACGATCTTGCCCGACGCGCTCTCAGTGAACGCCGCGTAGTAGCGCGAATCGATGACCGGTTTCGCCGCGACCTGCCAGGCGATGCCGAGGAAGATGCCGCCGAACAACAAGGCAAAACCGGCGAACATGCCGATGATCGGCGCGGCGACGATCATGCCGAACGTGTTGGCGAGCCATTCGCGCAGCGGATGAGGCTGCGACGCTACGGGTGCGCTTGCATCGGATCGCCGCGAATTTGAAGGACTGCGCCTTGCCACGTGCCCTCCCGCCTTGCGCCAGATTCTAACCGCTGCTGGGCGAAGGCCCTAGCGGAGTACGGCGATTTTCATTGCACGGGCGAATCGCGGACAATACTGCCTTTCCCGCCCGGACCCATCGCCATGGAATACGCCGCCCGCGAGCGCCTCGCCCACGAACTCGACTCGATTCGCGAACAGGGCTTGTACAAGACCGAACGCGTCATCGCAACGCCGCAATCGTCCGCGATCAGAACGACGGACGGCCGCGAAGTACTCAACTTCTGCGCGAACAACTATCTCGGCCTCGCCGACAACGCCGAGATCATCCAGGCGGCGAAGGACGCGCTCGACACGCACGGCTTCGGCCTCGCTAGCGTGCGCTTCATCTGCGGCACGCAGGATCTGCACAAGCAGCTCGAGGCGGCGATCTCGAGGTTCTTCGGTACGGACGACACGATCCTCTACACGTCGTGCTTCGACGCCAACGGCGGTTTGTTCGAAACGATCCTCGGCGAAGACGACGCGGTGATTTCCGATGCGCTCAACCATGCCTCGATCATCGACGGCATCCGCCTGTGCAAGGCCGAGCGCCGCCGCTATGCGAATGGCGACATGGCCGAACTCGAAAAGCACCTCGCCGAGACGCAAGGCAAGCGCACGCGCCTGATCGCGACCGACGGCGTCTTTTCGATGGACGGGTTCATCGCGAAGCTCGACGAGATCGTCGCGCTGAAGAAGAAGTACGGCGCAATGCTCATGGTCGACGACTCGCACGCGACCGGCTTCGTCGGGCCCACGGGGCGCGGCTCGGCGGAACTGCACGGCGTCATGGGCGAAGTAGACGTGTTCACGTCGACGCTCGGCAAGGCGCTCGGTGGCGGCTCTGGCGGCTTCACGACCGGCCGTCGCGAAATCATCGACATGCTGCGCCAGCGTTCGCGCCCGTACCTGTTCTCGAACACTCTGCCGCCGCCGCTCGTCGCGGCCTCGATCAAGGTGTTCGAGATGCTGTCGTCGAGCAGCGCGTTGCGCGACAAGGTCAACGACAACGCGCTCTATTTCCGCAAGCGCATGACGGACGCGGGCTTCGACATCAAGCCCGGCACGCACCCGATCGCCCCGGTAATGCTCTACGACGCCAAGCTCGCGCAGCAGTTCGCGAACGAGCTGCTCGCCGAGGGCATCTACGTGATCGGCTTCTTCTTCCCGGTCGTCGCGCAGGGCCAGGCGCGCATCCGCACGCAGATGAGCGCGGCCCATTCGCATGCGCAGATCGACCGTGCTGTCGAAGCGTTCACGAAGGTCGGGCGCAAACTCGGCGTGCTACACGGCTGAGCGACGCATGATCGATCAGCGGCTCAAGCGCTTCGGCGAATGGACGTTCGAACGCGTCGGCGGCCTCTGCCGCCTGCGCGCGAGCCACGATCTTGCGTTCGCCGCCTCGGCCTCGAGTTCGGGCAGTGGCCTCGCGGGCGTCGACATCATGGGCGTGCCCGCCGCGTTCGCACCGGCCAACGTCAGCGAACAGTTCATGCGCCTGCGCTTCCGTTCGAGCGGCTTCTTTCGCGCCGAACCCGAAGCACACTTCGCGCTCGGCGTCGCCGGCCAATGGCGCAAGGCGAACCCGGCGACGCAGGAACCGGGCATGGCGACCGGGCGCGGCGTCATCATCGGCAACGTCTCCGGCGCGCCGAATGGTTGCGCGCATGCGCCCGTCGTGCAGATCGAGTCATTCCACAGCGACGGCAATGCGCTGATTCCCGCGACCTGCAGCCCGCGCCTCGTGGACGGCACCTGGTACATACTCGAAATCGGCGCAACGAACGACGGCCATATCGCCTACCGGCTCGACGACGAGTCGGGCGACCCGCTCGCAGAGATCGACGTGCTCGACGAATCCGGCGACGTGCCCTCGGGCCTGGGTGGCTGGTGGATCATGCATGCGTTCTCCGATCGACATCTCGAACGCGACTGGCTGTTCGAGATCGCCGGTCTCGAGATCGGCTGGCGCTAGGCACCACGGATTTCGCAAAGGCTTCGCGGGTCCGGTCAGCTAACGCCGCCGCGAGTCGGCGACCGGCAGAACCGCCGCGCGTCGTGCGAGGCTGTCCGCGGGCCAGTACTGCTGCCGGTCGTAGTACTCGGGCACCGCGGGCACTTCGCCTGAAAGCACGACCCAGGGCTGCTTGCTCGCCGTGAAGATGTGAATGTCGGGCCGGATGCGAAACGCCTCGTCGAGTGTGCCGACGCGAACGAAGCGGATGGCCTCGCCTGCACCCGCGTAGGTGCTCCACACGGCGAGGCGACAGGATGGACAACGTGCGATGCGCTGCCCCTTGCCGCTGTTCGAAGGCGTGTCGACGACGTCGACCGCCCCGCGCAACAACACCACGCGATCGGCCTCGATCATCGCGTTGAGCGCGAACGAGGCGCCCGTCTCGCGCTGGCACCATTTGCAGTGACAGCAATGCACGAACATCGGCATGCTCGACAGGCGATAGCGCACGTTGCCGCAATCGCAGCCGCCCTCGAGACTGCCTTCTCCGCCCACGACCGGCTCGATTGCGGGCGAGGCGACGCCTCCGCTCATAGCGCCGCGCTGCGCGGACGAAAACGCTTGAGCGCAACGAAGCCGAGTGCAAGGAACACGAGCAACACGACGCCCTGCGCGATCGCGAACGGCGGCTCGGCTTGCGTCGGCGCGAGCGCGTGCAGCGCCGGCACCTTGGCGAATGACTGCGCGACGAGCACGAACACGTTGAGCCAAAACGCCATCAGCGCCGTCACAACGTAGATCCAGCGCCACGGACCCGCGAGGCGGTACCCGTAGAGCGCGAGCAGCGCCACAGCGAGAATGACGAGCGAGATGATGCCGACGATGTGCGAAGGCAGCAGGCGATCAGCCGGTAGAAGGAAACCGCCCGCGCTCGTGAGTATCGTCGTCGCGAGAAACAGGAGCGTCCAGCCCGGCAGCCGCTTCGATGCGAACAGGCCGTTCAACACCACGATGCCGGACAGTATTCCGATCAGACTCAAGAGCACATGCAGAAACAGAACGGGCGTCATTCCGAGGATCATCGAGTTCTCCTGGTGGTTTCACGCGAGCGGCCGCGGCGAGCCTGCACGCCACGTGGCAACGCGATATTACGCTAACGCGCCGGCGAAGGCATGGTTGCCGACGGGCCGAGCACGACGCGTTGCGTTGCGTTGTGTCGCCGAGCGTCATTCGTCTCGCAGCTGGTCGCGTCGCGCTTGTTCGCGGTGCGCGCGCCGCACCGGATTACATGCTCGCGCGCGTGTTCGCTTCACCGCGCCACGTTCCGCACGGCCAAGCGCAACGGCAGCGACGACGCGATCAGCAGGGCGCCGAGCACGAAGAACAGCCAAAAAAATGTGCGGCCGGTGTACCAGACCGTGTACAGGCCCGCGATCGCGTAGAGCGCGCCGATCACATCGCTCGCGAAGAACGCGGCCTGGCCGTCGCGACGCGCCCGCCACCATAGCCAGGCGCAGATCGCGCCGAAAGCGAGCATGCAGCCGCTGCAGAAGCGCCAGACCGCTATCACGATCGTCGCGACGCCAGCGTCGAGCGCGGGATATTTCGCCAGTTCGGCGGCCACCTTCGCGGCGTTGGAATCGTGTCCGAACGCGCCGAGGCCGATAACCATGCCCACGAGCAGGAATGTCCATGAGGCGATGCTGCGCAACATGCCGTTTCTCCAATCGGAACCCGTCGCCGACTACGCGCCCATCACGAGCGGCTTGCCCGTTTCGACGAGCGTCTTGAGGCTGGACAGAATCGCGGGCCAACCGCCCTTTACCTGCACCGCAGTCAGCGGCGCGTTCGTGACTTCGTGCGTAACCGTCAGCTTGCAGTTCTCGCCCTTCTGCTCGATCTCGTAGCTCACGGTCGACAGCTCGTGACTCAGCGCGGGATCCCAGTGCACGCGCCATGTATGCACGAGCTTGCGCGGCGGGTCGCATTCGAGCACATCGCCATCGACCAACTTGCGACCGTCAACGCTCGTCGACAGGAACGGCCCGCCCTTTTTCAGCTTCGAGCGGATCTCGCTGCCGTGGAAATACTGGCGCGTGAACTCGGGTTCGGTCAGCGCGCGCCAGAGCTTCTCGGCAGTCGTATGGATGAAGACTTCGTAGACGAGCTTCGTGTCGGACATCGGATCCTCCAGTGCGGTCTTCAGCCGCGACAGCGCGGCGGCCATCGGCTCCGCGTAGCGACTGATCCAGCGATCGTGGATGCGCCGGAGAGGCACGCGGTTGAGATAGTGTCGTTTCTCCCGGCCCTCGCGCAGAGTGACGACGAGACCGGCGTGTTCGAGCAAGCGCAGATGCTTCATGACGCCGAAGCGCGTCATCTCCGCGTGCTCGCACAACTCGGTGAGCATCTGTCCGTCCCGGCGATTGAGGCGATCGAGCAACTTGCGTCGGAATGGGTCTGCTAGCGCCTTGAATACGGCATCCATCTCGGGTGCAGATGATAGGTGACCTTTTAGTCACGTGTCAAGCGACTTATGCACAGCTCGCATTTCGGCTATCGTGCGCGGCTACCGAACCCGGAAAGACGACAGCATGTTCACACGCGCGATCGTACGTCCGCCTGCAGCGAATTTCGCCCACGGGCTCACGGCGGCCGAACTCGGCGCACCCGATCTGCAACTTGCGCTGCGCCAGCACGCGAGCTATTGCGCGACGCTCGACGCCTGCGGTCTGGCGCTGATCACGTTGCCGGCCGATCCTGATTTTCCCGACGCGACCTTCGTCGAAGACACCGCGATAGTCAGCGACGATTTCGCCGTGCTCACGCGCCCTGGCGCGCCCGCGCGCGCGGGCGAAGTCGCACGCATCGAACCTGCGCTCGCAAACTGCTTCGAGCGCATTCACGCGATTGCAGCGCCTGGCACGCTCGACGGGGGCGATGTCTGTCAGACCGGCAGCCACTTCTTCATCGGCCTCTCGGAACGGACGAACGCGGCGGGAGCGCGCCAGCTCGCCGATCTGCTCACTCGCGAAGGCTGCACGTCGACGATCGTGGATATCCGCGCGGTGCCGGGCATCCTGCATCTCAAGAGCGGCATCACCTCGCTCGGCGACAACCGCATCGTCGCGATAGACGCGCTCGTGGAGCACGAAGCATTGGCCGGCTATGAGGTGATACGCATCGCGCGCGGAGAAGACTACGCCGCGAACCTCTTGCGCCTCAACGATCGCGTCGTCATCGCCGCAGGCTTTCCGCGCCTGCACGAACGCCTGCACGTGCTCGGCTACGACATCGTCGCGCTCGACATGTCCGAGTTCCGCAAGATGGACGGCGCGCTCACCTGCCTGTCGTTGCGTTTCTGACGCCGCCACTTTTGTTGCGCAAGCGGCGCGAGCATCACCGATTCGCGCCACGCAACGCGGCGACTTCCTGCGGTGTCAATGCCCTCACCTGCCCCTTGCCGAGCTCGCCGAGAACCAGCGGACCGATCGCAACGCGAACGAGACGCAGCACGGCGATGTCGAACGCCGAGAGCAGCCGGCGGATCTGACGATTGCGACCTTCATCGAGGACGATCTCGAGCCATGAATTCTTCTCGCCACGGCGCAGTTCGCGCACGGACTTCGCCGAGAGGTGTTCCTCGCCTGCGGCGACGCCGGCGACCAGCGCCGCGATGAGATCGGCATCGACGAGCCTGTCGACCTGCACGTGATAGGTCTTGTCGACGTGCGTCGCGGGATCCGTGAGGCGCGCGGCCCATGCCGTGTCGTTCGTGAACAGCAGCAGGCCTTCGCTGGCCTTGTCGAGCCTGCCGACGGGCGCAATCCACGAAGAGTTTGCTGCAGGTAGCGCTTCCTGCAACAACGCGTAGACCGTGTCGCGTCCGCGTTCGTCGCTGGCGCTCGTCACATAGCCGCGCGGTTTGTTGAGCACGAAGTAGGTTTTTTCCACCACGCCGACGGCCGCGCCGTCGACGCTGATGCGATCGCGCACCGCGTCCACCGGAGATTCGGGATCGTCTACGAGGCGGCTGTTCACGCGCACGCGTCCTGCGCGCACGAGCAGTTCCCCTTGCGAGCGCGAACACACGCCCAGCTTGCTGAGCACGCGCGCGACGCCGTACCGCGGCGTGGCGCCGGCACGCGCAGGCGACGCTGAGCGCTTGCTGGTTCTGTCAGGCGGCTTGGACGCCATCGTCAACGTTGTTCTTGGAGGTCGATCGGGAAGTCGATCATCGACCGGTTACGAACGGATGCCAAGGCGCGTGAATATCCCGGCAGCCCCGTGGCTCGCACTGCCATGCATCCGGTCGGTTTTCGGCGGGGCAAAGAAAAAGCCCGGCTTGCGCCGGGCTTCTTCGTATTGCTTGAACACCAATGCGTGCGATTAGTGCTGCACGTTGAGTTCGGTACGACGGTTGCGCTGACGGCCTTCCGCGGTATCGTTGGTGTCGATCGGCTTGGACTCGCCGAAGCCCTTCTCGCCGACGATCTGGCTTTCCGGCACACCGTGCGCCAGCAGGTAGTCGTACACGCCCTTGGCGCGACGCTCCGACAGCGACTGGTTGTACGCATCCGAACCCACCGAGTCGGTGTGACCATCGACCTCGACGCGGACGTCGGGGTTGCGCTTCAGCGTGTCGACGGCCTCGTCGAGGATCTGCACGGAAGCGGCGGTCGGGGCCTTCAGCGACGGGATCAGCTTCTCGCCCGGACGCGGATGGTCGAACTTGAACTCGACGCCACGCAGGTCGATGGTCGTCGTGGTCTGGTTCGGAACCGGCGGCGGCGGCGGCGGCGGCGGCGGCGGCGGCGGGGCGGCGGCCGGCGGCGGCGCAGGCGGTGCACCGAAGCTGTAGGTCAGGCCAACGGTCGCGAGACCATCGACGAAGCCCGAGTGACGGTGGAAGCCGTAGCTGTCCGACAGGTTGCTGTTGAGCGAGTTGTTGTCGTGGTCGTAGCGGGCCGCGATTTCACCGCGGAACGTCAGGCGATCAGACAGGTTGTACTGCAGACCGAAGCCGAGGAGGGCCATCGGATCCCAGCCGCCAGCGGCCGAGTAGAAGCTGTTTTCGAGCAGGAAGCCCGAGTACGCCTTGTGGCGCAGCGCGCCGACGGCGCCGACGATGTACGGACGCCAGCCCGAACCCCAGTCACCGAAGAACCAGCGACCAGCGACGTCGAGCTGCACGCTCTCCCACTGGTGGCCATTACGCGGCGAGCTGCTCTTGAACGCGGCGTTGTTGATGCCGTATTCGAAATCGACGGCGAAGTTCGGGTTAACCCAAACGCCGAGGCCGATGCCGCCGAAGCCAGATGTCTTGGTGGTGCGGGCGCTATCCGGGAACACGACGCCCAAACGCGGAGCGACGTACCACGTGCTCCAGAAATCCTGAGCCTGAGCGGTCTGGACGATGCCGGCTCCGCCCAGGGCGAGGGCGATCACGGCGAACAAAGTATTACGTTTCATTCGGGAGTCTCCTTTTGCTTGGTTTTCTTTAGCGTCCGCTAAACCCCGTCGCGGCTCGCCGTCTCATCACTCCACACCACTCGGATGCGTCCGTCGCGTTAACAAAACGTTAGGTGGCGGCAACGCGAACTGGCGCATTCTAACAAAAATTTTGCGCTCACTCCATCCCCGACCTGAACTGTTCAGTCCGGAGTCATCCGTTCGAATCGCAATCTTACTTCCCTGATAGTTCTCGCAATTTTGGAAAAATTGCGCGAATCCAATTCGAATCGAGTCCTAAGGTAAAAATACGGTTGCAGTCGGCGCGATACTTGCAAGCCAGCGCCGCGTTTCGAAACTGTCCCGCGCTTTCCATTTCGAGTTGAGTCGGCGATTATCCGTCGACAACAACACATTTTCGGGGAGCTCTTTTGTGAACAGCGTTTCCATTTCGACCGAGGCGCCGCGTACCGAACTTACCGTACGTGGCGTCATTCTCGGCATCATCATCACGGTGCTGTTCACCGCGGCGAACGTGTTCTTCGGCCTCAAGGCGGGCCTCACCTTCGCAACGTCGATTCCCGCCGCCGTCATCTCGATGGCGCTGCTGCGCGGGTTCAAGGACTCGACGATCCAGGAAAACAACATCGTGCAGACGATCGCCTCGGCGGCGGGCACGCTGTCGTCGATCATCTTCGTGTTGCCCGGGCTCGTGATGATCGGCTTCTGGACCGGATTCCCCTACTGGGTTTCGTTCCTGATCTGCGCGATCGGCGGCGTGCTCGGCGTCATGTACTCGATTCCGCTGCGTCGTGCACTCGTCATCAACACCGATCTGCCCTACCCCGAAGGCGTCGCCTGCGCCGAAGTGCTCAAGGTCGGCAGCCCGGGCGACAGCGCGACGGCGCAAGGCGCCGAGGAAAGCCGGGCCGGACTCCTCGCCGTGCTCTGGGGCTCGATCAGCGCGGCAGTCTTCGCCGTCGTCGTCGCCACGCGCGTCTTCGCGAGCGACGTCGTCGCCTACTTCCGGGTCGGCGGCGAGAAGAGCGGCGTCAGCGGTTTCGACTTCGCGTTGTCGATGGCGCTGTTCGGCGTCGGCCACCTCGTCGGCTTCTGGGTCGGCATCGCGATGCTGTTCGGCGCGCTGATCGGCTGGGTCTGGGGCGTGCCGCACTATTCGGAGCTCGCAGCTGCCGCGGGCTCGGCCGCAGATCTCGCACAAACGACCTGGAGCCACAAGGTGCGCTTCGTCGGCGCCGGCACGATTGCGGTCGCGGCGATCTGGACGCTTGGCAAACTCGTCAAACCCGTCGTCAGCGGTCTCGTCTCGGCACTCGCAGCATCGCGCGTGCGCGCGGCCGGCCAGGCCTCGACGCTCGCGCGCACCGAGCAGGACATCCCGATCGGCCTTGTCGGCATCATGACGCTGGCCTGCTTCGTGCCGACTGCGCTGCTGCTCGCGCATTTCGCCACGATCACCCATCTCGGCGAGCACTGGCTGCTGCTCACGATCGGCGGCGTGATCTACATCGTCATCATGGGCTTCGTCATTTCGACCGTGTGCGGCTACATGGCCGGTCTCATCGGCTCGTCGAACAGCCCCGTGTCGGGCATCGGCATCCTCGTCGTCATCGGCGCGGCGCTGCTGCTCGTATTCGGCGTGATGCCGCTGATGGCGCCCGGCAACGAGAAGGGACTCGTCGCGTTCGCGCTGCTCGTCACCGCAACCGTCTTCTCGGTCGCCACGATCGCCAACAACAACCTGCAGGACCTCAAGACCGGCCAGCTCGTCGACGCAACGCCATCGAAACAGCAGTGGGCGCTCATCATCGGGGTGATCGCTGGCTCGGCGGTGATCCCACCGGTGCTCGACCTGCTCAATACTGCCAACGGCTTCGTCGGCGCGCCGGGCAGCGAGCACCGCGCGAACCCGCTCGCCGCGCCGCAGGCCGGCCTCATTTCGGCGCTCGCACAAGGCGTCATCTCGAACAACATCGACTGGAGCCTGATCGAGGTCGGCGCGGCGATCGGCGTGGTCCTCATCATCCTCGACATCGTGCTGCGCAAGACGACGAAAGGCGCGCACCTCTCGCCGCTCGCCGTCGGCCTCGGCATTTACCTGCCGACGAGTGCGACGCTCATGGTCGTGGTCGGCGCGATCGCCGGCGCCTGGTACGACCGCCGTGCCGAGCGTTCGGCGAAACCCGAAGCGACGAAGCAGCTCGGCGTGCTGCTCGCCTCCGGCATGATCGTCGGCGAAGGCCTGATCGGCGTCGTCATCGCGGCGATCGTCGCGTTCTCGGGCAAGGATTTCCCGCTCCAGATCGTCAGCGACGAATTCGCGGGCGGCCCGGCGCTCGCGGTCGGCGGCCTCGCGTTCGTCATCGCCGTGTTCGGCCTCTACCGCTGGATCGAGAATCTCGCGAGGAAGACGAGCAAGGCTTGATTGATGCACCGCAGGAGGTTCGCCCTGAGATATTGAGGGCGAACTCACGCCAGATCGCCGTTCGTGGTTCGTGGTTCGTGGTTCGTGGTTCGTGGTTCGTGGTTCGATACTTCACCATGAACGGATCGCGGGCTTCAAACTGAGCACCATCAACTGACGCAGCGCCCGCCAACTGAGGCACGAGCCATTTTCGTCGCCCGCTTGCACGTCTGCGCCGACGACGTTGCGTCGAGCCGACGCTGCGTCCTCGCATCTCAACTGCTGAGACGGCCACGCCGCAAAGTGCCTGCTGGCTGAACGAAAGCGGAGCGGGCGATGCGACAGATGGGCCTGTTGTTCGTGCGCGACGATCCCATATCGGGCAGGATGAATTCGCTCGCACAGGCGCATAATTCGGCCATGCCGCTGCAGAATTTCCACCCCGCCGTCGCCGCGTGGTTCGAGGAAACCTTTCCTGCGACCACGCCCGCGCAGGCGCGCGCGTGGCCCGCGATCGCTTCGGGGCGCCACACGCTGATCGCCGCGCCGACCGGCTCGGGCAAAACGCTCGCCGCGTTCCTCGCCGCGATCGATGAGCTCGTGCGCCGCGGCGTCGAGGGCAGCCTCGGCGACGAGACCGCGGTCGTCTACGTCTCGCCGCTCAAGGCGTTGTCGCACGACGTGCGCATCAATCTGCAGGCGCCGCTCGAGGGCATCCGCGCGCAGCTCGAGAAGCAGGGTTATCCCGACGTCGATATCCGCACGTTCGTGCGCACCGGCGACACACCGCAAGCCGAGCGCGATGCGATGCGCAAGCGTCCGCCGCACATCGTCGTGACGACACCCGAGTCGCTCTACATCCTGCTCGGTTCGGAATCGGGACGCGCGATGCTCGCGACGACGCGCTCGGTCATCGTCGACGAAATCCATGCGCTCGCGCCGTCGAAACGCGGCGCACACCTGTCGTTGTCGCTCGAGCGACTCGAGGCCCTATGCGGCCGGCGCCTCACGCGCATCGGGCTTTCGGCGACGCAGAAGCCCATTGACGAGGTCGCGAAATTCCTTGTCGGCTCGTCCGCGGCGCCGCACGTGCTGAGCGCGAACGATCCGGAAACACCCTACTCGTCCGCCGCATCGCAGCGCGAGCATGGCGAGGGCGAAATCGAATCCGGTGTTTCGACACCGACTCCCTCGTCGATTGCGTCGACGGATACTCCACCGATAGCGACCGTGGAGCGCGCTGCGTGCGACATCGTCGACGTCGGCTACGCACGCAAGCGCGACCTCGCGCTCGAACTGCCGGCGGCGCCGCTATCGGCGGTGATGTCGGGCGATGTCTGGCAGCTCGTCTACCAGCGCCTGACCGAGCTGATTCAAGGGCACCGCACCACCCTCATTTTCGTCAACACGCGTCGCATGGCCGAGCGCGTCGCGAAGAATCTCTCCGACATCCTCGGCAAGGACGCGGTGACCTCGCATCACGGCAGCCTCGCGCGCGAGCAGCGTCTCGCCGCCGAGCAGAAGCTCAAGCGTGGCGAATTGCGCGCGCTCGTCGCGACGGCCTCGCTCGAGCTCGGCATCGACATCGGCGACGTCGATCTCGTCTGCCAGATCGCATCGCCGCGCTCGATCTCGACGTTCCTGCAGCGCGTCGGCCGCGCGAACCACTCGGTAGACGGCGAGCCGAAGGGTCGCTTGTTCCCGCTGACGCGCGACGACCTCATCGAGTGCACTGCGCTGCTCGATTCGGTGCGTCGCGGCGAGCTCGACACGCTGCATGTCGAACGCGACACCCTCGACGTCCTCGCGCAGCAGATCGTCGCCGAGGTCGCGTGCCGCGAATGGAACGAGCAGGAACTCTACGAACTCGTGCGTCGCGCCGATCCGTTCGCCGGCCTCACCATCGAGAGGTTCCGCGAGATCTGCCGCATGCTCGCCGAGGGCTACTCGACGCGGAGGGGCCCGCGCTCGGCCTACCTGCATCGCGACGCGGTCAACGGCGTACTGCGCGCTCGACGCGGCGCGCGGCTGACGGCGATCACCTCGGGCGGCGCGATTCCGGATACCGCCGACTACGAAGTCGTGCTCGAACCGCAGGCGCAGATGATCGGCACGGTGCACGAGGACTTCGCCGTCGAGAGCATGGCCGGCGACATCTTCCAGTTGGGCAACGTCTCCTATCGCGTACTGCGCGTCGAGCGCGGCCGCCTGCGCGTCGAAGACGCGAAGGGCGCGCCGCCGACCTTGCCATTTTGGCTTGGCGAAGCGCCCGGGCGCAGTGACGAACTGTCGTTCGCGGTGTCGCGCCTGCGCGAAGAAGTCTCGGCGCGTTTAGGCAATTCACCGCTCCTATCGGGAGAGGTCGCCCGCCTTGGCAGCTCACCTCTCCCACCGGCAGAGCTCGGCGCGCAACGCGCGCCGGGTGAGGGAACGCTTGGGAAACGACGTAGCGATGACGCACCCTCATCGGGCGCTTCTCGCCACCGTCTCCCGGCGAGAGAAGGAACGGCCTACGGTCGGGGCGACGAAGTCTCCGCGCCTTTAGGCGATTCGCCTCTCACATCGGGAGACGTCGGATGCCTTGGCGACTCACCTCTCCCGTCGGGAGAGGTCGGCGCGCAGCGCGCGCCGGGTGAGGGTGCGCTTCACGAACGACGTGCCGATGGCGAACCCTCATCCGGCGCTTCGCGCCACCCTCTCCCGGCGGGAGAAGGAACCGCTCTGCGAAAAGGAACCGCGTCGGGAGAAGGAACCGCGTCAGGAGAAGGAACCGCGTCGGGAGAAGGAACGGCACCGCGAGAAGAAACGGCGTATGACTGGCTGCGCGAAGAAGTAGGCCTCGGCGAATCGGCGGCGCAGCAGATCGTCGAATATCTCGGCGCCACGAAAGCGGCGCTCGGTCTGCTGCCGACGCAGACGCAGCTGGCGATGGAACGCTTCTTCGACGAGTCGGGCGGCACGCAGCTCATCATCCACACGCCGTTTGGCAGCCGCATGAACCGCGCGTGGGGTCTCGCGCTGCGCAAGCGCTTCTGCCGCACGTTCAATTTCGAGCTGCAGGCGGCGGCGACCGAAGACGCGATCATCCTGTCGTTGTCGACGAGCCACAGCTTTCCGCTCGACGAGGTCGCGCGCTACCTGCACTCGAATACTGCCGAGCACGTGCTCGTGCAGGCGCTGCTCGACGCGCCGATGTTCGGCCTGCGCTGGCGCTGGAACGCGGTGACCGCGCTTGCGCTGCCGCGTTTCGTCGGCGGCTCGAAGGTGCCGCCGCAGCTGCAACGCATGAAGTCCGAGGACTTGCTCGCGACGGTATTCCCCGACCAGGTTGCCTGTCTCGAGAACATCGTCGGCGAGCGGCAGATTCCTGATCACCCCCTCGTCGCGCAGACGCTGCACGACTGCCTGCACGAAGCGATGGATGTCGACGCGCTGCTCGCGCTGCTGCGGCGGCTCGAAAGTGGAGAAGTACACATTGTCGCAAGGGACCTGACCGCGCCCTCGCCGCTCGCGGCCGAGATCCTCGGCGCGCGGCCATACGCGTTCCTCGACGATGCGCCGCTCGAAGAACGGCGCACGCAGGCAGTGCAGGGTCGGCGTTGGGGCGATTTCGACTCGACCGACGATTTCGCCCGGCTCGATCCCGAGGCGATCGACGCGGTGCGCGAAGAAGCCTGGCCCGAGGCGCGCGATGTCGATGAGCTGCACGATGCGCTCATGGGACTCGGCTACCTCACCGACGCGGAGATCCAGCGCAACCCGCTATGGCGCGGCCTTGCGGCGCAGCTCGTCGGCGAGCGACGCGCGACGCGTGCCAATAATGATATTTGGATGGCCGCCGAGCGACTGCCGCAATTCGCGCTGCTGCACGCCGACATGGCCTGCGATCCGCCGATCGAAGCGCCCGCGGAGTTCGCCGGCGCCGACTGGACCGTCGAGACCGCGCTTGTCGACATCCTGCGTGCGCGCCTGACCGGCCTCGGTCCGACGCTCGCCGCCGACCTGGCGCGTGAGCTCGATATGCCGCGCAGCGACATCGACTTGGCGCTCGTCGCGCTCGAGCGTCAGGGCTTCGTCATGCGCGGGCAATTCACGCCGGCCTCTTTCGCGATGTCCGGCGCCGACGCGGTCCGGGCGTCGCGAGACGATGCGCCGTCCGCTGTCGATGGCGGCGACGGCGATGCTGTTGTCGACGACGGCCAGCCACCGAGACAATTGAAGCGCGGCGGCAACGTCTCCGAACTTGCGAATCCCGAATGGTGCGAACGCCATCTGCTCGCGCGCATCCACCGCTATACGGTCAATCGCCTGCGCCGCGAAATCGAGCCGGTCGAGCCGCGCGACTTCATGCGTTTCCTGTTCGACTGGCAGCGCGTTGCGCCCGGCACGCAGGTCAGCGGCCCCGACGCGCTCGTGACGGTGCTCGCGCAACTCGAAGGCTTCGAGGCGCCGGCGGCTGCGTGGGAGGGCGAGATACTGCCCGCGCGCGTGGATGGCTACGAGATTTCCTGGCTCGACGACCTCTGCCTCGCCGGTCGCGTCGTGTGGACGCGACTGCGTACCGTCGCCGCGCGCAGCGACGACCAGGACCCGGCACGCCCGCGCACGACCGCAGGCCCTGTGCGCGCGACGCCAATCGTGCTGCTGCAGCGGCGCAACATGGCGACGTGGGGCGGCTTCGGCAGCAACGCGCAGGCGCCGCCGCCCGCGCTGTCGTCGCGAGCGCAGGCGACGGCCGACTATCTGCGCGAGCACGGCGCGTCGTTCTTCGACGAACTCCTCGCGGGCACGCGCCTGCTGCAGACCGAACTCGAAGACGCACTCGCCGAACTCGTCGCCGCAGGCATGATCAACTCCGACAGCTTCGCCGGCCTGCGTGCATTGCTCGTGCCGCCGTCCCGCCGGCCGTCGCCGCATCGGCGACGCGGTCGGCGCACAGCGCTGCTCGGCATCGCCGACGCGGGACGTTGGGCGTTGCTGCGGCGTCCGCCCGCCATAGATCTCGAGGCGCCGAAGAACCCCCGCGGCAGTAAGACGGTCAAGGCGCCGAATGCCGACGCGGAAGCGTTCGAGCAGATCGTACGGACGCTGCTCAAGCGCTACGGCGTGCTTTGCTGGCGCCTGATCGCGCGCGAAGCGCCGTGGCTGCCGCCCTGGCGCGAACTGCTGCGTGTCTGCCAGCGGCTCGAGGCGCGCGGCGAAATCCGCGGCGGTCGTTTCATCGCCGGCCTCACGGGCGAGCAGTTCGCGCTGCCCGAGGCGATCGCGCCGTTGCGCGCGATCAGGCAGAAGCCCGTGGACGGCACACTCGTCGCGGTGTCGGGCGCCGACCCGCTCAACCTGCTCGGCCTCATCGTCGCCGGCACGAAACTGCCGAATCTGACGAACGCACGCGTGCTCTACCGCGACGGGGCCCCGATCGCGACGCTCGTCGGCGGCGAGTTCAGCACGCTCGTCGCGATGGAAGACAGCGAGGAATGGGTCATGCGCAAGCGCCTGCTGCAGCACGGCGGCGATCTCGAGACATCCGAACCGCAAGCGTTGCCCGCACCGCAAATGTGACCGATGGCGGTTACGGCTCGCGCAGCCCTGCGGCACAATGAGCGCATGGCCTCCTTTCCCTCCCTATTCGATCGCCTGCTCGCGCTGAGCGCGTTCGACAGCGATTCGCGTGCGGCGCTCGTCGCAATACACGCGCATTTCGGAGGGGATTTTCCCGACTGCTCCCTGGCGCTCATACTCGTGCGCGACCAGGGATCGGGGCGCTGCCGCCTCGCCGGGCTCATCGGTCCCGACGGCCGCGAGCACGTGCCGAACATCGACCCCAACAACGATCTGCACTCGTTGCCCTTGCTCGAGGACAGCCTCGCCGCGGAACTGTTCGCCACGCAGCGCGCGCATGTGGTTTCGATCGCGCCGCGCGAACGCGAGAAGCCGCTCGCGCAGGCGCTTTTCGCGCCGGCGACCGTGCTCGCGATTCCCATCGCGAACGCGGGCATGCTCACGCACTGGTTGTTGTTCGGCAGCACGCTCGCGCATCGCTTCGACAACGTCGATATCGAGCGCGTGCTGCTGCACGTCAATCTCGCCGCAAGCTTCATCATCCGGCCGATCGCGCTGCGCGCGCTGACGGTCGAGACGAAGCGCCAGCGCGAGGAAATCGAGAGCCTCGCCGACATCCAGAAGTTGCTGCTGCCGGACAACCCCGACATCGCCGGTCTCGACTATGCGGTGCACTGGCAGCCGACCGCCACGGCCGCGGGCGACTACTACGAGATGACCAACCTCACGCAATTCGCGCCGCCCGATTTCGTGCCGAATGGCGCGGACGTCTGGGGCATCATCATCGGCGACGTATCGGGACACGGCGTCGCCGCGGCGGCCGAAGCCGTACAGTTCGACGCGATCATGCGCACCTATCGTGGTGACGACGGCGAGTCACCCGCAGCCGCGATCAGCTACGCGAACCGCCACTTCTTCTCGCGTCGCAGTCGCGGCCACTTCATGACCGTGTTCGCGGTCATGTATCGTCCCGACAACCGCGAACTGCGCTACCTCTCCGCCGGCCATCCGCCACTGCTGCACCGGCGCGGCGCGCAGGTTACCGCGCTCGGCGAGGGCGATCAGATTCCGCTTGGTGTGCTGCGCGAATACGAATATCGCAACAGCGAACTCCTCGCGCAGCCCGGCGACATCCTCGTTCTATATACAGACGGCATCGTCGAAGCGCGCGATGCACAAGGACGCGAATTCGGCAGACAGCGCCTGCGGCAACTGGTCGAATCGGCGCCGATCGACTCGGCGCAGAGCGTTTGTTCAGCGCTCGTCGAGGCCGTGCACGAACATCAGGGCGGACCACTCGGCGGCGACGACCAGACCGTGCTCGTGCTGCGCATCGCGCACTGACCCCTTCAATCCAGCGCGAATCGTCGCGCTATCGATACGACGAACGATCGCGCTGGCGTCGGCGGACACTCAAGGCTGCTGGGACGGCTGTGCCGCCTTCACCGTCACCGCCGGGGAAGACTCGTGTTGCTGCTGCGGCGTTGACGGCGGCGATTCGTGCTGTTGCGCCGGCGCCGCAGGTAGCGGTTCGTGCTGCTGCGTCGGCGTCGGGGGCGGTGATTCGTGCTGTTGCGTGGGCGTCGCGAGCGGCGATTCATGTTGCTGCTGCGTCTGCGCCGCGGACGACGATTCGTGCTGTTGCGTCGGCGCTGCAGGCGCTGGTTCGTGCTGCTGCGTCGGCGTCGCGGAAGGCGTTTCGTGAGGTTGAGCCGGAGTTGCCGAGCCCGGCGGCGCCGGCTTCTTGACGACCGTGCTGCCGATCTTCGTGATGCTTGGTTTGTCCCAGGTGCCGGCGACGTGATAGTCGGAGCGCGTCGCCGCGTTGATCGGATTCTTGAGGATGCCGCCGAGCACCGCGCCTGCGGCCGCGCCGACCGGACCGCCGATCAGCGCGCCGCCGATCAGCAGCGTGCCGCTGACGTGCGGCGTGACTTCGATGACCATGTCCCAGTCATGCGTCTTCAGGCCCATCGCGCCCTTGATGCGCATGTCGGCGGTCGGGCTGTTCACGATCAGGCCCTCGGTATACAAGTAGCCATCGCTCATCGTGAACACACCGTTGATCGAATCGAAGCTGTAGCCCTTTTGGAACAGGTCGCCGAAGTCGAACGAGAGGCGGCGCGGCAGCGCTGCCAGGTTGGTCAGTCCCGCGAGGCGGCCGGCGCCGACGTCGATGTCGGGAATGCGCCCCTCGCCGATGTCGATCTTGAGTGCGCCGCCGTTGATGTGTCCCAACGCGAACGCCGACGGAATCCCCGCCCAGCTCGCATCGATGTGCGCGATCGTCTTGCCGCCGTCGATCAGGCCGGGATTGCCGAACGATTCGAGCATGTGACCGATGCTTTGCGTGGACAGGTCGATGCCGAACGTCGAGCGCTGATAGCCATTGCGTTTGACCCAGTCGCCGTGCGCCCGCATGTCGGTACTCTTCGAATGCGTGGAGGCCTGATCGAAATGCATGCCCTCTGCAGCCGGCACCGTCTCGACCGTCGCTGTGCCGTAGTTGGCCTTGCCGAGGCGGAAATCGCCAATGCGGATATGCAGCGGCGGTATCGTCGAAGGTTCGATCGGCGATGTCGCGCCGTCGTCGGACGGCGCATCTGTCTCGGGCGCTTCCGGCCAGTAGAGTTTCTTGAAGTCGGCCGTGATGCCGCGGCGGCGCAATTCCTCGCGCGGAATGGCCAGCGTGCCTTCGATATTCACGCCGGTGAAGGCTACTTCGCTTGCTTCCGCCGTCGAACCGAGGCGCACCGAACCTTCGCCGAGCGGCCGCTCCCAGGCGAGCAATGTCGGCGTGTGCAGCTCGACGCGATCGAGCATGTTGCCGTCACCGCTCGGGCCCTGAGTGGAGAAATCCATCCAGCCCGAGAGGTCGACTGCGGGCGCATTGCCCCCGATGATCATGCCGCCCTTCGGTGGCGTCGCCGTAGCTTCGCTGCCGAACGTGACGTTCGCTGCGAAAGGCGCGGTCGGTGTCGGCAGGTGACCGCGCAAATTGAACAGGTCGCCGAGATGCACGTCGATGTCGGCGCCGATGAACGGCAGCGTCAGGACGACTTTCAGTGGCAGCGCGCTGTCGGCGTGCTTGGCGAGCGGCTGCGGCAGATCGATGGCGACGCCCTTGAGGTCTGAAGTCAGCGAGAGGTGCTGGCCGCTGCCCTCCTTCGGCTCGCTATCCGCAGAGAACCTCGCGCTCCAGTTGGCGTCGCCGCTCACATACTTGCCGTAGTGCTCGAGCGCGGGCGCGTAGGTCAGCACATCGGCGACGGGCAAATAGGTGTCGAGCGTTGCTTCGATGACGTGCTGCTTGTCCTCGACGTAGCCGCCGACGGCGAGCGAAAACTTCGCCGGCTTGTCGCGAAACTTCGTCGCCAGTTCGACCGCATCGAAGCCTGAGCGATTGAATTTGACCGTGCCCGCGGCCGCATCGAAGCGCAGCCCGTAGGCCGAATCGCTGAGATCGGACGCCGTGAGCTGCGCGGTGCCGTCGAGCGTGTAGTCCTCGATGTGCTTGTACGGCAGAAAAAATTTCACATCGACCTTGCCCTGCCCGCCGACGTCGACGCCCGTGAGCGGTCCGGCGAACTTCGTGCCGAGCGGCGTCGCGCGCACGAACCCGAGCAGGTCCTTGCCCGAACCCTGGCCGCTGACGGTCAGGTCTAGCGGCCCGTCGCCGAGGTCGGGGATATCCGCGGACGCGCTCGTGATGCGGTTGTTGAGGACGTTGCCGCCCGAAACCTCGGCGTGCAGGCTCGTGTCGACGAAATCGATGTTGGCATGTGCGTGCTCGGCGACGGGCCAATCGTTGAGATAGCGCACGCGCAGGTCGTCGATTTCCGCGACGGCCTCGAAGCGGCCGGAATTGTTGCGGAATGGCCAGTCGTCGAGGTCGCCGCGAAACACCGCGCGGCCGCCGACGATATGACCCGCGTCCAGGCCATGATCGAGCCAGTTCACGGCGGCCGGCGGCATGACGTTGACCGGCCAGAACAGATGCGAGGCCTGCACCTCGCCGTGCGTCACGAGTGCTTCGAGATCGACGGTTGGTCGCGAGCCGTTGTCCTCGATGTCGACCCAGCCGCGCAACTCGCCGCCGTACTCCTTGCCAGGTGTCGATCCCTCGAATTGCAGCGCGTCGGTTTCGATGCGCCAGGCGTCGTCCGTGCGGTAGACCGCGATGCCGCCCGAAAGCTCGGAGAACTCGAGCGGCTGACGAAACACGTGCGGCACGCTCACCGCAACCTCGTTGTGGCGCGGCAGATCGACGCTGATCGCGTTCTGGTCTCCGCGCACCACGCCAGAGAATCCGTACATGCTCGGCAGGCGCGCATACGAATGCCAGGCGAGGCCATCGAAGCGTGCGGCAACATCGAAGTCGTTGCGGTCGACAAAGCGTGCCGTTGCGACCGCGAGGGTGCCTTTGGGATTGCCTGCGTATAGCCAGCGTCGCAGCCCCTCGGGCAACGTGTCGACGAGCATCGCAACGCTTGCGGTCGCGCCGAGATCGATGTTCTCGACCGCGACCTCATATTGTGGCGGCGTGTCGCCGCCGCTGTCGTTGACACGCAGGTGCAGCGCACCGCGCGGCGCGTCAACGCCCTGTCGCATGATCGCGAGATCCGCGACGTCCACCGACCAACCCGTATCGCTGCGCTGCCAGCGCGCGCCGAAGGCGAGGTGGTCGATGCCGATCTGCGGCAGGACGTCGTGACTCGGGTCGGGCGCGATCGACGTCTTCGTCGCCAGCACGACGTCGGAAAGGTCTGCTTCGAAGCGCGCCTGCACGAGCCGGGCGTCGACGAACGTCACCCATGTGCGCATGCGGCCCTTGCCGCGATGGACCAGCACGCCGGCGATCGGATAGCCCCGTAACGTCGCGGCGATATCGATCCCCTGACCGCCGATATAGCCGCGACCGGCGCGCGTGCGACTGTTGTACTCGATCACGACATCCAGCGGCGACGACGCGGTTTCCATGAGCTGCACACGCGCGAGAACGCGATGCAGGTCGCCGCGATTGATCAGGCGCATTTCGTCGGCGCTGAAACGCGTGCGCCTGCCGTTCGCCTCGTCGTCGAGCGTCAGGTGCGCATCGCGCAGCACGAGAGTGCCCAGCGCGAACAACGCGTTGTCGTCGATGTTGCGTTCGTCGCCGCGGCTCGCGTCCATGCCGCGCACCTGCCAGTTGCCGGCCGCATCGTGGACGAGGTCGATGTCGACGCCTGCGATGCGGAACTCGGTCCAGCTCGCGTTGCGTCGTATCCACGCGAAGAAATTGATCTTGATGCCGGCGCTCGCAATCGTCAGCGGCTGCGAGTTCGCGCTCGCGGGGTCGGCGCTCGCGACGCCGAGATGCAGACCCGTGAGGTTGAGCAACGGCCCGTTGCGGTCCCAATGGCCATCGACGCGATCAATGGTCACCGGCCGATGCAGCCGCTCGCTCAGCATCGCGCTGATCTTCTCGGGATGACTCGCGACCCACGGCACGGCCAGCTGCGCGAGGCCGAAGACGACGGCCATCAGGATGATCGCGACGGCGAACAGCCCCGACAGCCAGAGTCGCGTGCGTCGTAGCCGATGGCGCTTGCCCGGCTCCATTGCCGCCTTCACCATGCGCCGGCCGCGCATGCGACCGCGGGTCTCGCGGCACGCGCGACGCACGTGATCGAAGCCCCGAGTGACGCTCGCGCAGCGCAAGCAACCGCAGGCACATGCGCGGCACGCGACATCGGCATTGCCGGACGCGTGAGGCTGGGTCGCGAGCCGCTAGAGCAGGACGACATCGTACTGTTCCTGCGCGTAGTGTTCTTCGGCCTGGAAGCGGATCGTCTTGCCCGTGAACTCCTCGAGTTCCGCGACCGCGGCCGACTCCTCGTCGAGAATGCGGCCGACGACGCGCGAGGCCGCGAGCACGAGCAGCTTCTCCGCTTCGAACTGACGCACGGCGCGCGTGATTTCGCGGAAGATCTCGTAGGTCACGGTCTCCGCAGTCTTCACGCTGCCGCGTCCCTCGCAGGCGGGGCACGGCTCGCAGAGTTGACGCTCAAGACTCTCGACCGTGCGCTTGCGCGTCATCTCGACGAGACCCAGGTGCGACATCTCGTACACCGTCGTCTTCGCATGATCGTGCGCGAGCGACTTTTCGAGCATGCGCAGCACCTGACGCTTGTGCTCGGCGTCGGTCATGTCGATGAAGTCGATGATGATGATGCCGCCGAGGTTGCGCAGGCGCAGCTGGCGCGCGGCGGCCTGCGCGGCCTCGAGGTTGGTCTTGTAGACGGTTTCTTCGAGGTTGCGATGGCCGAGAAACGCGCCTGTGTTGACGTCGATCGTCGTCATTGCCTCGGTCTGGTCGATGATCAGGTAACCACCCGACTTCAATGGCACTTCCTTCTTGAGCGCGCGCTGAATCTCGTCCTCGACGCCGTAGAGGTCGAAGATCGGCCGCTCGCCCGAGTAGTGCTCGATGCGCTCCGCGAGTTCGGGCATGAACTGACGCGTGAAATTGACGGTCTTGTCGAACGTCTCGCGCGAATCGACGCGCACCTTCTCGACGTCGGCGCGCATGAGGTCGCGCAGCGCACGCAGCGGCAGCGAGAGGTCCTCGTAGACGCGCTGGCCGACCGAGACGCGCACCATGTCCTCGCGGATCGACTGCCAGACACGGCCGAGATAAGCCAGGTCCTCGCCGAGCGCCTCGCGCGTCTGCCCTTCGGCGTTCGTGCGCACGATGTAGCCGAGGTGGCCGTTGCCGAACGCGTCGGCACCGGTCAGCTCGAGCATGAGGTCCTTGAGGCGCGTACGTTCGGTCTCGTCCTCGATGCGCACCGAAACGCCGATCATCTTTGCGTAGGGCAACAGCACGAGATAGCGGGACGGAATCGAGAGATGCGTCGTGAGACGCGCACCCTTGCTGCCGATCGGATCCTTGACGACCTGGACGACGATGTCCTGGCCCTCGTGCACGAGTTCGCTGATCGGCGGCGTCGGCAGGTTGCCGTTTTCGGCGCCTTCGCTGATCAGTGTCGGCATCGCCCGCACGATGTCGTTCGCGTGCAGAAACGCGGCGCGTTCGAGTCCGATCTCGACGAACGCGGCCTGCATGCCCGGCATGACGCGACTCACGCGCCCACGATAGACGTTGCCGACGTACCCGCGGCGCAGCGCGCGTTCGACGTGCACTTCCTGCAGCACGCCATTCTCGACGACGCCGACGCGCGTCTCGCGCGGCGTGACATTGATCAGGATTTCTTCGGACACGGTGCCAGCTTCAAGGGAAGTTCCTGAACAGGATGGATATCGTAGCGTTTATAGCCCGCCCCAACGGCGGTTGTCGACCCGCGGGCCGGCCTGCAGCTTCAATTCGGGGCGGCAAGGCCGAAACGCCGCAGCAACCCCGCGGTTTCATGCAGCGGCAGCCCCATGACACTCGAATGGCTGCCATGCAGCAATGAGACGAACGCGGCGGCGCGTCCCTGGATCGCGTAGGCGCCCGCGCGGCCGCGCGGCTCGCCGGTCCCGACGTAAGCGGCAATGTCTTCGGCGGACAATGTCGCAAACGTCACCTCGCTCACGTGCAGCACGTGTTCCTCGCGCCCGCCGCTCAGTAGCCAAACCGCCGAGATGACGCGATGCGTACGCCCGGAGAGACGACCGAGCATCGCCGTCGCGTGCGCGTCGTCGTCGGGCTTGCCGAACACGTCGCCGTCGAGCACCACCTCGGTGTCCGCGCCGAGGACGACCGCGCCGGCCACGCCGGAGAGTCTGAGCAGACCCGCGCCCGCTTTCTCGCGGGCGACGCGGCTGACGTAGTCTTCGGGAGGCTCGCCTGCGGCGCGCACCTCGGCGACTTCGACATCGATCGTGCCGAAGCGTATGCCGATCTGTTCGAGGAGCTGGCGCCTGCGCGGCGACTGCGATGCGAGATAGAGCATTGACGTACAACCCGTGCAAAAAAAAGCCGGCTTCGACAACGAGCCAGCGCAGGGTGCGGATTTTACACGCAGATTCGTAAAGCGGCGTTTAGAACGCCCTGCGAACCAGGCAAGGCCTACGGCAAGCGCGCTCGGCGCAGACCGGGGACGGCCTGCCCGCGGGACTCAGCCACGATGATAAGGATGATTGTTGAGCAGGCTCATCGCCCGATATAGCTGCTCGGCGACGACGATGCGCACGAGCGGATGCGGCAGCGTCGCGGGGCCGAGCGACCAGCGCTGCTGCGCGCGCTGCAGCACCGCGTCGGTGAATCCGTCGGGGCCGCCAACGAGGAACGCGAGATCATTGCCTTGCATGCGCCAGCGTGCGAGCTGCTCGGCGAGCTGTTCACTGCTGAAAGGCTTGCCGCGCCCGTCGAGGGCTACGGCGTGCGCGCCGCGCGGTATCGCCGCGAGCACGGCCGCGGCTTCCTCGTCCATGATGCGCGCGATGTCGGCGTTCTTGCCGCGCGCCTTCGCGGCAATTTCGATCAGCTGCAGAGGCAGGTCGTGCGCGAGGCGCTTGGCGTACTCACCGTAGCCCGCGGCGACCCACTCCGGCATGCGCGTGCCGACGGCAATGAGGTAAGCACGCACGTCAATCGTCCCTTCCCGCGCGCTCAAGCGCGGGTCCCGAACCATGGCCGACCCGGCGCGAGGCGCCGGACCGGAAACTTCAACCCGTGTTCGCCGCCGCAGGCATGTCGTCGCCGACCGTCCAGAGACGCTCTAGGCCGTAGAACTCGCGGATACGCGGCAACATCACGTGCACGACGATGTCGCCGAGGTCGACGAGCACCCATTCCGCCTCACGCTGGCCCTCGATGCCGAGCGGCAGCATGCCCGCCTGCTTGGCGTACTTGACGACCTCGTCCGCGATCGACTTGACGTGTCGCGTGGACGTGCCGCTGGCGATGATGAGGAGGTCGGCGATGGATGTCTTGCCGCGCACATCGATCTCGTGCACGTCTTTCGCCTTGAGTTCGTCGAGCGCACTGAGAACGCGCTTGCGAAGGTGCTCGACCGGGTCGAGCGGGGTGGCGGGTTTTTTCCGCGTCCGGGTGCTGGTTTTCGGTTTTGCTGACGTAGCCAAAAGAATGCGTTCCTCGTTCCGTTGCAGGGGCGGGTCGCGACCCGCAGCCCGAATATACGCCTATTTCATGAACGGGGAAGTGTCGTCGGTTGGCGCTTCACGGAGCCGGAATTGTTAAATCGACGCGGCGAATTCGCCCGCGTAGAGCAACGCCGGTGGACCTGACGCCGCGTGCGAGATCACCTCGACGTACGCCCGCGTTCGTTCATCGCTTCGCTGGCTGCTGCTTCACCGGCTGCTGCTTCACCGGCTGCGCTTGCGGTAGGCGTCGAGGATCGCAGCATCCGCGAGGAACGCCTCGGGGATCAGCCAGCGCGGTTCGCGCCCGCTCGCGAGCAGCGCGCGCACCGCACTCGCCGAGATGTCGAGCGGCGTCACCGGCAGACTCAGTACCTTGCCGTGCGCGGATTCGCGCAACTCTGCCGCGCTGCGCACGCGCCGCGGCACGGCTTCGGCGGCAAGTTCGGCGGACCAGGGCTCGGTACGACCGGGTCGCGTCAGCATGGCGATATGGGCGAGATCGAACAACGCGTGCCATTCGCGCCAGGTCGGCAGGCCGCCGAACGCGTCGGCGCCGACGAGCAGGATCAAGGGTTGGTCTTTGCCGACCTCGGCACGCAGGCCGCGCAGAGTGTCGACCGTGTACGACGCGCCAGCGCGGTCGAGCTCGCGTGTGTCGAGCACGAGGCGCGGCTGTCCGCGCAGCGCCATCTCGAGCAGGCGCACGCGATGTGCCGCGCTGGCAACGGGCGCTGGACGATGCGGCGGCACGTGTGCCGGCATGAGTCGTACCTCGGCGTCGAACGCCTCGGCCGCCTCCCAGGCAACGCGCAAATGGCCGTTGTGCACGGGGTCGAACGTGCCGCCGAGAATCGCGATCGGCTTCATCGTGCCTGACCCAACATACCGTGGCGCGGCTGCGCGATCGCCACGAGCAGGCGCTCGAGCTCGATCCACGCATCACCACTGGCCTTGCCCGCGGCATCGACTTCGCGTCCCTTGCCGACGCGATCGATGCGCGCCGCCTGCACGAGACAGTCGTTCCAATGCCCGCGTGGCGCGCGTTCGATCGCTCGTCGAACAAGGCCCTCACGCTGCGGCGGCCTGATGTATTCCGAGCGGAGCCCCGCCGCGATGCCGCCGCGCGCATCCGCGACGCGCGCGAGCATCTGCAATTGATTGAGCAGCCAACCCATGAGCGCGAAGACCTGTTCGCCTTCGGAGCGCAACCCACCGAGTATTCGCACCGCACGAGCCGCATCTCCGGCGAGCGCTGCGTCCACGAGCTTGAACACATCGAAACGCGAATCGTCCGCAACAGTCGTTTCGAGTGTCGCTGCGTCGAGCGTGGCGCCCGGATGCAGCAAAGCGAGCTTGTCGATTTCCTGTGCGGCGGCGAGCAGGTTTCCTTCTATGCGATCGACCAGCAGTTCGACCGCGTCGGGCAGCAGCTTCAGGCCGCGCGAGGCCGCGCGAGCGCCGATCCATCCCGGCAACTCGTCGATCTTGAGCGGCCACACCTGCACGAGCATGCCGGCGCGCTCGACCGCCGCACTCCACGCCGCCTCGTGCTTCTTGCTCCATTCGTGTGCGGTTATCAGCAGCACATTGTCTGGAGACGGATTCTCGCAGTATTCGCTGATCGCTTCAGCGCCGTTCTTGCCTGGCTTGCCGGTCGGCACGCGCAGGTCGATGACCTTGCGCGAGGCGAACAGCGACATCGCGCTCGCGCTCTGCGTGAATTCGTTCCAGTCGAAGCTTGCGTCCGCGTCGAGCACCTCGCGCTCGACATAGCCCAGCTCGCGCGCCCTTGCCCGCACGGCATCTGCTGCCTCGAGCAGCAGGAGATGTTCCTCGCCCGCGAGCAGGTAGACGGGCTTGAGTTCGCCCGCGGCGAGTTGCTTGCGCAATGCTGCAAGGTTGCTCGGCATTCGCGCGGCCTAGATCCGCAACGCTTCGATCGGCATGAGCGACGCTGTGTCCGAGCCGCGCCTACTGTGCGAGCTTGCGCTGCAGCACATCGATCTTGCGCACGATCGCCTGGGTCACGTCGCGCACCATCTCGCGCTGGATCTGCTCCTGTTCTGCGCCCGTGGCGATCGCCTGGGTCTGGTCGAACGTGAAGCGACGGTTCAGTTCGATCGGCTGCTTGGGCAGGATCACTTTGCCCTGGCCGTCCGTGATCTCGAGGTCCACGTGGTAGACCATGACGAACTCGTTGACGCGCGCGTTGGTGCCAACCGAGCCGACGTTGGTCGACGACGCTACGCCGGTCATCTTGATTTCCGCGATGCCATCGCCGGGGTTCACCTCGATCGTGGCGCCCGAACGCCGCAGCGTGTCTTCGATATTCGCCTTGAGCGGGCCGCCCGGATCCGAGCTCGTCACGCGCACGCGCGAAAGGCTCGACGAGAGGTTGATGTTGCCGCGCAGATGGAAGCCGCAGCCCGCCAGCGCGGCGAGCATGGCGATCGACAGACAACGGGCGAAAACATTCATGCGCTTCATCCTGCGACTATGTTGACGATCTTGCCGGGCACGACAATGACTTTCTTCACGGCGAGGCCCTCGAGGAACTTCATGACGCCCCCGTCAGCGAGCGCCGCCTGTTCGATCGCCTCGCGCGCCGCGTCGGCTGCCACTTCGATCTGGCCGCGGAGCTTGCCGTTGACCTGCACGGCGAGTGTGATGCTCTGTCGCGTCAGCGCCGAGGTATCGACACGCGGCCAAGGCTCGTCGATGACGGCGCTCGCATGTCCGAGGTGCTGCCACAGTGCATGGCAGACGTGCGGCGTGATCGGGTTGAGCAGCAGCACGATCGTCTCGAACGCCTCGTGGCGCACCGCCCTGCCCTGATCGGACATGTCGCTGAACTTGCCGACCGCGTTGAGCAGTTCCATGAGCGCTGCGATCGCCGTGTTGAACGACAGGCGCCGGCCGTAGTCGTCGCCGACCTTCGAGATCGTCTCGTGGACCTGGCGGCGCAGCGTCTGCTGCGCGGCATCGAGCTTCCCGGGGTCGACTTCGGGATGATCGGGCTGCTCGACATGCGCGCGCAGATCGCGCCACAGGCGGCGCAGGAAGCGCGACATGCCCTCGACGCCGGCCTCGCGCCATTCGAGCGAATGCTCGGGCGGCGATGCGAACATCGAGAACAGGCGCACCGTGTCGGCGCCGTACTTGTCGACCATCTCGCGCGGGTCGACGCCGTTGTTCTTCGACTTCGACATCTTCTCGATGCCGCCGATGCTTACCGGCTTGCCGTCGGCCTTGAGGATCGCGCCCGTGATGCGCGCCTTGTCGTCGCGCTGGATCTCGACGTCGGCCGGGTTGATCCAGTCGCGGTTGCCGTCCGCGGCCTCGCGCCAGAATGTCTCGGCGATCACCATGCCCTGGCAAAGCAGGTTCGTCGCAGGCTCGTCGGAGTGAACGAGTCCCGCATCGCGCATGAGCTTGTGATAGAAGCGAAAGTATAGAAGGTGCAAAATGGCATGTTCTATACCACCGACATACTGGTCGACCGGCAGCCAGTAGTTCGCGCGCCCGTCGACCTGCGTCGCCGCGCCAGGCGAGGTGTAGCGAGCGTAGTACCAGCTCGACTCCATGAACGTGTCGAACGTGTCGGTCTCGCGCTCGGCGGGGCCGCCGCATTGCGGGCAGGTCGTCTTGCGCCATTCGGGGTCGGCCTTGATCGGCGACTGCACGCCCATGAACTGCACGTTCTCGGGCAGCACCACGGGCAGCTGCTCCTCTGGCACCGGCACCGCGTCGCATTTCGCGCAGTAGACGATCGGGATCGGACAGCCCCAGTAGCGCTGGCGGCTCACGCCCCAGTCGCGCAGGCGATAGTTCGTGCGCCGCGTCGCCTTGCCGCGCTGCTCGAGCCATGCCGCGATCGCCTCGAACGCGCCGTCGAAATCGAGGCCGTCGAACTCGCCCGAATTGACCAGCGTGCCGTGATCGGTGAACGCGCCCTTTTCGATGATGTCGCGCTCGAACGCCGCGACGATGCCGAGCGCGCCGGGCGCCTCGAGCACGTCGAGCGCTCGGCCCTCGCCGAGCGCAGCCGTCATGACGTCCTGATTGCCGGCGGCCTCGCGGCCGAGTTCGCGTATCGCGTCGCGCACGGACTCGCTGACGATGACCATCCTGATGAGCAGGTCGTATTTCGTCGCGAATTCCCAGTCGCGCTCGTCGTGGCCCGGCACCGCCATCACGGCGCCCGTGCCGTAGCCCATCAGCACGAAGTTCGCGACCCACACGGGCATGCGCTCGCCCGTGATCGGATGCAGCGCATGCAGGCCCGTCTCGACGCCCTTCTTCTCGGCGGTCTCGATCGCGGCTTCGGCGACCTGCGCGTGCCGGCATTCCTCGATGAACGCGGCGAGCTTCGGATTGGTCTTCGCGACTTCGAGCGAGAGCGGATGCTCCGGCGCGATCGACAGGAACGTCGCCCCCATCAGCGTATCCGGGCGCGTCGTGAAGACCGTGATCGGTTCGGGGCTGCCGACGCGCGAGTCGGGCTCGATCGCGAACCGGATCTCGAGGCCGTGCGAGCGGCCGATCCAGTTGCGCTGCATCGTCTTGACCGCGTCGGGCCAGCCGGGCATGTGGTCGAGCGCGTCGAGCAGCTCGTCCGCGTATTTCGTGATCTTGAGGAACCACTGCGGGATCTCGCGGCGCTCGACCAGCGCGCCCGTGCGCCAGCCGCGCCCGTCGATGACCTGCTCGTTCGCGAGCACGGTCTGGTCGACCGGATCCCAGTTGACGACCGAGTTCTTGCGGTAGGCGAGGCCCTGCTTGAACAGGCGCACGAACATGCGCTGCTCGTGGACGTAGTAGTCCGGCCGGCAGGTCGCGAACTCGCGGCTCCAGTCGATCGCATAGCCGAGCGACTGCAGCTGCGCGCGCATGTGGTCGATGTTCGCGTACGTCCACTTCGCGGGCGCTGTGTTGTTCTTGATCGCCGCGTTCTCGGCCGGCAGCCCGAACGCGTCCCAACCCATCGGCTGCAGCACGTTCTTGCCGAGCATGCGCTGGTAGCGGCTGATGACGTCGCCGATCGTGTAGTTGCGCACGTGACCCATGTGCAACGCACCCGACGGGTACGGCAGCATCGACAGGCAGAAATACTTCGGCTTCGAGGGGTCTTCCTTCGCCTCGAAGGCGCGCGTGTCGTTCCAATGTTTTTGCACGGCCTTTTCGACCGTGACGAAATCGTAGGTTTCTTGCATGGCAATCAATCGAAAAACGGGCATTTCCGTTGCTGGAATCAGTCGCGCAGGGTAACCCAGCGGGACTTTGAGCGCCAATTCGCCCACGGCCGGTTTGGCGATCCGTCAAGCCCTTTGTGGCGAGCCCTTTTGTAACGGTTGATTCACGCCGTCGCGGCATCCTGCCATGATCCGTCAGGAATATCGGCCAATGATGCGAACAAGGTCAGTCCTGCTTGCCTGCGCCTTGGCCGCCGCAGCGACCGCCGGAGCGCCCATGTCGGAAACCCGATCAATAGCGCCAACGATTCTCGTGATCGGCCACCGTGGTGCGAGCGCGCTGCGGCCCGAGCACACGCTCGCCTCCTACGCCAAGGCGATCGCCGACGGCGCCGATTTCGTCGAACCCGATCTAGTCATGACTCGCGACGGGGTCCTCATCGCGCGCCACGAGAACGAGATCTTCGGTACGACCGACGTCGCGCAGCACCCCGAATTCGCCGCGCGGCAGACGAGCAAGACGATCGACGGTCACGTCGCGAAAGGCTGGTTCAGCGAGGACTTCACGCTCGCGGAACTGAAGACGCTACGCGCGCGCGAACGGCTGCCCGAACTGCGCCCGCGCAATACGGAATTCGACGGCGCGTTCGACGTGCCGACGTTCGACGAAATCATCGACTTCGTCGCCGCCGAAGCGCGCCGCCACGGACGCATGATCGGTATTTATCCCGAGATCAAGCATTCGACCTACTTCCGCGGCCTCGGACTGCCGATGGAGGACAAGGTGCTCGCCGCAATTCGCGGCCACGACTACACGCGCAGCGCCCCCCTGTTTCTGCAGTCGTTCGAGATCGGCAATCTCAAGCACCTGCGTGCGCATCTCGGCAAAGACCTCGGCAACGTGCGTCTGATCCAGCTGCTCGGTGAGGCGCACGAACAGCCTTGGGACGCGGCGGCCACTGCGCGATCGCTCACCTATGCGGACATGATGCGGCCCACGGGGCTGCGCGAGATCGCGCGCTACGCCGACGCCATCGGGCCGAACAAGCTCGCAGTCATACCGCGGCTTGGCGACGGCCGGCTCGGCACGCCGACCGCGCTCGTTGCCGATGCGCACAAGCAACGGCTGCTCGTCCACCCCTACACGTTCCGGCCAGAAAATTTCTTCCTGCCGACCGACCTGCAAGGCGACGGAGGACCGGCGCAGCGCAACGATACCGGCGCCGTCGCGGAAATCCGCGCCTATCTCGCGGCGGGCATCGACGGCTTCTTCAGCGACGACTCGGCGATCGGACGGCGCGCGCTCGCGCAGCCGTGAGCATTGCCTCGTCATGCGACGAACCGTCGCTTCAATCACATCGCCCGATTCGGTCCGACAATTCGGTGGCGCCTTCGATACGCCGGTCTCAATGAGGTCTTGCTGCGCGCGCCAGTCCGGGCGGCGTTGGCGACAAAATGCGAACGTCGTCGCATGCGCATCAGCGCGTGGAAAAATCCTACTTTGGGAGCATGGCTAGGCGCAGACGCATTCTGTAGCATCGGGCGTCCGTTGTTTCCCGACCTATTTCCCGAATCCTGGAGTCCGCCTCATGCGCCTGCTCGCCGCTGCCATCGCCCTTGCCCTCGCTCCTGCGGTACTCGCCGCGGGGGATACCGCGCCGCCGCCGCAGGTGACCGTGATCCATTGCGGTCATCTCATCGATGTCGATGCGGGCAAGCTGCTCGGCGAATCGACGATCGTGATCGAGGGCAAGCGCATCAGGGAAGTCCGCGCCGGACGCGCCGACGTCGCAGGCGCGACGAACACGAGCGACCTGCCTACGAGCACCTGCCTGCCCGGACTCATCGACAGCCACGTGCATCTGACGATGGAATTCTCGCCGACCACTTATAGCGACCAGTTCCGCCTCAACATCGCCGACTTCGCGATCCGGTCGACCGTGTACGCGAAGCGCACGCTCGCCGCAGGTTTCACGACCGTGCGCAACCTCGCCGACCATGAAGGCGATTCGATCGCGTTGCGCAACGCGATCAACGCCGGACTGATCCCCGGTCCGCGCATCTACACGGCGGGCACGGCGGTGGGCTCGACCGGTGGCCATGCGGACTTTACCGACGGCTACCGCAAGGACCTCGCGGGCGACCCCGGCCCCAAGCAGGGCATCATCAATTCGCCCGAGGACGCGTGGAAAGCCGTGCGTCAGCACTACAAGGACGGCGCTGATCTCATCAAGATCATGCCGTCGGGCGGCGTGCTCGACGAGAGCTCGAGCGTCGACAACGCGCAGCTCACGCTCGAAGAGGTCAAGGCGATTGTCGCTGCGGCGCATGACTACGGCTTTGCCGTGGCCGCGCACGCACACGGCGCCGAAGGCATCCGCCGCGCGATCGTCGGCGGCGTCGACTCGATCGAGCACGGCACGTTCATGAGCGATGAGGACATGAAGCTTGCCAAGGAGCACGGCACCTGGCTCGTGCCCACGATCATCGCGGGCAAGTTCGTCGAGGAAAAGGCGAAGGTGCCGGGCAACTATCCGCCGCAGGTCGCGGCCAAGGCGATGCAGGTCGGACCGATCATCCAGGCCACGGCGGGCAAGGCCTACAAGGCCGGCGTGAAGATCGCGTTCGGCACCGACGCGGGCGTCTATCCGCACGGCGAGAACGCGAAGGAATTCAAATACATGGTCGACGCGGGCATGCCGCCGATGTTCGCGATCCAGGCCGCGACCACGCACGCCGCGCAGCTGCTCAGGCACGAGAAGGACATCGGCAGCATCGCGCCGGGCAAGTTCGCCGACGTGATTGCCGTCGACGGCAATCCGCTCGAAGACATCACGCTGCTGCAGAAAGTGAGCTACGTGATGAAAGAAGGTACACAATACAAATAATCCGCCCTGTGCGTGTAATCGACGGTACGTTCTGCTGAATGTGGATTAGGAAAGGAACAACCCCCTGTCTCGTTGGATTCCGGAGCCAGGGGGACTGGTACTCGCCGCGTTTCGACCATCCATTCGAGGAGAAAACCCATGCCATGCCAAGGTCCCGACTGCCCGCCCACCGAAGGAAACAGAGGAAGCCAACCGTCAGCCAATCAGTGGGTCGAACAGGTCGACATCGCTGCACTCATGCTCGCACCGCAGCCCACCGCGCACTCCGAAACGTATGCGTTGTTGCTGCTGGCGGCGAAGGCGTTTTCCCAAGCGCGACTCATAGAGAATTACGATAGGGCGCTCAGCGCGAGACTCGACAGGCTCGCATCGGTCTTCGGCGAAGAGGCGCTCATCGCGGGGCTCAAGGCGGCGCCAAACGGCGCGAAGGCCGTCAAGGCGAACGCGTTTCCCTAGCCACCTCGACGTTCATGCGCGCGAGCAGCCAGTTGAACCCATGCTGGCGCGCAGTCGCTTCGACTCTCTTCTGCAACGCTGCTGCAGAAGGGTCGGCCTTGCGCTTCAACACTTGCCAGGCGGCAAACCGCGCCTCGAGCGCGTTGCCGAGCCAGGAGCGCTTCTCGGCGTCCTGGGCAAGCGCCTCAAATTCTGTCGCCCCCTGATGCGCCTCATCCGCGGCGACGAGCCCGAGCGCTAGATCCACATCGAAGATCTTCCGATGCTCCGTCATGTGGTCGCGCAACGCGCGTGCTTTCAGCCGGGCCTGGTCGCGATCAGAAGTCTGCTTGCCGCCGGTATAGCAAAGCGCGAGCAGGCTTTGCACGACCGCCGCGCTGTCCGGACTCGCGTCTGCACCGAGCGTTTGCGCTGCTGACTGCAGCAACGCTTGCGCCGCGCTCCAGCCGTGGCGCGCGATCTCGACTCGCGCACGCGAAATGTCGATGTCTGCGATGGTCGTGCCATAGCCGAGCTTTTCGGCGAGCGCGCGTGCACGCGCAAACGCCGCCTTCGAATCCGCCAGCTCGCCCCGATCCAATTCGATGACGGCGCAGCGATATTCCGCGGCGAGCGTGCTGTCCGCACTGTTCAACTGCGCTGCTTTCGAACTCGCGATCTCGCATAGCTTCTTCGCTTCATCCAACTCACCGCGCAATCGCAATACTTCTGCGAACTTCTGCAGCACGTTTATCTGCGAGCTCGGCAGTCCGAGGCGTTCGGTCAGGTCGAGCGCTTCGCGAAAATCTGCGACGACCGAGTCGCCTGCCCCTTCCCGTGACTTCAACTCGGCGAACGCGAACAAGCTGCTGGCCAGTTCTTTGGAATTGCCGATCTCGCGACTCACCTGTTGGGCATGGCGCACCGCGGTTTCTGCCGCGTCGAAGTCACCCTGATTCCACAAGATGAATCCAAGGTTCTGATACACCAACGCAACGCCCTTGTTGTAGCCGATGCGCTGGTAGATCGTGAGCGCGGTTTGGTATTCCTGCAGCGCCGCTTCCCGGTGCCCGAGCTTGTTCTCGGCAAACGCGAGGAACTGACGCGCGTCCGCCTCGACACGGGGGTTGCCGAGGCGTTTGTATCCCTCGATCGCCTGACGCATCAGACGCCTGGCCTCGTCGTAGTTGCGGAGGTTGTAATGCGCCCGCCCCTGGTCGTAGATCGCATCGTTCGCGAGGCCAGGCTCGTCGCGCCGTTGCGCCAGATCGAATGCGAGTGAGGCATGCTTGAGCTGTTCCTTGTCATCCTCGCGTCGGTCGGCAATCTTAACCGCAGCGATCTCGACGCGCGGATCGTCGTTGCTGCCCGGCACCTTGCGCATTTCGATCATTGCCTTGTCGGCTTGATCCAGTTTGCGGGCGGAAATGAGGTCGTCGACGAGATCGAGGTGCAATTCGCGATTGCTCGGATCACGAGCCAGCAGGTGCCTGTCCAGATCGAGTGCCTTGGTCCAGTCCCCACTCAATATCGAGAGCTGGCGGTCGATGCGCTGTCGCAGCTGTGCAGGCAGCCCATCGCTGTTCGCAGCGGCGCGCTGTGCGGCGGTCAGCGCCTTCGCGTCATATCCCAGCAAGCTGTAAGCCTTCGAAAGGTATAGATGAGCCGGAGCGTAGTCGGCTGCGACCACTGTCGCCTCGAGCAGCTCGTCGCGCGCGCGCGCGGGGTCGCCCTTGCTCAGCGCGGCGAGGGCATTGCCCATACGCTGCGATAAATCGAAAGTCGCGGGACGAGCCTTTGCGACCTCCTGCAGTGCGGATGGACTCACTTCGACGATTCCCACCTTTTCGCGCAGCGATGCGCCCGCGCTGGCGACGATCGCGGGCAGATCGACGAGATTTCCGCTCTCGCTGCATGTGGCGCGCGTCGCGCCGCTCAACGTGTCCTGCAGCGCGAGGTCGAGCCTGAACGTGGCGTCTCCGCCCTTTCCCGAAACGAAATAGCTGCCGCTGAGAACGTAATCCGCATCGACGCGTTGGCGCAGCTTGGACAGGCTTGGCTGCGCGTAGCCGCCAATCGACGGTGCGGGCAGGTCCGTCTTCGCAGCACGCACGAGCTCGCCGGGCAAAGCGCGAATCCTCCCGCCTGCCGCAAGTTCACTCGCCAACTGCTCGGCGAGCACCTGGGCGATCCAGTCGTTCACTTCTCTGTCCTTGGACAGATTGGTGAATTCGACGAGTGCGAGGGACGCGTTTGTGCCGATGAAACCGCGCGCCAGTCGCTCGCGCCAGACCAACCCGGTACCCAGCAGCGCAACCAGTGCGACCGCGAGCACCGCGGCAACGCCGACGCGGTGACGCCGCGTGAACTTGTATGCGCGATAGAACACGTGATCGCGCCGCGCCGAGATCGGCCTGCCGGCAAGATAGTTGTCGATGTCCGCCGCGAACGCCGCGACGCTTTGATAGCGACGCGTAGGCATTTGCCGCAGTGCGGTCACGGCAATCGTATCGAGATCGCCGCGCAGCCACTTCAGAGGCACGGGTGACGAATCCAGCTTGAGTCGCCCCGGCGCCACGGGATCGGTTGCAAGGATGATCTTCAACACGTCGTGCGCATCAGCGGCCTTGCTGAAGTCGTGCGGGCGTCGGCCGCTCAGCAGCTCGTAGAAGACGACGCCGAGCGCGTAGACGTCGGTGGCCTCGCTGACTTTGCCTCCGGCGATCTGCTCGGGCGCAGCGTACGCGGGCGTCATCGGTTGCTCGCGCTGTGTGCCCGTCAGCGTCGACGTGAGCTCGTCTTCACCCTGCAGCAGCTTGGCGATGCCGAAGTCGAGCAGCTTCACGCTGCCGTCCGCGGTGACGAGGATGTTCGACGGCTTGATGTCGCGATGCACGACATGTTGCGCGTGCGCGAAGCGCAGTGCCGAGCACACCTGCAAAAACAGGCGCAAGCGCTCCTCGAGCTTGAGGTGGCGCTCGTTGCAGTACTCGAGCAACGGCAGCCCCTCGACGTATTCCATCGCGAAGTACGGTCGCCCGTCCGGCGCGATGCCGCCGTCGAGCAGGTGTGCGATGTTGCGATGCTCGAGTCGCGCGAGGATCTGGCGTTCGCGCAGGAATCGTGCGAGCACCGCTTCCGAATCCATGCCGCGTTTGATCAGTTTGAGTGCAGCGCGCTGCTTGAACTGGCCGTCGGCGCGCTCCGCGAGCCAGACGACGCCCATGCCGCCCGCGCCGATCCTGCGCGTGAGCCGCCACGGACCGAGGCGCATGCCCTCGATGTCCGTGTCGCGCTGCGGCTCGCCACGCTGCGACGCCGCGACCGCCGCCTGCGACGCGTCGCGCAACGTGCTGAGCGAAGCGTCCGAGAATCGCGGCGACTCGTGCGAATCGAGCATCGACACGACGATGCCGCGCAGCTCGCCGTCGTCGCCGCAGAGGCTGTTCAATCGCCGCTCGCGCTCGATCTCCGGCACTTCGAGCAGGCGCTCGAAGATGTCGCCTACGCGCTGCCAACGCTCGGTGTTCATCGCTCGTACCGTGCGGGAAGGCGAATGCTCCAGGGAAATGCAATTTCGAGAAATGCAGTTTCTGGAAACGCAATTCCACGATAGGCAGTTCCACGTCGTTTCACGACGAGCGCGACGACGATCGATATTCCCCGGAATTCAAACTCGTTCCCCACCACGGCGTGCGGCTCGAGACTTGGCTCGCTCGACTATAAGGCGCAGGTTGGCCGGTCACAAGCGCGCGCCGTTCGCGTCGATGAACCTGTCGATTCGTGCAAGAAAAAAGGCCGGGAGCAAGCCCGGCCTTTTGGGTCACGGGCCAATCCAGCCCGTGCTGTCCCGAGGTAGATCAGAACTGGAAGCGCACGCCGACCGTCGGATCCCACGTCGAAGTGTGGAGGAAGCCGTTGGCCAGTCCGTCGGATACCTTCGACCAGGCCGCGCCGCCGTATACGTCGAGACGCTTGGTGAGGCGATAGTCGAGGCGAAGCGAGAAGACGTCTTCATCGCCGCTGCAGTTGGCAGCCGCGGTCGTCGAACACTTGGTCGCGCCGTAAGCGTTCTGACTCAGGTGATACCACGCGCCGGTGATGTCGAAATTCTTCGTGAAGTTGAACTTCGCGCCGAGCCAGGAGCTTTCGAGTTCCTTAGGATGCGGGAACGCCGTGTTGTTCGTCACGCTGATCCAGTAGCCGCCGAGGCCCGCGAAGCCTGCCGCGACCGGCAGCGACGGGTTCTCGAACTTGATGTGCTCGAAGCCGCCGTAGAACTTGAACGCGTCCATGGTGTAGCTGCCGCCGATCATCCAGGCTTCGTTGTCCGAGATCGTAGCGGCGAGCGAATCGAACGGCAGCGTTGCGACCTGCGCCGCACTCAACGACGCGACCGCAATCGCATCCTTCTTGCGCGCGTAGACGCCGTCCAGCGAGAAGCCGCCGATGTCGAAACCGGCGTTGCCCTGCCACGCCTCACCGGGGCTGCTGTCGGACTTGCCGAACTGGTACAGCGCGCCGAAGTGGAACGTGTCGTACTTGAAGGTGTACTTCAGCGAGTCGTCGAGGCGCGCGTTTTCGGTGTCGCCGCCGCCGGAGGTCGTGCCCGAGAAGCCGGTCAGCGAGAACGCGTACGAACCGTTCATCGGATCGTATTTGCCGACGCTGTCGAGAAGCAACGTGTTGTGGCGACCGGCGGTGAGCGTGCCCCAGTCCTTCGAACTGAACCCGAAGAATGCCGGACCGTTGAAGATCTGGCCGGCGCGCGACGAGTCTGCCGCCGACTTCTGGTTGGCCAGCGCAACGCCGTTGTTGTGCGTCAGCGAGCCCGGACCGTCCGAGAGCTTGCCCGAGGTCGGGTTGAAGCCCATTTCCGCATTGAAGATGAAATCGAGTCCTTCGACGACGTTTTCCTTGCCGCGCAGGCCGAGACGCGATTGGCTGAGGCCGCTCTGCGAAACCGTGGTGATCGACTTGTTGCTCGCTTTCGAGATCAGGTAGAACAGGCCGTTGCCCCAGTCCTGGCTCAGCGGAGCGCCGTGCGATTCGTAGGTGACGCCGACGTCGACGACACCGTAGAAAGTGATGCCGGCCCAGGTGAGATCGTCGGCTGCCAGGGCGGAGCTCGACATCGCGATCCCCGCGATCACGGCCACTGCAAGCAGCGATTTCCTGGCGGAACGAACAATGGACACGTTAGGACGCAAATGAGAATTGCTCATGAAGCTCACCTCGGGGTAGATATGCGATTAGAGTTCTGATGCGGCTGGAGCTCTTGTTGCCGTCATCCTGCAAAGCAGACTTGGAACGTCTTGCTGAGGCGCGCATGTTAAAAATTCAGTGTGACAGTTCTCTTACGGGATGCCGTTATTATTTTTCGACCGTCCGTTTGCGCGCCGACGATCAAGGTTTTGCCTATCCCCATCGAATTGTGACAGCAGAATCGCAGTTTGGTCGCCGCGCACCTATTGGACTTAGGTACTATCTCGGCAACTGCCGAACGCAATTAGGATTCTTCGGCGATTCCCGTAGGATTTGCTGCATCGCGCCATCCCGTCGCGCGCCGCCACGCGCTCGCCCGTTCGCCATAGCAGGAACCGCCATGACCTTCCTGATCTGTCTCGCCGCGCTTGCCTTCCTGATGTTCGTTGCCTACCGCGGATACAGCGTGATCCTGTTCGCGCCGATCGCCGCGCTCGGCGCCGTGTTGCTCACCGACCCGTCCGCCGTCGCGCCGATCTTCACGGGCCTTTTCATGGACAAGATGGTCGGCTTCGTGAGGAATTACTTTCCGGTCTTCCTGCTCGGCGCGGTGTTCGGCAAGGTCATCGAGCTTTCGGGTTTTTCGAAGTCGATCGTCTCGGCCGTCATCGGCATCGTCGGCCGCGGCCGCGCGATCATCGCGATCGTCCTCGTCTGCGGCCTGCTCACCTATGGCGGCGTCTCGCTGTTCGTGGCGGTGTTCGCGGTCTATCCGTTCGCCGTCGAGATGTTCAAGCAGAGCGATATCCCGAAGCGCCTGATCCCGGGCACGATCGCGCTCGGCGCATTCACCTTCACGATGGACTCGCTGCCAGGCACGCCGCAGATCCAGAACATCATCCCGACGACATTCTTCAAGACGGACATCTACGCTGCGCCGTGGCTCGGCACGATCGGCGGCCTTTTCATCCTCGTCTGCGGCGTCGCCTATCTCGAATGGCGGCGCCGGTTGGCGTTCTCGGCAGGCGAAGGCTACGGCACGGGCCACACCAACGAGCCCGAACCGATCGCCGACAGCGCGCTCGTCAGTCCGTTCATCGCGATCCTGCCGCTCGTCGCCGTAGGGGTGTTCAACTACCTCTTCACGAACCTCATCAGGAGCCACTACGGCAAGAGCTACGACGTCGCGCTCGGCGGCATGGCCAAGCCGTTGACGGTCGACGTCACCGCAGTCACCGCGATCTGGGCCGTCGAGGGCGCGCTGCTGATCGGCATTCTCCTCGTCTTCGCGTTCGGCTTCCGCCAGCTCAAGGCCAAGTTCGCCGAGGGCAGCAAGTCGGCGATCGCCGGCGCACTGCTCGCATCGATGAACACCGCATCGGAATACGGCTTCGGCGCCGTGATCGCCGCGCTGCCCGGTTTCATCGTGATCCGCGATGCACTCAAGGCGATTCCGAATCCGCTCGTCAACGAAGCCATCTCGGTGACGGCGCTCGCCGGCATCACGGGTTCGGCGTCGGGCGGCATGTCGATCGCGCTCGCCGCCATGGCCAACGACTTCATCGCCGCGGCGAACGCGGCGGGCATCTCGCCCGAGGTGCTGCATCGCGTCGCCGCGATGGCCTCGGGCGGCATGGACACGCTGCCGCACAACGGCGCCGTGATCACGCTGCTCGCGGTGTGCGGGCTCACGCATCGGCAGTCGTACAAGGACATTTTCGCGATCACCTGCCTCAAGACCGTCGCCGTCTTCATCGTGATCGGCATTTACTACGCGACGGGACTGACCTGACCCGCGACCGCATGATCGTCACGAAACACAAGGCCGGGACATGCCCGGCCTTTCGTTGCTTTGACGCCGTTTCTGCCATCGGCTGACCGCTGCCTGCCCGATCGGGACGACGCGATCAACCTGCACCGTCCATGGCGCAGGATCGTCGAAGCCTGCTAGAACTGAAAGCGCACGCCGACGGTCGGATCGACGTTCGACGTGAACAGGAACCCGCTCGCGAGTCCGTCCGATACCTTCGAATACGCCGCGCCCGCGTACACGTCGAGGCGCTTCGTGAGGCGATAGTCGAGGCGCACCGAGAAGACGTTTTCGTCGCCGCTGCAGTTCGTTGCCGCGGTCGTCGCGCAGCGGGTCGCGCCGTAAGCGTTCTGGTCGTAGTGGTAGTACGCGCCCGTGATGTCGAGGTCGGGCGTGATCAGGTACTTCAAGCCGATCCACGACACTTGAAAGACTTTCGGATGAGGGAACGCCGCGTTGTTCGTGACGCTGACCCAGTAGCCGCCGAGCCCGGCGAAGCCCGCGGCAACCGGCAGCGACGGATTCTCGAACTTGATGTGCTCGTAGCCGCCCGAGACCTTGAACGGGCCACCCGTGTAGCTCGCCGCGAGCAGATAGGCGGTGTTGTCGGAGATCGTGGCTGCGAGCGAGTCGAACGGCAGCGTCGCCGCCTGCGCCGCGCTCAACGAAGAGAGCGAGATCGCGTCCTTCTTCTGCGCGTAGACGCCGTCGACCGAAAAGCCCTTGTAGTCGAAGCCGAGGTTGCCCTGCCAGGCCTCGCCGGGGCTGCTGTCCGACTTGCCGAACTGGTACAGCGCACCCGCATGGAACGCGTCGTATTTATAGGAATATTTCAGCGAATCGTCGAGACGCGCGTTCTGCGTGTCGCCGCCGCCGCTCGCGACGCCAGAGAAGCCGATGAGCGAGAACGCGTACGAACTGTTCATCGGATCGTACTTGCCGACGCTGTCGAGCAGGAACGTAGCGTTGCGCCCGCCCGTCAGCGAGCCCAGCGACTTCGAGCTGAAGCCGACGTAGGCGACGCCGTTGAGAAATTGTCCCGCGCGCGACGAATCCGATGCCGACTTCTGGTTCGCGAGCGCGACGCCGTTGTTGTGCGTCAGCGAACCGGGGCCGTCGGACAACTTGCCCGACGTCGGATTGAAGCCCGTCTCGGCATTGAAGATGAAGTCGAGATCGTCGGTCACGTTCTCCTTGCCGCGCAGGCCGAGCCGCGACTGGCTGAGGCCGCCCGGCGTGATCGTCGTGATCGACTTGTTGCTCGCGCGCGAGATCAGGAAGAACTCGCCCTGGGCCCAGTCCTGGCTGAGCGGCGCGCCGTGCTGCTCGTGCGAAACCGCGACATCGACGATGCCGTACAACGTGATGCCATTCCAGGTCAGCGCGCTGTCATCCGCCGCAGCGGCCGACAGCGACAGTCCGCCGAGTGCCATGGCGGCGGCGAGACGGCTCGACGAACGAACCTGCGTTCCGACGGACGAAAGGTTCCGCGACGATCCAGACGACATTCTCTTCATCTCCTGATTTCCCCAGCGGCGAGCGCCGCAAGTATGGCCGGGTATTCGTTATAGTCAAGTGGCTATAACGAGCGCGCGCGACTCCGGCATTTCACGCGGGTTTGCAGCCGGTAATGGTGCGATGCACACAAGCCAAGGCGATCGGCCGCGCATGCATCGCGACGAAATCTTAATGTCGGGCGTACTAACGTCTAAATGACGTGGCGGACTTAGCTCATGCTGATCGCGATGCACGCTTCAGCGCGGATCGGCAACGCCTCGTCGCAACCATGTAAGGTTTCGCGCTCTGCATCCGTCAATATCGCCAGCGCGTATATCTACGTGTCTTCCCGTTGCATCGTGCCCTGAGCACGGTATCGCGGGAAAGGCTTTCGCCCAGGAGGTGCTGCGTCCCACGATATGCCTGCGCGTCACATCGTTATGGCTAAATGAAGTCCTGCCGCCCGTCGGCAACCCTTTCGCGGGATCACCCCCGCCTTTTCAACCACGGAGAAAGTTATGTCGAACAAGATCGTCAAACCGCTCGTCATCGCCATCGGCACCGGCCTCGTCGGCACGCTCTCGCTCGCCCAGATGGCGCAGGCGAATCCCACGTTCCATCTCAACAGCCTCGTCGCGGGTTATTCGCTCTCGGTCGCGGGCGAAGGCAAGTGCGGCGAAGGCAAGTGCTCGGTCGCGAAGATGGCCAAGGCCGGCGAAACCTCGGTGTCGAAGGACGAGGCGATCGCGCACGGCTTCAGCGCCGACCAGGTCAAGGCCTGGGACAAGAACGGCGACGGCAAGCTCGATCAGACCGAACTGACCGCGATGCACGCCGCGATGGACAAGAAGGGCAAGGAAGGTTCCTGCTCGGCGGACAAGAAAGGCAAGGAAGGTTCGTGCTCGGCCGACAAGAAGGGCAAAGAAGGCTCGTGCTCGGCCGACAAGAAGGGTAAGGAAGGTTCCTGCAGCCACGCGTAAGCCTCGATCCGCGCGATCGCGTTGGCGCGATTGCCGGACTTCGAGCGTAGGCAATGCCGGGGGTCGGCGTGCGATGATCGCCGCACGTCGATCCTTCGGCCCCTTCGCCGACGACTCGTCACATTTTTTGCAACATTCCAGAATGACTTCTGTGAAAGATGACGACTTCTGTGAAAAATAGCGGAGCCGTTCACGGCGCCGGACTCGGCTTGCGGCGGGCGCTCTTGGGCACGCTGCAGGAACTGTTCGCGGAACGCGGGCACGACGCCCCGATCGACTTCTTCGAAGTCGCGCCGGAAAACTGGATCAACGTCGGCGGCAAACTCGGCAAGGCGTTTCGCGCGTTCACCGATGCGCGGCCGTTCGTCTGCCACGGGCTGTCGCTCTCGCTCGGCGGTCCGACGCCGCTCGACGAGACGCTGCTGCACAAGATCCGCCGCCTGTTGGACCAGCACCAAATCCGCATCTACAGCGAACACCTCTCTTATTGCTCCGACGACGGGCATCTCTACGACCTGCTGCCGATGCCCTTCACCGAAGAGGCCGTCGCCTGGGTCGCAGCGCGCATCCGCCGCGCGCAGGACATCCTGAAGCAGCGCATCGCCGTCGAGAACGTCTCCGCGTACGCGCTGCCGGGCCAGGAGATGAGTGAAATCGACTTCACGCGCGCCGTGCTCGCCGCGGCCGACTGCGACCTGCTGCTCGACGTCAACAACGTCTACGTCAACAGCGTGAACCACCGCTTCGACGCGAAGGCGTTCATTACTGCGCTGCCACCCGAACGCGTCGTCTACATGCACATGGCCGGGCACTACAACGAGGCGCCCGACCTCATCGTCGACAGCCACGCCGCGCCCGTGATCGACCCGGTCTGGGACTTGCTCGATCACGCCTACGCGCATTGCGGCGTAAAGCCGACGTTGCTCGAACGCGATTTCCACATCCCGCCGCTCGCCGAACTCCTAGCCGAGCTCGAACACATCCGCACGATCCAGCGTCGCCACGCCGCGACCACGACAGAGCGCCATGTCCGCAGCGCCTGACCTGTCGCGCATGCAGCGCGTGCAGTTCGCGTTCACGGGGCATCTGCGCGATCCCGCGCGCGTGCCCGCGCCCGCCGGCATCGAAGAGCGGCGCATGCAGATCTATCGCGAACTCGTGTTCACGAACATGGAGAGCTTCGTCTCGTCGAACTTCCCCGTGCTCCGCAGCCTGTATGGCGACGAGGAGTGGGACGTGCTCGCGCGCGACTTCCTGCGCGAGCACCGCTGCCACACGCCGCTGTTCCCGGAATTCGCGCGCGAATTCCTGCGCTACCTCGAGACGCGGCAGCAGCAGGGCCGCGACCCGCCGTTCCTGCTCGAGCTGGCGCATTACGAATGGGCCGAGCTCGCGCTGTCGCTGGCCGAGGCGGAGATCGCCGACGTCACGCACGACGCCGCGGGTGACCCGATCGACGGCGTGCCGGTCGTGTCGCCGCTGATCGACGTCCTCGCCTATCGCTTTCCCGTGCATCACATCGGTCCGGAGTTCCGTCCCATGCAGCCCGGCGAGCAGCCGACGCTGCTCCTGCTCGTGCGCGGACGCGACGACCAGGTGAAATTCCACGAGATCAATGCGCTCAGCGCGATGCTGATCGAGCGTCTGCGCGCGAACGATGGCGCGAGCGGCAGGCAATGCCTCGACGACGTGCTCGCGCAATTCGATGCGGACGTCGCAGCGACACTGCGCGAGGCGGGTCTCGCGATGCTCGTCGAATTGAAAGATCGCGAAGCTATCCTCGGAACTCGCCTGCCCTGAGCACTGCGAAAGCGAACGCAGATCGCGTCTTTTCTTCTGCACGAGGCGGCGTCCGTGTAAGGTTTGGTCCTCGACCGCGTCGAACGCGGCATACCACCACGAGGACCGAACGTGCCAAACCTCATCACGACCTGGGAATCGCTCGCCGCGAGACTTCGCGGCATCGGCCAGCTGCTGCCGCCGCTCGTGTTGCGGCTCATCATGGGCTGGGAGTTCTGGCAATCGGGCGTCGAGAAATATTCGGGCGACAACTGGTTCGCTGACATCCAGTCGAAGTTCCCGTTTCCGTTCAGCGCGATCCCGGCCAACATCAGCTGGGCGATGGCGACGTGGTTCGAACTCGCGGGCGCGGTGCTGCTCGTGCTCGGCCTGTTCACGCGCTTCGCCGCGTATAGCCTCGTCGTGCTGACCTTCGTCGCCACGGCAGCCGTGCACTGGCCCGACATGATCTCGATGTGGAGCGATCTCGCGAAGGGCTACGCGATCACCGACATGGGCCACGGCAACTTCAAGCTGCCGCTGCTGTTCGTCGTGATGCTGCTGCCGATCATCTTCCAGGGCCCAGGCAAGATCAGTCTCGATTACCTCTTGTCGCGCGCGCTCAAGGCGGACGCGATGCCGGCGCCGCTTGCGGACACCTACGCCTGGGCGATCGCGTGCGTCGCCCTCGGCATACCGTTCGCGATGCTCGTGCCGGCGATCGGCTGGGCGCTGCTCTTCGCGGCGGTCGTGCTGTTTGGCTTCGGCCGCTTCGCGCGCGCCTGAGACGAGGTTCTCGCGCCGCAGTCTGCGGCGCTGGCGCACAGTCCCGTCGGAAAGTCGAGATTGTGAGCCTGCGCCACGGCGGCTATGCTCCCATGCATGTCCGTTCCTGCGCCTGCAGTCGATAACGCTGCGTCCATCCGTTACGCCGAGCGATTCCGCGGCTTCCTGCCCGTCGTCATCGACATCGAGACCGGCGGCTTCGACAACGAACGCGACGCGATGCTCGAGATCGCGGCGGTCGTGGTGCGCATGGATGCCAACGGCGTCGTCTATCCTGCGCCGGTTGTCTCCACCCACGTCGAGCCGTTCCCGGGCGCACATGTCGACCCGCGCTCGCTCGAGATCACCGGCATCGACCTCACGCATCCTTTTCGCGCGGCCATCGAGGAACGCGAGGCGCTGCATCTGATCTTCAAGCCGATCCGCGAGGCGCTGCGCGAGTACGAGTGCCAGCGCGCGATCCTCGTCGGCCACAACGCGTCGTTCGACCTCGGCTTCCTCAACGCCGCGATCCGGCGTACCGGCTACAAGCGCAGCCCGTTCCACCTTTTCAGCTGCTTCGACACGGCGACGCTCGGCGGCCTCGCGTTCGGCCAGACCGTTCTGAGTCGCGCGGTGCAGGCCGCCGGCTTCGAGTGGAACGAAGCCGAAGCGCATTCCGCCGTCTACGATGCCGAGCGCACCGCGCTGCTCTTCTGCGACATCGTCAACCGCTGGAAGAACATGCGCGACGCGTGGGAAACGCATTCCGCCTCGGCGCCAGGCGCCGGCACGATTACCGGTGCCGGCAGCGGCTGACCCGTCGCTGTAGACGCCTGCCGCGACCGTGGCTTTCGAGATCGATCATCTCTACGTGCTCGCGTCGGTCGGCGCGCCGGAAGCCGATCGCCTGCTCGACGCCGGCTTCGTCGAGGGCAGCCGCAACGCGCATCGCGGCCAGGGTACGGCGAATCGTCGCTTCTTTTTTTCCGACACGATGCTCGAATTCCTCTGGTGACCGATCCGGCCGAGACGCAGTCTCCGCCCGCGCGCGACCTGCATCTTTGGCAACGCTCGAGCGGCCGCGAGTCGGGCGCTTCGCCGTTCGGCGTGTGCGTGCGACCGTCCGCATCGAATACCGAGCATGCCGCTGCGCCGTTCCCGCATTGGCAATACGGCCCTGCCTACACGAGTACGCCGATCGCGATCGGCACGAACTCGGCACGTATCGATGAACCTCTGCTGTTCGCGCTGCCGCGGCTGCCACTACGCCACGAACCGCGGCGGCACGCGAACGGCGTTTCGGCGCTGCGCGCGGTGTGCCTGTCGGCACCGGCTGCCAGCCTCGCGTCCGACGAAATTCGCGCGCTCGCCGGCGTCACGGGCCTGATCTTCGAGCCGGCAACTGCACATCTGCTCGAAATCTCGTTCGAAGGCGGCGGCGAGCACGCTCTCGACTGCCGTCCGGCGCTGCCGCTGATCCTGCGCTGGTAGGGCCGCAGTCGCCGGGACTCCCGGGCACGCCCGCGACCGACGTCCGAATCATCCGGCCGAAGTTCAGCCGACGCGAAGCTTGAGTTCGGCCACCGCGCCACCCATCATAGAAGCATGCCGATCTACGAATACACCGCCACTGACAAGGGTTGCGCCTACTGCGAGGCGCACTTCGACGTGCGCCAGAAGCTTGCCGATGCGGAACTCGGTACGTGTCCGAAGTGCGGTGCGCCGATTCACCGGGTGATGTCCGCGCCGAACGTCGCTGTCGGCGGCGCGCACCTGCTCAAGGAAAGTCACGTCGAGAAGCACGGCTTCACGCAATACCGGCGCGCGGGCGGCGGCGTCTACGAGAAGACCGCCGGCAAGGGACCGAAGTACATCAGCGGCGACTGAACGCACGTCGCAGCGCGTGCATCCTCGACGGGTGCCCGCTTAACGTCGACGCCGGTATAGTTACGATCGGCACCTTCCGACCGGGATCCGATCGATGCGCCCCATGTTCGCCTTCGTTTTCGCAGCCTTGACGGCGAGCATCGCCGTCGCAGCGCCGTCGCCTTCAGCAGCGCCTGCTGCACAAGCTCCTACCGACGCGCTCGTCTATCCGCAGGCGAAGAAGGGCGCACAAGTCGATACCTACCACGGCGTCCAGGTCGCTGATCCGTATCGCTGGCTCGAGAACCTCGACGGCGCCGATACGCGCGCCTGGATCGAAGCCGAGAACAAGGTCAGCGGCGCGTACCTCGCACAGATTCCCGCGAGAGACGCACTCAGGAAGCGACTCACCGAGCTGTGGAACTTCGAGCGCTACAGCCCGCCGCAGAAATTCGGCGGCCGCTACTTCTTCACACGCAACGACGGCCTGCAGAACCAGGCGGTGCTCTACGTCGCCGACGCCCTCGACGCGGCGCCACGCATGCTGCTCGATCCGAACACGCTGTCGAAAGACGGCACGATGGCGCTCAAGGCGTTCGAGGTCAGCGACGACGGCAAGCGCGTCGCCTACGGCCTGTCTTCGGGCGGCTCGGACTGGGAAGAGTGGCACGTGCTCGATGCGGACACCGGCAAGGCCACCGACGACGTGCTCAAGTGGGTGAAATTCTCGAACGCGAGCTGGCGCCGCGACGGCACCGGTTTCTTCTACAGCCGCTACGACGAACCGAAAAGCGACGCCCTCAAAGCCGCGAACAAGTTCCAGAAGCTGTATTTCCACCGGCTCGGCGACGATCAGGACGACGACATGCTGATCTACGAGAACAAGGATCAGCCGGACTGGCGCTTCGCCACGCAGGTCAGCGACGACGGCCACTGGCTCATCATCACCGTCAACCGCAGCACGGAGCCGAAGAACCTCGTGCTCTACCGCGATCTCGCCAAGCCCTACCGCGAGAAGGGCGCGCTGCAGCCGAAGGGCAACGTCGGCGGTCCCGGACCGACGAACATCACGCACATGCGCGCGGCGAAGAAGCAGCATCACGAGAAGGTCATCGTGCCCGTCGAGACGCTGATCGGCGACTGGAACGCGAGCTACGAATACCTCGGCAACACGAAGGGCAAGCTGCTGTTCCTCACCGATCTCGACGCGCCGCGCTACCGCATCGTGCAGGTGGACATCGAGCATCCCGAACAGTCCGCATGGAAGAAGGTCGTCGACGAAGACAAGGACACGCTGCAGAGTGCCCGCGTCGTCAACCACATGCTCGTCGCCACTTACATGAAGGATGCGCACAGCGACGTGCGCGTCTTCGACGAAAAGGGTGCGAAGGTGACGACGATCGCGCTGCCCGGCCTCGGCACGGCGGCAGGCTTCAGCGGGCGCACGCGCGATACCGACACGTTCTACACGTTCTCGAGCTACACGACGCCGCCGAGCATCTATCGCTACGACCTGAGCGCGCAGCACGGCGAAGTCTGGCGCGCGCCGAAGACGGCGTTCGACGGCGGCGCCTACGAGACCCGGCAGGTGTTCGCGACGAGCCGGGACGGCACGCGTGTGCCGCTGTTCGTCACGGCGAAGAAAGGCATCGCGCTCAACGGCGCCAACCCGACGATCCTCTACGCCTACGGCGGCTTCAACATCCCGCTGCAGCCGTCGTTCTCGCCGGCGGTCGCCGCCTGGCTCGACCACGGCGGCGTCTACGCGGTCGCGAACCTGCGCGGCGGCGGCGAGTACGGCCGCGAGTGGCACGAGGCCGGCATCAAGGCGCACAAGCAGAACGTGTTCGACGACTTCATCGCTGCCGCCGAATATCTCGTCAAGGAAAAATATACCTCCCCGGCGAAGCTCGCGATTCGCGGCGGCTCGAACGGCGGTCTGCTCGTCGCCGCGGTCGAACTGCAAAGACCCGAACTGTTCGCCGCCGCGATCCCGCAGGTCGGCGTGCTCGACATGTTGCGCTTCCGCGACTTCACGATCGGCAAGGCCTGGGAGTCGGACTACGGCTCGGTCGACAATGCCGACGAGTTCAAGGCGCTATATGCCTATTCGCCAGTGCACAACGTCAAGCCGGGGACGAACTATCCGGCGACGCTGATCCTCACGGGCGACCACGACGACCGCGTGTTTCCGGCCCACAGCTTCAAGTTCGCCGCGGCGATGCAGGCCGCCGATCCGCAGGGCCGCCCCATGCTGATCCGCATCGAGACGCGCGCTGGCCACGGCCAGGGCAAGCCGACCACGATGCAGATCGATGAGGTCGCCGACGTCTACGCGTTCATCCTCAAGGCGTTTGGCGCCGATCGCTGACGCCAAACGACACGCCCCTCGGCGTTGCCGTGAGTTTCGAGCAGACCTCGGGTCGGTGCCGGCGCGCGACGCTTTCGCGTGCGGCGTTTCCCTCGCTGGCAGCGCGGCTCGACGAAGCGGCGAGCGTGCGAATGGCCTTATGCCGCGCACGCGCCCAGCGCATCACGGCCGGTTATTTGCCGCATAGAAGCGCGAGGAATAAGCTACGAAACCCCGCGCGGGTCCGTCGCGCGAACCTTTCGAACCCTTGCAGCGAGGACGCGTCATGATCTATCAGTCCATTCTCGAAACGATCGGCCGCACGCCGATCGTGCGCATCAATCGCCTCGCTCCCGCCGGCGTCGAAATGTACGTCAAGGTCGAGGCGTTCAATCCGATGTCGAGCGTGAAGGATCGTCTCGCGATCGCGATCATCCTCGACGCCGAGGCCAAGGGCACGCTCAAGCCCGGCCAGACCGTCGTCGAGGCGACCTCGGGCAACACCGGCATCGCGCTCGCGATGGTGTGCGCGGCGAAGGGCTATCCATTCGTCGCGTTCATGGCGGAGACCTTTTCGGTCGAGCGTCGCAAACTCATGCGCGCGTTCGGTGCGAAGGTGATCCTCACGCCGGCCGCCGAGCGTGGCAGCGGCATGGTCAAGCGCGCGAAGGAATATGCCGAGAAGCACGGCGCGTTCCTCGCGCGCCAGTTCGAGAACGAGGCGAACCCTGCCTATCACCGCAGCACGACCGGACCCGAGATCGTGCAGGACTTCGCCGGCAAGCGCCTCGACTGGTACGTCACGGGCTGGGGCACCGGCGGCACCCTGACCGGCGCGGGCGAGATCATCCGCCTCGCGCGGCCGGACACGAAGATCGTGCTCGCCGAACCCTCCGTCGCGCAGCTCGTCTCCGGGCAGGAATGGAAGCCGCACAAGATCCAGGGCTGGACGCCGGACTTCGTGCCGGCCGTGCTCAACAAGAACGTCGCACACGAGATCGTGCCCGTCGACGAAGTCGTCGCGCGCGACACCGCGCGTGCGCTCGCGCAGAAGGAAGGCATCTTCTGCGGCATCTCGTCGGGCGGCACGTTCGCGGCGGCGCTCGATGTCGCGAAAAAGGCGAAGAAGGGCGACGTGATCCTCGCGATGCTGCCCGACACGGGTGAGCGCTACCTCTCGACGTTCCTGTTCGAAGGCATCAACGAAGGTACCGACGAGGAGTAATCGTCGGAGTCAGAGAGCGGCGCACGTACGCAACGCGAGCGCATTGCGCTTCGCGTTCGTCCGACTAATCGCTTGCTGCACGGCGATTCGCAATTCATCGCGGGGTGTTCGCAGCGACGCCCTACTCCCACTGCCGCATCTTGTATCCGCGCCAGATGCCGTAGGCGCTGATCGCGACCCATGCCGTCTCGACGACGAATGCGGACAGGTTGAAGTTGAAGCACAGCGACAGCACGACCGCGGCCGCGCCGATCGCGTTCATGAGCTGATAGATGAGCCCCGTGCCGTGCAGCTTGCCTGCCTGCAGCAGGAAATAGGCGCAGAGCACGATCGCCACGCCCGCGAGTCCGACCCAATCATGCCAGTTCATCGGCCACCTCCAGATTCGCTAGCTCGATCTATCGCTCGATGCGTTTCTGCGCCGCGAACCTTAGGCCGGCTTCTTGCCGAACCAGCCGAACAGGATCATCGCGATGCTGATGCCGCCAACGACACCCGACACCTGGCCGACAGTCTCCATGAGCGCCTTCGGGTCGTTCGACTTCGCCGCCATACCGCTCATGTAGAAGAAGAACAGCACTGCTGCGACGAGCAGGGCGACGCCCGTGTAGATGACCCGCATGTTCCTGCTTTGCATGAATCACTCCTTCTCGGTTGCGCGATCGGGACCGCGCGGGATTTGAAGAGATCGTCCTGCCCGCTATTCGGCTAACAACGCTCTTGTCCGTCTATCCGCGCCGCTGCCGCAACGCCTCGAACAACGTCACGCCGGTCGCGACGGAAACGTTGAGGCTCTCGACATCGCCGCGCATCGGAATCCGCGCGAGGAAGTCGCAGGATTCTGCGGTGAGCCGACGCATGCCCTCGCCCTCGCTGCCCATGACGATGCCGAGCGGCCCCTTGAGATCGAGCGCGTAGAAATCGTCCTTCGCCTCGCCCGCGAGGCCGACGAGCCAGACACCCTTGTCCTTGAGCGCCTTGAGCGTGCGCGCGAGATTGGTCACCGCGAAGAACGCGACGCGATCGGCGGCGCCCGACGACGCGCGGCGCACGGTCGGCGTGATGCCCGCCGCCCTGTCCTTCGGCACGACGACCGCCGTGACGCCCGCGCCCTCGGCGCTGCGCAGGCAGGCGCCCAGATTGTGCGGATCGGTCACGCCGTCGAGGATCAGCAAGAGTGCGTCGCGTTCTGCGCGCTCGACGAGTTCGTAGAGATCGCTTTCGGTGCGTGGCGGCGGCGCCCTGTAGCGAGCGACGGCGCCCTGATGACGCGCGCCGCCGGTCATGCGATCGAGTGCCGCGCGATCGCGCGAATGCGGTTTCAGGCCGAGTTCGCGCGCGCGTTCCGACAGCTCGCGCACGCGCGGATTGTCGCTGTTCGTTTCGAAATACAGCTCGAGGATGTTCTTCGGATCGTGGGTGAGCGCCGCGTCGATCGAGTGGATGCCGAACAGGAGTTCGCCGCTGCTCATCTGCGTCTCTTCCCTTGCGATTGCGTCGTTCTTGCCTGCTTGCGGGCCGTGGTTTCCTGGGCCGCCGCAGCTTCGGCGCCGCGTTCCTGCACGAGGCGAAAGTCGATCTTGCGGTCCTCCATGCTCGCACGCAACACCTGCACGCGCACCTCGTCGCCGAGGCGGAACTCGACGCCGCGGCGCTCGCCGCTGAGCATGTGCCGGACCGGATCGAAGTGATAGTAGTCGTTCGGCAGCTGCGTGATGTGGACGAGGCCACTCACCTGCGACGCCTTGAGCTCGACGAACAGTCCGAACGAGGTCACGCCCGAGACGATGCCGTCGAACTCGCTGCCGACGTGTTTTTCCATCCACGCGCACTTGTAGCGTTCGTCGACGTCGCGCTCGGCTTCGTCGGCGCGGCGTTCGTTGTGCGAACAATGCGTCGCCATCGACGTCATCTCGCTCGCGCTGTAGTTGTAGTCGGACGGCTTGGCGCGCGACAGCGCATAGCGGATCGCGCGATGCACGAGCAGGTCGGGATAGCGCCGGATCGGCGACGTGAAGTGCGCATAGTGATCGAGCGCGAGGCCGAAGTGCCCCGCATCCTGCGGGCTGTAGACCGCGAGCGACTGCGACCGCAGCAGCACCGACTCGATGAGGCTCGCATCGGGCCGCTGACGCACCTTCTTGAGCATCGCCGCGAAATAGCCGGGGCGCACATCGGCGTGCGGCGGCATGCGCAGGCCGAATTCGAGCAGGAATTCCTGCAGGTCTTCGTACTTCGATTGCGGCGGCGGCGCGTGCACGCGATACAGCGCCGGGATCTTCGCCTTGTCGAGGAACTTCGCGGCTTCGACGTTCGCCGCGATCATGCACTCCTCGATCAGCTTGTGCGCATCGTTGCGCGGCTCGGCGCCGAGCTGCTCGACCTCGCCCGATGCGGCGAGGCGGAACTTCACCTCGCGGCTTTCGAAGTCGATGGCGCCGCGACGCGCGCGCGCCTTGGCGAGGATCTGGTAGAGCTGATGCAGCGTCTCGAGCTGCGGCAGGACGTCGGAAAGTTCGGCGCGCGCCTCGGCATTGTTCTCGCCGAGCGCCTGCCAGACACGCGTGTACGTGAGGCGCGCATGCGAGCGCATCACGGCGGAATGGAACTTCGCGCGGCTGACCTCGCCGTCGTAGCCGACGTGCATCTCGCAGACCATGCACAGGCGCTCGACCTTCGGATTGAGCGAGCAGATACCGTTCGACAGCGTCTCGGGCAGCATCGGCACGACGAAACCGGGGAAGTAGACCGAGGTCGAGCGCTTGACCGCTTCGTCGTCGAGCGCCGTGCCCGGCCGCACATAGTGCGACACGTCGGCGATCGCGACGACGAGACGGAAACCGCCCTGCACCGCCTCGGCGTACACGGCATCGTCGAAGTCACGCGCATCCTCGCCGTCGATCGTGACGAGCGGCAGCCTGCGCAGGTCGAGGCGGCCCTCGGTCTCGGCCTTCGTCACCTGCGGTTCGACCCGTTCGGCCTCGCGCAGCGTCTCGGGCGGCCAGTCGTGCGGCAGGCCATGTCCGGCAATCGCCATCTCGACGATGATCGACGGCGTGAGGCGCTCGCCGAGCACGCTGACGACTTCGCCGATCGGTCCGCGCTGCGAGGTCGGCGGCTGCGTGATCTCGGCGACGACGATCTGCCCCGAGCGCGCGCCGCGCTCCTTGCCCGGCGTGATCAGCACGTCCTGATGCAGGCGCCTGTCATCGGGTGCGACGACGACGACGCCGTTCTGGATCACGATGCGGCCGACGAGGCGCTCGGTGCGCCGCTCGAGTACCTCGGCGATCGCGGCCTGCATGCGCCCGCGCCGGTCGACGCCCGTGATGCTCGCGAGCACGCGGTCGCCGTGCAGCACCTTGCGCATTTCCACAGGCGAAATGTAGATGTCGTCGCCGCCCGCGTCCGCGCGCAGGAAGCCGAAGCCCTCCGCGTTGGCGATGATCGTGCCCGGAATCAGGTCGAGCTTCTGCGCGATGCACCAGGCGCCGCGCCGGTTCTGCAGCAGCTGGCCGTCGCGCAGCATCGCGCCGAGGCGCTTGGCGAGCGCTTCGACGTCGCGTTGCGTCGCGAGATGCAGGCCCTCCGCGAGCGTCTCGCTCGACATCGGCTGACCCTGCTCGGACAGGAACGCGAGGATCGCCTCGCGACTCGGAATCGGGTTTTCGTAGCGCTGGGCTTCGCGCTCGTGATGCGGATCGTGGCGCGTGGGCTTGCCTTTGCCCGCGACGCCCGCCGGCACGGGCTTGCCGGTGGCGCGGCCTTGATCGGTGTGCTGCCTCGGCCCGTGGCCCGGCTTGCCTGGGGACTTTGCGCCCGCCTTGCCGCCGAATTTTCCGTCCTGATGGGCCGGCTTACCCTGAGACTTCGAGGCGCCGCGCGATTCGAAGCGCGGCCCCGCGCCGGCCGTTTTCCTGCCCGTTACAGCGTTGGCAACGTCGGGCAACCAGCCCGGCAGCTTCTTTCCCGTACGTTCGCGCGCACCAGCGCCCGAGGATTTCTTTTTCAAGTCTAATTCCATTCAATCGTCCGCCAGATCCCTTTCGGCCGGTTCGGACCCTGCTGCATTATAGGCCGACATTGACAGCACCGTGCCGTGGCGCTATCTTGCGCGGCCCTGCGCCCCCGGCGCAGTTCGCTCCCAAGCCCAGGTGGCGGAATTGGTAGACGCACTAGTTTCAGGTACTAGCGGGTAAAACCGTGGAGGTTCGAGTCCTCTCCTGGGCACCATCGGACGGCCAAGCGCGGTCCCGAGCAACCGAGCAACGTTCTGGATAGACCCCGCCACCGTGCGGGGTTTTGCGTTTTCTGCACCGCGTTGTTGCCGTCACGTGCCTGCGCCGATAGGGCGAGGTGCTCCGGGAACTGGAAGAAAACCAGGGCAAATCACCGGCGCCCCTGACCGACGGAGCTCATCTGCAACGGTCGGACACCGTAATTTTACTGCGCTCACGCCGGTGGAACTTCGGTTAACTGTCCCTGCCCGAGAAAGCACTCTCACCGGCACGCCGGAAGGAATCGGAGGACCACGATGGGCAACGCGCTTCGACGTCTGCTGGCGGCTGGCGTTCTCGCCGCCGTCGCACACTCGGCAGACGCCGTTGAAGGCGGCGTCGGTCGCTCGCTCGTCGGCGCGCAGATCTCGCCGTATGCCGGCATCATTCCGCCCATTCCGCCGGAGCCGGGCTTCAGTTACTCGTTCAACTTCGTCTACCTCGATGGCACCATCGGCGCCGGCAGGCAGACGCCGATCGCCGGCGAAGTCGCGCTGAATCTTCGCGCCACCTTCGACCTGTACGCCGCATCGCTGGTCTACCTCTGGAACACCGGCGCCGGCAGCTGGCATTTCGCCAGCGTCGCCGTGCTGCCGTTCGATCAGGCGAAGGCGACCTGGAAGCCCGGCGACATCGTCGGGTCGACTCCGTGAACAAGCGTTTGCGATCCGGACGAGACGAGAGCCGGCTCGCACCCGCTTTCCGTTCCTGATCGTGCTGCTGGCGCTCAACGTCGTTACCCCGACGGCCAGCGTCCCTTTCGCTGCCGGGACGCAAGCGCCGCGCGCTTCGACCGGCGCGGACGCGGCGCACGAAAAGAGTGCTGCCATGGGCGCCGCGACGACGACGCCGGCGACCGCGGCCGGAAATGCGGCCGGTGGTTCCTCCGCTGCCGCAGCCGATCATGGCCCCACTGCCGTGCCGGTCAGGGGCCACGTCGGCGCCGACGTCTGCGCCGGGTGTCACGCCGCCGAGGCCGCTGCCTGGAAAACCTCGCAGCACAGTCGGGCGATGCAGGTCGCCGACGCGACGACCGTGCTCGGCAATTTCCGCAATGCCACGTTCGCACATGCCGGCACGACTTCGACGTTTTCGACGCGCGCCGGCAAGTATTTCGTGCGCACCGACGGACCGGACGGCAAGCTGCACGACTACGAGATCGCCTACACGTTCGGCCTGGCGCCGCTGCAGCAGTACCTCATCGCGATGCCGGGCGGCCGGCTGCAAGCGCTGTCGATCGCCTGGGACGCGCGGCCGAAGGCGCAGGGCGGACAGCGCTGGTTTCATCTTTATCCGCAGGAGGTCATCAAGGCCGGCGACTCGCTGCACTGGACCGGCATCGATCAGAACTGGAACTTCATGTGCGCGGAATGCCACTCGAGCGACCTGCGCAAGCGTTACGACGCCGCGCACGACCGCTTCGACACGCAGTGGTCCGATATCGCGATTACCTGCGAAGCTTGCCACGGCCCCGGCGCGAAGCACGTCGACTGGGCGCGCGCGAAAAGCGCTGGGCAGCCGGCCGGCAGCGACGACGGCCTCGTGCTGGACCTTGGCGAACGCCGCAACGCCACCTGGGTTCCGGATCCGGCGAGCGGCACCGCGCATCGCAGCATCGAACGCAAGACCGCGAAGGAACTCGAGATGTGCGCGCGCTGTCATGGGCGTGCGAGCCGCATCTCCGATGACTACGCCTACGGTGCGCCGCTACTCGACTCGCATCGTCCAAGCAATCTGGATGCCGACCTGTACTGGAGCGACGGCCAGATGCGCGGCGAGGTCTACAACGTCGGTCCGTTCCTGCAGAGCAAGATGCAGAGCAAGGGCGTCACCTGCTCCGATTGCCATGACCCGCATGCGCAGGCGCTGCGCTTTCCCGGCAACAAGGTCTGCACGCAGTGCCACCAGCCGGCCCACTACGACGTCGCCGCGCACACACACCACGCGGCCGGCAGGCCGGGCGCCGGCTGCGCGGAATGCCACATGCCGACGACGACCTACATGCAGATCGATCCGCGCCACGATCATTCCATACGCATCCCGCGGCCGGACTTGTCGGCGAAGTTCGGCATGCCGAACGCCTGCAACAACTGCCATGCCAAGCAGACGCCGCGATGGGCCGCCGACACGATCGTCCGGTGGGCCGGCAAGACGCCGGTCGGTTTTCAGGATTTCGCCGCGGCGCTGCACGATGGCGAGATCGGCGCACCGGGCGGGCCCTCGGGGCTGGCAAGGCTGGTCGAGGATCCCCGGCAGCCGGCGATCGTGCGCGCGAGCGCGCTCGATCGCCTCGGCCGCTGGCTGACGCCGGCGACGATGGCGAGCGTGACGAACGCGCTCGGCGACCGCGATGCGAGCGTGCGCCTGGCCGCGGCGGGCGCGATCGGCGGCAACGGCGATGCCGCGATACGCGCGCGCTACCTGCCGCCGCTGCTGGACGATCCAGTGCTCAGCGTGCGCATCGAAGCCGCACACGCGCTGGCCGGCACAGGCGAGGCATCCCTGCCCGCCGCCTCGCGCGCGGCGCTGCGAAAGGCGCTCGACGAATTCGTCGCCGTGCAGAACTACAACGCCGATCGTCCGGAAAGCCGGACCAATCTCGGCAACCTGTATGCGGCGCGCGGCGACGCCGAACACGCCGCGGCCGAGTACGGGAAGGCCATCGAGATCGAGCCCACGTTTGTCGCAGCCTACGTCAATCTCGCCGACCTCCGTCGGGCCCTGGGCGACGAAACCGGCGCCGTCGCCGAGCTCGAGCGCGGCATTGCCAAGGTGCCGCGTGCTGCGTCCGCTGCGCTGCATTACGCACTCGGCCTCGCGTACGTCCGTGGCAAACGGCAAGCCGACGCGCTGCACGAGTTGGCCTACTGCGTGAATCTGGAACCAGGCAACGCGCACTACGCGTACGTCCTCGCCGTTGCGTTGGACGATGCCGGGCGCAGGCCTGAGGCGCTCGCCGTCCTGCACGCCGCGCAGAAAAAGCAGCCCTTCGATCGCGAGCTGCTCTACAGCCTCGCCGTCTACGAGGCGGAAGCGAACCACCCGGCCGCAGCCCTCGGTTATGCGACGAATCTGCGCGACCTCGAACCGGAGAACGCGGAATATGCGGAGCTGGCGGCGCGCCTCGGCGCCGCTGCGCACTGACCGCGGCGGGCGCTGATCAACGGGCTTCCGAGCGCGCAGGCCTGCGGCAGGCTCGAAACAGGCCTCGGCAGGTCGCCGAGGCGTTCAAGCGTGCGTGCCAGCGCCGAGTCGAAGCGGCGACCTTGCTTGCGCGCTGCGCGGCCGCGTGCCGCGGCGGCACGCGTGCGCACGCGACGAGGCGTCGGCGACGCCTCGCGCCCACGCGTCCGAGCGGGGGCCGTGTGGTCGGACGAATCCGGCGGGTCCTGCGCGCCGACCCGCTCCGGCGCACTCCGGCGCCCAGACTCGATGCGGGCGTCTTCGGATGCGCGAATCGGCAGGAGTGTGACGGAGGACACGACGTCCTGGCGGCCGCCCCCCGCTCTCGTTCTCGCGCTCGCGAGACCCCGCCACTAGCCCCCCGGCCGTGGGTGGGGTGGCAACCGGCCCGGTGCCGAGAATCCCCTACGCTTCCAGAAGATTCGGCGGCCCTGACGCCCGACGACCAATCCCGAGAATCTCGAGAGACTCATGAGAATAAAAAACAAGACGGCCAGATCACCCAAGGAGCAGTCGCCACGCGCGGCGCGGACGAACATCGCGCGTAGTATTGCGATCGCACTGCTCGCCACGTGCGCGACCGGCAACGCGCTCGCGTTCCAGCTCGACACCTCCAACAACCCTGACCTGAGCGTGCGCCTCGATACGACCGTGCGCCTGAACTACGCCGTCCGCACCGAAGCGCGCGACAGCAAGATCGGCAACGACGTGATCGCGGACGAGGGAGACTACAGCTTCAACAAGGGCGACGCGGTCGCGAAGCGACTCGACCTGCTGACCGAACTCGACATCGTCTACAAGCAGCGCTACGGCATGCGCGTCAGCGCGGCGGGTTGGTACGACGCGGCTTACGACTCGACGAGCCATTCCAATCCGAACCTGCCTTTCCGCAGCATTCCGAGCTACGTCGGCAACGAATACAGCAACTACGTGCAGCGCTTCTACGCCGGCCCGTCAGGCGAAGTGCTCGACGCGTTCGTGTTCGGCACGTTCGACCTCGGCGCCGTGCCGCTGTCGGTCAAGGCCGGCCAGCACTCGATCTACTGGGGCGAGTCGCTGTTCCTCAACGGCAACCTCAACAGCGTCGCCTACGCACAGAATCCGCTCGACCTGCAGAAGGGTTTCGCGACGCCGGGCACCGAGGCCAAGGAACTGTTCCGCCCCCTGAACCAGGTGTCGGGGTCGGCGCAGCTGACCGACACGCTGTCGCTGGCGGGTCAGTATCTGCTCGACTGGCATGCCGACCGTTACCCGGAGGGCGGCACGTATCTCGGTCCGGTCGACTTCGCATTCAACGGGCCGGAGCGCCAGTACGTGTCGGCCGCGCTCGGCTTCGCGCAGCACGGTCCGCCGTCGAACGCGCCCGATCATGGCGACTGGGGTCTGGCGTCGCGCTGGAGCCCGTCCTGGCTCGACGGCACGCTCGGCTTCTACTACCGCAACTTCTCCGACAAGCTGCCGCAGACCTTCATCACGAAGGTGGGCGCCAACAGCACCTCGCAGTACAACCTGATCTACGCCGACAACATCGAGCTGTGGGGCGTCAGCCTCGCGAAGAACATCGCCGGCATCAGCTTCGGCGCCGAAGCTTCGTATCGTCACAACACCCCGCTCAACAGCCAGGTGCTCGGCATCGCGCCGGGACTGCCGGAACCCGGCGACACCAAGGGCCCGCGCGGCGACACCTATCACGCGCTCGTCAACGCGCTCGGGGTGATTCCGCAGAACCCGCTGTTCGACACGGCGAGCTGGTCGGCGGAACTGACCTGGGCGACGTGGTCGAAGGTGATCAGCGGCCAGAACCTGTTCTTCGCCGAAGGCTTCGCCGCGTGCAAGGGCAAGGATGTCGGCGACGGCTGCACGACGAAGAACTATACGGGCCTCAGCCTCGCGTTCTCGCCGACCTGGTTCCACGTGTTCCCGGGCGTCGACCTCTCGGCGCCGCTGACCTACTCGCGCGGCCTCAGCGGCAACGCGCCGACGGTCTTCGGCGGCAATCAGGACAACGGCAACTACAGTCTCGGCATCGGCGCCGACGTGCAGCAGAAATATCGCTTCGACCTGAAGTACATCGAGTACTTCGGCAAGTACAAGGACAACGGCACCGCCGTCACCTCGCAGAACGGATTCACCACGCTGCTGAGCGATCGCGGTTTCGTCAGCCTGACCTTCAAGACCACTTTCTAAAGGAACAACGATGCGCACTCTTCACAAGCGACTCGCCTGCCTGATCGCGTTGCCGCTGGCTGCCAGCGTGCACGCGGGGGTCAGCGCGGACGAAGCCAAGGCCCTCGGTACCAAGCTCACGCCTATCGGCGGAGAGATGGCTGGCAATGCCGACGGAACGATTCCTGCGTTTACTGGGGGGCTGACCACGCCGCCGGCGGATTTCAAAGCCGGCGGCGGGATCAGACCCGACCCGTTCGCGGGCGAGAAACCGCGCGTCGTGATCGACGCGAAGAACATGAGCAAATACGAAGGACAGCTGACCGAGGGCGCGAAAGCGCTGCTGACGAAGTATCCGACGTTCCATCTCGACGTCTACCCGACGCATCGCACGGTCGCGTTCCCGCAGTTCGTCACCGACAACACGCGCAAGGCAGCGACCACGGCGAAGACCAGCAATGACGGCCGCTCGTTCGAAGGCGCGCATGCGGGCTTCCCGTTCCCGATGCCGAAGGACGGCTACGAGGCAATGTGGAACCATCTGGTCCGCTACAACGGTGTGGCCTACGATGCCAAGTACCGCAACCTCACGGTCGACTCGAGCGGCCACGCGTCGCTGACGACGGAAGGCAACAGCGTGCAGGAGTATCCGTACTGGGATACGGCTCAGGCCGACTCCGAAACGTACTGGCGCATCAAGCTGAGCTACACCGGCCCGGCGCGCCGTGCCGGCGAAGCACTGCAGCTGTTCGATCCGCTCGATCTCGGCACGAAAGATCGCCGCGCGTGGATCTACCTGCCTGGCCAGCGCCGCGTGAAGGTCGCGCCGGACCTCGCGTTCGACACGCCGAACCCCGGTACCGCCGGCAGCACGACGTTCGACGACACCTTCATCTTCAACGGTTCGATGGACCGCTTCGACTTCAAGCTGGTCGGCAAGAAGGAAATGCTCGTCCCGTACAACGACTATCGCGCGGTTTACCAGTCGAAGCAGGACGAACTGCTGACGCCGAACCACCTGAATCCGGATCTCGTGCGCTGGGAGCTGCATCGCGTGTGGGTCGTGGAGGCCACGTTGCGCGCAGGCAAGCGTCACGTCTACAGCAAGCGCACGTTCTACCTCGACGAGGATTCGTGGGCAGCGCTCGCCTCCGACGAGTACGACGGTCGCGGCCAGCTGTACCGTGCGGGCTTCGCCTATATGGCGCCGAGCTACGACGTGCCCGCGCCGTACACGGACATGTTCGGCCACTACGATCTCATCGCGCGCATCTACTCGCTGACGGGCTACACCGCCGAGACCGGCGGCATGCATCAGGGCAAACCGCGCAGCGAGCGCGAGTGGTCGCCGGACGCTCTCGCCGGCAGCGGCATCCGCTGACATTGGCACGCGAGTAGACTTGCGGTCATGTTCGCCAGGCTCGCTCTCGCGTTCATAGCGGTCACCCAAACGGTGACCGCTACTGCTGCGGACAAGGCCGCTCTCGACGTTCTCGATGTGCCCGCGGCGCGCAGTGCGCTCGCACCGCGCTTCCTGATCAATGGACTGGCCCGCGCCGGCGATCGCCTCGTCGCCGTCGGCCAGCGCGGTCACGTGCTCTACTCCGATGACGCCGGCGTCCAATGGCAACAGGCCGAGGTGCCGGTCAGCTCGGATCTCGTCGCCGTGAGCTTTCCGTCAGCGTCATCAGGCTGGGCCGTCGGTCACGACGGCGTGATCCTGCATACGAACAACGCCGGCGCGACCTGGTCGCTCCAGCTAGACGGGCGTCGCATCGGCGCCTTGTTGCTCAAGCAATACCCCGAAGACGCCGCTACGAAGGACGAACGCGCCAGCGCATTGCACGTGCAGGCGCAGCACTTCGCAGAGCAGGGCGCCGAGAATTCCTTCCTGGACGTCTGCTTCACTGACGAGCGCGAAGGCTACGCGGTCGGTGCCTTCGGCCTGATCCTGCACACGGTCGACGCAGGCGCGACCTGGCAGCCGTGGCTGCATGCGACCGACAATCCCGGCGGACTACATCTGTATGCGATCCGCAACGTCGGCGCGGACGTGTACATCGTCGGCGAGCAGGGCCTCGCGCTGCGCCTCGACCGCGAGGGCGGCCGCTTCGAGAAGCTGGATCTGCCCTACAAGGGAACCCTGTTTGGCGTGATCGGCGACGCGCACGGCGTCGTCGCGTTCGGCCTGCGCGGCACCGTGCTGCGCAGCGCCGATCGCGGCGCCTCGTGGCAGACGATCGCGACCGGCCTGCAGGTGGGCATGACCGGTGGAACGGTCGATGCCGATGGTCGCTTCGTCATCGTCAGCCAGGCAGGACACGTGCTCACGAGTCGTGACGCCGGCGCCAGCTTCGCGCTACAGGCGACGCCGCAACCGCTGCCGGCCGCCGCCGTCGTCGCGGCAAACGGTGGTGCGCTGGTCGTCGCGGGTCCACGCGGCGTGCGCGCCCTGCCGCCGTCATCCTGAGGAACCGCAATGCATTCCGCGGACATCGGCGCCGAGCACCCCGTGCTCGAGCACTTCGATCCCCACTCTGGCTCTCGACTGGAGCGGCTGGTGTTCAACAACCGGCGCACGGTGATGATCGTGTGCCTCGTGCTCACGGTGCTGTTCGCGACGCTCGCGGCGCTCAAGCTCACGTTGAACGCGAGCTTCGAGAAGATGATTCCGCGTGGCCATCCGTACATCCAGAACTATCTGAAGAACGAGGCCGACTTGCGCGGCCTCGGCAACGCGTTGCGCGTCGTCGTCGAGAGCAAGCAGGGAGACATCTACGCGCCCGCCTATCTCGAAACGTTGCGCAAGATCAACGACGAGCTCGTGCTCACGCCGGGCGTCGATCGCGCGTGGGTGAAATCGCTATGGACGCCCGCGGTGCGCTGGACCGAGGTCACCGAGGAGGGATTCCGCGGCGGACCGGTGATGCCAGACAACTACGACGGCTCGGCCAAGTCGATCGAACAGCTGCGCGGCAATATCGCGCGCTCGGGCATCGTCGGCAGCCTCGTCGGCAATGATTTTCGTTCCAGCATGCTCGTCGTGCCGCTGCTCGACAAGGATCCGACGAGCGGCAAGCGCCTCGACTATCGCGTGATGTCGCAGCACATCGAAGCGATTCGCGCCCGCTTCGAGAGCGACCCGCAAGCGTCGGTGCGCGTGCACGTGATCGGCTTCGCCAAGCTCGTCGGCGACCTGATCGACGGACTCGTGCAGGTAGCGATGTACTTCCTGCTCGCCGCGCTGATTGCCGCGCTGATCATCTTCGCCTACACGCGCTGCGTGCGCAGCACCGCGCTCGTGATCGCATGCTCGCTCGTTGCCGTCGTATGGCAGCTCGGCATCGTCGCCGCGCTCGGTTTCGAACTCGATCCGTATTCGATCCTCGTTCCGTTCCTCGTGTTCGCGATCGGCGTGTCGCACGGGGCCCAGAAGATGAACGGCATCATGCAGGACATCGGCCGCGGCGCGCACCGCCTCGTCGCCGCGCGTTTCACTTTCCGCCGCCTGTTCCTCGCGGGCCTTACCGCGTTGCTCGCCGACGCGGTCGGCTTTGCGGTGCTGATGGTCATCGACATTCCCGTGATCAAGGATCTCGCGCTCACCGCGAGCATCGGCGTGGCGGTGCTGATCTTCACGAACCTGATCCTGCTGCCGGTGCTGCTGTCGCACGTCGGCGTCAGCGCGAACGCCGCGCGCCGCAGCCTGCGCGCCGAAGGCGCCGCGCCCGCGCAGGGTGTGGATCGCCTGTGGCCCTGGCTCGAGCGTTTCGTCGCGCGTCCGCGCGCGCTCGGCGTGCTCGTGCTGGCCACGATGCTGACCGTCGGCGGGCTCGTCGTCGGCCATCACCTCGAGATCGGCGACCGCGACCCGGGCGCGCCTGAGTTGCGACCGAACTCGCGCTACAACCTCGACAACGCCTACATCACGGCGAGCTACTCGCTGTCGAGCGACCAGTTCGCCGTGATCGTCCGCACGCAAACCGAGGGCTGCCTGAAGTACGACACGCTGATCGAGGCCGATCGTCTTGCGTGGATGCTGCAGCAGGTCCCGGGCGTGCAGATGACCGTTTCTCTCGCCAACGCGGTGCGCCAGATTACTGCGGGGACCTACGAAGGCAGCCCCAAGTGGCTGACGATCGCGCGCAACCAGGACGTGCTCAACTACGGCGCGCAGCAGGCGAGCGTGAACAATCCGGACCTCTTCAACACCGACTGTTCGGTGATGCCGGTCATCGCCTACCTGTCGGACCATCGCGCCGCGACGCTCGATCGCGTCGTCGCGGTCGCGGACCAGTTCGCGCGCGAACATTCGACCGAGGATCGCCACTTCATGCTCGCCGCGGGCAGCGCCGGCATCGAGGCGGCCACGAATATCGTCGTGAAGAAAGCTTGGATGCAGATGCTGTTGCTCGTCTACGCGGCGGTCGCCGTGTTGTGCCTGATCACGTTCCGCAGCTGGCGCGCGACGCTCGTCGCCGTGGCGCCGCTCGTCGTCACGTCGATCCTGTGCGAGGCGTTGATGGTCTGGCTCGGCATCGGCGTCAAGGTGGCGACGCTGCCCGTCGTCGCACTCGGCGTCGGCATCGGCGTCGACTACGCGCTGTACCTGCTCTCGGTGCAGCTCGCGCAGCAGCGCGCCGGCCTGTCGCTAGCCGAGGCCTACGGGCGCACGTTGCGCTTCACGGGCAAGGTCGTCGTGCTCGTCGGCGTCACGCTCGCCGCGGGCGTGGTGACGTGGGCGCTGTCGCCGATCAAGTTCCAGGCCGATATGGGGATCCTGCTCGCCTTCATGTTCCTCTGGAACATGGTCGGCGCGGTCGTCTTGATCCCGGCGCTATCGCACTTCTTGCTGCGCTCGAGTGAGCCGTCTCCCGATCCGAGCGCCAGTGCGGACGCGGCAATGGCCGGCGTCGACGGCTGAACAGGCGCCGCGCCTGCGAATTCCCTGCTCCGACGTCACTTACCTGACGGGAGTTCTTGGCTGGTGCTTCTTCCATGCCTGGCGGCTGTTCGCCGCTATCTGATCTTCCTGCCTGCCGACCACCTGACGGAGCCGCATGAGCGATAGCGCGCGAAAGCGGTCCCTGCCCGCATTCTTTTCGGCTCGTGCGGGTGCGTACCCCTCATCGCTGTTCGCTGTATTCGTGTGGCCGCAGCGTCACACCTCGCCCGAGAGCAGACTGATTCTTCCTAACACTGCGAGCGCTCTCATCTTCACCGCTGCAGTGACGTCGCCCGCGCGGTGGATCACATCGTGAGTGGAGATATTGCTGTCGTGTGTACCGCGCGCAGCGCTCGCGAAGCCGGTCAGTTGTCGGAGAATGCGGAGGTCGGCTCAACGGAGCCAGTGCATGAGACCGAGGACCAGCGAGGCGAGGAATACGGTTTCGAGGATCATGAGCACGACCGGCTTGATGCCGACCGTGACGAGTTCACGCAGCTGCGTCTTCATGCCGATCGCCGCCATCGCAGTCAAGAGGCACCAGCGCGATGCATCATTGCCCGCTTCCTGCACATCGATCGGTATCCAGCCGGTGCTGTTGACGAGCACAAGCAGCGCGAATGCGAGCGCGAATCCCGGCAGGATCGGCGGCCGCGGGCCGTCAACCACCTCGCCCTGCCCCGCGCGCCGCGATACGAGCACGGCGAACACGATCACCGGCAACAGCATCGCCACGCGCATGAGCTTGACGAGCGTCGCCGCGTCGCCGGTCTCGCGCGAGATGCCGTAACCCGCGCCGACCACTTGCGCGACGTCGTGGATCGTGCCGCCGAGGAAAATGCCGGCTTGCACCGCATCGAGACCCAGCGCGTGCACGATCATCGGATACGCGATCATCGCCGTCGTCGACAGCGCGCTGACGCCGATCACCGTGAACAACGTGGCGCGTTCCTTCAGCGGATGGCCCGGCAGCGCCGCGGCCAGCGCGAGCGCGGCGGACGCGCCGCAGATCGCGGTCGCGCCGCCGGTCAACAGGCCGAACAGGCCGCGGAAGCCGAACAGACGTGCGACCACCATCGACACCGCGATCGTCAGCGTCACCGAGACGACGACGAGCAGCAGCGGCTGCCAGCCCATCGCGACGACCTGGAAAACCGTGATGCGCAGGCCGAGCAAGGCGACGCCGATGCGCAGCACCTGGCGTCCGGCGAAGCCGATGCCGGACGGGCAGCGTCCCTCGCTGCCGAGAAAATTCATCGCCATGCCGAGCAGCAGCCCGAACAGCATCGGCGGCGCCTTGTAGTGCTGCGACAGGAAAGCGGCGGCCGCGGCGACGACGACACTCGCGAGCAGGCCAGGCAGAAGGTCGCGCAGGCGCTCGCGCGCGGCACGAAGTCGGATCGCTGACATGGGTTTTCCTCGCTGTGAATCTCAGACCGACGGGAGTTCGTGGTCCTTGTAGAGCTCGCGCAAGACGTTCTTCTGCACCTTGCCGGTCGCGCCGAGCGGGATGCTGTCGACGAACACGACGTCGTCGGGAACCCACCACTTCGGCACCTTGCCTTCGTAGTGGCGCAGCAGCTGCTCGCGCGTGACGTCCGCGCCCGGCGCCTTGACGACGACGAGCAGCGGCCGCTCGTCCCACTTCGGGTGGCGTGCGCCGATGCAGGCGGCCATCGAGATGGCCGGGTGCGCGAGCGCGATGCCTTCGAGTTCGATCGAGCCGATCCACTCGCCGCCCGACTTGATCAGGTCCTTGCTGCGATCGGTGATCTGCATGAAGCCATCGGCATCGATCGTCGCGACGTCCCCGGTCGGAAACCATCCGTCCAGCAGCGGGCCGGCGCCGGGCGACTTGAAGTAGTCCGAAACGATCCACGGTCCGCGCACGAGCAATTCGCCGGAAGCCTTGCCGTCCTGCGGCAGTTCGCCGCCGTCCTGGTCGACGATCTTCATGTCGACGCCAAATACAGCTCGCCCCTGCTTGGCCTGTACGGCGACGCGCTGCTCGATTGGGAGTGCAAGCTGCGCGGGCTTGAGCGAACAGACGGTGCCGAGCGGGCTCGTCTCGGTCATGCCCCACGCATGCAGCACCTGCACGTCGTAGCGCTCCTGGAACGCCTGCATCATCGCCGGCGGACAGGCGGAGCCGCCGATCACGGTGCGTCGCAGCGTACGGAAGCCGAGACCGTTCGCCTCGACGTGGGCGAGCAGCCCCTTCCACACGGTCGGCACGCCGGCCGAAAACGTCACCGATTCGTCTTCGAACAATTCATGCAGCGACCTGCCGTCGAGCCACGGCCCGGGGAACACGAGCTTGGCGCCGACCATCAACGCGACGTATGGCAAGCCCCAGGCGTTCACATGGAACATCGGTACCACGGGCAGGATCGTGTCGCGTGCGGAACACGCGAACGCGTCGGGCAGCGCCGCAGCCCACGCATGCAACAGTGTCGAGCGGTGGCTGTACAGCACGCCCTTCGGATTGCCCGTGGTGCCGGAGGTGTAGCACAGGGTGGCCGCCGTGTTTTCGTCGAACGTCGGCCAGTCGAACTGCGCCGACTGCCACCCGATGAGGTCTTCGTAGCACAGCAGGCCCGGGATCGTCGTCGAAGCGGGCATGTACTTGCGATCGGTCATCGCGACGAAGTGCCGCACCGTGCCGACGCGCTGCGCGATTGCCTCGACCAGCGGCAGGAAGGTGAGGTCGAAGAACAGCACGCGGTCTTCCGCATGGTCGACGATGCCGACGACCTGGTCGGGGTGCAGGCGCGGATTCAGCGTGTGCAGCACGCGGCCGGAACCGGCGGCGCCGTAGTAGAGCTCCATGTGCCGGTAGCCGTTCCAGGCGAGCGTCGCGACGCGATCGCCGTGCCGGAGCCCGAGCGCCGTGAGCGCGTTGGCGAGTTGCCGCGCGCGCGCGCCGAGCTCTCGAAAACTGTAACGGTGCACGTCGCCTTCGACGCGACGCGAGACGACCTCTTGCGCGCCGTGGTGCCGCTCCGCGTGGCGCAGCAGCGTCGAGACGAGCAGAGGCTGTTGCTGCATGCCGCCGATCATCGCAGTCCCTCGGCTGCGGCCTCGCCCGCTTCGACACGCACTTCGCCGAAGCGCTGCATGTCGCCCTCGTAGCTGCGCGCGGCGACGGCGAACAGCAGTCCGGAGGCGAGGCCGAACGAGGCGATCACGGTCAGTGCCGACTCGAGACCGAATGCGTCGGACAATGCGCCCGCGAGGAACGGTCCGATGGCCAGGCCGAACAGGTTCTGAAACACCGACAACACGGCGGCGCCAGTCGCGCGCACGCCCGGGTGCGCGACGTCGATCACGACGGCGGAAGCCGGCCCCACGCTGCAGGTCATGAAGAATCCGCCGAGCGCGATCAGCGCGAACTGCGTCTGCGGCGCCAGCGCGAAGCCCGCCACGTGCGCACCGAACGTAGGCAGCAGCACGAGCGTCGTCGCGAAGCACAGCACCGTGACCGCATGCAGCTTGAGGCGCGCGCGGACGGCGCCGCAACGGTCGACGACCGCACCCCAGACGACGGTGCCGGCCGCGCCGCACAGCACGACGAGCGCGGCCTTGATCGCCGCCTGGTCGGGGGCGATGCCATGGACGCGGTTGAGATAGCTCGGCAGCCACGACCCCACCGCCGAGACGACGATGAGCTGCACGGCCGCGCCGAGACATACCCACAGCAGGGTGCGCGTGCGCGTCAGCACGCCGATGATGTGCCTGAGCGCGTTGCCCGGCGATTGCGTCGCGCGCTCGAGCCGCGGCACGAGCTCGACCGTGCGGTAGTCACGCACGAGGAGATAGAGCAGCGCCAGGAGCAGGCCGGGGACGCCGACCACGCCGAACGCGGCCTTCCAGCCCCAGCGCGCGGTGATCACGCCGCCCAGCAAGACGCCGAGCACGGAGCCGACCGACGCCGCGGCGAAGAATGCCGACAGCATCAGCGAGCGAAGCCGCACGGGAAACACGCTCGCGATGAGCGCTGCACCCGCCGAGCCGTAGCCCGCTTCGCCGAGACCGACCATCGCGCGCGCCGCGAACAGCATTCCGTAGCCGCGAGCGAACATGCACGAGATCGTCGCGAGGCTCCACACCGCCGCCATCGCGACGATGCTTTTGACGCGACTCACGCGATCGGCAAGCAGTGCCACCGGCAGCGCGCCGAGCGCGACGGTGATCGATACCACGGACACGAGCAAGCCGAGCTGCTTGTCCGAAAGCGCCCATTCGGCCTTGAGATATGGAAACAGCGAGACGATTACCTGGCGATCGATGTAATCGAACAGCATGAGGCCGATCGTCATCGCAAACGCGAACCACGCTGCCGCGCGGCCCGTGATGTATTCGTCGCGCGCGCCGGCTTGCGCGTTGAGCGTATCGAAGTTCATCGCATGCTGCTCCGAGAGAGACGCGCGATCATGGGACCAGCACCGTCGCGCCGACCGTCTGCCGCGACTCGAGCGCGCGATGCGCGTCGGCCGCGTCGGCGAGCGCGAACATCTGCCGCGGTTCGCTGCTGATCTTGCCGGCGAGAACGAGGTCAAAGAGCTCGGCGGCCATCTCGAGCATCTTCGCGCGCGGCGTCGCGTAATGGATCATCGCGGGCCGCGTCACCCAGAGCGAGCCCTTGACCGCGAGCATCGTCGTGTCGATGACCACCGGACCCGACGTCGTGCCGTTGCTGACGAGCGTGCCGCGCGGCTGCAGGCTGTTGAGCGAAGCGTCGAGCGTGTCCTTGCCTACCGAGTCGTACACGACAGGCACGCCCTTGCCGCCCGTGATCTCGCGCACGCGTTCGGCGATGTTCTCGCGCGTCGTCACGATCGTGTGCGTGCAGCCGTTCTCGCGCGCGATCGCGGCCTTCTCGTCGGAGCTGACCGTGCCGATCATCATCACGCCGAGCGCGCGCGCCCACTGGCACGCGATCAGGCCGACGCCGCCGGCCGCGGCGTGATACAGGATCGTCTCGCCGCCCGACAGCGGATAGACCTGGCGGAACAGGTATTGCGCGGTCATGCCTTTCATCATGATCGTCGCGGCCGTGCGGTCCGCGATGCCCGCGGGCAACGGGATCAGCACGTCGGCAGGCATCACGCGGACATCCGCATACGCGCCTTGCGGCCCGAGCAGGTAACCGACGCGATCGCCGACGCGAATATCGGTGACGTCGGGGCCCACGGCTTCGACGACGCCGACCGCGTCCGAACCGAGTCCGTTCGGCAATGGCAGCGGATAGCGGCCCGTGCGGAAATAGACGTCGATGAAGTTGACCGCGATGCAGCTGTGGCGGACCCGCGCCTGGCCCGGACCGGGGTCGCCGACCTCGACCGTCTGCAGCGCGAGCACTTCGGGTCCGCCGGTGCGGTCGAATCGAATGGCCTTGGACATGGTATTTCTCTTCTCGAATAAAAAAGGCACGCGCAAACCGCGCGCGCCGGGGATCAACTGATGAGCGGATTGCGCGTCGAGGCACGCCGGTCGAACACGTGCACGCTCGACGAATGCGGGTCTGCCAGTTCGGCGATGCAGATTTCTGCACGCGGCCAGGCGCCGAAGCCTGACGCGGGATTGAGGTGCCCGACCTCGCCGAGGTCGTCGAAGCGGCTACCCCACGCGTGCGCGAACTCTCTCACGCGCTCGATACGCGCGAGCGGATCGTTGCGGCTCGCGGCGACGATGCTCGGAAACGGCAGCGGCAGGCGCGGAACCGGCAGCCAGCCGCCGGCCTGCAACGCAGCGAGCGTCGGATAGCCATCCGGCAGCGGCTCTTCGAAATCCGGCGGCGTGGCCAGCAACGCCCCCCGGATCGGCCGCTCGTGCGTGCGCGCCCAGTGCAGCAGCATGATCACGCCGGCACTGTGCGCGACCACGATCGGCGGCTCGGGAATATCCGCGAGCGCGCTGTCGATCGCCGCGACGCGCCGCGCACAGTCGAGGTCGTCGCGGCCCATCGGCGGCACGCTGCGCGCGGGCCATTCGCGCGCCAGCAGTTCGCGCTCGAGCAGCGTCTGCCAGTGCGCCTCGACGTGGTCGCGTAGGCCGGGGACGATGAGGACGGTGGGCCGGCTCATGCTCAGGCGGCGGCCTTGCGCAGGTAGCCCTGCTGCCGGCCCGTCGGGTTGGGCGCATAACCGTTCGCCGCCAGCGTCTCTTCGACGCTGTCGTAGAACACGCCGATCTTGCAGATCGCGCGCGCTTCCCTGCCGGTCGCGATCTCGCGGCCGAACTCGCGCGAGATGCGCACGAGCTGCTCGACCTGCTGCACCGTCGTGATCTTCGCGGTGCGCGTCTGGTTCCACAGGTTGTCTTCGATGCCGCAGCGCACGTGCAGGCCCATCGCGATGCCCATCATGTTGATCGGCAGCGTGTTGAGCATGCTGCTCTCGACCGTGAGCATCGAACCATCGGGAATCGCGCGCAGGAAATTCGCCAGGTTGTAGATGTTCGGCGCGTCCATGCCGCCGCCGATCGCCACCCAGTTCATCACGAGCGGGCCCATGTAGACGCCGCGGCGGATCATGCGCTCGACGGTCTCGTAGCTGTTGATGTTGTAGAACTGGAACGCGCTCTGGATGCCGGCCTTCGTCAGGCGGCGCACGTGTTCCTCGAAGAAGTTCGGCGTCGACGGCACGATCATGTTCGAGTAGGCGCGGAAGTTTTCGGGTTCCGCGAGCGACGTGCCGGCAACGTCTTTCACGTCCATCTGCTCGAGGACGTTCATCTGCGACGTATTGACGGTCACCGTCACCTGGTCGGGCTTCGGCTCGAGCTCGGCGAGCATGTGGCGCGTGTCGTCGGACAGCCACTTCGCCGCCGCGCCTTCGGTCTCGGGTGCGAACGAAATCGAGCCGCCGACCTGGATGATCATTTCGGGCACGGCCTTGCGCACGCCGGCGATCAGCTCGTTGAACATCGACAGGCGCTTGCTGCCCTTGCCGTCGAGTTCGCGCACATGCAGGTGCAGCACCGTGGCGCCGGCGTTGTAGCAATCGACCGCCTTCTGGATCTGCGCCTCCATCGTCACCGGAATGTCTTCCGGGAAGTCGGACGGAATCCACTCGGGACCATACGGCGCGGCGGTGATGACGAGCTTTTCCTGGTTCTCGGGAAACAGGGATCCATCGAGAAAGTTCATGACGTGTCCTTGCAAAACTTGGGGGGCTGGGGTTGAACGAAATGCCGGGGTCAGAAAGGCAGGTCGCCGACGATGCCGGCGCGCTCCATCTTGCGATGGCAGGGCGGGTAGTCCATGACGGCGTAGTGCTGCGTCGAACGGTTGTCCCAGAACGCCACGCTGTTCGGGCGCCAGCGGAAGCGCACCTGAAACTCGGGGATCTGCGCCTGGCTGATCAGGTAGGCGAGCAGCTGCGAGGCGCCCGGCGCATAGTCCTGACCGAAACGTACGTTCGCCGCCGTGTGGAAGTTGCTGAAATGCGTCGCGAACGCGTTGACGAACAGCACCTTCTCGCCGGTCTCCGGATGCGTGCGTACGACGGGATGCTCCGCGTCGGGGAACTGCGCCTTCAGCGCGAGGCGCTTTTCGATCGGCATCGCCGCACCGAACGTCGCCTCGATGCTGTGGCGCGCGCGCAGGCCGGCGATCTGCTCCTTGACGTGCGCGGGCAGCCGCGCGTACGCCTCGACCATGTTGACCCACATCGTGTCGCCGCCGACCGGCGGACACTCCACGCAGCGCAGCACGCAGCCGAACGGCGGTTTCTCACGCCAGGTCGCGTCGGTGTGCCAGGCGTTTTCGTAGCGATCGCCCGGGTGTTCGGGTGACTTGTAGATGCGCACGAGCCCCGGATGATCGGGGTCGCTGCCCGCGACCGGATGGTCCTCGAGTGCGCCGTACTGCGAGGCGAAGGCGACGTGCTCGGCGCGCGTGATGTCCTGATCGCGGAAGAACAGCACGCGGTGCTGGAGCAGCAGCGAGCGGATCTCCGCCACGAGATCGGGGCTGCGCGACGCGACGCCGAGATTCACGTTCGACAGCTCGGCACCGATCGTGCAGGTCAAGGGCTCGACCTTGATGGACTTGAGCGAGCCCGCGGCCACGACGGCGGGGGCACCGGTCACGGAAGACGCGTCGCTCGGGGTTGTCATGGTCGGTTCCTCGGGTTCAATACCGCGCCAGTCTAGGCCTCGGCACCCTATATCCACCCCCCTTTTCGGAGGGGGAGCCCCTCAAATGCCGGTTTCGAGCAGTCCCAGCAGCTGCGCGCGGCGGACGACCTGCTTGCGGCTGCTCGCGCCGAGCTTGCCGAACACGTTCTTCAGGTGCCATTTGATCGTCTCCTCGCCGATCTGCATCGCCATCGCGATCTCCTTGTTGGAGAGGTTGCGTGCGAGCAGCTCGAGCACCCGGCGCTCCTTCGGCGTCAGCGCCATACTCGGGTTCATCCGCGGCGCGACCGTTTCGCGCGGCGCAACCGCGCGCGCCGGTTGTGGGCGGGTGTCGCCGATCTGGCCTTCGGCCGGGACAGCTTTCGCGGCGACGCGCGCGGCCCATTCGCCGAGCAGCGGGTGTGCCTCCGCGAAGGGCCGGGCGAGGCCCAGGGCCGCGGCGAGGTCCATCGCTTCGCGCAACAGCGGTTCCGCGTTGTGGCCGTCGCGGTCCAGCGCAAACGCGCGCAGACCCATCACTTCGATCTGCACCCGGCCCAGGCCCATGACCTCTACGAGTTCTCTCGCGCGCGCCAGCGGCTCGAGCGCGCCCGACCAGTCCTGCGCAGCGATCGCCGCGTAGGCGCGGGCCATCTGCCGCAGCAACTCGACGTTGCGCCGCCAGAGCCGACCCTGCGGCACGCCGGGACGCGCGCAGATGGCATCGATGCGCTCGCACAGGGAACGGCAGGTCTCCGCGCGGAAGCGACGCGCGTGCATGCGCACCTGTTCGGCGAGGCTGGCTATGGCGAGCCGCGGCAGGTTGCGCGCTTCACCCGCCGCGCGCAGCCCCTCGAGCAGACCGAGCGCGCGATCCTCGGCGCCTTCGGCAGCGGCAATACGGGCCGCCGTGCGATAGCCGAGATACACGGCATCGGGCAAGCCTGAGCGTTCAAGGACGTCGAGGCGGTTCGCGAGCAGCGCGATCGCGTCCTGCGGGCGGTCCTGCTCCCAGACCGCTCCGGCCAGCACCGTGGCGAGCATGCACACGAGCGGATCGCGCCGGCCGAGATCGCCTTCGGCCGCCGCGAGCGCGGGCCGCAGAAGGCTCTCGGTCAACCGCACCTGGCCTTCCCACAGGTAACTGAGCGCCGTGACGAAATCGCCCCAGCGCGAGAGATGCACGAAGCCGCCGCCGAAATCGCCACGTGGCGCCTGTTGCTGGAATCGCCGTGCACCCGCCGGATCGCCCTCAAACAGCGCGCGGAATGCGCGTCGGTTCGCGTGCACGTGCAGCAGCAGCGCATCGGTCAGGGGCGGCGACTCCGCCCAGGGATCGTGCAACTCGGCGAAGCGGTCGGGGTCGTCGGCGAGCCCCGCCCCGCCGCTCAGGATCAGCGCGCACTCGCAACGCAAGGAAGCGTCGTCTCCGGCATGCGCCAGGATTCGGTCTACGAGTTCCTCGGCCCGCTTGTGTCGGCCGCTCACGCCGAGCGCCCAGGCTGCCGCGAGCAGCAGACGCGGACGCCGATCGAGCTCGTCAGCGGGCAGCTGCTCGAGCCAGCTCAGCACCCTCGTCACGTGGCCGTGACGCATCATGCCCTCGTAGAGCCCGCGCTCGGCGAGGTCGTAGGCGACGTCGCGCTGGCCGGCAGCGAGCGCGTGACGCGCGGCCTCGTCGAGCAGTCCGCGGCGAGCGAGCCACTCGGACGCGCGTGCGTGCAGGCCGATGCGTTCTTCAGCGTCGGACGCCGATGAACGCGCGCGCAGCACGTCGCGCGCGAGTCTGTGCATGCGCAGCCAGTCGCTATCCTCGCTCGCTGCGAGGATCGGCGTTTCGCGCGCGAGCCGCGCGAGACGATCAGCGGCATCGTTCGATCCCGTGAGCGCATCACAAAGATCGGGATGCAGGTTGTCGAGAATCGCGATGCGCGCGAGGAAGGCCGCATCGTCGGCGCGCAGGTTCGCCACGAGCAGGTCGAAGAATCGGTCGTGGAGCTCGCCCACGCCCGCCGCCATCGCGTTGATCAGCGCGGCCGGATCGGCGCCACGCGCAACGGCGGACAACGTTAGCTGGAGGCCGAGCGGCCAGCCTTCGGTCTTCTCGTGCAGGCGCGCGGCGATGTCCGCGTCAACGCGCTGGCCGACGCGCTGGCGCGTGAGCGCGAGCGTCTCTTCGAGCGTGAAGCGCAACATCTCGGCGCCGACCACCGCGCACTGGCCGTAGGCGATGAGGTCGGCGACGCCGAGATCGCACTCCGAGCGCGACGCCACGACGATGCGCAGGTTCGGCGGCGCGTTGTGCATCACATAGGTCAGCGTCTCGCGCGAGGCACTCGGCAGCCGATCGGCGTCCTCGACGATGAGGACGATGTCCATCGCCGACAGCGCCACCTCGGCGAGCCACGCGGTGATGCCTTCGAGCGCGGGCGCAGGCGCGCCCTCGAGTGTCGTGTGTCCGAATGTCTGCCGGCCCGAGCCGACGCGGATCGCGAGCGCGAGCGCCTGCACGAAGCGCTCGGGGTTGTCGTCGACCTGAGAAGACAGCCAACCGACGATCGCGCCGCGCGACAGGTGCTCGAGCCGCCATTGGGCGAGCAGCGAAGTCTTGCCGAATCCGGCCGCAGCCTGCACGACGATCGCCCAGCAGCCGCGGAACTGTGGGGACTCCGCATGCAGACGCTGCCTCGCCAGCAGGTCTCGAGGCGCGCGCGGCGGCGTGACTTTCAGAACCAGGGCGGGCTCGGCGGCAGCGGCGCGCGGCGCAGCGGTGACGGCCAAGCGGAGACTCCCGTGCGTAGGTCAAAACGAGTCCACGGAGCATAGTGCAAATCGCGAGCTGGCTCCAAGGACTCCGGATCGGACTGCTCAGTCGTGCACGCAATGTCGAGCAGCGCGAAGCGAACTACGCGACGTGTTGCGCTGAAGACGCACAATCATCCGCTCGGCGTCGCTGGCGAGCTTTCATGATGGTTACTTCGCGAAAGACGTTGTCGAGCGAACCCGTAGCGTTCCGTTTTCGCGCGAAAAGGAGGCTGCTCGCGGTGAGGGAGCAGAATTACTCACTTCGTACTAAGAAGAAATACTGCTCTCGCCAACGAGGCGCAGGCATAAGATTGGCTACGCCTTATCCTGTGAACGGAGTAGTCCCAATGATGAAGTTCCTGACAGCATGTGTTGCCGGTGCGGCCATCCTCATGGCTGGCTGCGTTTCGCAATCGAAGTACGACGAGTCGCAGGCGAGAAACGCCGAACTCGAGGCGCAGTACAAGCAGCTCAACGACAGCATGGGCGCCGAGATCGCGGCGAGCAACATGCACATCACGCGTATGCAGGATGCGATCAAGGTATCGGTCAACAGCGAACTGCTGTTCCCGTCCGGCGGCTACGAGATGTCGGACGGCGCGAAGACGAGCATCGCCAAGATCGCGGCGATCCTCGCCCCACACCAGAAAAACAAGATCAACGTCAACGGCTACACCGACAGCACGCCGATCGGGCCGGGCCTCAAGAAGGACGGCATCACGACGAATCAGATCCTGTCGCAGAAGCGCGCCGACAACGTCATGCAGTACATGATTTCGCAGGGCGTGAAGCCCGAGCTCGTTTCGGCGCATGGTTTCGGCGAGTCGAATCCGGTCGCTTCCAACGACACTGCCGACGGCAAGGCACAGAATCGTCGCGTCGAACTTACCGTCGCGAGCTCGGGCAAGTAAGGTCTTCTCGAGCAATTTTCTCCGTCGTATGAGTCGACCGCGTATGGCCGCGCCCGCGTTGCACGAGCCAGGTGACGTTTCTTAGGAATCCTCAAAACCCCGCTCTCATGCGGGGTTTTTTTTGCTGTCCGCGACCGGCCACGGCGTGATCGACGTCTCCGCCGACAGCCGGATCGAAGCGGCCGCGACGGCTACCTCGACAGGCCGCGCACTGCAGCGAAACCCGCAACCGCCAGCAGTGTGGCCATGAGGACGATCATCCATGCGGAGAGCGTGGGGGCCGGGCGGAGACCGCCGGCCGAGATGACCGAAGTGCAGGTGGGAACAGTAATCGTCACCGCATCTGTCGTGACGGTCCCGCCAAAAGCGAGCGCTCTGCCGGTCAGGTTGGCGAAGTGTCCTATCGAGATTCCCGCAGCATCGAGAATATTGCCCGAGAACGTCGGCGTCGGCGACAAAGCGGCGTTCGCGCCGAGCGTCGTAGCGCCGACAGGCACCCAGAATACGTCCGATGCGCAAGCGCCATTGACCAGAAGGACGTTGGAATTGGCCCCCGTAGTGAGTGCCCCGCCGGGGCGGAAGATGTAGACGCCGGCGCCGTTCAGTGTCACGTTCGTGGTGGCCGTTATCAGCATCGCGCCACCGCTCGAATAGCAGCCGGGCGGTATGGTTCCAGGCGGATTGCCCCCGATGACGACCGAATCCAGAGTAATCGCACCGGCGCCGAGAAACGTACACGGCTGACCCGTCGCGTTCGCCACTGCAGCGCCTTGATCCAGCCCAGTCTGAGGGGGACACGGCGTGCGGGTTGCACCGGTGAGTGTCAGCGGTGGCGTCGTGGGCCCCGTGGAAAAACAAACATCTCCATTGATGATCGTTTGCGGCGAGGTGTTGGAATTCGTAAACGTGCCGGAAATGACGCCATACGTGCCGGTCGTTCCCAACGGGGGCGCCGTTGCGGCCGACGCGACTCCACTGAGTACAAGGCAAAGAAGCATGGCCCATCCGATACCGGCCGGTACGTGCGCATCGCTTCGGCGAATACGTTCCGTAACGTCATACGAACCGTGAAGCATCCGATCATCGATTTTTGCGTTCATGGCATTACCTCGCGCAAGGAATTACCTAACCCGCCGGTATCCGGAAGCCGAATACGGTTGGCTAGACGCGAAATTGTTGCTTTTTCTCGCAGACCGCTCTGTTCGCCAGCGTACATAGCGAGCGGCTCGAGATGATTTTCGATGACCCAAGCTGCCGATATCGTTCGAGTTAGGTATCGCTCGAAGGTCGAATGCGCCCCTTCATTTGGGCTTGCCGCTGGGAACATGAGAACGCGCGCGCTGTCGCGAAGCTTGCGGCGGTTCGCCCCGGAACGTTCGGGGCCTCGCTTGAAACGTTACTGTACAGCGACTTTCTTGAGCTGCTGGCCATTGTCGATCGTGAAGGTCATCCGCTTGCGCGCGGACTTCAGGACGATCTCCCCGCTATAGGTCCCTTTCGGCAGGTCGATCTTGATCCTGCCCGCCGCGTCGGTGAATCCCACCTGCTTCTGATCGACGAACACCGCTGCATGGGGGATGTAATACGGCGTGCTTCCGTCGAAGACCTGAAAATAGTCCGCCTCCGCGTCCGGAACCAGGCAAAACAGAGCAACGACGGCGAGCGCAACCCGGTTCATTGCGGTTTCTCCTGTTTCGCGGTGCTGACGGGAATCACGGCAAACGGCACGGTATAGACCCTCGTCGTGTCCGTCGTGCTCGTGAGCATGCTCTGCTGCTTGTTGTTTCGCAGGTCCATCGCGTCCTTGGGTACGAGCGATGCGGCGCCGAAGTCGGCGTCGATGAACACCGTCGAGACCACGCTCTCGAAGGTTTGACCGTCAGGAATCTGCATGTCGAAGCTGAATCTTCCGGTTTCACGGTCGAGATCGACGTCGGTGTCGACCGGAAACACGCTCACCCGCAAACCCTGCCAATTCGAGACCGGCGCGTCGGGTTTCAGCGACGCGGTGATCTTCCACTTCACGTTCTTTTGCGAGAAGTGCTCGATGCCGTAAATCGCCAACGCGAAGCCGAAGAACACAAGGGCGAGCGAAGGCACGTTGGCGGCCATCTTGCCGACGAACGGTACTTCGATCGTGATTGGCTGCTGCGTCGCGCTGTCCAGATAGACCTTCTGGGTCAGCAGTGCGATGAATCCCAGCACGATGAGCAGCGTCGCGATTCCAAACGCGACATACATGGGCATGGCATCCATCCGGTCACCTCCTCATGCAGTCATGACAATGATCACCTTCGGATATTGCCGGCAGGAATTACACGCGCCTGCGGCAGCGGTTTCGTCGTTCGAGACTCGGCTTCAGGCTCCGGGCGACGCCTCGAGCCCCAAGGGGTTCATTTGCCTGCGGGCGGAAAGATCGATTTCCAGTCGTTCTTCATGCTCACGACAGTCCAACCCTTCGCCACGGCTTCGTCCCAGACCTTGTCGAGTCGGCCCACGTGGGATTGGCGATCGTACGCCCACTCGCGCGCGGCATCGTCGTGATGCACGATGAGCGCGAAACGCGCACCCGGGCCTGCGCTGGTCCATTCGAGCATTTGTTGATCGCCGTCGCTGTTGCCGAATGAAGCGATCGGGCGACGCCCGATATATTGCTGGATGCCGACCGGCTTGCCCACGTTGTCGTCGACGAAATTTCCGGCAGTTTGACGAGGACGGGCTTGCCTTCGCGCATTTCGAATTTCAGCTTGCCGCTGCTGCCGACGATTTGTTCGGGCGGTATGCCGTAAACCTGTTCCGTCCACGGCCGCATGAACTCGACGCCTCCCCCCGAGACGATGAAGACCTTGAAGCCGTTCCCGCGCAGATACGCGACGAGCTCGAGCATCGGCTGATAGACCATCTTGACGAAAGGCCGCTTCATCGTCGGATGTCTCGCCGTGGCGATCCAGTCCTTGACGATCTGCTGGAATTCCTCCGTCGTCATTCCGGAATGCGTGGCCGCCAGGATTTCCACGATGCCCTTCTCGCCGCCGGCAAGCGCGCCTTCGACGTCGCCCTTGAGCAGCGACGCGAACGGCTCTCGATCCTTCCATTCCGGATGCTGCGGCGCCAATGCCTTGATGCGGTCGAGCGCAAAGAAGAACTGGAAGTACAACGGCTGCTCGTCCCAGAGCGTGCCGTCGTTGTCGAACGTGGCGATGCGTTCCGGCGGCGGCACGAATTCGGGCGAGCCTTTCTTCGTGACCTTTGTGACGAACTCGATGATCGATTGCTTGGTCCCGCCCTGGTTCCATGACGGCAACGGGTCGGCGACGCTTGCTGCGGAGATCGAACAGGCGAAAACGCATGCGAAGGCTGTCGCCAGGAGAAATCGTCTGCGGGGCGTTTCCATACGGACTCCTCTAACTCGAGCAGAAATCGATGGCGCGATTTTTCGACGCCGCGGCGCAGGCGGCACCCCCGTTTCCAAAGCCTACGTCGAGGCTGGGGGCACCCGCAAGCGAGCCGTTCAGGTGATGTAGAACCAGGCCACGCTAAGGTGACGCGGCATGAGGCCATTTCTCGCCATCGTTTTGTCGATTTTGTGCAGCGCGGCGCTTTCCCAGGCGCCCGCGGATCCCGCACAGCACGAGATCGCCGGTCTGTTCGCGCGCCTCGAGCAGTCGAACTGCGAGTTCAATCGCAACGGGTCGTGGTACGACGCGAAGCAGGCGTCCGATCACCTGCGGCAAAAATACGATTATTTGGTCCGCCGACATCTCGTCACGAATGCCGAATCCTTCATCGACCTCGCCGCTTCGAAGAGCAGCATGTCGGGCAAGCCGTATCTCGTCCGCTGTGCCGGCGAGCCCGCGATCGAGAGCAGGGCGTGGTTCATGCATGAACTCGAAGCGCTGCGCGGCAATTCCGCCCATCCCTGATCCCGCCGAAGCGTCTTTCCACCCCATTCCGGCTTCATCGCCGTGTCGTCCGAGGGTCGTTGTCATAAGATGGCGACATCGCGCCGGCGAGGGTCTCGTCATGACCGACTTTTTGCAGGAAGCCGCATGGGCCGTCGCTGCGGGCGGCGGCGCAATCGCCGCGCTCAAGGCGGCTTGGGAACTCGGCGCATCGAGAAAGAATGCCGAGCGCGATCTGCGCTGGCGCAAAGCCGTCGCCGCAGCCGCACTCCTCGATCGGCTGTACGAGGACGCTTACATCCGCGACGCGTTGATCATGCTCGACTGGCACGGGCGGCCTTTCCAGATCTCGGCGTCGACGCCCGAGCCCGGCGTGCCGATCACGCACGACGACATCTACAACGCGCTGGCGATCGCGGATATTTCCTATGACCCGAAAGCGCTGTTCATTCGCACGCGGATGGATCGCCTGTTCGAAGGCTTCGAGCGGATCGGTTACGCCCTGCGCATCAACCTGATCGAATACGACGACGTGAAATTTGCGCTCGAGTTCTACATCACCGAGCGCCTCGTGCATCGAAAAGACGTCGTCGTCGCGTTCATGAAGACACAGGGATTCGATGCCGCGCTCGAATTCTTCGACCGCTGTTCGAAGTGGTCCGGGGTGAACCCGCCGCCCGCGCCCCGAAAATGGTATCGCCGGTTCGCCGATGCGCTCGCGGAAGGCTGAAGGCGGCTGGCGAAAAACTATCGCGTGCCGGTAACGCCGCAACGACCGCGACTCCGTCAGGGACTGAACACGAGCACGAGGAACACGAAGAACATCGACAGGTGCACCGTGCCTTCGAGCATCGACGTGCGGCCGCCCGTGAAAGTCAGCGTGCTCAGCATCAGCGTGACCGCGAGCAGCACGGTATTCGCCGGCGAAACGCCGAGGACGACCGCGTGCTTCGTCATGAGCCCGATCACCAGCACGGCCGGCACCGTCAGACCGAGCGTGGACGCGGCCGCGCCGAGACAGAGGTTGACCGCACGCGTGAGCTGATTCGCCGCGACCGCGCGCAGTGCGGAAATGCCCTCGGGCAGGAAAACGATGATCGCAATGAGGATGCCGCCGAGCGCGGCCGGCGCGCCCATCGCCTCGATGCCGCGATCCATGAGCTTCGCGGTGCTCTTCGACAGAATCACGATCGGCAGGATGTTCGCCAGCAGCAGCGCGACATTGACGGCGAGCGAACCCTGCGGCGGCGCTTGAGGCGCGCTCGCGACGGCGGGGTCCGCATCGTCCTCGTCTTCGAAGAAGCCGCGGTGGCGTCCGGTCTGCAGCCAGAGAAACAGGCCGTAGAGGACTATCGTGAACAGCGAGAAGAACGCCGCCTGCAGCGATGACAGCGTCCCGACAGACGTCGACGCCGTGAAGTTGGGCAGCACGAGCGCGATCATCGACAGCGGGATGATCACCGACAGATAGGCGCTCGCGCCGCGCAGGTTGTATCGCTGCTGGTGGTGGCGCAGTCCGCCGACCAGCAGGCCGAGGCCGACGACGCCGTTGAGCACGATCATCAGCACCGCGAACATCGTGTCGCGCCCGAGCGTCGGCGCGCCGTCGACGTCCAGCATGACCGCGCCGATCAGCGCCACCTCGATGACGACGATCGACAGCGTGAGCACGAGCGTCCCGTACGGCTCGCCGAGGCGTTCTGCCAGGGTCTCTGCCTCGTGCACGACGCCGAACGCGGCCCAGAGGATCACGCTCAGCAGCCAGGCGAAGACGCCGATCGCCACCCACAACGACTCGTTCGTCGCGATAGCCGGCCCCGCGAATAGAAATACCGTCACCGTCGCCCAGGCGACGACCAGACGCAACAGGGGTCCCTTCGTCGGCATGGCAGTCCTCTCGCATGAAGTCGAGGCAACGAGGCTAGCATGCGCGCTCGGCAAATTGTCCGCGGCGGCCGCATTCTCCCGTGCGCTCGGCGCGCAAATTCGGGCAGCCATCCTTGCGCCCCAACCGCGTACGGCCGCCTCCAATTCGATCCGTTCGCGCGAATCGATCCGCTCGCGCCAGCGTGAACCGTTCGCGGTGAACGCGGACCCGCAGGGCCCAAGGCTCTCGCAGCGAGCGAAGTCGAGGCGCCCGCAAGGCCGACAGTCGCCTTGCAATACGGCGCGTGCGACTCCATCTCGGCTATCCTTACGGGCTCACACAAAACAACGGCTGGCCATGGAAGTCTCCGCAAACGTCTTCGACGCGACCCAACACAATTTCGAGACCGACGTCATCCAGGCGTCGCTGACGACGCCGGTCCTCGTCGACTTCTGGGCTGCCTGGTGCGGGCCATGCAAGTCGCTCGGGCCGATCCTCGAAAAAGTCGTCGACGAATACGCCGGCCAGGTGCGCCTCGCGAAGGTCGACACCGATGCGGAAATGCAGCTCGCGGCAGTGTTCGGTATCCGCAGCCTGCCGACGGTCGTGCTCGTGAAGGACGGCCAGATGGTCGACGGATTCATGGGCGCGTTGCCCGAATCGGGCGTGCGCCAGTTCATCGAGAAGCATCTCGGCGCACCCGCGCCCGTGCAACCCGAGGCCGCCGAAGCGCCGCCGGCCGTAGAGGAAGCGCCCGCGCAAACGGTTGCGCGCCTGCGCGCCGAAATCGCCGCCAAGCCCGAGCGCACCGAGCTGCAGCTCGACCTCGCCCTCGCGCTGCTGCGCGCCGGCGAAGCCGACGCGGCCGCGGCGCAGCTCGACGCGCTGCCCGCCGACCTCGCGACCGAAGCCCGCGCGAAGCGCGCGCGCAGCCAGCTCGATCTCGCCCGCGCGCTCAAGGACGCGCCCGACACCTCTGCCTTGCGCGCGCGCATCGCACAGGATCCGGCCGATCACGCCGCACGCGACCTGCTCGGCGTGCGCCTGCTGCTCGGCGACGAACCGGCAGCAGGGCTCGACGAATTCCTCACGCTGCTGCGGCAGGCGCGCGACTGGAACGAAGGTCAGGCGAAAAAGCGGCTGATCGCGGCGTTCAACGTGCTCGACGATGCCGAGCTCGTCGGCGCCTATCGGCGCAAGATGTCGTCACTGCTGTTCTGATTTCCGTCGCGCGCGAACTGCGAGCCGATGAATAGCGAAGGGGCGTGCAGCAAAAGGGCGTGCAGCAAAGGGACGTGTAGCGAATGAATCTGAGCAAGATCAAGGCGCGCGCGCTGCGCCGCGTCCTCAACATCTGGCCGCCATTCCTGTTCGCCGGCATACACGTCGAGTCATGGTCGGACGATTGGCGCCACGCGCGCGTGCGCCTCGCGATGCGCTGGTACAGCCGCAATTTTGTCGGCACGCAGTTCGGCGGCAGCCTGTTCGCGATGACCGACCCGTTCTGGATGATCATGACGTTGCAGTCGCTCGGCACCGACTACATCGTCTGGGACAAGGCCGGCGAGATCGAGTTCGTCGCGCCCGGACGCGAGGCCGTGCACGCCGAGTTTCACCTCGACGACGCCGTGCTCGACGAGATTCGCGCGGCGACGGCCGGCGGCGAAAAATACCTGCGTTGGTTCGAAACCGAGGTGAGGACCGCGAGCGGTGAAATCGTCGCGCGCGTCCGCAAGCAGGTTTATGTGCGGCGCAAGCGCGGAAATTCCGTCGCTGCGTCGGCGCCTGTCGCAACGGCCGTGCGCAAGTCGGCGACCTCCGCGCAGCCGGTTCAGACTGAATCCGTCAATTAGACTTCGTCCAGACGTCGAAGACGGCCTTGCGGTTCGGCGCTATGAATTCCATCTCCGGCTTGACGCGAGCAACTCGCAGGCAGCCGCGGCAGCTGCTCGGCTCGCCCGATTAGCGCTGTGCGGACGTAGCGCGCTCAGGCCATGCGCATCTGCGACACCGCCGCGACGACGATGCGTGCGACTTCATCAAGCGGCAGATTCGCATTGATCGCGAGCGCGTTCGGCGGCGGCGGTTCGAAATGCGCGCGCACTTCGGCGGCAAGGTCGGGATCGCGCGCAATTGACGGATCCACTTTCAGCTGCTCAGTGATGCGTGCACGCGCGGTCTCGACCGAGCAGTCGAGATAGACCGGGATCGGCAGGAAGCCGTGGCGGCGAATCGCGCCGTCGAGACGCAGTAGATCGCGGCGCCGCGAAAAACTCACGCCGTCGATCACGCTCGATTCACCGAGCAGGCAATTGATCTCTACCGCGAGGAGCAGTGCGCGAAACGCCGCACGCTTCTCCGCGAACGAATAGCGGCACTGCGGAAACATCGCCGTGCGAATCGCATCGCGATTGACGCGGCGCAGGCCGAGTTGCGCCGAGAGCGCTTGCGCAGCATGTGCCTTGCCCGCGCCCGGGATGCCGATGAGCGCGACGACGACGGGTTGCTGCTTGCCTGCGTCAGCAGCGAGCGGCCCGGCGGCGCTCGCTGCTGATCGATCGGCGGCTGTCGACTCGTTCACTGCTCACCTCCCTTTCGTGGCGAAGCGTGCCATGCCCGCCGCAGCGGCGCCAGCATCCGTTCACCCTAAAACCGTTGCAACGGCTATGATGCCGCGAACCTCGTCGTCTGTGCCGCCAATGCCGCGTCTCTATCTGCAACGCTACCTGATCACGGGTCTGCTCACGTTCATTCCCCTGTGGCTGACCTGGGTCGTGTTCAAGTTCATCTTCAGCTTCCTCTCGCATGTCGGCGAGCCGGCGGTCGACGGCACCTTCGCCGTGCTCTCGGCGATTTTCCCCGGCGCGACCGAATGGCTCGGCCAGGACTGGTTCCGCTCGATCGTCGCATTCGTCGGCACGATCGGCGCGCTGTATTTCGTCGGCCTCGCCGCGAGCTTCATGGTCGGCCAGCGCCTGCTCGCCGCGTTCGAGGGCCTGATCTCGCGCATCCCGCTCGTGCACACGATCTACGGCGGCACGAAGAAACTCATGACGCTGATGCAGAACAAGCCGGGCAGCACGCAGCGCGTCGTGCTGATCGGTTTTCCGTCGCCGACACTGAAGACGATCGGCTTCGTCACCCGTACGTTCGTCGACGCGCAGGGCCGCGAGATGGCTGCCGTATATGTGCCGACGACGCCGAACCCGACCGGCGGCTATCTCGAGATCGCACCGGTAGAGGATCTCATCGCGACCGACTGGACCGTCGATCAGGCGATGGCATTCATCCTCTCGGGGGGCGCTGCGGGACCTGACAATCTCCCCGGCACGTATCGCCCCATGCCGGCGTCGAACGAAGCCGCCGCCGCTGCAATCCAAACTGCGACCGTCACGACGGTGAAAACGACGACGCCATGAAGCACGGCTTCGCCGCGATCGCAACGCTCGTCGGTCTGATCTTGCCGATATCGGTGGCGGCATCGCCGCCGGCGCGCGCTTCCGTTGCCGACTGGACGACGCCAGCCGAAGCCACGCGTTTCAAGACGACGCCCGACTACGCGCAGACCCGCGCGTACCTCGAGCGCCTCGTGGCCGCAGCACCCGACCGGCTTCGCCTCACGCGCTTCGGCGTCTCGCCCGAGGGACGCGATCTCATGCTCGTGGTCGCCGCGAGCGGCGGCGAATTCACGCCCGAAGCCGCGCGTGCGTCCGGCAAGGAAATCCTGTTCGTGCAGGCCGGCATCCATGCGGGAGAGATCGAGGGCAAGGACGCGGGCCTCATGCTGCTGCGCGATCTCGTGCTCGACAGCAACGGACGACCTGGCGAAGGCAAGCTCGCACACCCGCTCGATCACACCATTCTGCTGTACGCGCCGGTGTTCAACGTCGACGGCCACGCGAACAGTTCGCCGTACATGCGCATCAACCAGAACGGCCCGGCAGAGATGGGCTTTCGCGCGACCGCACAGAACCTCAACCTCAACCGCGACTACCTCAAGGCCGATGCGCCCGAGATGCGCGACTGGCTCACGCTGTGGAACGCATGGTTGCCCGATTGCCTCGTCGACATCCACACGACAGACGGCGCCGACTACCAGTACGACCTGACCTGGTACACCGAGGATTGGGGTCCGCTCGACGCAGACGTCAAGGCCTGGCAGAACGAAGCGTTGAAGAAACGCGTGTTCGCGCAGATGGACAAGCGCGGACACATGACGTCGCCCTACCTCGAGTTGAAAGATCACCACGACATCACGAAAGGCATCGTCAACTTCGGCTCGGGCCAGCGCTTCTCGACCGGTTACGTGGCGTTGCACAACCGCGCGGGCCTGCTCGTCGAGACGCACATGCTCAAGTCTTACGAGACGCGCGTGCGTGCGACGTACGACCTGATCGCGCTGATCCTCGACGAGCTGCGCACGCATCCGGGTGAGCTGCGCAAGGCAACGACAGCAGCCGACCAGCGCGTAGTCGCACGCGCCGCGCAGGCCGATGCGAGCCTGCCTATCCGGTTCGCTGTAACGGATAAGCCCGAGACGTTCACGCTCAAGGGCTTCGCGTTCACGCGGACGCCTAGCGACATCTCCGGCGACATGTGGACGCAATACGATCCGTCGAAGCCGAGGACGTACGAGATACCCAACTGGCGCGACCTCGTCGTCACGACGCGCGCGGAACTGCCCGCTGCCTATCTCGTGCCCGCCGGCTGGACCGGCGTCATCGCGAAGCTGCACGAACACGGGCTGCACGTCGAGACGACGACGAAGCCCGTCACGCTGCGCGTGCGCACGACGCAAATCGACAAGCCGCACTGGGCGAACGCGCCGTTCGAGGGGCACCTGATGTTGCGCACGTTCGACGCGAACGTGCAAACCGAAGAGCAGACCTTCGCGGCTGGATCGGCACTCGTGCCACTCGATCAGCGCGCGGCGAACGTCGCCGTGAATCTGCTCGAACCGCGCGCGCCCGACTCGCTGCTCCGCTGGGGTTACTTCAACGCCGCGTTCGAGCAGAAGGAGTATGCAGACGAACGCGTCCTCGAGCGCCTCGCGCGCGAGATGCTGGCGAAAGACCCGCAGCTGAAAACCGAATTCGATGCACGCCTCGCGAGCGACAAGGCGTTCGCGGCCGATCCCGGCGCGCGGCTCGAATTTTTCTACGCGCACTCGCCTTGGTATGCGCACCAGCATGTCGGCCGTTACCCGGTCGTCGGCCTCGACGCGGCCGGGCTGGCTGCGACGCGCGCGGCGCGCTAGGTCGGGGTTCCGATCGCGACGCAGAACGTCGAGGCCGCAAGCTGCAGCATGGCCGAAAGTCCTAGTGGCTTTCGGCACGGGACGATGGGAGATCGCAGGGCTATCTTGACCCTCGTAACGTCTCTCATGTTGCAAGCCTCGCAACGGCCGGTTCCCTACCGGCCGTCTTTTTGTGGGACGCCTCTTCCCCATCCGCGCCTCGCATGACTTTTTGGCACAGCGTTCGTTTGCCACCGCGTCTTAGCGTGCTGATTCCGCTGCGGCGTATCTCTGCGCCCCGGCAAATCGGGGAGACGAAACGTTGCGACGTTCAGACCGCGACCCTTGCGATCGCCGTCGCACGACAGCAAATACGACGCGCGTAAGTTCGGCGCGCGAGTGCGCGCTAGCCGAGCACCCGTTCGTAGAGTTCGTTGGCCGCGACGTAGCATCCGCAGGACTTGGCCTCCAGCCCGTGCCTGTCCAGGATCGTGATGTGACCGCGGCTGTAGTCGATCAAGGATTGCCTTTGCAGCGCGGTGGCCGCTCGCGTTATGCCGACGCGCCGTACCCCGAGCATATAGGCCAGGAACTCGTGAGTTGCGTAAAACGCATCCGAAGCAGATCGATCATGCGTCATCAGCAGCCAGCGCGCGAGCCGCGCTTCGACCAGGTGAAAACGCGTGCACGCCGCCGTCTGCGCGAACTGATGCATCTTCACGTAGGCGTAGCGGTTTAGCCTCACCCGGAGTGGCTTGCAGCGCAGGAGTTCGCGCTTGAACGAGGCGGTGTCGATGCGCAATGCGCCACCCGTACCCTGAACCAGGTGATTGAGCGGCGATACCGCGACGCCCAGCAGAAGAGCGCTGCCTACCATGCCTTCATTGCCGACCAATGCGACTTCGAGGCCCGCACATGCATCGAGCGGCGTGACCAGCGAGATGAACGCGCTCGTCGGGAAGTAGACATGGCGCAACGGGGCGCCGGCCTCGTACAGGACATCGTGCGACTGGAGTTCGACGTCATCGCAGCTCGCGAGGACCCGACGCAAATCCGCAGGCGGCAAGGTCGCCAGCAGGCGATTGGCATTGCCCGCAGCCTTCGCGTTCGTCTTGGGCAATGCCTTTCGAACGTGCATCACCGGAACGAGCGAAAGAGGCGGTGAGGGTACGACCGTCGAATGGCCATGAAACTGGAAGAGACATCCGCCGCCTGCCGCATCGACGCGGGCGGAATCGGCTTGACAAAACGCGTGGCCCGACTCATTGGGCGACCACGTCGGGCAACAAGCGGTCGAATTCCTTCTTCACGACCTCATAGCACTCGCAGGCTCTCGACTCGAGGCGCGGTCGATCGAGTACCGTGATCTGGCCGCGGCTGTACGTGATCAGGCCGGCCACCTGCAATTTTCCCGCAGCCTCTGTGACGCCTTCGCGGCGAACGCCGAGCATGTTGGCAATCAACTCCTGGGTCATCGTCAGCTTGTTCGATGGCAGACGATCGAGACTCAGCAGTAGCCAGCGGCACAGCTGCTGATCGACCGAATGATGGCGATTGCATACCGCCGTCTGCGCCATCTGCGTCAGCAACGCCTGGGTATAACGTAGCAGCAGATGTTGCAGCGCCGCGGCGCGGGTGAATTCGTCCTTGAGGATCTGCCCTTTCAGGCGATAGGCATGACCGGCACTCTGCACCACGGAGCGGCTCGGCGTGGTCTCGCCGCCCATGAACAATGCGACACCCACGAGGCCCTCGTTGCCGACAACGGCTATTTCCGCGGAAGCGCCGTCCTCCATCACGTAGAGCAGCGACACGATCGACGTCGTCGGGAAATAGACGTGACGCAACTTGCTGCCGGATTCGTAGAGCACCTGACCCAGCGCCATCGGCACGAGTTCGAGTTTGGAAAATAACCGTTCTGCTTCGGCCCCGGGGAGTGCACGCAGGAGATGATTCTGCTGCGGGCTGTGCAGATCCGGTATTGATTGACGTCCCGTCTTCCGGGATGCGATCGCCGACATGGGTGCTCCTCTCTTGACGCGATGAGGATAGGAAGTCAGCACTGCCGCGTATGTTCGGTAGCGAACAGAGGCATCGTATACCAGAACGCGGTTCATCGGCGCGGGGCGATCTTTCGCTTGTCGCAACGCGCGCCATCGAACGGCGGTCGCGCCAAAGCGCATCTCTCAATTTCCCATGCGCTAGAGGCGGCCGAAAAGCAGCAGCACGATCACGATCAGAAGTACAACGCCCACGCCGCCACTCGGCGCATAGCCCCATCCTCTGCTGTATCCCCAATTCGGGATCGCGCCGACCAATAGCAGTATCAGAACGATGAGCAGAATCGTGCCCAATGTCATTTCGTTTCTCCTCGAAACACGCGACGACTGGATATTGCACTTCCCGATTCACGCGAAGTGTCCGGATTGCAGCACGCAAGCCACCTTGGGGCGGAGTCCTTGCGCAGTCTTGCGTTCATGTCGCGACATGTGCAGGCGCGGTGGGCCGTGTGCGAGACAAGGACGTCACCAACGGGACCGATTTCCAGCCTTCGTTCTCTGCGGCATGCAGCGCTTCCATCGTTGCCCGATTCTCCACCACGCTTTCTTTCGCGCGAATTGCCTCCCCCGGCGCGTTTCCTGCCATGGAATTCAAGGGCTCTGCGCGGTTCGGCACCTGCTGAAGTCGAGTTGTCATGGCTCTGGGCATTCGAGACGCGTCGGGTTGTAGATCAGGGCGGATACGAGCACGCGCAAAAAGATTGCGGTGAACTCGCTGTCGTCGTTGCTGCACGCATCCTGCGCTCGCGCTGCGACATCTTCTGTACGCTGCCGCACAATGCGACGTGGGTTGCTATCGACCTGTCGACCGCCGTCGACGCGCGCCCGAGCTCGGCTCGAATACGTGCGCATGACGAATCCTGTCCCTTGTGTGCGCTACCGTACCGAGACTGGTCCGTCCATGCGCGCATCCTGCTTGCGCAGTGATCGAGAGCAACTCACCGATCGCACATCGCCATACGAGGACAGATCATGAATGCCCGATGGGACAACAGCGGCCTTCCTCACGAAGGTCAATCGGTCGAGTTCCTGCTCGACGACCGCAAGATTCCGATCGACGGAACCTACGCGCGCCAAGCGTTTCAGTCGCGCTGGTCGGGTTATCCGCTGGACCGCGTGCGCTCCTGGCGATCCGCAGATATGACGCCGCAAGACAGGCGCGATTATCCGCAATCGACGGGATACCATCTGGCATCGGCATGACCCATCGGCGCAATATGTTCGCAAGCGCACTGATTGTCGGGTTCACCGGGGGGTAAAGGGCGGGCCGTCGCGGTTCACGCGCCGGCCCGCAGAGCGCCCGCCTGCGGCTAGCGCAGCGAGCGCTCGAACTCTTTGACTTGCACCTCGGCCTTTTCCTTGGCAATGCCGTAGCGTTGCTGCAAACGGCCTATCAGGTACTCCCGGTGGCCTTCCCGGCGATTTATGTCGGAGTCCGTGAGCTTGCCCCATTTCTCCTTGAGCCTGCCCTTAAGTTCGAGCCACCTGCCCTTGATGATGTCCTGGTTCATTTCATTGCTCCCGATTTTCCGCACTGAGGACCATCCAGGATCTGCACTATGAGACCTGCGTGTTGTCGCCGAAAGACTACGGGCGCTGGAAGTGTCTGTCCGTACGCCAACGCACATACGGAAGCTCGATGCGCGAAATGAACGAGCGATGACGGCTCGATCGAGCGGCAAAGTATACTTGTGCAACATGCGGCGACTTGTCGCCTTGCTGAGGAGCGCAAGGCGCGCGTGTCGCGCTACGCTTGCGCCTTGAGCGGCAGCGATGCGCACCCAGCAGGCTGCCGACCACTGTGTGCGATGGCGTACATACTCGCACACCGGGAAAGCAGATGATGCCGTTCGCGACAGCAAATGAATCCAGTTTGCGCGCGCCAACAGCGAACAGGCCGCGAATGACCTGGCCGGCAGCCGACATAGCAACACGCGACTGCGGGAACTGGCTCCCCCACCCCATGCAACCCTCACGTCGTCCGACGTGTCCGCATGACGTGGGTCCGAAACGAAGTTCGAGGAGAAGATCATGACACGTACGTTGAAACTCATCGGCACACTCGCCGCGGTAGTGGCACTTGCAGCGGTTGCTTTCCATCCTGGCCAGGCGCGTGCGGACCACTCCGCCGACCTCGACTGCAAGCTGAAATTCTCTCTTTCCACCTGGTCGGCCATCTACAAGCACTCGTCGGGAAGCGGCACGGTCACCTGCAATAACGGTAGGTCCATGCGGGTGAGCATTGCTGCCACCGGTGCGGGCCTGACTGTCGGCAAGTCGCGTATCGATGCGGGCACCGGACGCTTCACCGACGTCTACAACATTTCGGAAGTACTTGGTTCGTACGCCGAAGCCGAGGCGCATGCAGGCGTCGTGAAGTCCGGCGCCGCGCAAGTACTCACCAAAGGCAACGTATCGCTGGCCTTGGCTGGGACGGGCGAAGGCGTCGATCTCGGCATCGATGTCGGCGGCTTCACGCTGACCCGCGGTAACTGAGCGACGCCCGGCCGGCAGCGCCGGAGAGATTTTTCACAGGAGAATTCGACGTTCAAGTACCGCCTGGCTTGGCTTCTGGATGTTCCGGCAGGACTGCTGATCGTCATCTATCTGATCATGCATCTGTAGATCCGCGGTCGCTTGACCGCAAACACATCAACCAAAGGAAAATACATGAGTACTCAACGTAATCTTGCTGTTGTCTTTGCACTGGCATTCGGGTTTGTTTCCCTGCCGATGATGGCCGCAACGGATACAGTCGTGACGGTAGAAAAGACGACGACGACCAAACACCACTACGTCTACTACGGCGAACACCAGATCTATTTCGCTCCCGAGTCGAAGACCTACTACTGGCAGCAGAGCGACGGCAACTGGCACTCGGGTACCATGTTGCCGAGCGAGAGCCAGGCGTATGTCAAGTCGGGCGGGACGGAGATCGACCTCGACACGGACGAGCCCTTCGAGCGCCATGACTGGGTCGTCAAGCATTACAAGGACAAGCCTGAAGACAGCGCCAGGGACAAGGATGGCCACGACCACCGCTGACGCGTGATCGTTGCTGACGCGGGCTGATGGAATCAGCCCCGCCGGCTCGCGATCACATCGAAAGTTCCCGATCGCCAAAAAGAAAACCCTGCGAGCACGGAGCTTGCAGGGTTTTTGTATTTCCAGCGTACCGCGACTACTTCACGCTGAAAGGTGTCGTCGAGATCGATTTGCCGTCCTGGACGATGTCGAGCGCGTAGTTGCCCACCGGCCAGCCGTCGGGCTTGCTGATGCGCAGTGACGTCGTGTTGGCGCCCGCGGTCGCTAGCGTCTGCGTGTCTTCCTTGACGAGGGTGCCGCCTTGGAACGTCCAGCGCGCAACGATCGTCGAATTCGGCGTCCCCGTCGTCGTCGACACCACGGCATAGATCGTGTCCTTCGGACCGAACGTGGTCGCGGCCGTTGCGATCTTCCCATCCGCACCGACCGACGAGCCAAGCGTGACGCCGGTGACCTGTACGCCCGGCGCAGGCGCCGGGGTGCTCGCAGCCGGTGTTGCAGCAGGAGCGGTCGCTGGAGCGGGTGCTGGCGCCGGCGCCGGTGCGGCCGGTGCAGGCTTCGCCGGTGGCGGTGGCGGCACCGACGACTGTCCGCAGGCCGAGAGCGCGAGCGCGCCTGCCAGTGCGATCGTCAACGTAGTACGGCTTCGAAATTCGCTCATGTCTACCCTCTCCTGGTTAGCCCTTGGTTGCCGTCGCCGGCGGAATGGTGAGCACCTGGCCCGGATGGATCAGGTCGGGATTGCTGATCTTGTCGCGGTTCGCTTCAAAGATCTGCTTCCACGCGTTGGCGTTGCCGTAGAACTTCTTCGCAATCTTGGACAGGCTGTCGCCGCCAACGACCGTATAGGTCTGCGCGCTCGCGCTCACCGTACTGGCGCTGCTTTGCACGTTGCTGAAATCCGGCTTCGCGGGCGCAGTCGAAGCGCTGCTCTGCACGTTCGAAAAATCAGGTTTCGGATCGTTGCTCATGCGAGTCTCTCCTACTCCAAGGTTAGGTGCGATGCGTCATCGATGCGCAAGAAAACATACACGGTTTTTGCGCACGTCGCATGCACGATGCGCGCGCTTCGGTCGCGAAACATTCAGCTAACGAATACCTAACATTTCAGGCATCGATCTCGCACATGCGCGGGCGCCCACCCCGCGAATCATTCGAACTTCCAATCAAGAAACATCGGCGCGTGGATCAGCGCATGGCGCTGACGCGCCAGATCCGCAACAGCACGAATCCCGCGAGTGCACCGCCGAGATGCGCGAAGTGCGCGACGCCTTCCTGCCTGCCAGAAATACCGAAATAGCCTTCGATAACGAGATAGCCTACGACCATCACCGCCGCGGGAATCGGCACGATCGCATACAGGTAGATCTTCTCGCGCGGATAGAGATAGGCAAACGCGAGCAACACGCCGAACACACCGCCCGAGGCGCCGATCGTCGGATAGAAGTCTTCGGGCTTGAAGAAGTGAATCACGGCGAGCTGCGCGAGCGCGGCGCCAATGACGCAGACGAAGTAGTAGATCGCGAAGCGATTGCTGCGCAGGTTCTCTTCGACCCTACCGCCGAACATCCACAGCGCGAGCATGTTGAACGCGATATGGCCGATATTGCCGCGTGCCAGCGAGCCGCCGTGCAGGAACGAGTAGCTCACGAGCTGCCAGAACTCGAAACCGACGCGGGTGACGCCACCGTTGTCGAGCCGCAGCAGCTCGGAATCGCCGAGCGGCCACAACGCAAAGTGCGCCTCGACGAACCCGCCGCCGACCTGCTGCAGCAGATAGACGATGACATTCGCGATCAACAGCGCGCGTGTGACGGGAGGAATTCTCGGCATGCTTCTTTTCCGCAGAGTGGATGGGTCAGATGCGCCAAATCTGTTCGTCGAGGTCGCGCTGCCAGCCGTGTTTCGCGAGGTCGACGCGTCCGTTCTTCACGACGACACCCTCGTCGATCAAACGCGCTCGTTGCTCTCGAAAAGCCTTGCTGCCCGCCGGAAACGCGAAGCGGCCATCGGAGCGCAGGACACGATGCCAGGGCAGTTTCGCCGCCGGCCCCGCATCGCCGAGCACGCGACCGACGAGGCGCGCTCGTTTGGGCAGACCGGCGCGTGTGGCCACTTCGCCATAGCTCGCCACGCAGCCGCGCGGAATCGCGGCGACGATGTTGCGTATCGCGGCGTGCTCGAGCCTCTCGGGGGGTTCCGCCGTCGCGACTGACTTCGTCATCGGCGCAAGGTACCATACGCCCGCCTCGCAACGAGACGGAGGCGTCCATTCGCCGATCGGTTCGCCGCTTGATTCGCGGATTGGTTGGCGGATCCTATCGTGTCGGCAGATCATCGCGCCAGGAGATCATCGTGCAATCGTTCGAAGAAGTACGCTCGCATCTCAACGCACGGCACGCGCTGCGCATCAACGACCCGTACCTGATCTGTTTCGACATGTCGCTCGAAGACGGCAAGCGCCATCAGGGCGTCTACCTCGCCGAGCTCGAGGACGAGAGCGGTCGCAAGTATCTGCGCGTGTCCACGCCTGTGGGTCCGTTCACCGGCATGGACGCGAAGCGGTGCCTGCGCTTCAACTGGGAGCAGCGGCTCGGCTATCTCGCGGTCAGCGACCTCGACGGCTCGCCGTACCTGCACCTCTGCGAAAACCGCCCTTACGAGCTCCTGGACCGGGACGAGCTCGAGCGTCTCATCAACGAAATCGGTCCGCTCGGCGACAAGCTCGAGCAAGCGGTCTCGGCGGGCGGCGACGCGCTCTAGTCGACGCCACTCGCTCCAGGCCGGGCTCGATCGGCGCTAGGCCGGGCTCGATCGGCCGACCAGCTTCAGGAAGCTTTCGTGCTGGTAGCGGCTCATGCGCAGCCGCGCGCCCGTGTCCATCACGAGCACGTGATAGCCGTTGAACCACGGCTGGATCGTATCGATGCGCTTGACGTTGACGATCGCCGAGCGATGCACGCGGACGAAGTCGCGCGGGTTCAACTGCTCGACGAGGCTCGTCATCGTCTCGCGCAACTCGTGCGTCTTGTCGCCGAGATGCAGCTCGACCGTGTTGCGATTGGCCTTGATCCAGACGATGTCCGCGACGTCGACGAGAACGATGTGCTCATCGACGCGCACGGCAATGCGCTCGAGAAAGCCGCGCCGCTGGCGCAGCTCGCTGAGCGCGCGCAGCATCTGCGCGTTGGCGCCGTCGCCCGCGCCCGCTGCCGCCAGACGTTCCTTGACGCGCTTCAGCGTGCCGAGGAATCGCTCGCGACTGAATGGCTTGACGAGATAGTCGACGGCGTTCTTCTCGAACGCGCGCACGGCGTATTGCTCGTAGGCCGTGACGAACACGGTCGCCGGCATGCGCTCCGAGCCCACCGCCTCGACCACCTCGATGCCGTTCATGCCGGGCATCTGGATGTCGAGAAAGACGAGATCGGGCATGTGCTTGCGGATCGCGGCGACCGCGGCGATGCCGTCGCCGCATTCCGCGAGCACGTCGATGTCGGCGTCGTCGCGCAGCAGGCGCACGATCGCGCGCCGCGCAATCGGCTCGTCGTCGACCACGAGCGCGCCGATATTCACGGCGCCGACCCCTGCCCGCGTCGCCGCGGGCGCGCCGCCGGCGCCGCAAGCGAACGATACGGCAGACGCAATCGGCACACGACGCCGCGTGGCTGCAGCGCGTCGAGGCGGATCTGCGCCGCGTCGCCGTACAGCTCCTTGAGACGCTGGCGCGAGTTGGACAGTCCGATGCCCGAGCGCGACTCGGCATCTTCGGCGAGCCTGCCGTTGCGGTTGCGCACGTCGATGCACAGGGTCGCCGGCTCGCGATAGCAGTCGATCTCGATGCTGTCGTCGCCGATGTGCTTGCCGATGCCGTGCTGGATCGCGTTCTCGACGAGCGGCTGCAGGATCAGGGCCGGCACCGCGCAGTCGGCCGTGTCCTCGGCCATGTCGATGCGCGTCGTCAGGCGATCCTTGAAGCGCATGCGTTGTATGCCGAGGTAGAGCTCGATGAGCTCGAGTTCGCGCCTGAGCGCGACTTCCTGGCGATCGTCGTCCTCGAGATAGGTGCGCAGGAGTTCTGCCAGACGCAGCAGCATGTCTTCGGCAGCGGCGGCATCGTCGCGGATCAGCGTCGAGATCGCGTGCAGCGTGTTGAACAGGAAGTGCGGATGCAGCTGCATCTTGAGCACGCGCAGGCGCGACTGCGCGAGCTGCGCCTCGAGGCGCGTCGCCTGCAGTTCGCGGCGGCTTTTCTCGCGCTGCAGGTAGGTCGCCTGGCGGATCATCACGAGTACCCAATAGACGAGGAACCCCGCCTCGCCGTGCTTTGTCGAGAACTGCTCGAGCTGGTCGCCGAAGCTCGCGCAGCACGGCTCGGTACGCATCGCGATCAGCGCGCCGACCACGATCGCCATCGAGGCGAAAGCGAAGCTCGCGCACAGGTGCAGGAGGAAGCGCGGCACGCGATGCGGCGGCTCGATCGGCTTGCGCGCGGCAGACCAGAACGCGACGGGACCGAGCAATGCGAGCGTCGTCCACTCGACGAACGACCAGCGCCAGTACGCCTCCCACGGCCAGACGAAGCGCGCGCGGATCGCGTCCGACAATGCCCAGAACATCGCGAACAGGCAGGTCACGACGAGCCAGAGCAGCAGATAGAGCGCGCAGCGCAGCGCCCACTCGCGCAGACGCACTGCGAAATGCGTCGTCGTCATCGTCGCTGCCGCGCTTGCCATGCGCCTATCCTAGGCGCGGCGCTGCCGCCTGAGAAGCGTCGTCACGCATTGCTACGATTCGTCCGCACGCTGCTACGTTTCATCCCGTTTCGCTATCGCGCGTTGCGCGCGCGCGCGAGGATTCCGCGCAAGCCGGGGCGCAGTTGTCGACTTCGATCTCCTCCCGGATTTCGACGATGGTTGCGCCTCGGCTCCGCCAAGAAACCGGAGAATCGAAATGCGTACCTTCTTCCTCGCCACCCTGCTAGCGGGCGCAGCGTCCGTCCACGCGGGCAACACGATGCACTACATCGAGCTCGTCAACACGGCGGCGGACAGCATCGTCGCCTTTTCCGTCGCGCCGGCCGGCACGAACCAGTTCCGCAGCGTGCCGCTCGCGGGCAACGCGCTGCACGGCGGCGGTGATGCCGTGACGATTCCCGTAACTGGAGAAAGCACGGGCGCGGGTTGCCTGCACGACCTGCGCATCGAGTTCGCGAACGGCCGCACGCTGATCCAGAAGAATTTCGACGTCTGCAAGTATCGTAGCTACCACACCGGGCGTTATCTGCGCGGACAGGCGCAGACCGTCATCGCATCGGTGCCTTAGCCCGCAGCGCGTAGCGCGGGCATCGTCGGATTCGAGCCGTTACGACCAGATTGCCTGGACGCAGAGCACAAGAAGATAGGCGATGGCGCCGGCGATCGGAATCGTCAGGATCCACGCCCAGACCATGCGTTCGACGACGGTCCATTTCATCGCGTTGGCGCGTTTCGCGACGCCCACGCCCATGATCGAGGCCGAAACGTTGTGCGTCGTCGACACGGGAATACCGAGTGCCGACGCCGTGACAATGACGCTCGACGAGGCGATGTCCGCGGCAACGCCATTGATAGGATGCAGCTTGACCATCTTGTGACCGAGCGTACGGATGATGCGCCAACCACCGGCCATCGTCCCGCTCGCCATCACGAGCGCGCAGGTGGCCTTGATCCAGGTGGCGATCTCGAACTGTCCCTTCGCATCGGCATCGATGCGCAGGAACGACAGCCAATGCGGTAGATGGTCGAGTGAGCCCGAGGCGGTCGCGCCCGCGAGCGCCAGCGCGATGATGCCCATCGTCTTCTGCGCGTCGTTGAGGCCGTGGGAAAAACCCATGAACCCCGACGAAAACATCTGCACCTTGCCGAACACCGCATTGACGAAACGCGGCCGCGAATAGCGCTGCAGCTTGCCGCCGCGACCCGACATGAACGACAGCAGCGCGAACAGAAGCCCCATGATCGTGAAGCCGAGTGCGAAGCCCGCCGCGGGAGAAACGAGCATCGGCAGGATCACTTTGTTGAGGATGCCCTTGCCGAGCCACCAGTGTTCGCCGGGCACGGACCAGATGATCGAAGCCCAGTTGCCGTGCGCGGCAGCGAGCGCCGCACCACAAAGGCCGCCGATCAGCGCATGCGACGAACTCGACGGCAGGCCCCACCACCAAGTGATCAGGTCCCATATCGTTGCGCCGAGCAGCGCGCAGATCAGCAGCTCGGGCGTGATCGTCACGACACCGGCGTCGATGAGTCCAGTCGAAATCGTCTTCGCGACCGCGGTGCCCCACATCGCACCGATGAGGTTCGTCGCGGCCGCGAGCAGCACCGCCTGACCCGGGCTCAGCACCTTGGTCGCGACGACCGTCGCTATCGAATTGGCCGTGTCGTGGAAGCCGTTGATGTACTCGAAGACGAGCGCAACGGCGATGACCGCAAGAACGAGGGTCAGGCTCATGTAGGCGGACGCCTCAGGAATTCTTCAGCGCGATCGCATAAATCACGTTGCCCGCGTCGCGGCAACGATCTATCGCCTTCTCGAGCAATTCGAACAGGTCCTTGCGCAGCAGCAGCGTCGTCGTGCTGTTCTCGTTGCTGTACAGGTCGTGGTAGAGGTCGAGGATGAGCCGGTCGGCCTCGCCTTCGATCGCCTGCATGCGGTCGTTGAGCTCCTTCATCGTGTCGAGCACCATGCCCTTGCGCAGCTGCCCGACCATGTCGGCGATGACCTCGGTGGCCTTTTCGAGCATGACCGCGCGCGACGCGTAGTCGACGTCCATGAGCCGCGCCGCGAACAGCGCGTAGCGCTCGGCGAACTTCTCGACGACCTTCGGAATGCGGTACAGCGCGGCCGACAGCGCCTCGATGTCCTCGCGCTCGAGCGCGGTCACGAACGTGTTGACGAGCTCGGCGCTGATCTCGCTCATGAGCTGCTTTTCGCGCCGGCGCGCGACGCGGAACTCGTCGAGCGAGGGATTCGGCGTCTTCTGCTTCAGCAAATTGATGAGTGCGCGGGCGCTCTGCCGCGCCGCGTCGGCGCTCTGTTCGAGCAAGCCGTAGAACTTGTCGCCCTTTCCGAAGATCGTCTGCAGCGAAAACATGTGGGCGGTCCTTGTGCGGGGTTTCGTGTTGTTTGGGCGAGACGAAGCGCGCCGGGTGCGCAAGTTTACCGTTTTGTTACACGGAAACAGACCCCCGGGCACTTTGTAACCGATTTCTGCCCCCGAACGCACCACGCGAACGCGTAAATGACAACGTTTTTAAGGAACGGGCCGCGTTGTCATAAAACTTTCAAATTCGCCGCGTAGCCTGCGCCCGATCGAGAAAGGCCGCCCCGCCGCGGCCGCCCAGATTCTTCTCAACGGAGGCTTCCATGCTCAATCGTATGCGTCAATCGCTGACGGCTTTTGCCATCGGCGCCACCCTGCTCGCGAGCGCGAGCGTCCACGCCGTCGATATCACCGGCGCCGGCTCCACATTCGTGCAGCCGCTCGTGACGAAGTGGTCGGCCATGTATGCCGAGAAGACCGGCAGCCACGTCAACTACGGCGGCGGCGGTTCGGGCGCGGGCATCGCGCAGATCAAGGCCGCGACGATCGATTTCGGCGCGTCGGACAAGCCGCTTTCGCCCGAAGAACTGTCGGCCGCGGGCCTCGGCCAATTCCCGATCGTGATCGGCGGCGTCGTGCCGGTCGTCAATGTCGAGGGCATCAAGGCCGGCGACCTCAAGCTGACCGGCGCGCTGATCGCCGACATCTACCTCGGCAACATCAAGAACTGGAACGACGCGAAGATCGCCGCGGTCAACAAGGGCGTCAAGTTGCCGGATCTCGCGATCCAGGCCGTGTCGCGCTCGGACGGTTCGGGCACCACGTTCAACTTCACGAACTACCTGTCGAAGGTCAGCCCGGACTTCAAGACGAAGGTCGGCGAAGGCACCTCGGTGCAGTGGCCGGCCGGCGTCGGCGGCAAGGGCAACGCGGGCGTCGCAGCCTACGTGCAGCAGATCAACGGCTCGATCGGCTACGTCGAACTCGCCTACGCGCTGCAGAACAAGATGGCTTACACGCAGGTGCAGAACGCTGCCGGCAAGTTCATCACGCCGAACCTCACGAGCTTCGCCGCGGCCGCCTCGCACGCTGACTGGAAGAGCGCGAAGGACTTCCAGCTCGTGATCACGAACGCGCCGGGCGACGATTCCTGGCCGATCACCGCCACCGCATTCGCGCTGATCTACAAGACGCCGAAGGACGCGGAACACTCGAAGGAAGTGCTGAACTTCTTCAAGTGGGCCTACGCGTCGGGCAGCAAGGAGGCCGAGGGACTCGACTACGTCGCGCTGCCGCCCGCGCTCGTGCAGCAGATCGAGTCTTACTGGAAGGCCGAGGTCAAGCTCTGACCGGCAGGCTCTGATCCGCGTCGAAACGCACTGATCCATTCCGCCGACGGCAGCGTCCGTCGGCGGGCCGGAGCAATCCAACGAATACATCCATCTGCGCACTCTCCGTCTCCTTCGTCGCTCGCGGCGTCGGAGACGGCTTTCCAGATCAAGAAGAACCGATGTCCGCCAACGCCAGTGTGATCACGGGAATCGACGAAAGACGCGCCGCTCGCGACGGTCGCGCCGACAGCCTGTTCCGCTGGATCGTGTTCGCCGCGGGCATCCTCGTCCTCTCGACACTCGCCGCCGTCGCGCTCACCACGCTGTGGGGCGGGCGCGAGGCGTTTGCGACATTCGGATTCAAGTTCCTCGTCTCGTCCGACTGGGACACGGTCAACCACCAGTTCGGTGCGCTCGCACCGGTCTACGGCACGCTCGTCACGGCAGCGATAGCGCTGCTGATCGCCGTGCCGGTCAGCTTCGGCATCGCGCTCTACCTCACCGAGATCGCACCGCCGTGGTTGCGCACGCCGGTCGGCGCGGCGATCGAGTTGCTCGCGGGTATCCCGTCGATCATCTACGGCATGTGGGGCCTGTTCGTGTTCGTGCCGATCATGGGCCGCTACGTGATTCCCTGGCTCAACGCGCATCTCGGCAGCTGGCCCGTCATCGGTTCGCTGTTCACGGGACCGCCGCTCGGTCTCGGCATGCTCACCGCGGGCATCGTGCTCGCGATCATGGTGATCCCGTTCATTTCGTCGGTGATGCGCGAGGTGTTCCTCACGGTGCCGACGCGGCTCAAGGAATCGGCCTACGCGCTCGGCAGCACGACCTGGGAAGTGTCCTGGGACGTGGTCCTGCCGTACACGCGCACGGCGGTCATCGGCGGCGTGTTCCTCGGCCTCGGCCGCGCGCTCGGCGAGACGATGGCGGTGACGTTCGTGCTCGGCAACGTGCATCGCCTGTCGCTGTCGCTGCTCGAGCCCGGCAACTCCATCGCGGCGACGATCGCCAACGAATTCGCCGAGGCCGACTCGGAGATCTTCCGCTCGTCGCTGATCGCGCTCGCGTTCCTGCTGTTCGTCGTGACGTTCATCGTCCTCGCCATCGCCAAGCTCATGCTGCGGCAGATGGAAAAGCGCGAGGGCAAGTGATGAACGCCGAGAGCACGCGCGTGGAAGACGCACGCATGGAGATGGCCGATCGCCTGTATTTCCGCCGGCGCATCGGCAACGCGTTCGGCCTCGTGTTCGCGACCGCGTCCACCGGGTTCGGCCTGTTCTGGCTCGCCTGGATCCTGTGGACGACGTTGAGCAAGGGCATCGCCGCGCTCAATCTCGACCTGTTCACGAAGATGACGCCGCCGCCCGGCGAAGCGGGCGGATTGTTGAACGCGTTCGTCGGCAGCGCGTTGATTTGCGCGCTGGCCATCGCGATCGGCGCCCCGATCGGCATCGCCGCGGGCACCTATCTCGCCGAATACGCGAAGAAGAACCGCCTCGGCGAGTCCATCCGCTTCGTCAACGACATCCTGCTGTCCGCACCGTCGATCGTGCTCGGCATGTTCGTCTACACGGTTGTTGTGCGTCAGGTCGGCCACTATTCCGCCGCGTCGGGTTCGCTCGCGCTCGCGCTGATCGTGCTGCCGGTCGTCGTGCGCACGACCGACGAAATGCTGCAGCTCGTGCCCGGTGCGATGCGCGAGGCGGCGCTTTCGCTTGGCGTGCCGCAGTGGAAAGTGACGATGCAGGTGCTCTATCGCGCCGCGCTGCCCGGCATCGTCACGGGCGTGCTGCTCGCGCTCGCGCGCATCAGCGGCGAGACGGCGCCACTGCTGTTCACCGCGTTCGAAAACCAGTTCTGGTCGACGAACATGAACCAGCCGATGGCGACCATTCCGAAATACATCTACAACTTCGCGCTGAGTCCGTACAAGGACTGGCAGTCCCTCGCCTGGGCCGGCGCGCTGATCGTCGCCATTTTCGTTCTCACGCTCAGTCTCGTCTCGCGCGCGATTCTCCTGCGCAACAAGGTCGCCAATGACTAGTCCCAACGTTCCTCTCGCCAACGTTCCGCTCGGCATGAGCCCGAGTACCGTCGCCCTCGTCACCGTCCCGCCCGGCCAAGCCGCCGCCGCGACGACGGCCGCCGCGCCGAAGATGGCCGCGCACAACCTGCAGTTCTACTACGACAAGTTCCACGCGCTGAAGAACGTCAGCCTCGACATCGCCGAGAAGAAGGTGACGGCGCTGATCGGGCCGTCGGGCTGCGGCAAGTCGACGCTGCTGCGCATCTTCAACCGCATCTATTCGATCTATCCGAAGCTGCGCGCCGAGGGCCAGGTGCTGCTCGACGGGGACAACATCCTCGACCCGCGCTACCCGCTCAACCGCCTGCGCAGCAAGGTCGGCATGGTGTTCCAGAAGCCGGTGCCGTTCCCGATGTCGATCTACGAGAACATCGCCTACGCGATCCGCCACTACGAAAAGCTTTCGAAAGCGGACATGGACGTCCGCGTCGAGGAAGCGCTGCGCCAGGGCGCGCTCTGGGAGGAGGCGAAGGACAAGCTCAAGAACAGCGCGCTCGGCCTCTCCGGCGGCCAGCAGCAGCGCCTGTGCATCGCCCGCGCGGTCGCGCTCAAACCCGAAGTGATCCTGCTCGACGAGCCGACGTCGGCACTCGACCCGATCGCGACCGGCAAGATCGAGCAGCTCGTCGAGGAACTGAAGGAGCGCTACACGATCGCGATCGTCACGCACAACATGCAGCAGGCGTCGCGCGTCTCCGACTACACCGCATTCATGTACCTCGGCGAACTGATCGAGTTCGGCGACACGACGACGATCTTCGAAAACCCGCAGAAGAAGATGACCGAGGACTATATTACCGGCCGCTACGGCTGATCTTTCGCGCGTTGTTCCGCGCAGTCGCTACGCAAGGGCATCCTGCTGCCCGACGCATGCGCTGCAGTAGCAATGGCGCGCCGAGATTCCGCCGCTATCGACCGCTACCCTGTTCCCCTTGCTTTACCCGGCCCCGAGATATGTCCGAACACATCGTAAAAAGCTTCGACGACGAACTGACCCAGCTCAACGAAGCGATCACGCGCATGGGTGCCATGGCGCAGTCGCAATTCGACGCGACGATGCGCGCGCTGCAGGCGCGCGACGTGAAGACCGCCGCGCAGGTGATCCGCGACGACGTCGAGGTCGACGATCTCGAACGCGACATCCAGGCGCGCGCGATCCGCGTGCTCGCCTTGCGCCAGCCGATCGCGCGCGACTTCCGCGAGGTGCTGAGCGCGTTGCGTGTCGACATCGAGTTCGAACGCATCTGCGACTTCTCGGCCAACATAAGCAAACGCATCATCGCGCTGAACGCCCATTCCCCCGACGAACTGGTATCGGAACTCGTCGAGCTCGGCGCGCTAGCAAGCAAGCAGCTCACCGACGTCGTCGCCGCGTTCAACGAGCGCAACAAGGAAAAGGCGATCACCGTCTGGGCGACCGACGAGCAGATCGACGACATGTACACCGGCATCTATCGTCGCCTGATCGACTACATGAAGAGCGATCCGCAGCGCGTGTCGATCGGCGCGCATTTCATGTTCATGGCGAAGAACATCGAGCGCATCGGCGACCACGTCACCAATATCGCCGAGCAGATCTATTACATGGTCACCGGCAGCGTGCTCGACGCGCCACGGCCGAAGGGCGACAAGTCGAGCCTCGACCAGGTCGAGTCGCACGCCTGAGACAGGAAAAACCCGGGGTCAGAGTGCGCTTCTCGGGCAAGCTCGAGCGACCCTTCGAAAGTGCACTCTGACCCCGGTTTCCGATCCCGGTTGTCAAAAGGGCGCTAGAGTTGCAACGCGCCTTCGGCCTCTTTGCGATCCGATGCGTCGAGCCCCGCCGCGACCTTGTGGTAGTGGTCGCGCGACGCGGCATCGGTGGGCAGAATGTTGCGTGCGAGTTCGACGAGTACTTCGCGGCGTTCATAGCTCGAACCGATCTTCGCTGTCGCATCCAGCACGGCGCCCGTTCCAGCCGGGCCAAGCCTGCCGCTGCGAATCAGAGCGAACAACGCTTCGCGTCGCTCGTAGTCGGAACCGAGATCCTGCACCGAACTCACGTATAGCGGCGCCAGCGCCTCGACGTCGCGCGCACGGCGGATCGCGGCGACGAGCAGTTCGCGGCGTTCGTAGTCCGAGCCCATCGATGCGCTCGCCTTGATCACGCTCGCAAGTTGCGCATCGTCGAGTCCCGGACGATCGAGCATTGTCGTGAGCGTGCGCCGGCGCTCATAGTCCGACTGCAGCCTGAGCGCCGCGTCGAGCCAGGCCTGGCGCACGTCCGCGCGATCGGCCAGCGTCGGCGCGATCTCGACGAGCAGTTCGGCCCGCTCGTAGTCGGAGTCGAAATGCGTCGCCTGCTGCAGGAAGGTGATCTGCCGCTCCGCGTCGAGCGGCTGCGTGCGGAAGATCGCCTGCAGCTGCTGACGGCGTTCGTAGTCCGACTGCGCCTCGCCCGCGAGCTTCATGGCGCGATCGAGATCGGCCGGTTCGAGCTTGCCGTGCGCTAGCAGCAGCTTCAGATACGCCGAGCGCGCGTAGTCGCTGTGAATCTGCGCGATCTCGTCGAGCACGCGCTTCGCGCCGCCCTGCGCGTACAGGTGCTGTTCGCGTGCCTCGGCACCGAGGCCCGAACGCTCGACGTCGATGACGAGCTTCGCGAGCCATGTGCGCGCCGCGTCGTTCCAGGGTTGTTCGCTGCCGTTGACGAAGTAGCGACGCTCCAGCTTGCCGGAGCGCTCCGTGATCTCAACACGCTGGCTCACGCCGCCGCGCGTTTCCTCGAACGTGGCCCGGCCGCCCGCGCTGAGCGTCGCAACGTCGCTCTCGTCAGCAGTGAACGTGATGTTGCCCTTGATCGAGGCGTTGAACTTGTACTCGCCGTCGCTGTAGCTGATCGTCGTGCTCTGCGAGCCGTCGTCGCCATGGATGCTGATATGCGAATCGTCCTGCGCATGGCGTCTCGCCGTCGGCTGGGGCGACTGTGCCGAGGAAGACTGCGCTGCAGATGGCGGCGTTTGCGACGGCTGTGGCGCTGCCTGTGCCGCGTGGACGGCGCGTGGCATGAGTCCGATACCGGGCAGGCAGACGGCGCCGGCGAGCAGCGCACACAGCGTGAGCGCACGAGCGATGGCGGCGCGGATCTTGGTTTGCGGATGCATGATGTTGGTTCCTTCGAGCAGCTGCTCGATGCGTTGGATGAAAGAGGATTCGCGCACGGCCATCGCCGACGCGAACACGAAAGCGGGGCTTCGCTCGTGCCGCTCGGCGCATGCCGCGAGGCATTCGGCGAGATCGCGGCCGTTGCCGACGGCCCGCGCGGCGAACGCATCGCAGGCGAGTTCCGCGATCTCGTCGAGGCGACGCTGCGCGAGACGGCCGAACGGCACGAACCAGAACAGCGCGAGCCAGACCGCGACGAGGAGGCGCCATTCGGGATCGAAGCGCGAGAGATGCGCCACCTCGTGCGCGAGCATCGCGCGCAGTTGCGCGCGATCGAGCGTCGAGATTGCCCAGATCGGCAGCACGATGCGCGCACGTGACGTCGCGAGCGGGCTCTCGAGCGCGTCGAGACTGAAGATGCGTGGCGCCGCCGACCTCGCCTGCAACGCCAGCGCCTCAGCGTCGTCGTTGGCCGCCTCGCCGACGATGGGCTCCGCGCCAGCGAGAACGCCGCGCAGCGCCACCAGGTTGCGCAGGACGCGTGCGAGCGCGATCAGGGCGCCCGCGGCCCACGCGCAGACGAGCGAGGTCGCCCATGCAGGCGACGACGCAATCCACCGCGCGCCTGCGCCGGATGCGCCGTCGGTCCGTGCCCCGCTCTCGCGCAACGATTGCGCCGGCGAGACGACACGTTCCATCAGCAAGCGGTTCGCCGGCACCGCATCAGGCTTGGCAGCCGTCGTCGGCACAGGGTGCATCGATGTCGGCGCCGACGAGACAGCCGCCGCGTTCGAGGGCGCGGGCGCCGCGCTCGTTGCGACCTCGACGGCAGGCATCGCCACCGGTACGAGTTGCCAAGGCCGCGCAAGCATCGGCAGCCCCGTGGCGAGCTGCAGCGAGGCCGTCAACGCGCCGCCGAACAGCGCCGCGCGCCACAGCGACTCGCGCCATGAGCCACCGCGCAATACGTCGGCCTTGCGCTGCAGCAGGCGATCGACGATCCACGCGACGCCCAGAAATATGCTGCTGTGCATCGCGACCGTGAGCAGCCACGCTGCCACGACCGCGCTCGTCGGCACGATACTCGTCAAGTAGGTGTCGATCAGCGCGTTCATTCCCGTCTCCCTTCGATTCGCGAGGCGCAATTGGCACGATCGTTCCGGCGCCGATGCCCGGATCGAGGCGCGCCGATCGCGTCAGCCGGCTTCAGGTCATTCGGCATCGGCGGCGTCCTTGCGCAGGCGTTTGCGCACGCGCGCGAGATCGCCCGGCGCGATTTCACTTTCGGAAACGAGATGCGCGACGAGCGCGCGGGCGTCCCCGCCGAACAGGCTGCCGACGAGATCGGCCACCATCGAGCGGCGCACCTGCGACTCGCTCACGAGCGCGCGGTAGATCAGCTGGCGACCCTCGCGGCGCTGGCCGACGACGCCGCGCTTTTCGAGTCGCGTGAGCAACGTCGCGACGGTCGTGTGCGCGAGGCCGCGTTGGGCGGCGAGCGTCGCGGCGATGTCCGTCACGCTCGCCTCGCCGCGCTGCCAGAGCACGCGTACGACGGCGATTTGCAGCTCGCTCAGCGCGACGTCGCTGGTCTCGTCGATGGTATTCCTGTTCATGGCGATTCATTCTTCTACATCTGTAGTACTACAGTTGTAGTACTTTCTTGCGCGGAATGCAACAGGTCGGAAGTCATGGACGAGGAAAAGGGGGGCGCGAACCGGCACCAAGGAGCGCCTTGCCGAGCGCTTCACCGCAAGAAATTCGGCTCACAGGCCGTTTCGACAGCGCCCCCGTGCACACTTTGCAACGAGTGCTCCTGGACGCCCGCTCTGCTGTGACGGATCGCTCTCAGGTGCGCAACTTGTAACCCGTGCGGAAGATCCAGCGCACAATCGCGAGACAGATCGCGAGGAAGACGAGCGTCATGCCGACGCTCACGCGCACGTCGACGTCGGATACGCCATAGAAACTCCAGCGGAAGCCGCTGATCAGGTACACGACGGGGTTGAACAGCGTGATCTTCTGCCAGATCGGCGGCAACATGTCGATCGAATAGAACGCGCCGCCGAGGAACGTCAACGGCGTCACGACCATGAGCGGGATCACCTGCAACTTCTGGAAGTCATCGGCCCAGAGTCCGATGATGAAGCCGAACAGCGAGAACGTGACCGACGTGAGGATCAGGAACGCGACCATCCATAACGGGTGTGCGATTTCATAAGGCACGAACGCGCGCGCGGTGATCAGGATCAACGTACCTAGCATCATCGACTTCGTCGCGGCCGCGCCGACGTAGCCGATCAATGCCTCGACGTACGACACCGGCGCCGAGAGCAGTTCGTAGATCGTCCCCGACCACTTCGGCAGGTAGATGCCGAACGACGCGTTCGAAATGCTCTCGTTGAGCAGCGACAGCATGATGAGGCCCGGGATGATGAACGCGCCGTAGCTCACGTTGTTGATGCTGCCCATGCGCGAGCCGATCGCCGCGCCGAAGACGACGAAGTACAGCGAAGTCGACAGCACCGGCGAGGCGATGCTCTGCGTCAGCGTACGGAACGTCCGCGCCATCTCGAATCGGTAGATCGCGTGGATTGCAGGAACATTCAAGAGAGCGACGGTCATGCCTGCTTCCTCACGAGACTCACGAAGATGTCCTCGAGCGAACTCTCGCTCGAATGCAGATCCTTGAAGTCGATGCCATTCTCGCCGAGTCGGCGCAGCAGCGCAGCGATGCCGGTTTCCTCATGCTGCGTGTCGAACGTGTAGACGAGCGATTGGCCGTCGGCGGACAGCACGAGCGGCAGGTCGCCCAAGCCGTCAGGAAGGCGCGGCAGCGGGCTCTGCAACTGCAGCATGAGCTGCTTCTTGCCGAGCTTGCGCATGAGCCGCGCCTTCTCCTCGACGACGATGAGTTCGCCCTTGCTGATCACGCCGATGCGATCGGCCATCTCCTCGGCCTCCTCGATGTAGTGCGTCGTCAGGATGATCGTCGTGCCGCGCTCGCGCAGGCCGCGCACCATGCGCCACATGTCGTGGCGCAGTTCGACGTCCACGCCCGCGGTTGGCTCGTCGAGAAACAGTATGCTCGGCTCGTGCGACAACGCCTTGGCGATCAGCACGCGCCGCTTCATGCCACCCGACAGCGTCATGATCTTGCTGTCCTTCTTCTCCCACAGCGAGAGGTCGCGCAACACTTTCTCGAGGTAGCCCGGATCGGGGGCCTTGCCGAACAGGCCGCGGCTGAAGCGCACGGTCGCCCAGACCGTCTCGAATGCATCGGTGTGCAGTTCTTGCGGCACGATGCCGATCTTCGCGCGCGCCGCGCGGTAGTCGCGGGCGATGTCGTGGCCGTCGGCGACGATCGTGCCCGAAGAAGGATTGACGATGCCGCAGACGATGTTGATCAGCGTCGTCTTGCCCGCGCCGTTCGGCCCGAGCAGCGCGAAGATCTCGCCGCGGCGAATCGACAGGTCGACGTCCTTGAGCGCGTGCTGCCCGCTCGCGTAGACCTTGCTTACGCCGCGAATCTCGACGATGGTCGCCTCGCCGCCGGCTTCATTGGGTTCGCGTGTATCTGCCATGCGTAATCCTGGTTAGGTCGAACCTTCCGCAAGCGCCTTCAGTGCGGCGAGCACGTCCGCGAAGTCCGCGGTGATCATCGGCCCGAACTCGGCCGCTGCGGGGCCGAAAATCTCGGTGCTGTAGCTCACGCGTGTGTGCCCGGGTCGCAGGCTCGTCAGCGCATGACGAACGACGAAGCGCGTGCCGTCGATGATCGTCTCGTCGGTGAAATTCTCGTTCTGCCTGACATCGATGAGCGTGCTCGTGAAAGCGTCGACACCCGGCGGCTTCATCGAGAACGTCGTGCCCGTGACGAACGGTCCGTGGATCGCGATGCTCTCGATGCCGGCGTTCCAGCGCTTCCAATTCGGCACGTCGGCGAACAGTTTCCATATCCGCTCCGGCGTCGCCGCAACGTCGATGCTTTCTTCATGCGTCCACATGCGAACCATTCCTTTCGTTCGGATTCGAACGCGGAATATCAGGCAACGCTCGTGCGCGCGCAAGTGATCCGCGCATGGCAGGTCCACACACGCGGCAATCTCAATGAGATCGCGATGTCGCAGTCACAGTCGCGCAAGCCGCGACACGGTCCAGCAGCAGCGCGCGTTCTCGGGCATTGCGCGTGAGCATCGCCGCGCGCTCGAATTCGGCGCGCGCCTCGTCGTTGCGCCCGAGCTTCGCGAGCAGGTCGCCGCGCACACTCGGCAGCAGGTGGTAGTTCTTGAACGCGGGTTCGTCGACGAGCGCATCGGCGAGTTCGAGCCCGGCCTGCGGCCCGAACGCCATGCCGACCGCGACGGCGCGGTTCAATTCGACGACCGGCGAACCCGTGAGCGCGGCGAGCGCGTCGTACAGCGCAACGATGCGCGGCCAGTCCGTCTGCTCGGCCGCGCGCGCGCGCGCGTGGCAGGCCGCGATCGCCGCCTGCAATGCGTAGGGACCCAGCGGCACGCCGAGTTTCTCGGCGCGTTCGAGCAACGCGAGCCCGCGCTGGATCAGCAGCCGGTCCCACAACGCACGATTCTGTTCGAGCAGCAGGATCGGCTCGCCTTGCACGCCCGTGCGCGCACGCGTGCGCGACGCGGTCAGTTCGAGCAGTGCGAGCAGGCCGAGCACCTCGGATTCGCCCGGGATCAGCCCGACGAGGATGCGTGCGAGCCGCAGCGCTTCCTCGCACAGCGCGGGCCGCATCCAGTCGTCGCCCGACGTCGCTGTGTAGCCTTCGTTGAAAATCAGATAGACAACGTCGAGCACCGAGGCAAGCCGGGCGACCAGTTCGTCCTTGCCCGGCACTTCGAACGGTACGTGCGCTTCGGCGAGGCTGCGCTTCGCGCGCACGATGCGCTGCGCGATCGTCGGCTCGGGCACGAGGAACGCACGCGCGATCTCGTCGGTCGTGAGGCCGCCGAGCAGGCGCAGCGTGAGGGCGACGCGCGCCTCGGTCGACAGCACCGGATGACAGGACGTGAAGATGAGGCGCAGCAGGTCGTCGCCGATCGCGTCGTCGGCGGCTTCCTCGAAGTTCGGAATCGTCGCGAGCAGCGCCTCGACCTCGTCGACGTCATCGTGACGGCTTTCCAGCGATCTTTGGCGGCGCAGGCGATCGAGCGCGCGGTTCTTCGCGGTTGTCATGAGCCACGCACCGGGCTTGTCGGGCACGCCTTCGGCCGGCCAGTGCTCGAGCGCCGCGACGAGCGCGTCCTGTGCGAGTTCCTCGGCGAGGCCGACGTCGCGCAGCATGCGCGCGAGTCCCGCGATGAGCTTCGCGGATTCGATGCGCCATACCGCTTCGATCGTGCGGTGGACATGGTCGTGATTCGGCGAAGTCACGTGGTGTCCGTCAGGTGTAGCAGGGGCCGAATTCGCGCACCTCCACCGTGGCCCACTCGGCCGCGGGGCAACCTTCGGCAATCGCGATCGCCTCGTCGCGGGTCGCGCATTCCAGCATGTAGTAGCCGCCGACCATCTCCTTGGCCTCGGCGTACGGGCCGTCGAAGCGCTGCTTGCGGCCATCGCGCACCTGCACGCGCACGCTGTCGTGTTCGGAGCGCAGCGACTGCGCGTCGCTGACGAGGCCGCGCGCCTTGAGCTGCGAACTGTATTCGACCATGCGCGCGTAGCGCACGCGTCCTTCGCTCTCGCCGACATCACGGCGCTGGCCCACGGGTTCGACGATCAACATCATGTATGCCACGAAAAACCTCCGCTATCTCTTGCGCTCACGCCGCTGGGAAGGACGCCAGCCGCGCTCGCCCGGTCGCAAACCAAAAACCGATGCGACGAATCAGTGGCGTTGCGCAGCCGCCTTCTCGCGCAGCTGGCGCTCCTTCTCGCGCATCTCGGGCGTGAATTCCTCGCCGACGTCGTCCGCCTCGAACACCTGACGGATCTCGAGCACCGATTCGCCGTTCTCGAACGGATTCGGGCAACGCTTGGCCCATTCGATGGCTTCTTCGAGCGACTTGACCTGCCAGATCCAGAATCCGGCGATCAGTTCCTTCGTTTCCGCGAAAGGACCATCGATCACGGTGCGCTTGCTACCAAGGAACTTGACCCTCGCCCCCTTCGAACTGGGCTGCAGGCCCTCACCCGCGAGCATCACGCCCGCGTTGACGAGATCCTCGTTGAACTTGTTCATCGCTTCGATCAAAGCCTGCTTCGGCATGACGCCGGCCTCGGAATCATCGGTCGCCCTGACCATCACCACGAATCGCATCGCCGTTCTCCTCTTGCGCGAAAATGAACCGGTGGCGGCCTTCACGAGACCCGATCCGCCGCTCTCAAGGGTATACGACGAGCGGGCACGCGCGGAATCGACGCCTGCCCATAAAAAAGGAGCGGGGGGGCTAGCGGAACGGCGGGCCCGGAACCGCGGGCGTTGCTAGCACCGGCTCGCTGCCGCCCTGCGCGGGACTTGATCGGCAAACGAAGGCCCGCGGGCGGCGCGACAGCTGTCCGCATCGCGGCGAGGAAGCACCGATGCGCGGCCGTGCCCTTGCAAAGGACTATCGCGCGCGGAATCGATCCGCGCGAAAATTCTTGGATTCGGCGCGACTGACTGTCGCCTCGTCGCACACAGTCGAACGCCGGGGGCGCAGCTACACCCCTTGCCTCGGGTTCAGGCTCAGGTCGCCTGTTCGAGCACGTCGGCGAGCCACTCGGCGTAGATTTTCGCGAGTTCCATGGTCTTGCACGCAGCGCCGCGCTGGGCGATATCGAGCGCATGCTGCAACTGCTTTTTCTGCGCCTCGTTCTGCGCCTCGTCATGCAGCGCGCCGCTCGACGACCCCATGCTCGCACAAGGATTGCCCGCACGCAGCTCGAACAGCTTGTTGTCGGGATCGACGATGCAATTGATCACATGATGGAAATGCTGATGCGCGGCGCTGACCGAATCCGCGTTGAGCGCCATCCTCGCGTGCACCTGCGCCGTGATCGTCTCGATGCGCTGTTGTGGGGCGGCCGCGACCGCCGAGCCGGCAAGCAGTAGAGCGCCTGCGAACGAAATAGCCTTCGTGCGAAACATGCGTTTCTCCCCTGTCATCGTTGTCTGATGCGGCGCATCGAGCCCGAGGATTCGACCCGGTTTCGGCGAAAATCCTTACAAAGCGCTTCCGCAACCGCCGCCGCGCTCTTGCCAGAGGTCCTTCGCGAGCCTGACTGCATCCTCGGTATGCTCATAGTAACCCGTGGCGAGAGCGAATTCCTTGTAGCCCAGCCGTCGATAGAAGGCGCGCGCGGTCATATTCGCGCTGCGCGCTTCGACATAGGCGACGCCGATGCCGGCCGTCAGCGCGCAGTCCTCGAGCCAGGCGACGATTGCCGCGCCGATGCCCTTGCCCTGGCAGGCCGGATCGACGGCGAGCAGGTTGAGATGCGCCTCGTTTTCGCGATATTTCATGATGCCGAAGCCGCAAAGCCGCTCCTCCGTCAGGGCGACCGCGACATTGCATGCGCGGTCGTGCATGCACTGGCGCACGCGCATGGCGTCCCAGCGCCAGCGCAGGCCGCGTTCGATGAGGTCGCGCGACATGGCCGCGATCGCCGGCGCTTCGGCGGCGGTTGCCAGGCGAATCCGATACCCATTCGACACTTTCGCGCGTTCCGAGGCTACCGATAGGTCCTGCGAGCATTGTAGCCTTGCTTCGCGTAGTCTGGTGCTGCGCAATCCAGCTTCCGCCACTTCATGCAGGAGCTTGCTTTGACCGGCGACGGATATCGGCGAGACCGGCTGCATCGGATTGACGGCCGTCTGCGAGTGAACGCGCAGCGGCCGTTCGCGGTCGTGTTGTCCGTTGCCTTGGCCGCGATCGCCGCCGCGTGCTGCGCCGGCGCCACCGCCGCCGAGGCCTTGCGCGTGATCTATCCGCAGTCGGAGTCGCGGCTGGATGGCCGCGCGATCTATCCGATCGCCATCCTCGAGCTCGCGCTGCAGCACAGCGGCAGCGAATTCCACATGCAACCAAGCGTTGCCAAGATGCAGCAGTCGCGCAGCCTGCGCATGCTTGCCGAGGGCCGGGACCTCGACGTCGTCTGGACGGTAGCCACGCCCGAGCGCGAGGCGATGCTGCGGCCGATCCGCATTCCGATCGATCTGGGCCTGATCGGTTGGCGCGCGCTGCTCGTGCACAGCGGCGACGCCCAGCGCTTCGCCGCGGTGGAATCGCTCGGCGACCTCGCACGTTTCACCGGCGTGCAGGGCCACGACTGGCCCGACCTGCGCATCATGCGCGCGAATGGCCTGCGCGTTGCCGCCACCGCGACCTACGAAGGTCTCTTCGCGATGCTCGTGCGCGAGCATGTCGACTACCTGCCCCGCGGCGTCAGCGAAATCGACCGCGAACTCGAACGGCGCACGACGATGCCGATCGAGATCGAGCAGACGCTGCTCCTGCACTACCCTTCGGCGCTCTATTTCTTCGTCCATCCCGACAACGACGCACTCGCGCAGGCGCTCGAGACCGGCCTCGAACGCTGTATTGCCGACGGAAGTCTCAGACAGACATTGCAGGAACGCTTCGGCGAACGCCTGCGCAACCTTCATCTCGCCGACCGCAAGCTGCTCGACCTGCGCAACGCCGATCTGCCGGAAAGTACACCGCTGCGGCGGCCCGAGCTTTGGTTCGATCCGATGAGCATGAGCCCGTGAGGATGGTCCGATGAGGACGGCCCGAGGAGCCCGATTTGATGAGCCTGATCCAATGAGCCTGATCCGATGAGCCTGATATGAACGCGCCTTCGACCGCCGTGCATGCGCCAGCCCGGCACATCGCCCACACGAATTCGATCAACGCGCGCCTTGTCGCGTCCACGCTGCTGATCAGCATGCTCATTTCCGTGCTCGTCACAGCGGTACAGCTGTGGATCGCTTACGGCGACGCCGTCGACAACGCAAGCGCGCGACTCGACGAGATCGGCCGCAGCATCGTGCCGAGCATCGGCGCCAGTCTGTGGCAGGTGGATACCGAACGCGTCGATCTGCTGCTCGATGGCGTCGCGCGGCTGCCGGAAGTCGCGTACGCAGAACTCGAGAGCCGCGACGGCGACCGCCTCAAACGCGGCAACGCACACGCCAAGGCGCTCGCCACGCGCACGTATGCATTGCGCCACGTCGAAGGCAAGGCTTTCGAGCTCGGCTCGCTGCGCGTGGTGGTGGGACGCGAACGCGTCATTTCGACGCTGATCGGCGACGCGATCTCGATCGCGCTGACAACCACCATCACGCTCGTCTGCAGCGCGATGCTGCTGTCGCTGTTCTTCCGCGCGTGGATCACGCGCCACCTCGAAACGATGGCCGACTATGCCGGTGCGCTGAGCCTCGAGACCCTCGGCACGCCGCTCGAGCTCGCGGGACGGACGCCGCACGATCCACCCGACGAACTGGACCAGATGGTCCTGTCGTTCAATCGCATGCGCGAGACATTGCAGGCCGAGGTCTCGCTGCGCGACAGCTACGAGAGCGAACTCGTCATGCACCGCGAGCGACTCGAGGATCTCGTCGTCGCGCGTACTTCCGAACTCGCGCAGAAGAGCAAGGAATTGCAGGTGCAGAAGGACGAGATGCAGCGCCTCGCCCAGACCGACAGCATGACCGGCACGAGTACGCGCCGGCATTTCCGCGAACTTGCCGAACACGAGATGGCGCGCAGCGAGCGCACCGGCGTGCCGCTGTCGGTGGTCATGCTCGACATCGACCATTTCAAGCGCATCAACGACAGCTACGGCCACGACGTCGGCGATCGCGCGATCAAGGCACTGTGCAGCGCGTGCGCGACGCAGCTGCGCCAGATCGACGCGATCGGCCGCTGGGGCGGAGAAGAGTTCGCCCTACTCTTGCCCGAGACCGATTTCGCGAGCGCGATGAAAGTCGCCGAACGCATTCGCGAGGCCGTGAGCGAGATCTGCCTGGGCCTCGACTCGGGCGACGTCGTCATGTTCACGGCGTCGCTCGGTGTGGCGACGTTCGACGGTAGCCACGGCAGCCTCGATGCCATCCTCAAGGGTGCCGACAAGGCGCTCTACGAGGCCAAGGAAGGCGGGCGCAATCGCGTCTGCGCGAACCTCTGAACCACGCGCGTCGGATGCGCGTCTCAATTCCCAGTGCCTTGCTTCCCGGCCGACGGCAGGAAAGGGTCACGTGACATTGCGATGTCGGGGCGTTGCGTGATCGCGATTGTCGGTGACGGAGGAATCGTCCCTGGCGGCCGATTTGCAACCTGCTCGACAAATTGCCGAGCCGCATTTTCCTCGTCAAACGCCACGGTCGAGAAAATGTACGTGAGCCACGCACCGTAGAGCACGAGACCGGCGACGACCCAACGGCCTGCTGCGAACCGAAGCCTTGGCGCCCACTCTGCTTGCGCGCTCATGGCCCCTCGTCAATGAGACTCTCGAACATGACGGTCATTTCCGCAGCGGTCGTCGAATCATCGTTTGCCTCGACTTTCATCTCGACAACGCGCTGCAGCGGCGAGGCGCGCGACATCTGATCCATGAAAGCAAAAAAACCTGCCGTGGTCCCCTGCATGGCCAAGCGCAATGGCGTGTCGACGTAAAACCCTTCCTGGACGACGGAAGCCCCGAAGCGCAGGCGGGTAATCTCGACGTGCGCGAGTGACGCCTGGGCTCGTACGGACGCTTCGAGGGCGTGCAGATCGAGGCGCTTCGGCAATCTCTCTTCGAGGCGTGCGAGCGATCCGCGCATCTCGTTCAACTGCAGCGAAAGTGGATCGTGGTTGGCGAGCTTGTCGCGTGTTTCTACGAGCTCCTTCTTGAGGCGTCCCGTCCTGATCTGTGATGCTTCTCGATCGAATGAGGCGTTCTGGATGAAATACACGGCGTGTATCGAACTCACGATGGCCACCCCGGCGATCACGGCATTTTTCCAGCGAGGAAAAATGGTGGTCATCTCGTGTCGCCTCGGGTCGAGGCTGCCGTGACGGTCGCGAACTCCACCTCGCCTTCTTTCTGCGCCGCGGTCCGCTCGAGCGCGACATCGCGAAAGCCGCTTCGCTTCAGCAGTTCGACAAGGCTGCGTTCATCCGCATAGGTGGGACGGTTCAGGACGAGGGAGATCCGTCGTCCCTTCGCTTCGAACGACCACAGAGCCAGATCGCCCGGTAACGCGCCGACGACGCTCAGCAAGTCCGACGTCTGGGCGGCTGAAGGGTCAAGTACCTTGAGTATTTGCTCTCGGGTCAGCAGGTTCGCCTTGACCGATTCGTAATCCCTGAGGTCACCGATCTGCGCTTTGATTCTCCCGATCGCCTCGGCAAGGATGGTATTGGCGTTGACGTGCTGGCGCGTGTCGTATCGAAGCAATGCAATCACCGGCACGCTGAGCAGAAGCGGCACGGCGATCGCTGCCGCGAGCGCGAAAACAAAGTGGCGACCGCGGAGCGAATCTTCGCGACGTTCGCTCTGACCGACTGTCTCGGACGCTACTTCCGAGCGCGCCTCCGGTCGTGAAGGCGCCGCTGTCCCGCCTGCCCAAAACAGGTGCAGCGAAATGACGGAGCAGAGGGCGGCCACCCATGCGCTCGCGAGGGCCCAAAGGAACAGGAAAGCCTTGACTGCGTCGGACACGCCGAGCATTTTCAGCGGCTCCGGCGAGTGCAAGAGAATCGCCGCCACTATTATCAGGATCAGCGCAAATCCAAGAGCGAGCGCCGCAAGCAGGACATGCCTCCACCGGCGTCGCCCGACATCCCGGCGTGCCCACCAAGCACCGGCAAGGGTCAGCGCGACAGGCATCGCATACAGGAAGGCGGCTTCCGCAATATAGGTGCCGTACGCGATTCGCTCTCCCAGCGGAACTAGCGCGAACGCCAACACGGGCAGCGCGAACACGACGCCCCAGCCGAACCCGATGCGGAACGCACTCGCGGCCTGCACCGAACTCGCAGGAGCGATCGCCCGTTCGCTTCGGCTCATCTCGTCGAAGGCCGTGATTGGTTCGATGCCACCACTCTCGTTCCCCTCGCACAACGAGCAGGATTCAAGAATAGCTCAGCGACAGGCGAAACGGAGCGAGCGGCGACGAAGAATCGTGTCGAGCGTGCGCTTGGTCGCCGCGAACGTGCGACGCGTCCGGCGCCGCACGTGATCAGTTCGCTACTCGTCCTCGTCGCGCACGAGATGGTCGGGTATGGCGCGCTCGCGCGCGTCGTCGTTGTCGTTGTCGTTGTCTTCGTCGTCACTGGCCGGCAGCGCGCCGCCGGTGGCGTTGCGCCCGTCTTCATCGACCAGGCTCGCAGGCCGGATCGACTTCTCCGGCTCCTTCGGTTCGTCTTGCATACACGCCACGCCAGCGTGGTCGCTCAGCGGCACCGCCTCGTCGAGCGGATCGGGCTTGTGCGGCACGATGCTCTTCTTGCGGGCAGTCGATTTCGATTGTGTCGGCATGGCGCGGGCTCCTCGAGAACATTGGCGGCATCTTGTCGAACCGCGGCGAACGGGCGTGTGGACAGAGAAACGCGCCGTCTTCGCGCGCACCTCCTCGAGCTACGAGCGAAGCAACGCAACGACCATGCCATGCCCTTCGCCTTGCACGTCGGCGTCTGCCATGCGCGTGGCGATATCGAAAGACGCGCTTTCGCATCGACGTTCCTTGCAAAGCGCGCGGCGGGAGCACGTCGATCGGGCGATACGCAGACCCCCGCCGCGCCTGTTGCGGAAAACCTGCAATGCGTGCACCTTTGCGCTGGCGCACGGATTGCTTGCCTTCAAGACAGGCAGAACAGGGAGAAATCTATGAACCATGGTCTCACCGCGACGGCGACGACACAGGTCACCGCGAGCAGGAGCGATGTTTGGAGCGCGCTGACGCGTCCCGAAGCGATCAAGCAATACATGTTCGGCACCGAAGTGCGATCGGCCTGGAGAATCGGCGACTCGATCACCTGGTCGGGCGAGTTCAACGGCAGGAAATACAAGGACAAGGGCGAGATCCTCGCGCTCGAGCCCGAACGCAAGCTCTCCTACAGCCACTACAGCCCGCTCTCGGGCAAAGCCGACGCGCCGGAGAACTACCATACCGTGACGATACGGCTGCGCGACGGCGACGACGGCACGGAGATCACACTAACGCAAGACAACAATCCCGACGCCAAGAGCAAGGCCGAGTCGGAGAAGAATTGGAATGCGATGCTCGCGGGGCTGAAGCGTTACGTCGAACGCGACAGCTGACACCACGCTGCGGATGCGACTCCTCCCGCGAAAGGCACGTGGAAGCGTTGTTGCGCACGAACCATCAAGCGCACCTCGGCGACGGCGCTCCATGCCGCGATTTGCGCGTATGCTGCGCAGCGACGCTCTCACGGTGGATGGCGATGGCGACACGGTCCGACGTGCGGCGCATTGCGCGCGCGCTTCCGCAAGCGCAGGAAGATCCGAACCACTTCGCGTTCTCGGTGCTCAACGGCAAGAAGCAGAAGGGCTTTGCCTGGGTGTGGTTGCAGCGTGTCGACCCGCGCCAGCCACGCGTGCCCTGCCCCGGCGTCCTCGCGGTCCGCGTCGCTGATCTCGACGCCAAGGAGATGCTGCTGCTCGCGGATCCGGAAAAATTCTTCACCGAACCGCACTACGACGGCTTTCCCGCGGTGCTCGTGCGCCTCGAGCGGATCGGCAACGCCGAGCTGCGTGCCCTGCTGCGCGACGCCTGGGCGGCGCAGGCGCCGAAGAAGCTCGTCGCGGCCTTCGCCAATGGCGAACTCGCTCCATGATTCCGTCTGCATGATTCCGTCCGAATCGCGACGTCGGTCGAACACCGAGCATCGGCAGCGTGCCGTTGCATGTCCTCGTTCACCGTTGGCCTTGTATTCGGAACCGTTCGGGCCGATTTGATGGATATGCACCGCCGCATTGGCAATTTCTTTTTGTCGTCGCTCTCGTTGCTCGCGCTGATCGGCGCGGATGCGCACGCACGCACCGTCTGGCGTTGCCTGCGCGATGGCACTGTCAGTCTCGCGACCGCGCCCGAGCCAGGATCGCAGTGCACCGCGAAGGTGCTCGACGACAACTCGCCCACTGTGCCGAATCTATGGGGCGCGCTCGGCCAGTTCCATGGCACGCTGTATCAGCGCGAGCAGGACGGCAAGATCGTCTACAGCACGCGTGACCTGCCCGGCTCGACGAGGGTACAGGCGTTCACGGTCGCGACGCCGCCTTCGTCGCCCGCGCACGTCGGCATCGGCAAGGTCGGCCAGCCGCAGCTCGACGTCTATCGCAAGGAATTTTCGAGCGCGGCGCGCACGACCGGGCTCGACGAGGCGTGGCTGCGCGCGATCGCGCATGCCGAGAGCGCCTATGCTGCCGACGCAGTGTCGACGAAAGGCGCGAAGGGCGTCATGCAACTGATGCCGAACGTGATCGGCGACTACCGCGTCGCCGATCCTTTCTCGGCGAAGCAATCGATCCTCGCGGGCGCGAGCTATTTGAAGGCCCTCGAGACGCGCTACGAAGGCGATCGCGTGCTCGCAGCAGCGGCGTACAATGCGGGGCCCGACGCGGTCAGCAAGTACGGCGGCGTGCCGCCCTACGAGGAGACGCGCGAGTACGTCGCCAAGGTCGACGAGCTGTATGCGCGCTACCGCAAGGCGATGGGACTCAAGCCGCGTGCGATGCAGCTCGTACCGGCGCGCTGAACGCTCGCGCAAGCGTGTACAGGACCCGCGATTCGCGCACAGCGCTGTGCTGCGAGGGCGAACCAATCCAATGTCGCAACGGGCCATCTGGGGCACGCCGCACAGGGCTCACATGCTGCATCACGCGGTCGGAAAATCCGGCGCCTGACACGGGGCCGTCGAACGACTGCCGCAGCAGCGCATCGATGTCGCCGTCGATGTCATGCTCACGTACAGGATTCATGGAACGTGCTCCTCGTCGGTGGAATCTTGCCAGGCCGACAACCAGATCTTGAGTTTGGCTTGCCGCGTGTCGCGTGAGTCTTCAAGGTGCCGAGCGGCATCGACAACGCATACGCCGCTTCCTCGTGGCTGAGTCCTAGTTGCACGCAGTGCAGAATGACGGCTTGTTCCCACGCCGACAGACGCCGCAGTGCGCGCGCCAGATCCGTTCCCAGATCCATCGCCGGCGCAGGCGCAGACAACTCGAGCACGTCTTCCTGCGCGTTGCGAGTGCCCACGATTTCGCGCGGGCCTTCTGCAGGAAGCAGGCATAAGCGATGCGATAGAGCCAGGTCGAAAATCGCGCTTCGCTGCGGAACTGGTCGAGCTTGCGCCACGCGAGCAAAAAGGTTTCCTGTGCGAGGTCGTCGGCCAGAGGGAATTTTCGTTGACATCGGTTTTGAAGTAACCTATATTTCACCAGTAGGTTAATTAACTAGTCGATGTAATACATATGAATGCCGACTCACTTAGCATCACCTTCGCCGCGCTCGCTGATCCAACGCGTCGCGCCATTCTTGCGCGACTAGCAATGGGCGAGACCTCGGTCACCGAGCTTGCCAAGCCGTTCTCAATCAGCCCGCCAGCCGTGACGAAACACCTCAAGGTTTTGCAGCGCGCAGGGCTGTTGACTCAAGGTCGTCAGGCGCAATGGCGACCCTGCCAGCTCAATGCTGCGCCGTTGGGCGAAGTCGCCGATTTTGTCGAGCAATATCGCCAGCACTGGGAGCAGAGTCTGAATCGCCTGAATGTGTATCTTAAAAAACTTCAAGCTGAGGATAAGAAAAGTGCTGGAAAGAAAAAATAATGCCGCGAACAATGCCGATACCAGCGACCGCGAACTTATCATCTCGCGTTTGCTAGATGCGCCGCGCGAATTAGTGTGGGAGGCGATGACCAAACCTGAGCATGTCGTGCATTGGTGGGGGCCGAATGGGTTTACCAACACGCTGGAGAAAATGGATTTTCGCGTGGGGGGCGAATGGCATCATGTCATGCACGGGCCGGATGGAAAAAACTATCCCAGCCGCAGCGTTTATACCGCGATCGACGCGCCCCGCCGCATCGAGTTTTGCACTGGCGGCACGTACAAAGGCGACCCGAATGCGATTTTTGAGGCGATATGGACGTTCGAGGTGGTGAATGAACAAACCAAAGTGACGATACATCTGTTTTTCCCCGATGCGGAAGCACGCAAGATGGCGTTGGAGAAAATTGGTGCGATTGAAGGCGGCAACCAAACCCTGGCTCGCCTCGCAGGCTATCTAATCGAAGTTCAATGAAAGAGAGAACCATGAGAAAAATAGTTTCGTTTGTCCATGTGTCACTGGATGGTTTTGTCGCGTCCACCGCTGAAGGCCCGGCGAGTCTGGCCTGGATAAGCACAAGCCCCGACTTGTTTGAATACGTGGAGCAGCGGATTCAGCAGACCGACACCGCGTTATATGGGCGTATGACCTACCAGATGATGGAGTCGTACTGGCCAACTGCTGCCGATAAGCCTGACGCCAGCCCGCATGACCATGCGCATTCGCGTTGGTATAAATCTGCCCACAAAGTGGTGTTGTCGAAAACCCTGTCAGAAAAAAATCACCCTAATACGCAAATTATCAGTGGCAATTTAAGCGATGAAATCAGCAAGCTTAAGCACAGCGCGGGCAGCGAGATTTTAGTGTTTGGCAGCCCCTCCGCCACTCACGCGCTGATGGCGGAAAACCTCATCGACGAATATTGGCTTTTCATCAATCCGATTCTGCTGGGGCGGGGCGTTCCCTTATTCAAAAACATTAAGGACAGGACAGCACTCTCTCTGATGAACAGTAAAATTTTCCCGTCAGGCGTAGTGGGCCTGCAATACGAGGTGAAACGAAATCAATAATGCCCGGCTTCTCGAGTACGGCCGATTAGGACGAGTACCTAACCTCTCCGATCTGGCCGTCAGGCCGTCAAGCCGAAGTTGCGCAAATACCGGTGAGATCGCTCGGCGCGCGATTGCGCCCAGTATCACAGTCGTTGAGCTTGCGCTATCCGGGACGCCATCCCAACAAACGCGACAAGACTCGAAAGCAAAAAAAAACCCGCTGCAAAGCGGGTTTTAGGGTCAAATGCGACAAAAGAGTAATGTTGGCCTTTAGAACGGAATCTCGTCGTCGTCGAAGCTGTCCGCGGGCGCCGGGGCGGACGCGCTGCGCGCGGGCGCCGACTGCGGACCGCGCGCGGGACCACGCTCGCGACGCTCGCCACCGCCGCCGTAGCTGCCGCCACCACCGCCTTCGCCGCCGCCTTCGCGGCCGCCGAGCATCTGCATTTCGTCGGCGATGACCTTCGTCGAATAGCGCTTCACGCCATCCTTCTCGTATTCATCGGTGCGCAGCTTGCCTTCGACGTAGACCTGGCGGCCCTTCTTGAGGTACTCGCCGGCGATTTCGGCGAGCCGCCCGAAGAATTCGATGCGGTGCCACTCGGTGCGTTCCTGCTGCTCGCCTGTGGTCTTGTCCTTCCACGACTCGCTCGTCGCGACGCGGATCGACGTGATCGCCGTGCCGCTCGGCGTGTAACGCGTTTCCGGATCGGCCCCGAGATTGCCGACGAGAATGACCTTGTTGATGCCGCGCGCCATGTATTTTCCTCATCCAAAACGTTCAAATTCCGGGCGACAGAATACCATGACGGCGCGCCGCAGCCTGTCGGCGCGCGACGCAGGCCGGCGTAGGACATCGCCCCGAGCGTGCCGCTTGCCTGTCCCGCAAGCCTGCAGGATCCCTGGCCCGCGCGATGGACGGTCGCGGCGCCGACCCCTTCGGTTCGCCGGGCAGCCGGCGATTGACGCCGGCACCGACGATCAGCATAGCGAGCAGCAGGAGCGCACCGGCGCCGAGCGTCGGTGCCGGCACGGGATCGCTGAGCACCACCTGTGCTGCGCTGATGCTTGCGCTCGCGCTATGCGCCACCATTATTTCTCGACGGCGCGGACCCTTGTCAACGCATTTCTGCGACGGGACGACACGAACGGCACGCGGCCGCACGGATCCTCCGCGACGCGCGACGCGAAGACTCGATCGGTCGCGGCGGCGGCGCGCGCTGTCGGCCGCGCGCCGCGGTTCTCGCTGCGGCGATCAGCCTGCCGGCGTCACCGGCAGGTCGATGAACGTCGCATTCGCACCCGCGCGATACACGCGCTGCGCCGCCTTGCGATAGTCCGCCGGCTTCGCGAAGAAGATGTTCGGCACGAAAGTCTGCGGGTTGCGGTCGTACAGTGGGAACCAACTCGACTGGACCTGCACCATGATGCGGTGCCCCGGCTCGAACACGTGGTTGACCGTCGGCAGGCCGAAGCGATAGACGAGGGGCTCGTTCGACGCGATCGCCTGCGGCTGCTCGAAGCTCGTGCGGTAGCGGCCGCGGAAGATGTCCATCGAGATGCCGAGTTCGTAGCCGCCCATCTCGGGGCGCGACGCCACGGAGTCGGGATAGACGTCGATGAGCTTCACGACCCAGTCGCTGTCGCTGCCGCTCGTCGACGCAACGAGGTTGACCTGCGGCGCACCAGCGACGTGCAGCGGCGCGCTCAGCGGCTCGGTCACGTAGGTGAGCACGTCGGGACGGCCATCGACGAAACGCTGGTCGTCGACGAGCCAGTGCGTCCACGCATCGTGGTCGGCGAAATGCACCGGACGATGCTGGTACGGCACCGGCTTCGCCGGGTCGGAGACGTATTCGTCGAACGCGTCGTCGCCCGCGGCGGGCGCTGTGAAAGACAGGCCTTGCTTCGCCCTGAGATAGAGCGGCTTCGACGTCGCCGCGCAGCCCTTGTCGCAGGCGAGCGGCCAGGACTTGAAGCGATCCCACTTGTTCTCACCGGTGTTGTAGATCAGCACCGGCGGCGTGTCGGCCTTCGGCGCGCCCTCGACGAGATACTGGTCGAAAAACGGCTTGAGGACGTCGCGGCGGAACTGCAGCGCCGAATCGCCGTCCCAGCGCAGCGGCCCGAGCGACGAACCGTCGTAGTTCATCTGGCTGTGTCGCCACGGCCCCATGACGAGGAAGTTCATGTCGTTGTGCGCGTCCTTGGGCTCGACCGCGGCCCAGCAGTGGATCGCACCCCACATGTCTTCCTGGTCCCACAAACCCTGCTCCCAGAGCACGGGCACCTTGAGCGGCTGCGCGGCCATGACCTTGTCGAGCGCCTGGTTGCTCCAGAAGCCGTCGTAGGCCGGATGCTCGGAGAGCTTGCGCCAGAACGCGAGCTGCTCGAGCCCTTGCGCGCGCGCGTAGTCGCCCGCAGAACCCGCGCGCAGGAAGTTGTCGTAGTCGTCGAACGATGCGCGCGGCACCTGCTTGCCGTCGCCGCGTGCGGCCGTCTGGCCCGTGATGTAGTCGAAGTTCGTCTGCCGGAAAGCACCGTAGTGGAACCAGTCATCGCCCATCCAGCCGTCGACCATCGGGCTCTCGGGTGCAGCGACCTTGAGCGCGGGATGCGGATTGACGAGCGCCATCACGACCGTGAAGCCTTCGTACGAAGAACCGAGCATGCCGACGCGGCCGTTCGATTCCTTCACGTTCTTCACGAGCCAGTCGATCGTGTCCCACGCGTCGGTCGAGTGATCGACCTTCGAGTTGTTGAGCGGTCCGATCAACGGCCGCGTCATCACGTAGTCGCCAGCGGAGCCGTGCTTGCCGCGGATGTCCTGGAACGCGCGGATGTAGCCCGCGCTCACGAACACCTCGTCGCCCTGCGGCATCGTGCCGAGCATGCTGCGGCTGACGCTGCGTTCGGTGCGCTTGTCGGCGTTGTACGGCGTGCGCGTGAGGATGATCGGCGCCTTCGTCGCGTTCTTCGGAATGACGATGACCGTGTGCAGCTTCACGCCGTCGCGCATCGGAATCTTGACGACGCGCTTGACGTAGTCGGCCGACTCCATCGGCACGACGAACTTCTTCGCTGGCACGTCGGGCGTTAGCGGCGGCGTGTCGGCCCAGGCGGCCACGGCAACGACGAGAGCACCGACGACGAGCGCTGTGCGGCGCCCGCACGGAAACATGCGCATGATTTCGACTCCGATGGTTTGCAGGCTGTCGATACTAAGGGCTTCAGGCGCCCAGCGCGAATGCAAAACAGGAATTCGCAGACCGCGTCACACGTTGCGCGCAGCCTGGCCTCAGGCCACCCGCTGGCGCACGATCTCGGTCGCGATCTCCGCCGCGAGGCGCGCATTCGCGAGCACGAGCGCGATGTTCGCCGCAAGCGAACGCCCCTGCGTCAACTCGAACAGGCGCGCGAGCAGGAACGGCGTCACGGCCTTCGCCGCGATGCCCTCGCGCGCCGCGTCGGCGAGCGCCGTTTCGATCGCCGGAACAATCACTTCGCGTGGAATTTCGGCCTCGCGCGGAATCGGATTGGCGACGAGCTGGCCGCCGGGCAGGCGCAGGCGTGCGCGAAGCAGGTGCGCGGCCGCGATTTCACGCGCGCTGTCGAGACGCAACGGCGCCGCGAGCCCCGACGAGCGCGACCAGAACGCGGGGAGTTCGTCCTGGCCGACCGCGATCACCGGCACGCCTAGCGTCTCGAGCGCCTCGAGTGTCTTCGGCAAGTCGAGGATCGCCTTCGCGCCTGCGCAGACAACCGTGACGCGCGTCTGCGCGAGTTCCTGCAGGTCCGCGGAAACATCGAACGACGACTCCGCGCCCCGATGCACGCCACCGATGCCGCCCGTCGCGAATACGTCGATGCCCGCGAGCGCGGCCGCGATCATGGTTGCTGCAACCGTCGTCGCGCCGGTGCGTCCGGCGGCGAGGCAGATCGCGAGGTCGGCGCGCGAAAGCTTCATGACGTCGCGCGCCCGGCCGAGCGCCTCGAGTTCGTGTTCGGTCAAGCCGACGCGGATGCGCCCGCCCATCACCGCGATCGTTGCCGGAACGGCACCCGCTTCGCGCACCTGCGCCTCGACGCGGCGCGCGGTCTCGACGTTCTGCGGATACGGCATGCCGTGCGTGATGATCGTCGACTCGAGTGCGACCAGCGGCCGCGAGTCACTGAGCGCCTGCCGCACTTCGTCGGAATAAGCGAGTGGTGCCATCATGCTGCCACCTCGCCTGCTACATGCTGACGTGCAGCGGCGAGCGCCGCCGCGAGCGCCGCATCGCGACTCGCGCCGCGCAGTTCGGCGGCGATGTGCGCCGCCATGAAACGGTCGCCGGCGCCGGTCACCCGTGCGACGACGACGGCGGCGGGCATCGCCCGCACGGGCGGCGCGTTGCGCACGGCGTCGCAGCATTCGCGCTCGCCGTCGGTGACGAGCACGCGATGCGCGCCGCGATCGAGCAGACGCTGCGCCGCGGACTCGGCATCGGTGAATGGCTCGTCGCAGAGCAACGCGGCCTCGTCGCGATTGACGTGGAAGGTCGCGCGCGGATGCGCCGTCAGCGGCAGCAGCGCGGGCGCCTTGCCCGAACTCGCCGCCGCGATGCGCAGGTCCGCTGCCGCGAAAGCGGGCGAGTTCGCGAGCACGCGCATCGTTTCCTCGCCGACGTTGCCATCGACGACCAGCGTGCCCGACCAGGGCCGATCGACGCTGCCCAAGCGGCCGTCGAGCAGCGGCTCGAGCACGCCCGCACCGATCGCCGCGAGGCAGCGCACATCCGCGATCGCGCCGACGAGGCCTTGTGCATCCTCGATCGCGACGTAGCGATCGGTCGCGATGCCGGCGACGCGTCGCACGTATTGCGTCGCGATGCCGAGGTCGCGGCAGGCCTCGAGGAGTTCATCCCCCGCGCCATCGTCGCCGACGGCCGACAGCAGCAACGGCGCCATGCCGTGAAGCTGCAGCGCCACCGCGATGTTCAGCGCGACGCCGCCAGGTGCGTGCGTGATGCGGCCGGGCACATCGTTGCCGCGCTCGATTGAGGTGTCGGCGCGACCGATGCAGTCCCACAGCACCGCGCCAATGCAGACGATGTCATGCGAGGTGGCCACCGCCATTGGCGACAGCGACGGCGACGCGGAATTTGCGATATCGGGAATCATGTTCCAACGATACCGTGCCCGCGTGGGCGCGAACAGGTCTCATGAACCATCCTGCGCAGTCGGTTTCGCCACGACGCATCCGATCGACCCGCAGGAGACTGGCCGTCTCGATGCAGGGCGATGCTCGCGATCGAAGCGGATGGCTTCGACTCCTTCGCAGCGCGCCGTTCCGGAGCTCGCTGTTTCGTCGCTCGCGGTTTCAGACCCTGCCAGGGCAAAGCCCGCTGAGTCGGAATCCGTGATGCATGAACCCGTGGTTTCGAGTCTGGAGTTTCGGAACCCGCGCTCGGACTCGCGTCGCCAACGCTAGCGCCTACAGCAGGCGCGTGTCTGCGGGCGGCCTGTCGAAGCGATCGTTCCTGCCATCGAGATAGTGCAGGCTTTGCGCGAGCACGTCGGCCTCCGCATCGTCGAGCAGCGCGATCGGGATGAAACAGAACGGCGCGCCGCCGGGGCCGTGGTCGCCCATTCCCGGCGTGCGCACGCCGCAGATCTTGCAGAAGCGAAAATGCAGGTTCGCGGCTTCGCGCCCCGGCGGCACCCAGCTGTATTCCTGCTGCACGTCTTCGCCCGCGATGAGCGTGAATTTCTCGGGCGCAACCAGCGTGAACCAGCTGCGCGCCTTCGCGCAGTGGGAGCAGTTGCAACGGTACGTGCCGTTGTCGAGGTCGATGCGGGCTCCGAAGCGGACCGCGCCGCAATGGCAGCTGCCGTGATAGAGCTTCTCGGTCATGTTCGTTTCCTTTAGGCGGCGACGTGCGCCGCGAGTTTGTTGAGCGCGCTCTGCCAGCCGCTGAGATGGCCGTCGCGCAGTGCGGCGGTCGGCAGGCCTTCCTGGCGCAGGGTCAGCTCGGTCCTGCCGCCGAGGTCGCGCAACGCGACGCTCACGAGCGACGTCTTCGCAGCGTCATCGGCGCTGCCCCAGGTGAACGAAAAGCGCTTGTCCTGCTCGATGCTCCTGAACGCACCGGCGACGACCATCGTCTCGCCCGTCGGCAGATGCATCACGAGCCGATAACGGCCATCGACGCGCGGATCGAATTCGGTGAGGTCGCAATGAACGCCCTCCGGGCCGATCCATGCCTGCCACTCGTCGCGATCGAGCCATGCGCGAAATACCTCCGCACAGGAAGCGTCGAAGACGCGTTTGATCTCGAGCGGAAATCCTTCCGACGGAAATTCGTTGCCGATCATTTTCCCTTCCTCTTTCTTTGCAGGTGCGCGTCGAGGCGATCGAAGCTGCCCGACCAGAAACGACGCTGGTTCGCGATCCAATCGGCCGCCCGGTCGAGCGCCGCGACGTCGAGACGGCAGTGTCGATGCTTGCCGCGCCGCTCGTTGACGATGAGCGACGCGTCTGCGAGCACCTTCAGGTGCCTGGACACCGCCGGCAGCGACATCTCGAACGGTCGCGCGAGCTCGCCGACCGTCGCCTCACCGCGCGCGAGATGGGCGAGGATGGCGCGGCGGGTCGGATCGGCAAGGGCTGCGAATGTCGTGTCGAGATTCATTTAACCGATATTTTAATTAACGTTTTGGTTAAGTCAAGAGGTATCGAACCGAAACTCGAGGGGTTCGTGGGAAGGCAGCCAACGCGTAGCCATTACGCATGTGCAAATTACGCGGGTGCGGGTCGGTCGCGCTATAGCGGGATACCGAAGCTATCTACAAGGAGACGAGGAAACGGGGCGAGCGCCGTTCCAGCAGGAGTAGACGCGTTGGCTCGCGTGGACACGTGCCCACCGCGCATGCGGCGGGAGACGTCGACGTCGGTGCGAAGCGATCGCGATCGAGCAGCCGTGGTTCCTGCCGGGACGGTGCAATCCGCTAAGCGGCGCGCCGCTCAACGAGGCTGTCTGCTCAGGTGAATTCGCTCTCGACGCCGAGTTCGCGCAGGATGGCCGCACGCAATTCCTGCACGGGCGCGCTCGACAGCTTGCGCGGATGCGGGAAGGGCACGTCGAATGTCGCCTTGATTGTCGTGGGGCGACTCGAAAGCACGATCACGCGGTTGGCGAGGTGAATCGCCTCCTCGACATCGTGCGTGATCAACAGCACCGTGTGCCGCTCCTGCTCGAGGATGCGCAGCAGCTCGGTGCGCATGCGCAGGTGCAGCAGCGCGTCGAGCGCCGAGAAGGGTTCATCCATATAGAGGATGTCGGGCTTCACGACGAGCGCGCGCGCGAGTTCGGCGCGCTTGATCATGCCGCCCGAGAGCTCGTGCGGGTAACGCGATTCGAAACCCTTGAGTCCCACCATTTCGGCGTAGTGATCGGCGAGTTGCATCTTCTCGGCCTGCTCGCGATCGTTCAGGCCGAACATGAGGTTCTGCTGCACGGTCAGCCACGGAAACACCGAGCCCGCTTGCGAGATCAGGATGCCGTCGGAACTCGGCCTGGTCTGCTCGACGCCGTCGACGGTCACCGAGCCCCGATCGGGGCGGTCGAATCCCGCGATGATGCCCATCAGCGTCGACTTGCCGCAGCCCGAAGGACCGACGATCGCGACCGTCTCGCCCTCGCCCACCGTCAGGCTGAGGTTGTCGAGAACATGCAGCGTGCCCTGCTCCGTCGCGAAACTCTTGCCGATGCCGTCGACAAGAATCTTAGTGGGCATAGCGCCACCTGACTGCCTTGAGACCTTCGAGCAAACGCATCAATCCATCCAGAAGAAGGCCGATCAGGCCGATGATGATCATGCCCGCGATGACGAGATCGTAACGGTTGCCCGCGTTGCGCGAATCGATGATCAGATAGCCGAGGCCCGAGCGCAGCGCGATCATCTCCGCAGCGACCACGACGAGCCAGGCCACGCCGAGGCCGATGCGCATGCCGATGATGATCTGCGGCAGCACCGCCGGAATCACGACCTGGCGGAACAGCCGCGAGCGCGAGACGCCGAAGTTCGCCGCGGCACGCAGGTAGCGCTTCTCGATCGTGTGCACGCCCGTGACGGTCTGCACCACCATCGGGAACACGGAAGAGATGAAGATGAGGAATATCGGCGACACGTTGCCGACGCCGAACCAGAGAATCGCGATCGGAATCCATGCGATCGGCGAAATCGGCCGCAGCATCTGGAACAGCGGGTTGAGCGTCACGTACGCGCCCTTCACCCAGCCCATCCACAAGCCGAGCGGCACGCCGACGATGACGGCGAGACCAAAGCCGACGCCGACGCGGAACAATGACGCGCCGATGTGTTCCCACAGCGTGCCGTCGCGGATCAGCTCGATCGTGCCCGTGATGACCTGCCATGGCGTCGGAAAGACAACGCTGCCGGTCGCAACGACGAGTGCCCACCAGAGACCGATGAGCAGCGAGATGACCGCGAGCGGTGGCAGCACTCTTTTTGCCGAGATCATGTGACTGCGTTCCACAACGTAGCGGCGCGCCAGCTCAGCCGCCCCCATGGCGAGAGTGGTTGCGGCTCGACGACGATCGTCATCTGCCCGCTCACGTGCGCCGTGCACGCGAACGAGTAGCTCGAGGCGACCTCGAACGGCAGGCGGAAACTCTGTCCGGGCATCATGACCGTCGGGCCGAACACCTGCGGCACGTCGTCCAGGTTGCGCAGCAGCAGCACGTCGTGCAGGCCCAGCGTGAGGCGGATGCGCGACGGCAGGATCTCGACCTTGTCTCCCGACATGCGCCGCGCCCACGTGCCTTTCGGAATCTCGAACACCTCTTCGCGCGACGCGAACTGCACGGGCGCAGTCGCGGCCCACACAACAACCCCCAGCAGGGCGACGACGAGCGTCGATACGAGCAGACGCAGCGCCTTCACGGCGAACCCAGCAGAATGCGGACGTCGTGGACGTAGTCGTCCGCGAGGTGACCGAACGGCATCAGCGCGCGCAGGCGACCTTCGCGATCGATCAAATAGATGAACGACGAGTGCGTGTAGCTGCCGTCGGGACCGGCCACCTTCTCGGCAGCGATGCCGTACTCCTTGCGCACGGCGCCAAGCTGCGCGTCGGTGCCCGTGCCGCCGACGAACGTCGGGTTGAACGCGGACAGATACTTCTTCAAGCGCGCCACGTCGTCGCGCTCCGGATCCACCGTGACGTAGATCACCTGCACGTCGGCCGCCTGCGCGCCGAGCTTCTTCTGCACCTGCGCGAGCGTGCCGAGTGTGATCGGACAGACCGCGGCGCAGGACGTGAAGCCGAAGCCGAGCAGAACGACCTTGCCGCGATACGCGCTGAGCTTGAGCTCAACGCCGTTCGAGCCCGACAGCGTGAAGTCGGGCGCCGCGCGCGGCGGGTCGAACACGCCGGCCTTGAGCGTCGCGCCATCGTCCGCGCGCGCGGATGCAACGCAGAGCAGTAACGAGGCGAGCGAGGCGATGAGGCGATTCACGTGGCTGTTCCGTTCAAATGGCGATCTTCGCGGCGCTCGCCTTGCGGGCGAACGTCTCGTCGACATAGGTTTCGTACGCGATCGGGTGCTTGATCGTGCCCGCCTCGATCGACAGCTGCATGAGCTCGTCGAATTCGGCGCGGATCATGCGCAGGTCGCCATAGGTTACGCGATCGGTCGGGTTTTCCATCACGAACTTGAGGATTTTCGGATCCTGGTTGAAGAAGCCGCGGCCCGCCGCGAGCGCGACCGCCTTGTCGCGATTGCCCTGCTCGGCGTCGAGCCACTGGCCTGCGCCGAGCACGTGGTTCACGAGGTCCTGCACGAGTTCGGGCTTTTCGGCGACGAGTTCCTCGCGCACCGTGAGCACGCAGCAGATGTAATTGCGCCATTCGTCGCGCGTCATGCGCAACGGCCGCGCATAGCCCGCGCTTTGCGCAGCGGCGCCGAACGGTTCGCCCGTGCAGTAGGCGTCCACGGCGTTCGCGTACAGCGCCGCGGGCATGTCGGGCGGCGCCATCTCGATGATCTGCACATCGGCCGGCGTCATGCCTTCCTGCGCGAGCATCTTGCGCAGGAACAGGAAGTCGACGGCGAAGCGGCTCGGGATCGCGATGCGCTTGCCCGCAAGCTGCTTGAAATGCTGGTACGGAGAATTGGTGCCGACCATGATGACCGCGCCCGAGCGGTGGCCGAGCGAGACGATCTTCACCGGAATCTTCCGGTCGGCGAGGTCCATCACGAGCGGCGCGAGCATGTACGCCGCCTGGATGCGCCCCGACATCAGCGATTCCTTGATCTCGGGCCAGCCGTTGAACTTGCTGTAGCTGTACGCGAACGCCGGCGCCGCCGAGCCCGCAGCCTTGTTCTCGACGTCGCGTGCGGTACAAGCCACCGGCAGCGTGAGGTTGCAGGTGACCGGCAAACCGCCGACCTGCAGCGGGCCGCCTTTCGCGCTCGCACAGGAAAGCAGCCCGAACGGCAGCGCGGCAGCCAGCCCGGCTTGCAAAAACTGCCGTCGTTTCATCGTGCCTGCGGTCAAATCTGTCGCCCCATTCTGTCGCCCCGGCTCGGAAAATCGGCGGCCCCTGCGCCCGGCCACCCGTTCAGTCGCCGATCGCGTCGTCCGCGTCCCGCTTCTTCTGCCGAAGGCAGCGTTCGCGAGGCGCAACGTCCGCGAACGATGGCCCGGGTCATTCTAGCGGATGCCGGCGCATCGACGGAACGCGTTCGGCGCGCCGTTTGTCCCGACCAGCGAGTTCGAGGTCGCCGGCCGTCGCGATCGAGCACCGCGCTCCAGCACAGCCACGGCCGAGCGGGCTCAGCGATAGCCCGCCGCCTGCAGTTCGAACAGCTCGGAATAGTGCCCGCGCGCCGCGACCAGTTCGTCGTGCGTGCCCGACTCGATGATGCTGCCGCCTTCGAGCACGATGATGCGGTCGGCCATGCGCACGGTCGAGAAGCGATGCGAGATGATCGCGGCGCTCTTGCCCGCGGCGAGGTCCTTGAAGCGCTGGAACACCTCGAACTCGGCGCGCGCGTCGAGCGCAGCAGTCGGCTCGTCGAGGATCAGCAGTTGCGCATCGCGCATGTAGGCGCGCGCGATCGCGATCTTCTGCCATTCGCCGCCGGAGAGGTCGATGCCGCCGCGAAACAGCTTGCCGAGCATCTGCTCGTAGCCTTTCGGCAGCTTAGCGATCACTTCGTCGGCGAGGCTGCGCTGGGCCGCCGTTGCGATGCGCGGCGCGTCCTCGCGCGCGTCGATGCGGCCGACCGCGATGTTGTCCGACGCGTTGAAGTAGTAGCGCACGAAGTCCTGGAAGATGACGCCGACATTCGCACGCAGATCCTCGAGCGCGTACTCCTTGAGGTCATGCCCATCGAGCAGGATGCGACCCTCGTCCGGGTCGTAGAGGCGCGCGAGCAACTTGACGAGCGTCGTCTTGCCGGCGCCGTTCTCGCCCACGAAAGCGAGCACCTCGCCCGCGCCGAGCGTGAAGCTGATGTTGCGCACCGCCCAGCGCGACGCGTCAGGATAGCGGAAGCCGACATTCTCGAAGACGAATCCCTCGCGTATCGGCGCGGGAAACGGCAGCGGATTCGACGGCGAGAGTATCTCCGGCTCGATCGCGAAGAACGAAAACAGGTCGTCGAGATAGAGCGCCTGTCCGGCGACGTTCGAGAAGCCGTAGAACAGGTTCTCGAGCAGGTTGCGCAGCCGGCGGAACGAGTTCGAGAGGAACGTCAGGTCGCCGATCGTGAACACGCCCGTGACCGTGCGCCAGGCGATGAACGCATAGGCGGCGTAGTAGCCGATCGTGCCTATCGTCGTGAACACGCCGCCCCAGCCCGCGCGGCGCAGCGCGACCGCGCGGTTCGCCGCGTAGATCGATTGCGACAGCACGCGGTAGCGCTCGATCAGGAACGTGTTGAGGCCGAAGCTTTTCACTTCCTTTGCCGTCGTCGTACTTGCGCCGACCATGCGCAGGTAGTCGAGTTCGCGCCGCTCGGGCGTCCACTGGTAGTTGACCGCATAGCTCTGCGCGTTGAAGTGCAGCTCGCCGACGAACGCGGGCACGACGGCGAGCAGCAACAGCAGGATCAGCCACGGCGCGTAGACGACGAGGCCGATCGCGAAACTCGCGATCGTGACGACGTCCTGCGCCTGGCCGAGCAATTGCGAGAGCAGCGCGCTGCGGCCGGCGACCTGGCGGCGCGCGCGGTCGAGACGGTCCTGCAAGTCGGCGTCTTCGAAGTCCTCGAGATCGAGCGAGGCCGCGTGCTGCATGAGGCGGATGCTCGTCGCGTTCGAATAGCGTTCGGACAGCAGCGAGTCGATCAGCGAGACGATGCGGCCGAGGATGTCCGCCGTCACCGCGAGGGCGAATTCCACCGCGAGCAGCGTCCACAGGCGGTTCAGCTCTCCGCCCGCGAACCACTCTTGCCAGTCGGCGTGCTGGACACCCGCGTGCAGCAGTCGCGTGACTTCATCGATGATGAGCTTGCCGACATACAGCGTCGCCACGGGCAGCAACGCACGACCGAGGCGTAGCAGGATACTCGCGACGCACAACGCCGGACTCGTGCGCCATACGCTCGCGAGAAACGGGCGGACGTTGCGCAGCGCGGCGAGGCGCTCGCGCACGGTTTGCTTCGGCGGCGTTTCCTGGTGACCGCGGGGCCGGCCGCCTGGTCGCTCCGGCGCGACGCGCCCACCGAGACTGTATTGACGCGGCATGATTTTCCTTCATGGAGGGATTCGTCCCGCGACGAGGAATGCATTCCTTCAGCGGACCAATCACCGAGGTGGGGTCGTCCCCTGCGAGGAGAGGCATCCCATACGAGGTTCGAGTCTATCGCGAGATTCTGCGCTGCGGGCACGTCGCGTCGCAATGTGCGCGGCTTGCTTCGGGATCGATGTCGCGGATTCGATGTCACGATGCCGACGTCGCTATAAAGCCGCGCAAGCGCACGCTACACTAACGCCCATGTCGAGTGCCCACGTCTTCAATCCTTCTTCCGTCGTGAACTTTGCAAGCGTGCAGGCGTTGATCGCTCCCGAGATGGCGCAGGTCAACACGCTGATCCGCCATTCGCTCGCGTCCGACGTCGTCCTCATCAACCAGATCGCAGAGCACATCATCGGCGGCGGCGGCAAGCGCCTGCGGCCGATGCTGCATCTCCTCGCGGCCGATGCAGCGGGCTACCGCGGCGCGTCGCAGCATCAGCTCGCGGCCGTGATCGAGTTCATCCACACCGCGACGTTGCTGCACGACGACGTCGTCGACGAATCAGACCTGCGCCGCGGCCGCAAGACCGCGAACGCGCTCTGGGGCAACGCCGCGAGCGTGCTCGTGGGCGATTTCCTCTATTCGCGTTCGTTCCAGATGATGGTCGCGCTCGACGAGATGCGCGTGATGCGCATCCTCGCGGACACGACCAATCGCATCGCCGAAGGCGAGGTGCTGCAGCTGCTCAACATCCACAATCCCGACGTCGACGAAGCCGCTTACATGCGCGTGATCGAGCGCAAGACCGCGGTGCTGTTCGCCGCCGCGACGCGGCTCGGTGGCGTGCTCGCCGGGTTGCCCGCCGCGCAGGAAGATGCGCTCGCGGACTACGGCATGCATCTCGGCTACGCGTTCCAGATCGCCGACGACGTGCTCGACTACGTTTCCGACGCCGGCACGCTCGGCAAGAACATCGGCGACGACCTCGCCGAAGGCAAGGCGACGCTGCCGTTGATCTACGCGATCGAACGCGCGCCCGCGGCGCAGGCGGCGAGCCTCAAGCGCGCGATAGAGACCGGCGGCCTCGACTCTCTGAACAATATCATTGAAGCGATTCGCGACACCGGCGCGATCGAGCGCGCGCGCGCCGCGGCGCAGAAGCACGCCGACGCGGCGAAGGCGACGCTCTCGTCGCTGCCCGACAGTGCGGCGCGCGATGCGCTGCTCGTCCTGGCCGACTATGCGCTCGGTCGCGATCACTGAGCATGCATCACTCGGTCGCGACTCACAGTTTCTCCGGCGTTGTCGCCGCCGCTCTTTCGATCGCCATTCTCTGCTGTGCGTCCGCCGCGTTCGCCGCCGCGCCGAAGTCCGGCGCGGCCCCGGCCGCGGCGATCCTCGACGTCACGGGCGTCGATGGCAAGCGCATGACGGTCGACGTCGCCGCGCTCGGCAAGCTGCCGCAGCACACGGTGCACGCGCAGGCGCATGGCAAGTCGGTCACCTGCACGGGCCCAACCCTGATCGACGTCGTCGACCCCGCCGGCAAGGCTGGCGGCGAAAAGCTGCGCGGCAAGAATCTCGCGCTGCATGTGCGCGCGAGTGCGGCCGATGGCTATCACGCGGTGTTCTCGTTCGCGGAAATCGATTCCGGCATCGGCGGCGACGACGTGCCCATCGTCACCGCGAGCTGCGATGGCCGCGCGCTCGATGCGAAGGATGGGCCGCTGCGCATCGTCGCGCCGCGCGACAAGCGACCGGCGCGCTGGGTGCGCCAGCTCACGGCGCTCGAGGTGCTCGGCGGAAGCTGACGGCTCCGGCCGAAGCCGGCCTCCCCCAAGGACCGTTGCGCCGATCAGGCCGGACCGATCAGGACGGGCTGGTCGGGACGGGCTGATCAAATCCGACGGGCGACGCTAGTTCGCGGCGAAGGCCTCGCCGAAGAACGCATGCATCTGCGCGAACGCGCGCTTCGCGACGGGCGCGTCGTACTTGCAGCCGGGGATCGCGCCATCCGCCTTCGGGATCGCGAAGCAGTGCACCGCGCCGCCGTAGCTCAGAAACTGCCAGTCGACGCCGGCGTTGCGCATTTCCTTCTGGAACGCGACGATCGAGTCCTCCGACACGAACAGGTCGTCGCCGCCGTTGAGTGCGAGCACCTTGGCCTTGATGTTCTTCGCGAGCGCAGGATCGTCGGTCGCGAGATTGCCGTGGAACGAGACGACGCCCTGCACGTCCGCCCCCATGCGCGCAAGGTCGAGCGTCGCCGCGCCGCCGAAGCAGAAGCCGATGGCGCCATAGTGCTTGCCGTCGAGCGGCGCCTTGCCGGCCTGCGCCTTGAGCTGCGCGAGCGCCGCGACGACGCGCACGCGCAGGTCGGCGCGATGGGCATACATGTTCTTCGTTGTCGCGCCGGCCTCGTCCGCGTTCTTCGGTCGCACGTCCACGCCGTAGACGTCGGCGACGAGGATCACGTAGTCCTTGCCCGCGATCTGTTTCGCGAGTTCGATCTGGTCGGGGTTCATGCCGAGCCAGTCTGGCGTCATGACGATACCCGGCCGCGGCGCCTTCACCGCATCGTCGTACACCAACACGCTCTGCATCTTCTTGCCGCCGACGTCGTAGTCGATGTTCTTCGTGACCATGGCGGCCTGGGCGGACAGGGCGAAAGAGGCGACGGCAAGTGCAAGCAAACGTTTCATGGGTCGGTCTCCTGAGAATGCGGGTGCGGGTCCAAGCGACTCGAAGCGCGTCGCTCGGCATTGCCCAGAGATGATACTGCGGCGCCCCGCGAGACGGTTTGTTAGACTCGATCAACGTGATTTTTCTTTCACCGGAGGTTCCATGTCGAAGTTGCGCGTAGTTGCAGTCGCCACGTCGATCGCGGTCGCGGCGACCGCTTTTGCCCATTCCAAGGAAGACGCGGCCGTCGACTACCGCATGGGACTCATGACCGTCGTCGGCTGGAACTTCGGCCCGCTCGGCGCGATGGTCAAGGGCAAGGCGCCGTTCGACGCGAACGAGTTCGCCAGGCATGCCGATCGCATCGCATTCCTGAGCGACCAGCTGCTCGAAGGCTTCCCGAAAGGCTCGGACAAGGGCGAACACACCGAGGCCAAGGCTGCGATCTGGGCCAATTTCGACGACTTCACCGACAAGGCGAAAACGTTCAACACCGAAGCCAAGGCGCTCGCCGAAGTCGCAAAGGGCAAGGACGAGGCGAAGGACAAGGAGCAGTTCAAGAAAGTCGCCGCTGCGTGCAAGGCCTGCCACGAGAAGTACAAGAACGACTGAGGTCGGCTGAACCGTATCGGCGCATTGCGCCGATCAGCGACGGAACGGCTCGTTATTCCCGATCAGCGGCGGCTCGGCGAGCTGCACTCGACAAGCTACGGATCGATCCCGACGGATTGGGACGCCGCGCCCCGTACAACAATGAATGGATGCGCTGCGCCAATCGGCGAACCGCATCAGGCGTTGCGCCCTGCGCGAATTCGCGTGTCGTGCCAGCGCGTTCGCGCGTCGCGCTCTAGTTGCCGAACCGGCTGAGCAACACGACTGCCGCTACCGCGGCCGCGAACAGAACCAGTGCGCGCCTGCCAGCGGCGAAGCGCAGCGGCGTTGCGCCTGCGACGGGCTTGCGCCCGCTCAGCATCGGCGTGATCAGGTTGTCGCGATGCAGGAGCAGGTGCAGCAGCACGGCGACGACGTGCAGCGCGATCACGAGCAGCAGCAGCGTCTCGCCGAGATGATGCAGGCGCGTCATCCATTTCACGAGTGCATCGCTCGCGCCGTCGACGAAGGGGCCGTCGGTATCGATGCCGTCGCTCGCGAACAGACCGCTGACAGTCTGCGCGAGCAGCAACGTTAGCATCACGAGCACGGACCAGCCGCCGAGCGCGTTGTGTCCTGCTGCGAGCGGCGCGCGCCCCGTGATCAGCGCACGCACGTAGCGCGCGACCGAGGCCGGTCCGCGAACGAAGTCGGCGAAACGGCTCGTCTGCGATCCCGCGAAACCCCAAGCGATGCGAAACAACAGCAGCGCGAGCGTCGCGTAGCCGAAGCGCTCGTGCCACTGCATCGACAGCCAATGAAACTCCGCGGTCGCGAACTGCAGCGCGACCAGCACGACGAGCGTCCAATGGAACAACCGCGTAGGCAGATCCCATATGCGCACGTCGTGTTGCCCGCTCATGTCGGCTTGAGCTCGTCGGCGAATCAGTTCAGGAACGCCGGGAATTTCGGCAACGCGGCGAAATCCTCGAGGCTATGCTGGACGACGAAGCGCGCATGCGTGTTCTGCACGATCTTCTCGATGCGATCGAACGACGCGAGCGAGTCGGCGCGGCTCGCGTTGAATTGCGGCACGCGACGGAACTGGCGGTTCGCGAGGGTGTGATAGAGGTCGCCCGACAGCACGACGACGCCAGTCTTCTTCAGCTTGACTTCGAGTACCTGGTGCCCCGGCGTGTGGCCCGGCGCCTTCAGGATGCGCACGCTGCCGTCGCCGAACACGTCGTAGTCGTTGTCGACCATCTGCGTCTTCGCGACGCCCTTCACGGCGGCGGCGATGCCCTCGTCGACGCCGAACGGCACCGGCGTCTGCTGCGCGTTCGCGAGTTCGGCCTTGTTGACGATCCATGTCGATGCCGTGAACAGGCCCGCATTGCCCGTGTGGTCGAAATGGAAATGCGAGAACGCGACGAACGTGACGTCGGCCGGTGCAATGCCGAGCTGCTTGAGCTGATCTGCGAGCGCGACCTTCTGGCTCAGATGGGCGAAGCCGCCCGGCAATTCGACGCCGTTCGGCGCCGCGGCAACCTTGTCGCCGAGACCCGTATCCCACAGCAGCGTGCCCTTCGGATGGCGGATCACGAAGCACGGCGCCGCAAGGCTGCCGGACTTGCCGTCGTATTCACCCGTGTCGGCAAAGCCACCCTCGTCCTTGAGATCGATGCGGCCGCAGTCGACGGCGTAGAGGCGCACCTCGGTTACCGCGTCGGCGGCACGGGCGCCAGTGGCCGAGCACGCGAGCAAGAGTACAGCGGAGAGAAGCGATGAGATGCGCGACATGGGACGACTCCTGATTTTGTTGGGGAACGCGTCGTTCGGGAACGCGTGGTTTGGGAACGCGCGTGGGCGGGAAAGCTTGCCGCTGACGAGAAAAGTTTTCCAGTACTTCGCGACGCGCGCGTGACGATCAGGCGATGCCGAGTCCTTCGATTTGCGCGATGGCGGCGGGATCGAAGCCGGCGAGGCGCGCAAATTCGCGGCCGCGCTCGGCATAGTCGCGGAACTGATCGAAGCTCGGCGCGCCGGGCGACAGGAGGATCACGCCGCCTTCGCGCGGCTGCGCGCGCGCGGAGGCGAAGGCTTCAGTGAGCGTCGCCGCCGATTCGCGGATGAGAGCGAACGACGCGACAGGGCGCAACGCGGCCTCGATCACCGCGCGGTTGGCGCCCATCGTGACGATCCCATGCGGCGGATGCGCGGCGACATATTGCGCGAACGGCTGCCAACTCACGCCGCGATCGAAACCGCCGACGAGAATCGTCACGTCTCTGTGCGCGAGGCTGCGCAACGCCTCGATTGCCGCGTACGGCGTCGTCGAGATGCTGTCGTTGACATAGTCGATGCCGTCGCGCATGCCGAGTGGTTGCAGGCGGTGCGGCAGCGCGCGGAACGTCGCGACCTGCGCCGCGAGCGAGCGCGCGTCTTCGCCGGCCGCATCGATGGCGGCGAGAGCGGCGCAGACGTTCTGCGCGTTGTGCAGACCCGGCAGCGGGACAGCGGAGAGCGGCAGCACGCGCTCGTCGCCGCGCCAGATCGCGTCGTCGCGTACGTGCCAGCCGTCGGGCGTGTTGAACGCTGAACGTGTCGCTGCCGCCACCACTGTCGCGAGCTCGGGCTGCTCGCCGTTGACGACGACGTGGCGCGCACGCGCGGCGATCGCGAGCTTGTCGGCCGCGTAGTTCGCGCGCGTCGCATGCCAGTCGAGATGTTCTTCGTAGACGTTGTTGATCACGGCGACCGTCGGGGCGCCGCCGAAGTCGCGTGTCTGGAAGCTCGACAGCTCGATGACCCAGCAGTCGGGTTCGGCCTGCGCTCCCGCGACGCCGACGTCGAGCAGCTCGAGCAACGGCAGGCCGATGTTGCCCGCGAGCGCGACACGCCGACCGCCCTTGCGCAACAGGTGCGCGGTCAGCGCCGTGACCGTGCTCTTGCCCTTCGTGCCGGTGACGCAGATCGTCTTCGCGTCCGCGTGCTCGGCGAACCAGAGCGCGCTGCCCGACGTAAAGCGCACGCCGCGTTGGACCGCCTCGGGATACGGCTCGCGGTACACGCCGATGCCCGGCGACTTGATCACGACGTCGAAGCGCGAGAGCGCGACCGCGTCGGGCGGGTCGGTGATGACATCGAGTGTCGGCAGCGTCGGTGCGGAAGGCGTGCTCGCGGATGCAGAAGTATCGCGAACGACCGATGCCGCCTCGGCCTCGCTGCAGAACAGCGTCAGCGCCTTCCCAGGAAAACGTTGCCGCAGCGCCGCGACCGCGGCCCTGCCCTCGCGACCGTAGCCCCAGACGGCGACGCGCAGGTCCGCGAGTTCGGCGAAGCGCATCTTCTCCTACTCGCCGGCCGCCAGCTGAGCAGCGAAGCGCGCCGGCAGGAAATGTTCCGCTGCGGGCGCGAGCAATGGGTCGATCGCGAGACCGTCCGCGTCGAGCTGCGGCAGGATCTCCTTCGCGAAGCGCGCGACGAGCGTGTCCTCGCGCCACTCCGCGCGCTGCGCGAGCGCATGCATCGCGGCGCGCGATTCGCCGCCCTCGCCGACGCACTCGAACGGCTTGTGGTCGCGGTATTCGAGCAGCGCGTCGAAGCCCGGTGCGAGCGTCGCATCGTCGAGCAGGTTGTTGCCGAAGATGCGCAGCAGCCGCGGCTTCGCCATGAACGGCGCGAGCGCGAGGAACACGAAATGGCACTTCGGGCACTGACCGCACCAGCGGTCTGCGGGGTGTGCACCGAGGATGCGGAAGTTGCGGTTGCAGCTCGAGAACGCGTCGTCGTATTGCGTCGCCTTGACGAAAGCGCGCGCAACCGCGAGTTCCGACCACGGCCGCAGCAGCGAGAAGTAGTCGAGATCGGCGGCGACATGCGTGCGCACGTGCGCGCGCAGGCGGCGCTCGAAATCGACGCCCTTGCTCCATTGATGATTGACCTGCTGGCCGTCGTACTCGAGCGTCGCGCTCGAAGCCGAGCGCTCGTTCGAGAACGCGATCGCGTCGAAGCCGTACAGCACGGCCGCGCAGATCAGCACTGCGGAGTTGATCGCGGTCACGGGCACATGCCCGTTCCACGCTCCCGCGCGATTGAATTCGAACAACTCGGGCGCGAGCTGGCGCTTGATGTTGAGCAACGGCAGCCCCGTGCGCGCGGCGCAGGCTGCGATCAGCGCCGAATCGCCGATCCAGACCGCGGTCGCGGGCTCGCCGATCGCCTTGCACTGCTCGACGCTGACGAGCGAATCCTTGCCACCGCCTATCGGCAGCAGCGTGCGGCGCGGCAGGCCGATCGCCGGGGCCGAAGCACCCTGCTTTCCAGCGGCCGTGCTCGCGCCTTCGCGCGACGGGAAACGGATGCGCTCACGCAGGTCGATGCCGATGCGATGGAAGCCGTTCTGATAGGCGAACTCGGCGAGGCCGTGACGATAGATCTCGTCGGCGAACGCCGCGGTGTCGGCGTCGAGCGGCTCGCCCTCGACGCGGATCGCGGCCGGCACGCCAGCCTTGTAGTAGCTGACCCCCGCAACAAGATGTAGCAGACGCAGCGCGGCGTGAAATGCGGCCTCGCGACCGGCGGCGATCGCGGGCGCGGCCGGAAAGACGATGCGCTCGACGAGTTCGACGCCGTCGTCGAATGCATAGCGCAGCGACGCCGTGCCGCTGGCCGCATCGAAGCCGCAGCCGACGAAACGGAAAGCGCGTGCGTCGCGCGGATTGCTCACAGCAGCGTCTCCTTTGCCCGTCCGCGCAGATTGTAGTCCGAGGCCATGACGGCGCCGTACGCGCCGGCCTGCGCGACGAGCAGCACGTCGCCTTCCTGCGTCGCCGGCAGGCGCCGGTTGTTGCCGAGCACGTCGCCCGATTCGCAGATCGGGCCGACGACCTGCGCGGGCCGGTCGGCGGGCTCGTCGAGGCGCGAGAGATTGACGATCTCGTGGTAGGCGTCGTACAGCGCCGGCCGGATCAGCGTGTGCATGCCCGCGTCGATGCCGATGTAGCGCATGCCGCCCTTGCGCTTGGTCTGCGTCACGCGCGCGAGCAGCACGCCCGCGTCGGCGACGAGGAAGCGGCCGGGTTCGCTCCACAATTCGAACTGCGGATAGGCCGCCTTGACCTCGGCGAGGCCGGCCGCGACCGCGTGCAGGTCGAGGGGCGCCTCGTCGGCGCGCGACGGCACGCCGTAGCCGCCGCCGATGTTGAGCGAACGCACGCTGCCAATCTTCTCCGCAAGGCTCGCGAGCTGCACGTAGACCTCTTTCCAATGCGAGGCCTCAAGAATGCCCGAGCCGAGGTGCGCGTGCAGCCCGGTAATGCGCACGCCGTGCTGCGCGGCGAGCCGCTGGAACTCGCCGAGTTCGTCGAGCGAGAGACCGAACTTCGAGCCCGCGCCGCCCGTCTTCACCTTGTCGTGGTGGCCGCGACCGACGCCGAGGTCGAGGCGCAGCTCGATGCCGTGGCCGGCGAACAGGTCGCCCCAGTGCGCGAGCGGGTGCAGGTTGTCGAGCGTCACATGCGCGTTCTGCGCGAGGCCGTAGGCGTAGTCTTCGCGTCGCGCGAAGTTGAGCGTGTAGAGCAGATTGACGCCGGCGGACGCGGCAGCCTTCTCTGCGAAGATCGGATCCGCAAGGACTTCCTGCGCGCGCGCAAGTTCGCCCGGCGAAACGCACTCGAGGCCGAAGCCCTGTGCGGCGATCTCGCGCAGGATGCCCGGATGCGAGTTGGCCTTGATCGCGTAGTACCAGCGATCGACCGCGGTCAGCGTGTTGCGCAGCGCCTGCGTCTGCGCGCGCACGATCGCGAGGTCGTAGACGTAGTGCGGCGTCGCCTCCTGCGCGAGACGCAGCAGATCGTCGCGCCGCGCCTGCCACCAAGGCGTGCCCTGCGGCTGCGCCTTCCTGTACAGGTCGCTCCAGCTCGGTCCGAACACCGCGCCGTCCTCGACGCGCATCGCCTCGGCCTTGATCAGCAGGTCGTGCAGTTGCGGCACGAGGCTCGCGCCGACCTGTTCGTCGACGACGAATGTGAGGTTCAAGTTGTTCGATGACTGCGAGATCAGGTGCACTCGAAGAGAACCGAACTCGGCGAGAACCGACGACAGCTTGTGCAGCATCGAACGCATGCCGCGGCCGACCAGCGTGATCGCCGCGCACGGCGAGATCACCTTGACGCGGCAGACCTTGGCGAGGTCCTCGCACAGCGCCGAGAGCACGTCGGTGTTGACGAGATTCTCGGTCGGATCGAGCGACACCGTGACGTTGGTTTCGGCCGTGCCGACGAGGTCGATCGACAAGCCATGGCGCTTGAACTGCTCGAACACGTCAGCGAGGAAGCCGACCTGCTGCCACATGCCGATCGATTCCATCGAAATCAGCGTGATGCCGCTGCGCGACGAAATCGCCTTGACGCTCGGCGCGGCGTCGCTCGCACTCGCGGCGATTTCGGTGCCAGCCAGATCGGGATAATTCGTGTCCTTGATCGCGAGCGGCACGCCGGCCTCGCGCACCGGGTTGATGCAGCGCGGATGCAGCACCTTCGCGCCGGTCGTCGCGATTTCCTGCGCCTCTTCGAAATCGAGGCGCGACAGCAGGCGCGCGTTCGGCACCTGGCGCGGATTCGCGCTGAACATGCCGGCAACGTCGGTCCAGATTTCCACTTTCTCGGCGGCGAGCAACGCGCCGAAGTAGCTCGCCGAGGTATCGGAGCCGCCGCGGCCGAGGATCACGGTCTCTCCGTCCTCGTTGCGCGCCATGAAGCCCTGCGTGACGAACGTTTCGCCGAGCGTGGGCAGATGCGAAATCAATGCCGCATCGCGCGCAGTCTGCACCGACGCCGAGAGATACCGACCCCATGCATTCTGGTTCGGCAGCGGCGTCGCGAGCAGGTGCTCGCGCGCGTCGAGCCAGCGCGTCGCGAGGCCGAGCGTGTTGAGATAGGCGACGCCGAGCGTCGACGACATCAGTTCGCCGAGCGCGAGCACCTCGGCCTGCCAGGTCAGCGCGCCCGCGGCGCGGCGCGGGTCCTCGAGCAGCTGGTCGAGACGCGCGAGCCAGCCTTCGATGCCGTGCGCCTCGGCAAGGCCGAGCTCGGCGAACATCGCGCGATGGCGCGTTGTGATTTCGTCGGCGACCACGCGGCAGCGCTGCAGGTCGGCGTGGCCGTCGCAGATGGTCTTGAGCTTGTCGGTCGTGCCCGACAACGCCGAGACGACGACGAGCACATGTTTGCCCTGCGCGCGCCATTTGCCCGCAATCTCCGCGATCTTGTCCCAGCGAGGGCGCGTCGACACCGAAGTGCCGCCGAATTTGAGCACGATCCAGGATGGAGACGGCGATGCCGCCGGGGTTGTCTGGGCCACGAGCGAGGGTTCCGAGATTGCTTTGGGATGGGTCGCAGGGCGCCAAAGGGCGCCGACTTTCGCCAGTCTCGCCCGTCCGCGCGCGGGCGCGCGGGCGGGAAAATGGCGGAGCGCAGGCATTTTGCCGGCAGGCTGGCGAAAAAGATAGGAGAATTTCGCCCGTTTTGGACGTCCAGACGTCCAATCTCGTCGGCGCAGCCGTAGCGGCGCTGCGCCGCAGATCGACGCGCAGAGCAGACCGCCGCGCGGCGCCGAACACCACGGCGCCCCGCTCGGACCGTCACGGTGGCCGCACGCAAGTCGGAAGCGCGCGCCGCACGGCAGCAGGCGGACGGCTCGTCCGCAGAAACCACGCGCGGCGTGCCTTGGCGCGTGCCGATTCTTCGGGCTCAGTTTGCATTACCGCGCCGTCCCCGTGAGTGTCAAAGGGCGAATGCCGCGCCGGATGCCAGCGTGGTCGATCCGTCACCGCGCGATACCTGACCGGGAAAACGAGCAGATCAACGCCGAAAACGGCAGCCGATTTTCGGACGGCTCGACAAAGCCGGTGCGCTTCGGCGATGCTCCGCCGACGCCCGCAACGAGACTGGCATGAGCGCTACGCAGAAGGTCGACTACGTCCGCCGCCTCGGCGTCTGGGACGCCAGCATGGTGGTCGTCGGCGGCGTCATCGGCTCGGGCATCTTCCTGACCCCCGCCGCGATCGCGCAGAAGACGTCATCGGCCGCCGAGCAGCTGCTCGCGTGGGCGATCGGCGGCGTCATCGCGCTGGTCGGCGCGCTGTGCTACGCCGAACTCGGTGCGAGGCGGCCGAGCGCGGGCGGCGGCTACGTCTACCTGCGCGAGGCCTTCGGACTCATCGTCGCGTTCGTCTATGGCTGGAACCTGCTCGTCGTCAACCATTCCGGGGCGATCGCCGCCGTCGCGATGGTGTTCGTCGAATACGCAGGCGCCGCGCTCGGCGTCACGCCGAAAGATCCGAGCGCCTGGGCGGTCGCGACGATCGTCTTCCTCACGGGCATCAACTGGTTCGGCATCCGCGCGGGTTCGCTCGCGCAGAACGTGCTCACGGTGCTCAAGCTGCTCGCGATCTGCGCGCTGATCGTTGTCGGGCTGAGCTTCCGCGGCGCGCCTGAACCCGTCGCGGCAGCGACACCGACGAGCCCACTCGCGTTCATCGGCGCGCTGATGCCCGTGCTGTTCTCCTACGGCGGCTGGTACTACGTCAACGACATCGCCGGGGAGATCCGCGAGCCGCTGCGCAACCTGCCGCGCGCGCTGATCTTCGGCATGCTGCTCGTCGCCGCGTGCTACCTGCTCGCGAACCTCGCCTACCTCGCCGTACTCGGCCACGCGGGCCTGGCCGCGAGCAAGGCGCCCGCGGCCGACGTCATGCGCCATGCGCTCGGCGAGCCCGGCGCACGCCTCATCGCGGCCGGCATCGCGATTTCGACGCTGGGTTTCTGCAACATCTCGGTGATCGGCGCGGCGCGCGTGTTCCAGGTGATGGGCGCCGACGGCGTGTTCTTCCGCTCGGCCGGACAACTGCATCCGCACTGGCGCTCGCCAAACGTCGCTCTCGTGCTGCTCGCGTTCTGGTCGTGCGGCCTCGCGCTCACGGGCACGTTCAACCAGCTGCTCAACTATTCGACGGTCGGCGACTGGCTCGGCATGGCGGCGGTCGTCGCGACGCTGTTCTGGTATCACCGCGCCAAGTCGGCGGAAGCGGAAGCGCCCGGGTTCCGGGTGCCGCTGTATCCGCTGCTGCCGCTCGCGTTTCTCGCAATCGTGCTCTGGATCGTCGCCGCGACCGTGATCGCGAACCCGGCCGACGCGGGCATGGCCGTATTGATCACGCTCGCAGGGCTGCCCGTATACTTTTTCTGGTCGCGCACGCGGCGCAACTGAGCGAATCACTCGGCGGCGATCGCGCAGTCGCGGCGAAAGTCGCGGCGCAAATGGTAATGATTCCTGCGAGGACTGCCGCGTCGCGCTAGAATACGGCCGTTTTGCCCGCCGCCTGCCCGGAGACGACGATGCCCGCCGAGATCAAGTACAAGCGAATCCTGCTCAAACTCAGCGGCGAGGCGCTGCTCGGCGATTCCGACTACGGCATCGATCCGAAGGTGCTCTATCGCCTCGCGCGCGAAGCGCTCGAAGTGCGTCGCGCCGGGGTTGAAATCGGCATGGTGATCGGCGGCGGCAACATATTCCGCGGCGAAGGCCTCGCCGCCGCAGGCATGGATCGCGTAACGGGCGACCACATGGGCATGCTGGCCACCGTGATCAACGCGCTGGCGATGCAGGATGCACTCGAAAAGGTCGGTGCCGAGGCGCGCGTCATGAGCGCGATCAAGATCAACGAGGTCTGCGAAGACTTCATCCGCCGCCGCGCCGTCCGCCACATCGAGAAGGGCCGAATCGTCATCTTCGCGGCGGGCACGGGCAATCCGTTCTTCACGACCGACTCGGCCGCGGCACTGCGCGCGATCGAGATCGGCGCCGAACTCGTGCTCAAGGGCACCAAGGTCGACGCGGTCTATTCGGCCGACCCGAAGAAGGATCCGACCGCGCAGCGACTCGAGCGCGTGTCGTATGACCAGGTCATCGAGCGCAAGCTCGCCGTCATGGACACCGCGGCGATAGCGCTGTGCCGCGACAACAAGCTGCCGCTGCGCATCTACGACATGGGTCGCGAAGGCAACCTCATGCGCATCGTCCGCGGCGAAGCCGTCGGCACGCTCGTCGACTCGGGCAAGTAGTCCCCCAGCAACCCCCTCGCTGCGTGCCGCACAGACGGCACGCACGGCATCGTATTGCCGCAATTTTTGCCTCCTCGTAATTCGCGACCGAGCGTCCTGAATAGAGTGATGAAGGCAATACGCCCCTCCGGCGCCTTCCCCCACAAGGATGAATACGAGTCAGGGTGCGGATGCGGCCAACGGACTGTCCGCGTCCGCAATCATCGGTCCCATCATCCATCGAGGTACGAACCATGAAACTGCAACTTCTGAGCATCGCCATGGGTCTGTTGGCGAGCGCGGCGATCGCCGCTGCCGCCGAACCGCAGTCGTCACTCAAGACCGTGACCGTCCATCCCGGCGCGCCCGGCGCGAAGATCGCCGCGCACGGCTACACGATGGACTGCACGCCGCCCAATACGGCTATCGAGTGCACCGCGTTCCACCGCGAGATCCGCCACACGTTCTCGGACCGCGAGATCGGCATGCTGTTCGGCGCGACGACGGCCTACGCCGAGGCGCGCAGTGCGTACCCGTATGTCGCCGCGCGCTACGAAGCGTTTGCACGCAGCTACGACGAACTGCATCTGACCGCGTTCGCATCGCGATGACGAACTCGCACAGCGCTTTCCCTTCCTGCCACGTTGCCCCGCCCCGAGCGGGGCTTTTTTTTGCCACGCGGGCAGCTGTAATCGCGGACACGATTTCCGCAACCTGAGGGTCGAGCGGCACACAGGTATGGCAAACTGTGGCCGTGCCCCTTGGCAGGAGCGCATCATGACCCGATTCGACACGACGCACTGGAGCATCGTCCTGCGCGCCCGCGGCAGCGCCGACGCTGCCCGCCCCGCACTCGAAACGCTCTGCCGCACCTATCGTCCGCCCGTGCTCGCGTATATCCGCGGGCGCGGCTACCCGCCCGAGGCGGCGGAGGATCTCGCCCAGGCCTTCTTCACTCGCTTCCTCGAGCACGCCTACCACGCCGACGCCGACCCGGACCGCGGCCGCTTCCGCGCGTTTCTGCTCACCGCGCTCAAGCGTTTCCTGATCAACAGCGACATGGAAAACCATGCACTGAAGCGCGGCGGCGGATTGCACTTCGATGCGCTTTCGACGAACACGAGCGACATCGCGATGATCGACGTGCGCGCGGCACCCGATGTCGAGTTCGAGCGCAATTGGGCGATGACGATCCTCGACACGGCCCTGCGCAGGCTGCGTGCGGAGGCCGAGCAGGCCGGCAAGCTCAACCTGTTCGAACACGTGCACGAGTTCCTCACCGAGCGTCCCGACGATGCCGAGTACGAGCAGGCAGCCAACGCGCTCGGGATGCGTCGCAACACGCTCGCAGTCGCGGTGCATCGCATGCGCCACCGCCTGCGCGAGCTCGTGCGCGAGGAGGTCGCGCAAACGACGCTCGACCGCGACCAGCTCGATGCCGAGCTTTCGGGGCTGCACAACGTGCTCGGCGCCGCGGCCCAGTGAGGACGGGCCGGGCCTGCGCGAAAGCGTGCGTCAGCGCGGGCAAGTAGCGGCTCTGATCGATGCACGCGGCGTTGCCCGCCCTGTCGCGGTGCGCGTTCATGGGTCGGGCGGCATCGCAGCACGCCGCGACCGCACATACTCGCATTTGCGACGCTGCTATACTTTGCGGCCTTCCGATCAGCAATGCGGAGCCGCCATGCTCAACGAGATCAAACAGGACGCCCAGCAGCGCATGACCAAGAGCGTCGACGCGCTCAGGCATGAGTTGCAGCGTTTGCGCACCGGTCGCGCGAGCACCGCACTGGTCGAGCACCTCAAGGTCAGCTACTACGGTTCAGACGTGCCGCTGAGCCAGGTCGCGAACCTCGCCGTCACCGACGCGCGCACGCTCACGATCACGCCGTGGGAAAAGAACATGGTGCAGCCGATCGAGAAGGCGATCATGGCCGCCAACCTCGGCTTCACCCCGAATACTGCCGGCACGACGATTCGCCTCAACATGCCGCTCCTGACCGAGGAACGACGCAAGGAATTGTCGAAGCTCGTCGCCCACGAGGGCGAGAATGCGAAGGTCGCCATCCGCAACGTGCGCCGGGATGCGATGCATCAGATCAAGGAACTCCTCAAGGACAAGAAGATCACCGAGGACGAGGAACGGCGCGCCGAAGAGGACATGCAGAAGATCACCGACAAGTTCGTCAAGGACGTCGATGGTGTCGTCAAGACCAAGGAAGACGAATTGATGGCGATGTAGTCGACGTCGCCGCAGCGATCATGAATTCATCCGCTCCCACTGGGGCGAGCGACCTGGCCGGAAAGCAGCGTTGATCCCGCCCGGGTGTCGAATGCCTCCGCCGAGGGGGAAGCAAGAGCAAATGCAGAACCCGTGGAGACCGTCCTGAGCCGTCCGCAGCCAACCTCCGAAGCGTACAATGTGGAAATTTCCACAATGCGCAAGCCGCGGCACATCGCCATCGTCATGGACGGCAACGGGCGCTGGGCCAAGCAACGACATCGTCCGCGCAGCTTCGGCCATCGCGCAGGTCAAAAGGCCGTACGCGCCGTAATCGAGGCCTGTTTGCGCCGCGAGATCGCAGCGCTCACGCTGTTCGCGTTCTCCTCGGAAAACTGGAATCGGCCGCAGGAAGAAGTCGGCGCCCTCATGGAATTGTTCCTCAAGGCGCTCGACCGTGAAGTCGACGAATTGCACGGGTACGGCGTTCGCATCCGCTTCGTCGGCGAGCTCGACGCCTTCGCATCCGCGCTGCGCGAGCGCATGCTCGCCGCGATGACGAAGACGCAAGGCAACGGCAAGCTCAATCTCAACATCGCCGTGAACTACGGCGGCCGATGGGACATCGCGCAGGCGGCACGCCGAGTCGCGGCGGCAGTCCAAGGCGGCGAGATGACGGTCCAAGAGATCGACGAGGCGCGCCTCGCGGGTTATTTCTCGCTTGCCGACCTGCCGCCGCTCGACCTTTTCATCCGCACTGGCGGCGAGCGGCGCGTGAGCAATTTCCTGCTGTGGCAGCTCGCCTACAGCGAACTCTATTTCAGCGATACGCTCTGGCCCGACTTCGACGCGCCGCATCTTGATGCGGCGCTGCACGATTTCGCGGGACGCGAGCGCCGTTACGGCAAGACCAGCGAACAGGCAGGCACGCCACACTCATGAAGCAACGCATCATCACTGCCCTACTTGTGACGCCGCTGGCGGTAGCACTCATCCTTTACGCGCCCGTGATCATGACGGCGACGATCATCGGCGGCCTCTGCCTGATCGCGATGTGGGAATGGACGCGGCTGTCTGGCATGCGCTCGCGCCCCAAGCGTGCGGTGCTCGTCGCGATCGGCGCGCTCGCGATGATCGGCTTGTGGTGCTGCGCGAGCCTGCCGCTGTGGTGGACCGTGATCGGCGCCGGCTGCGTCTGGTGGCCCGTGGCGTTCATCTGGCTGCGCAGGTTCTCGTTCGCCGCGTCGCCGACGAACGAGAACGCGGCAATCAAGGTCGTCGCTGGCGCGCTCACGGTGCTGCCGGCCTGGGCGGGCCTCATGCGCATCCTGCTGACGCAGGAGACGCCGCATACCTGGGCGCTGTATTCGCTTTTCCTCGTATGGATCGCTGACTCGTTCGCCTACCTCGCGGGCAGCCGCTGGGGCAGGAACAAACTCGCACCGCAGGTCAGCCCGGGCAAGACATTCGAGGGAGTCTACGGCGGACTGATCGGCTGCGCAGTCGTCGCCGCGATCGGCGGCTGGCTGCTCGATGTACGCGGCCTCACGCTCGTGTTGCTCGTGCTGTTCTCGCTCGTCGCAGCAGTATTTTCGGTGATCGGTGACCTGTTCGAGAGCCTGCTCAAGCGACACGCCGGCGTGAAAGATTCCGGCGCGCTGTTTCCGGGTCATGGCGGCGTCTGCGATCGTCTCGACGGCGTATTCGCCGCGCTGCCGATATTCGCGTTGTGCAAGGCGCTGCTCGGGTTGTGAACATGCATGGGCGGAACGCGGGACTCGGGATTCGGGATTCGGAAAAGCAGCCGGACACCGCTGCCGCTCCTGCCTCACCGAGCCCCGAGTCCCGAGTCCCGAGTCCCGGCCCCCGCCGTATCGCCGTCCTCGGCGCCACCGGCTCGATCGGCGCGAGTGCGCTCGACGTCATCGCGCGACATCCGCACCTGTTTCGCGCGAGCGTGCTCGCCGCACATCGCAAGGTCGATGAACTCGTCGCGCTGTGCGCGCGCTTCAAACCCGATCTAGCCGTCATCGCCGACGCCTCCCTCGAGGTGGCGTTGCGAGACAAGCTCGCGGCTGCCGGCCTGCGTACGCGCGCGGCCGCAGGCGCGAGCGCGTTGCGGGAGGCGGTAGCAGGCGAATCGTGCGACACGGTCATCGCAGCGATCGTCGGTGCGGCGGGACTCGAATCGACGCTCGCAGCCGCGCGCGCGGGCAAGCGCCTGCTGCTCGCCAACAAGGAGTCGGTCGTGATGGCCGGCAAGTTGTTGATGGATGCAGTGCGCGCAGGCGGCGCGGAGCTGATCCCGATCGACTCGGAGCACAACGCGATTTTCCAGTGCCTGCCGTCATCGGCAGACGGCAGGAGCGCCGGCGCGCGCGGTTCCGGCGTGCGCCGTATCCTGCTGACCGCTTCGGGCGGCCCGTTCCGCGGGCGCTCGCGCGAGCAGCTCGCGGCCGTGACGCCCGACCAGGCCTGCGCGCATCCGAAATGGCGCATGGGCCGCAAGATCTCGGTCGACTCGGCGACGCTCATGAACAAGGGTCTCGAGGTGATCGAGGCGCACTGGCTGTTCGCAGCGCCGCCGGCGCACATCGAAGTCGTCGTGCATCCACAGAGCCTCGTGCATTCGATCGTTGAATACGCCGATGGCTCGATGCTCGCGCAACTCGGCAACCCCGACATGCGCACGGCACTCGCGCACGCGCTCGCCTGGCCGCAACGCATCGACGCGGGCGTAGCCCCGCTCGACCTCGTCCGCGCGGGCAGCCTGCAGTTTGAAGCGCCCGATCGCGCCACCTTCCGCTGCCTCGACCTCGCCTATCGCGCGCTCGCCGCGGGCGGCACCGCGCCGACGATACTCAACGCCGCGAATGAAGTGGCCGTCGCCGCCTTCCTCGAGGGGACGCTGCCGTTCCTCGCGATCGCCGACCTCGTCGAGGCGACGCTGGACGCGCAACCCGCGGAAGCCGTCGACGACGTCGATACACTGCTGCGCGTCGACGCCGCGGCCCGCGAGACCGCGCAGGCCCGCATGCGGCGCGCGTTCTGCTGAGGTGGGCCCGCGCGCGGGATCCCAAGGGCGTGACGGCGCGTGGCGCGGGGATTCGGCCGGCAACAAGGTCGTTTTTCCCGTGTCTTTACAGCGATTTAACCGCGCCGCGGGCTGTGCAACGTAAGATGCACGCCGGATCGTCGCGAAGATGCTGCGAAATTCGAGATTCTTGAATCGGGGCAACCGCGACTTTCGGCCCGTTGCCGTTAAGCATCGCCGCCCTACCATTGCGCAGCGACTTGTTCGTCGCCATTGATTCCACATCTATGCAGAAGGTCAATCGGGTTCTTGATATCCCATGAGTGAGTTTTTCGGTTCGATCTGGTGGCTGCTCGTCACGCTTGGCGTCCTCGTCACGTTCCACGAGTTCGGTCACTACTGGGTGGCGCGCCGTTTCGGCGTCAAAGTGCTGCGTTTCTCGGTCGGGTTCGGCAACCCGATCTGGTCGCGTGTCGGCCGCGACGGCACCGAGTACGCGATTGGCGCGATTCCGCTCGGCGGCTACGTGAAGTTCCTCGATTCGCGCGAGGCCGACAATCCCGAATATGTCGCCCGGCAGCCTGGCGAGTTCTACTCGAAGCCGGCCTGGCAGCGCATCCTCATCTCGGCTGCGGGTCCCGCGTTCAACATCCTTTTCACGATCGCCGCGTTCTGGCTGATGTTCGTGATCGGCCGCCCCGACTATCAGCCGATCATCGATCAACCGCAGGGCCTCGCCGCGGAAGCGGGCCTGCACATGGGGGACCGTATCGTCGCCGTCGGCGGCGAGAAGGTCGACTCGTTCAGCCGAGCGATGCAGGCGATCACGGAAGGCGCCGCACTGCACCGCAACGTCGTCCTCGACGTCACCGACGCGGGCGGCAACGCGCGTTCCGTCACGCTCGCGCTGAGCAAGCTGCCCCCGGGCGCGCCCGACAGCGAAGCGGTGTTCGACCGTATCGGCGTCGATCCGCTCGCGCCGCCCGTGATCGTCGACTCGGTGGGCAAGGACCAGCCGGCCTCGCGCGCGGGGCTGCTGCCGGGCGACCGTATCGTGAGGATCAACGACGTCGAGGTGCCGACCTACACCGCGTTCACCAAGACGCTGGCCGAGCAGGCCGGCAAGAATCCCCAGCTCGACCTCGGCATCGATCGCGGCGGCAAAGTGCTGCAGATCCCGCTGACCGCGGACTCCAAGACCGAGGCCGGCAAGACGCGATGGATCATCGGCATCAAGACGCAGTCGAAGCCGCGCGATGCGATCGAGCATTTCGGCCCGCTGCAGGCGATTCCCGCAGCGGTCGCGGAGACCTGGAAACAGACGCGCGACACGCTCGGGATGATCGGCAGCATGCTCGTCGGCGAGGCGTCCGTGAAAAACCTGTCGAGCGTGATCTCGATCGCCCAGGTCGCCAATGCGTCCGCCAATCAGGGCGTCGCCTGGTTCCTCGGCTTCCTGGCCATCATCTCGCTGAGCCTCGGCATCCTCAACCTCATGCCGATTCCGATCCTCGACGGCGGCCACATCGTCATGTACGTCGTCGAATGGATCAAGGGCAGCCCGGTCAGCGAACGTACACTGATCGCCGGCCAATATGTCGGCCTCGGGCTGCTCGTGACCTTGATGAGTCTCGCGTTCTACAACGACATCATGCGTCACGTCGGCCCGTGAAACGAGACGGTTGCGGTCTGTTGCGCGGGCCAGGGGTTTCCTTATGCGGCGCGGACAGCGGATAATCGCGGTTTGCCCGGCCCCTGGTGGCCGGTAGTCATCGTATCCCGGCCTGGCCGGGGTAAGCCTGTTCCTTAGCGTTCCCAAAAAAACCAGTCCGGAAGTGACGATGAAGCGTATCGCCGCCCTTGTTTTGCTCGCCTGCCTCACGGCCAAAGTTCACGCCATCGACCCCTTCGTCGCCTCGGACATCCGCATCGACGGTTTGCAGCGCATTTCTGCGGGTACCGTATTCACCTACCTGCCCGTCGAGAAGGGCGACACCGTCACCACCGAGCGCGTGCAGCAAGCCGTGCGCGCGCTGTACAAGACCGGGTTCTTCACCGACGTCCAGGTCGCCCGCCAGGGCGACATCCTCGTCATCTCGGTGAAGGAGCGCCCGGCGATCTCCAAGATCCAGATCAAGGGCAACAAGGATCTCAAGGAAGAAGACCTGCTCAAGGGACTCAAGGAAATCGGCCTCTCCGAAGGCGAGCCTTTCGACCGCCTCTCGCTCGACCGCGTGACGCAGGAACTGACGCGTCAGTACTACAACCGCGGCAAGTACAACGTCTCGGTCAAGCCGACCGTGATCAACCTCGACCGCAATCGCGTCGAGCTGTCGATCAACATCGCCGAAGGCAAGGTCGCGAAGATCAAGAGCATCGACCTCGTCGGCAACAAGGTGTTCACCGAAGGCGAAGTGCGCACGGACTTCGAGTCCGATACGACGAACTGGACCTCCTGGTACTCGAAGGACGACCAGTACTCGCGCGAGAAGCTCACGGGCGACCTCGAGAAACTCAATTCCTACTATCTCGACCGCGGCTACATCGACTTCAACGTCGACTCGACCCAGGTCACGATCAGCCCCGACAAGCGCGACATGTACCTCACCGCGGCCGTTACCGAGGGCGAGGTCTACAAGGTCTCCGACATCAAGCTATCGGGCGTGCTCGTCGTCGGCGAGGACGCGATGCGCAACTTCATCACGTTCAAGCCGGGCGAAGTGTTCTCGCGCGTGAAGGTGCAGAAGACCTCCGAGCAGATGACGGCGGTGCTCGCGAACATCGGCTATGCGTTCGCCCAGGTCACGCCGATTCCGACGCCCGACCGCGACAAGCGCGAGGTCGGCATCAATTTCTACGTGAACCCGGGCAAGCGCGTCTACGTTCGCCACGTCCAGTTCAAGGGCAACACGCGCACCGAGGACGAAGTCGTCCGTCGCGAAATGCGCCAGCTCGAAGGCGCATGGTATTCGCAGGCCGCGATCGACCGTTCGAAGGTGCGCTTGCAGCGTCTCGGCTACTTCAAGAAGGTCGAAATCACGACGCCGCGCGTGCCCGGCACCGACGACCAGGTCGACCTGCTCGTCACGGTCGAAGAGACGAACTCGGGCAGCTTCACCTTCGGCATCGGCTACTCGCAGGTCGAGAAGCTCATCGCGAGCGTGTCGGTTTCCGAGAGCAACTTCCTCGGCACCGGCGACAAGGCCGGCGTGACCGTGTCGAAGAGCTATTACCTGACGCAGTACCAGCTCAACTACTTCCAGCCCTACCTGACTGACAGCGGCGTCGGCCTCGGCTACGACGCGCGCTACTCGAAATACGACCAGGGCCAGGCGAACATCGCGAACTACACGAACAACACCGCGGCGTTCTCGGTCAACCTCGGCCTGCCGATCGCCGAGAGCGACTCGGTCAGCAGCGCGCTCGGCATCAACCGCACGAAGATCATCACCTACGTCGAGAGCCCGGTACCGTCGTTCGACGCGGGCGGCAACGAGATCTTCGATTCGAACGGCAATCCGGTCTACTCGACCCTGCCCGACGGCAACTTCGCGACGGTGCGTTCGTACGTTTCGCCCGCGCCAATCATCGACTACCTCAACGCGGTCGGCCACTACACGTTCCACGAACTGACCTGGCAGGCCGGTTGGGCGCACGACACGCGCAACAAGTACTTCAATCCGACCCACGGCTCGCTGCAGCAGTTCGGCATCGAAGTGGCGCTGCCGGGCTCGACGGTCGAGTACTACAAGGCGAGCTACCGCTACGCGCAGTATTTCCCGATCACGCGTTCGCTCACACTCGAAGCGTCGGCGTTCCTCGGTTACGGCAACGCCTTCGGCGAGCACGGCGACCTTGGCCTGCCGTTCTTCGAGAACTACTACGCGGGCGGCCTCGCGGACGTGCGCAACTTCCGTGACAACACGCTGGGTTCGGCCGCGACGCGCACGATCTATCCGACCTGTACGTCGATCGAGGAAGCAAACTACTGCTTGCAGCCGCTCGGCGGCGCGCTCAAGACGACGGGCTCGCTCGAACTGATCATTCCGACGCCGTTCGTTCGCGACGATTCGGCGACGCGCCTGTCCTGGTACGTCGACTTCGGCAGCGTGTACAAGAACTGGAGCGACTTCTCGCTCACGGGCGACGACGGTTTTCGCGTGTCGACCGGTATCTCGTTGCACTGGCAGGCCCCGGTCGGCCCGATCGTGATCAACCTCGGCCGACCGATCATCAAGAAGCCGGGCGACATCTCCGAAACTCTGCAGTTCAATTTCGGCACGACCTTCTGACCGACGACGCGCCTGCGCGCGCTTTTTCATGGCAGGCCATCGCGTCGACGTATCCGCAGTCGACGCGGACCCCTCGTGTCGGGTTAAGATTCGTCAGATGGCCGCTCCGGCAACGGGCGGCTCGCTCGCGGAGGTCCGTTGCTTGAAGCTCGATGCCGGCAAATTATTGTTCTGCAGCTGTTACTTGCTGCTTGCCGGCCTCGCCCCGGCGACCACGGCGCACGCACAGCCATCGACGACGGCGGCGCCTGCGAGCATCAAAATCGGCTACATCGACGTGAAGCGTCTGATCGACAGCTCGCCGCAGATGGCCGAGGCGATGACCAAGATCAAGCGCGAGTTCGCTGCCCGCGACGAGGCGATCAAGACCGACGATGCGAAACTCGCCGCGCTCAGGCAACGCTACGAACGCGACAACGCGATCATGACGAAGGAAGACGCCGAAGCACTGCGCCGCGAGGTCGAGGCGACCGAGCGCGCCAACAAGCGCATGAAGGACGAAGCGAAGGCCGAGCTCAACGAGCGCGGCCGCACCGAATCGAACCGCGTCCTGCGCCTGATCCAGGACACCGCCATCGAATACGCGCGCACGCAGGGCTATGACATCGTCATTGGCAGCGAGTCGGCGCTGTTCGCGAATCCGCGCATCGACATCACCGACGCCGTGCTGCAGCGCCTGAAACAGGCCGGCACCGCTGCGGCGAAGCCGTGAACGGCGAAGCATCGAATGGCCACACGATGAACGGTGAAGGCGCAAAGCGCAGCGCCACGGCTGGCGCCTCGGCAAGCTACACGCTCGCGGACATCGCCGAGCGTCATGGGCTGCAGCTGCGCGGCGATCCCGCGCGCCGCATCGACGGCGTCGCCACGCTCTCACGCGCAACGCCCTCGCACGTCGGCTTCCTCGCCAATCCGCGTTATCGCTCTGAACTCGCCCAGAGCCGTGCCGGCGCCGTCATCGTGCGCGAGGCGGACGCGGCGGGCCATGCGGGCGACGTGCTGATCGCTGGCGATCCCTATGTCGCGTTCGCGAAGATCGCAGCGTTGTTCGAATCGTCGCGCGCGGCGCCTGCGGGAATCCATGCGAGCGCGGTCGTATCCGCCGACGCCAGCGTGGCGGCCGGCGCAAGCGTCGGCCCCTTCTGCGTCGTCGACGCCGGTGCACGCATCGAGGACGGCGCGATACTCGGGCCACATTGCCACGTCGGCGAAGACTGCGTCGTCGGCGCCCAGTCGCATCTCGTCGCGCGCGTGACGCTCGTCAAGCGCGTACGCCTCGGCCGGCGCGTGCTCGTGCATCCGGGCGCCGTACTCGGTGCCGACGGTTTCGGCCTCGCGTTCGAGAAGGATCACTGGCTCAAGGTGCCGCAACTCGGCGGCGTCGTCGTCGGCGATGATTGCGAGATCGGCGCGAACACGACGATCGACCGCGGCGCGCTCGAAGACACGGTGCTCGAAGAAGACGTGCGCCTCGACAACCAGATCCAGATCGCCCACAACGTGCGCATCGGCGCACATACCGCGATGGCGGGCTGCTCGGCCGTCGCGGGCAGCGCGACGATCGGCCGCTACTGCCTCGTCGGCGGCGGCGCCGGTATCCTCGGCCACCTCACGGTCGCCGACAAGGTGACGATCACGTCGATGACCCTCGTCACGCACTCGATCCACGAACCCGGGGAGTATTCATCGGGTACGCCGATCCACGATAATCGCACCTGGCGCCGCAATGCCGCGCGCTTCAAGCATCTGGATGAACTCGCCCGGCGCGTGCAAGCGCTGGAGAAGGACCTGAAGAAATGAACACGAAGACCCCGCATGCCTTGCCGATCGAGGCGCACGACATCGCGAAGATGCTGCCGCATCGCTATCCGTTCCTGCTCGTCGATCGCGTGCTGGCGTACGAGGCGGGCAAGAAGCTGACGGCGATCAAGAACGTCACGATGAACGAGCCGTATTTCCAGGGCCACTTCCCCGGCTATCCGGTCATGCCCGGGGTCCTGATCATCGAGGCGCTCGCGCAGGCTTCTGGCGTCCTCGTGCATCTGTCTTCCGACTATGCGCCAGGCGCGCATCCGCTCTACTTCCTCGTCAAGGTCGACAACGCGAAGTTCTCGAAGATCGTATCGCCCGGCGACCAGCTGCAGCTCGACATCGAATTGAAGCGCATGATCCGGCGCATGGCGATCTTCCACGGCCGCGCATCGGTCAACGGGCAGCCCGTCGCCGAAGCCGAGATGATGTGTGCGGAGAAGACGGACTGATGTCCGCAACGAACGTCCACAGCACGGCGCAGATCGACCCTTCCGCGCAGCTCGATGCCAGCGTCGTCGTCGGCGCCTACAGCGTCATCGGCGCGGGCGTCGAGATCGGCGCGGGGACGCAGATCGGCCCGCACGTCGTCATCCAGGGGCCGACACGCATCGGCCGCAACAACCGCATCACGCAGTTCGCATCGATTGGCGGCGACCCGCAGGACAAGAAATACCACGGCGAACAAAGCCAGCTCGTGATCGGCGACGACAACCTGGTCCGCGAGTTCGTCACGATCAACCGCGGCACGGCCGACGGCGGCGGCGCGACGCGGATCGGCAACGGCAATTGGATCATGGCCTACGTCCACATCGCCCACGACTGCATCGTCGGCGACAACACGGTGTTTTCGAACAACGCGACGCTCGCGGGCCACGTCGAGATCGGCGACTACACGATCCTCTCGGGATTCAGCGGCGTGCATCAGTTCTGCCGCATCGGCGCACATGCGTTCATCGGCATGAACTGCATGGTCAACGGCGACGTGCCCCCGTTCGTGATGATGGCGGCCGACTACGGCCGGCCGCGCGGCATCAACAGCGAAGGCCTCAAGCGGCGCGGCTTCTCGGCCGAACGCATCGCGGCGATCAAGCGCGCGTATCGCACGTTGTACGTATCGAAGCAGCCTTTCGAGGAATCGCGCGCCGCGCTGGCCGAGAGCGCCCGCGAAGAACCCGACGTGCGCACGATGCTCGAGTTCATCGAGCGCGGGCAGCGGGCGCTGGCGCGATAGGACTCGGGACTCGGGACTCGGGACTCGCGACTCGGGGCTCGGGGCT